>Ga0064013_1011_pt1 | contig 201223 bp, 189 predicted proteins | sample CrowatWCoCulture_FD_61583 | JGI IMG/M metagenome (GOLD analysis project Ga0064013, IMG submission 61583) | Marine cyanobacteria communities from the University of California, Santa Cruz, USA, analyzing cyanobacterial DNA methylation -... | ecosystem: Host-associated > Microbial > Bacteria >...
TTGGTGAGCCTAAATCAATCGGCAATTTATTAGCGAATTTACAACAAGTTTATCCCCGTGAACAACTTTATTTGACCCAATCAACTCCTATTTATTTTGAAGCAACTCACCCCCAAGCAAGTAAAGGGTTCGGGGTTCGTTTTTTGGCAGAAGAATTATTAGGAATAGACGCTAATCAAGTAATGGCGATCGGTGATAATTTTAATGATCTGGAAATGTTGGAATATGCAGGGTTAGGTGTTGCTATGGGAAGCGCACCCGAAGCAGTTAAGGAAGTTAGTCAATGGGTTGCTCCCCATGTGGAAAAGGACGGGTAGCTACAGCAATTAATAAGTTCTTGTTGAATTAGTGAAAAAGGGAATTTACCTCTATCAAACAAAGTTTTCTTCCCTAAATCTAACAATAGCAGATATACCTAAGAAATGGCAAGCCTTAGCCGGGAAAAATTTCTTTGACTCAGCAAGATCAACAACCCTCCCTTAACAAATCTACACTCATTGATATTTATCAATGATAATTAAAGATAGAATAGTAAGTATTCCTACAGTATTTTGCTTTCCTCAAAACTGATACTCGATCCTCGAAATATCAAAAATATCGACATTTTATTAAAAAATATTTTGATACATTAATTTTTGTAAAGGAAGGGTCAAGTTTCTTGACTTTATGACTCTTTTTGTTGTTTCGGGAAGCAAGTATCCATCAAGGATTAAGGGTAATTTTAACTATTGTTAAGTTTTCTAAACTAAAAAGACATTTAGTATTCTTTAAGATTTATGATCAGGTTACAGAGCCCCTACCTGAAACAAAAAATGAATCAGGCAGATTAAAGGCAATCAGAAGAAAAGCAAAATATACTATTTTTGCTAATGTTCTATTACAATGTCCTCAATAGGAAAACCTTAAATTTATTGTCGAGAGAGGAGAACACTCATGGCAGATGTTACTGAGGCTAAGGCTAAGGTAGCAGTCGACGTTGATCCAGTACCTACTTCGTTTGAGAAGTGGGGGAAACCAGGACACTTTGACCGTACCTTGGCCAGAGGACCCAAAACCACAACTTGGATTTGGAATCTTCACGCCGATGCACACGATTTTGATAGTCAAACCAGTGACTTAGAAGATATTTCGCGAAAAATCTTTAGCGCGCACTTCGGGCATTTAGCCGTTGTCTTCGTCTGGTTAAGCGGTATGTATTTTCATGGCGCAAAATTTTCCAACTATGAAGCTTGGTTAACCAATCCAACTGCCATTAAACCCAGCGCACAGGTAGTTTGGCCCATTGTCGGCCAAGGTATTTTAAACGCCGATGTGGGTGGCGGTTTCCACGGTATTCAAATAACCTCTGGGTTCTTTTACCTGTGGAGAGCGTCAGGGTACACCAACAGTTACCAGTTATACTGCACCGCCATAGGTGGCTTGGTCATGGCTGGTTTAATGTTGTTTGCTGGATGGTTCCATTACCACAAAAAAGCTCCTAAATTGGAGTGGTTCCAAAATGTGGAATCGATGATGAACCATCACCTAGCAGGATTACTGGGTTTAGGCTCCCTCTCTTGGGCAGGCCACCAAATTCACGTATCCTTGCCAGTAAACAAACTGTTGGATGCTGGAGTGGCTCCTGAAGACATTCCTTTACCTCATGAGTTTTTCGATGTCAGCAAAATGGCAGAGTTGTATCCAAGTTTTGCCCAAGGGTTAACCCCCTTCTTCACCTTAAACTGGGGAGTTTATTCAGACTTCTTAACCTTCAAAGGTGGATTAAACCCCGTAACAGGTGGTTTATGGCTCTCTGATACAGCACACCATCACCTGGCCATCGCAGTTCTCTTCATCATCGCTGGTCATATGTACCGCACCAACTGGGTATTGGTCACAGCATGAAAGAGATCCTCGAAGCTCATAAAGGACCGTTTACAGGAGAAGGACATAAAGGTTTATATGAAGTCTTGACCACCTCTTGGCACGCTCAGTTAGCTCTTAACTTGGCACTGTTAGGGTCATTGACAATCATCGTGGCTCATCATATGTACGCCATGCCTCCCTATCCGTACCAAGCGATCGACTACGGAACCCAATTATCACTATTCACTCACCATACCTGGATCGGTGGATTCTTGATTGTGGGTGCAGGTGCGCACGCAGCCATCTTCATGGTTCGGGACTACGATCCTGCCAAGAATGTTAATAATCTTTTAGACCGTATGCTTCGTCACAGAGATGCGATAATTTCCCATCTCAACTGGGTTTGTATTTTCCTTGGTTTCCATAGCTTTGGACTTTACATCCACAACGACACCATGCGAGCCTTAGGTCGTCCTCAAGATATGTTCTCGGACTCGGCCATTCAATTACAACCTATCTTTGCCCAGTGGGTACAAAATATTCACACTTTAGCTCCCGGTGCTACTGCACCTAATAGTTTAGCTACTGCTAGTTACGCCTTTGGCGGTGACACCATAGCAGTTGCTGGTAAAGTGGCTATGATGCCCATTACTCTTGGAACTGCTGATTTCATGGTTCACCATATCCATGCTTTCACCATCCATGTAACTGCCTTAATTCTTCTCAAAGGTGTTCTCTACGCTCGTAGTTCTCGCCTGGTTCCCGATAAGAGCGAATTAGGCTTCCGTTTCCCCTGTGATGGTCCAGGACGGGGTGGTACTTGCCAAGTATCCGGTTGGGATCACGTATTCTTAGGATTATTCTGGATGTACAACTCCTTATCTATCGTAATTTTCCACTTCAGTTGGAAAATGCAATCAGATGTCTGGGGAAGTGTTGCCGATAATGGTTACGTCGGTCATATTACAGGGGGAAATTTTGCCCAAAGTGCTATCACCATCAACGGTTGGTTGAGAGACTTCCTCTGGGCGCAAGCTGCTAACGTGATCAATTCTTATGGTTCTGCGTTATCAGCCTATGGCATCATGTTCTTAGCAGGACACTTTGTATTCGCCTTCAGTTTAATGTTCCTCTTCAGTGGACGTGGCTACTGGCAAGAACTTATTGAGTCTATTGTTTGGGCTCACAACAAGTTGAACGTTGCACCTTCTATTCAACCCCGTGCTTTGAGTATTGTTCAAGGTCGGGCAGTGGGTGTCGCTCACTACCTGTTAGGAGGAATTGTTACCACCTGGGCATTCTTCCTGGCAAGAAGCCTCTCAATTGGCTAATCTATGGTAATAAGGACACCTAAGCAATTTTTGCTCTGGGTCTTTGATACCAAACCTGCGAAATTAAAGAGGGCGTTAACCCTGTTTTTCCCCTCTGTCCTTCGCAACAAATATAAATTACATCAGAAAATGAGCATTAGTCTCATTGTTTTAGAGAGGAGAATTTCCTAAAAAGCTATGGCAACTAAATTTCCAAAATTTAGCCAGGATCTCGCCCAAGATCCCACCACTCGTCGGATCTGGTACGGGATAGCCACGGCCCACGATTTTGAAACCCATGATGGAATGACCGAGGAAAATCTATATCAAAAGATTTTTGCCTCCCACTTTGGTCATATCGCCATCATCTTCCTGTGGACCTCCGGCACCCTTTTCCACGTGGCCTGGCAAGGTAACTTCGAGCAGTGGATTACCGATCCCCTCAACATTCGTCCCATCGCCCACGCTATCTGGGACCCTCAGTTCGGTCAAGGTGCGATCGATGCCTTTACCCAAGCAGGTGCTTCTTATCCTGTAAACGTCGCTTATTCCGGTGTATACCACTGGTTCTACACCATTGGGATGACGACCAACGGAGATCTTTATCAAGGGTCTATTTTTCTCTTGGTTTTATCCGCCTTGTTCTTATTCGCTGGTTGGTTGCACCTACAACCTAAGTTCCGTCCTAACTTGGCTTGGTTTAAAAATGCTGAGTCCCGTTTAAACCACCACTTAGCTGGTTTATTTGGAGTTAGCTCCTTAGCTTGGACTGGTCACTTAGTTCACGTTGCAATCCCCGAAGCTCGCGGACAGCACGTTGGTTGGGATAACTTCTTGTTTACCCCCTCATCCAGATGGGTTATTACCCTTCTTCACTGGTAACTGGGGCGCGTATGCAGCAAATCCCGATACAGCTGGTCATGTTTTCGGAACAGCAGAAGGTGCAGGAACCGCGATTTTAACCTTTTTAGGTGGTTTCCATCCCCAAACTGAGGCGTTATGGCTGACAGATATTGCCCATCACCACTTGGCGATCGCAGTTCTGTTCATCATCGCTGGTCATATGTACCGCACTAACTGGGGTATTGGTCACAGCATTAAGGAAATTCTTAACACCCACAGACCCCCCGGTGGAAGATTAGGTGCTGGTCATCGCAATCTATATGACACCGTTAATAACTCTCTACATTTCCAACTTGGTTTAGCGTTGGCTTCTTTAGGGGTTATTACCTCCTTGGTGGCACAGCATATGTATTCTTTACCGTCCTATGCTTTCATCGCTAAGGACTACACCACCCAAGCTGCACTTTATACCCATCACCAGTACATTGCTGGCTTCTTGATGGCGGGTGCTTTTGCTCACGGTGCTATCTTCTTCGTTCGTGACTACGATCCCGAAGCGAATAAAGATAACGTTTTAGCACGGATGCTAGAACACAAAGAGGCGATTATTTCCCACTTAAGTTGGGTGTCTCTCTTCCTCGGTTTCCACACCCTCGGTTTATATGTTCATAACGACGTTGTGGTTGCTTTTGGAACTCCTGAAAAACAAATCTTAATTGAACCTGTATTTGCTCAGTTTGTACAAGCTGCTTCTGGTAAAGCACTGTACGGTTTTGATACTCTCTTATCTAACCCTGACAGTTTAGCCACTGGTGGTTTTGTTGCTCCTGTTTATTTACAAGGTTGGTTAGATGCTATTAACAGTGGTAGCAACTCCTTGTTCTTGAGCATCGGACCTGGTGACTTCTTAGTTCACCACGCCATCGCCCTTGGTTTACATACCACCACCTTAATCTTAGTTAAGGGTGCGTTGGATGCACGGGGTTCTAAGTTAATGCCCGATAAAAAAGACTTCGGTTACTCCTTCCCTTGTGATGGTCCTGGCCGTGGTGGTACTTGTGACATCTCTGCTTGGGATGCTTTCTACCTCGCTATGTTCTGGATGTTAAACACCTTGGGTTGGTTAACCTTCTACTGGCATTGGAAACATTTAGGAGTTTGGACTGGTAATGTTGCTCAGTTCAACGAAAACTCTACTTACCTCATGGGCTGGTTCCGTGACTATCTATGGGCTAACTCTGCTCAGTTAATCAACGGTTACAACCCCTACGGTGTTAATAACCTCTCTGTTTGGGCTTGGATGTTCTTATTTGGACACTTAGTTTGGGCAACTGGGTTTATGTTCCTCATCTCTTGGCGTGGATATTGGCAAGAGTTGATCGAAACCATTGTCTGGGCTCACGAACGCACTCCTTTAGCGAACTTAGTTCGTTGGAAAGACAAGCCTGTGGCTCTTTCTATCGTTCAAGCTCGTATCGTTGGTTTAGCTCACTTTACTGTGGGTTACGTACTGACGTACGCGGCGTTCCTCATTGCTTCGACTGCTGGTAAGTTTGGTTAAATAACTTCCTAGTTAGCATGAGATAATTAATAAATCCCCTGCCTTTTGGTGGGGGATTTTTGATTGAATATGAAGTTAAAAGTTGAGTCAATTTTTGATTTCTTGATTAATTTTCCGTTTGAGAATGTCTTGACTTACTTCTTGATTATCAGCAAAATCGTACCAGGTTGCCTCATTATCAGGACTACGACGACCCATTAATATATTTAACGCTTCTTGATCATCTCGATTTTTTAGAACATAAGCTTTTAATTCTTGTCGAGTCATGCTTTCAAAATTCGGTTTCATCAATGAACCTCCAATTTCCATTAGTAGCGATTACAATTTCGATCTTTTCCCCAGCAAGTATATAAATTTCCCCCGTTTGCTCATTAAAACGAAATAAATTAATATCTTGATAGAGATTAGATAAACTTTGAGAAAGTTCTACAGATTTTAGACATTGTTTAAAGGTAGGAGAAATAGATTTACCTCAATTATGATAACGCTATATATTTATGATATAGCATGAACAGGGTTAAATAATTTTTCTAGACCTTGGTAGTTATGGTATGATTTTCGGGAATACTAGATATAAGCTCATCTAAAGCCTAGTTACATTGTTAACTTTTTGGCTATAGTGATGATTGTATTTCTCAAACTACTCTAATAGCAATAAATCTAGATGACAAGTCCTATTCAAAAAATACTGTTTGGTAGTCCAGGAACAGGGAAAAGTTATAGCATTGATAAGACTATAATTCCTGAAGTTTTAGGGATTGATAAAAATGAACATCCTGACAATATCATCAAAACAGTTTTTCACCCTGAATATACCTATGGTGACTTTATGGGAAAACTTGTGCCTATTACTAGAGCAAGTAAAGTGGAATATAATTTTTATAGAGGACATTTTTTACAAGCACTAACTCAAGCATACAAAAATATATTACCTCATTATAAAGATCCCATAACCAATAGAGCTTCAAATTTTAGAAATTTATCTGATAAAGATAAGCAGTTAGAATTAGACAAAGCAAGAAAAACAGCGTGTTTAAAGGCTAATAATGTTGCTTTAGTTATCGATGAAATTAATAGGGGTAATTCTTCTGCAATATTTGGCACAATTTTTCAATTGTTAGATAGGGTTTGCTGAAAAAGTTTCTCCAAAATTTATGCCACTTTTGACCAAGAATTTTCTGACAAATCAATAAATTTTAGTACATAAAAATTGTTTAACGTATAATCAAAATTAATGAAAGGCGGTTTGATGAGTTCCCCTGTTCTATTATTAGTAAATAAGGACAAAAAAAGCGACAAAAACTGCCTCAGAAGTTTACAAAGATTGACAACTAAAAATGTAATAGCAATAGATGTAATGGAGGTTTCAGGGAGTTTTGTCATCACGAGATTTAGGCTAAATCTTCGTTTAGCTTGTCCAAACTTTCCCTCAATAGCATTACGGAAGCATTCATCGGAGTGGGCTTGTTTCTTTTCTTCTTCACTGACATTTTTCGGAGGTCTTCTTAACTTCGGACCACTGATTCTTATCCCTCTTTCCTTACACCAATTTCTGTTTTCCCTAGTTCGATAAATTTTATCTACATGGACGGATTCGGGATAATAGCCAAACGTTTCTTTATACTTTTCTACTTGTTCTTTTAAATGACAAGATTCATTGAAGTTTTCCAAACTTATTTTGTCTAGAAACACATAGTTATCTACACAGCTTACTGAGAGTTTAGCTCCAAACTCTATTGGTTTTCCTGCTTTTCCCCTCACTATTGGACGAATATGCGGTTGAGTTAAACTTACAATTCTTTGAGGAACACTCTGGGTCTTATTCTCCCACATTGACTGTTGTTGTTCATAAACTTTTTTGATAGTCTCTAGACAATTTTTCTGTCTTTTACTCAGATTTTCCAGGGAAGCCCCAGCTTGAATTAAGTCTTCTATATTTCCTAAATTTTTCTTAAGGTATTTTAACTGTTTCCCGATAGCTTTTCTTCTTTCTTGATAAGATACTTTTCGTTTTTTAGCTACTTTTAAGTATTCCTTTCTAGCAATTATTCTAGAAGTTCTCGGCTTTTTTCTCAATTTTACTCTTAATGGTTTATAAAGATTATCTATTATTCTTTCTGTCTCAATTCTGGCTTGATTTAATATGCCTAAATCCGTTGGGTATTTGATGTCTGCTGGCGCACAAGTCGCATCTAAAATTAGTTTACCTTTATTTTTTATTTTTTCTCCTTTTTCTTGGAGACAATCCTTTTTTTTTACTTCTTTATCACTCTTGTCTATTTCTCTTTTTACTATTTTTTTATTGATTTTGTTTATCAATTCTCCATCAATTCTTTTCCTAAAATGAACTAGCATTGAAGATTCCAGTGGTGGCTCTTGTTGATAACAATTTAAACCTATGAAGTATTGTAGATAGGGATTTTCTCTAATCTGTTCTATAGTTTCTCTATCACTTGTTCCTAATTTTTCCTTAATAATTAATGTCCCTAATGCCATTCTAAATAGTTTGGCTGGCGCACCTTTTTCTGCTGAAAAAAGTTTAGCATATTCTTCCTCAAAATCATCCCAAGGTATCAACTCTGCCATGATTACCCAACGATTATTGGGGGACAATTTGCCCTCGAAAGGTAATTCAAATTTTTCTGGGGGCGGTAAAGGTTGCTCCTCTTTTCGATACATTTGTTCTTGACCAACAACTGGGAGGTGTTTCTACCAATTATAGCGGTTTGTAGCCGACAAAGCTGATCTTTTTTGCGATCGCGAATATGGGTGTAACCTTTTAAAGAATAGGGTTTTGCTTTTATTCAGCAAACCCTAGATAGAGATGATGATGGTTGGTCATCCTATAGTGTTAATATCACGAAAATTGAGTTGATGACTATATTGGAATCAATTGGAGTTGAAGAAAAGCCTTTAGCAAATGAGCAATTTGAATATAAATTTCCTGGAGAAGAGAAATGGAAAAAAAGTTATTTGACTTTCCAAGGTCGGGTAAATGGATTGAACTTAAATCTTAAGGAGCAATCAATAAAAATTCCTCCTAACCTATCCATACTTTGCACAATGAACACATCAGATAATTCAATTTATTTTATGGATAGTGCATTTAAACGTCGTTGGGACTGGGAATTTATAAATTGGGATAAAACGAAACCACCAAAAGTTAACTACGGGAAGGAGCAAAATGGAACTTTAGACGAGCAAGAATGGTTTGATTTTATCAAAAAACTTAATGATTTTATCAAAAGTAATCATGCTTCTATTCGTGGAATAGAGGATAAGCAGATTGGAGAATATTTTATAAAAGAAAGACCAGTTACCTCAACACAAATACAAAATAAATTAATGTTTTTTATGTGGGACAGTGTATTTAATCGAGATAAAAAACCTTTAGTCAATCTTTTACAAGTTAATAAAGATAAGCTGGTTACTTTCGGAGATTTTACAAAACTTCATAATATTTTTGTTAACAAAATAATGAGCTATAATTAATTTTACAATTAAAGTAATTATGTTAGATTTTTCAGAAATCAGGTTAGTTAAGAATCCAAATGATAATTTCGTAGGAATTCGTAAGTCAGAATCAGGGGATGACTATGAATTTTGGTTACCTAATGGATTTGATGACTTTCCTGAAGAAGAGGAAAAAGATTTTGATCAGATTAGGGATTTATTTTTCAAAATGTATCGCACTTTTCGTAAGTTTGAAAATGATAATCAATCTAATCGTATTAATACTAATAACCCTGATTATCAACAAGATCAAGATCAGACAACGGTTTCTTCTGGTGGACTTTCTTTACAAACTGAAGAAGGAGAAGAGGTTACACTTTATAGTAAACTAAGAATGATTGAGCGTGTATTAGAAACCTATAATGATTTAGCTATCAATTCAATTCAAAAGAAGATCAAAAGAACAAATGATGTTGATTATTCTCAACTGTATAAATATTTAGATAGAGCAGTTTACTTAGAAAATGATGCAATGTATGTGGACACAATGGACTTACCTCGTCCAGTTTTACGTTATGAAAGCACAGATATTGTTTATCTATATTGCTATATTCTTGATGAAATAGTTCAACAATTAGATGAAGATGTTCCAGATAGTGTTAAGTGTCATATTCAGGACATAAGTTTTCTTGCTCAACATTTTAAGGATGATTATTTAACTAGCGAACAGTCAATTTTTGCTCAAGATACCTTTTTAGAAACAACTAATATTCTCAAAGAAGCATTAGATAATATAGACCAACATACTTACTATAAAGATACTGATTATTGGGTACTTTATGAAGCAATTGAAACCTTTTTATATGGTGAATTAAGTCCTGATTTAGATGATGGTGAATATTGGGGAATTAAAGGATTTTCATTGATTTGGGAAGATATGTGTAATACATATTTTTTCAAGCATCATAAAGATAACATTTGCTGTGCTGATACAGATATTAAATTAAATGGTCATGTTAATGATAAAAGAAAAGAAGATGATATAAATAGGGTTTGCTGAATAAAAGCAAAACCCTATTCTTTAAAAGGTTACACCCATATTCGCGATCGCAAAAAAGATCAGCTTTGTCGGCTACAAACCGCTATAATTGGTAGAAACACCTCCCAGTTGTTGGTCAAGAACAAATGTATCGAAAAGAGGAGCAACCTTTACCGCCCCCAGAAAAATTTGAATTACCTTTCGAGGGTAAATTGTCCCCCAATAATCGTTGGGTAATCATGGCAGAGTTGATACCTTGGGATGATTTTGAGGAAGAATATGCTAAACTTTTTTCAGCAGAAAAAGGTGCGCCAGCCAAACTATTTAGAATGGCATTAGGGACATTAATTATTAAGGAAAAATTAGGAATAAGTGATAGAGAAACTATAGAACAGATTAGAGAAAATCCCTATCTACAATACTTTATAGGTTTAAATTGTTATCAACAAGAGCCACCACTGGAATCTTCAATGCTAGTTCATTTTAGGAAAAGAATTGATGGAGAATTGATAAACAAAATCAATAAAAAAATAGTAAAAAGAGAAATAGAGAAGAGTGATAAAGAAGTAAAAAAAAAGGATTGTCTCCAAGAAAAAGGAGAAAAAATAAAAAATAAAGGTAAACTAATTTTAGATGCGACTTGTGCGCCAGCAGACATCAAATACCCAACGGATTTAGGCATATTAAATCAAGCCAGAATTGAGACAGAAAGAATAATAGATAATCTTTATAAACCATTAAGAGTAAAATTGAGAAAAAAGCCGAGAACTTCTAGAAAAATTGCTAGAAAGGAATACTTAAAAGTAGCTAAAAAACGAAAAGTATCTTATCAAGAAAGAAGAAAAGCTATCGGGAAACAGTTAAAATACCTTAAGAAAAATTTAGGAAATATAGAAGACTTAATTCAAGCTGGGGCTTCCCTGGAAAATCTGAGTAAAAGACAGAAAAATTGTCTAGAGACTATCAAAAAGTTTATGAACAACAACAGTCAATGTGGGAGAATAAGACCCAGAGTGTTCCTCAAAGAATTGTAAGTTTAACTCAACCGCATATTCGTCCAATAGTGAGGGGAAAAGCAGGAAAACCAATAGAGTTTGGAGCTAAACTCTCAGTAAGCTGTGTAGATAACTATGTGTTTCTAGACAAAATAAGTTGGGAAAACTTCAATGAATCTTGTCATTTAAAAGAACAAGTAGAAAAGTATAAAGAAACGTTTGGCTATTATCCCGAATCCGTCCATGTAGATAAAATTTATCGAACTAGGGAAAACAGAAATTGGTGTAAGGAAAGAGGGATAAAAATCAGTGGTCCGAAGTTAGGAAGACCTCCGAAAAATGTCAGTGAAGAAGAAAAGAAACAAGCCCACTCCGATGAATGCTTCCGTAATGCTATTGAGGGAAAGTTTGGACAAGCTAAACGAAGATTTAGCCTAAATCTCGTGATGACAAAACTCCCTGAAACCTCCATTACATCTATTGCTATTACATTTTTAGTTGTCAATCTTTCTAAACTTCTGAGGCAGTTTTTGTCGCTTTTTTTGTCCTTATTTACTAATAATAGAACAAGGGAACTCATCAAACCGCCTTTCATTAATTTTGATTATACTTTAAACAATTTTTATGTACTAAAACTTATTGATTTGTCAGAAAATTCTTGGTCAAAAGTGGCATAAATTTTGGAGAAACTTTTTCAGCAAACCCTAAAATAGAGAATTAAGGTGATTTTAAAAACTCTCTTTCCATCTTTTTAGGGGATTTTAAATATTAAATAGCTTCATTCAGTTTCGGTTCCAATATAGATATCTAAGTAGCTTTCAGTTAGAGATTGAATGACTCGTTCTAATTCATCAATGAGATTTCTTCTAGTGAGTTTTTCTACAGCATCAATATGAGCAGAACTTCCGGCTCGTCCTAAATATTTATATTTGGTTTTTTTCTCATTATTAGTGGCCATAGGAAAAATTGATTCAGCAGACTGTAGTTTATAATACCAGTAGATTGTTCCCTTTCGATTAACCTGATAACGAATAATATGACAATTAGCTGGTGCTACTTCCCCTTCCCGTTCAATTTTCTTTATTTTCTGTTTAAGAGAGCGAATTAGACTCTTAATTTGTTTGGCTCTCAGGTGGACATCTTGACTGGTCTTAAGTTCGGAATGTGATGACATTAGCCTTAACTGTAACAAACAACCTCTTTTGAGGTTAGCGTATATATTCCGCTAATTTATAAGGTAATAAATTTTAAAAATGACCAAAAATGAAACGGCTACGTCTGTCGAGGAATTCCTGGTGTGGAGGTCTAACCTCTTCCAAGGACTAAAAGCTAGAAAAGAAACTATTATAGAATTACTCGATGCCCTCTCCAGTAACCAACAAGCTCACTCAGTCGTTGAATTGTCTCTCAATCCTTTATTTAGAAGAGATTATAACAGTTTATATAGAGGAATTCAAGAGTTTTTACCCACTCAAACTGACCCTAATTATGAACAGAGAATTGAGACTTTATTTTCAGCGGTATCGAGAACAATTCCTCCCACTTCAAAACATTATAACTTATTTGGTATTGACACAACTCCCTGTCCACGACCGTTTGCCGAAACGTTAGCGGATAAAACCTTTATTCATTACCCCAATCCAATTAAGGGAAATAAACCCATTAATATTGGACATTGTTATTCCGTTGTCTGCGCTTTACCTGACTAAATAGACACAGAAAAAGTCCCTTAGGCTGTCCCCTTATCAGGAGAGCGAGTCCCCTCTAAACATAAAGGAGTAAATCAAGGCAATCAACAACTAAAAAAAATCTGGCAAAGTTCTTTATTTTCTGATAAATTATCTGTCTTAGTGGCTGATAGTGACTACAGCCAAAAGGATTTTATTGGGGAACAAGTTAAGCATGAAGACGTAGTTACTATTACAAGAGTTAGAAGTGACCGAGTTTTTTATCGTCAATTTATTCGGGACCCAAATCAAGCCAAAACTTCGGGACATCCCCGTTGGTATGGGGATAAATTTGACCTTAAAGATGACCAAACTTGGACTGAACCTGATGAAGTTCATCATGTTCCCTTTACAACGAAAAAAGGTCGTCAATTAACAGTGACTATTTCGGGATGGAAACAGATGTTAATGAGAGGAACTAAAAACTATAAAATGAACAATCACCCCTTTACTTTACTCCAGATTGTTGTCAGAGATCAAGAAAGAAATAGTATTTGGAAACCTATGTGGCTTATTGTTATTGGTTCTCGGCGCGATGAGTTAAGTTTAGTTGATTGTTATCAGTGTTATCGACAACGTTATGACATGGAACATCTTTTTCGATTTGGTAAACAAAGATTATTGATGACATCTTATTTAACTCCCGATGTACATCATGAAGAAAATTGGTTTAAACTAACACTTCTTTCTTATGTAAATTTGTGGGCTGCCAGAAAATTAGCTGTGGTTTTACCCCGTGATTGGGAACAGTATTTGAAGACTAATAAATCCATCAAAATCACCCCTAGTCTAGTTCAAAGAGACTTTTCAAGAATAATTACGACCTTGGGGACTTTCGCCAAATTTCCCAAACGTCGAGGTTTTTCTTCCGGACGTATTAAAGGTTACAAAAAAGCCCCACGAACTCGTCATGATGTTATCAAGAAAGGGAGCAAAAAATCAACTGAAAACTTAAAAGCTCCTTAGTTTTCCTCAGAATCTATAGATTAGCCCTATTTGTCAGCCAATTTTATTGACTGATACAGAGCCGATATTTTGGGATTTTAGTTTAGCGTAAAATATACGCTAACAAAATTTTTTTGTCCAAAGTCCAAAATTTAGAATACATGAACTATTGATTTTCTTTCGCTTTCATAGCATAATCCCTAAATCTTTCTAGATCAGCCATAATAGTTGATTCTACCACTCTACCTAAAAATAAATTATCCATAAGTTTACCTAACCATCCTGGAATACCGTAAGCAACACTTAAGCGGACAATACTACTCCCTTGTCGATCATAAAAGCGAATTGCTCCACGATTGGGTAAACCGTCCACCGACTCCCATTGTATGATTTGATGGGGAACGACCTTTAAAATTTTCGATAACCAAGTAAATTCCAGCCCACCACTGGCCAATTTCCAGCGAGATAGTTCTGGATTTTCATCTAATATTTTAACCGAGTCGATCCACTTCATCCATTGTGGCATTTGTTCTAAATCCGACCATAATCCCCACACTAATTCCATGGGAGCATCGACTTCAATTTGTACGCTATGTTCCAACCAATTAGACATTTTATATTTACATAACAATTAAACGTAGGGTGGGCATTGCCCACCCCTATGCTCATTTTAGCGAATTGTAGAAACCTGGGGGGATTTTTTAAGGGTTTCTGCTGCTTCTAAGATAACTTTTGCTGCTTGTTTACCCGAAATGGTTGCCCCTTCCATACTATCAATATAGTCTTGTTGGGTGTAGCTCCCTGCGAGGAAAAAGTTAGGGACAGGAGTAGCTTGAGAAGGACGATAAACATCCATCCCTGGAGCTTCTCTATACAGAGATTGAGCTAGTTTAACCACACTATACCAAGTCATATTTAACTCCCGTGAAGAGGGAAAAAGCTCGTGAACTTGTTTTAAAACATGGTTAGCAATGTCTTCATTTTTCGCTTTAACAAAAGGATCACCCGGAGTCAAAACTAATTGTAGTAATGAGCCTTCTCCCTCCTTATAATAATCTCCAGGACTACTTAAAGCTAAGTCAGAAAAACAAGAAAAGTCAGCATCGGCTGTATACAATAAATTGTCAATTCCGGCCGCTTCTTTTAACTGTTTCCGTTTGTTTTCGTCTTGTAACTCTGTCACCCAACCATCAAAACGCAGTTGTACAGTCGCCACCGGAACCGCTTCTAACTGATAGATGTTATCAAACAGAGATAGCTTACGCCAATCATCAGGAATCAATCTTTTAATTCCAGGAACATCACAAGCACAAACGTAAGCATCCGCGGTGATAGTTTCTTCTTTCTCTCCATTAGGAATAACTAACCCCGTAACTTCAATATTATTATTATTTTCTGTATATAAAATTTCTCTGACTCTACGTCTGGTATGAATTTTTACACCACGACTTTCTAAATAGTTAGTGATGGGTTTATGAAGATACTCATGGGGAGAGCCTTCTAACATTCTTAGGATAGAAGCTTCTGTTTTTGTGGCAAAAAAGAGAAAAATGGTTAACATACAACGGGCAGAAATATTCTCCGTATCGATAAACCCTAACGCATAAGCGATGGGGTTCCACATCCGTTGTAAACTGCCATTATTGCCCCCATGTTGACGAAACCAGTCCGCAAAACTGATAGAATCTAGGTTGCGAATGGTTTTCATCGCTCCCTCAAAGTTGACTAAACCTGGTACAAGAGGACTGGTTCCCAAGGCTAAAGAATTAGCCATTTTATCGATCGCCGAGAGTTGGGACGTAGTAAAAAAGGCCTTTAACCCGTGTAATGGCGCACCAACAGCGAAACGAAAGTCCAACTCCCCAATTTTTCCCCCACTATTAATGAAAGTGTGGGTGTGTTGTTTGAGGCGTAAATTATCGATCGCCCCGACTTTTTTCATTAAAGCAAAAAGATTATAATAGCAGCCAAAAAAGACGTGCAAACCCATTTCGATGTGATTTCCGTCCTTATCTACCCAACTGCCCACTTTTCCGCCGACAAAAGGACGAGATTCAAAGATTTCCACCTCACAACCCCCGTCTACTAAGTCCATGGCCGTGGCCATCCCTGCTAAACCTGCACCAACGATCGCAACTCGCATTCTTTAGTTCCTTGTCTCATTTTCTTTACATATTGTAATCATATCAAACAAATAACCAAGGTTAGGAAGTTGGGTTATAATTATGTAGTAAGTCTTAAATTTTAAGAATATTTGCCGTTGATAACTGAAAAATATTAGTAAAATGACAGGCAACAGCACCATGAGTTGGTTGTTGTTTTAGTCAGTTGTTTAGAACATTGTCCTATGTCTCCTTTACCAGAGTATCGTCCCCAAAAATTGTCTTTAGGAATCCTAGAAACAGAAATTTTAGAAATTATTTGGGACTTTGGCCAAGCTACCGTTAAACAAATACACGATCACATTTTAGCCGATCCAGAACGGGAATTAGCTTATGCTTCTGTTACCACCGTTTTAAACCGTCTAACTAAAAAAGGTTGGCTCAAATGTTCCAAAAATAATAAAGCTTTTACCTGGGAACCTTTAATGTCCCGTGAACAAGCCAAAGCTTTACAAGCTTATGAACAATTACAACAATTTCTTGCTATTAGTAACCCTGATATGGTAGCGTCGTTTGCTGATAGTTTAGATGCAAGTAGTTTAGAAAGATTAGAGGCGATCGCAAATCGTCTCCAAGCCATTCGCCGTCAACGGGGGACTCCTTAATATGCACTCAGTTATGATTTTCTTGGCTTTAGCAGTGGCTATAGGAATACGTTTAATATTTTCTCTCTGTTCTTATGGCCTAAGTCACTGGCAGCGATCGCTGCTGGCTTTTATGGCACCACCTTTACTATTATTAATGACAGCGATGGCCGTCATTTTTATGGGTTATCATGGACAAATGCTAGGCTTCCAGGCAAGTCGTTTCAGTTATTTATTAGCAGTTTTTTTCTTGTTATTTGCTGTCATCAGAGGTTTAGAAATTACATATCAAGGATGCTCGTCTCTGCAAAAAATAAAGAGTTATCCCCAAAAAAATATTTATAATACTCACGCCAAAATTCTAGAAACTAATTTACCCTATAGCGCACAAGTAGGCTTTTGGGACTCAGAACTTATCATTAGTAACGGTATTTTAACAACCCTAGATGATGCACATTTAAAAGCAGTTATCGCCCACGAACAAGCACACGCTTATTATCATGATACTTTTTGGTTTTTCTGGTTAGGTTGGCTAAAAAGGATTAGTTTTTGGTTACCGAAAACTAATAAACTTTGGCAAGATTTATTACTATTAAGAGAAATCCGCGCCGATCAAAAGGCGGCCGAAACAGTCGATCCCTTAATTTTAGCAGAATCCTTACTTATTATCGCTCAAGAAATTAATAGAATAGTAACAGCAAATCCTTTGGGAGTAATGGCGGCAGGATTTCATGATCTTGACCTAGAAAACCGACTAGAAGAAAGAATCAATGCCTTATTTGATGAATCAGACTATGTTCGTTTCAAAGGCATTGAATGGTATCCCGTTTTAATAACTCTATTGCCATTAGTTTCTATTCCTTTTCATGGTTGAAAAGTTATTGAAAATCTCCTGAATTTCTACGCCTAATTAACTCCGCTTGTTGGGGGGTTAAATCTGGTCTTTGACCCGGTAAAAAAGCGATGGGATTAATTGCCTTTCTGCCTCCAGGACGAATTTCAAAATGTAGATGGGGTCCTGTACTAAATCCTGTACTGCCCATTTCTGCAATTTGTTGGCCTTGTTCTACATTTTGGCCTGAAGTCACCAACAGTCGTTGATTATGACCATAAACACTAACATTGCCATCAGGGTGACGGATACTCACTTGATAACCTAAACCTTTATTACTCCAACCGGCAAACACCACCACACCAGAGGCCGCAGCAACAATGGGAGTACCAATGGGGGCAGCAATATCAACCCCTGTGTGCAGTTTACCAAAACGTGGACCAAAACCAGAGGTAAGGTTGCCTTGAGAGGGCCAAATATAACCTCGGGGAGATACAGGGGTTTGGGGTAAATAGCGATCCGAAGGGATAGGACGTAACTTGACCCCGGTTTCTTCTTCTCCAGAGGCCACAACTATGGTGTGGGATATAAGGGAAACAAAAATGCTCACACCAGCAATAATTAATCGATTGGATAATGATTTCATCGGTTACTGATTAAGTGTAGGAGTAAACCCAGATACTTTCTTAAGAAAGTTAAAGAGTTGTAAGCCACTGTAGCAGAAAATGGATTTTTGTAAAGTTGCTTCAATGTTCTTAAGTCTTTTAATCTCATGATTACCCAATGTTTACCTTCATCTTTTAGACTGTTTCATGAAGTATTGTCCTTTGATGGTGGAAAGAGTAAAACTAAAATGCTGTTAGCCTACAACCCGACGCAACCTTTGGCCCTTGAAGAGACGGAGGAGGAGCGAATACACTTTTATGAGCGAGGCCAAACCATACCCCTTGTTAACGAGGGTATTTGGCAAGTTGATCGTGGTATTGCTCAATTAAGTCAACTATCTCCCCAAGGGGACGAAATTTTGTTAGGTTGGGCGCAACCCGGAACTTTTTTTGGTTCCTGGTTAACTTTTGTAAATTCTTATCAAGTTAAAGGATTATCCAATCTTTATTTAAAATGGTACGGGATTGAAGATTTAAGCAACTCTGCTGAGTTAAGTCAAATGGCTTTTAGTCAGTTAGCCCGTCGAATGCGTCAGACAGAAGCGTTATTAGCTATTTCGGGATTAAAAAGGGTTGAGGATCGCTTACAACAATTACTTTATTTACTTCAACAAGAGTTAGGGGAAAGCACAAAAGAGGGAACTCGGATTAAGGTCCGTTTAACCCATCAAAACTTAGCCAATGCTATTGCTACTACAAGGGTAACAGTAACTCGTTTGTTGGGAGAATTTCAACGTCAAGGATGGCTTGGTTTTGATAGCGATCGCCATATTATTATTACTTCTGTTAAGTTCCATTCCTATTCTAAATCTGATGCTAATTTTAACTGATTATGTTTTGGATGAGACAGGCTTATGATATAGTTTAGATTAGATTTTTCACATAATTAAACAGTTTTTTATGACATCTTCTACTACTGGTGCTGATGCAGTTGATTCTGCGATCTCTAAGGGTCTTGATTTAGACGGAACACCCATCCCACCTGAAAAATTAAACCTATATAACGAGGTTATGGCATTAGAAGGGCAACGTCAACGCAGTGGTGTCACCAATACCATGCGCTCTCGTATTGTCCGTATTGGAGCCAAACATCTTTCAATGGAAGAACTCAATCAACGTCTAACCTCCGCAGAATTTGTTCCACTCAAAGATAAAGAGATTGCCTTTTACTACGGTGCAAAATAATCAGAACAGATTACTTATTTTTTTACAAGAGTTAAAAATTCGGCTTCACTGAGTTGAGTTATTCCTAATTTTTCGGCTTGAGTTAACTTAGAACCTGGGTTTTCCCCCAACAATAAATAATCAGTTCTCTTACTAACGGAACTGGTTACTTTTCCTCCTGCTTCCATAATTAAAGCTTTGGCCTCATTCCGTTTTAAGCTAGGTAAAGTACCAGTAATAACAAAGGTTTTGCCCGCAAAAGGAGTTAAGGGAGAATCAACAGTGGGTGTTTTAGATTTAGTTGCTTCTAATTGTAACCCAACTTTTTCTAATTGTTGAATTAGATCACAATTTTTTTCGATACTAAACCAATCAATAATTGACTGGGCAATTTCTTCTCCTACGCCATACACAGAACTTAAATCAGAGAAAGAAGCCTGAGATAATTGCTCCATACTAGGGAAGTTTTCCGCCAATAAACCAGCAGTTACACTACCCACATAACGAATACCTAAACCATATAAAACCCGTGAAAACGGCTGTTTTTTACTGCCCTCAATAGCCTCTATTAAATTATTTGCAGATTTGCTACCCATGCGTTCTAAATTGGCAATTTTTTCGGGGGTTAAATCATATAAATCGGCAAGGGAATTAACTAAACCATTATTAATTAGTAAGATAACAATTTTTTCTCCTAAACCGCGAATATCTAAAGCATCCCGTGAAGCCCAATGAACCAAACTACCCCGTAAAATTGCCCCACAAGAAAGATTCATGCAGCGAGTAACCGCTTCGTTTGGGGGACGCTTCAAAGTAGAATCACATTCAGGGCAGTGAGACGGCATTTGGTAGAGTTGGGTATTGGGGGGGCGTAAATCATCCAAAACACGGACAACTTCGGGAATAATCTCCCCTGCCTTGCGAATAATCACCGTATCTCCCACACGGATATCCAGTTGCTTAATGCGATCGCTGTTATGAAGGGTGGCTTTTTGTACCGTTGTCCCGGCTAAATGAACCGGTTCCATAACTGCCATGGGGGTAACAGCCCCCGTTCTGCCCACATTGACTATGATATCTTTAACTATAGTGGGGGCCTCTTCTGCGGGATATTTTAAGGCGATCGCCCAACGGGGGAATTTCTGGGTAAACCCTAACACTTTTTGCAGAGAATAATCATTAATTTTTACGACAACACCATCTGTCATATAAGGTAAGTCTTTTCTCTCGGTTTCCCACTGCTGAAAATAGTCAGCTACTTCCTCAAGAGATGGGCATAATTTGCGGTGAGTATTAACTAAAAACCCACTATTTTGTAAATAGTTTAAAGACTCCCATTGACTGTTTATGTCTGTGGTTTCAAGATGCAAAGTATAGGCAAAAAATTGTAAGCGTCTCTGGTCGACAATTTTGGGGTCTAACTGTCGTAATGTTCCGGCGGCAGCGTTACGAGGATTGGCAAATAAAGCCTCTCCATTTTCTTCTCTTTGTTGATTAATGCGGTCAAATTCATCTAGGGGTAAAAAAGCCTCTCCACGGACTTCTATAATAGGGGGAGGATTTTCTAAATTTAACTTTAAAGGAATAGAACGAATGGTGCGAACATTTTGGGTAATATCTTCTCCTGTGGTTCCATCTCCTCTAGTTACACCTCGAATTAACAAACCATTTTCGTAGGTTAAAGCTAGGGCAGAGCCATCAATTTTTAATTCACAAACGTATTCAGCAGATTCTATGTTTTCCTTTTCACTATATCGTTGCCATCGTTTTTGCCAAGCTTGTAAATTCTCTAAATTAAAGGCATTTTCTAAACTATAAAGAGGAATATTATGGGCAAGAGAAACAAATTGAGACGCAGGTTTATCCCCTACTCTTTGGGTGGGACTATCAGAAGTAATTAAATGAGTATTCTCCTTTTCTAATGTATCTAGTTCCCGATATAACTGATCATAAACAGCATCCTCCATAATGGGATTATCAAGAACATAGTAAGCATAATTCGCTTTTTGTAGTTGTTGTCTTAGTTGTTGTATCCGTTGTTCAATCATTATTTTAATTACTCCGATAAGTCAAGATTCAGTTTGAAGATATTAGGACATAATAGTATTATGTCCCTACGAATTCGCCATTGTAGGGGTTAAACCCAGAAAGCTAATTTTCTCACAACAGTATTATCCATTGGTAATTATCCATTGTCCATTGTCCATTATCCATTATTGAATAAGCATTACGGACTCGGTTTGTCAATTTTTTCTTTTGTTACTATTTTAAAAGTATGAGTTAGGAGTACATATCTTGGTCAACATTCGCTGCGGTAACATTGAATTTAAGAACATTGAAGCAATTATCTTTGATAAAGATGGCACTCTAGAAGACTCTAATAACTTTTTACGAGAGTTAAGTATTCATCGCGCCCGCTTATTAGATGCCCAAATACCAGGGATCGGAGAACCCTTACTAATGGCCTTTGGCCTGCAAAATAATCAATTAGATCCCACTGGTTTGATGGCCGTAGGAAGTCGCCAAGAAAACTTAATTGCTGCGGCTGCTTACATTGCAGAAACAGGAAAAAGTTGGTTTGAAGCCCTAAAAATAGCCGAAAACGCCTTTAGAGAAGTTGATCAATCTCTCAAAAAAGATCGAACCACTTCCCCCTTATTTGCTGGTAGTTTAGATGTGTTAAAAACTTTATACGAAGCTGGCTTAAAATTGGGAATTCTCTCGGCTGCCCCTACCCAAGACGTAGAACATTTTGTACGGGAACATAATCTTTCTGATTACATTCAACTAATGATGGGAGGTGATCAAGGATTAAGTAAACCCGACCCCCAACTATTTATTAAAGCTTGTCAAACTTTGATAACATCACCCGAGAAAACTGTCATGGTAGGAGACTCTCAAGGAGATATTCTCATGGCCAAACAAGCAGGAGTAGCAGGAGCCATCGGCATTTCTTGGGCTAACAAAACAGCCCCTCATCTCAATCAAGCCGATATTATTATCACTCAAATCGAGGAAATACAACTGGGTTAAACCACTAAAGGATCTAACAAAAATAGAAACTTCTGCTGAATTTGGAGCTTAGGGTGTATGATGTTACATTAACAAAAGTTTGTTGTCTGTATCATTATTAGAGAGGGTAAAACAAATTGTCTAAACGTTATTTATTTACGTCTGAATCCGTTACAGAAGGTCATCCCGATAAGGTTTGTGACCAAATCTCAGACACTATTATTGATACTCTCCTCAATGAAGATGATCAAAGTCGGGTAGCTGCGGAAGTCGTCGTCAACACTGGTTTAGTCTTGATTACCGGGGAAGTTACCTCCAAAGCTCATGTTGATTTTGCCAAATTAGCCCGTAACAAAATTGCAGAAATTGGATATACTGATGCTGATAATGGTTTCTCTGCCAATAGCTGTTCCGTTTTAGTGGCTTTGGATGAACAGTCTCCCGACATTGCCCAAGGTGTTAGCCAAGCTAGGGAACAACGCAAAGAACTCAGCGATGATGAGTTAGACCAAATCGGTGCCGGTGACCAAGGACTCATGTTTGGTTATGCTTGCAACGAAACCCCAGAATTAATGCCCTTACCCATCAGTTTAGCCCATCGTTGCGCCCGTCGTTTAGCGGCAGTCCGCAAAACTGGTGATTTAAGCTATTTACGTCCCGATGGCAAAACCCAAGTTTCCATTGCCTATGAAGATGGTATTCCCGTTGGTATCGATACCATTCTCATCTCTACACAACACGATGAAACCATCGGTTCCATCACCGATAACGACGCAGTTCAAGCTAAAATTAAAGCTGATCTCTGGGAAGCAGTTATTCTACCTGTATTTGCAGATATCGATATTAAACCCTCTCAAGATACTCGCTATCTAGTTAATCCTACCGGTAAATTTGTTATTGGTGGTCCTCAAGGAGATGCAGGGTTAACCGGTCGTAAAATTATCGTCGATACCTACGGTGGTTATTCTCGTCACGGTGGTGGCGCATTTTCCGGTAAAGATCCCACAAAAGTTGATCGTTCTGCCGCTTATGCTTCTCGTTATGTGGCTAAAAATATTGTTGCTGCTGGTTTAGCAGATAAGTGCGAAGTTCAACTCAGTTATGCTATTGGTGTTGCTCGTCCTGTTAGTATTTTAGTAGAAACCTTCGGCACCGGTAAAGTGGATGAAACCAAGTTGTTAGAAGTTGTTAATGAACTGTTTGAGTTACGTCCTGCTGGTATTATTCAGTCCCTGAAACTCCGTGAACTTCCTTCTCAACGGGGTGGACGCTTCTATCAAGATGTGGCTGCTTATGGTCATTTTGGACGCAACGATCTTGATCTCCCTTGGGAAGCAACTGATAAAGCGGCCTTACTCAAAGATGCTTTATTAAAAGTTGGTGTTTAATCCTAACTAGGGTTTGCTGAATAAAAGCAAAACCCTATTCTTTAAAAGGTTACACCCATATTCGCGATCGCAAAAAAGATCAGCTTTGTCGGCTACAAACTGCTATAATTGGTAGAAACACCTCCCAGTTGTTGGTCAAGAACAAATGTATCGAAAAGAGGAGCAACCTTTACCGCCCCCAGAAAAATTTGAATTACCTTTCGAGGGCAAATTGTCCCCCAATAATCGTTGGGTAATCATGGCAGAGTTGATACCTTGGGATGATTTTGAGGAAGAATATGCTAAACTTTTTTCAGCAGAAAAAGGTGCGCCAGCCAAACTATTTAGAATGGCATTAGGGACATTAATTATTAAGGAAAAATTAGGAACAAGTGATAGAGAAACTATAGAACAGATTAGAGAAAATCCCTATCTACAATACTTTATAGGTTTAAATTGTTATCAACAAGAGCCACCACTGGAATCTTCAATGCTAGTTCATTTTAGGAAAAGAATTGATGGAGAATTGATAAACAAAATCAATAAAAAAATAGTAAAAAGAGAAATAGACAAGAGTGATAAAGAAGTAAAAAAAAAGGATTGTCTCCAAGAAAAAGGAGAAAAAATAAAAAATAAAGGTAAACTAATTTTAGATGCGACTTGTGCGCCAGCAGACATCAAATACCCAACGGATTTAGGCATATTAAATCAAGCCAGAATTGAGACAGAAAGAATAATAGATAATCTTTATAAACCATTAAGAGTAAAATTGAGAAAAAAGCCGAGAACTTCTAGAAAAATTGCTAGAAAGGAATACTTAAAAGTAGCTAAAAAACGAAAAGTATCTTATCAAGAAAGAAGAAAAGCTATCGGGAAACAGTTAAAATACCTTAAGAAAAATTTAGGAAATATAGAAGACTTAATTCAAGCTGGGGCTTCCCTGGAAAATCTGAGTAAAAGACAGAAAAATTGTCTAGAGACTATCAAAAAAGTTTATGAACAACAACAGTCAATGTGGGAGAATAAGACCCAGAGTGTTCCTCAAAGAATTGTAAGTTTAACTCAACCGCATATTCGTCCAATAGTGAGGGGAAAAGCAGGAAAACCAATAGAGTTTGGAGCTAAACTCTCAGTAAGCTGTGTAGATAACTATGTGTTTCTAGACAAAATAAGTTGGGAAAACTTCAATGAATCTTGTCATTTAAAAGAACAAGTAGAAAAGTATAAAGAAACGTTTGGCTATTATCCCGAATCCGTCCATGTAGATAAAATTTATCGAACTAGGGAAAACAGAAATTGGTGTAAGGAAAGAGGGATAAGAATCAGTGGTCCGAAGTTAGGAAGACCTCCGAAAAATGTCAGTGAAGAAGAAAAGAAACAAGCCCACTCCGATGAATGCTTCCGTAATGCTATTGAGGGAAAGTTTGGACAAGCTAAACGAAGATTTAGCCTAAATCTCGTGATGACAAAACTCCCTGAAACCTCCATTACATCTATTGCTATTACATTTTTAGTTGTCAATCTTTCTAAACTTCTGAGGCAGTTTTTGTCGCTTTTTTTGTCCTTATTTACTAATAATAGAACAGGGGCACTCATCAAACCGCCTTTCATTAATTTTGATTATACTTTCAACAATTTTTATGTACTAAAACTTATTGATTTGTTAGAAAATTCTTGGTCAAAAGTGGCATAAATTTTGGAGAAACTTTTTCAGCAAACCCTAACTATTAATTAAATATCCTTTCAGTTTTCAGGGAAAAGATTTCTCATCTTTTCCCTTTTGTTTTATTTGTGAGCAAATCATTTTATTGACTGCTATAAATTAGCAATCCAATTACCATGAAAACCACCAGGAACACGAACTGGTAAATGAACCGTCGCTATGGGGTCAGATTCAAAGTTTTTTGGATCAATAATTACAAAATCACTGGTATTAGTATTTTCATTATAAACAAAAGTAACTACATAACCATCTAATTCGGATTGACCCTTTGTACTGGGAATAAACGCTGCTTCACCTCCATAACATCCTGGTTTAAATTGATGGATTTTATTAGTTTTCTTCACTAGATCATACTGCACAAGAGAGGGTGATAGATTAGGAATTTTTTTGCGAGACGATAATTCAATATCGTAATAAGATGTATAACCAAACTGGTAATTTTTGCCTAGATAATTTTGATTAATAGCAGGTAATTCCACAAAGCGATCATCTAAATCTTCAAATTCCATTCCATGGGTTTGTAAATTTATAGTTAATCTTCGCAGATTAGATTTATGAGTTAACATAGTTTCCCAGTTATTTTCTGCCTGTATTTTAGGATAAGCTATAAAATCTATAAATATTTGATTATCGGTTTCAAAACTATTCAGAAAATGCCAAGTCCAAAAAGCATCGGTTTTTAGATAAATGGGTTTTTTAGCAAAATTATGTCGATCTACTAAAATAATCGTTGTTCCTTCTTCTTCTTGCCAAACAAAAGGAATACTATTATTTCTAGCATTGGTCATACTAAACACCAATGGACAGTTAACAAAGATAATATAATTTTCAGTGATTGCCATATCATGAATCATAGTTGGTTGCGGAATATCAATGGCCAATTCTCTAATTATATTATGATTCCTATCGGCAACATAATAATGTAAATAAGGGGTATTGAAAAAAGAATAACGATAAAAATGCAATTCTCCCGTGTTAGGATCAATTTTGGGATGGGCGGTCATTGCTTGTTCTAATTCATGGTTAAAATCCCATTCTCCTATGGTTTCTAAATTTTTATTGACTTCATAAGGTAAACCGATCTCGTATAATGCTAATAGTTTATTTCCATGAGAAATAATGTTAGTATTAGCATAATTTTTAAACTTTAATTCTGTTAATTGTTGTCCTTCAAACATTTCATAAGCAAGGCCACTGGTTTGAATCCAACGGTTTTTATAAATCACTTCTCCCTTGTTAAAATAAACCCCGTGCAACATCCCATCTCCCTCAATAGGATAACTATAAGATTCTGGTTTAAACATTGGGTTAGGTCCATTTCTAACATACATTCCCTCTAATTCTTTAGGAATATTACCCGATATTTTAAAATTAGTAATCTCCACTTCTTCAAACACAGGTGCATTAATTCCCTGTAAAAAAATATTATTACTCTTCCAACTTTTATAGGATTTATACTGTTTATAAATAGGAGTCGATTGACTAGGTAGTTGATGGGAAGCGATCGCTGTCATCGCTGCTAGGGATGATTGAATTAAAAACTGTCTTCTTTTCATGATAAATTCCTTTAAAATTGACTATTTTGCATCATTTTTGTAGCAAGTTCTGTATCAATAGACATTCCTTCTGTGGGAAATGCTTTCATAATATCGATCGCTGTCCATCCTTCTTCTGGTTGATTAATCGCTGCTGAAATTAACGCTCCACGAATGGCATAAAATCCGTTATGATTCGGATGGGTACTAAATATTTCTCCCATACTTTTTAATAAGTCTTCCATCAGCGGAGTTTTCAATAATCTAGAAAACTTCACTCCATTTATTTTGTGTCTTTTTCGTAAAGTTTCTCGTAATTCCGTTAAGTTTTTTTCATCAAATTGACTGGCAAAAAATGCAAACTCTTTGGTAATTCTTCCTTCCTCAGCATAAATTTCTAAAGACTCCACAGACAAAGGAAACTTTAACGGACCATAAATAAAATATAGAGTTTCTGCACTTAAAACAGGTCGAGGTATTAAGGGAATCAACGCGAAAGAAATTCCTAAGCAAATACGAGTTAAATAATTCATTATTTGTATAAAAAGTTACTGTTTTTAGTTAACCTTTAGGGTCTCTGTTAACTTGTTGAGTGTAAAGTAATTTTTAGGGTTGACCCCTATTTAATAAGGAAAATTTAATACATAAAAAAACAACCATAAGTTATGGTTGTTTTGAGAGTTTATATGTTAGGAATTTACAGTAGAGAGCGTAATTGGATAGAAATTCGAGTATTTTTACCTACTACTAAAATCGCTGATTCACCGAACTTAGGGGGGCCGGTTGTAATGACTGGGTTACTAGAAAAGCCGAATTTTTCCGTAGGAATTCCTAGAAAATTGCGATTAAGTTCCTCATCTTCATTATCGTCCCAGAAAACGGCCACTGCGTAGGTTTTCGGTTCTAAATTATCAAACGTGACTTCTAATAATTTATCGGTGACTTTAACACATTGGGTGTTAACCGCGTCATCTTTACTATTGGGAAACCCTTTTCCACTGGAAAAGAGACTAAAGCAGACTTGTCCTTTGGTGTTGCTTAAACCCTCAACCTCAACCGTCAGGTTACTGCTTAGAGTAGCATTTGCTGGTTGATGTAACATTAAAACTGTCCCTGTGGACAAGAGTAGATTAGTTAGCAGATAAGAAGATTTCATTACTATTTTTGAAAATGTTAACAATAGAATTGACGAAAAGTATTATTTCAAGATTGGGAGATCCTGGAGTCGTTACGAATCTTTATATTATCTTAAGATAACCCTGAATCGAGGAAATGACAAGTAATTAAAAACAATGTAAATCATCTAAAATAATCTATATTAGAGTAATTTAGGAGTATTTTAGAACTATACTAGGGTTTAAATACATCATCCTCAATTCCTACCCACCATTCTCCCAATTTCATTAATTCTTGGTGTAACTCAGATAATTTTTCTAAATACTCCTCAGATGAGAGATTATGACGATTTTCTGCTAATTTTTTGAGTCTCAACTGTATCAACAACCAGGGTTGTGATATTTTGTCTGTTTCTTCGATATATCGGGCTAATTCTTCGCTGTTCATAATTTAATTAAATGTTCATTGTTCATTGTTAAGCGGTTGGTATTGACTAGCGACTAAAGCAACCATAAACCACCATAAAGTATTAACTTGGGGACGATACCAAACCGTATCAAACAACCCTTGGGCCATTAATCCGGCCATAGCAGCGATCGCAGCTATTAACCACATACCAGCAGGATTATTTTTATCCCGTAACCGTTGAATTTGTTGTACACCTTGATTAACGGTAATAACCAGTAACCAGACAAAAATACTTAAACCAATTAAACCAGTTTCCACTGCTGTTTCTAACAAGACAGAATAAGCACTTAAGGCACTATATTTAGGACTCATATAAAGAGGATAAATCTTATTAAAAGCAGCATTCCCCGGACCAATACCAATCAAAGGGCGATCGCGAATCATATCTAATACCGCCATCCAAACATTAATGCGAAAATTATTACTACTATCTTGTCTCCCCACAAAGATACTCATAACCCTGATTCTTAAAGAGTCAACAGACATAATAGCAGCGAACATTAAACCACCTAAGATGCCAAATACTAAAGGTAATAACCACTTACGCCAAAACGGGGATAAATTGTTTTTAAACCAAACAAAAAATAGTAACAAAAATGCTCCTACCAAAGCAATCATTGCGATCCAACCGCCACGACTTCCTGTAAAATAAAGACAGGCAGTATTAACCAAAGTAATAGTAATCGCTAAAAGTTTAGGTACTAAACCTTGCCAAACAAAAAAAGCAGCAACACCCAAAGCGATCGCAGGTAAGAGATAAGCAGATAATAAATTAGGATTACCCAAATAACTATAAACCCTAGTAGCACCAGCTAATTCTGAGGTAGGATCGTTCCAGGTAGCCAATTGTTCCACCCCAAAAATTTGTTGTCTGATACCATAAGAACCTACTACTAAACCAATACCTAAAACCACCGTAATCAACCAATTGGTTAACCGAGGCGATCGCAAAATTCTGGCACAAAATACAAAGAATACCAAATACAAAGTTAACTTAATCAACCCCGAAAAAGCGGCAGCTTTGACAGGAGATAAGGCCACCGCAACAGCAGAAACTCCCCAATAAAGAAATACAAATAAATGAATAGGACTAAACCCAGTTTTTTCCGTATCAGATAAAGTTAAAATGCCCCAATAACCTGTAATAGCAATTAACCAAACCCCGAGCAAACCGGTAGTAATAAACGGACCAAAAATAAAAATAAGACTAATTAATAAAGCGCCGATCGCCTCACCAAACCGTAATAAAAAGCTAGAAGATCGCCAAGGAGACAATAAACCGACTACACGGTAGAGATAACTGGCGTTGAGCCAGGTTTTCGGTGAAAAGTAAGAGAGGGTAATGAGATCCCAGGTTGAATTCATGAAACCTTACCAAGAAAGATTAGTTGTTAGTTATTGTGGATCAAACTTTGGTCAACCGATAACTAAAGCAGTTACTCCTAAGCAGAACCCAAAATCAAGAATTTACGTCATCATACATTAATTGTCCCCAATTCTCCTTTCCCTGTTCCCTAAAAAAGCTTTATTGTGTACCCTATAACTAAATTCTATGCTGACCTATCCAAAGGGAGATAACCCGTTGACTACGCTAATACATCCTACTGCTGTCATTCATCCGAATGCACAAATTAATCCCACAGTGGAAGTAGGCCCCTATGCTGTCATTGGTGATCAGGTGAAAATAGGCGCACAAACGACCATTGGACCCCATGTGGTGATCGAAGGACCCACAGAAATTGGCAAAAATAACCGTATTTTTCCCAGTGCAGTGATTGGTTTAGAACCCCAGGATCTTAAATATAAAGGGGTTCCCAGTGGTCTAAAAATAGGTGACGGTAATACTATCCGTGAGTTTGTCACCATTAACCGTGCCACAGAAGCCGATGAACTCACCGAAATTGGCAATAATAATCTATTGATGGCTTATGTTCATGTTGCCCATAACTGTGTCCTTGAAGATCATCTCGTCATTGCTAATGCCGTTGCTTTAGCTGGCCATGTTCATATCGAGTCTAGGGCCGTTATTGGCGGTGCTTTGGGGGTTCATCAGTTCGTCCACATTGGCCGTAATGCCATGTTAGGGGGTATGAGTCGTATTGATCGTGATGCCCCTCCCTTTATGATGATCGAAGGCAACCCCTCAAGAGTGCGATCGCTCAATTTATTGGGGTTAAAACGGGCGGGACTCACCACGGAAGATATAGGGTATCTAAAAAAGGCGTTTCGTCTCTTGTACCGTTCTGATCTCACCTTACAACGGGCCCTAGAAGAGTTAGCCAACTTCGATAACAACCAATACAGCCAATATTTACGTCATTTTCTGCAACTGTCCAGTACAGGAGAACAACGACGGGGCCCTATTCCAGGGAATAAATAAAACATCAAAATTTAAGGCTGTTTTTCTTGAAAACAGAGATTAAAAGCTGAATTAATCCATCATCCATCCATAGTTATACGCTTACAGAAGAAGTTATGCAGATTTTTATCAGTACAGGAGAAGTTTCAGGGGACTTACAAGGATCAATGTTGGTGGAGGCACTCTATCGACAAGCAGAGCAACAAAATATTCCTTTAGAAATTTTGGCCTTGGGGGGCGATCGCATGGCGGCGGCCGGGGCGAAGTTATTGGGAAATACCGCTAGTATTGGCTCTATTGGTATTGTTGAGGCTTTACCTTTTATTATTCCTACTTGGTTAATGCAGCGTCGAGTTAAAACTTATTTACGGGATAATCCTCCAGATGTGTTAATTTTGTTGGATTATATGGGTCCCAATGTGGCTTTTGGCAAATATGCCCGTAAATATTTACCCCATGTTCCCATTATTTATTATATTGCCCCTCAATCTTGGGTTTGGGCCCCCAATAATAAAACCATTGAACAATTTGCGGAAATTACTGATATTTTATTGGCTATTTTTCCTGAAGAAGCGAGATTTTTTGAGAAAAAAGGTGTAAATGTTAAATGGGTGGGTCATCCTTTATTGGATAGAATGGCTGAGGCCCCTACTAGAGAAGCTACCCGTCAAGCGTTGGGAATAAAAGAAGATCAGCCTGTGATTGGGTTATTTCCTGCTTCTCGTTACCAAGAGTTAAAGTATCATTTACCGTTAATTTGTAAGGCCGCACAGAAAATACAAGAGAGGGTTCCTGATCTTCATTTTCTCTTGCCTGTTTCTTTACAAGAATATCGTGACACCATCGAAGAAATGGTTAAACAATACGATTTATCTATTACTTTGTTTGATGGACGAGCTATAGAAGTTATGGCCGCTGCTGATTTTGCTATTGCTAAATCGGGAACGGTTAATTTAGAATTGGCTTTATTAGATATTCCTCAATTAGTCCTCTGTTTGGTTAATCCTTTAACTATGTGGATCGCTCGGAATATTCTTAAGTTTTCTATTCCTTTTATGTCTCCTCCTAATTTAGTTGTTATGGACGAAATTGTGCCAGAATTGTTACAAGAAGAAGCAACTATTGACCGCATTGTGGATGAATCGGTAGACTTATTATTAAACCCTAAACGTCGTCAAAAAACCTTCACCGACTATGAAGAAATGCGTACCCTTTTGGGAGAAGTTGGGGTTTGCGATCGCGTGGCTAACGAAATTTTACACTATCAAAAGCAATAGAAAACCCTATGGTCAAAAAATATTCAAATTAATTACTATTTGGAGTTAGAATAATTAACTGTTTTTGTTGCAGCGATCGCACCATTTCTAAGTCGGCAGAAACCTGGTTTAAAATGTCTTTAACCTTTAATTTTCCGTCACAACCTTGCATAAAATTATATTCAGCATCACTTAAACTAACTTGTTGATAATCATAATTCAAGAAACTTTGACTAGGCCAACCGTAGGAACAAGGATGAACTTCAGCAATAGCAGATAATAAGGTTTCATCCTCTGACCAATCTATCTTAACTAAAGGAGGTTTTCCTAAGAAAAATTCGTAATGAGTAATGTTCTCTGGATCGAGTAATTCAGTCAGTCTATATCGTTGGCGATCGCTTAATTTTTCCCCCCTTTTCATCAAGTCTTCTGACTCTCCAATTAACCTTTTTAAGTCCCAATATTGGGGGTTAGAAAAGCCAATAAATTCTAATCCCGATGCTTCGATTAATTCAAACAAAGTATCAATATTATAATCAGTTTCTTGGGGGTGAACATACATATCCGCAAAGGATTCATCCCGATGGTTTTCTAAACACCATTTTTCTTTTTCTCGCTTGACAAGTCGGTTATTTTCTGGTAAAGAATCAAATATTTTTCTACCCACAAAAACCCCATCTTTATAGTCCCCTTTGGTTTCAGTTTGTAGGAGAGAAATAGCTTTTTGCATCAGTTGAATTTCCCATCTTCCTAACTCTGCATAGACAAAAATATGAAATATTCCACCAGGGGCTAATTTTTTGGATAATGCTTTAATTCCTGCCATGGGATCGGGTAAATGGTGCAACACTCCCACACAGTTAATTAAGTCAAATTCACCCTCAATTTGATCGGCATTTTCTAGGGGTAAATGATGGAAAGAAATGGGATGATTATGGTTAGTTGCAACTCCTGATTGTTGAGATCGTTTTTGAGCAATTTCTAGAGCTTTTTCACTAATATCAACCCCCACAATTTCAGCGTGAGGATTTAATAATATCAAGTATTCTGTTCCCACTCCTGTACCACATCCTGCGTCTAAAATACGGATGTTTTCTCTTTCTGGTTTTCTCCCTGTACAAAAGTTATAGGCAGCGATCCAATTCCATCGCCAATTATATCCTGGAGGGGGTTCATCTAATAAAGGTTCCGGGGGAAAAGGATAGGTATTATATAGTTGTTGAACGGCTGCACTTTCAGGAGAAAACTTAGTCATACAATTAGAGAAAAAGCGAGTTAAACTATCAAAACTAATTCATACTTAACTATTATCTCATCAAACGATCCCGACAATCTTATTAAAATCTTAAGATGGTTAGGGCTTTTTTATCAGGCTTTGTACAGTCTTCTAGACTGTGTTACTAAAAGACTTGCTTTTTAGAAAAGTTTGTGTAAAAATTAATAATGAAGATTAATAATAGAAATATAGCCTTATCAAAACAAAAAAACTCTATTTCCCATTATAAAACAGTATATCATAAAAGTTGACCTGGTGGATCATTGCAGCTAACCTATTTATAGCGTTTCTCGGACTCATGAGGTACACTCCAAATTCCTACCTGTTGCCTGTTGCCTGTTGCCTGTTGCCTAAAGCTAAAAAATACTGTACCTCACAAGGATGGGAACTGCTATATGATTGTTTTAATTCGATTGAAATGTTTGAAGTAACCAGCGACTGACTTCTGAGTGATTCTTTTCTCTACTTTTTTGTAAAGCTTGAACTAAAATATCTATTTCTAAGTTAGGTAATATTTGAGATTGGGTAATTCTTTTACTGCCTTTATCTTCTATTTTGAAAGCAATAATATTGATATTTTTTACATCAACTATCCAATACTCTTCTACTCCAAAATCTTCATATAAAAGACGTTTTTCTCCTTTATCATCGGCAAGGGAAGTATTAGCGACTTCAATAACTAGATTGGGGGATGGATAGATAGTTAAGTCAATAACACCAGTGCCATAAGGAATAATATCAGCATTATTTCCAATATAAAAAGATAAGTCAGGTTGTGCTTCTTTGACTCCTATTTTACGATAACTACAAGCATCATGACCATTTAAAGGGATATTTTTTATTGCAGCATAGATGTGAATAGCATAATTAATAATAGAGTGGTCTTTTGAGTGATCATTTCCTAATGGTGTAATTTCAATTCTTGCTTTTTGGTTGTAATAATAAAACTTGGCTTTTTCGTAGGATGAATCATCCCATAATTGTGAAAATTCATCCCAAGCTAGATTAATCCAACTATCGGTTATTATTTTAGTTTCTGTGGTAATCATGGCATGACTGAATAATTTTAAATGAAACGGTGGGTTACGACGGATTTTTATGTTCTCGTTACAACCTAAATTATGGCCGTCTAACCCACCCTACACTAACCTACTGGATGGGATCTGATTCACCGACAAGGATAAAACCGGCCCAGTTGACGGGATCGGGGTTAGTTTTCATGGTGCTTAACATGGCTTGGCGTAAGGCTTGGGCTTTATTTTGTCCTGTTTGTAAGTTTTTATGGAAGTCGATCATTAATTCAGAGGTTGCTGCATCCGGAACCAACCATAAGGACATTACCACACTGGGGACTCCGGCAGCGATGAAGGGGCGAGAAATGCCCACAATACCATCACTGGTGATTTCTCCTAAACCTGTCTCACACGCGCTTAAAACCACTAAATTCGCTTGTAGATCCAAGCCGTAGATTTCTCCATCTCGTAAAAAGCCGTCATTGCTGCTGGAAGAGGCAAACACTAAGCTTGTGGGATCTCCATGAGTGGCAAGGTGGATGATGTCTGCATCTTCTATATTGTTTTTAACCCGCCATTCCGTTGCCCTTTCTCCAATAAGGGGAGTTGTGTCCAATAATTCGGCGATCGCATAAGCTTCTTGTTGGGTTCCTGGTAAGGCAGCAAGACGTTGATTATTGTTACCTCTAGGCATTTCTGGGTTGCCAACAATTAAGGCTGTTTGAGAAGTTTTAGGGGTTTGTTTGGCTTGTTGTTGGGCGGTAAATTTTAATAGTTGGATGGAGGGGGCAACTCTCAGGGTATGATTTTCAATGAGGTATTGATTATTGTTGTTTTTTAGTGCAGCAAAAGGAACTTTAAAGAGTTCCCCGTCTGGAATAATAACGATTTCTTCCTCTGGGTTGCTGGGTAAATGTTTGGCGATGGGATCGATTAATATTTTGTGCAGTTGTTGTAAACAGTCGTCATCTTTATGACAGGTTCCTTCTTTTAAGTTTTCGGTAACTTCTTGGCTATTTCTTCCTCTAACTGTGGCAAAGGTATTATTAGAAAGATCGGCAATGGAACCATCAATATTATAGTTAACGTTGGTAGCAACGGGATTATTTTGGGGGATAAAGATGGTTGTTGCTGTTGCAATAGCTGTTAGGGTTAGTCCTGCGATTAAATAGGGTTTTCGGTTACGGAGGAAATATACTGTTAAACCTGTACCGATGATGAGGATAAGGATAGGAATAATGGGAAGATTAGCACCAGAAACTGATTTTTTTGGTTGAGATTAACGTTAGCAAAGTGAACTTCTCCCGTTGGTTTAACTACCCAGATATATACTTTTGGTTCGTATTCTTTATCTAGGCTAAGACTTTTAGGGGTAGAGTATTTGACTAATGTTGCATTTTGTTCTTTGGCAATAGCTTTTATTTCATCAATATTTATAGATGATTTTTGATCTTTGCTGATAGAATAAGACAGAACACGAGTGCGTCCATATTCGGCAACCTCTAAAGCATCTATGTATTGTTTTTCGTCAAGTCTTAATTCCATTAATCCTTCAGTAAATAATGAATCAACTGTCCCCATTAAGTGTCCTTCCCATAGTCCACTATAATGATTTCCGTCTATATTGAATAAATTTTCTACTGTTTGCTCCCATGATGATAAATCATTCATTTCAGCATATAAAAATTCCTGATACGCCTTCTTTTTTCTACCTTGTTTAAGATATGAAAATCCTAATCCCGATCTAAATGAAGCACTAGTGCAGCTTAGCAAAAATAATCCACCAGTCACTTATGATCTTTAAAGCCCTTAAATTTCCAAACGAACGGCTTAGCAAAATGTTGATTAAAGTAATCAATAAAATTGAGAATTTTTTGGGATAGTTCTTCAGTTGAACGGACAGTAATTCTTTTGAGTAAACGCCTGACTAAGATCGAAAACCAACACTCAATTTGATTAAGCCACGATGTATGTTTGGGAATATAAACAAAGCGAATTCGATGAGATTCATCTGATAAAAAATCTGCTCTGCTGTCCATAGATTGCAAAATCCCCTCCTTTCCTTTTCTCCCCAAATCAATAGTAATTCCACAGCTTTCTGCTACTAATTTGACTAAGCTTTCCGATTTATGAGTGTTGAGTTGATCTACAATAAAAATCCATTCTGCTTTTTCATCAATCTTAATCGTTCTCTGGATATGTTCAGAAAAATCTTGTTCTGTTCTTGTCGGTCCAATAGAGGGACTAACAACTTTTCCTCTTGCCACATCCCAGTTCGCAATCAAGCTTAAAGTTCCGTGTCTTTCATATTCAAATTCGATTTTTTCTACTTGTTTAGGCTTGATTCTTTTGTTCGGAAATAATCTCTCAAGAGCTTGAATCCCTGTCATTTCATCTGTACTAATTAAATGAATTCCTTGTTCTAACAAAGTTTTAGCTTCTTGATGAAGTTCACAGATATATTTGACTTGCTTTTTAAATTTTAAGGGATCATCAATTTTGGCATTTAACCAGTAACGAACGAGATGTGGTTGTAATGTCGCTTCTTTTTAAAAAACGCCCCACACTACGGGGGGAAATCTTTTCGACAATTCCTCTTTTTATGGCTTCATCCGCCAACTCTGAAGGTGTCCAATGGCTCACTGGTCTGTCTGATTTTTCACATTCTTCACAAGCGATCTCTACAATCTGGACTACTTGTTCGACCGTAAAGGATTTTGTTGTTCCAGGTCTTGGGCGATCGCTTAAAATTCCTTTGATCAAGACCATTAATGCTTTCTCCGTTACCTGTTGTTCTTCGGCGGCACTCAGTTTTTCTCTCTCCTCAAACCATCGCGATCGCCACTGACGCACTTGTACTCGGTCTAATTCTAATCTTCGACTAATCGAACTATTGCTCTCTCCTGATGCTGCGGCTAAGATTAGCTTGGCTCGTCTAACAAGGCGATAGGGGTTTGTTGTCCCTCTCACTATTTGTTGGAGTACTGTTTTCTGTAGGTTGGAGAGGTTAATTGGCAATGCTTTTATCATGGACATCAACTTCGAGATTCTTCCGTTAGTTTCATTGAAACACATTGTCGTGGCTAGTCACGACAATGTGTTTCTGTAAAAATCTGGTGGATTACTTTCGCCAAGCTGCACTAGATAATTGAAATGAATCTGTTATGCAAGTTTTACACTCAATTTTTTCTTTATTTTCTTTCAACATTTTTAATCCTTTTTTGTATTCTTTTATGGCTTCATTATATTGACCTAATGTAAAGTAAATACTACCTAGTTTTTGATGTAAGAGAGATAGATATGTACCATCTTTCTCTGCATCTAAATTTTGTTTATCTTTTTTAATAGATTTAATTGCTTTATCATATTGTTTCGTTGCAATATAGGCTTTATCTATTCCATTACTTTCTACTTTTCCATCCTTTAAATCTTTTTCACACGCTTTGACAGCTTTATCATAAGCTTCAGCAATCATGTAAATATCACATATCAAAGAATAATTATCATATTCTGTGAGGGTTTGTATCTTATCTAAATCTTCTATCATTGCTTGTTTATCTGCTTGAGAAAAATAGGCGTTATATCTCCATAGATTATCTATCATAAAGAAAAAATGATTAATTTCACCTACTGGTGTATTTTCAGTTATTGGTATTCTTACTCCTTCATAAGCTGACTGTGCTGAAGCTGAAGAAATAGTCAATTTTTTCTGATGTAAACTTTCTATAGGATTAGAAAATATAGAAGCTAAAGTAATAACTGCTGCTGTTGCTAATTGATACAATTTCATGATTAATAGTAATTAGATAATGGTTGATAGAGGCAAGAGGCAAGAGGGAACAGGGAACAGAATTTTATGATTTCAACTTCTTGATAAGAGAAATAATCATTTTGCTTTCCTGCTTAAGTTCATCAATAATTGATTCTATATCATTAAAATTACATAGATTGACTCTTGCTGATAAAATAAGATGAGTTTCTAATTCATTGATAGAACCTTGAGCAATATTCAAAAATCTTACATAATCTCCTGTTGATCTTCTCCCATAACCTTCCGCAATATTAGCAGGAATAGAAGTTGCTGATCGCCTAATTTGTTGAACCATACCATAAATTTCTTCTTTAGGAAATTTTTGTATTAGAACATAACATTTTTCAGCAATAATCATACCTTTTTGCCATACTTTTAGATCCTTAAAATCCCTAACTTCAGACATAAGATACTCTGACTGTTGCCTGTTCCCCGTTCCCCGTTGCCTTTCTGAAAAATAAGCCATAATGAACTCCAACTGTTGCCTGTTGCCTGTTCCCTGTTCCCTCTAAAAATCTAAAAAGCGGGTTCTGGTTGAGTCGAGGGAAGGTATTATCCTTCGCCCCTCTCATTTAGATCCGTGCTTGCGACTTTCACCGCACACGGCTCCCGACAAGTTAGACTTTTCCAGTCTTGCCCGTGTGGATATGCTGGTGGCAGCTATGGTGGACTGCTATTAAGTTTTTAGGCTCCCAGTTATCGTGGTTTCCGTCTATGTGATGGAGTTGAACCCTCTCATCGTCCATAAACTTCAATCCACAATGTCCACATGAATGGTGTTGTCTTTTCAGACATTTAGAGGTTGCACCGTCGTAGAGCTTACTGTTACGCTTACTCCAATACAGGGTGTCTCCGTCGTAGGGTGATTTGTTGCCTTTGACATTGACATGGCTGTTTTCACTGCGTGATACTGCTGGAAAAGCCTTCTTGATAAGTTCTGATGCCTTGTATCGGTTCAGTTTCTTTTCTTTGTTGAAGACTTTGAAAGCTCTGTGTGCTGTTCTCCATAAGGAGAAGCGAGAGCCGTCCATTTTGCAATACCTATGATAGTTTCGCCATCCTCTGACTAGGGGAGCTAATTTCTTAGCTTTAACCTTAGCCCCATAATTCGAGCAGTTGACGATATCTTTGACTTTCTGACGGAATGTTCTGTAATTGTCCTCTGATGGGACGCATCTGAACTTTCCGTTGGTTTGCACTTTGAAGTGCCAGCCTAGAAAATCAAATCCTTCTGTCGCTCTGACGAGTTTGGTTTTCTTTTCACTTACCTTTAGTCCTCTGGCTGCTAGGAACTCTTGTATGTCTTTGAGTATCTTGTCGGCATCGTCTTTAGGCTTTAGAATGACAACCATATCGTCCGCATAGCGGATACTGTAATGGATGTCTTCTATACCGTCCAATGCGACGTTAGCTAATAGTGGACTTACCACCCCCCCTTGGGGGGTTCCTTGTTCTGGAAATTCTGGATTGACACCTGCTTTCAAGCATCTCCATATCCCAGTCTTGATTGTCTGGAGGGCTATCACCCTTTCCATGATTGAGGTGTGGTTAATCCTGTCGAAGCATTTTTCTATGTCTAGCTCTAAGATTCTTTTATTTAATCCGTTTGAGTCGGATTTTAAATCCCAGATTCCGCACTTCAAAAAGTAGCATTAAATACTACAAGCCTGGGGTTAATAATTAAGTATAATTGCTTAAGCTCTTGAAGACAAAAAAGTGGGATAATTGCTTAAGTTGTTTCCTCTGTAAAAAAAGAGCGAAAAATGTCTTATTTAGAAGAAATACAAGTTAAAAATTTAGACCATTTAGGGATAGTAGCTGGTTTAATTGATGAAATAGGAATAGTCAAAATAATTAATAATAAATTAGGAATAGATGTTAGAGAAAAAATCTCAGCAGGTACAGTAGTTAAGTCTATTTTAATCAATGGACTAGGATTTGTTTCAAGACCTCTATATTTATTCAGTCAGTTTTTTCAAGATAAAGCCATTGAGAAATTGTTAGGAGAAAGAATTAAACCTGATTACCTTAATGATGATAAAATTGGGAGAGTAATGGATGAATTATATAAATATGGACTAAATGATATTTTTATTGAAGTAGTTTTAGAAGTAATTAAAAAATTTAAAATAGACCTTAAATACTCCCATTTAGATTCCACATCATTTCATTTAGATGGAGAATATAAAAGGGAAGAAGATAAAGAGAAACAGGAAGAAGAAAAAATTATTAAAGAAAGACCAATTTTTATTAAGAAAGGATATTCTCGGGATCATAGACCAGACTTAAAACAATGTGTCTTGGATTTAATAACAAGCCAAGATGGAGATATTCCATTATTTGTGAGAGTAGGAGATGGAAATGAATCTGATAAAGCCGTATTTGGAAAAGTTTTAGTAGAATTCAAAAAGCAAATAAAGTTTGATAGTATCATGGTTTGTGATAGTGCTTTATATGGTCAAGAAAATCTCCAACTAATCCAACATTTAAAATGGATAACGAGAGTTCCAATGACCATAAAAAAAGCAAAAGAATTAGTGCAAAATATAGAGGTGGAAGAAGTAAAAGATGAAGATAAAGAAAAAAGAAGTGACCTAAATTTAGAAAGTTATACCTGGAAAGAAGAAATTGTTGCTTATGGTGGAATCAAGCAAACTTGGTTAATAGTCTTGAGTGAAAAAAGACAGAAAAGTGATTTGGAAAAACTAGAAAAACAACTTTCCCAAGAAGAGAAGAAATCCCAAAAATTTCTTAAAGAAATACAATCTGAAGAATTTGAACATCCTCAAGCTGCTCGATATAAATTAAAAGCTATTAATAAAAAATTGAGATTGTTGGAAATAAAAGAAGTTGAACTGATTGAAACTTACTCGAAAAAAAAGGAAAAGATTTATAAAATGATTAGTCTGATCATCAAAAAAGATGAAGAGATAAGTAGAAAGACTAAAGAAGCAGGAAAATTTATTTTAGCAACTAACTTAGTAGAGGAAAATAAATTAGAAGCTAGTGAAATTCTGATAACTTATAAAAACCAGCAATCTACGGAAAGAGGATTTCGATTTTTGAAAGATCCCTTATTTTTTACTGATAGTTTCTTCGTTGAAAAACCAGAAAGAATAGAAACAATGTTATTTTTAATGTCTTTGTGTTTGTTGATTTATAACTTGGGGCAAAGAGAATTAAGAAATTGTTTAAAAAGAGTCAAAAAAGGAATAAATAATCAAGTAGGGAAAGTAACATTGCGTCCAACTTTGAGGTGGATATTTCAATGTTTTCAAGGTATTCATTATGTGATTTTAAACGGAGTTAAACAAATTGTCAATTAAACAGAAGAAAGGCGTTTTATATTGAGTTTATTACCTGCATCTTGTCAAAGATATTATCTATAAATTGAATTGGATAAAGCAAAAATAATAAAAGAATAAGAGTCTAATGATATCAAATGAGAAGAGGAAACTCTCCTTCGTTTGTGCTGAGTCTTGCTAAGTTTTCAATGAGTATAAATCTTCTTAATTTGATTATTTTTCCTAAAAATTTAATGAAAAGAGAAATATTCTTGCCCAGGTATGATTTTCGGACTTTTTAAAACTATGTATTTTTTTATACTACATTTTGAAGTGCGGAATCTGGGTTAAATTTAAGAATAGAATCTTTTGGGCATCATGGGTTGAGCGTCCAGGTCTAAACCCGTAGCTTCTGGCGTGAAAAAGTGCTTCGTGTGCTGGTTCTAGGTCATATTTCACAAGGCATTGCCATGCTCTGTCTGCCATAGTTGGAACCTTTAGCATTCTGGTCGTACCGTCCTTTTTGGGGATGGGTATTTCTCGTAGCTTAGAGTGTTTCCAGTGGTGAGCTTTGGGTAACCTTTCTGCTAGGGCAAACCGTTGTTTGAAATTGAGGGATTTTATCCCGTCTATTCCTGCGGTCTTCTTGCCAGTATTTAGCTGTGATACTTGTCGGACAGCGAGTAGTCTAGCAGCTTTGGATTTCAAAATAAGCTTTTGTATGTTCCTAGCTCGTCTAGTGTCCTCTGCTTGAATGGCTTTGAACAATCTTCTTTGGAGACGGAAAAGATTTCTGCGAAATTTCTTCCACGGAATGTTTTTCCAGAGTTCACTAAAATCTATGATTTTGTGTCTAACCATGTTCACCTCGGTTAATCGTTTTCTATTTGCCTCGAAGCAATTACGCTTCGTCCTACCCGAATCTAGAGGATTCCGCATCTCGTCTTGCCTACTCAGGGTTCGACTATTTCCTGAGACTCTAGATTCGTTTTTATTCGTTCCGTCCGATGATTGATTGTCCCTTTAGATGGAACCGATTTGACTATCGGAAACCCTTGGTTAAGTCAGTCACACCTGAAAGATGCTGACGGGTTACGTTGCTCCGATGAGGTCAGGGGATACTATTCTTTCTGCTTTACCTGCCTTCAAGTAAGTCACTTTTATAGGTTCTGTTTCATCGTGGGGACTCCTGTAACGCCAGTGTCACCAGCAGTCGGTGTCTGATTGCGTCCTATTCCCTGCTTCAGCCTCCCAAATTCCGAGTTGGGTCACTGAGGGTAGGTCTTGAGTCATGTCTAACCTTGACAGGGAGGACTTTCACCTCCATCAATCGGACAGTTACTCAGATTAGGTGTTTATGCTGTTCGGTAATCCCTACTTAGCTTGTTCGGTAATTTGTCATTAAGTTTTGTAAACTTGTTGGCTTTTACCTGATGTTTGGTTTTTGTCCATTTGACTTTCCTAGATTGTCCCCTTCGAGGATGACCTTTAGTGGGTCTGATTTTCCTTTAGGGTCTAGTTGGTCATTTCCACCTTGTTTGACTCCTTATGGAGCCTCTGAGCGAGTCACACGCTGTATCTTTGTCTAGTACTAAATATCAGCTTTCTGACTCATCGAATCGCACTCAGGTTCTTCATCAATAATAATTTCAGACATATCATAATAAACTCGTTTACCTTCTGCAAAAGTTTCTGGTTGTTTTTCTCCTCTAACTAACACAGGTTCCTTACTAGGAAGCTGACGACGATTAATCAAATCTCTTAACACTTCATTAGGATTATCTTTTCCTTCTAAAGTAAACAATAAATCATCTTCATTACAAGCTGCATTTTCATTTTTAACTGCACAAACTACATTAACATCTCTATCAGTAACCCAGGTATCTACTTCCGCAACAACATACTTTAATCCATCACGATTATATATTCTTTGAAAACGTTTAGCAACCTCCTTACAACGTTCTTCGGGACTCCATTTTTTCCCAAAATAATAATTATCAGGTTTCCAGGAAATAATCGTTGTTTGTGTCTTTGACTTTGGTTTATTAACTACCGTTGCAGGAACTATTTCACCCTTATATTTGTCTTGGTCACAAGTAAAGGTTATGCCGTCTTTTGTAGCTGTAAGGCCAGGTTCTTGATTTCCTGTAATAACAGAATAGAAATAAGCAGCTGTTAAGACAAAAGGAATTGATAAATAAATGAGAATCTTTTCGTAACGAATCATGATTGATACCAGTATATATTGTTAGGAAGTTAACTAGTGCAGCTTGGCGAAAGTAATCCACCAGATTTTTACAGAAACTTTCGTGACTAGCCACGACAATGTGTTTCAATGAAACTAACGGAAGAATCTCGAAGTTGATGTCCATGATAAAAGCATTGCCAATTAACCTCTCCAACCTACAGAAAACAGTACTCCAACAAATAGTGAGAGGGACAACAAACCCCTATCGCCTTGTTAGACGAGCCAAACTAATCTTAGCCGCAGCATCAGGAGAGAGCAATAGTTCGATTAGTCGAAGATTAGAATTAGACCGAGTACAAGTGCGTCAGTGGCGATCGCGATGGTTTGAGGAGAGAGAAAAACTGAGTGCCGCCGAAGAACAACAGGTAACGGAGAAAGCATTAATGGTCTTGATCAAAGGAATTTTAAGCGATCGCCCAAGACCTGGAACAACAAAATCCTTTACGGTCGAACAAGTAGTCCAGATTGTAGCGATCGCTTGTGAAGAATGTGAAAAATCAGACAGACCAGTGAGCCATTGGACACCTTCAGAGTTGGCGGATGAAGCCATAAAAAGAGGAATTGTCGAAAAGATTTCCCCCCGTAGTGTGGGGCGTTTTTTAAAAAGAAGCGACATTACAACCACATCTCGTTCGTTACTGGTTAAATGCCAAAATTGATGATCCCTTAAAATTTAAAAAGCAAGTCAAATATATCTGTGAACTTCATCAAGAAGCTAAAACTTTGTTAGAACAAGGAATTCATTTAATTAGTACAGATGAAATGACAGGGATTCAAGCTCTTGAGAGATTATTTCCGAACAAAAGAATCAAGCCTAAACAAGTAGAAAAAATCGAATTTGAATATGAAAGACACGGAACTTTAAGCTTGATTGCGAACTGGGATGTGGCAAGAGGAAAAGTTGTTAGTCCCTCTATTGGACCGACAAGAACAGAACAAGATTTTTCTGAACATATCCAGAGAACGATTAAGATTGATGAAAAAGCAGAATGGATTTTTATTGTAGATCAACTCAACACTCATAAATCGGAAAGCTTAGTCAAATTAGTAGCAGAAAGCTGTGGAATTACTATTGATTTGGGGAGAAAAGGAAAGGAGGGGATTTTGCAATCTATGGACAGCAGAGCAGATTTTTTATCAGATGAATCTCATCGAATTCGCTTTGTTTATATTCCCAAACATACATCGTGGCTTAATCAAATTGAGTGTTGGTCTTCGATCTTAGTCCGGCGTTTACTCAAAAGAATTACTGTCCGTTCAACTGAAGAACTATCCCAAAAAATTCTCAATTTTATTGATTACTTTAATCAACATTTTGCTAAGCCGTTCGTTTGGAAATTTAAGGGCTTTAAAGATCATAAGTGACTGGTGGATTATTTTTGCTAAGCTGCACTAGTTTTAGGAGTTAGGAGTTCGGAGTTAGGAGTTCGGAGTTCGGAGGCTCGATATTAGGTGTACATATTGAGTCCGAGAAACGTTATAGATCCCAAATGGGTTCTATAGAGACAACAAATGTTGCTCATCGGAATAACAGTCATATCGGAAACAACATTAGTATAAACCAAGTCAAAAAATACACAAGGTCAAAGGATGACAGTTGATAAATTGGAACAGTTAAAAATGTATCGTAAATTACCAAAATTAATTAGTTAAAAAGGGTTGAGATGATAACATTCACCTCAACCCTTAAGTTGATTTCTGATCAAAAAGATCCATTATTTATGGAAATCACCTAATTATGTATAGCGTTTCTCGGACTCATGAGGTACACTCCAAATTCCTACCTGTTGCCTGTTGCCTGTTGCCTGTTGCCTAAAGCTAAAAAATACTGTACCTCACAAGGATGGGAACTGCTATAAAAAGTTTCTTACTTATTTAGGAGGTAAGATTACTTTATCGATGACGTGAATTACACCGTTACTGGTCATAATATCAGCCTTAACGACGTTTGCATCATTAACCGTGACTTCTGAACCCTCTAACTTAATTTTAACCTTGCTGCCTTCCACAGTTTCAACCTTAACCTTACCTTCTTGGAGATCGGTAGATTTAACCACACCAGGAACAACATGATATTTTAAAACAGCGGCCAGTTTGTCCTTATTTTCGGGCTTCAGTAAATCTTTAAGAGTGTCTTCCCCTAATGCTGCAAATGCTTCGTCGGTGGGAGCAAACACAGTAAACTTACCTTCACCAGATAAGACATCTACTAACCCGGCAGCTTTAACCGCAGCCACTAAGAGTTCAAAGTCATCAGCAGCAACCGCTGTCTGGACAATGTTCTTCTTCATCCCGTGGTGATCCGCTATTATTTGGGTTTCTGGCTGAGACGCTTTTTGTTCCATTTTATCAGCAACCGCAGGAGCAACTGAGAATCCAAAGGCTACGAGTCCCCCTACTAAGGCAGAAAAAGATTTTAATCCGATTGTTTGTTTAATCATAGTTTTTTTGGTCTAATGTTAAGTATTATAACAATTATAACCCAATATTACAAAATAAAAGTTAAGGTTTCGGCAATACATATATTCTTGTGATAAGCAGTAAAAAACTCCCAATACTAGAAGTCCCACGGATGAAACTGCGTGGGACTTGTGAAAAAAACCGATAAGTGTCTAATTTATGCTTTTTTAGGGTTAAATTCTAGTAATTTTTCCTAGTAAATACCTAGACTCAAGACTCGATCGCGGTCTAATTTTCCCGTTTAATGCGACGAATAGGTAAATTAGCAATTAAAGCTGTCATACGTTGGTCACTTTCCAGGGAAAATTCCATTTCTTCGGGATCAATATCCACATAACGGTTAACCACCGCTAATATTTCTTTACGCATAGCCTCGAGCATTTCGGGGTTTAGTCCAGCGCGATCGTGGGCTAAAATGAACTTAAGACGGTGTTTGGCGTTGTCGCCGCTTTTGGTTTGACTTTTCCAGGGAAACATTTTGTCAAGAAAATGAAGAATCATAGTTTATAGGACTAGCAAGACAGTTTACTTTTTGAAAATCCTGAGAAAACGGGTGATCAGGTTATCATCAGCGGCCATAAAATCGACAAACGGAATATCTTTTCCGTTTAACCGTTGGGCGATATTCGTAAAAGCTAAACTAGGAAGAGAAGTCGTTTCTTCTAGGACTAAAGGTTCCCCTTTATTCGTAGAAATAATAATGCGTTCATCATCGGGAACAACACCCAACAGGGGAACCACCAACAAATCTAAAATATCCTCCACCCCAATCATTTGATTGAGTTGAATCATTTTTGGTTTAATACGATTAACAATGAGGCGAATTTTTTTTATATCTTCACTTTCCAGGAGGCCGACAACTCTATCCGCATCCCTGACAGCAGCCATTTCAGGGGTGGTGACAATGATCGCTTCTTGTGCTGGACATATGGCGTTGCGAAAACCCATTTCTATGCCGGCAGGACTATCAATGAAGATAAAATCAAATTGCTCGTCCAATAGTTCCACCAACTTTTTCATATCATCGGGACTGATGGCTTCTTTGGTGCGATTTTGGGCAGCGGGTAATAACATTAAATTGGGTTGACGTTTATCTTTGACTAAGGCTTTTTCTATGGAACATTCACCAGATAAAACATCAACAGCAGTGTAAACCACCCGTTGTTCGAGTCCCAAGAGTAAATCTAAATTCCTTAAACCAAAATCCGCATCCACTAAAGCAATTTTATGGCCTAAACTAGCGATGGCTGACCCTAAGTTAGCAGTAATAGTGGTTTTACCTACGCCTCCTTTTCCAGAGGTAATTACAATAACACGACTCATAATCTAAAACTCAATTATCCAATAGACTTATTATTATGCAAGATTGGAGCTATTTTTGTGCGTCCATCCCTGATCCTTGGCAGTGAATGTGTGGGTTTTATTAAAATTGAGGGCGGACTTAAGGCGTATCCCTTCGGTAGTTAAATAAGCCACCTCTGCCTCAAATACCTCTTGAATCTCCCCAGGGGGCCGGGCTACGGCTTCACCGATGCGTAACTGGGTTGGCTGCATTCTTAACGCCATGATACAACATTCTGGGTTGCCTTTTGCCCCGGCATGGGCAACACCCCGTAAATGTCCCCAAATGATGATATCTCCATCGGCGATCACTTCTCCCCCTGGATTAACATCCCCTCGAATGATAATGCTTCCTGGGTGACGAATGACAACCCCAGATCGGACTGTGGTTTTGACATATAAGGGTTCGGTGAGATTGCCGGGTTTAGCAATTTCTGTGGTAAAAAGTTCCCGTTGTGTGGTTTCTTGTTCCACGGAATAACCGGCCGTGGCCGCTGTAATGGCGGTTTGACGACGACTGGTAAAGACACGGGTTAACTTTAATTCAGCAGCCTCCAAAGCTTCCCCTATATTATGAAACTGACGACTATCTAATAAGCGGTTTTCTACCAATAAATGAACAGGGGTTGCTGGAGTCCAGGTTCCCTTATGATGGTTTAAACAGTATTTTAAGTCTTGTAATAACTCTATCCAGTCTTTGTTTGCTTCTTTAGGTTCGTTGTCGGGCAAGATTAATAATAGTTTTTTTCCTGCTCTTTTTAGGTGAACTTGGGAATAAGGTTTGGATACATTGGCATTATCCTTGGACAAAGATGTGGTTAGCTCATGATTCATAAAAGTTAAATCTCTCTAAATCAAACTGTGACTTGCTTCCTGTTTACTATCAGGGTGGATTCCGTATGTATAGTCAAGTGTCAGAGTCATGGGTTTAGTTTAGCATAAATCTTAAAAATCTTTGTAGGTGGTCGAATTTTGTTGTCTAACTGCTTATAACCCAGATTCCGTACTTCAAAAAGTAGCATTAAATACTACAAGCCTGGGGTTAATAATTAAGTATAATTGCTTAAGCTCTTGAAGACAAAAAAGTGGGATAATTGCTTAAGTTGTTTCCTCTGTAAAAAAAGAGCGAAAAATGTCTTATTTAGAAGAAATACAAGTTAAAAATTTAGACCATTTAGGGATAGTAGCTGGTTTAATTGATGAAATAGGAATAGTCAAAATAATTAATAATAAATTAGGAATAGATGTTAGAGAAAAAATCTCAGCAGGTACAGTAGTTAAGTCTATTTTAATCAATGGACTAGGATTTGTTTCAAGACCTCTATATTTATTCAGTCAGTTTTTTCAAGATAAAGCCATTGAGAAATTGTTAGGAGAAAGAATTAAACCTGATTACCTTAATGATGATAAAATTGGGAGAGTAATGGATGAATTATATAAATATGGACTAAATGATATTTTTATTGAAGTAGTTTTAGAAGTAATTAAAAAATTTAAAATAGACCTTAAATACTCCCATTTAGATTCCACATCATTTCATTTAGATGGAGAATATAAAAGGGAAGAAGATAAAGAGAAACAGGAAGAAGAAAAAATTATTAAAGAAAGACCAATTTTTATTAAGAAAGGATATTCTCGGGATCATAGACCAGACTTAAAACAATGTGTCTTGGATTTAATAACAAGCCAAGATGGAGATATTCCATTATTTGTGAGAGTAGGAGATGGAAATGAATCTGATAAAGCTGTATTTGGAAAAGTTTTAGTAGAATTCAAAAAGCAAATAAAGTTTGATAGTATCATGGTTTGTGATAGTGCTTTATATGGTCAAGAAAATCTCCAACTAATCCAACATTTAAAATGGATAACGAGAGTTCCAATGACCATAAAAAAAGCAAAAGAATTAGTGCAAAATATAGAGGTGGAAGAAGTAAAAGACGAAGATAAAGAAAAAAGAAGTGACCTAAATTTAGAAAGTTATACCTGGAAAGAAGAAATTGTTACTTATGGTGGAATCAAGCAAACTTGGTTAATAGTCTTGAGTGAAAAAAGACAGAAAAGTGATTTGGAAAAACTAGAAAAACAACTTTCCCAAGAAGAGAAGAAATCCCAAAAATTTCTTAAAGAAATACAATCTGAAGAATTTGAACATCCTCAAGCTGCTCGATATAAATTAAAAGCTATTAATAAAAAATTGAGATTGTTGGAAATAAAAGAAGTTGAACTGATTGAAACTTACTCGAAAAAAAAGGAAAAGATTTATAAAATGATTAGTCTGATCATCAAAAAAGATGAAGAGATAAGTAGAAAGACTAAAGAAGCAGGAAAATTTATTTTAGCAACTAACTTAGTAGAGGAAAATAAATTAGAAGCTAGTGAAATTCTGATAACTTATAAAAACCAGCAATCTACGGAAAGAGGATTTCGATTTTTGAAAGATCCCTTATTTTTTACTGATAGTTTCTTCGTTGAAAAACCAGAAAGAATAGAAACAATGTTATTTTTAATGTCTTTGTGTTTGTTGATTTATAACTTGGGGCAAAGAGAATTAAGAAATTGTTTAAAAAGAGTCAAAAAAGGAATAAATAATCAAGTAGGGAAAGTAACATTGCGTCCGACTTTGAGGTGGATATTTCAATGTTTTCAAGGTATTCATTATGTGATTTTAAACGGAGTTAAACAAATTGTCAATTTAACAGAAGAAAGGCGTTTTATATTGAGTTTATTACCTGCATCTTGTCAAAGATATTATCTATAAATTGAATTGGATAAAGCAAAAATAATAAAAGAATAAGAGTCTAATGATATCAAATGAGAAGAGGAAACTCTCCTTCGTTTGTGCTGAGTCTTGCTAAGTTTTCAATGAGTATAAATCTTCTTAATTTGATTATTTTTCCTAAAAATTTAATGAAAAGAGAAATATTCTTGCCCAGGTATGATTTTCGGACTTTTTAAAACTATGTATTTTTTTATACTACATTTTGAAGTGCGGAATCTGGGTTATAAACACTCGAAACCCTTCCCAGGCTTGAGAAGGGTTAAAAAATTTTTTCTTAAACTTAAACTGATTCTGTCCGTAAATCTTCGATTAGTTGAGCTAATTGATTACTATCTGCTCGATAAACTTCTCCACAAAATTCGCAAGTCGCTTCGGCACCATCGTCTTTTTCAATCATGTCTTGTAATTCTTCTTCTCCTAATAGTTTTAAAGCCCCTAAAACCCTACTAAAAGAACAAGGACAATTAAACCGTAACATTTGAACATCAGGAAAAATAACTAAACCTAAATCTCCTAATAACTCTTCTAAAATATCTGGTAATGTCTTCCCTTGTCGTAATAAAGGAGTAAACCCCGAAAGCTTACCAATACGAGATTCTAAGGTGGCTACTAACTGCTCATCTCTGGCTGCTTTGGGCATCACTTGTAACAATAAACCTCCGGCTGCTGTTACTCCGTTTGCCCCCACAAATACCCCCAATAATAACGCTGAGGGGGTTTGTTCGGAGGTGACTAAATAGTGGGTTACATCGTCCCCTATTTCTCCTGACACCAACTCTACGGTACTAGAGTAAGGATAACCATAGCCCATATCTCGCACCACATACATAAAACCTTCTGGGCCAACCGCTCCCCCAACATCTAACTTCCCGAGGTGGTTGGGAGGTAGTTCAATACTGGGGTTGGCAACATAACCCCGTACTGTTCCGTCTAACCCTGCATCCACTAATAACCCTTTCAATGGACCATTTCCTTTAATGCGAATATTGACACGGGAACCTTCTTTTTTCATGCTAGAAGCCAGTAATAAACCGGCTGACATGGTACGTCCCAAGGCCGCTGTTGCCACATAAGACAGTTTATGCCGTTGTCTTGCTTCTTCTGTGAGTCGGGTGGATGTTAGGCTAACGGCCCGAATACCCCCATCTGCTGCTGTTGCCCGTATAAGTTGATCCGCCATGAAAATCCTTACATTTCTTGATATATTTTTTCTTATCTTAATCAAACTGTACAATATCAAACAAACAATTCTGGTGTATTAACGTGGCCAAAGTTACTCTAAAGGATATCAATAAAAGTTTTCCCCAGGGAGAGGGAAAGTCAAAGGGAGATCAGATCAAGGTTTTACACCATATTGATCTAGAAATAACCGATGGTGAATTTATGGTTTTGGTGGGTCCTTCTGGTTGCGGAAAAAGTACCCTTTTACGGATGATTGCTGGACTGGAAACTGCTACTTCTGGCAACATTTTTGTAGGGGAAGAAAATGTTACTCATTTACCACCTAAACAACGGGATATTGCTATGGTATTCCAAAATTATGCTCTTTATCCCCATCTCAATGTTTATGATAATATTGCTTTTGGGTTACGTCGTATGAACCAAGGGCTAAAGGAGGGGAATAAGTCGGTTTTGCCGGCAGGACTGGAAAAAGGGTTAATGGGTTTAACAAAGACGTTTCCTAAGCAATTTCGTTATCATTCAGCAATAGAAACAAGGATTAATCAAAAAGTTTATCAAGTTGCTCAATTATTACAGTTAGAATCCCTATTAAACCGCTTGCCAAAAGATTTATCAGGAGGTCAAAAACAACGGGTGGCTTTAGGACGGGCGATCGCTAGAAATCCTCAAGTTTTTTTGATGGATGAACCTATGTCTAATTTGGATGCAACTCTCAGGGCTGAAACTCGTTCTCAAATTGTGCAATTACAGCGTAAACTCGGCATTACTACTGTCTATGTTACTCATGATCAAGTAGAAGCTATGACCATGGGTGAGCGCATTGCTGTTATGAATAAAGGTAAAATTCAACAGGTTGCTTCTCCTTTGGAACTATATCATTATCCTGCTAACTGTTTCGTAGCTAGTTTTATTGGAACCCCACCGATGAACTTTTTACCCGTTACCATTGACTATCCTTTACAAATTAGTCACCGTGAATTTAGCTTGAGTATTCCTCCAGCTTGGCAAGAATATTTAAAAGAATATAATAAAAAATCTGCTATATTTGGTATTCGTCCTGAACATATTACTCTAGGGAATTCTAGTCCTCAAAATTTACAAGTTAAAGTGAAGTTATTAGAAAATTTAGGGAATGAAGTTTATTTATTTACAGAGACTTTGCAAGATACATCTTCACAAATTATTGTCCGTCTCCAGGAAGAGCAATCAGTCAAAATAGGGGAGACATTATGGTTGTCTTTTAATCAAGAAAAAATACATCTTTTTGACCGAGAAAGTGAACAATCTTTATTAAAAAGTGAAATTTTAAATTATGCCTAAATCAAACAAGTTTAAACAAATCAGTGCTAATCTTTTATTAGGATTAGGAGGGGCAATTTTTGCTCTAATAGTTGGAGAAATTGCCTTGAGAATTATGGGTATTGCTTACCCTAGTTTCTATCAAGCTGATCCCCATCGTGGCCATGCTTTAATCCCAGGAATATCGGGATGGTGGAAACACGAAGGAAAAGGTTGGATAGCTGTTAATAAAGATGGATTGAGGGATAAAGAATATAGTAAAGAAAAGCCCGACAATACCTTGAGAATTGCTCTTATTGGTGACTCATTCGCTGAAGCAATACAAGTCAATGCAGAGGATACTTTTTGGTCATTAATGGAAACTAAATTACCTCAATGTCAAAGATTTCAAAACCAAAATATTGAGGTGATTAATTTTGGTGTGGGGGACTATGGTACAGCACAAGAATATATGACTCTAAAACATCATGTTAGTGAATATTCTCCTGATTTAGTTGTCCTAGCTGTTTTCACTGGTAATGATATTATTAATAACTCCAAAAACCTAAGTCCTGATGATAGATTTAGTCCCTTTTTGCTTAAAAAAGAGGGTAAATATGTTATGGATTTATCTTTTAAGGAAACAGAAACCTATCAATGGCGAAATAGTTTGACCAGAAGAGCTATTTTCTCAACCATCAATAACTCTCGTATTTTGCAATTAGTCAACGAAACAAGAGTGGCGATGAAAAAACGTCGTCAGTTATTAGGTAGTCAAACAGAAACAGAGAATAAAGATGTACTTCAATATCTAGATTTTAACCCAGAACTATACAAAAATAGCGATCCCAACTGGCAAGAAGCATGGAATATTACAGAAGAATTAATTAAATTAATTCAACTAGAAACCCAGTCCATGAACTCAGATTTATTGGTAGTAACATTAAGTAACCCTGCTCAAGTTTATCCTGATGCTGCTTATCGAGAGCAATATTTTAAGCAAGCAGAGGTCAAAGATACCTTTTACCCCGAAGAACGTATTACAGACTTAGGAAAACAACAGGGGTTTGAAGTGCTAAGTTTAGCCCCTTTATTTCAATCCCATGCGGATAAAAACCAAGTATTTTTACACGGGTTTGATAACACGATCATGGGGAGTGGTCACTGGAATAAGTCCGGCCACAAACTAGCAGGAGAAATGATCAGCGAAAAAGTTTGTACAAAACCAGACTAAAGATTTATGATTGAGCTAGGAACGGAATTGATTTATGTTTATATTTTGAAACATGAGTAAATATTCCTAGCTGATATTTTGAACCCTACCCGATCCCCAATCAAGAGCAAAGCGGATATTGGTGATCCCCGTGCCGAAAATTCTATTGCCAGAATAGGGTAAATGGATGTAGTATAGTTCAAAGTATTTTATAAAAAGAAGATAAACACAACTGAATCAATGATGTTGTCTGTTAACGATCGCAATTTTTCCCACGTTGTTCTAGAGTCTCCTAACCCTGTTCTCGTCAACTTCTGGGCCCCGTGGTGTGGGGTATGTCTATTAATTAATCCCTTTCTCGATAAGATTCAAAAGGAATGGGATAACCCCCTAGAAGTGGTTAGTATTAATGCTGACAATAATTTTCAATTAGCTAATACTTATCGCTTAAAAAACTTACCTACTTTAATTCTGTTTAATCAGGGAAGAATTATTCAGCGCATCGAAGAAATAAAGGGAAGAGATGAACTGATACAACAGTTAAATCAGGTTAGAATGAATACTTGGCCTCGATCTGCATAATATTTGACCTAAAAATTTTTCTATAATGTCCCCACCATAGGTAAAGGGGACACATTTTAGTTGTGGCTAATGGTTTTAAGAATGGTTGCAATAGTTAGGAAAGTATTTCAATAGCTTGACGTTTTATATAGCACTTCTCATACTTTTGAGGTACACAGTTTTCTAGTTTTAGGAGTTCGGAGTTCGGAGTTCGGAGTTCGGAAGCGCGATATTAGGTGTACATATTGAGTCCGAGAAACGCTATATAGCACTTCTCATACTCGTGAGGCTTCGCCGTGAGCGCGGCTCCGAACGGTACATAGTTTTTGGTAGAGACGTTGCATGCAAAGTCTCTACAGGAGGGTAGGGTGTACCTCATAAGTCTAAGAAACGCTATAAGCGATCGCGCTATGGAAAAAAAATTTGCAGTAGTTAACATGAAAATATCATGCTTAGCCTCAATGAGATCCATCCTCAAATTTATATTATGTTGATGATAATTGATTTAAACAATAAAGATGTTCATAAGCTTCAAGAGGATCTTGAAAAGCAAAACGATTAGTTTCTGTTATAATTTGAAACTTTGTAGGGGTTCTTTTACACTTATAAGAATTAGTTTCTTCTGCAAAAGGAAAGTCACGGATTTTGCCAATATTAAAATACATATTAGGATCATATCTTTTTGTATCAAAATTTTCACCAATAGCTGCTACTATAAAACTTCCATTACTAATATAAAAATTAGGGCATTTTTCATCATCTGAGTAATATTTTTTAAGAAAAAGACAAAGCCAGTTTTCTACTAAGTGTTTATATCCATAAGAACTTCGATTTGTATTAATATTTTTAGTTCTTGGACAGTGCCTAAGAAATTCTCTGCATCTACTAATTTGGATAAAAGCCTCTTGAGAAGTAGAAAAATCATCACCTTTTCCTAGCCCAAACATACTTAAAGATGGATACATTCTTTGTGCTTTAGTAATGCTCTGTGTACACCACTCTACATCTACAGTGTCTAATATTTCTCTGATCATGACTTGTTATGTTTCAGATAGGGACATGGAGTTTTTTGCAGCTTGTTCAAGTTCACTTTCAGAACAGTTGTGAAGAGTTTTGAATAGTAACATATAAGTTACTGCCTGTGTCAAATCAGAAACGCCTACTTCAGCGTAGGGAGTAGGCGTAGTTTATGCAAACTATAGTTTAACTTCGATTTCCACACCAGCCGGAAGATCAAGTTTCATCAAAGCATCAATAGTCTTAGAAGAAGGCTGATAAATATCGATAATGCGTCTATGGGTTCTCGTTTCAAAATGTTCCCGTGAGTCTTTATCAACGTGGGGCGATCGCAGAACACAATAGATCCGTCTTTTTGTCGGTAAAGGTATTGGTCCGATGGCCGTTGCGTCGGTACGGTTAGCGGTATCGACAATTTTTTCACAAGAAGTATCTAATAAACGACGGTCAAAAGCTTTTAAACGGATGCGGATTTTTTGTTGTGCTAAAGTGGCCATAATGTTTAATTGTCAAGGTTCAAGAATTTACAGCAATAGATATTTTGAGAAAATTAAGTGACCAGTTAAACTTACCTTAACTGGTCACTTATTCAATGTTTGGTTGTCCTACTCAAGAATCTTAGAAACAACACCTGCACCGATAGTACGGCCACCTTCACGAATCGCAAAACGCATTCCTTGTTCAACAGCAATAGCATTAATTAACTGTACAGTCATTTTAATGCGATCGCCAGGCATAACCATTTCTACGGCACTACCATCGTCAGCAGTGTAGTCTTCAATGGTTCCGGTTACGTCGGTGGTTCGTACATAGAACTGAGGGCGATAGTTCTTGAAGAAAGGTGTGTGACGACCCCCTTCTTCCTTAGTCAGAACGTAAACCTCTCCTTCAAACTTGGTATGAGGAGTAATAGAACCGGGTTTAGCGATAACCATTCCCCGTTCGATGTCTTCTTTTTGAATACCCCGTAAGAGTAAACCAACGTTATCCCCTGCTAATCCTTCGTCTAGGGATTTTTGGAACATTTCCACCCCAGTTACAGTGGTACTACGAGTTTCTCTAACTCCAACAATCTCGACGGTTTCGCCCACTTTCACTTTACCCCGTTCAATCCGTCCGGTGGCAACAGTTCCCCGTCCAGTAATGGAGAATACGTCTTCCACTGCCATTAATAAAGGTTCATCAACTTCTCGTGGAGGTTCTGCAATATAGGAATCAACATTTTCCATCAGTTTGAGGATTTGATCTGTCCATTCATTCTCTCCTGGACCGATGTTAGGATTCTCTTTGAGAGCTTCCACTGCCATTAAAGCAGATCCAGAAACGATAGGAATATCATCCCCAGGAAAATCATACTCACTGAGAAGTTCTCTTACTTCGAGTTCTACGAGTTCGAGCAGTTCTTCATCATCCACTTGGTCTTTTTTGTTCAAGAAAACCACAAGACCAGGAACCCCAACCTGTTTAGCTAAGAGGATGTGTTCACGGGTTTGGGGCATGGGACCATCAGCAGCAGATACTACTAAGATTCCACCGTCCATCTGTGCTGCTCCGGTGATCATGTTTTTCACATAGTCAGCGTGACCCGGACAGTCAACGTGAGCATAGTGACGGTTATCTGTTTCGTACTCAACGTGAGCAGTGTTGATGGTGATACCCCGTGCTTTTTCTTCGGGGGCTGCATCAATATCTTCGTAATTACGGGCTTTTGCTTTACCTGCCGCCGCTAATGTCATGGTAATAGCAGCGGTTAAGGTTGTTTTACCGTGGTCAACGTGACCAACAGTACCGATGTTAACGTGGGGTTTAGTCCGTTCAAATTTTTCGCGTGCCATGAATTAACTGTTCCTTTTTTTTGTCTTCTGTATTCTAAGCAGTGATCTTTTTCAGTCACCAGTGACCCATAGTCTATTATCCACTATCAATGGTTAACTATGCACTGATTCCTAAATAATTAATCATTCACTGTCGTAAATGTAGGCGTTCCCTGTGTTTCTAAGGACGATCGCTTCAGCGACGTTGCGAGGAACTTCTGCGTAATGGCTAAATTCCATGGAGAAGATTCCCCGTCCTTGGGTTTTTGACCGAATATCGGTCGCATAACCAAACATTTCTGCTAGTGGGACGTTAGCAGAAAGCTTGGCAAGTCCGTCTTCCGTGTTCATCCCTTCGATGTTACCGCGACGGGAGTTGAGGTCTCCGATCACATCGCCTAAGAAGTCTTCTGGGACTTCTACTTCAACCTCCATCATGGGTTCGAGGAGAATGGGAGAAGCTTTTTTGACTGCATCTCGAATGGCCATAGAACCGGCGATCTTAAAGGCCATTTCTGAGGAGTCAACGTCATGGAAAGAACCATCCACTAAGCTGACTTTAACATCAATCAAGGGATAACCGGCAATAATACCTGAGTCACAGGCTTCTTTCATACCTTGTTCGGCCGGTCCTATAAATTCTTTGGGAATTACCCCCCCAACAATTTTCGAGACGAACTCAAAACCACTGCCAGCTTCGGCCGGTTCTAGTTCGACCACCACATGACCGTATTGACCTTTCCCTCCGCTTTGACGAATATATTTGCCTTCTGCTTCGCTGGGTTTACGGATGGTTTCACGGTAGGCTACTTGGGGTTTACCGACGCTGGCTTGGACTTTGTATTCTCGCAACATCCGATCCACCAAAATTTCTAGGTGGAGTTCCCCCATTCCTGCGATCACGGTTTGATTGGTTTCGGGGTCAATACTAACTTTGAAGGTGGGATCTTCATCAGATAGGGCCTGCAAGGCTTTGGAAAGTTTTTCCATATCTTGCTTGGTTTTGGGTTCTACAGCCACAGAAATGACCGGTTCTGGGATGTATAAAGATTCTAGGAGAATGGGATGTTTATCATCACATAGGGTATCCCCGGTGATGGTATTCCGCAGGCCAATGGCTGCACCTAAGTCTCCGGCCCGCAGTTCGTCTACTTCGATGCGATCGTTCGATTTCAGGACAATTAAACGAGATATACGCTCTTTTTGGTCTTTGGTGGCGTTGTAAACATAGTTGCCTTTTTCTAAGACTCCAGAATAAACTCGCATGAAGGTTAAACGACCGTAGGGATCGGAGGCTATTTTAAAGGCTAAGGCAGAAAATGGCTCATTATCGTCCGCTTTGCGGCTGTCTTCTGTTTCATCTTTTAATAACCCGGTGATGGGGGGAACATCTAGGGGTGAGGGTAAATAGTCAACTACTGCGTCTAATAGCAGTTGTACCCCTTTATTTTTGAAGGCAGAACCGCACAACATGGGAATAATGGTTTTATCTAAAGTACCTTTCCGTAGTCCCTGTTTAATTTCTGTTTCGGTGATTTCTTCCCCTTCCATATATTTCTCTAGGAGGGTTTCATCGATTTCTGCTACAGCTTCGACGAGTTTTGCTCGGTATTCCTGGGCCTGTTCTAAGTATTCGGCAGGAATTTCTGTATCTTCGATGTTTTGTCCTAAATCATCTTGATAAATTTTCGCCCGCATTCTCACTAAATCAACAATGCCACGAAATTCGCTTTCTGTGCCGATAGGTATCTGGATGGGAACCGCATTGGCTTTGAGGCGATCGCTGATTTGTTGGTAAACTTTGAAAAAATTAGCCCCTGTACGATCCATCTTATTAACAAAGGCAATGCGAGGCACGTGATAACGGTTTGCTTGTCGCCATACCGTTTCTGACTGGGGTTGAACTCCTCCCACGGAACAAAACACGGCGATCACACCGTCTAACACACGCATAGACCGTTCAACTTCGATGGTGAAGTCTACGTGACCTGGGGTGTCGATGATGTTGATGCGGTGATCGAGCCAGTTGGTACTAATGGCTGCTGCTGTAATGGTTATGCCCCGTTCTTGTTCTTGAGCCATCCAGTCCATTGTTGCTGTCCCTTCGTGGACTTCACCGAGTTTGTATGCTATTCCTGTATAGAACAGAATGCGCTCTGTGGTGGTTGTTTTGCCCGCATCAATGTGGGCAGCAATACCAATATTTCGCACCCTCTCTAGGGGGATATTCCTAGCCACAGCTACCTCCTTACTGCTTTGCCTTGTCTCTGTTTGAGGCGGTTTATAAGTTTACACTATTTACAATTCTATACTTTTCTTTGGAAAAATTTACCTTAGAGGAGCAAGAATCTGGGGGTTAGGGTTAAAATTTAGTAGCGGTAGTGAGCGAAAGCCTTGTTAGCGTCTGCCATACGGTGGGTTTCATCCCGTTTTTTCATGGCTGCTCCAGTTTCATTGGCTGCGTCCATAATTTCGTTGGCGAGTTTACCGGCCATGGTACGACCGCCTCTGATCCGAGAGTAGCGAATTAACCAGCGTAATGCCAAGGTAGTGCCTCTGGATGGACGAACCTCCATAGGAACCTGATAGGTTGCACCACCAACCCGTCTCGCTTTCACTTCTACTAAAGGGGTTAAATTTTTAATGGCTTTTTCAAATACGTCTAAAGGCTCTTCTCCGGTTCTCTCTTTAATCATAGTCATGGCATCATAAACGATACCAGCAGCCAGAGATTTTTTACCGCTTTTCATGACCCGACGGATGGTCATGTTTAATAAACAACTATTATAAATGGGATCGGGGGGAACGGGCTTTCTTTTGATATTTCCTCGGCGAGACATAGTGGTTTGTTCCTTTGAACTAAGTTGACATTACGATTTTCTTTATCGAACAACCATGAGGTTATTTATGGTTTTCAAGGTTCAGTATTGCTAATTCAAAGAGTGCTTATTTTACCCTTTAGGTTTCTTGGTTCCATACTTAGAACGACCCTGTTTACGGTCTTTTACCCCTTGAGCATCCAGGGTTCCCCGAATAATATGATAACGCACCCCAGGTAAATCTTTTACCCTTCCTCCGCGAATTAAAACCACAGAGTGTTCTTGTAGGTTATGACCAATACCAGGAATATAAGCTGTTACTTCAAACCCTGATGTTAAGCGAACCCTGGCCACTTTTCTTAGGGCGGAGTTGGGTTTTTTAGGGGTGGTGGTATATACTCTAGTGCATACACCCCGACGTTGGGGACACTGCTTCAGGGCAGGAGATTTCGTTTTCTTTTTCGCTTTGGAGCGTTCACTCCTAATTAATTGTTGAATAGTTGGCATAATTTCTCATATAACAAAGCTGCTGCAATTTTTAGTTTAATAAAATCGCTCACAAATTGCCATCATACCAATATATCCTATGCCCTGTCAAGGTTAACTGCTACAGGTTTGATGTTTTGTTGATTGTAAAGGATAAACCGCAACGACAGGAGGTAGTAATTAAGGAGTTATGGAAGCGAAACCCTCCTCCCATCAAGTCTTCTGCGTAGTCTAAGCGCAAGTCTGATAAATAGTTTAAACTTTGTTCATCTATGAGTAGGGAAATGTCTTCTATGGTGTGAAGGCGATCGCTGTTTTCTTTGGTATAACATAAGTCAAAGGTATAATACAGTCCATCACAACCTCCTGGTTTAACTCCTAAACGAAAGTAACTATCGGGTTGTTGACGACTATTTTGCATTCGTTTTATTTCTTTGATGGCTGCGGGTGTCAGTTCGATCATAATTTGGCTATCATAACCTATCAGTTATTAATTGTATTATGAGTTGGTCAGTTTTATTAGTAGGTGATGATCAATCTGGAATTAAAGAGAAATGCTTTAGGTTGGAATACGTTAAGAAATGTATCTTCTCCAGTACGTTGGGATACAGAATACCCAGAAATGTTTTCTAAAAAAATTATTTAGGATTATGACGAAAATGAAGGTTAACACAAAACAGGATATAATCACCTTAATTAAACAAAATCAAGAACGCTTTCAAGAGTTTGGAGTGTACCGTTTAGGGTTATTTGGTTCATTTATCAAAGCGCAAGTTAATCAACATAGTGATGTTGATGTATTGGTCACATTTCATCCTCATTTAAAAACCTTCGATAACTTTATGAGTTTATCAATTTTTCTTGAAGATTTATTAGAACGAAAAGTTGATTTAATTACCACTGAATCATTAAGTCCTTATCTCGGTAAAGAAATCTTACAAGAGGTTGAATATGTCCCCATCTTCGAGTGATTATTTAAGACATATTCTTGATGAAACTAATTACTTAATTACAACCTCTCAAGGTTTAAATAAGAAAGATTTTATCAATGATCAAACCTTAAAACGAGCTTGGGTTAGAAGTCTTGAAATTATTGGAGAAGCTGTCAAACAGTTACCCCCTAATTTTCGGACTGATTATCCAGAAATTGAATGGCGAAAGATAGCAGGAATGCGAGATAAATTAATCCATAATTATTTTGGTGTTGACTATGACATTGTTTGGGATGCTGTTATTAATGAAATTCCTCACCTTGAACAGAAAATTATGCAAATTTTGGAGGAAAATTAAACAGTATTCTTGCTATTTTTGCAGCTAGTGAGCAAGATGCTCACATTCCTATTGCCTCATTTTAGTTGAGAAAGTCCAGTATGGTGTACCTCATAAGTCCAAAAATGCCATAAATTAACTTAAAATATCTATTCTGGAAACCAATCTTTTTGTAATAATTCTTCTAAAGAATAAGGACATCTATCGGGTAAATTAGTTAACTGTACTTTTTTATTGACAATTAAACAAGCATTTTGATAAATTTTGTCTAATTCACTCCTTAAATAATTTCTAAGATTAGTTGTTAAGCGATCTTCTAACTGAACTCGAAAAGTTATAATTTCTGCTGACCAATGGTTAGAGTTTCTTTCTTTTTCTTCTGTCCAAAATTGGAGCAATAAAAGATGAATAATCACCTGTAAAAGTAAACTTTTTACCGCATTTTTTTCAGAACGTCTCAATGTTTCTAATTCCTCAATTAAATTATCATAATCTAATTGGTCTAATTGACGATTTTTTAAAATTTTTACTGTTTCCTCCAACCATTGATCATATTCCTGTTCGTAGAGTGTGTTTAAGTCAAGAGTTTCTATTTTCATCTCTAGTATTCTCTTTAAAAAATAATAGATTTAATAATGAATTATTTAGGGATTATTCATTATTAATCGTTAATTATTCTTGAAATTAAACAAGTTAACCTAGTTTAGCTTTAACTATTTCTTGAACTTGTTTACCATCAGCTTTACCTTTAAGTTCTTTCATAGCTGGACCCATAACTTTACCCATATCTTTCGGGGAACTTGCTCCCACAGATTCTATGATTTTATCGATAATAGCTTCTATTTCTTCAGGAGAAAGTTGAGCCGGTAAATAGGTTTCTATAATTGCTAATTCTTGAGCTTCTTTATCAGCTAAATCATCTCTACCACCTTTACGGTATTGTTCAATAGAATCTCTCCTTTGTTTAGCTTGTTGTGCTAATAACTCTAATTCCTGTTCAGGAGTTAATTGATCTTGTCCTTTGGGACGTACTTCGGTTTCTTTTTCTACAATAACTTTTTTAATACTTCTAATAGTTTCTAGACGAATTTTATCCCTAGCTTTCATCGCTGTTTTGATACCCTCACTGATTCTTTCTTTTAAGGTTCCTGTTGTTGGGTTAGATGTTTCACTCATGGCTTAATCACTGAGAATTAAAAATTTCCCTTATAGTATAACAGTTTGGAGGTTAAAGTTGCTAAAAATGTTTAAAGTAAATTTGCGATCGCCTGAGCAATATTGAGAGATCCTCCTGGTTTCCCGACTCTTTCTTCTCCATTTTTACGACATTTTTCTAAATAATCTTGATCTTGTAAAATAGATTGAATTGTTTTTGCAGTTGCAATAAAAATGTCAGAATTTTTATAACTTTTTCCCATAGTTTTAACCGATATTCCTAATAGTCTCATTTGTGCTTCGGCAAAAGGGTATGTAAACTGTGGACCTTTTCCTGGTAATTGAATCACTGGTTTCCCTAAACCTACAACTTGTTCTACAGCAGTTCCTGCCATACCCAAAGCTAGATCACAATGATTAATAATATCAGAAAATGCTTGATAATAACATTCAACTCTAATGGTATTTTCTTCTTGTTTTTTGATTAAAATACCACAAGATTGATATTGCCATCCTAAATTTTTAGCTAAAATTTCTAGCTCATTTTCTTGTATGGCTTTAACTAAAGCAACCCGAAATTGTACTTTTTCTAAACTAGCTAGAGATTCGCATACTTTTAACAATAATTCTAAATTATTAAGAGCTTCAGGAATACGACTTCCCGGTAATAAAGCGATGGTGGGGATATTATCATCAAGATGTAAATTTTTTTCCGTCGGGGTTAAAATATCCATGATGGGATAGCCTAAAAAAGAAGCTTGTTTAAATCCTTGTTGCTGTAAATCTTCTGCCGTAAAAGCATCTCTAGTAAAAATAGCTAAACAACGAGGCGATCGCAAACACAAACGGGTTAACCAAGGTAGATTTAATTTACCTTCATAATAACTAGAAGTAGACACAAGAAAAGCTACAAAAGGACGATTAGTTATGTAGGCCATGGTAACAGGAAAAATGTCCCCAACAGCAACAATTAAATCATAGCGAGAACAGTATTTAAGAAGGGTACGAATTTGATATAAAGTGAAACCAATCAATCCGGCACTGACATCCTTTAATAAAGTCAGGGGATTCATATAAAAAATGCCCCCAGAAGGTAAACTTTTGGGCTGCCCGATCAAAGGTAAATTAAGAGAACGATAAGTATTTCCTTCCCCAACCAAAGGCATTCCTGTAATGTTTATGTTAGGGGCAATTTTTGGCAACTCTTGGAGAATTAAACTAGCATTTAAGTCCTCTCCATGGCCGTTACTCATAAATAAAATTTCTTTTTTCATTTATTTAATTAATAATTGAATAGATGTTGCTTTGGTTTGACTAAAAGGTAAATCTATGGTAAGTATAGATTAAGGATATAAAGTAATAATTCTTTAAATAAGAGGTTAACAAGGCTAAGGTTATTCTAGAATAGAAAAAGTTTGAAAATCATTCTAGCCCTCAAGGAGTCACCATTACCGATGACACAAGCCACTCAAACCCCCACAAAAGGAATTCAACTGACTGAAACAGCCCTCAAGCAAGTTCTCATGTTAAGGGAACAAGAAGGAAAAGACCTCTGCTTGCGTGTTGGGGTTCGTCAGGGAGGATGTTCCGGAATGTCCTATATTATGGACTTTGAAGACGTTAGTAATATTGGTGAACAAGATGAAGTCTATGATTATGATGGCTTCAAAATTGTTTGCGATCGCAAAAGTCTTCTTTATCTCTACGGCCTCGTCCTAGATTATAGTAACGCCATGATTGGGGGTGGTTTTGAATTTACTAACCCCAACGCCAACCAAACTTGTGGCTGTGGTAAGTCCTTTGGTGTTTAATCCACGAAATATATTGTATCTTGAGACTCCCTGGGTTAAAACCGCAGGGATTCTAGAGGTTGTCTAATCAGGGGATAAATCCACCTGATTAGACATTACTCTAGTTCAGGGGACTCCCATTGACCCCATCCTTTAAACCGTCTGCATCCATTACAAATACAGTTTTCTTAAGGTCTAAAGGACATGAAAACCCTAACCATTGACCTATATTTTGACTAGCATTCCAATCGCTATTACATTGATAACCGTCAAAACCTCGGAACCAATGTCCATTTCTTTTCCCAATCACACCGTTGCGATGGTCAGATTTAGAAGTATAAGGTGCTGGTATTAATTCAAAAGGTACACCATTTTTGATAGCTTTATAACGAGTTAGCGTTTCCAACTGAAAATATGACCAAGTATGGCGATTATTTTCAGCGTCAGACCTAACTTTTCTGGATTGCTTTGAAGTTTGTCTAATATTAAATAAATCTTCAAACCTTAATCCCATGCCATAGTCTTTAGCAAACTGAACTAACTGTTTAGAAATGCAATGGTTAATATAGGTAATAATTCGTCTTTCTTTTGATTCTAACCGTTTAATTACTTTGCGTTTATTGGCTTTTTGGAGTTGTTTTCTAAGTTTTTGATAGCGTCTTCTTAAATGTTTGATTTGACCACCATTCCAAAACTTACCAAATCCACTAGGCAAACTAGCAACAGCAATCTGGTTTTGCCCTCTATCTACTCCAATCCAGTTTTTTACTGGTTCAGCATCAGGAACATCCATTGACACTGACAACAAAACATACCAGATATTTTTCTTCGATTTCCATAGTTTAAGACTGCCTTTTCTTGGTGCGCATTCCCTAGGCGATTGCGAATCGCCGGGGTCGCACCGCTTTTTAGCTTCTTTTGCTATGACTTTATCTAAAGTATTAGTATGATTAGATTGGTGAATAGCTAAAGGAATGCGTTTTTTAACTCCTCTAATAATTGAGAAAGCCACTGAATAAGTATCACCTTTTTTCTCAATTCTCCATCCTTGATTGTTAACTTCAAGTGGCAAACATTTAAACTTTTTTACTTTAGTTGCAGCACAACTATTGCGGATAGTTTGATTAATCCAACCTGACCCAATCTCAACATGGTTGAAATCTTTACTGGTGTATTTTCTTCTATCCGTTTTAGGTACTTCTAATAACTGATTAGCAATACCCGTGTTCAACTCAGTTAATCGGTCAAACTCTTGCGCTTTGCATTGGTTTAACCGATAAAAAGGAAGTTTAAGTGTCAGAATTAAAATAGCCATAGACACATACTAACACATATCTTACACAAGTGTGCAAAATAAGATATAATTGGTTAAAACCAATTCGTAAGCATTTCATCCATCGCGCTATAGATGATGGCTTTCATGCTCCCGTGTTATTTTAGGTAAGTAATCGGGGCAGAAATAGGCTTTATGTCCCATTCTGTATTAATTTCATCGCTAAAAATGACTGAAACTGTTGAAAACGCCTTTGAGCAAGGGTTAGAACGTTATAAAGAAGGGGAATCTATTGATACTTTAATCCCTTATTTCAAAGAAATTTGCGATCGCTCCCCCAAAAACCCCACCGCTTGGGCCTGTTTAGCTTGGTTATACCTCTTAGCAGATAAACCAGAGTCGGCTCTCAAAGCAGCCAGAAAAAGCGTTAAAATCGATAGTAGACCGCCCCAAGCCCGAATTAACTTGGCTCTAGCTATGTTAGACACCGGCGCAAAAGGAGTGCGGGATCACATCGAAGCGGCCCAACAATTAATCTCCCTTGATGAAGATATCCGTAACGATATCATGGAAAACATCGAAGATGGATTAAGCCGTAAACCAGGCTGGAAAAGTCTGGAGCGTGTGAAAAAATGGTTAGTATCCCCTGAATAACAATGCAATTGACAAAAACCCAGTTAATAGGCTTAAAAGCCGACGATTTTCGTCATCCTTTAGATTTAGAAGCCACCACAACGTTAAAACAACTCCCTGGCTTAGATATGATTGTGAGGAGTCTACTGGGTTCGGTGGCGGAACAGTTTTTCTATCTCAATAACATTGCTTCCTCGGTGTTAGTCAGTGAAAAACAATTACCCCATCTTCATAAATTATTAGTGGAAGCGTGTCGTATTATCGATCTCGAACCCCCACAACTCTATTTACAACAAAACCCTGTACCTAACGCCTACACCTTCGCTATGCAAGGGAAAAAACCTTTTATGGTGCTGCATACCTCTTTGGTGGAAATGTTGACCCCAGAGGAAATACAAGGGGTGATGGCCCACGAGTTGGGACACCTCAAATGTGAACACGGGGTTTACCTGACTTTGGCTAATATGATGGTCTTGGGTGCGAGTTTATTACCCAACTGGGGGGCAGCCCTCGCCCAATCTTTACAAGCGCAAATGTTACAATGGGTACGCTGTGCTGAGTTTAGTTGCGATCGCGCGGCTTTATTGGTGGCACAAGATCCCAAAGTTGTCATGTCTATTTTAATGAAATTGGCTGGCGGTTCCCCTACTATTGCCCCCCAGTTGAACCTAGAGGCATTTATTGAACAGGCGAGGCATTACGAAGCCATGAGCAACACTGTTTTAGGAGAAATGTTAAAACAGGCTCAAACTGAACAATTGACCCACCCTGTGCCTGTTTTGCGGGCTAAAGAGATCGATCGCTGGGCCAGTTCCCAAGATTATCACCACTTGTTAGAAACAGGCAAAACAGAGTATAATCAGAAGGCAACGACTAAGGGCGGATGGCGAAATTGGTAGACGCACCACACTCAAAATGTGGCGGCTTCGGTCATGGGGGTTCGAGTCCCCCTCTGCCCATTAACTCCTCTTACAAAATGTTAACCACTAAAACTCGTTTTCAAACATTTGAAGAGTATTTAGAATATGACGATAATTCAGAAAAACTCTATGAATTATTCAATGGAGAATTGATTGAAATGCCTCCAGAATCAGGTTTAAATATAGAAATTGCTAATTTTCTTTTTCTTAAATTTGCTTCTTTGGTAGGACATCGTAGGGTTAGGGGTCATGGGTTAGAATTAGAAGTGAGAGGGGAACCCAAAAACCGCTATCCTGACTTAACTATTATTCGAGAAGAACATATACAACAACTCTCAAAAAGGAATACTATTCGTCTGTTTATGTCCCCTCCTTTATTAGTGATTGAAGTGGTTAGTCCTGGTGACATTCAAAGGGAAAGAGATTATATTGCCAAAAGAATACAATACCAAGATTGTTCTGTTCCCGAATATTGGATTATTGATCCTCAAGCACAAAGTATTTTAGTCTTAGAATTGAAAGGAGATAGTTACCAAGAAGTTGGTAATTTTAGTAAAAATGGTTTGATTCAATCTCCTATGTTTCAAGAACTAGAATTAAAAGTTTCTGAAGTATTTTAAATAGACTCTTAACTAGGGATCCGATAAATAATCTAATGTCTTTTAGGATTAATTGTCATTATTGTCTAATCCTTCACCGTCTAGTTCAGAAAATAGATTTAATTCAGGATCATTGTTAACATCTTCAGCAATTTCTTGTATTATTGGTGATAATAGTTGATGTCTTTCTTCTAAATTATTAACTTGGGGGATAATTTTTAAGTAATTTTAAAAGGGGTAAATCTTGAATAGGAGTCTTATCTGTTTTTAATCTGAATATACAATCCTCTGTTTTACCTTTTTGTTTACCATTTCCATCAGATATAAAAAATAGCCAATTAGGGTTTGCTGAATAAAAGCAAAACCCTATTCTTTAAAAGGTTACACCCATATTCGCGATCGCAAAAAAGATCAGCTTTGTCGGCTACAAACCGCTATAATTGGTAGAAACACCTCCCAGTTGTTGGTCAAGAACAAATGTATCGAAAAGAGGAGCAACCTTTACCGCCCCCAGAAAAATTTGAATTACCTTTCGAGGGCAAATTGTCCCCCAATAATCGTTGGGTAATCATGGCAGAGTTGATACCTTGGGATGATTTTGAGGAAGAATATGCTAAACTTTTTTCAGCAGAAAAAGGTGCGCCAGCCAAACTATTTAGAATGGCATTAGGGACATTAATTATTAAGGAAAAATTAGGAACAAGTGATAGAGAAACTATAGAACAGATTAGAGAAAATCCCTATCTACAATACTTTATAGGTTTAAATTGTTATCAACAAGAGCCACCACTGGAATCTTCAATGCTAGTTCATTTTAGGAAAAGAATTGATGGAGAATTGATAAACAAAATCAATAAAAAAATAGTAAAAAGAGAAATAGACAAGAGTGATAAAGAAGTAAAAAAAAAGGATTGTCTCCAAGAAAAAGGAGAAAAAATAAAAAATAAAGGTAAACTAATTTTAGATGCGACTTGTGCGCCAGCAGACATCAAATACCCAACGGATTTAGGCATATTAAATCAAGCCAGAATTGAGACAGAAAGAATAATAGATAATCTTTATAAACCATTAAGAGTAAAATTGAGAAAAAAGCCGAGAACTTCTAGAAAAATTGCTAGAAAGGAATACTTAAAAGTAGCTAAAAAACGAAAAGTATCTTATCAAGAAAGAAGAAAAGCTATCGGGAAACAGTTAAAATACCTTAAGAAAAATTTAGGAAATATAGAAGACTTAATTCAAGCTGGGGCTTCCCAGGAAAATCTGAGTAAAAGACAGAAAAATTGTCTAGAGACTATCAAAAAAGTTTATGAACAACAACAGTCAATGTGGGAGAATAAGACCCAGAGTGTTCCTCAAAGAATTGTAAGTTTAACTCAACCGCATATTCGTCCAATAGTGAGGGGAAAAGCAGGAAAACCAATAGAGTTTGGAGCTAAACTCTCAGTAAGCTGTGTAGATAACTATATGTTTCTAGACAAAATAAGTTGGGAAAACTTCAATGAATCTTGTCATTTAAAAGAACAAGTAGAAAAGTATAAAGAAACGTTTGGCTATTATCCCGAATCCGTCCATGTAGATAAAATTTATCGAACTAGGGAAAACAGAAATTGGTGTAAGGAAAGAGGGATAAGAATCAGTGGTCCGAAGTTAGGAAGACCTCCGAAAAATGTCAGTGAAGAAGAAAAGAAACAAGCCCACTCCGATGAATGCTTCCGTAATGCTATTGAGGGAAAGTTTGGACAAGCTAAACGAAGATTTAGCCTAAATCTCGTGATGACAAAACTCCCTGAAACCTCCATTACATCTATTGCTATTACATTTTTAGTTGTCAATCTTTCTAAACTTCTGAGGCAGTTTTTGTCGCTTTTTTTGTCCTTATTTACTAATAATAGAACAGGGGAACTCATCAAACCGCCTTTCATTAATTTTGATTATACTTTAAACAATTTTTATGTACTAAAACTTATTGATTTGTCAGAAAATTCTTGGTCAAAAGTGGCATAAATTTTGGAGAAACTTTTTCAGCAAACCCCAATTACTACGCTTTTCTATCAAACCTGTAAAAAATAACCAAGATAACAATCTACTTCGATAATCTTTGATACTTGTATTTGAAACTGAATATTCTTCACCTAAAAATTCAGTAATTTGAGCCTCAGTAATTAGCTTTGATGGGTTTCTCTGTATTTTCTGATAAATTATATGACTCTTAAATTGTTCACTAAGATAATTCGCAATTTCAGCATCATTGAACTTTAATATTTTATCATTACTGATTATAAGTTTCTTGCTGTTTCTATTATATTCGCAAGGAAACAAAGTAGTAAAATCGGAAAGAAAACCTTTTAAAGAGTTCTCTGAGATATCCAAAATAGTTCTGATTTCTTGCCTTGTTTTATTGTTTTTCATTTGCCGAAACTTGCTTATAAAATTTTCAATTGTTTGAGTTGGTACATAGTTTATCGTTAATTCAGGTAGTTTTTCATGGTTTACATAGTCAGTAAAAATATCCCAGTAAGGCTTATAATTACTCCCATTTCTGATGATTAATTTTTTGTCGGCTAAATCTTCTATAATGTTAGATTTATATTTTTCGCAAAGATTTGTCATATTAACAGGTGAATTTTTTGCAATATATTTTAAACATTCTATTTCTTCCACTGATAGAGATTCTAAATCTTTATCGAATAACTTTTTAATATCATCTTCTGTTATTGGTTTTTTATAATTATTCTCAATAACTTCAGATTTATCAAGAATATCGCTATAGAAAGCACTACAAATTTTTCTAATGAGCCAAGGATATTTTGGGCATGATTTTAACAAAGATTGTATGTTTCTTTTAGATTTATTGAAAGAATTTTCTTGACTAAAACAAGTTATTAAATTTTTAACTTCTTCTTGGTGAAATTCAGAGACTTCAACATCTTTGCGGAACTTAGTTAGATTATGCCATGTATGGTAAGCTTTATGAGAAATTGATGTAATCATATCTGTTCGCCAGGAAAATCCTAACACTAAATTGTCACTTTTAAGACCATCAACTTCATAAACAATTTTTTCAAATAATAAAAATAAATGATCTAAAGATGGTTTAGATAAAATTGTTTCAAATTGATCAAAAAATATAACTAATACTTTATTATTAAATTTCAAGAAGTCTAAAGCTTCTCGAATTGAACGACTTTCTAAAAATGGTGGTTCTACACTTTCTATATATATTTTATGATTAGATAAACTTATAAATTTTTTATTAATGGCTTCTTGAAAAGCTTCAATAATAATTTTATTAAGAAATTAAAAAGCTGTTTTTTCATTAACACTTGTCACATCAGTTGCATAAATATAAAACCTATCTTTATATTCTAGTTTAGTAGAACAATCTTCTTCTAACTTAACAATCAAAGATGATTTTCCTAGGCCAGTACGACCAGAAAAACAAATAATTCTCAGATCAGTTTCAGAAGTTTTAACATTATTTAGAAAATCCCAGAATTCTTGCTTAATTTTTTCTCTCCCAATGAAGTTTTCAGGACGAGAAGGACGATGATAATCATATAAGTCATCAGATTTAGTAATTTTAGAAATCAAAATTTTATCTAAGTCATCATTTTTTTTAGTTTTTACAGTAAGTAGGAGTTACGCATTGACAGATGGTTTACAATGTGCATGGTCCAAACAGAGAAAGCGATCGCTGTTAACAAAAAGCAAAAAACTGATAAAATAGAGAGGATTATAAGAACTGGAGGTAGATATCCGAACTATAACGAAGAAATCAACGGCTAAATGTCATTTAGAACTCTATACTTACTATTTAATTGCTGAATCCAAATATTCGGTTTGTAATCGTTTATCCGAGATATTTGAGGATTTATCTCATGATAGTGTTAACCGTTTTTTATTAAGAGAAAGCTATAAACCTGTTGATTTATTCAATGAATTTAAACAGCACATTGAACTGAGTGGGGGAACCTTAAGTATTGATGATACAGTCATTGAAAAACTTTATAGTAATCCTAAATTAAGTAAATTTATTGGTTATTTCTGGTCAGGAAATAAACATAAAACTATCAAAGGAATTAATTTAGTTACTTTATTATATACTGACCCTGATGGAATTTCAGTCCCTCTAAATTATCGACTTTATGATAAAGAAGATAATCTGTCTAAAAATGATTATTTTCGGATGATGCTATCGGAAGTTTTAGCTTGGGGACTGAGGCCAATTTATGTAACTGGTGATAGTTGGTATTCATCTAAAGAGAACCTTAAATTTTTGAAAAAACAAGAATTAGGTTTCATGATAGGAATAGCTAAAAATCGACAAGTATCAATCGTTAAAGGACAATATCAATCCGTTGAAAGCTTAGAAATAGAGGAAAATGGGACAATTGTTTACTTAAAAGAGTTTGGCGAAGTTAAAGTATTTAAGAAACATTTCAAAAACGGGATGCTTCGTTTTTATATTTTATTTGACAAAGAAAATAAAGACTTAAGAGAAACAGATAAAACTCTATTTACTTTGTTGAAAACAACTCATTGGATTATTGAATGTTACCATCGTGCGCTCAAACAATTATGTGGTATCAATAAATTTATAGTCAGAAAATCAGAAGCTATATTGACCCATTTCTTTAGTTCTTTACGGGCTTTTATTAAACTTGAATTAATGAGAGCTAATGAGTTAATTGATAATTGGTATCAACTCCAAAGAGAATTGTCTATTGAAGTTAATCGGAATTTTATTTTAGAGCAAATAAATTTGAAATTATCAGCCTAATTTATAGATTAGTTATTGTTATTATTACGTCAATTTTAATGACTCTAATAATTAGCGATCGTTGTCTCTCTTTAAAGCTACTCATATTTAAGTTAATTTGTCAATGCGTAACTCCTAGTAAGATTAGAGCTATCAACAATTTCAAGTTTAGACCATTCAAGTTGATATTCTACAAAGTAATCTTTCCATTCTTGAAGAGTCAATTTAGATCCAGAAAAGTTAGATGAAGCTGAAAATATAATTGCACGGCAAGGACTTCCTTGACTAGAAATTTCTTCTGCAATCCAATAAAATTCTTTACTTTGATTCAGTAGCAAAGTAATAGTCTTAATATCACCGATATTTTCTTGAGCAAGATCAAGATTTGGTATATTAAAATTATAAATATTCCTAAATTTTTCAACTAATTGTTCTCCACACCAACATCTAAGTTTGACAGATTGCTCTGTATTGTTATACTCTGAAACAATTCCGTTTGCAGTTGAATTAAGTTCAGATGTAGATAATAAATAAGAAAATTTGGCTTTTTTCGGTTAGTTTTTCCTATCAGTTTGTCAATAACATCAGCATCAATTTTTTCTTGATGAAATTTGCACTCTACTAATCCTATTTCCTCAACATCGTTTTTAATAAGAACATCAATCTGCATTCCCGTAATAGATATATTTTCCCTTACCTTCCATCCCTGTTGACGAAATAAATCGGCTACAACTTTCTCCCAAAAATCACCTTTTTGTTTGTTACTCCAGTCGTTAGGAATAACAACTTTAAATTTCTTCTTTAACCTATTGTATAATGTGTCAGACATTTATTTGGCCCTTATTTTTGCTCTGATGATCATCTAATACTAACAACTCAAAGCTAAAATTTAAACCGAATCAAAAGTAAGGTAACTTCTTTTACCAAATATCTGTCAAATCCAAAGTAAAATCTGGTAAAATCGTTTCTCCTGATAAAAATTGTGGATTTTGTAAAATTTCTACTTCCTGATCAGGGCGATAAATTTCTACTTGTTTTTGTCTTCGATTAATTAACCATCCTAACCTTGCACCATTCTCCATATATTCTTGCATTTTTAGGCGTGTTTTTTCGAGAGAGTCGCTAGGAGACATTAATTCAGCCACAAAATCAGGACATAAAGGCGCAAATTTTTCTTTTTCAGCAGGAGTTAAACTATTCCACCGATCTTTATGTATCCAAGAAGCATCCGGCGATCGCTCTGCACCATTAGGGAGCTTAAACCCCCCGGAAGAATCAAAAGATTTCCCTAACTTACTTTGACGACTCCAAGCTCTTAATTGATAGGTTAACTCAGCGTTACGCTCGCTTGTTTCGCTTCCTGTAGGTGGCATTATAATTAATTTTCCGGTTGCAGTGCGTTCAAATCTCAAATCACGGTTATTTTGACAAAGCTGAAAAAACTGCTCGTCAGTTAAATCAATATCTAAATTGAGAGGTGCAGATAAACTGACGGTGTTACTATTCATCATAATCTTTCAGTAATTACCCGTAAAACAAATAACCCAAATGGGTGAGCTACCTGGGGGAAGCACGGAGATGGAAATTTTTATACTATATGGTGTATAAGTGAGATCGCACTAGCTGATCACAAAAATAATAAATGTCTTTCGTTTAGTTTGAGCAGGAGCAACCCCATGGAACTTATTTCACTCTTTTTGATCTTAGCAGGAACTTTTTTAGTAGACTTTTTACTCTACCAATAAATAGATCGCCATGGGGCGATGTGTGTGTTATATCAGTGTTATATCAGTGTTAAAGTGATAGCTCTCTTCTGGTACCGACTAACTGGGAAGAGCTATTTTCGTCGTTAAGGTTTACTTGTTCCAAACGATTCCAGATAGCTTGTAACAGTTCCGCAACCCCAGTTTTGGTCACAGCAGAAATAGTGAAAACGGGAGAATCACTCAACGGTTGCAACTCCTCTTTAATTAATTTTAACGTTTCTTGATCACAAGCATCAACTTTATTTAAAGCAATTATTTGGGGACGATCGCATAACCCTCGTCCATAAGCGTTTAATTCTTGTTGAATCACTTCATAATCTTGGAGCGGATCATCTGATGTCACATCTACTAAGTGTAACAAAAGACGAGTCCGTTCGATATGGCGTAAAAATTCGTGGCCTAACCCTACACCTTCGTGGGCACCTGCGATTAAACCAGGAATATCAGCAAATACTGTTCCGTCTCCTGTGGGTTTTCTAACCACTCCTAAGTTGGGAACCAAAGTAGTAAAAGGATAGTCAGCTATCTTAGGACGAGCGGCCGATAAAGAGGCGATTAACGTGGATTTTCCTGCGTTGGGTAAACCAATAATACCCACCTCAGCCAGTAACTTTAACTCTAATCTGAGGTTACGTAGTTCCCCTTCCAAACCAGGTAAAGCGTATTCTGGAGCGCGATTTTTGTTGCTCAAAAAGTGTTTATTCCCTAACCCTCCTTTTCCTCCCTCAGCAACGCAGAGGGTTTGTCCCTGCTCCACTAAGTCCCCTAACATTTCCTGTGTTTCCAGGTCGTAAATTACTGTACCACAGGGAACCTCAATTATTATGTCTTTACCCATAGCCCCTGTACAGTTATTAGGGCCTCCTCGTTTACCATTATCTGCTTTGAAACGACGGGCATAACGAAAGTCTAACAGAGTTTGTAGGTTGCCTTCTGCTTGCAGGATAACCGATCCTCCTTTACCTCCGTTTCCTCCTGCGGGGCCTCCTGCCGGAACATATTTCTCCCGTCGGAAGGCGATTATCCCATCCCCTCCTTTGCCCCCTTCTACTTCGATTTCTGCGCGATCGATAAACTGCATTTGATTGCTTCTAGATTGTCTATTTTATTTCCATTTTAACCCGAAATATTGCCTCAAGATTTATGGGATACATTACAAAATTATGATCATTGGGTTTTTTTCCTTAACCTAACGGACAAGATAGGCGATTTGACTAATAGACTTCATCGTGAGAACCTAAATTTAATAACGAAATCGCCTGTTTTTGTTGTTCAGGATCTTCTATAAATTCAAATAAAACACGGTTACTATAATCAATTGAACATGACCATACATTTGATAAGTCACCTTTTAATTTATGAGTGCGTAAACTGGGATGAAACGGATCTTCTGCTAACTGACGGACTGTTTTTTCAATGAGTGGTCTAAACGCTGGGTTTTTACGTATCATTCTTTCTTTTAAAAGCTCGCAATGATTGAGGTTTCCAAGCAATTTTCATGGTTGATCTAGTTCTTCTAAAAAGTCACCAACTGAGCCAAATTTTACTTTTCCTTCGGTAACTTCTTGGCGAATTTCTGTTATTTCCTGTGATAGAACTGCTCTACGTTGTTGATGCAATCTTTTCTGGATAGTGTCAATTAACATCTGTTGTTCTTCTAATGATAGTTTTTCTACTGTTTCAATCGCTTGCTGAAAGGTTGAAGTTTTTACCATAGTTGATTAATAACCAAAAGTTTTTTTATTATATCATATCAATTAATTGAATTGTTAACCGAGTTTTCTAGACATTTTCTACGTTGGCGCAAAAGTTTAGCATTTGCTATTCCTAAAACTTCTTCAATTTCTAAACCAAAAAGGTCTAGTTTTTTTTGTACTTGTTGTAAATTTTTAACACTTTCTTGTCTTAATTTTTCATCAGGAACAGAAAAAGATTCATTCATTATAAACTCCAATTTTTTTTAACTTCTTGAATACTAGCTTCAGCAGAATCAATAGTTGCTTGTCCCCTTTCAATGGTCTTTACTAGCAAATTTACCATATCTTCTGGAGGCCGTGGCTGAATTTCTAAAATACTTAATAATAGCTTGTTAAGTCCATTATAACGCTCGGTTAGTTTTTCTCTAACATTCTGAAGTTCATCAAGTTCTGGTATAGTTTCTGTTGTTTCACCGTATCTTTCTAAGATTATCCATTCTGTTTTTTGTGGAAAGTCCATAATAATTAGGGTTTGCTGAAAAAGTTTCTCCAAAATTTATGCCACTTTTGACCAAGAATTTTCTGACAAATCAATAAGTTTTAGTACATAAAAATTGTTTAAAGTATAATCAAAATTAATGAAAGGCGGTTTGATGAGTTCCCCTGTTCTATTATTAGTAAATAAGGACAAAAAAAGCGACAAAAACTGCCTCAGAAGTTTAGAAAGATTGACAACTAAAAATGTAATAGCAATAGATGTAATGGAGGTTTCAGGGAGTTTTGTCATCACGAGATTTAGGCTAAATCTTCGTTTAGCTTGTCCAAACTTTCCCTCAATAGCATTACGGAAGCATTCATCGGAGTGGGCTTGTTTCTTTTCTTCTTCACTGACATTTTTCGGAGGTCTTCCTAACTTCGGACCACTGATTCTTATCCCTCTTTCCTTACACCAATTTCTGTTTTCCCTAGTTCGATAAATTTTATCTACATGGACGGATTCGGGATAATAGCCAAACGTTTCTTTATACTTTTCTACTTGTTCTTTTAAATGACAAGATTCATTGAAGTTTTCCCAACTTATTTTTTCTAGAAACACATAGTTATCTACACAGCTTACTGAGAGTTTAGCTCCAAACTCTATTGGTTTTCCTGCTTTTCCCCTCACTATTGGACGAATATGCCGTTGAGTTAAACTTACAATTCTTTGAGGAACACTCTGGGTCTTATTCTCCCACATTGACTGTTGTTGTTCATAAACTTTTTTGATAGTCTCTAGACAATTTTTCTGTCTTTTACTCAGATTTTCCAGGGAAGCCCCAGCTTGAATTAAGTCTTCTATATTTCCTAAATTTTTCTTAAGGTATTTTAACTGTTTCCCGATAGCTTTTCTTCTTTCTTGATAAGATACTTTTCGTTTTTTAGCTACTTTTAAGTATTCCTTTCTAGCAATTTTTCTAGAAGTTCTCGGCTTTTTTCTCAATTTTACTCTTAATGGTTTATAAAGATTATCTATTATTCTTTCTGTCTCAATTCTGGCTTGATTTAATATGCCTAAATCCGTTGGGTATTTGATGTCTGCTGGCGCACAAGTCGCATCTAAAATTAGTTTACCTTTATTTTTTATTTTTTCTCCTTTTTCTTGGAGACAATCCTTTTTTTTTACTTCTTTATCACTCTTGTCTATTTCTCTTTTTACTATTTTTTTATTGATTTTGTTTATCAATTCTCCATCAATTCTTTTCCTAAAATGAACTAGCATTGAAGATTCCAGTGGTGGCTCTTGTTGATAACAATTTAAACCTATAAAGTATTGTAGATAGGGATTTTCTCTAATCTGTTCTATAGTTTCTCTATCACTTGTTCCTAATTTTTCCTTAATAATTAATGTCCCTAATGCCATTCTAAATAGTTTGGCTGGCGCACCTTTTTCTGCTGAAAAAAGTTTAGCATATTCTTCCTCAAAATCATCCCAAGGTATCAACTCTGCCATGATTACCCAACGATTATTGGGGGACAATTTGCCCTCGAAAGGTAATTCAAATTTTTCTGGGGGCGGTAAAGGTTGCTCCTCTTTTCGATACATTTGTTCTTGACCAACAACTGGGAGGTGTTTCTACCAATTATAGCGGTTTGTAGCCGACAAAGCTGATCTTTTTTGCGATCGCGAATATGGGTGTAACCTTTTAAAGAATAGGGTTTTGCTTTTATTCAGCAAACCCTATATAAGTCCTTTTTAGAAGCATTTTTCCCTCCTTTAAGATCATGAATATCCGCACCACTTTGCTTAAGTTTAGCAATCTCATAAGGAGTCAGTAATTTATCTTGTCTCCAATTGCGGTTTGATGTCATTATGAGAGTTGATTTATTTTAAATCAGCGATCGCCCCTCTCGCCATCTGTGCAATAGCTTGATCTGTTGCTCTTGGTAACTGATAATAAGTCCCTCCAGCGGTTTGCGCCATCTCCTTGCCAAACCCAGTAGAAACAAATTTTTTCTCTGTATCTATCATCAATAATTTAATCCCTAAAGCCCGAATTTTTCCAGCAATATCTAACAACTCTTGTTTAATATCTGGCTTTTCTCCTTCGGGTATGGGTTCCCCTAAAGACTTGGCTAAAGGAATATTTCCCCGTCCATCGGTTATGGCAACGATCACCACTTGACCAATATCCCCCGACATTTTGGCATTCATCCCCACATGAACCGCTTGGGTTAACCCATGGGCCAAGGGTGAACCACCCCCACAAGGCAAGGTTTCTAGGCGTTTACGGGCTAAAGAAATGGAACGGGTGGGGGGTAACAATACGTCTGCTTGTTCCCCTCTGAAGGGTATTAAGGACACTTGGTCCCTGTTTTCATAAGCTTCTGTCAATAGACGCATCACTGCACCCTTAGCGGACTGCATCCGATTCAAGGCCATTGACCCGGAAGCATCCACTACAAAGACGATTAAAGCCCCTGCTTTCCTTGCTAAACGCTTAGAACGTATATCCCCCTGTTCGACAATTACACTGCGGCCAGGATGTCTTAAACGTCGGTATTTTTGATAGGGGGCTGCTGCCCGTAAGGTGGCATCCACGGCAATACGTCTGACTTTGCCTTTGGGTAACATGGGTTTAACGTAGCGTCCGCGATCGTCGGAAAAGATTAAGTTACGACTGCCTGACTTACCTTGGTTTTGTGCCATCTGGGCAAAATACAACACACTGGGGTCTAATATGACTCCTTCTATGTCAAAAACGAACTCTTCGGGAATACCTGGGGGTTCTTGTTCCGGTTCTTCGTTATTTTCTTCTTCCTCTTCTTGTTCATCTTGATCTTGATTAGAATCATCTTGAGGTTGCTGTGGTGGGGGAGGAGGGGGAGGTTGAGGTGCATCTTCTGGAGGAGGTTGCATCATGGTGGAACGAGGTACGATCACCAGTTCTACTGCCCTTCTTAAATCCTCTGAATTGATAGTATTTCGTCCATCTAGGGCTGCTGAGGCTTTGGCGACTCGAACGGCAAACAATTCGGCACGATGCCCTTCTACACCTCCTCTGAGGGCCTCTTCGACTAAATATTGAATCTGATCTGGGGTAATGATAACTTCTTTTAACCATTCCCTAGCAAGGATAATTTGGGTTCTAATATCGTCTATTTCTTCGTCATATTGAGCAAGAAAGCTTTGGGGAGAGTTAGCATAGTCTAAAGCTTGGTTAACCGCTTGTACTCGTTGATCTAGGGCTAATATTCCATCTGCTGAAAGGGCGAGCGCAATTCTATCTAATAAATGCCGTCTTAATGGGCCTTCTTCAGGGTTATAAGTGGAGATTAGAATGGGTTTACAGGGATGTTGAAAGCTGATCCCTTCTCTTTCTATTTGGTTTCTACCGTCGGTTAATACGCTTAAGAGTTGGTTGGATATTTGGTCGTCTAAAAGGTTGATATCATCTACATATAAGACTCCTCTATGTGCTTGTGCCAATAAACCTGGTTGAAAGATCGCTTCTCCTTGTTTAACGGACTCTTCTACATCTACCGATCCTAATAACCTATCTTCTGTGACACCGATGGGAACTTGTATAAAGGGTGCCGGGACTATTTCTGTAGTGATGTCTTCGGGGCGTTGGTTTAAATATTGTTCTTGGGTGTTGTCGTCCCATTCACTGGGTTTGTCGCGATCGCAGTTAAAGGGATTTTCTTCTATTCTTTCAATAGGGGGCAAAAGAGCGTGTATTCCCCTGGCAAGCACTGATTTGGCCGTTCCTCGTCTCCCTGCAATGACCACACCGCCTAAACCTGGGTCGACTGCTGCTAATAATAAGGCGAGTTTGATGGCTTCTTGGCCAACAACGGCAGTTAAGGGGAAGTTTAACGGGGTTGCAGTAAGGGTAGGCATTTCCAGAATATTTTGAACCACTAATGCCAATGTATCATGAACCCTGTCCGTAAATATAGGAGTTCGGAGTTCGGAGTTCGGAGTTCGGAGTTAGATATGAGGTGTACCTCATGACTGTGGAAAATGCTATATACCACCGTAGGAGTTTTTAAGGTTTGAAATTTCCTCTATCTAGATTGAGGTTTAAACTATAGCGCACTTAGTTTTTGTGAGGCGATCGCTAATGTAATAGTTAACTACTTCTGGGACTGTATATAGCAATCATTTATCAGTTGTGAGAATTAATATTGAAACTGATCCCCCCTAACCCCTCTTATTAAGGGGGGAACTAAAGGGGGGATCTAGATAATCTCATGAATCATTCGGTGATTGCTATATTATGGTTCGTTAGTGAACGTTTGTATTGCTTAGCAATAGTGGGAAGCTAACCTGTTATAACCTGTTATATATGTTGGGGTTTAAACTATAGATGCTCAGGTTTTTCATGAGCGATCGCTGTTGTCACAGTTAACTACTTCTGGGACTATATCTTATGTTTCGTTGGTGAACGTTTGTATTGCTTAGCAAGAGTCACAACCTAACCTGTTATAACCTGTTATATATGTTGGGGTTTAAACTATAGCGCACTTAGTTTTTAATAGGCGATCGCTACTGTTACAGTTAACTACTTCTGGGACTGTATCTTATGGTTCGTTGGTGAACTTTTGTATTACTTGGCAAGAGTGACAAGCTAATCTGTTATCTAGACTGAGGTTTAAACTTGAGCATCGAGGGTTTTTATCAGGCGATCGCTACTGTAATAGTTAACTACTTTTGGGACTTTATCTTATGGTTCGTTAGTGAACGTTTGTATTGATTGGACAGAGTAACAAGCTAATCTGTTATCTAGATTGAAGTTTAAACTATAGATGCTCAGGTTTTTAATAGGCGATCGCTACTGTAATAGTTAACTACTTTTGGGACTTTATCTTATGGTTCGTTAGTGAACGTTTGTATTGATTGGCAAGAGTGACAAGCTAACCTGTTATCTAGATTGAAGTTTAAACTTGAGCATCGAGGGTTTTTAATAGGCGATCGCAGCATTGGAAAACTATCTATGATCAGGTTAGGGAATGATGCTGAACCCTTCAAACCTCTGTGCTTAGCTTGGTGAAAAAAATTTTTTGTGTATCTTGTCCCATTTCGGTGCAAGTTTGCCTCTTAGTAATTAGATGGACATTTTAGAAAGGAAACAAAACTATGCAGAATCAATTTAAGGCTATGGAACAATCATTATCAGATATAAACAGATCATTCAAAGCATTTGAAACACAAAGACAATTATTACACTCACAGGATATACTACCAAGCAAACCTAAATTGAAGCCTGTTTTTGAGAACTTAATAACAGCATCTGAAGAACGAAGACAAGTATTACATTCACAGGATATACTACCAAGCAAACCTAAATTGAAGCACGTTTTAGAGCAGTCAATATTAGATATAAAAAGGTCATTTAAAGCTTTAGAAAAACAAGTACAATTAGATATAAAAAGGTCATTTAAAGCTATTGAAAAATTAAGATTAGATACACAGAGATCATTTCATCCTAGAGAACGATCAATATCAATATTAGATACACAAACATCATTTAAAGCTATTAAACAGAAGACACAGTTAAATACACAAAGTAAAGTTAATATTTTCCATAGAGATAACTTCTATAAATTGCCACATAATTGGCTGTATATGGTTAGAGATACCATAAAATCATTAGAAAGTATCGAAGTCAGGTATAAGCAATTACTATTAGGAAAATTAGGGGAATTTGCAAGAATAAAAAATAGATTGTACTCTCGCAAGTTCAATCTTCAAAAACAAATTAAACGAGATAAAAATCTCAAGAATAATTATCAAATACCTATTAAAATTAAGTATATATGTTCTATTGTTAACATAATAGAACATATTGAAAAAATAATTGTCAAACTTTTACAATTTCAAGATAAAATTAATTTGATTAATTTTGAATATCAAACAGAAACAGAAAGAATAACACAAAATAAAATCTATAATAGTGTTAAGCAAATTATCAATAAACTTTTATTTCATTTATACAAAGAACAACGAAAATATAGAAGATGTTTTGCTTCAATTAAACATATTAATAGTGACGATTGCGATAAATCAAAGCATCTCATCATAACCTTAACTGTCTTGAACTCATCAAAAAGACAGAAGATTACCTTTGAATTTTTACAACTATTAACCGCAATAAATCGCCTCAAGAAAGATGACGGAGAAATTAGGAATGACATCCCACAATATTGGCCATCAAGTAAATATCGAAAAAAGCGAATATTTGAACCTAACCATAGGATCAACTGTTTACTCTTCTTATGAGGTTAGTATATCTAGAATATGCTAATCGAAGAAATTATCTTGACAGCGAGTTAAGCTTTGTATTAAAAGACTTTAACTTATTGTCTCCATCAGAACAAAAAAAGTTTTATGCTCTAATGAACCATATATCTTATTGTATGAAAAATCAGAAAGTTGATCATGTTGCAGAATTTGAGATTCTTGTTCAAGGTTATCAAAAAGCTCTGGTAACGATCATAAAAGAACCTATCTATAATCCCTATGGATGGTTGAAAACAACAGTTACTAAGAAAATAAGGGATATTGCTAGAAAATATTGGGGAAAAGAAACCATTGAATATAAAGATGAACTCGGAGAAACATTATTACACACAAAGCAAACTAATGCTTATACAATGATGCAAATGGAACAACTTATTGACCTTATATTTGAGTCATTAAGTGATCTCAACGTTCAAATTTTATACTTGCATAAAGTAGAAGGTTATACCTTAAAAGAAGTTAGCGAGGAACTAACGTCAAATAATGGATCATCTCTTTCTTATCCTGCTGTACGCAAACGCTATTCACGAATGATTAAAGACATCAAAGAAAATGATGATTTTCAATCAATCTATCAATCATTATTTTAATTACGGAGGACATGATCATGATTGCATCAACACAAATAAATTTTTGCTCTAACTATCTACTCCATAAACTGAGGAAAAACTTAGGAGACGAAAACCCAGAAGATACCAATCAATCAGAAAATAATCGATGTTATAACAATGAATAAATACATTCTCTACAAATTAATCTTGGAACGATTAGAAACAGTATCAGACTACTATCAATTAGTCAGTCGTGACAAAATCTCTGATCCAGAATATGACCACTTATTAACTATTCTGGAAACAGCCGAAAATGACCTGCTTCTCAGTGCTTTGCTAGAACAAATTGATTATTGTATGTTGTCTCAAAACGAAACAATGAACAAAACAACCCTCAGTCATTATCAAGAGCAAGGAGAAAAATTTAGAAGTAAATTAAAACAATTATCCTTGATGCCTAAAAAAAATTCTGACTTCCGTTAATTGTCCCAAAAATAGAATTAAATGCCTCTAGTTAGTAGCTGAGTTCAATAAACATTCAATGTCAAAAACTGCTACTAACAACAAGGATAAATATTCTAGTTTATTGTCCAAGACTGTAACAATTTTCAAGCAATCTATCACGCTGTTCTGTATTTTGTTCTATTTAACTCAATTCTCTAATTTTCCTTATCAGGAGAAAATGAAAACAATTTTTTATGCAGTCCAATTGTGTAGATACTCTCTAGAGTTGATCAAATATAAAGAATAACAAGACTCAACTGCCTTATAGCGTGGTTATAACTAACCTGTTATAACCTGTTATATAAATCGAAGTTCAAACTTGAGGATGGATGATTTTTGTAAGGCGATCGCAGTTGTCACAGTTAACTACTTCTGGGATTGTATTTTATAGTTCGTTGGTGAATTTTTGTACTAATTGAGGAGCCAATAAACTAACCTGTTATAATATGTTATAAATTTCGGGGATATAAAGTATGAACTTCAATGTGTATATCGAAGAAGAATTAGGGGAGAAGTTAAAGCAAGTTTGTCAAGTGACGGGAAAGAAACGGAATGCGATCGTTCGAGAAGCATTGGTGGCCTGGTTAGCCGAAAATCAATTATTAACTTGGTCGAAATTAATCGATAATTTTGAAGGAGATAAGAAAATTGTTCCTTTTGAGTCTTATCGCTCAGAATTACAACCTCCCACAGAAGAAGAATTACTGTAATGACTTATCTCTTAGATACCTGTACCGTCAGTGACTTTGCTAGAGGAGAAATCAACACACTGCGATATATCAAGTTAATGACACCCAGTGATGTGTTTATTTCTGCTATTACCCTGATGGAAATCAATTATGGAATGCTACTTAACCCAGAAAGGACGGCTAAAATTCGTCTTGTGATGGAAGATTTCTTAGATAGTATCACCATTTTGCCCTTGAGAGAGAGAGAAGCCAACGAAGCAGCAAAAATTCGCACTATATTAAAAGCACAAGGCACTCCTATTGGTGCTTATGATTTGTTAATTGCAGCCACCGCAAAAGTGCATTATCTTACCGTTGTCACCTCGAATGTCAAAGAATTTGAGCGAGTTCCAGAATTAAATGTAGTTAACTGGAGAACAAAGTAGTTAGTATTTCATAGTTCGTTGGTGAACGTTTGTATTGCTTGGCAAGAGGAATAATGTAACCTGTTATAACCTGTTATATAAATGGAGTTGTGCTAATAGTTCTCAGAAGAGTAACCCTGGAGATTTTCAGGGTTTAAGGGACGAAGTATGGAGGTTGCTTTATTCTTCAAGCTAGTTGCCCCTTGTACAATAACGATATATTTTCCTGCGTTAAGACGATTTCGATAGGGTAAAGCGTCCCCACTGCCTGCGGATAAAGCGACTCCACCACCGACAAAGACACTACCCATTGCCCCTCCAATAGCACCGGCAAACCCTCCTAAGATATGATTCCAGGGTTCTGCGGCCCAGTCAAAACTGTTGACTCCTGTAACTAAGTCAAACATATAACCGCCGGCAAAACCAAAGGGGACTAACCAGATAGCCATCAGCATGGCGCGTTTTTTAGCCTGTTGTCCAGGATCAATCAAACCGAATTCATCGGCGGTTTTGTACCCCTTGCCCAGGATACTCATTTGACTGGTGGGAATGCCAGCTTTTTCTAGGGCAGTGTAGGCTTCTTCTGCTTTAATGCGATCGCTAACAACAGCTACGAGATAATCCATATAAAAAGTCTTAACCTTTGATCTCCACTTTATAATCATAACCCAGCCGTGATAGTTATCACGGCTAAAGCGTCCTTAATTAATTTATTATTACTATTAACTGCTTTTTGTCGTCCTCATTCCCAATCACTTAGTTAAAATTCCCAAAGTTTTAAAGCGATTTACTGAAGGTATTTATCAGCAATTAAAACTCTTTAAGGTCTATAGTTTTGAAGTATGATGATGATTAAAATTTTACTTTTGAAAGTCCTGACAAACAAGCACATCAAAGGATTTACAATGATTGAATTGTTGGTGGTAATGTTGATAGTGGCAGTATTCGGTTCGATTGCATTACCAAACACGATGGCTGTTGTGGGAAAAGCAAAGGAAGCAGAAGCTAAACAGATGTTAAGTAGTCTTGGAGAAACGCAACAAGCCTATTATCTTGAAAACGCAAAGTTTGCCGATAAACTTGAAAATTTAGATATAGTTTTCTCTGGTTATTATTATAACTACGAGGAACCGGTTATAATAACAAATTCTCCTTATCCTGGTGTGAAACAGGGTGCTATTGCCGTAAATTCTCTAGAAAATAACACAAGAGAATATAAGTTAGGCGTTTACTATAATTCTAAGTCATTTCTTCTTGTTCTCTGTCAAAGTTTAAGCCCCAACCAGAATGCACAAGCCCCAAATATTTCAGATGGAGAATGTATTAACAGTACGAAAGTACAGTGAATTATATAGAATTTAGATTGACTAGATAATCTCTAGCAAACTCTAAAGCTTCTGCTTTATTCTCTATTTTTCCTTCGATTTGAGCAATGGAAACCTCGGTTAAAAGTTGACCAAGTTGGGGACTGGGTTTAATTTTAAGATAGTTAATTAGATCATGACCCGTAATTAAAGGGATAGGGTGTGCTAGTTTATCTTGAGGATCTAGATAATGAGAGATAAGTTTTAATATCAAGTCATTATTAATGTTTTTCCCTAAAGCTACTAAAGCAAAAATAGGGAAAATATTACCTAGTTCTAAAAACAAAAAATAGATTTCTCTCAAAGATATATTTTGCTTATCTTTTTCTAGAGATGGTAAATTGCTTAAAACCTTTAAAACTGCTTTAATATCTTGATTAGAATACTTTAAGTTAATTAACTCTTCTTTAGCTATTTTAGCATCATTGGAAACTAGACAAGTTAATCTTGCTCGTTGCAAGAGAGAGCTACTATAAACTGTGTCCTCTCCTCTCAGGGAAAAGAAATCGTTAAAATCTTCTTTTGTCAACCTATTTTGTAATAATTTAACACTGTGATCAACCCCTTGTAATAGTTGTAAATTATTATTATTAGTCCCAGAAAACCAAGGTTTTAATAAGCCGTCTTGTTCAATTTGAATAAACCAGTTACTTCCTCCCTCATTTCCTAATAAATAATTAAATTCGCTTTGGACTCGTTCAGCAGCAATTTGATTAATTAAAGAAGATAATTCGACAATAGTTTGCCTAGTTTGGGTTTCAATTGTAAAATTTAATTGAGCAGCTTGGCGATAAACACGTAATAATCTTAAGGGATCATCTTGGAGGTTTTTTACACTAATCATTCTCATGGTTTTTATTTGTAAATCTTTTAAACCATGAAAAGGATCAATTAATTTTTGTTTATGAAAATTATAGGCGATCGCATTAATTGTAAAATCTCGTCTGCTTAAATCTTTTTCGATGCTATCTCCTTCTTGTTGAGCAAAATCAACGGTTCCCTGTTTAAAAACTACTCTAGCAATGTTTCTTTTATCGTCTAAAACAACAAAACCTGCATGATATTTATTCGCAATCTTTTTAGCTGTTTCTATGACTAGGTTGGGTAAAGCAAAGTCTAAATCTAGATAATCTCTTTTACGGTTTAATAGTGCATCTCGAACCATCCCACCCACTAAATAAGCAGTGGGTGGAAGCAAGGCTAAGTCAAAGGGTAGAATATTTGGGGATAAATGGAAAGATGATCTCAGCGGTTTCATGTAAAGTAAAGAAACAAACTCTTAAAGATTAGTCAAGTTTTTGTATTATAAGTTAAATTGATAGGTAACACGAGCAAAGGAGAGTCATATGTGTATTTGTGTTAACTGTCATTATGTTGATAGGTGTCAAACCTATCACACAGTAGAGGAGCAACATCAGCAACCCCATTTAAGTAATAGTCCTACTTTTGAACCCAAAGAACCCACCATTAATGTTAACATCCGTACTAAGAAGGAATACATCGAAATGGAGTGGGATGTGGTAGGTTGTAAAAGTTTTGTACAAGACATGGGTAAATGGGTGAGATTACGCCCAGGAGAACCAATTCCTGCCTAAATATGGTTCTACTTAGAAGAGGTTGGAGAGGGTGGTGCTGAGAAACAAAGTCTGCTCACACTGCCCACACTCAATAAAAAACTTCTGCAAAAGGGTAGACATTTGCTGTTTACTGTTTTACACTAGGAAAGGTCTAAAAAAACGGCTCGGTAGCTCAGTTGGTTAGAGCAGGGGACTCATAAGCCCAAGGTCGGCAGTTCAAATCTGCCTCGAGCCATACAAAAGTAAAATATTCAAGTGACTAAGATTATTAAGATTTGTTGCGGTTAACTAACACTTTTGACTATCAGATGACTATCATTCAAGGTATCATTTTAAATGAAACACTGTGAATGCTCCCATGGCTACTGGTATCGGTGCTGCTGTTTTAGGTTATAAGTTGTTGAATAAGAACAGATAAATTATATTGTATATAGGGGTTGAAGTACAGTTTTAAACACGGAGAAAAAATGATAAACTTAGAAGAAATAACCATCAAAATATCACCAGAATTGGCTCAAATTTATCGCCAAGCTAGTACGGAGACTCAAGCACAAATACAGAGTAAAATAACAGCTTTATTAGAATCACAAATCATGTCCTATCATCAGGAAAAATTAAAAAAATTTAGGGAAACCATGGACAAATGTAGCGAAGAAGCCCAAGCCAACGGTTTAACTCCAGAAATTTTAAAATCCTTTTCGAGAAATTCCTATTATTACAGTTCAAGAATTTTTAACAAGTTATGAGTAAATTATAGGATAAATTTCCTACTTATATTGGCTGTCGGGAGAGTATGAGGAAAAAAGTATAACAGACTACATATTTAAAATTGTGGGTTACGGTGCGGATCAAAAATTATGATGTTTATCAAAACCAAACCCGTACCTAACTCACCCTACGATTTAGCTTTACTTAATTTACGTTTGAAAGTTGCTCCGAAAGCAACTGCACCTCCTGCACCAAGAATAGTTAAAGGTTCTGGTACTGTTGACTTAGTTAAAACTCTGAGATTATCTGCACCAGTACCAGTGATTGGATTGATTGTTAATGTACGAAGATCATTACTCAATATAAACTGATCGGCTGAAAAAATATTAAATCTATAATCATCATAACTGGTATTTGAAGCTCCCAGTAAACCATGAGTATTAACCAGTCTATTTGAATTTAAAATAATACCAACAATTTCTTTATCAAAGGTAACTGTTCCGTTAAAATCAATCCCCATATTAGGTCGACCAACTGGATCACTATGAAGAAACCAACTATCAATTAACATTCCCGATGATAATGTCCCTTGTGGAATACCATTTGAACTAGCATTAGGTCCATAAGTACCAGGAGAGACAACATCAACAGTCAAGTTTGATGTTAATAATAATCCTTCTTGTTCTTTGAATAAAAAGATTGTATTGTTACTTTCTACTTGTCCAAGGACTATGGATGGAGGTGCTGTAATTTGTTGAATATCACCACTAATAGTTAAAGCATTCGCTGAGTTACCCATTAAAGTAACAATACTCGTCAAAACGTATAATTTTAAAGATTTCTTTGTAAGCTCAAACATTATTAAACACCAATAATAAATTTAGCAACTAATTTATCTAACTCTAGATTATTTGTCAAGATTAGTAGATTATTTAAAACTAACTAGGGTAATTATTAATTATTAATTGTTCATTATTAATTGCTGAAAGGTATCCTAAATAACAACTTCAACCGTATCAAACTTTTTGTCGGTATTAACTAGGGTTTGCTGAATAAAAGCAAAACCCTATTCTTTAAAAGGTTACACCCATATTCGCGATCGCAAAAAAGATCAGCTTTGTCGGCTACAAACCGCTATAATTGGTAGAAACACCTCCCAGTTGTTGGTCAAGAACAAATGTATCGAAAAGAGGAGCAACCTTTACCGCCCCCAGAAAAATTTGAATTACCTTTCGAGGGCAAATTGTCCCCCAATAATCGTTGGGTAATCATGGCAGAGTTGATACCTTGGGATGATTTTGAGGAAGAATATGCTAAACTTTTTTCAGCAGAAAAAGGTGCGCCAGCCAAACTATTTAGAATGGCATTAGGGACATTAATTATTAAGGAAAAATTAGGAACAAGTGATAGAGAAACTATAGAACAGATTAGAGAAAATCCCTATCTACAATACTTTATAGGTTTAAATTGTTATCAACAAGAGCCACCACTGGAATCTTCAATGCTAGTTCATTTTAGGAAAAGAATTGATGGAGAATTGATAAACAAAATCAATAAAAAAATAGTAAAAAGAGAAATAGACAAGAGTGATAAAGAAGTAAAAAAAAAGGATTGTCTCCAATAAAAAGGAGAAAAAATAAAAAATAAAGGTAAACTAATTTTAGATGCGACTTGTGCGCCAGCAGACATCAAATACCCAACGGATTTAGGCATATTAAATCAAGCCAGAATTGAGACAGAAAGAATAATAGATAATCTTTATAAACCATTAAGAGTAAAATTGAGAAAAAAGCCGAGAACTTCTAGAAAAATTGCTAGAAAGGAATACTTAAAAGTAGCTAAAAAACGAAAAGTATCTTATCAAGAAAGAAGAAAAGCTATCGGGAAACAGTTAAAATACCTTAAGAAAAATTTAGGAAATATAGAAGACTTAATTCAAGCTGGGGCTTCCCTGGAAAATCTGAGTAAAAGACAGAAAAATTGTCTAGAGACTATCAAAAAAGTTTATGAACAACAACAGTCAATGTGGGAGAATAAGACCCAGAGTGTTCCTCAAAGAATTGTAAGTTTAACTCAACCGCATATTCGTCCAATAGTGAGGGGAAAAGCAGGAAAACCAATAGAGTTTGGAGCTAAACTCTCAGTAAGCTGTGTAGATAACTATGTGTTTCTAGACAAAATAAGTTGGGAAAACTTCAATGAATCTTGTCATTTTAAAGAACAAGTAGAAAAGTATAAAGAAACGTTTGGCTATTATCCCGAATCCGTCCATGTAGATAAAATTTATCGAACTAGGGAAAACAGAAATTGGTGTAAGGAAAGAGGGATAAGAATCAGTGGTCCGAAGTTAGGAAGACCTCCGAAAAATGTCAGTGAAGAAGAAAAGAAACAAGCCCACTCCGATGAATGCTTCCGTAATGCTATTGAGGGAAAGTTTGGACAAGCTAAACGAAGATTTAGCCTAAATCTCGTGATGACAAAACTCCCTGAAACCTCCATTACATCTATTGCTATTACATTTTTAGTTGTCAATCTTTCTAAACTTCTGAGGCAGTTTTTGTCGCTTTTTTTGTCCTTATTTACTAATAATAGAACAGGGGAACTCATCAAACCGCCTTTCATTAATTTTGATTATACTTTAAATAATTTTTATGTACTAAAACTTATTGATTTGTCAGAAAATTCTTGGTCAAAAGTGGCATAAATTTTGGAGAAACTTTTTCAGCAAACCCTAACTAAATTCTCAGGGATTGGTTCTAAAAGCAATTGAATCGCCTCTTTTAGGTTGGCAATAGCTTCCTCTTTTGTGTCACCACAAGAAGAAATATAATTTAATTCTGGACAGGTGGCCGAAAAAGCTTTGACTTCATCGTCCCATTCTAAAACTGCTCTAATAATCATGATTTCTAGGTTAGCATTAATTCATTATTATTGTGTTGACCTTACTAAGAATATAGCACAATTATGGACTAAAATTACGTAACCTTAAAGCATTGGAAACCACAGAAACGGAACTAAAAGCCATGGCTGCACCGGCAATCATGGGGTTTAATAACATACCAAAGAAAGGATATAAAATACCAGCAGCAATGGGAATACCTAACGTATTATAAATGAAGGCAAAAAAGAGATTTTGACGGATATTTTTCATGGTTGCACGACTCAATTCTATAGCGGTTACAATACCCTGTAAATCTCCTGAAATGAGGGTAATATCACTGGCAGACATAGCCACATCCGTACCCGTACCGATCGCCATTCCTACATCCGCTTGAGCCAGTGCTGGTGCGTCGTTGATACCATCACCTACCATGGCAACGATCTTGCCCTGAGATTGCTGTATTTCCTTGATTTTGTTAGCTTTTTCATCGGGACGTACCTCGGCAAAGACATGATATATCCCCACCTCATCGGCGATCGCCTGAGCAGTTTGTTGGTTATCTCCCGTCAACATAATCACTTCTAAGCCCATTTTTTTGAGCTTCTTAACCGCTTCAATAGAAGAAGGTTTCACTGCATCAGCAATGGCAAATAAACCTTTTATTTCCCCATCAATAGCTATCCAAGGAGTAGTTTTTGCTTGGTTTTCCCATTCCCTTGCCTGAGAAACTAACTGCTTAGTATTAACCCCTAATTTTTCCAGCCATTTCTGTGTGCCTATTTGCACTAATTTTCCTTCTATTTTACCCTGTACTCCTTGCCCCCCCATAGCCTCAAAATTCTCTACTTTTGGGAAATTATTAACAATACCTTGGGACTTAGCATAATTAACAATGGCTTCAGCTAGGGGATGCTCAGAATTTTCTTCAATAGCTGCTGCTATCCCTAAAATATTCAATTCATTATTATCAGCAATCCCATCCACAGTAATATAATTTGTAACTATGGGTTTGCCTTGGGTTAAAGTTCCTGTTTTATCTAAGACGATCGCTTTTATTTTATGTGCCAATTCTAAACTATCTGCTCCTTTGATTAAAATGCCATTTTCTGCTCCTTTACCAGTTCCTACCATGATCGATGTGGGAGTTGCTAACCCTAAAGCACAGGGACAAGCAATAATTAAAACACTCATAGTTGTCACCATTGCTAAGGATAAATTTTGAGCAAATATTAACCAACAAATAAAACTAATAACCGCAATAATCATGACAGCAGGGACAAACCAAGCAGTCACTTGATCCGCTATTTTTTGAATGGGAGCTTTACTATTTTGTGCCTCTTCTACTAATTTAATAATTTGGGATAATGTAGTATCTTTCCCTACTTTTCTGGCTTCAAACTTAAAACTACCTGTTTTATTAATAGTTGCCCCAATAACCTCATCTCCTGTTTGTTTTTCCACGGGAATAGATTCCCCCGTAATCATAGATTCATCTAGGGTAGATTGTCCTTCAATAATTACTCCATCAACCGGTATTTTTTCCCCTGGCCGTACTAAAACTATGTCGCCAATAATCACATCTTCAACAGCAATATCTACCCCTTCTCCTTGACGAATAACCCTAGCTGTTTTAGCTTGTAATCCCATTAAGTTGCCAATAGCTTCTGATGTTTTACTTCTTGCTCTAGTTTCTAATAACCTACCCAATAAAATTAAGGTAATAATCACCACAGCAGCTTCATAATAAACGTCCGCTTTTAATCCTTGAAAGATGAAAAATTGAGGAAAAAATGTAGCAAACAAAGAATATAAAAAGGCTGCACCTGTCCCCAAAGTAACTAAACTATTCATATCAGATGTGCCACCTTTAAAAGCTTTGAATGCTCCCATATAAAACCCCTTACCACACCAAAAAACCACAGGAATACTTAAAAATAACTGCAACCAAGCATTATGTAACCAATGAGGAATAAAAGGCAGAGATAAACCTGTCATCATTGGTAAACCACCAAACATTAAGATAAGACTGATAACTCCACCAACGATCACTTTTTGAGTTAATTCTTGTTGCTTAGCTTTTCTTTTTTCCTGTTCACTATCCTCAGTTTGATTATTTTTTTGTTCTTCTAAAACATGACTTTTGTATCCTGCTTTACTAATAACAGCTTGAATATTCCCTAAATTAGTGACTTGACTATCATACTCAACCGTTGCTCTTTCTAAGGCAAAGTTGACGTTACATTTTTTAACACCAGCAACTTTATTAAGAACTGTTTCAACTTTGATTGCACAAGCAGCGCATCCCATTCCTTCTAAATGTAAATTTTCCTGGGTTAATGAGCTATTTTTAGGAGAAGATTGAGGGTGTAGGGAATTTTTCATATTTTTTTTCTTTCCTCGCTTTCTTCTATGATATAACACTGTTTTTGCTTGGAAGATGCAGACATTATTATCCCAAATCTAAAGTATTCCTAAAAAAGAAAGGGGGTTACTGAAATCTTACCTATAATTGCCACCAAATACCCTTTTTTTGAATCATGAAAATAGTTAGTAAAATAAAGATTATTACTGTTATTGCTCTTCTCTCTTTAGTATCTGGTAATAAAACAGCACTCAGTCAAAATAATGACATAAAGCAACTTGAAAACGTAAAAAATCAAGAAAATGAAATAGTTGTTACCGAGTTAGTTAACCATCAGAATGTTTTGGTGTCTTCACAACAATTACTTAATCTTAACGATTCATCAATAATTTTACCCATTCCTCAGCCTTTAAGTATATTATGTCTTTTAGGACTGGCTGGAGTTGGTGGTTTTTTGAAGTTAAAAATAGCGAAAGTTAAGTACAATAAAAAGCCCTCCGAAAATATAGAAACAACCGACTTGGAAGAAAAATCAATGCAAATGTTAGATTATTAGCACTGATAATTGTTCTCAGGGAGCGAAAAGCATTAAAATAGGTGGGTTGCTTTAACATGAAGTCACGGAATGACCCCACCCCGACAAACAACATCAAGCGATATTAGTTCTCAAGATATCTCTTGGCCTTTTTGGCCGATAGTTCCTTTGTACCCTTATGGTCAACGTCGTACCATACGCAAAGAAGTTATCAAGGATACTATTTGGACATTTGAGCAATGTCAGGGTATTCTCTATGTAGTGGTTCCCATTCGTATGACGGTGGTGAAACTCGCTCAGGGTGGACTTTTGGTTTATGCTCCTGTTGCCCCGACTGGTGAATGTATCAGTCTGGTTAATGAGTTGGTAGCTGCTCATGGCGAGGTTGAATACATTATTTTACCCACGGTTTCTGGTATTGAACATAAAGTGTTTGTGGGGCCTTTTGCCAGATGTTTCCCAAAGGCAGAAGTTTTCATTGCTCCTGATCAGTGGAGTTTCCCAGTTAATCTTCCTTTGAGTTGGTTGGGGTTTCCCCGAAAACGAACCCAAAAATTACCTTTAAATAGTAATCAAACTCCCTTCGCTAATGAGTTTGATTATGAGATTTTAGGACCATTGGATTTAGGTTTAGGGGCGTTTCAGGAAGTGGCTTTTTATCATAAGCGATCGCAGACTTTATTATTAACCGATTCTATTATATCTATCCCTGCAACCCCTCCTGAAATTACTGAAATTGATCCCTATCCTTTACTATTTCATGCCAAAAACAGTGGTGTAGAAACCATTGAAGACACATCAGAAAACAGAATTAAAGGGTGGCAAAGAACTGTTTTATTTGCGCTCTATTTTCGTCCTAGTGCATTAGGTACAGTGAAATGGAGAAAAGTTTTAGAAGATGCTCTGAAAGCTCCTGATCGCTCCAGAAAAGCCTATTTTGGGATCTTTCCTTTTCAATGGGATGACAGTTGGCCATCTTCTTTTGAGAAGTTATATCATACTCAGTTATTAGTTGCGCCTATTTTACAAGGAGTTATTTTTAACCGTAGTCCTTTGGATGTTTTAAGTTGGGTGGATAGAGTTGGAAAATGGGGTTTTGAGCAGATTATTCCTGCTCATTTTTCCGCCCCAATTATCAGTAATAATTCAGAGTTTAGAGAAGCTTTTGATTGTTTACGCCACCCTAACCATAACGCAGGAAATAAAGATTTTCAACTCATACAAGACATTGCACAAAGTTTAACTAAACTGGGGGTTACTCCCCCATCTAAACTGTAATGGTCTCAAAATAAGCAAATATGGAAGTAGCATCGGTGCGGGTGGAAAATTCCCCAATTAAATCGTTAGAAAAATTATTGATTAAAAAATCAAATTCACTTTCATCTAATTGAGAGGAATATAAGTTTATTAAGTTATGGTCTTGTAGCTATACTTTATTGTTACCATCAATATCTAATAATATTTCTCCCACTTCATTCAAATAACTAAAAATTGAACTAGCATCGGTACGGGTGGAATTTTTCCCAATTAAGTCATTGGAAAAGTTATTGATTAAAAAATAAAATTCACTTTCATCTAATTGAGAAGAATATAAATTAATTAAGTTATAATCTTGTGGTTCTAAAGCTCCGTTATCGTCTATATCTAAGGTGGCTATACTTTCATTGATATCTTCAATATTAATAATGAAAGCTTCTGAATAAGTATTGTTAGCTGAATCAGTAGTTTCTACACGAATGCTGTAAGTTTCTTGAGCTTCAAAATCGAAAATAGCATTACTTCTGAGGACATTGCCATCAATAGTAAATAAACTATTATCGGTGTCTCCTTCCCCTGCAACTAAACTATAGGTAAAGGTTTCTTCTGCATCGGTATCTGTTGTGGTCAATGTGCCTATTTCTGTGTTAATCGGTTCGTTTTCATCAATGGTTGTGTTGCTGAGAGTTATATCTGTTGGACTATCATTTGTATTGCCTGTTGGAGTGGCAGTCAAAGTTAAATCATAAGAAGCAGGGGCATAAACAGGACCAGAACCCCACATCTCAAATCTGTAGGTTCCTGGTCCCAAAGTTTCTTGATAGCTAACTGTCTCTTCGTCCTCCCAATTGTAGAAATAATTGAAGGTAGCAAATACTGGCGAAATTGACCATAATTGAAATCTGGTATCGTCTCCCACCCCATCAGTCCAAGTAAAATCTACTACAGTTTCTTCAGTGAGAGTTAAGCTATAGATATCATGATCTTGGATACGATTACCATGAACATAGTCACTTTGATTAAAAGGAGTAGTGGTTAAATCCCCTAAATCTTTTGGAGTTTGACTAGCATTATCCACGTTATCCGTTGGTCCGACTTGCAATACTAAATCATAAGCACTAACGGTATTATTTCCTGTTAATAAGTGTAAGTAATAAGTCCCTGCATTGAGATTCTCAAAGAGAACATCATTATGATTGCTTGATAAACTTTTAATGAAGGTTCCATTGCTATCGAGAATTTCAACAGTTATAGTCTCCGAACTTGACCATGATGCCGAGACTCCTACTGTGTTATCTAGAGTAAATTTAAAATAATCATCACTATCATCACCCCCAACAACTTCTGAAAATTCTTTGAAGATGGGAATGGTTAAAGGACTGGTTATACTATAGGAAAACAACCCTAAATCTTGCGCTTCTCCTAAACTATTTCCCGCATCGGGAGCTTCACTAGCAGTTAAGGTTAAATTATAAGAAGCAGGAGCATTAGAAATATATTTATAATCAATAGTAAATTCGTAGGTTCCTGCCCCCAAAGTTCTTTGATAGCTAACTGTTTCTTCATAGTCCCCATTATAATAAGGTAACAAATCTTCAAAAGTGCCAAAACCTGATCCCAAATAAATATTTGTATTGTCTCCTACCCCATCAGTCCAAGTAAAATCTACTACACTTGCTTCAGTGAGAGTAAAGCTATAGGTATCACTATCTGAGAAACCAGAATAAGTATAAATATAGTCACTTTGAGTTACTGAAGTAGCAGTTAAATCTCCTAAATCTTTAGGAGTTTGACTAGCATTATCTACATTATCCGTTGGCCCAACAAAAAGTTCAACATCATAATTACTGACGGTATTATTTCCAGTTAATAAGTGTAAGTAATAAGTCCCTGCCTTGAGATTGTCAAACAGCACATCATCATCATATATATTGGTTCCTGATAAACTTTTAATTAAGGTTTTATTGCTGTCGAGAAGTTCAACGGTGATACTCTCTGAACTTGACCATGCTACCGAGACTCCAGCAGTCTTATCTAGACTAAATTGATAATAATCATCACTATCATCACCTTCTAATTTATCTGATTTTATCGCTTCTTCAATGGGCGCTCTTAATTCGCCATCTCCCACTAAAACTAACTTAAATTTATACCCTAAACTCACTAATTTACTGGCTGCTTCTACTAACAAAAGTTGTCCCTTCTGTTCACATAAACGCCCGACACAAACTAGGCGCAGTTCTTCAGGAATAGGTTGCTGAGCATGGGAAAAGAAAGATTCATCAAGACCACAATGAATTACCTTAATTTTGTTCCATTCATTATAGTTACACCAGCGATAAAGTTGACTTCTACCATAGGAACTAATTCCCACAACAAAACTGGCACAGTCAATTTTTTTCGGTAACCCGATCGCCTCTACCTTTTCAAATTCTTTTGGACCGTGAACAGTAAAACTGTAAGCAGGACCTCCTAACACATGATTAAGCAGAACTACCATAGCAGAATTAGTGCCAAAATGAGCATGAAAATGAGATATGTTTAACTGAGAAAATCGCGAAACTAATACACAAGCTTCCGCCAAATAAGCAAAATGCAATAATAAACCTCTTTCTGAATTCCAGCCTAATTTAAAAGTTAATCTTAGAGCATTTAACCATCTGTTAGGTCGAGTAACTGCTATTTTAATCAAACTGACCAATAAACCAATAATTCCGACATCTAAAATGATATTGGTTTTTGCTAATTCCTCTTGATCAGCTGCATCAATCAATGGTTCTTTACAAGAGCGAATGGAAAACCTTGTCACCGATAGTCCCAATGCTTCTAAGGCTAGAATTTCTCGACGAATAAAGCTATGACTAATTTTTGGATATTGATTAATTAAATAAGCAATTTTCATGCTATTTTCCCCGAATACCTAGCCGAATACCTACTCACCCTACAATACAGGAAAACTTTGTCAACTGGGAAAGTTTTTATGTTTCTGGACACTTTTGATTTATAATAGAAAGTGTAAGTTATGGTTGGAAAACTTGTGTCTCCATAACATAACCTAAGAATAAAGCTTTATCGTTAAAAGACTCGATGAACTATAATCCCCAAGATACATCACCACAGCTTTCTGAAGAACAGGCCGAAGAATTAATGAGATCGCTTCTCCACAAAGAAGGTACTTGGGTAGACTGGGGAAAAACCTGTCAGCAGCTACAAAAAGCAGGATATAACAGTCAAACCATCTTTGAAAAAACAGGGTTTCAGGCAAGTCAGCAAAATTTAATTATCGTTGCCGCTCAAGTTTATGATAGCTTGCTGGATGGCCAAGTTTCCGAAGACTTATTGAGCTACTACAGAGGACCAAAAAGCGATGTACTCTACGAACTACGCATCCTTAAGCAAAATCAACGGGTTACAGTGGCAAAGTTAGCCAAGGATAAAAGTTTAGATCACCTGGAAACTAAAGACATCGCCAAAACTTTCCAAACCTTCTCTTTAATGCCCCAGTTACCGCCAGGGTTTACTCTTGATCCTGGGGATGCAATGGCTTATCAATGTTGGAAACAGGCCAAACAGAAAAAAGACCTTCAAGCTCGTACTCGTTTAATCGCCAAGGGGTTAAAATATGCCTCCTCTAATACAGCTAGAGGAGCGATTGAAAAATTACTCAGCGACTTTACCGTAACTCCCGAAGCTAGTGCGCCTTTAATGCCCCTCTACCGCGTTGAAAACCAAGAAGAGATATCCCGTATCGTTCCCTTAGCCGGAAACCTGCCCTTGAATAAAAATCAGGTGTTGGGGGTGGAAAAGATAGATACAGTTAGCCCATTTAACTACGTAAATTATCATAACACAGGTTCCGTGGTTCCCCTACCCAGTTGGCAATCTGTTTTAAAAGCCGTCGATCCCGTGGCTATATTATGTCAAAGCGATGGACTTCCTCAATCTTTAACAGGGAAACCAGAGGATGTTTTGGTGTTAATTGATCGAGCAGTAACTGCATGGGATGACCAAAGTTATTTTTTAGTAGAAGAAGGGGAAGAATTAACCTTTAAATGGTTTGCTGAAAGTCCTTCTTGTCCACTTTTAGGTCAAGTAATAATTGTCTTAAGACCAAAAAAGATTTTTGATGAAAATAATTTATTAGAACCCTGGCAAATGGATGATTAATTAATTTACAGAAAAAGACGGGCAGCGCAAAGCTCCCATCTTTTAAGTGGGAGATGTAGCGCAACACGGGTAATTTATTGCCCGTGAATATTACTTAACAAATGTAGCAACATTTATTAAGTATGCTATAATGAGGGCATGATAACGATGACCTACGATTTCAAGCTCAAACCTAAAAAGTCTCAAGTCCAGATGATTGAGATGTATCTTGAAACCTGCAAAAAAGTCTATAACTATGCACTTCGAGAAAGAAAAGATTGGGTAAATAGTCGTAAGTCTCCTATCAATTTTTGTTCCATTCACTCAGAATATATAATCAGTCCGAATAAACAACGACCTACCTATAATTCTTAGTGTAAATCTTTAACTGATGCCAAGAAAATCTATCCTCAATTAAAAGAACCCCATTCACAAGTTTTGCAGCAAACCCTAAGAACTTTAGAAGCTGCGTTTGTAAATATGTGGGAAAGAGGTTTTGGTTTTCCACGTCTTAAGAAAAAAATGAGAAGTTTTCTCTACCCATCAGTTAAGCAAGAATGGGTGGGTGATGGATGGGTAAAACTTCCCAAAATTGGGAAAGTAAAAATGAGGATGTCTCGACCTATCAGTAATGGGTTTGTGTTGAAACAAATCAGGGTAGTTAAACGAGCATCAGGATATTTTGTACAGTTAATTTATCAGTTATCTGTCAATATTCCCGAAACACCCATACAGGGATATCCGTTAGGGGTAGATATTGGACTTGATTCTTATTTAGCCACTAGCGAAGGGGAATTAGTCAAAAGGCCTCGGTTTTTTAATCAACTTCATGGCAAGTTGAAATCACTGCAAAGAAGGTTAAAGAACAAGAAAAAGGGGTCTAATAATTGGCAAAAACTGCAAACTCAAATAGCTAGAGTTTATCAAAAAATCCACGATACTAGAAAAGACTGGCACTTTAAATTAGCCCATCATTTATGTGACCAAGCTGGCATGATGTTTGTTGAGGATATTAACTTCAAAGCTTGGGCTAAAGGCTTATTTGGTAAGCATACATTAGATGCTGGTTTTGGTCAATTTTTCAACATCTTGTCGTATATTTGTTGGAAAAGAGATGTCTATTTTCTTAAGGTAGATAAAGATTATACCAGTCAAATTTGTCCTAATTGTAATACCCAAACAGGCAAAAAGAATCTATCAAATAGAATTCATCATTGTCCTAATTGTGGGTATAAAACAAATCGTGATGTGGCGGCGAGTCAAGTAATAAGAAATCGAGGATTAGTAGCGGTCGGGCAGCCCGTGAATGAAAATGCGATGCAGCGCGGTCTTGGGGGTTTCCCCCATGAGCGACTGCATCAAGAAGCTTCTGGAGGCGTTCTGTCGGGGTCAATCTTTGATTGGCTAGATAAGAGCCTTTGAGAGAAGAATCTCCTGATTTTAGCGTAGCGGAATCAGGAGAGTGTCAATGAAAATAATTGTGGTGTTAAACTCACATCTTGCAACTTCGCTCAAACTGGCTAATTTACAGAGGGAACAGGGAACAGAATTGATTTTACCAATGGATAATTGTCAATTATCCATTATCCATTATCCACTGGCAAGATTGATTTAGAGACCTGAGTTCGATATAAGGAAATTTATAGACAACCGATCTTTCATCAAGAGTCTTAAACCCTGATTATCTCATGGAAAATCTCCAACTCCAAACTCCGAACTCCTCTCCTCAGGTTAGAGAGGAAACATCAAAAAGTAAATATTAATTATTGGCTATAATTTACATCGAGATTATCTAAAGTAACCACCACTTGATTTAAACCAACTTCTTCAATATAAAAACCAAGAGTTCTACCGTCTCCATAAAAAGGTCTGGCACGACCGGCACGAACATCGTTTAATATTTGTTGTCGTTTTTCTGCACGACCATAAGCACAATGAATTTGCGGTTCATTACCATAAGTATATAAAGCACAATTATCAGAATCTAAAATACGTTCTGCCCGTCTTTTTGCTTGTTCAGACATTTCACTAACTTCGGGTTTACAAGGGTTGGCAATACTCTGTATACAAAACTTTTCAGCTTTGACCTCATTAGTCATTAAAGGGGAAAATAAAATAGAGGTAAGTGTGAAAAGAAGACCTTTAGTTAGATCCCAGATTCCGCACTTCAAAAAGTAGCATTAAATACTACAAGCCTGGGGTTAATAATTAAGTATAATTGCTTAAGCTCTTGAAGACAAAAAAGTGGGATAATTGTTTAAGTTGTTTCCTCTGTAAAAAAAGAGCGAAAAATGTCTTATTTAGAAGAAATACAAGTTAAAAATTTAGACCATTTAGGGATAGTAGCTGGTTTAATTGATGAAATAGGAATAGTCAAAATAATTAATAATAAATTAGGAATAGATGTTAGAGAAAAAATCTCAGCAGGTACAGTAGTTAAGTCTATTTTAATCAATGGACTAGGATTTGTTTCAAGACCTCTATATTTATTCAGTCAGTTTTTTCAAGATAAAGCCATTGAGAAATTGTTAGGAGAAAGAATTAAACCTGATTACCTTAATGATGATAAAATTGGGAGAGTAATGGATGAATTATATAAATATGGACTAAATGATATTTTTATTGAAGTAGTTTTAGAAGTAATTAAAAAATTTAAAATAGACCTTAAATACTCCCATTTAGATTCCACATCATTTCATTTAGATGGAGAATATAAAAGGGAAGAAGATAAAGAGAAACAGGAAGAAGAAAAAATTATTAAAGAAAGACCAATTTTTATTAAGAAAGGATATTCTCGGGATCATAGACCAGACTTAAAACAATGTGTCTTGGATTTAATAACAAGCCAAGATGGAGATATTCCATTATTTGTGAGAGCAGGAGATGGAAATGAATCTGATAAAGCTGTATTTGGAAAAGTTTTAGTAGAATTCAAAAAGCAAATAAAGTTTGATAGTATCATGGTTTGTGATAGTGCTTTATATGGTCAAGAAAATCTCCAACTAATCCAACATTTAAAATGGATAACGAGAGTTCCAATGACCATAAAAAAAGCAAAAGAATTAGTGCAAAATATAGAGGTGGAAGAAGTAAAAGATGAAGATAAAGAAAAAAGAAGTGACCTAAATTTAGAAAGTTATACCTGGAAAGAAGAAATTGTTACTTATGGTGGAATCAAGCAAACTTGGTTAATAGTCTTGAGTGAAAAAAGACAGAAAAGTGATTTGGAAAAACTAGAAAAACAACTTTCCCAAGAAGAGAAGAAATCCCAAAAATTTCTTAAAGAAATACAATCTGAAGAATTTGAACATCCTCAAGCTGCTCGATATAAATTAAAAGCTATTAATAAAAAATTGAGATTGTTGGAAATAAAAGAAGTTGAACTGATTGAAACTTACTCGAAAAAAAAGGAAAAGATTTATAAAATGATTAGTCTGATCATCAAAAAAGATGAAGAGATAAGTAGAAAGACTAAAGAAGCAGGAAAATTTATTTTAGCAACTAACTTAGTAGAGGAAAATAAATTAGAAGCTAGTGAAATTCTGATAACTTATAAAAACCAGCAATCTACGAAAAGAGGATTTCGATTTTTGAAAGATCCCTTATTTTTTACTGATAGTTTCTTCGTTGAAAAACCAGAAAGAATAGAAACAATGTTATTTTTAATGTCTTTGTGTTTGTTGATTTATAACTTGGGGCAAAGAGAATTAAGAAATTGTTTAAAAAGAGTCAAAAAAGGAATAAATAATCAAGTAGGGAAAGTAACATTGCGTCCGACTTTGAGGTGGATATTTCAATGTTTTCAAGGTATTCATTATGTGATTTTAAACGGAGTTAAACAAATTGTCAATTTAACAGAAGAAAGGCGTTTTATATTGAGTTTATTACCTGCATCTCGTCAAAGATATTATCTATAAATTGAATTGGATAAAGCAAAAATAATAAAAGAATAAGAGTCTAATGATATCAAATGAGAAGAGGAAACTCTCCTTTGTTTGTGCTGAGTCTTGCTAAGTTTTCAATGAGTATAAATCTTCTTAATTTGATTATTTTTCCTAAAAATTTAATGAAAAGAGAAATATTCTTGCCCAGGTATGATTTTCGGACTTTTTAAAACTATGTATTTTCTTATACTACATTTTGAAGTGCGGAATCTGGGTTAAATGCTATTTTGGGCTTTGCTCAAATAATAGATCGAGATAATTCTCTTTCATCGGAACAACAGAAATATGTAGGAATTATTAACCGCAGTGGAGAACATTTACTCTCATTAATCAATGATGTTTTAGAAATGTCTCGAATTGAAGCTGGACAATTAATTCTTCATCAAAATTATTTTGATCTCTATAAATTAATACAATCAGTGCAGGAATTACTGTCTTTTAAAGAATCATCACAAGAAATAAGCTTAGACTTTCATATAGATAGCGATATCCCTCAATATTTAGAAGGAGATGAAAGTAAGTTAAGACAGATTATTGTTAACTTAGTGGGGAATGCTATTAAATTTACCTAAGTCGGTCAGATTGATGTACATTTATGTCTACTATCATACGACAATAATAGTAGAGACATTGAGCTACAACTGCAAGTTAAAGATACAGGCGTGGGCATTAAAAAGGAAAATTTAGAGACTATTTTTGAGCCGTTTAAACAAACAGAAAAAGGCGGTGAAAATCATGAAGGGACGGGGTTGGGATTATCCATTAGTCGCCAGTTTGCGCGCTTAATGGAGGGTGATATTACGGTAGAAAGTGAACTGGGAAAGGGATCGATCTTTACTTGTACACTAAAAATGATGGTGCAAACAAAAATCGAAGACTTTGTTAAACAACCATCAAAACAAATTATTGGTTTACAGCCAAGCCAAACCGACTATCGTATTTTAGTAGTAGAAGATGTCAAGGATAATCAACTATTAATGATGAAAATATTAAGCTCTGTGGGGTTTGAAGTACGTTCAGCTAATAATGGTCAAGAAGCATTAGAAATGTGGCAAAAATGGCATCCTCAGTTAATTTGGATGGATATGAGAATGCCTGTGATGGATGGTTATGAAGCGAGTCGTCGCATCCGTCAGTTGGAGGCAGAAAACCCTAATAGACAAACCCCTGTGATCATTATTGCTTTAACTGCTACTGCGTTTGATGAGGAAAGAAAAGCTATTTTAGAAATAGGATGTAATGATTTTGTACCGAAACCATTTAAAGAAGCAGTTATTTTTGAGAAGATGAAGCAATATTTAGGGCTTGAGTATGTTTATCAAGAGTCTACAATTAATTTATCCTCTCATGGTACAGTAAATGAAGTGGATAATTTTGAGCAATTGAATGCTGAAATGGAGAAAATGCCTAAAGCATGGGTTGAAGAATTACGTAAAACTGCTTTAAGTGCGAGGGAAAAGAATCTCATTCATTTAATTCAAGAAATTCCTGAGCAATATTTTTTTTTAGCAGATTCTCTAAATCAAATGCTTGAAGAATTAGCCTTTGAAAAAATTGTTAATTTAACAGAAGGATTCAACCATGAATAATAGGAATGAAAAGAAGGGAGATATTCTTATTGTGGATGATATCCCTGAAAATTTACAACTTTTATTTACAATGTTGACGAAACAAGGTTATGAAGTCAGACGGGTTTTGAGCGGAAAACAAGCTTTAAATGTGGTTAAAGTGGAACCGCCTGATTTAATTTTATTAGATATAAGAATGCCGGAACTAGATGGTTATGAAGTTTGCCAACGATTAAAGGCAGACGAAACGACTCAGAATATTCCTGTTATTTTTCTTAGTGCGTTAAATGAGACCTTTGATAAAGTCACAGCTTTTCAAGTGGGTGGGGTTGATTATATTAGCAAACCCTTTCAGTTACAAGAGGTAATTATTCGGGTAGAAAATCAATTAAATTTGTTGGAAATGCAACGTAAACTTGAGAAAAAGAATAAAGAATTAGAGTTAGTAAATAAGGAATTAGAAGCCTTTGGTTATAGGGTTTCCCATGATCTAAGAAATCATCTTAATGTTATCAATAGCATCATTTATTTATTGTCTAAAAAACATGGCCAAAAATTAGATAATGTGGGACTAAAAAATCTAAAGATTTTAGAAGATGAAAGAAAAAGAGAAAATAGTTATCATTGAATCTGATGTTTATGCGACAGGAGATGAAGGTTTAATTAAAATCGCTGTTGAAAACTTATTGGATAATGCTAATAAATTTACCAATAAAACAGAACAGCCTCGCATTGAATTTGGTCCGTTGCAACAACAAGATCAAACTGTCTATTTTGTCAAGGATAATGGCGTGGGTTTTGATACTAAAAAAGGTAACAATTTATTTACTCCTTTTCAGCGTTTACATCAGGAGCAAGAGTTTCCTGGAACTGGTATTGGTTTAGCAACAGTCAAGCGCATTATTGAACTTCATGGGGGGGAAATTTGGTACGATGCAAAAGTTAATCAAGGAACAACTTTTTACTTTACTTTCGGGGAATAATCAATTATTAATTATTAATTGTTAATTGTTAATTGTTAATAGAAAAGCCCCCGTCTTAAAGTCGGAGGCTAAAAGAAATCATGAAATTTTAGTAAGTGAAGGATCTATTTCCATTTGTTGGCTACAACTTCAGCTAAGTCAACAACCCGTTGAGAATAACCCCATTCGTTGTCGTACCAAGCAACAATTTTAACCATATCGCCACCCATAACCATAGTTAAGCTGGCATCAACGATAGAAGAAACATCTGTTCCCCGATAGTCACAAGAGACTAAAGGTAAATCATTGTAGCCGAGAACACCTTTCATGGAACCTTCAGAAGCAGTCTTGAAGATATCATTAACCTGTTCAGCAATGGTGCTTTTTTCCACTTGTGCTACCAAGTCAACCACAGAAACATTAGGGGTAGGAACCCGCATGGCAATACCATTTAACTTGCCTTTCATTTCAGGGATAACTAAAGCAACCGCTTTTGCAGCACCTGTGGAGGTAGGTACAATGTTAACCGCAGCTGCCCGCGCCCGACGAAGATCACGGTGAGACGCATCTAAAATGCGTTGGTCTCCGGTGTAACTGTGGGTAGTGGTCATGGTGCCTTTGATAATACCAAAATTATCATTTAAGACTTTAACCACTGGTGCGAGACAGTTAGTGGTACAACTGGCGTTACTGATGACATTGTGTTTGTCGTGTTCGTAGTCTTGCGCGTTAACTCCAACCACGTAGGTTCCAACATTACCGCCTTTTCCGGGGGCTGTAATTAAGACCTTTTTGGCACCAGCTACGATGTGTTTAGATGCACCCTCTTCTGTAACAAAAACCCCAGTGGATTCGATAACTAAATCGACATTCCATTCCGTCCAAGGTAGGTTTAAGGGGTTACGATCAGAAACACACTTGATGGTTTTACCATTAACGGTGATGGAGTTTTCGTCTGCCTCAATGTCAGCATCTAATATACCGAGCATGGAATCGTATCTTAGCAGGTGAGCATTAGTTCTGGGATCAGAAGTATCGTTGATGCCGACAACTTCTAATCCAGTGTTTTCCCGACCTAACCAGCACCGCAAAAAGTTACGTCCAATACGTCCGAACCCGTTGATTGCTACTCTAATCACTTGCGTCTTACCCTCTGTGTTTTACTGCAATAAATTAAAACATTATTAATGAACCCAATCATACCCCAAAGGCTGCTCTTTTTCGATACCTGGGGGAAAATTTTTCTAGATATTCGATTATTACCCACTTTTCTGCAATAATTTAAAATAGACTTTAAGCTCAGGAGACTCTCAAACCTTGTCTACTGGGAGAGAGAAAAATTTTACTGATCTCCTTGTCTAAAACAGGGTTCCTATCATATCCTTTTAAGAAACGTACAACCTGTAATTATTGCTGAGATTCAATCCTCAGTTGGCCAACTAAATCTAGATCCATCCATCCATCCATCAATCGTTATGACACAAGTATCTGGTTCATCAGATGTCCCCGATATGGGGCGTCGTCAGTTTATGAATTTACTCACCTTTGGAACTATCACTGGTGTTGCCGCCGGTGCATTGTATCCTGTGGTGAAATATTTTATACCCCCCTCCAGCGGTGGAGCCGGTGGCGGTGTTAATGCCAAAGACGCTCTGGGTAATGATGTTATCGCTAGTAACTTTCTTGCTGAGCATAATGTCGGCGATCGCGTTTTAGCCCAAGGGTTAAAAGGAGATCCCACCTACCTAGTGGTTGAAGGAGAAAACGCCATTGCTGACTACGGTATCAACGCCGTTTGTACTCACTTAGGCTGCGTTGTTCCCTGGAATGCCAGCGAAGATAAGTTTATTTGTCCCTGTCATGGTTCTCAATACAATGCTCAGGGTAAAGTCGTTCGTGGTCCTGCTCCCCTTTCTTTAGCGTTAGCCCATGTTAACGTCAACGAGGGTGATAAGGTTATCTTCAGCGACTGGAAAGAAACTGACTTCCGCACCGACGAAAAACCCTGGTGGGCTTAATTTCAGTGAACAGTTAACATTCAGCAGTTAACATTCAGCAGTTAGAAATAAACTTAACTGATAACTGATAACTGGTAACTGACAACTGAATAAATTATTAATAACCCCCCGTACTGTTTAAGAATCACATAATTTTGACTGAGCAATGAAAATATCCGATTTTTCGGCAATTTTGTCCCAAGGTAAGCGTATGTTACTGCGATTTTTCTTGATCGCTTTAGCAACTATTTCTTTATCCATTGGCAATGGTTTCACTCTCGCTGAAACTGCTGCCGCCTATCCTTTCTGGGCCCAAGAAACCGCCCCAGAAACCCCTAGAGAAGCTACAGGGCGCATCGTTTGTGCTAACTGTCACTTAGCAGAAAAAGCTGCTGAAGTAGAAATTCCTCAATCTGTTTTACCCGACACAGTGTTTAAAGCTGTGGTAAAAATTCCTTACGATCTCGACTCCCAACAAGTTCTAGGAGACGGTTCTAAGGGTGGCCTCAATGTAGGTGCTGTTTTGATGTTACCCGATGGGTTTAAAATTGCTCCTGCCGATCGCATTCCTGAAGATATTAAGGAAGAAGTTGGTAGTCTCTACTTCCAGTCTTACCGCGAAGGTCAAGATAATGTCATCCTCGTTGGTCCTTTACCTGGAGAACAATATCAAGAAATTGTTTTCCCTGTTTTATCCCCCAACCCAGCAGAAGACCGCAATATTAACTTTGGGAAATATCAGGTTTATCTAGGGGCAAACCGTGGTCGTGGTCAAATTTATCCCACAGGACAACCTAGCAACAATAACGTCTATAAAGCCTCTATTGCTGGAACCATTAGCAACATTAGCGATCAAGAAGATGGTAGCTACGTCGTAACTATTGCCTCTGCTGAAGGTGATGTAGACGAAGCGATTCCTGCAGGTCCTCAATTAATTGTTTCTGAGGGTACAGAAGTTGAAGCAGGCCAAGCTTTAACCAATAATCCCAATGTGGGTGGTTTTGGACAAAAAGATACAGAAGTTGTCCTACAAAACCCTGCCCGTATTCAAGGTTTAATGGTTTTCTTAGCTGGTATTATGTTAGCCCAAATTCTCTTAGTAATTAAGAAGAAACAAGTGGAACGAGTACAAGCTGCTGAAATGAACTTTTAAGTTCCTTTGACAACTAAGCCAATTTTAGTCAAAAACAGACAGAATTAACCCTGTCTGTTTTTGCACTTATCAACAATAGTTTTTAACATAAAATAAATGAAACAGTTTAATTGTGGGATTATTGGATGTGGAGCCGTTGCCCAAAATGTCTATGTTCCTATTTTTCAATTATTAGAAACGGCTACGCTAAAACCCGGATTTCTCACAAATTAATTTGAAAGCCCAATCCAGAGATGAAAAATGATAATTTTTAGGACTAATAGAAATTTTGAATATAGATGAATAAAAAAATTGACTTTGATTATCCAAAAATTGAGTTTAAGAGGGAATAATTATATTAACTTTTGATTTTCTCCACGATAAATAAGACTAAATGAAAGTATCAGTCAGTCAACAACTTATGATAGATATCTTTTTTAAAAAACAACTTATTCTACTTATCCAGTATTAGGAATAGTTTTAATTCTTTTGTTAGCAATAGATAAAATATCTTGATAAGGACAAGCACTAGCTATAGCGATAATAATTCTTCTACAACTAATCTTTATTCTGGCTCCCAACTTAAGAAGATTTAGACGTATTCTTCCCACAGTTGCTTTAGCCAATGAAGTTTTTTTTAAACAGTGTTGACGAAAAGCATTTATGAGAACATAAGCCCAGGAATGTATCCATAATCTTAGTTGATTACTTTGAAATGTTTGAGTTGAAGTTCTATCAGCTAACAAGTCTAATTGTTGTTCTTTAATCCGATTTTCCATCTCGCCTCTCGGACAGTATTTTTTTGTATAAAGTTTTGAGGGTGGAATTTTTGAAGCGGGCAAAGATGTCACCACATGGCGCATTTTTAAGCCATCACTTCCATAACAAACTTTTGTCACTACTCTTCTTTGACAACTCCATGACTTTTCTGTTTTATAACGAATAGAGCGATACCAAGTAGAAATTGGTACTAATTTTTTAACTTCTTCTAAATCTTCTTTTTTCTGAAATAAACTATCCATTAATTCAGTTATTGGAGCTAGTTTTTTTTCATATTCATGTTTGGCTTTTTCAATTACATCATCCGCTCGTAACTTAAGAACGCCATTTGTTCCCATAGCTATAACATAATCAACTAAAGGCTGATTTTCACAAAAATAGAAGATTTCTTCACGGGCATAGGCACTATCACCCCTAACTAGGATATGAGTCTCTGACCATTTTTCTCTAATTAGGGTTTGCTGAAAAAGTTTCTCCAAAATTTATGCCACTTTTGACCAAGAATTTTCTGACAAATCAATAAGTTTTAGTACATAAAAATTGTTTAAATTATAATCAAAATTAATGAAAGGCGGTTTGATGAGTTCCCCTGTTCTATTATTAGTAAATAAGGACAAAAAAAGCGACAAAAACTGCCTCAGAAGTTTAGAAAGATTGACAACTAAAAATGTAATAGCAATAGATGTAATGGAGTTTTCAGGGAGTTTTGTCATCACGAGATTTAGGCTAAATCTTCGTTTAGCTTGTCCAAACTTTCCCTCAATAGCATTACGGAAGCATTCATCGGAGTGGGCTTGTTTCTTTTCTTCTTCACTGACATTTTTCGGAGGTCTTCCTAACTTCGGACCACTGATTCTTATCCCTCTTTCCTTACACCAATTTCTGTTTTCCCTAGTTCGATAAATTTTATCTACATGGACGGATTCGGGATAATAGCCAAACGTTTCTTTATACTTTTCTACTTGTTCTTTTAAATGACAAGATTCATTGAAGTTTTCCCAACTTATTTTGTCTAGAAACACATAGTTATCTACACAGCTTACTGAGAGTTTAGCTCCAAACTCTATTGGTTTTCCTGCTTTTCCCCTCACTATTGGACGAATATGCGGTTGAGTTAAACTTACAATTCTTTGAGGAACACTCTGGGTCTTATTCTCCCACATTGACTGTTGTTGTTCATAAACTTTTTTGATAGTCTCTAGACAATTTTTCTGTCTTTTACTCAGATTTTCCAGGGAAGCCCCAGCTTGAATTAAGTCTTCTATATTTCCTAAATTTTTCTTAAGGTATTTTAACTGTTTCCCGATAGCTTTTCTTCTTTCTTGATAAGATACTTTTCGTTTTTTAGCTACTTTTAAGTATTCCTTTCTAGCAATTTTTCTAGAAGTTCTCGGCTTTTTTCTCAATTTTACTCTTAATGGTTTATAAAGATTATCTATTATTCTTTCTGTCTCAATTCTGGCTTGATTTAATATGCCTAAATCCGTTGGGTATTTGATGTCTGCTGGCGCACAAGTCGCATCTAAAATTAGTTTACCTTTATTTTTTATTTTTTCTCTTTTTTCTTGGAGACAATCCTTTTTTTTTACTTCTTTATCACTCTTGTCTATTTCTCTTTTTACTATTTTTTTATTGATTTTGTTTATCAATTCTCCATCAATTCTTTTCCTAAAATGAACTAGCATTGAAGATTCCAGTGGTGGCTCTTGTTGATAACAATTTAAACCTATAAAGTATTGTAGATAGGGATTTTCTCTAATCTGTTCTATAGTTTCTCTATCACTTGTCCCTAATTTTTCCTTAATAATTAATGTCCCTAATGCCATTCTAAATAGTTTGGCTGGCGCACCTTTTTCTGCTGAAAAAAGTTTAGCATATTCTTCCTCAAAATCATCCCAAGGTATCAACTCTGCCATGATTACCCAACGATTATTGGGGGACAATTTGCCCTCGAAAGGTAATTCAAATTTTTCTGGGGGCGGTAAAGGTTGCTCCTCTTTTCGATACATTTGTTCTTGACCAACAACTGGGAGGTGTTTCTACCAATTATAGCGGTTTGTAGCCGACAAAGCTGATCTTTTTTGCGATCGCGAATATGGGTGTAACCTTTTAAAGAATAGGGTTTTGCTTTTATTCAGCAAACCCTAATTAGTCCGATAATTCTTTGTAATTCGTCTAAGGCTCCATCGGCTGGATCTACATTAGATGAACGAAGTTTAGCAACTAATAAATGATGCCCACAGAAAATATATAAAGGAGCATAACATACTCCGTGATAATAACTATTAAAAAATGCCCCTTCTTTATTACCATGTACTTGGTCATCCGTGACATCCATATCTAATATAATACTTAAGGGAGGTTTTTTATAAGACTCTAAAAAAAATTCGACAAAAGATTTTTCAATGGCTTCAAAGTTGGGTTCTATTTTATGATAACGACTCGTTTTTTGGTCGAGAATAGTCTCAGGACAATATTCCAATCTATTAATTGTACTTTTTCCAGCTAACCATCCCTTTTTATCTTCAAGTTCATTAAGCTTTTCTAAAGCGATCTTAAGGGCAGGATCGTGACGTAATTTATCATGGTCATTGACATCTTCATAGCCTAAAATAATTCCATAAAGCCTTTGTGCTAATAACTCATGAACGGAATGATCTACATAAGATTGATGACGATGATCTTGAAAACAGTTACCAAACTTCTCCGTAATTCCCAGTTTTTTATCCAACTCAGCTATCCAGACAATCCCCGCATCTGAAGTGATTAGTCCCCCATCAAAATTAGCGATTATTTCTTTTCCTTTGGTTGGGGAAATCTGCGATCGCTCTGTTCAAACCCACTTCCTGTAAGGCTTCTGTGTTTGGCGATCGCAGATTTTGTGAGAAATTCGGGTAAAAGCAGTCTGTGATCGGAACCAAGAAAGAGCAGAAAAATTAGTCAAACAGAAAAATATCAATATTTATAATGACTTAACAACCTTATTGACCGCAGAAAACTTAGATGTGGTTATCATCTTGACCCCCCCTGAATTCCATTGTGTAATGGCTTGTCAAGCTATGGATGCAGGATGTGATGTTCTCATTGAAAAACCTTTTACCTATAGCTTAGCAGAGGCTGATCAAGTCATTGCTAAACAAAAAGAAACAGGGCGGAGATTTTCTGTGATTCATAACGAACTTTTTAAACCGACAGTCACAGAACTAAAAACAAGAGTCATGAGTGGGGAAATTGGCAAAATTTGCTCAGTTCGTTTTTTTAGTGGACGACGTAATCAAACCTTTATTCCTGAACCATGGTACTTTCAAACTTATGGTGGTAGAGTGGGGGAAACCTTACCCCATGCACTTTATCAGTTAATTGAGTATTTTGATGATCTAGTTGTTGAGTATGTTCGAGCCAGAAAATTAGGACATTGTATTATTCCTGATGTAGCTAAATCTGTAGATGTTAAATACGATGAACTATTTGTTGAATTTAGGTGATTTCCGAGAAAGCTTTTCCCATAGGGGGTAATCGCTTGGACTAAAGGCTTTCAAGAAATAAAAGGAACAGAGAGTTAGCGGATCTTGGTACACAACTTTAAAATTTCATAATTGGCTTGTCTGAAAAAACAGAAGAAATAGATTAAAATGAAGAGGTAAAAAGATTAGAGAGAGTAAATTGAAGCTAAAACAGACAAATAATCCCTTAACCCCGTCGATGGTCGATGGTTTACGTTTAGCAGCCTCAAAAATGACGGGAGCAGAGCGTCGTTCATTTCAAGCTGAAATGTGTCTCAAGTATTGTGGAGGAAGTGCCAGACAAACCGAAATCGTGTTTGGTTGGGGGAGAAAAAATGTTCAACTTGGATTACATGAAAAACGAACTGGGATAGTGTGTTTAGGATTACAATCAGTCAATAGTGGATGTAAAAAATGGGAGGAAAGATACCCAATAGTTGCCCAATCATTGAAAGAAATAGCCGAAGCTCACGCACAACAAAACCCCACATTTAATAACCCCATTGCCTATACAAGATTAACGGCGGCTGAAGCCATTAAACAATTAAGAAATCTAGGATATAATAGAGAGGAGGTTCCTGCTGCTTCGACAATGGCAGATATTTTAAATCGTTTGGGCTATCGATTAAGAAAAGTGGTAAAAGCTAAACCTAAAAAAAAATCTCGGAGACGGACGCTATCTTCGAGAATATAGAGAAAAAAGATAGAAAAAAAGACCCTTCTGTGAAACGTTTAAGTATGGATTGTAAAGCAACTGTGGAAATAGGAGAATATTCACGTGGCGGACAAACCAGAGGTTATAATCAAGCTCAAGATCATGATATGGGAACTAAAGAAAAATACGTTCCTTGTGGGATTGTAGATGAAGATACAGGGCAACTTTATGTAACTTTTGGAAGTTCTTATAAAACGAGTGATTTCATGGTAGATAACTTGGAGCAATGGTGGACAAGTCTGAGTATAACTGAAAAGCAGCAACTAGAGAACATCCAAATTAAAGTTGATAATGGAGCAGAAAATAGTGGAATAAGAAGGCAATTTTTGAAGAGAATGGTAGAGTTTGCCGACCAAACTAAGAAATCTATTCAATTACTATATTTTCCTCCTTATCACAGTAAATATAATCCCATAGAAAGATGTTGGGGAATTTTAGAGAGGCATTGGAACGGAACACTTCTGAGAAATGCTCAAACGATGTTAGCTTGGGTAAAAACTATGACATGGAAAGGCTTAAATCCGATAGTTAAGTTAAGTAAAAAAGTTTATCAAAAAGGCATTTCTTTAACGAAAAAAGAGATGAAGGAAATTGAGAAACGTTTAGAACGTAATCCTCACTTACCTAAATGGGATATTTTGATTAGACCCAGTTAGTCTAAAAAGTTAATAAGAGTGTAAAATTAAGTGAATTTCCTTTTTAAAAATAGTCAAAGCTAATTTAAAAGTTAGCGTATTTCTTTCTTTTAGATAGGGAGGTTTTTGTTCGCGGAAAGTATCCGCGAACAACTTTTTATTTTTCCCTTTTCGCTTATTTGAGATGTTCTACAAACAGATTCTGAGAATGGGTGGGAAACTTTTTCTTGGAAATCACCTTAGCAGCCCCACTTCTAATGCCATTGCTTCTTTGTCTTATAGCTTTAATAGTAACCAAGATTTATCTTTAGTGGTGGCTGGTACTGAAGGTACTCTTCTGGCTTATTTATCAGGCAAAATTGTTAAGTGGTCTGCTACCCCCCCTAGTCTTAAGCAACTCTTCACAACACTTCCGGAATGGCAGTTTGCCATCAAACAAAAATTGGCCAAGTTTTTTCCCAAAAACCAAGGGCAAAAAATCAGAAACAGTCCTCACTATCGACAAATTAGCCAATTTTTTAAACAAATAGAAACCCAAGAACCTTTCACTGTCACCTCAGAAAAAGCAAGAGAAGTTGTCCGCCTTTGGGAAGAAATTGTTTCTATTTATGCAAAATAATCAGAAAACTTCCCTGTTATTAGGGATGTTAGCTAATCGCAAATTAGCGAAAGCCATCTCGGAACTAGGTTTTTATGAATTCAGAAGACAGCTAGAGTACAAATGTGAGCTTTACGGCTCAAAATTGACTATAGTTGACAGATGGTTCCCTAGTTCTAAAACTTGCTCTAGCTGCGGTTCAATTAAGAGCAATTTGTCTCTATCAGATCCCATTTATCGAAGGGACGTGCGGATTTGAGATAGATAGAGACTTAAATGCTGCCAAGGTATTAGCTAACCAAGCGGTAGGCTATACCGTGGGGCGCCTGTGGACAGAGTACCGCCGACGGTTCGCAGTTGTTGCAGGAAGTAAAACTCAATGTATCAGTTTTATGTAGCAGTGTCAATCTGACTCCGAACTCCGAACTCAAGTTAATAAACATTCATTACAAATGCTGTAACACAGGCCACCCCTAATGATAGGGTGAAAAATGCACGTATACTACTGGGGGAACCATAATGACAGGAACTAACGAGACACCCTATCTCCTTCGTGCTGCACAAGGAGAAATCTTAGATCGTCCGCCAGTTTGGATGATGAGACAAGCTGGACGCTACATGAAAGTATATCGGGATTTACGGGATAAATACCCCAGTTTTCGTGAAAGATCCGAAAATCCTGACCTTGCCATCGAAATTTCTCTGCAACCTTGGCGAGCATTTCAACCGGATGGGGTCATCATGTTCTCTGATATTTTAACCCCTTTGCCTGGGATGGGGATACCTTTTGATATTGTCGAAAGCAAAGGGCCAGTTATTGATCCACCCATTCGCACCAAAGAACAAGTGGATAACCTACGTCCTCTCGATCCAGAAGAGTCCTTACCCTTCATCAAAACTATTTTAAACACCCTCAGAGCAGAAGTGGGTAATAAATCCACTGTGTTAGGATTTGTGGGATCACCCTGGACTTTAGCTGCTTATGCTATTGAAGGGAAAAGCTCTAAAAATTATGCCATCATCAAAAACATGGCCTTTTCTCAACCCGAGATCCTGCACAGTTTCTTGAGCAAAATAGCTGATTCGATCGCGGTTTATGTCCGTTATCAAATCGACTGTGGAGCGCAAGTGGTACAGTTGTTTGATTCTTGGGCCGGTCAACTAAGTCCCCAAGACTACGAAACCTTTGCCTTACCCTATCAACAACAGGTGGTGCGTCAGGTTAAACAAACCCATCCCGACACCCCATTAATCCTTTATATTAGCGGTAGTGCTGGTGTCTTAGAAAGAATGGGACAGTCTGGGGTAGACATTGTTAGTCTCGACTGGACCGTAGATATGGCAGAAGGGAGAAAACGTTTAGGTAGGGGGATGAAAGTACAGGGAAATATCGATCCTGGGGTATTATTCGGGTCCCAAGACTTCATCAAAGCTCGCATTTTGGATACAGTACGCAAAGCCGGAAGAGGTGGCCACATCCTCAACTTAGGTCACGGTGTCTTAGTGGGAACCCCTGAAGATAACGTCCGTTGCTTCTTTGAAACAGCGAAGCAAGTGGATCAATTATTAGCCGTTCCCGTGTAGGTGCTAGGGTGGGTTAGACGGGTATAATTGCTGGCGATCGCAATAATATAAAAATCCGTCGCAGCCCATCATTTTTACCGAAACAATCGAGTAGGGTGGGTTTTACCCACCTTATTATTTTGTTCTGCAATGGTGATACTCCTATACCCGGATTTCTCACAAATTAATTTGAAAGCCCAATCCAGAGATGAAAAATGATAATTTTTAGGACTAATAGAAATTTTGAATATAGATGAATAAAAAAATTGACTTTGATTATCCAAAAATTGAGTTTAAGAGGGAATAATTATATTAACTTTTGATTTTCTCCACGATAAATAAGACTAAATGAAAGTATCAGTCAGTCAACAACTTATTCTATTTATCCAGTATTAGGAATAGTTTTAATTCTTTTGTTAGCAATAGACAAAATATCTTGATAAGGACAAGCACTAGCTATAGCGATAATAATTCTTCTACAACTAATCTTTATTCTGGCTCCCAACTTAAGAAGATTTAGATGTATTCTTCCCACAGTTGCTTTAGCCAATGAAGTTTTTTTTAAACAGTGTTGACGAAAAGCATTTATGAGAACATAAGCCCAGGAATGTATCCATAATCTTAGTTGATTACTTTGAAATGTTTGAGTTGAAGTTCTATCAGCTAACAAGTCTAATTGTTGTTCTTTAATCCGATTTTCCATCTCGCCTCTCGGACAGTATTTTTTTGTATAAAGTTTTGAGGGTGGAATTTTTGAAGCGGGCAAAGATGTCACCACATGGCGCATTTTTAAGCCATCACTTCCATAACAAACTTTTGTCACTACTCTTCTTTGACAACTCCATGACTTTTCTGTTTTATAACGAATAGAGCGATACCAAGTAGAAATTGGTACTAATTTTTTAACTTCTTCTAAATCTTCTTTTTTCTGAAATAAACTATCCATTAATTCAGTTATTGGAGCTAGTTTTTTTTCATATTCATGTTTGGCTTTTTCAATTACATCATCCGCTCGTAACTTAAGAACGCCATTTGTTCCCATAGCTATAACATAATCAACTAAAGGCTGATTTTCACAAAAATAGAAGATTTCTTCACGGGCATAGGCACTATCACCCCTAACTAGGATATGAGTCTCTGACCATTTTTCTCTAATTAGTCCGATAATTCTTTGTAATTCGTCTAAGGCTCCATCGGCTGGATCTACATTAGATGAACGAAGTTTAGCAACTAATAAATGATGCCCACAGAAAATATATAAAGGAGCATAACATACTCCGTGATAATAACTATTAAAAAATGCCCCTTCTTGATTACCATGTACTTGGTCATCCGTGACATCCATATCTAATATAATACTTAAGGGAGGTTTTTTATAAGACTCTAAACAAAATTCGACAAAAGATTTTTCAATGGCTTCAAAGTTGGGTTCTATTTTATGATAACGACTCGTTTTTTGGTCGAGAATAGTCTCAGGACAATATTCCAATCTATTAATTGTACTTTTTCCAGCTAACCATCCCTTTTTATCTTCAAGTTCATTAAGCTTTTCTAAAGCGATCTTAAGGGCAGGATCGTGACGTAATTTATCATGGTCATTGACATCTTCCTAGCCTAAAATAATTCCATAAAGCCTTTGTGCTAATAACTCATGAACGGAATGATCTACATAAGATTGATGACGATGATCTTGAAAACAGTTACCAAACTTCTCGGTAATTCCCAGTTTTTTATCCAACTCAGCTATCCAGACAATCCCCGCATCTGAAGTGATTAGTCCCCATCAAAATTAGCGATTATTTCTTTTCCTTTCTGTTTACTAAAGTTGATTACTTGACGAGGGGTTCGGGGATGACTGGGACTCATTAAATCAGTTTAAGGTAAATTGCTTTAATAATTAAATTATAGGATATTTTATTCTAACAATCTAGTACTATTAGAGATTTTATTAATAATTTTTTTGGAAAAATGAGTGATTGATTTATCTTTTCATCTTTGTCTAATTCGGGTTGATTTTAACTTAAAATCTGACAACAGACTGTTGGTTGGGGAAATCTGCGATCGCTCTGTTCAAACCCACTTCCTGTAAGGCTTCTGTGTTTGGCGATCGCAGATTTTGTGAGAAATTCGGGACTACCACTTCCTAAACTGTCTCTTCTTGCTAAAATTTAAGCTTTATCTTTGTTATCTCGTGCTAAAACATCATTAAAAGTGTGAAAAATTTTTGTTAGTATCAAGATCACAATCTTAAATGATCAAGATAAACCTATTGATTAATGTTGCTTGGAGACAATATGATTAACCCTTTAATGAGACTGCAAAAGGTTTCTATTTCTTGGTCTGTGGTGTGTACAGTAGCATTAAGTTTATGGGGAACCCCTACTTGGGCTGGAGATCCTTTCCGTAGCAGTAACCCTCGTCCTATTGGAGACAACACAGAAGCAGCTTTTGTTGAAATCTTTAAAAACGGCAATTATTTAGAAGCGAAAAGCTATTTACAACAAGCAGTCGAAACAGAAACCGATGAACCCCTTGCTTTCGCTATCAAAGCATCTTTGGCCTATTCTAATGAAGAATGGGACGTGATGAAAAATGCAGCGGCTAAAACCCTCTCAGTAGCGGAAAAATTGACCTCGACAGATCCCTTACGTGGTAATCTTTATCAAGCAGTGGGACATTTTTTACAAGGGGCCTATACCTTCAAAACCAAGGGACCTTTGGGTGCAGTTAATAAGTTACAATTGGTCTTTGATCATCTGGATAAAGCAGAAGAAATTGCTCCTAATGACCCAGAATTAAATTTATTGAAAGGTTATTTAGATTTAATTTTATCGGTTAATTTACCCTTTTCTTCTCCAGAAGATGCCATCGCCCGTTTTGAACAATATGCAGCACCTACTTATATGGTAGATCGGGCTTTATTTGCTGCTTATCGGGACTTGGATCAATATGATACTGCTATGCAGTATATTGACCAAGCTTTAGCTAATAGTCCAGATAACCCTGAATTACAATATTTTAAAGGTCAAATATTACGTAAAAAAGGAAGAACAAAAGATGGTCAACCCAAAGATTTAGAGTTGCTCCAAGAAGCTTATACCTATTTTGACCAAGCAATGACTAAGGTGGATCAACTTCCTAAAGGGGTTCAAATTCCTTTACGTCACGATCATAGAGTCGTACAAGATGAAATTGCTAAATTAAGTATGAATCCTAATTAATGTTAATTACCGAACAATTAATAGTTAATAGTTAATAGTTAATAATTATTAATTGTTAATTGTTAATTGTTAATTGCTGAATTGATAACTAATCTTTGTTGTAATCATTAAGAGATTTGGATATTATGTCTTATCTGAGTTATTTTTGATATATCATCCCTGAAGGTCTTTTAATTTGTGATAGACTTAATCAACAAAATTCCATCCTTTTAATTTACATTTAGTTATCTCAAGACAAGAGGTTGAACACAATGACTCCTGAAACTATTAAAATTGTTAAATCTACCGCACCTGTGGTAAAAAAAAAGGGAAAGAAATTACAGAAAGAATGTATGAAATAGCTTTTAATGAACGTCCTGAATATCGAAGGTTTTTTGAAAATACACACATGAAAAGTCCCGAAGAAGGTCGTAAGCAAGCTGCAAAATTAGCTGCTTCAGTTTGTGCTTATGCAAGTCATATCGATGAATTTTGGACTTTGGATAAAAAACAATTATTAGCGTAATTTTTACGCTAAACATATCTCCAAAGCTAAAATAGAGAATTAAGGTGATTTTAAAAACTCTCTTTCCATCTTTTTAGGGGATTTTAAATATTAAATAGCTTCATTCAGTTTCGGTTCCAATATAGATATCTAAGTAGCTTTCCGTTAGAGATTGAATGACTCGTTCTAATTCATCAATGAGATTTCTTCTAGTGAGTTTTTCTACAGCATCAATATGAGCAGAACTTCCGGCTCGTCCTAAATATTTATATTTGGTTTTTTTCTCATTATTAGTGGCCATAGGAAAAATTGATTCAGCAGCCTGTAGTTTATAATACCAGTAGATTGTTCCCTTTCCATTAACCTGATAACGAATAATATGACAATTAGCTGGTGCTACTTCCCCTTCCCGTTCAATTTTCTTTATTTTCTGTTTAAGAGAGCGAATTAGACTCTTAATTTGTTTGGCTCTCAGGTGGACATCTTGACTGGTCTTAAGTTCGGAATGTGATGACATTAGCCTTAACTGTAACAAACAACCTCTTTTGATGTTAGCGTATATATTCCGCTAATTTATAAGGTAATAAATTTTAAAAATGACCAAAAATGAAACGGCTACGTCTGTCGAGGAATTCCTGGTGTGGAGGTCTAACCTCTTCCAAGGACTAAAAGCTAGAAAAGAAACTATTATAGAATTACTCGATGCCCTCTCCAGTAACCAACAAGCTCACTCAGTCGTTGAATTGTCTCTCAATCCTTTATTTAGAAGAGATTATAACAGTTTATATAGAGGAATTCAAGAGTTTTTACCCACTCAAACTGACCCTAATTATGAACAGAGAATTGAGACTTTATTTTCAGCGGTATCGAGAACAATTCCTCCCACTTCAAAACATTATAACTTATTTGGTATTGACACAACTCCCTGTCCACGACGGTTTGCCGAAACGTTAGCGGATAAAAGCTTTATTCATTACCCCAATCCAATTAAGGGAAATAAACCCATTAATATTGGACATTGTTATTCCGTTGTCTGCGCTTTACCTGACCAAATAGACACAGAAAAAGTCCCTTGGGCTGTCCCCTTATCAGGAGAGCGAGTCCCCTCTAAACATAAAGGAGTAAATCAAGGCAATCAACAACTAAAAAAAATCTGGCAAAGTTCTTTATTTTCTGATAGATTATCTGTCTTAGTGGCTGATAGTGACTACAGCCAAAAGGATTTTATTGGGGAACAAGTTAAGCATGAAGACGTAGTTACTATTACAAGAGTTAGAAGTGACCGAGTTTTTTATCGTCAATTTATTCGGGACCCAAATCAAGCCAAAACTTCGGGACATCCCCGTTGGTATGGGGATAAATTTGACCTTAAAGATAACCAAACTTGGACTGAACCTGATGAAGTTCATCATGTTCCCTTTACAACGAAAAAAGGTCGTCAATTAACAGTGACTATTTCGGGATGGAAACAGATGTTAATGAGAGGAACTAAAAACTATAAAATGAACAATCACCCCTTTACTTTACTCCAGATTGTTGTCAGAGATCAAGAAAGAAATAGTATTTGGAAACCTATGTGGCTTATTGTTATTGGTTCTCGGCGCGATGAGTTAAGTTTAGTTGATTGTTATCAGTGTTATCGACAACGTTATGACATGGAACATCTTTTTCGATTTGGTAAACAAAGATTATTGATGACATCTTATTTAACTCCCGATGTACATCATGAAGAAAATTGGTTTAAACTAACACTTCTTTCTTATGTAAATTTGTGGGCTGCCAGAAAATTATCTGTGGTTTTACCCCGTGATTGGGAACAGTATTTGAAGACTAATAAATCCATCAAAATCACCCCTAGTCTAGTTCAAAGAGACTTTTCAATAATAATTACGACCTTGGGGACTTTCGCCAAATTTCCCAAACGTCGAGGTTTTTCTTCCGGACGTATTAAAGGTTACAAAAAAGCCCCACGAACTCGTCATGATGTTATCAAGAAAGGGAGCAAAAAATCAACTGAAAACTTAAAAGCTCCTTAGTTTTCCTCAGAATCTATAGATTAGCCCTATTTGTCAGCCAATTTTATTGACTGATACAGAGCCGATATTTTGGGATTTTAGTTTAGCGTAAAATGTACGCTAACAAACTTTTTTTGTCCAAAGTCCAATGAATTAGAAAAGTTGGGTAATGCTGTTGAACAGATTGCCCATGCTCATGTTAATACCCGTGTTATTGCTGAACAATATCCAGTAATAGGGGAATGTTTATTGGCAGCAATGAAAGATATTTTAGGGGATGCTGCTACTCCAGAAGTTATGGAAGCTTGGACGGAAGCTTATAATAGTTTGGCAGATATCTTTATTACAAGAGAAAAAGAAATATATCGTCAACAAGATAAAAAGATGCAAGCTAAACTTAAATAATTATACCAGTTAGAGATATTCTTTTTATTTTTGTTAGGAAAAATACAAGAGATAATTAATTTCTTTAAAGTTCAAATATTTGCTTTAAAGTTAACTTTAATTCAGGGAAAAGAGAAGATTTTATTTCTTGTTCTTGTGTAAACTCTGCTACTTCATAAAATCCAGAAACTAACAACAAAATTGATACTTTTTTTGTTTTTGGATCAATTATCCAATATTCAGGAATCTCTCTTACTGCATATTCAGATCGCTTATAATGATAGTCATCATCGGGATTATTAGAACTAACTATTTCTACTGCTAAAAGGGGAGGAGACTCTAAAACTGCTGTGGACATCTCTCTAATTTCTTGACACTGGGTTTCTGATAAAATAACTAAATCGGGTATTCTTGATTTATTCTTTGCTGTTCTTACCCCAACAGTTCCAGGCATTACTTTCCATTGCTGTTTGATTTTATCGATTTCTTGGTCTAAAATGTTAAAAACAAAGTGCAAAATTAAACCATGGAGTCCACTCCCTATTGATATAAGTTTCATACTTATTATCTGTGCCATCATCATAAGTTAGATATTCCTCAAAAGAATAGATTTTAGTCGCTAATTGAAGCATTTTTGCTCTTCTCCCCTTAATAATAAAGTCAAGGTGGGCAATGACAAATTAAACCTTAATGCACTCATATTATAAAGATTGCCCACCCTACAACTTACATTTTTAAAATCGATAAAGCTTACTATATAAACGGCTTTTTGTCAAGCTCACTTTATAATTCTTATTTATAGTTTATCAGTTCTAGTAAAAAAAGTTGCTTCAAGTAGTTACTTTGAATGCGATCGCAACAACTTCTAAAAATTAAAACCCAGACAGGAACTAGGTTTCAAGGCTTAAGGATATTTTTGGCTACACCACTTCTAACATATACCTCCACTATCATAAAACGAAATTAACCAAAAGTCAAGAATCTGGCAAATTTGGGCAAAATCAGGAAAAACAAAAATTATGTTAACGTTTGTAAAGACCGCTTTGTGATAAGTATATTAAATATATAATAGCTTATTTTATCAGCTTATCTTAATTTAATTACCAAAACTAGCAGATCATTGATTTTAATCTTTGCTACACTGAAAAAGTCTTGTTATATTAAGAAAAAATACAAAAAATTCTCAGAATGCAAACTATAGATAAGCAAAATCTCAAACCTAATAATAACATATCTTCTCTATCTTCTACCTCTATTGGTGAACAAAAAAAAGAGAAAATAGGTAAAAAAGTAGCAATCATTGGTTGTGGTTATGTAGGGAAAGCTGTGGCCAGTTATTGGTACCAACAGGGTTATATTGTCACAGGAACAACCACCAGAGAAGAGAAAATTTCGGACTTAGAAAATATCACTCATAATCCTGTTGTTGTCAGGGGTGATAACTTAGAAGCCATAGAAAAAGTTGTAGAAGATCAAGAGACAATTTTAGTCAGTATTGCCCCTATTAGCGATCGCCAAGTCAGCGCAGAAGTTTATGCACAAACTTATATACCCACAGCGAAAAATTTAGTTACTGTATTAAACAATAATTCAACTGTTAAACAGGTTATTTATCTTACCAGTGGTTCCGTTTATGGAGACAAAAAAGGGGAATGGGTAGATGAAACTTCACCTTTAGATACTGAGAGTGATTATGGCAAAGTTTTAGTGGAAGCAGAAAACATTATTTTAGGTTTAAAACGAGAAGATATTAAGGTTTGTTTGTTACGTTTAGGAGGTATTTATGGACCAGGTAGAAAGTTAAATAAAAGACTAGGAAGAATGGCTGGTAAAACCTTACCAGGAAATGGAGAGAATTATGTTGCTTGGATACATTTAGAGGATATCGTTAAGGGAATTGAATTTGTACAAGAAAAAGGATGTCATGGAGTTTATAATTTGGTTAATGATATGAAATTGAACAGCAAAGAGTTGTGTGATTTAATCTGCGATCGCCAACAATTAGAACGAGTTTATTGGGACGATAGTAAACCTTCCTTTAGTTCCCTAAATGCTAGGGTTGATAACAGTAAAATTAAACAAGAGGGATATCAGTTTATTTATGCTGATACCTTAATTTAGAGGTTAATAATTATTGTTTCAACCCATACTTTTCAAAGGTTAAAGATTGAAACTTTCCAGTTGCATCATAACTGGAAATTAATTGGTGCATTTCGTTGTCATTAATTAACCAATTAACCACACAATCAAAAGAAGTCCCCACAGTTACTTTTTCGGGACAGCTAATAGAAACACCATCGGGTAAATAGAACAATTGATGTCCTTCCCTATCCCAACGAAATTGAGTAGAAATAGGTTCAGAAATTTCTAAATCAGAAGTAATGGTTATAGATGTTCCTGTCCAATTTTTTTCTAGATTTCGTTGGGATAATTGTTCTAAATCTGTTGACCAATAGGAAGAAGGATAAGCAGTCGAATCTTCTCGAATATTAGCAGTTCTAAATAAGTTTCCTTGGTCATCATAAACGATACCAACACTATGTCTGAGACTTTGGTATCTAAAAAATAACTCCATTGCAAAATAGGTTTCTGATTTTAACTGAGTTGTTGCCCAAATAGAATGACCAGAAGGAAAGAAATAACCCCGCATGAACTCAGCTTGAGGATGAAACATCCCATCAAATAAACTATTTTCTCTCTCATTAAAATTCCACCTTTGTTCTTTAACATCATCTTCAGCATAAATATATTGATTTAGCTGATAAATTTCTGTCTTGTCAGCATTACCTTCAAAATGTCTCAGACTACGAAATGATTCTTGTATCCCTCCTGTTGGTGTATATCTTGTCCAAATACCATACCAATCATACAAATGTTGATCGGTAAAATTTTTCCAATTTTTTTCTTTCAGACCCACCATTTTACTTCCTCAAAAAACTTGAATTATCTGATCAATTCTGTATATAATATATCCTCAAGGACATAATAAATCCATATTTACCAAAAAAATATAAGAATTATGATAAAGAAAGTAGCAATTGTTACCGGAGGAACTCGTGGTATTGGTTTGGGTATTTCTCAACAACTGGCCACAGAAGGATATCATCTGATTCTAGGGTTTAATAGTAATGAAACGGCAGCAGAGGAAGCAAAGAAAACATTAGAAGCTGAATACAAAATCAAGGTATATACTGTCAAAGGAGATGTGGCCGAAGCAGAAACCGTAGATAAATTTTTTGCTTGTTTAGAAAGCAACTTTGAAGGTAAATTAACGGCATTGGTTCATAATGCAGGGTTATATTTAGGAACGACTACTACTCCTGCATCAGAAGAGGCCAAAGCAGCAGCAGATCAACAAAGTAAATTATTAGCAGATGGTAATTTTACCAGTTTAGCTCAATATGAATATTATCAGAACGTTTATCCTAAATGCTTTATTCGTTGTGTAGAAAAAGCCGTTAATTATATGGAAGATGGGAATGGTTATATTGTCGCTACTTCTTCCCCAGGATGTAATATGAATCAAACCCCAAAACTCGCTTATATTTTGCCGGGAACAGGGAAAACAGTGGTGGAATTTTTAACTAGATATTACGCCAAAACATTAGCAGCAAGACAGATTACTGTTAATGTAGTTATTCCTGGGTTTACTAAGACAGAAGCTTGGAATAGTGTAACCGAAAAATTTGGTGGAGTTGATAGTGAAATGATGCAGCAAACCATTAAAAATACGCCCATGCAACGCTGGTGTTCTCCAACAGAAATCGGTCAATTAGTGGCCTTTTTATGTTCTCCAAAAGCTGCATTTATTACTGGGGTTGCTGTACCGATTGATGGGGGGTTACATTTACAGTAAATTGAGATATTTAACTTTGTAATAACGTCCAAAAATATCCATCAGGAGCAACAAAAGAAAAGCTTTTTTCTGCAAACTCATTAACAATGATTTCTGTAACTTCTGTTGCTTCACTATTACTAACTTTTTGATGATATGAGTCAATATCAGTAACTTTTAAAGTATATAAAGAGGTTCCTAAACAACCAGGACGAGAATAGGTCTGTTTGTTCTCTAAATTTCCTTCTAAACGTAACACTTCAAAATTACCTGAGTGAACTTGATTTTTTTCTTTCAAATCATAACCAGGAGCAGTAAAATAAGTGTTAAACATTCTTTCATCTGGATTTTCTTTTTTTACTTCCAGTATGTTACGAGAAGCGAGACTATATCCACTTTCAACATTATCCAAAGTACGAACTAACCCTAAGACTTGATCATAGAAATCTAACCTTTCACTCTCACAGTCAACAATGAGTCCAGCATGAACAAATTCAGATGCTTTAAAATAAGAATCTGGGTTAACAATACCAGAATTAGGCCGATGATAATCATGACGTTGAAAGATAACTTGTCGGGTTAAGGGTTGAATTAAAACCATTTCATGAACACAGGGGTTAGCTTGATAAAACGGGGTAAAATTTTCAGGACGATTAATTAAATTGCGTTGGGGAGGAACATAATATATCGGAAGTCCCAAAGCTTGTCCATCTTCTGCATGATTAGCAACATTAAACACATCTAAACATAAAGAAGTTCCCCAACGACTTCCTACTACTTTTAAAGGACTTAATCCTAATCCTTCGTTCACAGGGTTATCCCAAATCATCAGACGCAATAAACTTCTATCTGTGACCTTATTCTGAAGACGCAGAGAACGAACATTAGACGAACATTAGAGTCAACCCCATACAACTTTTTAGCTGCTTCTCTATCCAGGTTTCCAGAGAGATTAACCGTAAACCCAAACTTGTCCCAATAATTGATTACATTGCTTTCATCTGCTGCTGTGATACCGATGGCAATTTCATATAATCCGCTAATGGATGGATTTGTCATTGATTAATACCTAAAAAATCTATATCCACTATAATATAGTCAACAATTTTTATCTGAACAGTGTTATGAATCTACAACTTAAAAATTGGAATAATTTCTGTAACTATCATACTGGAGATTGGAAAGGAAGCAAAAAACGCTATTCTCCAGAGGGGAAAGTGATTAGAACTTGGGATGTTATTACTCATCTTCATGTGAATCAAGATCAAAGTGAAATAACCCACCAGGATGAATTATTTTATAGTGATGGAACCAATGAGGTTAAGAACTATGGTATCTATAAAAAACCTCAAACCAGTGCTTTATTCCTAGATAGTACCTTTTGTTGGGGTTCTAAAATAGTGAAACCTGATGCAATTTTTATTTTTGAATTTGGGTTTCGACATAAAGATAAACGAGTGCTTTGTTATTTTAGATATGATGAAACTGGAAAATTGGAATATAGTTCCACCGGAATCGAATATTTGAACAATAAAGATACTCAACAAAACATAAACAACTATCCTGAACTTAAAAAAGCAGATCAAACCTGGATAGGAAGTTTACAAAAAATGACACCTAATCAGGTAATTTCTGAACCAATAAAAACTAATTGGAAATCAATCAAGGAATTGAATAAAGATTATCTAATACAAGACCTTGGTGAGAATATTATTGCCACTTGTCCCAAAACAGTGGAGCAAAATAAATCATTTTTAATTGGAGTTGATTGGCAAATTAATGATGAATTACTCAAACGAGGAATTGTGTATTATGAAGCATATGAGTTGAGTTATTTTACTGTTGAAAATTTTTCTCTGTAAATTAATTGAATTTTAAAATATCAAAAAAAAGAAGTTATCATGTCTGAAATAAAAAAATTTGTTCCTTTTACTTCGTTATTAATTGCTGCTGAACGTGCAATAGAAACAGAACGAGAAAATTCCCTATTTAAAGATCCCTATGCGAGAAAATTAGCAGGAGAAGAAGCGTTTTTAGCATTAGATCCTAAAAAAAATATTGTTACAAAAGAAAAAGGAAGACCCTATATACCAGTTCGTACTCGTTTCTTTGATGATTTTTTAATTAAGTCAGCTTCTCAGTGTAATCAAATCATTCTTTTGGGTGCAGGAATGGATACTAGAGCATTGCGTTTAAATTGGCCAGAAAATACTCATATTTATGAAATTGATCAACCAGAAGTTTTAGATTATAAAAATACTATACTTCAAGATGTTACTCCTAATAATAATTGTCATAGTATTAAAGCTGATTTACGATTTCCTTGGATTCATTTACTATTAGAATCAGGATATTGTCAGGAGCAACCTTCTATTTGGTTATTGGAAGGTTTGTTATATTACTTAACTGAAATCGAGGTTAATCAACTCCTAAAAACAACTTCTGATGTGAGTGCTAAAAACAGTTATATAGCTGCTGACTTACTTAACCGAAAATCATTAGAAGGTGATACTAAAATTAGACAACATTGGTGTTCTGGTTTTGATGAACCAGAAACCCTATTTGCTGATCATGGTTGGACAGCATCAGTAGTTCAACCTGGAGATGAAAATGCTCATTTTGGAAGGTATATAAAGAAATTACCTCCCCGTCATGTTCCTGATGTTAAACGGGTCTTTTTTGTAACTGCAAAGAAACAATCATAGTTGTATTTTTTCAATAAAAGGTAAAGTGTAGGAAGAATGTTAATCTTTTCAGAGTTATCCCTATCCTACCTGAGTTCGATATAAGTCAATTTGTAGAAAACTGACTCAAATCAGAAGTATCAAACCCTAATTCTCTCGCAAAAAAAATCATAACTCCGAAACCCGAACTCCTAACTCCGCGTCTCACGTCTATCCTATACTCTGACTTTAGTTGCTACAATTTCTTTAACCAATTAATAACATCATTCGCTGCTTGTTGTTCAAAGTTTGCAAAATTATGTCCACATCCCTCATACCAAATAATATCCGTAAGGGGTGAATTGATTGCTGCTGCTTTGAGGGTATCAAGACGTTGTCGATCATTGAAAAAATCTTGACTACCACAAAGCATTAAAATGGGAATCGTTACCTCAGAAATGGTCTTTAAATTAGCGGTATCTGCATCAGGGCCCCACCAAGATAACCAAGCATTCGGACGATGAGGAGAAAGCATTTTATCATAGGGTGGTTTCCCAATTAAACCTAGATTTTCTTGACCATTCTCTACGGCTTTTTGTGCTTGTTCTAATAAACTATTATAGCTATCAGAACCCAAATGCTTAGTTAACCAAGTTGCAGCATCTTGAGTCGGGGCAAAATGAACCATGGCCTTTATATTCGGAGCAGGATGTTGAACACAATAGCGCATAATACTATTACTCCCTAAACTTTGCCCAGATAAAATAATGTGCGTATAGCCTCGTTTTAAGATAAATTGAACAAAAAGATGAATATCTTCTACATCCATTTCTGCTGCTGATTCTAGACTACCACCATAACCACTTCTGTGTAATTCAATCACTAAAGTTGCTATCTTATTGTTAAGATAAACTTCAGCCATTTGTGAGGTTAAAGGTTCCGTAATGGGGGTTCCTGTTTTTCCTCTAACATGAATCATAATTGTCTTATTTTCCTGACATCTATCATCTTCCCAAAGTAACCCAATTAAAGAACGATTATCAGATGTTTTAACAGAAATAATCTCATTAATCGGTATCATTTCTGTTACATCTAACTGAAACTTAGCTGTCTTATCAACTTCTAATTGATTGAGCCAAGAATCAACAACTGTTTCCACTGTTTCCTTTTCATCTAGATTAATAATGCTTGTATTGATCTTGTTTAAAATTATTTCTTGTAAGGGAGAAATAGCTAAAACAGGGGTTGATATTTCAGCCAATAAATCAGATATTTTTGTTTCAGCATTAGGACTCCACCAAGATAACCAAGACTCATAAGATTGATACATTAATAAAGATTCTTCGGCAATATAAGGAACTTTAAAATCAACCCATAACCCTTCGTTTCCTTCTATGACTTCAGGTGCAGATTTTTCTAATATCGCTTCATATCTTGTTTCCCCTATCTTATTTTTAAGCCAATTATTTAAACTATGGAAGGGACGAATTAACACAATTCCTTTTATATCATTATCCTCTTTAGTTAATTGATATTTTAGTACACCTAAAGCACCAATTCCTTCACCCATAAGAATAATATTATGACAACCATTACCTTTTAAATATTGTATTCCTCGATCAATATCATCAACATCATTATCAGGAATAGCCATCATTTGACCTTCTACTCCCCGACGATATATCCCTAAACTGATAAAAACATAGCCTTGATTTGCTAATTCTTTACCTAGAGAACAAATTGATGCAGTGTAAGGATATTTATTCCAGTCATGTAAATAGATAATTGCTGGTTTTTCTGTGTAAAAAACTTTAGGATAAAATACAATTGAACAAGGAATTCTTTTGCTCAAAGGTTTGCTCAACTCATCTTTAGATAGTTGTAATAAAGAAGTGTTAATCATTGTTAAATAGCCTCTGTATTAATTCCTAGATCAATTAGTTTCTGTGCTAATTTATCAGCCCTTATTTTTTTGTTGGGCTGTTTCTTCAAGTGATCGGAGGTGTGGGAGGTGTAGACAGTATTTTAATTGTAAACCATTTGTTCTAAAGTTGCTTTCATGATGTCAGTTGTTTGGCCAAAAACCGTAAACACTAATGCTTCTTTATATACCCTTTGAGCAGCATGATTATAATAATTTGCAGCCCCACTAGAAACAATTACTGCTGCATTAGCACATCGTTGGGCTAAGTTAATTGCCCAAACTCTCAATTTTAAATCATCCTCAAAGGAACGAGAATTTATAGTTATGGCTGTTTGTATTTTTTCCTGACAGTAATTTAATTCTTCATTCAGATGATTAAACCCTTCATTAATAAAATCTAATTGCTTAGTCTGAGCTACTTTTTTAACAATATCTAGACCCGCTTTCGCACAACCTAAAACTAAGAAACTAGGAAAAAGAACGATTTTTTTATCATTTTCATGAATAGCCCCTTCTTTAGCCATAGAAACAACATTTTCTGAAGGTAAAAACCAATTTTTAAAGGTACCAGTTACCGTATTAGTTGATTGCATTGCTCCTAATTTCATGGGTTCACTAACCAGAAATTCACCCCCTGCATCTTGATGACTATTTTGAAAAGGAACCATAGCTCTAATTGTCTGACCATCAGGAAGACTTGCCCCTAATAAAAAAGCATCAAAAAAACCAAATCCAGTAATCCAAGGGACAGTTCCATTAATTTCATATCCCCCATTCATAGGAGTTGCTGTAATCATTGGTTTTCCTTTACGCCGTAATTGAGAAAACCCTAAACCACATAATAATTTTCCTTCTACAATTTTTGATAAATATTGCTCTTTTAATGCCTCATTATTACTGTAAACTATAGATGCAACTGCCCCTTGATGTTGGACTTGTAAAAAGGCTAATGCCCCTGAATATTGAGAAATTAATTGTTGAAAATGATAAAAAGTTTCCGTATCTGCTTCTAATCCGCCCCAAGCTTTAGGTACTTTTATAGATAATAATGATCTCTTTATTAGTCCTTGTAAAGCTTCATTCAGTGCTTCAGAAGATTGATTAATCTCGGATGCAACAGGAGCAACAAATTCTTTTAAATATGATTCTGTTATTGCTAAAATATTATTGTCTATATTTTTAATACTACTATCTTTTTGCGTTTCTTTAAGTAAAGACATGAGAAATTATTGTTGGGTTAAGATTTTAAATTTTTATCTTATAACAGACAAGAATATTTATCAGTGTAATCCTATACTTTTTGGGTGATTCTCAAACCAGATACTTATTCGTTTTTTAAAATGCTATCTTTATAATTTCACTTAGTTTTTTAGCAATATTTAAAAGCGTCATATCAGCCCCTCGTTTTCCTACTAATTGAACACCAATGGGTAAACCTTGGGATGATAGCTGTAAGGGTAGCACAACCACAGGATGACCTGTCAAGTTGAACAAGATTGTATAAGCACCAATTGCTCTAAGATAGGGGTATTTTTCCCCTTCTATTTCTATGTCACTACCAGAAGGACAATGAGGAAAAGCAGGAATAGGAACAACCGGTATTAACCAAACATCAAAGTTATCAAAAAACTGCTCTATCTTATCAATAAAAATCTGCCGTTTTTCCAAAGCCATTTTATAATCTGGATATTTATCTTGTTGAGAAAAGTCTCTAAATTCGTAACTCAAAATTGTTTGATATATTTCCCAAGCTTGACTACAATCAAGATTAGAAGGAGAAGTATTTTCAACATGACATCCTAAGTCAGTTAAGCATAACCCTAAGCTTTCTAAAGCATGGTTAGTTTCTGAGCAACTGGGAATATCTCCAATCCCTTTTATCCAAGCAAAACGCAAAGATGTTAAAGATTTAATGGGGTCAATTATTTCAGTAAATTCTCTTACCCATGATTGTTGAATATCAACCCCCTCTATGATAGATAAACATAACAGTAAATCATCAATACAGTGAGCTAAAGGTCCTACATTTTGTAGATGTTTAATAGTTTGAGGATTACCCGGTAATTCAGGAATATGACCAAAAGTTGACACCCTATGTTCTGTGGGTTTTAAGGCACAAATTCCACAAAAATGAGCCGGAACACGAAGGGAACCTCCTAAGTCACTTCCTATCTCTAAAGGGGATAATCTAGCAGCGATCGCAGCTGCTCCTCCTCCTGTACTTCCTCCTGGAGTATAATCTAAATTCCAAGGGTTATTTGTCCTACCAAATAAAGGACTATTGGTTTGAAAATCTACTGTTAATTTAGGTGTATTTGTCTTCCCTAAAATAATAGCTCCTGCTGCTTTTAATTTAGCAACAACAGTTGCATCTTTTTTGGGAATATAATTAGCTAAAGGTTCATAACTACAGGTTGTTTTCAGTCCCTGAGTTTCTAGACTATCTTTAATGGTTATGGGAACACCGTGTAAAGGTCCCATAAGCTCACCTTTGGCTAAAGTTTCATCCGCCTTTTTTCCTTGTTGATAAACTTGCTCTGTATCTAAAGTGACAATGGCGTTTAGTCGAGGATTATATTGAGAAATACGCTCTAAATAAGCTGTGACCACTTCTTGACAAGAAACATGGCGTTCACGAATTCTTTTTGCTAAAATATGAGCAGGTAAAAATGTTAAATTCATTATTTAGATGTGTTTTTTGGAACTGTTGACTAACTTGAAACCAATTTTAAGATACAGATAGATAAAAAAATAGAAACATCACTTTTTATACTTTATTAAAGCAAAGAAATGAATCAAGAAAACGCTTTTCTTCCCCATGTTATTGCCCCTAAACTACTCAAGATTATTGAATCTCAAACTCCTATAGGTAAATTTTATAAGAAAGCAACTTATATGAGTCTGAAAAATGAGCCTGGCAGTCTTGATTTTACCATAGGAGACTCCCATGAAATGCCTTTACATGGCTTTGTAGAAGCCCTACAAAAGAATGCTATCCCACAGAAAATAGGATGGTACGGCTATAAAGTAAGTTTACCTGAAACCAAAAAAATTGTCTCAGAAGCATTGAAAAAACATCGAGGTATATCTATTGTCCCTGATGATATTTTTATGACCAATGGTACAATTGTCGGTTTAGCAATCTGTTTAAAAATGTTAGCTGAAGAAGATGATGAAGTTATTCTTAATCTTCCTCCCTGGTTTGGATATCGTAAGATGATACAATCAGTAGGAGCTAATCCTATAGGTATTCCAGTCAAACCTCAAACCTTTGATTTGGATTTAGAAAAAATAGCTGATTCTATTACAGAAAAAACTCGCGCCATTTTAATTAATTCGCCCCATAATCCCACTGGGAAAATTTTCTCTGCAAGTACCTTTGAAAAATTAGCAAATATATTAACTGAAGCTTCTAAACGTTATGGTAAACCAATATATTTAATTTCCGATGAAACCTTTAGCCGTATTATCTTTGATAACCAAGAGTGTCTGAGTCCAACCCAATTTTATCCTTATTCTTTTTTAGTTTATGGTTATAGCAAAACTTGGATGGCACCAGGGCAAAGAATAGGTTATATTGCTCTCCCTGAAACTATGCCCAACCGTCCCGAAATAAGAAGCTTAATTGGTCAATTACAAGGTTTATATTTTGGTTGGTGTTTTCCCAGTGCTTTGATGCAATACGCATTAGAAGACTTAGAAAAGTTAGACCTGAACCTTGATAAATTACAAGCAAAAAGGGATCGTATGGTAACAGAATTACAGAATATGGGTTATGAAGTTAATATCCCTCAAGGAACCTTCTTTTTATTAGTTAAATCTCCTTGGGAAGATGATGGTGCTTTTGCCGAATTATTAGCCACTAATTATCAAGTATTTGTGTTCCCTGGAACTCCCCAAGAAATTCCAGGATATTTTCGTCTTTCTTTAACAGCTAATGATGAAATGATCACCCAAGCACTACCAAAATTTAAGGCAGCTAGAGAAGAAGCATTGAAAATTGAATCAAAAACGGGATCTTGATCTTCTTTTTTCTAATTTTTGCTACTTAATGGTTAGACTTCGTTACCGACATCCTAAACTATCTCTAGTAGAAACCCCTGTAACCGGGTTAACCCCTTCTGCTCGTTCGCACATTAAAGAGACTTGATAGCGATCGATCACTGCATCTGTAAAGTCGGCCCCCGTGATCACAGCATCATAAAAACGGGTACGAGTGGCGATAGCATCTATTAAAATAGCGTCAGTGAGATCCGCAAAATCTAAGGTCACGCGATCGAGTAAAGATGAAGTCAAATTAGCCCCCTTTAAATTCGCTTTTAACAGTGTTGCTTCCGTAAAAATGGCATAGGAAAGGTTTGACCCCTCAAAATTGGCTTCTCGCATATCTGCGGCGGCGAATACACCCTTTTCTAAGTCCTTATGGGAGAAGTCTTGCTGCTGCAATTCTCCATAGGTGTAGTTGACCGTGTTATCTTGAGCAATAACAGGACGAGCATCTAGTAAAATCCAAATTGTGGCCACTAAAACTAGAGCAATTAAAGTTAAAAAGCGAAAAAACAAGGCTTTAATTAGTTTCATCATCACCGACTACAGTTGAAGGTTTCTTCAGGAAACTATCTCCCAAGATCATATCTTTAGCATCTAAACCAATGCGAAGAGTTAATTGAGAGTCTAAGTCTCCTGTAGAAGATGCTTCTACTCTACCCATTCCTAAAGTTGTTTGCAAGAAATTAGCTGCTTCAAAGTCCCCTTTCTGCACTACAATTTCTGTGTCTCGCAATAATTGGGGTGAGTCTTTGATGGTATATACATTACGGATGTTTTGTTCTGCTAAGTATTCCCGAACTTGGTTGAGTAGGCCAGGATCATCCGTAGCATTCTGTAGAGCAATTCTAACACGGTTAGGGGAACGACGAGGAGCAGACTGCCATTGGGGAGTCACCCCGAAATATTGTTCCATAACTTGATCCTTTCCCCTTCTTGACATAACCCAATAACTACGGTTATCAAATTCTTCTTCTTGGCTAAAGCGACCGGGTAACATCACCATTTGTACTTTATCTCGCTCTATTTGTCTCCCAAAATTCACTAAGGCCAGCATTTCTTCCCAAGTGAGGTTAGTATCGATATGTTTTTCTACTAACCCCATCGCTTGAGGAATACGGGGTATAATAGTTGGGCTAGTTAGACGTTGACGTAGGGACTTGAGCAGTATTTGTTGTCTTTGTACTCGGCCAATGTCTCCATAAGCATCTTTACGGAAACGGGCAAAATGTTCGGCCTGTTCCCCATTCAAAATTTGTCTCCCTGCTGGTAAGTCAATTTTCAGGTTTTGGGTTTTGTCTTCATATTCCATGTGATAGGGGACAAACACCTCTATCCCTCCCACTAGATCCACTAATTCGGTAAACGCATCGGTAGTAACTCGAATATAGCGATCGACGGGTACATCATTCAAGGTTTTGCTCAGGGTTCTAGCAGCTAAACTGGCACCACCATGAACATTCGCATCATTAATCTTCCTGTAACCAACCCCTGGAATATTAACCCGACTATCTCTGGGTATCGAAAGCATCTTAACGGACTTATCCGCAGGATCGAAGCGCAAAATTAAAATGGTATCACTGCGGCCTCCAAACCCTTCTAAACTTCCTGGAGGAGCATCTAGCACCCTATCCACCCCTAATACCAGAAGATTGATGGGACGAGATAAATTATATTGTAACAGTGTATTATCAGCGACGGGTTCGCTTTTCTCCTCCTGTTGGGTTTCAGTGGTATCTGTCCAAGGGTTGGTTATCTTTTGGGTTAGGGGTAGAATCTTGTCTGAAAGGGGGCTAAATAAGGTCATAGTTGCCCCTAAGGTGGCTGAACAAACAGCAGTACCACCAAAGATCATCCCCCATAATAACCCCCTAAAAAGAGGATTAAATCCCTTAGTTTTACTTTGTTTCTGGGCATTACTCTGGGTTGCCTTTCTACTACGGGGTTTGGGAAATTTATACTTAGAATACCCCTGTTTTTGTCTAAAACCAGAAGTCTTAGACACTCTGTTGACACTACTGGCCATATTCACCTCAACACACCACCTTACTCTTGTTTAGAAGTCTCTTTATGTTAAGATGTTCCCTGTTTGTTCAGTTACCAGTTACCAGTTAGGGGTTATTAAAACTAATATTTAAGATTAATATCGGTAATACAAAGAAAACAATTATTAGATAAACTAAAGCTAGATAGGTTTTTTCACTGGCAACATGGGCTAAAGTTTTAGCCCCGACAATGGGTATTTTTCTTAAGAAAGGAATTCCATAAATAAGAATAACACCAGAGCAATTATATAAGAAATGAACTAGGGCTATTTCTAAAGCAGCGATCGCATTTTCCTTAACAGCAGTTGCTGCTAATAATGCTGTAATACAAGTACCAATATTCGCACCTAAGATAAAGGGATAGATTTTTTCTAAACTCAATAAACCAACTCCTGCTAAGGGAACCATTAAACTGGTAGTAGTAGAAGAAGATTGCACTAACATAGTTACCATTGTTCCTAAAAGAATGCTGAAAACTGCATTTTTACCCATAGCAGTGTTCAAGATTCCTTTTGCTTGATTGATTAGCAAACTTTTGAGGATCTTACCTATGTATAAAATAGAAACAAAAATCAGAACTATTCCGATTGTAATTAAAGCAATACCATCAAAGGGTTGTGGTAAATTTACTGTTACTTGTTTCATCAATTTAAGCACGGGAACAGTAATAAATTCAACAAAATTAAATCCGGTTAAATCAGGGGTTTCCGTTCCTTTCAAAAATTGAGCCAAAAACAAAGCTGTTTTTTCTAGAAAATGTGTGGTTATTTCTAAGGGTAAAAAAATCAGGACAGCGAGAAGATTAAAAAAGTCATGAATAGTAGCAGCAGCAAAAGCCTTTCTAAACTCTTCTTTGTTACCAATATGACCTAAACTAACAATAGTATTTGTAATAGTTGTACCAAGATTTGAACCCATAACCATAGGAACAGCAATGCTTACAGGGAGTCCCCCAGCTACTAAACCCACTATAATAGATGTAACTGTACTCGATGATTGAATTAAAGCAGTTGCCATAATTCCTACAATTAAACCAGCAAAAGGATTAGTAGCAAAAGTAAATAATTCTTCCGCTCTTTCCCCCACACTTAGTTTAAAACCTGAACTAATTAAAGTAACAGCAACAATAAGGAAATAAACTAAGATAATAACCCCTAACCACTTGAGAAAATTATTATTTTTACCTGTTATTTTGTCATTAATGGGTTGAATCATGATATAATTAGAGTGGTGTTATTTAATTAAGGAATATCTTTAATTATAAGACCCCGTCGTTGACGATGGGGTTTAGATGAAAAATGATTTTTGAGGTACTAAGAAAATGGCCAAAAAACAAAAATTTCCTCACCTATTGGGTTCAAAATGGACAGCAAAACAAAAAACATGGGGATGGCGACATTTTCAAGTAGTTAACCGCAAAAATCAAGGTAAGTTTGTCTTTGCTGAAATGGTAGCTTCTTGTGATGAAAATGTACGTTTTTGGATCAATGCAAAACAATTTAAAGATCGTTCTTTATGGCAACCTGGATGGCAAACCTTGGAAGAAATGAACGAACCAGAAGAAGGATTAGATATTCTTTAAATAGAGTTATTTTAATTTTGTTTATTTTCTTGTTTTTCCTTGACATAAAAAGCATCTCCCCAAGATGGGTGAAATGGGGTTACTGTTGCCACACGCTGAAAGCCTTTATTGTTCAAAAATTCATCAATTTGCTCAATTATTGCACAGCCTTCATACAGTTCTTGATAATTGACTTCCGTATTAATTGCTTCAATATATTTTAACGTATTGATTGCACCTTGAAAAGCCAGAAGTTCGGCACCTTGAATATCAATATTAATCATATTAAAATCAGATGGCTCAAGATTTTGTTCATTAAGTAGCTGATCAAGTGTCTTGGACTGAATTTTTATTTGACGGGACTCTACAATAAATGGGTAAATTTGTTTGACTTTTTTCAACGGTAAGAGAGAACTACTTTGATCGAATGAAGTCACATATAAAACTGTTTCTCCATTAAAGTTATTGATTGCACAATTGACGGCTATAGCATTAGAAAAATCCTTGATAGTTTCTTTTAATCTTTCAAAAACAACGGGGTTTGCTTCAATAAACAAAATATTTTGAAACCCCATCTTTTGATATAAGTCAATTTCTTGACCTTCATGTGCGCCAATATGAATGACACCACGGGTTTCTAAAGAGTGTTTATGACAAAGATGCTCAAGATCGAGCATTAGAGTATTATTTATAGGTAGTCCAATTAAAGAGCGAACCACCCTATTAACGATCTTGACCAGGGTTAAGAAAAATAAAATGGGGAAGAATAATAACCGAGTTATATTTTCTGAGGAATATCGACTCATTATTTTTTCTATCATGAGTATTTTGACTAGATATCTAACTAGATACTTTTAGGACAAGTGGTTTGATCAATCGACTAATAAAACCATCGTAGTAGGAAGCGCATATTTTACTCATGTCAACTTCTTTCGGGTGAAAATTACGACAGGAAATAATATTCCCATAAATGGCATTTGACTGAAAAATCCTATCAAGATTGAGATCGGATGCTTGTAAGTCAAAGATTAGCTCTTTTGCATTCGGGGCAAAATCAATGATAATACTAAAGTCATAACCACAATTCTTTAGGATAGATAGACAATCCTTGGTTGCATTGAGGAACTGGGATGACCATCCAGCTTGGTTACTCTGTCTATTCCCTCCACCTCCATACTCAAACATAATGACCTTTGGCAATGAGGATTCTGGTAATTCGGTCAACTGTTTAATAACCACAGATTCCCAGCCTTCAATATCTAGTTTAAGACAGGTGATTTCTGGGACTGCAAGCTGATCTAACAAATTAGCTAAGGTGATGGATGGAACTGGTTTTGCATTCTTTGAAGATCCAAACCAGTTCGGGTCTAAGGAGCTAAAATTACGGTTTAAAAACCCAGCAAATTTGCCCATATACAAGTTTTGGATATCGTTAGTATCGGAAAGACAAGATTCAATTAAGTTAATGTCATGAGTCTGGCATATCTTAAGTAATTTATCGTTAGGGAGAGGTTCTACAGCAACAGTCTCAAATCCACAACGAGCAAATACCTCACAATAGAAGGCAAAAGTTCCTACACCAACATCTATACACATTCCTGTTTTCTTTTTATCGATCTCTAGGATAATTTGTTCTAGTAAATCTTGACAACAGGTTTCAACATTCATAAACTAAGTTTTTTGTTGAGACTACGCCATTTAGTTTATCGGTTGGGATTCATCCCCATCTAAAATATAGATATTTTTTTAATAATTTATAGATAGGGACTTCTGCCAACATTTTGTTAAACCTTTAACTGTTGCTACATCAACTTTATAATCAAGATAATCTTCTAAGTCTTGTGTAGTAAACGCTATGGTGCTATTTTTACTCTCAGACAAATAATTACCCGGTTAATAAAGGATGCAGCTTGATTTTCGTAATATTAATACTTTATGGTCTTCTGTTATTGTAGAGACTTTATCTCGTTTAGGACTAACCACGGCAGTTATTTGTCCGGGATCTCGTTCAACTCCTTTAACCCTTGCTTTTGCTCGTCATCCTCATATTGAAACTATCCCCATTTTAGATGAGCGATCGGCTGCTTTTTTTGCTTTAGGAATAGCCAAACGTACCCATCTTCCTACTGCTTTAATTTGTACTTCGGGTACAGCAGGAGCAAATTTTTATCCGGCAGTTATTGAAGCGAAAGAAAGTCAAGTTCCTTTATTAATTTTTACGGGCGATCGCCCTCCAGAATTAAGAAACTGTCATGCAGGACAAACTATTGATCAAGTTAAATTGTACAGTAATTATTGCCGTTGGTACACAGAATTATCTTTACCTTCTCTAGACATAAAAATGTTGTCTTATCTCAGACAAACTATTATTACTGCTTGGGATCATACCTTAGTCCCTTATCGGGGGGTTGTTCATCTAAACTGCCCGTTTCGTGAACCTTTAGCCCCTATTGTTACTCCTGAGATTAATACTTTATCTTCTACAATAAATTTTGATGTTTTTTTTACAAATATTTATCAAGGAGATAAAAAAATATTAGTTAAATATGATTTATCTAATTACTTAGAATATTGGCTTTCTCAATCCAAAGGAATTATTATTGCTGGTGTCTTTAATACAAATAATCCTGATTTATACTGCAAGCAAATTTTTTCTTTATCCAAACTCTTGAAATATCCAATTTTAGCAGAGGCATTATGTCCTTTAAGAAATTATGCTCAAGATTTACCTAATTTAATCAATACTTATGATATTCTGCTTCGTAATGATAAACTAGCCGATGAATTGCGTCCTGATGTAGTTATTCAAATTGGAGAATTTCCCACCAGTAAGCAATTAAGAGGATGGGTAGAGGATAGTAAAGTAGAATATTTTGTGATTGATAATCGTCCTGATAATCTTAATCCTCTTCATAATAATACTCATTATATTAGGGCTAATATTCATGATTTAGATATGGAGTATGAGCCAGATAAACTAGCTGAAAAACTAGATATTTCTTATCTAGTTAGATGGAAAACAGACAATGATATAATTAATCAAAAAATAATAGCCTACTTTGAAAGTGAGGAGGAATTACTAGAAGCAAAAATATCTTTTATTCTTTCTAAAAAACTACCAGAAAAAACCCCTATCTTTATCGCTAATAGTATGCCCGTGCGTTATGCTGAATTTTTCTGGATGCCGAATGAACGTCAATTAATGCCTTATTTTAATCGAGGAGCAAACGGAATTGAAGGAACATTATCTACTGCTTTAGGAATAGCTTATCAAGGCAAAAGTAGTGTACTATTGACAGGAGATTTAGCTCTTTTACACGATACAAATGGTTGGTTAATTAATAAACACTTTCAAGGTCATTTAACCATAATTTTAATTAATAATAATGGGGGTGGAATCTTTGAAATATTACCAATTGCTCAAGAAGATTCTTTTTTTGAAGAATATTTTGCGACTCCCCAAAATGTCGATTTTTCTCAATTGTGTACAACTTATAATGTTGAACATATTTTAATCAAAAATTGGACACAACTAGAACAATTATTAAGTCCCTTGCCATCAACAGGAATCCGTGTGTTAGAATTAAAAACCGACCGAAAAAGAGATGCCCTTTGGCTACAAAATAATCTAGCAAAATTATCAAAAAATTAGGCATTGTGCCTGTCACAAGCTAAAAGCTTGTTCCACGATTAACATGATTTCTACCTTTCCTCAAACAAATTCAGTTCATTTCTCACAGATTCGTCTAGAAATTCGTACCCTTCAGGCTCAATTAGTAGAATGGAGGCGTTATCTACATCAGCGTCCAGAATTGGGCTTTCAAGAAGAAATTACCGCCGATTTTATCCATCAAACCCTCACAAAAATTGGCATTCCCCATGAAACAGGTATCGCTAAAACGGGAATTGTGGCCACCATTGAAAGTTTTCATCCTGGGCCTGTCTTAGCTATTCGTGCTGATATAGACGCTTTGCCTATCTATGAGGAAAACGAGGTTCCTTACCGTTCCCTCCACGAAGGGACCATGCACGCTTGTGGACACGATGGCCACACAACGATCGCATTAGGGACTGCTTATTATTTGTGGAAACATCGTCGAAACTTCAAAGGAACCGTGAAAATTATTTTTCAGCCGGCAGAAGAAAGTCCAGGGGGTGCTAAACCGATGATAGAAGCAGGAGTATTAAAAAATCCTGATGTAGATAGCATTATCGGGCTACATTTGTGGAATAATCTACCTCTGGGAACTATAGGGGTTCGTAGTGGTCCATTAATGGCTGCCGTTGAGTGTTTTCGTCTCAACATTTTTGGGAAAGGCGGCCATGGAGCTATGCCTCATCAAACCGTTGATTCTGTGGTGGTTAGCGCACAGATTATTAATGCCTTACAGTCTATTGTTTCTCGTAACATTAATCCTATTGATTCTGGGGTAGTAACTGTGGGAGAGTTACACGCAGGAACGGCTTTAAATGTTATTGCTGATACGGCTAGAATGAGTGGCACGGTACGTTATTTTAATCCTGAGTTTGAGGGTTATTTTGCTCAAAGAATAGAAGATATTGTTAAAGGTATTTGTCAAGGGTACGGAGCCGACTATGAGTTAGATTATTGGCGATTATATCCTCCTGTGATTAATGATGAAAACATGGCTGATTTAGTTAAATCCGTGGCTTTAGAAGTGATAGAAACCCCTATAGGTATTGCCCCTGAATGTCAAACAATGGGAGGAGAAGATATGTCTTTCTTTTTAGAAGAAGTGCCAGGATGTTACTTTTTTCTGGGTTCGGCTAATGCTGAAAAAGGCTTAAATTATCCCCACCATCATCCTCGCTTTGATTTTGATGAAACTGTTTTGCCGTTAGGGGTAGAGATGTTTGTCCGTTGTGTAGAAAAATTTTGTGTTTAATTAGTTCCTGCCCTATCCCTACCCACCCCCACCCCTCCCAGGAGGGGAGCCAGAAAGGGAACTCATATTACTTGGATAAGCCAGAAAAGTTGATCAAATGGTATATCCTCAAAAATTATAACAGTTTTGAAATATTCAGAATTTCCTCTAGTATTCTTAATATAGCAATCAGTTATCAGTTGTGAGAATTAAGTGAATTATGATCCCCCCTAACCCCCCTTATTAAGGGGGGAACTGAAGGGGGTATCTCGAAGTTCTCATGAATCATTCCTGATTGCTATAGTTTTGATTTGAGACATATTTTTTTAACCCAGATTCCGCACTTCAAAATGTAGTATAAAAAAATACATAGTTTTAAAAAGTCCGAAAATCATACCTGGGCAAGAATATTTCTCTTTTCATTAAATTTTTAGGAAAAATAATCAAATTAAGAAGATTTATACTCATTGAAAACTTAGCAAGACTCAGCACAAACGAAGGAGATTTTCCTCTTCTCATTTGATATCATTAGACTCTTATTCTTTTATTATTTTTGCTTTATCCAATTCAATTTATAGATAATATCTTTGACAAGATGCAGGTAATAAACTCAATATAAAACGCCTTTCTTCTGTTAAATTGACAATTTGTTTAACTCCGTTTAAAATCACATAATGAATACCTTGAAAACATTGAAATATCCACCTCAAAGTCGGACGCAATGTTACTTTCCCTACTTGATTATTTATTCCTTTTTTGACTCTTTTTAAACAATTTCTTAATTCTCTTTGCCCCAAGTTATAAATCAACAAACACAAAGACATTAAAAATAACATTGTTTCTATTCTTTCTGGTTTTTCAACGAAGAAACTATCAGTAAAAAATAAGGGATCTTTCAAAAATCGAAATCCTCTTTCCGTAGATTGCTGGTTTTTATAAGTTATCAGAATTTCACTAGCTTCTAATTTATTTTCCTCTACTAAGTTAGTTGCTAAAATAAATTTTCCTGCTTCTTTAGTCTTTCTACTTATCTCTTCATCTTTTTTGATGATCAGACTAATCATTTTATAAATCTTTTCCTTTTTTTTCGAGTAAGTTTCAATCAGTTCAACTTCTTTTATTTCCAACAATCTCAATTTTTTATTAATAGCTTTTAATTTATATCGAGCAGCTTGAGGATGTTCAAATTCTTCAGATTGTATTTCTTTAAGAAATTTTTGGGATTTCTTCTCTTCTTGGGAAAGTTGTTTTTCTAGTTTTTCCAAATCACTTTTCTGTCTTTTTTCACTCAAGACTATTAACCAAGTTTGCTTGATTCCACCATAAGTAACAATTTCTTCTTTCCAGGTATAACTTTCTAAATTTAGGTCACTTCTTTTTTCTTTATCTTCATCTTTTACTTCTTCCACCTCTATATTTTGCACTAATTCTTTTGCTTTTTTTATGGTCATTGGAACTCTCGTTATCCATTTTAAATGTTGGATTAGTTGGAGATTTTCTTAACCATATAAAGCACTATCACAAACCATGATACTATCAAACTTTATTTGCTTTTTGAATTCTACTAAAACTTTTCCAAATACAGCTTTATCAGATTCATTTCCATCTCCTACTCTCACAAATAATGGAATATCTCCATCTTGGCTTGTTATTAAATCCAAGACACATTGTTTTAAGTCTGGTCTATGATCCCGAGAATATCCTTTCTTAATAAAAATTGGTCTTTCTTTAATAATTTTTTCTTCTTCCTGTTTCTCTTTATCTTCTTCCCTTTTATATTCTCCATCTAAATGAAATGATGTGGAATCTAAATGGGAGTATTTAAGGTCTATTTTAAATTTTTTAATTACTTCTAAAACTACTTCAATAAAAATATCATTTAGTCCATATTTATATAATTCATCCATTACTCTCCCAATTTTATCATCATTAAGGTAATCAGGTTTAATTCTTTCTCCTAACAATTTCTCAATGGCTTTATCTTGAAAAAACTGACTGAATAAATATAGAGGTCTTGAAACAAATCCTAGTCCATTGATTAAAATAGACTTAACTACTGTACCTGCTGAGATTTTTTCTCTAACATCTATTCCTAATTTATTATTAATTATTTTGACTATTCCTATTTCATCAATTAAACCAGCTACTATCCCTAAATGGTCTAAATTTTTAACTTGTATTTCTTCTAAATAAGACATTTTTCGCTCTTTTTTTACAGAGGAAACAACTTAAGCAATTATCCCACTTTTTTGTCTTCAAGAGCTTAAGCAATTATACTTAATTATTAACCCCAGGCTTGTAGTATTTAATGCTACTTTTTGAAGTGCGGAATCTGGGTTTTAACCTAATAGGAATGTGAGCATCATATCCTGCTCACTATAGCACTACGCATTATGGTTAGTTGGACAGGGAACCAAGGATAAGCAATTAATAAGATTATGGTTTACAATTCCCATACATGGTTAGGATCATCAAGTGCAGCTTTTACCCTAGATAAATCAGTAAGACTGTCAAAAGGACTTGATTGAGCTAATGTTATAATGCCTTGTAATGCTAAACTAAGTTGTTGATTATCCTCATTATCAATTGCTCGCTCAACCAGTTGAAAAAGCGAGTTAAAGTTTTTAGCACGTTCATCAAATGAACATTCTAAAGAGTTAATTAATAAATCACGTTTTGCCTGAATTTCTGCAATTGTGATTTTTTCCCTGGTTGTAATTTCTTGGCGTTTAGTTTTTTCTTGTTCTTGAATTTTTAAATACTCCGTACAAGAAGTAACAATATCATTTAAACATTGAAGAGGGGTAATAAATTTTTCCATATCTAAATGCGGCTTATTTTTAGTAATTATTTCTAAAGATTACCATACTTTTGTTTAAAGTTGTTTTTATTTCGATTTAGATTACCTTTATTATCTAAAATCGGTGTCTTCATAATTTCATGAAGTGCTTTGATTAAAAGTAAAAGTCTTTGAAATTCGGCTGCATCTGTTTCAGTAATAAAAGTCCTTGATTCAAGCTTTATTAAACTTTCAATAGCTTTATTATTTAAGTTATTGACAAGTTCAGTCAACTCTTTAATGCGCTGTTGTACTTGTCTAAGAAAGTCTTGATAAGCCTTGAGTTTTTCTATCTCAATATTGACTTTTTTCTGATACTCATAAGCATTTGTTAAAGCTTTTTCTCCCTCTCCTCCAAGAACAAAACCACCAACCATTAAGGCCGGTCCAACTGCGATACCCCCTAATATCCAAGCCCCTAAAGCCATACCTCCTCCTCCTACAGTCAATGATCCTCCTCCCAACCAAGCAAGAGTCGCATTCCAGGCGGCCGCACCACTCAAACCACCGATCGCCGTTCCTGTACTAGCTGTTCCAAAAAGTCCGACAAGTGCTACTGCGCTTTGCCCTGGTGCTGCACCCATCCCAGCGGATTTTAGACCACCTGTAATTAATTTTTCTGCTTCTAATACTGCTGTTTTGTATTCTTGTATTTCTTCTAATGAAAATCCTTCAAAACTTTCCCAAGATATTCTATTATTGTTCGTTACTTTTTGTCCTATTTGTTTAATCAAAGTAATGCAACGTTTAATTGTTTGAGTCTGAACTTGAAGTTTTAGTTTACCGTATTGTTCTGCTAAATTTTGGGTACTTTTGTGATCTTTCTGTACTGAGCTACAAATTTTTTTATATTTAGACTCGGAATTTTTACCAATTTTCTTAGCTTTTTCCATATTAGACATACCATCAATTCCGGCTGCAACTCCAACTCCAGCAGTAATCACAGCCGCAGCACCAAGAATAATAGGAATAATCAAAATCATCATAAATATCCTTAAAAATTATAATTTAATTCAATAACTTCTTCTAAGTTTATCATTAGAGTAAATAATTTGATTCAGTAATTATTGGCAATTGCTTCAAATATAATGATTTTGAATAACCTAGAAAATACTTAGTTATATAATTGATTTTAGACAAACTTATTGATTAATAATTGAGATAAGTATTTACTGTCATCTTATTACCTCTAATAATAACGAATGAGGTGGGCATTGCCCACCCTACAATTATTCTGGTTCAATACCGGCACCAACTGGGGCGATCACATCTAGTTTTAAGTCAGGGTTATCTGAGTTAACCTGTTGTAAACCCCATTGATTCTTGAATAATAAAACGGGACGACCCCAGTTATCTTTGACGATAATGGTGTTAAAAATACGTCCTGCTTTTTCTAAGGCTTTCCAGCCACCTTTTACCCAACGAGCTAAACTATAAGGGAGAGGTTCTAAGTTGGTTTCGACTCCATATTCACTTAACAAGCGAAACTGTACAACTTCAAATTGTAATTGTCCCACTGCGGCTAAAATGGGGTCTCGTCTAAACTCATCGGTAGAATACATGATTTGTATTGCTCCCTCTTCTCTTAACTCTTTTATTCCTTTTTGAAACTGCTTAAACTTCGAGGGGTTGGGGTTTTTAATGTAGGAAAACATTTCAGGAGAAAAGCAAGGTATCCCCTCATATTCCAATTTTTTACCGCTATAAATAGTGTCACCGATGGCAAATACACCAGGGTTATTCAACCCGATCACATCTCCTCCATAAGCTTCTTCGATAGAGGCACGATCTTGAGCAAAAAGCTTCTGGGGACGGGATAAACGGACGGTTTTACCTGTTCTTGCATGACTTACCGTCATATCCTTCTCAAACTTACCCGTACACACTCGCACAAAGGCCACGCGATCGCGGTGTTTAGGGTCCATGTTGGCTTGTAATTTGAAGACAAAGCCCGTAAACTCAGGATGAGTGGGATCAAGCACCCCAACGGATGAGTTACGGCCTTCTGGTTTCAGAGCGTATTCCAAGAACGCTTCTAGGAAGAGTTGTACCCCAAAGTTGGTCATGGCCGAACCGAAAAAGATCGGGGTCATTTTCCCTGCATGAACTTGATCCAAGTCGAGATCGTCCCCTAATTCTTCGAGAATTTCTAAATCCTCTTTAAATTGATAATAAAGCTCTTGTTCGAGATATTCCTCAATTTTGGGGTCTCCGAGCTTAATAACGTCTTCTTGAGCCTGTTGGGAGCCGTGGGAGCGACGTTCAAACAGGTGTATAGCCTTTTGACGACGACTATAAACCCCTTTAAAGAGATCGCCCATCCCAATAGGCCAGTTAACGGCGTAGGTTTTCAGTCCTAACTCTTGTTCAATCTCATCTAATAATTCTAAGGGTTCCCGTCCGGGGCGATCCATTTTATTGACGAAGGTAAAAATAGGCAGTCCCCTGAGACGACACACCTCAAACAGTTTACGGGTTTGGGGTTCTAACCCTTTAGCTGCATCGATTAACATGACAGCGTTATCTGCTGCTGCTAGAGTACGATAGGTATCTTCACTAAAGTCTTGGTGGCCGGGGGTATCTAGTAGGTTAATTTGGAAGTTACGATAGGCAAATTGAAGGACGGTAGAGGTAATAGAAATCCCCCGTTGTTTTTCCATTTCCATCCAGTCAGAGGTTGCTTTACGTTGATCTCGTCTTGCCTTGACTGCACCTGCTTGATGGATGGCTCCTCCATAGAGTAACAATTTTTCGGTGAGGGTGGTTTTTCCTGCGTCGGGGTGGGAGATGATAGCAAAGTTACGTCGTTTTTGTACTGCTTCAAGAATTTCTCTTTCTATTTCATTAGACATAGACAATAAAGTTATGATTTTTACATATTTAGCTCGAATGTTCTTTAATTATAGCTAAGTTTCCTCTTCTGTCCTTAATTCTTTTTTTGTTATAATTAATTGCTGGTATTTATGACAAAACAAAAAAGCAATTATGACTAGCCTAAATGATCGTTCTCAATCTGATACTAATGAGTTATCTATAGAAGAACTTAATGCTAAATGGGATGCTCTGGAAAATGACCCCGAATTTCAAAAGAAACCTTTTTGGCAGAGAATTGTAGAAATTGGTAAAGTTGTTCCTGCTGAAGAGTGGGACAAACAGCTTCCGAGAGATTTTGCCCGTAACGGCGAACATTATATGTACGGCGCACCCAGAGACGATGAGGAAGAATGAAACAGATTTTTTTAGATACATTTTATTTACAAGCTTTAGCAGATACCCAAGATAATGCTCACAATTTAGCTATCAATATAACAGCTAAATTAGGTGATTTTAGAGGTGTTACTAGCGAAATTGTTTTGACTGAATTACTCAATGCTTTATGCAGTCGAGGACAGTTTTTACGTCAATCAGCCATTCGTTTAACTCGTGATTTACGTAACGATAGTAACACCCTAATTATTCCTCAAACCAGGGAACAATTTGAACAAGCATTTGACTTTTATCAAAGACGGTTAGACAAAGGATATCGTTTAACTGATTGTGCTTCAATGGAAATAATGAGGCAATTAGAAATTTTAGAAATTTTAACGTTTGATAAGCATTTTCAACAAGAAGGTTTTAGAGCTTTATTGAGAGAATAATTATCATTAACATTTAATTATTTATTACTGAGAATCTTCTATTATTTGTTGTCCATTTGGAGAAGTGGCATAACCTAAAAAAGCTTTTACTGCTTCAGAAGGAGGATTTTTATAAGCATAATATAAGGTTCTTTGATAAGGATAATTAGCAGCTTCGGGGGTTAAACCATCAATGGGAACTGTCCTTACAGTTTGTTGATTTGCTACTTGTGTATAAGTAGCATAACCAATACCATTACTTCCTAATTTTTGTAACATGGGTGTGGTTGCATCCCTATCAATAGTAGTAATATTGGGAGTATTACCGAAATCTTCTGAGCTTAGCACTAACTGTGTAAAAATTTTCCTAGTTCCACTGACAGAAGGTCTATTAATCACTCTTATGGTTTCCGATGCTCCCCCTAACTCGGACCAGTTTTGGATCGCCCCTTGAAAAATGCTTTTAACTTGCGCTGAAGTGAGACTCTTGCGAAACTTGTTGTTAACCCCTACGACTAAAGAGATCGCATCTTTGGTGATGGGAATAGCTACTAAGCCTTGTTCTTGTTCTTGGGCGGTTAAAGGACGAGAAGTGGCTGCAATATCAATGCTACCAGCTAATAAGGCATTAATGCCATTGCTTGAACCTTGAGCATTAGTTAAGACTTGAACCCCTGCAAACTGCTGTTCAAAGCCATTTTTTAGGGCTTGGTTGACCAATACCAAGCTAGTTGAACCATCAATCTTAACGGTGGTTCCTTGGGGAACCGTTGTCGGAGGGGTAAAGGCAGTAACCTCAGAAGGAGAGGGAGGGGAAGGTAAGGGAGTATTAGAACTCAATGGTTGATTGTTAGAAGTGGGAGAAGAGAGGGGATTACTAGCATTATCTTTGGGTTGCTGAGTAAAGAACCAATATCCGCCCCCTAAAATACCGAGAGTAATGATCAGAGAAAGAACCGTAATTAGAGTTTCTTTATTTTGATTCATGACATTCTACAATAAGGTTACTTTATTGTAGTCTTTTATTGAGATATAGCAGTCAGTAATGATTCATGAGATCCTAGAGATACCCCCTTTAGTTCCCCCCTTAAGACCCCGTAGTTAACGACGGGGTTTGGGGGTTGGGGGGATCTAATACTTAAATTTAATTGTCTCAACTGACAACTGATTGCTATATTTTCCTGAACTCCCATGAATAATATTAATGATTCTGAAAATCAATCTTTAATTCGTCTCTCCCAAGGACAATTAAATCTTTTGGAGATGTGTCCCCCTCAATTTCAAAGGATTTATTTAGAGCAGTTAAGTTTACCTATTAGTCCAGATGTCCAAGAAAACTTACTCTGGGGTAATCAATTTCACCAATTGATGCAGCAACATTTTTTAGACTTACCTTTAGACTCCATTTTAAATATGGATCAAGAGTTAAAAAAGATAGTGCAGTCTTTATTAAACTCTGTTAATGAACAACATGATCTTAGTTCCCACTCTTGGAGAGAAGCAGAACATTCTCGATCATTAGAAAAAGGTAATTATTTATTGACAGCTATCTATGATTTATTGATTATTCATGAAAATAAAGCACAGATTTTAGACTGGAAAACCTATTTAAAACCTCAAGATAAGCAAAAAATAGCAAATAATTGGCAAACAAAACTATATTTATATTTACTAGCAGAAACATCTAATTATTTACCTGAACAGATATCTATGACCTATTGGTTTGTTAAAATACCCCATGAACCTGAATGTTTAACATTTCAATATAATCAGCAGCTACATCAGAAAACTACTCTACAATTAGAAAATTTATTAACTAATATCGATAACTATTTATTGGATGTAAATCAAAATAATATTGATTTACCTCATCATAAAACTTGTGAAAGTAATTGTCCTTATCATCAATCATTTTTCTCAGATGATAGTTATTTTAATAATTTAGAAGAGGATAATAATGATTTATTATTGATGATAGATGAAATAGAAGAAATTAGTATTTAATGCTAAAAGGATCAACCATAAACGTCTCTGAACAGATATAATAGGGAAATACAGAGGTTTAACAGAAGCTAAATTAAATGAAATCTTAGAAACGGATTAATTCTTATTTAACTAGCATCAATTAAATCGGCTTTTTCAAAAATATATTGAGGTGTCAAACTTAAATCGGGCAATAAATCATCTCCTAAACTATCATTACCTTGTTTGGTTTCTGGAGGGGAGTCAGGATAAAAAACAGTGATTTTTTTAACTTGTGTATCAATTAACCAAACTCGATCAACTCCTGCTTTTAAATATGCTTCTGCTTTCTCACTGATATCACTAAAAGATTGACCAGGGGAAATAACTTCAATAACTAAATCAGGAGGAATGGGACAAGCATCATCCTCTAAAATAATATTACCTAACTTCTCAAAAGAAACATATAATAAGTCAGGAAGGGGACACCAATCTTTACCCCCTCTTTTTAAACGCACTGCCCATTCTATGCCCACTTCTCCTTTATTTTCACTCCAATCATCTAAAAGTCTTGATAATTTCACTGTAACACGAGAATGATAGCGTTTTGGTGACATTTTTTGTGTTAATTCTCCATCAAAAAATTCATAATTTTCGTTAGCTAAAGGAGAGGAGAGAAACTCATCTAGTGTTAGGGTTGCTTTGGTTAAAGATTGCATAATATTAATGTTCAGAGATTGTTTATCAACCAGGAACTAAGTAGGGTGGGTTAGAAGGCTATGATTTACGTTATCACAAGAATATAAGAATCCATCGTAAGCCACCATTTTTGTTGAAACAATCCAGTAGGGTGCGCTAAGCGCCAACTTTTGTTTTAGATATTAACTCACCAATTTATTATCGAGAGAATAGGGTCTAAAACCTGGCTTTTTAAAGCGAAACGTTTTTGAGGCGAGGCTTAAATCCTCGTTTCAAAAACAACTTCTGACTTCTGACTTCTGACTTCGTTAAGCCGCAGGGCAGCAAAATTAAAAGGTTTTGGTGTATTACGCTATGCTAATACACCCTACAATTATTTACTGATTTCCTGTAGAGACGTTTCTAGGAGTTTCGCATCGTACATTATTACTACAACTGAAGCGCGAAATTCCGTTGTTTGAGGGAATTGGCGTTGCCAAAGGCACTCGCGGAGCGAGACCGCAAATAAAGCATCCAAAAACCAGAGTGAGTCAGAAAATTGTATCTCTTGATACTTTTAATATCGGATGCACATTTCAGATTTTCTGTCAATGCGAAACTCCTAACGACTATAATAAATAAACTCGTGTTAATCAATTATCTATCCAATTAGATAAATAAGGGCTAACTTTAACTAAATATTTACGCAAATTTTTATAATCAACTAATTTTTCAGACTGAAGACGGCCTAGTATAATACCAGGATGCCTTTTTTGAGTTTTAGCAAAATCACTAATCACTTTTCCTGAAAACTTAGGTTGATTTTCTTGAACAAAATTTGAAAAAGTATCAGGAGTAATCAGCCAATTTTTAGCTAATGTATTCGCTTCCACTTCTTCTTTATTGTCTTCTAAATCTGTTAAATTATCTAAATAAATTCCTTCGTGTTCTGCAACAATATGCCCAATTTCGTGCATTAAAGTAAACCAAAAAGAATCAATGCGATTGTATCTTAATGTCAGAGCGATCACAGGATTATCGTTAATAGGAAATGTTGCTCCATCAAGATAGGTTTTATTAAGATGAGGAACAATAATAAAATAAACACCTAACTCTTCTAATATTTTGGGAATTCTAGTAATCATTTCTTCTTCCTCTGCACAAGAGAGTATCCTAGTAATTTCTAGCTTAAATTGTTCAAGATTAAAGTCTGCAACTTGATATTGTTTAGCTAGAAACTCAACTCGCCTTTTCCAAGCAATCAAAGATGTGTATTCAGGATTTAATTGATGGTTATGACGAAAATTAGCCCCTAAAACTGGTTCTTGTAAAGTATTTTTGATACCTAAGAAATCACAAATTTCTTGTTCTAGTTTATCTAAAGAGTCAGTTGGTTTAATCCACTGACATTTAATTAATTCGGTAACAGGAGCAATAGTGTACAAACGACTCCGACGCTGAATATCAGAGTCGCTTTCCTGCTTTTTTGCTAAAAAAAGTTGATAATTAGCTTCTAAGTTTTGCCAAAATTTTGCTGATGTTCCGAATGCTTTAGATAATTCTATGGCAGTTTCGGGTGTAATTTGTTTCGTTCCCTTTATGATTTCATTGATAACTTGAGGGGGACGATTCATAATGTTAGCTAAATCTTTTTGAGTCCATCCACGAGCTTCTAATTCTCGTTTAAGAATTCGTCCAGGTTGGCTAACTCGTGCAGCTTTTAAATTGTTCCCCATAGTTCTCCTCCTCCTATTAATGGTAATCTTCTATATCAATAATCAGAATATACTTTCCTTGAGCATCTTTTTTAATTACTACAATTAAACGCCATTGATTGTTCAAACGTAAAGAGCTTTGTCCCTCTTTTCCTCTTCTTCCTGATAGTTTTTCAAACCTCAGTCCTTTTAAAGGATATAATTCTTGTTCATTTTCTGCTGCATCGATAACTGACATAATATCAAAAAAGTTGTCCACCACGACATCGGGATATTTGTGAGCATTTTTTTCCTCGGTATAAAGTGCTTCTATTTTTTTCTTTTTAAATTCAAATCTCACGACACATTCCTCTGTCATGGTTAGTCTTTCTGCATTATAATACAGTTAACTTCAGACATAGGGTGAATCGCTAAATTTATAATATGACATATTTCAAAATTAAGCTACTCTCGGGCTGTTTCCTCAACACTATGTGTAGTAAGGTCTTGGTGAAATAGCACTATATATGGTGTTTTAACTTTTGTAAAATGACTAATTGTCCTGTACTACTACACCAGATGTGGAAATATAAAATTTTTCCTAAATCTTCACAAAGAGTCTTCTTGAGTGATTGTTTCTGTTGCGCAATAGTTAAATCAAAAAACCATAGCACTAGACTAATGGTTAAGATTTAATTTCAGTAATTAAGGTAAAACTGACCAAACTATCCCACAGACAGCGATATACTAAGCAATGAAGCCAACGATCTGAACTTAATAACCTGTCTTAAACAAAATGAATTCAGGAATCGACCTACAAGCACGTTTTATCGAGTCTCTAACAGCCTTAGGCATACCCAACGGGGCTGCAAAAGCCCTCTGGATACCTTTACCCTCATTTTTAATGATTATTGCCGCAACGGTAGGGGTTTTGGTGGTAGTTTGGTTAGAAAGAAAAATCTCTGCTGCTGCCCAACAACGCATCGGTCCCGAATACGCCGGGCCTTTGGGAGTATTACAACCAGTAGCAGACGGCATTAAATTAGTCTTTAAAGAAGATATTATCCCTGCTAAAGCCGATCCCTGGTTATTCACCTTGGGACCAGTTTTAGTGGTACTTCCCGTCTTCGTTTCTTATTTAATTGTCCCCTTTGGACAAAATCTGGTGGTAACTGACCTAAATGTGGGTATTTTCTTCTGGATCACCTTATCCAGTGTCGTACCTATTGGACTACTAATGGCGGGATATGCTTCTAATAACAAGTATTCTCTCTTGGGAGGTTTACGGGCTGCTGCACAATCCATTAGTTACGAAATTCCTCTGGCTTTATCTGTATTAGCAGTTGTCATGATGTCCAATAGCCTCAGCACCATCGATATTGTAGAACAACAATCGGGATATGGTATTTTGGGCTGGAACATTTGGCGGCAACCAGTGGGCTTTTTCATCTTTTGGATCGCTGCTTTAGCTGAATGTGAGAGACTACCTTTTGATTTACCCGAAGCAGAAGAAGAAATTGTAGCCGGGTATCAAACGGAATACGCTGGCATGAAATTCGCTCTCTTTTATCTAGGTTCATACGTTAACTTAGTATTATCGGCCTTAGTTTTTGCCATCCTCTACTTAGGGGGTTGGGAGTCTCCTATTCCCTTAGATAAGTTAGCCGGATGGTTGGGAGTGAGTCAAGATAGTTCTTGGTTACAGGTGATCACAGCCTCTTTAGGTATTACCATGACCGTGTTGAAAGCCTATTTTCTCATTTTTATTGCCATTCTCATGCGTTGGACCGTTCCCCGTGTGCGCATTGACCAATTATTAGATTTAGGTTGGAAATTTCTCTTACCTGTCTCTCTGGTAAATCTCCTATTAACGGCTGCCTTGAAATTAGCCTTTCCTGTGGCATTCGGCGGTTAATTTTTGTTGTTAAGAAATTAGGGAATAAACATCATGTTTAGTATGCTCAAACAAGTTAGCGATTACGCTAAAGGGACAATCGAAGCAGCCAAATATATTGGTCAAGGTTTGTCTGTAACCTTTGACCATATGCGTCGTCGTCCGGTAACTGTACAATATCCTTACGAAAAATTGATTCCCTCAGAGAGATTTAGGGGTAGAATTCACTATGAATTTGACAAGTGTATCGCTTGTGAAGTTTGTGTGAGAGTTTGTCCCATTAATCTTCCTGTAGTTGATTGGGAATTTAATAAGGCTAGTAAAAAGAAAGAACTCAAGCACTATAGTATTGATTTTGGAGTTTGTATTTTCTGTGGTAATTGTGTGGAATATTGTCCCACAAACTGTCTATCCATGACAGAAGAATACGAACTAGCTACTTACGATCGCCATGAGCTAAATTACGATAACGTAGCTCTGGGACGCTTGCCTTATAAAGTGACCCAAGATCCTATGGTAACACCGTTAAGGGAGTTAAATTATTTACCCAAAGGTGTGCTAGATCCTCATGATTTACCCCCAGGAAGTCAACGACCCGGTAAACGCCCGGAGGAAATTATTGAAGAAGCCAACTCTTCTTCATAGTTAATAGGTAGTTGACGGAAAATTGTCCAAAAAATAAACAATTTTTTGTCAACTTTCAACTACGGTAACATGGGCTTCCAGCCTGTACAATGAGGACTTGTACTGAGCTTTTCGAAGTCTGCTTGTGTTACAGATGTATCCATTATTCACTAAAAAAAGGAGAGTCAATAAGCGTGAATTTAGCTGAAGGAGTCCAAATTATTTCCTTTGCCATCTTAGCAGGATTAGTTATCATCACTGCTTTAGGTGTGGTCTTGCTGGAAAATATTGTTTATTCTGCCTTCTTATTGGGAGGAGTATTTATCAGTATTTCGGGGATTTATATCCTGTTAAATGCTGATTTCGTAGCTGCTGCACAGGTATTAATTTATGTAGGTGCAGTCAATGTTTTAATCTTGTTTGCTATCATGTTGGTTAATAAAAAACAAGATTATTCCAGCATACCTACACCCTGGATACGTCGTGGAGCAACTGCTTTAGTTTGTGCAGGACTCTTTGCCCTATTAGGGACAATGGTTTTGATAACCCCTTGGTCCATAGAAAGTAATGCTCCGGGGTTGATTGAAAATACTGTTGTCGAAATTGGTAAACATTTCTTTAGCGATTTTCTCTTGCCTTTTGAGTTGGCATCTGTTCTCTTACTGATGGCAATGGTAGGAGCAATTGTTTTAGCACGTCGTGACTTTATTCCCGATACTTTACCAACGGAAGATGGTGTTATCACTTCATTACAACTGCCTGAAAAATTGAGTGAACTAGAATCAAGAGAATTGTCTGCTTCTAAATCATCTGAATCGTAGAAAATTGAATTTTACTGTTATTTAGTTTGTAAAAATTTGAGGTATTATGGAAATAAGTTTAGAGTTTTGTTTACTGTTAGCCGCTGCACTTTTCTGTATTGGGATTTATGGATTAGTGACCAGTCGCAATGCAGTGAGAGTTTTAATGTCTATTGAATTACTGTTAAATGCAGTTAATTTGAACTTAATGGGATTTTCTAATTTTCTTGATCCTGTTGGTATTAAAGGTCAAATTTTTACCATATTTGTGATTACTGTAGCAGCAGCAGAGGCAGCCGTTGGGTTAGCTATTGTCTTAACAATTTATCGTAACCGCGAAACAACAGACATGGAACAATTTAATCTCTTGAAATGGTAATTTGAAAAAGGTAGAATGTATTTTTTTAAACATTCTACTTTTTTTTTCGCTTATAACGCCGTTTTTTTGGCTTTTTCTGAGACTGTTTAAAATGACTAACAACAATATCACTTATACTATGACTCATGGCACCTAATTCTAACCCAATAAAGGTAATAAGTGCTTCCCCTAAATATTGATTTTTTAGCAATTGAAAGTTAGTTTCTGCAACCTCACGCCAATTCCAATTAAACCCCCAAATGAATTGAGCGATCGCAATTACAAAAACAGCTACAATCAAAACAATAATGAAGATATAAATAATTCGTATCACCGTTCCTACGATTAACCCATGAGAGAAAAAAGAACGATGTTTTAAACAAGACTGATAGGGGAACCAAACCCAGCGTATCATCCCCCAACGTTTATACTGTATAGAATAAATATCCAAGTCAGGACCAAACATTAAGCCACTGAATAAATACGCAGCACTAAACCATAATAGCCATTCCCATTGACGAGTGAGAATATAGGTTATGACCGCCAAGGGAGGTAAACTAAGATAGGTGATGCGATCGTGAGTACGGCCAGAAGGCATGATCATCAGTTATGAGTTATCAGTTATTCTCAAAGACGGTTATTGGTTGTGAAGTTTCCCGAAAAAATAAAAAAGGTTGGCTTTTTCCGATAGATGTGTTACGATAACAAAGCATGAGCAAGGGCGATTAGCTCAGCGGTAGAGCTCCTGCCTTACAAGCAGGCTGTCACTGGTTCAAATCCAGTATCGCCCACTACTATTAAAACCTCCGAGGTACCCTAACTAAAATCCGTTACAGTTGGGGACTTCTTTTGACATTTTAGTTGTTGAACTTCCCTCGCTGAAAGACGAGGGATTCCCATATAGACTCTTAACTAGACTACTGAAATAGTCCCCGTCAGACCGCCATTACTGGGCTGTTTAACCACGGGCGCACCGACCGCGTCTTGGTGCAGCTCGGTCTTGGGGGTTTCCCCCAAGACCGAGCTGCACCGCAGTTTGCTCTAAACCTCTTTGTTTTCTTATTAATGAAGCTGCAACGTCTCTATCTTGTTCATAGCCACATTCAAGACATTTATGAACTCTTACATCTAGCTCTTTTTTCCCTGTATGTGTTCCACAATTAGGACAAATTTGCGAAGTGTAATCTTTATCAACTTTGGCAAAATATGTATCTGTTTGACTACAAACATATTCTAGTATAGTGAAAAATTGACCTATTCCCATATCTAATGATTGTTTACAAAACATACCTTTAGACCATGAATTGAAGTTAATATCCTCTACAAATATCATTCCTGATTCTTGGCAAAGTTGATGAGATAATTTGAAATGATAATCTTTCCTTCTATTAGCTACCCTAATGCGTGACCATGAGGACTAGGCAATGGTACATCAACATCAAGTTAAATCATCAAATTAACATAATAACCAGATGCTTTTTTTATGATTTGGGCTTGTTTGATCTTAAACCCATCAGGAATATCCCTGGATTTCTTTAACTTAATATTTTTAAGCAAAGGTATCTTGAGGTAACTGCCATTTAATTCAATTTTATTGCTAATTAGGTTAAAAGACTTCATTTTCTTTTTATATCGAGGAAAACCCATTCCTTTAGATTTCATGTCATTAAATGCTCTATCTAATTTCCGCAATGTTTGCTGCATAGCTTGAGCATTACCTGACTTAAGCAAAGGATTAGTCTTTTTTGCCTTGGTTAACTCAGTAGATTGAAAATGGTAAGCGCGGATATTCAAATGGTTCAACAATATATTCAGAGTAAAGTGAACATTTGTTTATCTCGCAACTACGAGAGTTAAACCAAAGCTTTCTAATATAGAGAGCGTAATTCCAAACAGACTTACAAACATTTAGATTATGTTCAATTACTTCTATTTGTTTTTTCGTTGGCTGTAACTTGTAGTTGTAAGTTAGATTTAGCATTTCGACAGAGATGCTTATGTTGATATACTAATCCTATCACAACTTTTACAAAGCAATAGCTTAAATTGTAAAACTAAATCCGCTTACATCCCTTCACGGGACGTGAGGGTCTTACGCTCCCTAGATAAAAATCTTCGTAGTTACGAATGATCCCAATCCCGTTTAATACCCTCACGTTTATTAAGGAATCTATCGATAGACATTGCGGCAATACAGCCATCTCCTGCGGCAACTACTGCCTGTTTAAACGGGGTATTGCGAATGTCACCAATAGCCCAAACTCCGTCCACATTGGTTGCCATCATGTCATCTACTTTAACCCCACCATTGTCGTAGAATTCGATCTGAGGACTGACAAAATCTGTAATTGGTCTGGAACCGCTTTGATAGACAAAAACTCCCTCTACTGGTAGAGAAGACTCTTTTGGCCCTCCTTTTGTTTTCATCAAAATATTGGTGACCCCTGCTTCATTACCTTCAACACGAAGCAAACGGGTAAAATTCCAGTGTTTCACATTAGGCTGACTTAGTAATTGTTGAACATGAGTATCTTCTAGTTCTGGTTCTTTATTGGTGAGCCAGTGTACAGTAGAAGCGAATTTAGTTAAGAATTGAGCCTCTTCGACTGCCTCAGTATTCAGTCCATATACAGCCACTTCTCTCTCTTTATAGAAGGCACCATCGCAGGTGGCACAATAGCTAACACCCCGGCCCAGAAACTCCGATTCCCCTCGTAGGGAAGAGGTTCTTCCCATAGCTCCTGTAGCCAAGACCAACGCTCGTCCCATAAAAGTTCCTTCTGGGGTATAAACTTTTTTAAGTGGGCCTTCCACGTCAATACCAAACACCTGCGCTCTTTGATAGGTAGTGCCAAATGAGATAGCTTGTTCTCGCATGACATCTAGCAAACCATCACCACTAATATCCCCTGCTACTCCCGGATAGTTGGCAATTTTGTGGGTGATTGCTAAGGCTCCCACTGCTGGATTCTTATCTAGAATGACTGTCTTAAAATCTGCACGAGAGGTATATAAGGCACAGCTACACCCAGCCGGTCCACCGCCAATAATGACCACATCAAATTCGTAAGTTTCCAAAATCTATGTTCCTCTAGGATGATATCTACTAACTCTCTAGTCTAAGTCTACAGAGCGTTAAAGTTAAGATAGACAGAAGTGATCATATCTACCCAACTCTTTCTAAGCAAAAAAATCTCAGATAAAAGGACAGCAAAGTTATGGGTAAAGTCACAAACACAATTTTCTGATGTTTTAGAGCAGAAGTGGAGCTAAGCGGACTCGAACCGCTGGCTTTCACAATGCCATTGTGACACTCTACCAACTGAGTTATAGCCCCTAGTAAAGTTCCGTTGAGAACTTACTTCAATAATGCGCATTAACAATGATGCCCTAATTTATAGTGCCTTGTCAAGTCTTTAATCATAATCTTTGGTGACATAACTTCAAATCCTTTGTAATAAGTTAGGACCGTGGGTATCTGTGCCACAAGTGTGATATAGTCCGTAAAAAGAACTGAGACTTAATACTGTTTCTGTCTGACGAGGGCTAGGTTTCCAGGGTTTGGGGTTATTATAAGCATAAAAAGCTTCTACCCCGTCAATACCTAGTTCAACAGCCACAGGAATTACTTTTGTTGCTGGATGACGGTATCTTTCGGGATGGGCTAAAACCGCCATTCCTCCTGCTTGATGAATGGCCTCGATGACATTAACCGCTAAACCTTGACTTCCACTTCGAGACTCTCCTGTGAGGTAAGGTTGGATGGCTGGATGTTCGGAATCAAAAGCATATCCTAAAATATGAACTTCAACATCCAGTAAACTAGAGGTTATCTCAATACCCGTCCACAAATGAGGTAAACTATCCTTTGGTGTTTCTAGGGATGTTCTTTGGAGCCAATTTTGAGCAACTTTATAACCTTCAACGGAATGATGATCAGTGATAGCGAGTCCTTTGAGTCCAATGTTTGTTGCTTGTTCAATCAGTTGTTCAGGGGTCAGTTGCCCGTCAGAACACTTGGTGTGCATATGAAAATTATACTCATAGGGACAACTATTGGCAGTCAGTCTTAACCAGACTTCTTGCAGTGCCTGAGTGTCTTGGGACGATGGTTTCGTTGTCGTTGAAACGATCATAATAGCTAATGGTAATCCGTTAAAGATTGCGATTTGTTACATATTGGTAACATTTCTCAGTATAAAATATTTTTAGTTGATCCGTTGTGATCTATAACGCAAACTTTATCTTAAAGTGTCGGACCATCGACCCTCGGTTTTACAGATGGGATGAAAATCCGACCAACAAACAAACCTATTTTAGCTTCTTTAAACAAACTTTACCGTCACAGTTACCTTGTGTAAGCTAAAATAGAACCATGCTAACTATGACCTACGAATTTAAGCTGCAACCAACTCCTGAACAGATTGCCATCATCGAGCAAACTCTTGATGTATGTCGTTCTGTCTGGAATTTTGCCCTACGTCAGCGCAAAGATTGGTGCGCCTCTCGTAAGTCCCCTATCAATGCTTGCTCCCTCAATTGTGAATATATCATCTCTGCTGATGCCCCTTTCCCAAATTACCATAGGCAAGCCAAGCAACTAACCGATGCTAAAAAGCAATATCCTCAGTTAAATACAGTCCATTCTCAAGTTCTTCAGCAAACTTTAAGAACTTTGGACAGAGCTTGGGATGACATGAGAGCCAGAGGTTTTGGTTTTCCACGCTTTAAGAACAAGTATCGTCTGCGTTCGTTTGTATTCCCACAGTTGGGGAAAGACCCCATAAGAAATGATGCTCTTAAGCTTCCCAAACTAGGATGGGTTGAGTGGCGACTATCTCGACCGATACCAGAAGGCTTTGAAGTTAAGCAAGCTAGGGTGGTTAGAAAAGCATCTGGTTACTTTGTAGGTCTGTCACTACAGTTAGATGTTGATGTCCCATCCCCCCTAACCCCCCTTAGTAAGGGGGGAATGAAAGGGGGGATTGGTCATCCTAGAGGGTTAGATTTAGGATTTGAAAAGTTTGTGGCTACTTCCGACGGTGAAGAGATTAAACGGCCTAGATTTCTTACGACTTTACAACGCAAGGTTGAATTACTGCAACGTAGGTTGAAGAACAAAGAGAAAGGCTCGAATAATCGACACAAGTTAAACCAGAAAATAGCTAGGCTACATCAACGGATAACTGACACTCGCAAAGACTGGCATTTTAAGTTGGCTCATCATCTTTGTGATGGTGTGGGTATGATCTTTGTAGAAGATATCAACTTTGTCAGTTGGCAAAGAGGGATGCTTTCAAAACATAGTGCTGATGCTGGTTTTGGACAATTTTTCAATATCTTAGAGTGGGTATGGTTATCAAGGGATGTGTATTTTGCCAAGGTAAATAAAGACGGCACATCCCAGACCTGTCCTAACTGTGGCGCACACACAGGAAAGAAAACTTTAGATGTCAGGGTTCACCACTGTCATGAGTGTGGGTACACAACTACAAGAGATGTAGCAGCTTCTCAAGAAATTAGGAATCGAGGCATAACCTCCGTCGGGCAGATGGTAGCGGGTCGGCTTACGTCCTTTGAGGAAACCTCACAGGCGTTGGGACCCAAAAATGTCTGTGGACTCAGAGCAACGGGGCGCATCACACGGGATGCTCTAGTTGGTGGGGGACGAAGCAGAAAACTAGCATCGTGAGGTGTTAGAATCCCTCGACTCCGTCGACGGGAGTATGTCAATTCTTGTGGTGATCGATGTCAGACATTTCTGTAGAAACCAATAATTTAGGGTGGCAACTCTCTCAATGGCAACAAAGAATCTCAGAAAAGTGGGAGTTAATGGGGACTGGGTTGGCCAATAACCTTGCTGATACTACTTTCCCTTCTTGGTTAAACTCTCCCTTAGTCAAAGCTATCACTCATCTGCTGTTTTGGGGAATGATTGCTGTTTCACTCATCTGGATCATTTGGAAAGGACAACAGTGGGTGAGATGGTACAGACGTAACATTAAATCCTATAGCGATCGAAGGACTATTAACAACATCCCAGAAATAACACCAGATCGATCTGTGGATCATTGGGTAAGTCAAGCACAACAAGCACAAATACAAGGAAACTATCAACAAGCTTGTCAATGTCTATATCAAGCTATGCTACAACAATTGCATAATCAGAAAATAATACCACATCAATCTAGTCGTACCGATGGAGAGTATGGGAAAATAATAGCAACAATGTCTCAACCTCAACCCTATCAAAAGTTATTACGGATACATCAAGAGCTTTGTTTTGGCAATTTTTCTGCTTCAATATCTTTGGTGGAAACTTGTTGGCAAGCTTATGAAGAAATAATAAAATTATGATTAAATCTCGTCGTAAGTTATGGCTGTTTGTTGGTCTGTTTTTTAGTGTTATTATTCTTTTGACATTATTAGTTGCTCCGAGCCGTAATCAGTTAATGAGTGGGTCAACTTTCGGTGTTGCTCCTGATGGTTATGCAGCTTGGTATGAGTTTATGCAGGAAAGAAATGCTCCTATTGAGAGATGGCAAAAATCTTTTAAAACTTTGCAGCAAAATTATTCAGATAATTCCATCACTCTGTTAAGAGTTTATGGTAAATCTGCTCAATTTGCAGTCAGTAAGACGGAACGAGAATGGGTCAAAAAAGGTAATACTCTAGTTAATTTAGCTTTTCAAGGTAGGGTAACAGAAGCACCTTTTAGTACGAGTCATGAAACGGATTTTGGCGCAGTTAAAATTGAAACGACTCGCAGAAATACTGACTCTTTCAAAGCTATTCTTAAAGATGATTTTGGGGCAATTATTTGGCAAGAAAAACAATCAGAAGGAAAAATTATTTATGTAACCACTCCTTATTTAGCCGCCAATGCTTATAAACTTTCCCCTGGGAATTATCATTTTCTCGCTAACTTATTAGAATCAAGTGGAGGTAATAAGATATTAGTAGATGAATATATTCACGGTTATAAAGATAAGGAAACACAAGAAATTGAAGAGACTAGCAATGTTTTTGCTTATTTACTAAACACTACATTATTAATTATTTTAATTCAAGGATTAGTGATTGTCTTAATTCTTATTTTCGTTTATAATAATACTCTAGAAAAGAAAAAAAATTTAGCTCGAGCAACAGCTAATAATAGTCAAGAGTATATCAACGCATTAGCAACTATCTTACAAAACGCTCAAAGTCGTAAATTTATTATTAAAACTATAGGAGAAGTAGAGCAATTAAAACTACAAAAAAAATTAGGTTTAAAAGTAGGTAAACAAGATAGAGAAAGTCTTGTACAAGCTTGGACGCAACAGACAAAAAAAACACCTATAATGTTAGAAAAATTGCTAAAAATGTCCACTAAAAAACCATCTTTAAACGATATAAAGTTACTGGAATGGATGAAACAATGGAAAACTATTCACCAAGAAATTAATTTCCAATCATCAGATTATGACAACAAACAATAAACAATTTCTGCAAATTAGTCAAACCCTGGAACAAATTATCATTGGTCAATCTTCGATTATTGAGCAACTTTTGATTGCTTTATTAAGTGGAGGTCATGTCATCATAGAAGGAGTTCCAGGAACAGGAAAAACCCTATTAGTGAAAGCTTTATCTAAACTAATTCAAGCAGATTTTAGACGAATTCAACTTACTCCAGATATTTTACCCTCAGATATTTTAGGTACAAATATATTTGATTTTAATACTCGTGATTTTACCCTAAAAAAAGGTCCTATTTTCACAGAAATTTTATTAGCGGATGAAATTAATAGAACCCCACCAAAAACTCAATCTGCTCTCTTAGAAGCAATGCAAGAACAACAAGTTACTTTAGATGGAAAAACCATGGCTTTACCTCCCTTATTTTGGGTAATTGCTACACAAAACTCCTTAGAATTTGAAGGAACTTATACCCTTCCCGAAGCTCAGTTAGATCGATTTGTGTTTAAATTATTAATTGATTATCCCGAACGTTCCGCAGAAAAACAAATGTTAATGCAAGCAAAACAAGGTTCTCAAGGAAGATCCACTAATATTAAAGAATTACAATCAATGGCTACTATTGAAAATATTTTAAACGCAAGAGAAGAAGTTAAAAAAGTTGAATTACAAGAAAATATTATCAATTATTTATTAGATTTAATAGTAAAAACCCGTCAACATCCTGATATTGCTTTAGGTGCTTCTCCCCGTGCTGCGGTTGTTTGGTTACAAACCAGTAAAGCAAAAGCTTGGCTTTCGGGACGTGATTATGTAACTCCAGATGATATTAAAAACATTGCCTTTCCTTTATTACGTCATCGTTTAATTCTTAACCCAGAAGCTCAATTAGAAGGGGTAAATTCTCAAGCAGTAATTGAGTCTATTCTTAAACAGGTTGCTGTTCCCAGATAAGTATTCACAATGGATAATTATATCTTTATAGTTTTTAAGTGTTGAAAAAAGATGATCTTACTAGCTAAACGTTCATATTTTCTTTTAATTATTGCTCTATTGGTAGCAGGATTAGTATCATTATTTAATGTGCTAATTGGTCTATTGTTGCTGCTTTTATTCGATGTCACTTTTTTAGGGGTGATGGTGATTGATGGGAGTAAAGTCAGAAAAAATCGGGTTATAATTAGTCGTCATCCTCTGCAAAAATTGTCTATTGGGAGAGAAAATAAAGTTGCCCTTTCTCTTACTACTAAACAGCAACCGGCACAATTGATTATTAAAGATAATTACCCTCAACAATTTTCTGTTTCTGTACCTACTTTAGAAACCAGTTTAACTGCTCAAACTCAACAAGACTTGTATTACAATATATATCCCGATCAAAGGGGTGAATTTTTGTGGGGGGATATTCGCATCAGACAGTTAAGCCCTTGGGCCTTGGCTTGGTATGATTGGAAAGTGCCAGCGAGTCAAAAAGTGGCCGTTTACCCCGATTTAGTGGGACTGCGATCGCTACTGATTCCCCTTAGTCTAGAAAATACAGGAACTATGCGCTTCCGTCGTCGTTTACTTCAAGGGACGGAATTTAGCGAATTACGAGAATATGTCAGTGGAGAAGATACCCGTTTAATTAACTGGAAAGCTAGTGCTAGAGGGACTCATCCTATCATTAAAGTCTTAGAAGAAGAACGGGAACAAACCCTAATTATTCTACTCGATCGCGGACGGTTGATGACGGCACAGGTGCAAGGATTAAAGCGTTTTGATTGGGCCCTCAATAGTACCCTCTCGTTAGCCTTAACGGGGTTAAATAGAGGTGATTCCGTCGGAATTGGGGTATTTGACAGAGAAGTGGTGACTTGGCTCCCTCCAGAAAGGGGCAAAAGCCAACTTTCAAAAATTATCGAACGCTTAACACCCATACAACCAGTGTTATTGGAACCAGACTATTTTGGTTCCGTCACCCGATTAGTTAATAAACAACATCGTCGGGCGTTAGTGGTGTTAATCACCGATATTATTGATAAAATTGCCTCAGCAGAGTTGTTAACGGCAATGCAACGCTTAAGACCTCGTTATTTGCCTTTTTGTGTAACTTTACGAGATCCCCAAGTAGATGACATAGCCCACAGCCAAACAGAAACTGTTGAGGAGCTTTATCGCCGCAGTGTTGCTTTAGATATGCTGTCACAACGTCAAGTTGCCTTAGCACAACTGCAACAAAAAGGGGTTTTAGTTTTAGATGCACCGGCTAATCAAATTAGTGAACAATTAGTGGAACGTTATCTAGAAATCAAAGCCCGTCATTTATTGTAATATATTGAAAAAATAAATAAGGAGCAGACCGTTGTAATAAGTGTAATAAGTGAATCTCTATGGAGCAACAAGCAGATGAAGATAAAAAATATCTTAGAATCGTATGATTAAGTAAAATTGGTCTGCCCTCAATCAACATATACTTATCATATCTTCTTTTTGATTAATTTAGTAATGGTAAAAATACGACAAGACTTGGGTAAGTCAACTAAGGTATTTTTGTTTAGATCAATCAGGTTAGTTAAGAATCACTAGTGCAGCTTGGCGAAAGTAATCCACCAGATTTTTACAGAAACTTTCGTGACTAGCCACGACAATGTGTTTCAATGAAACTAACGGAAGAATCTCGAAGTTGATGTCCATGATAAAAGCATTGCCAATTAACCTCTCCAACCTACAGAAAACAGTACTCCAACAAATAGTGAGAGGGACAACAAACCCCTATCGCCTTGTTAGACGAGCCAAGCTAATCTTAGCCGCAGCATCAGGAGAGAGCAATAGTTCGATTAGTCGAAGATTAGAATTAGACCGAGTACAAGTGCGTCAGTGGCGATCGCGATGGTTTGAGGAGAGAGAAAAACTGAGTGCCGCCGAAGAACAACAGGTAACGGAGAAAGCATTAATGGTCTTGATCAAAGGAATTTTAAGCGATCGCCCAAGACCTGGAACAACAAAATCCTTTACGGTCGAACAAGTAGTCCAGATTGTAGCGATCGCTTGTGAAGAATGTGAAAAATCAGACAGACCAGTGAGCCATTGGACACCTTCAGAGTTGGCGGATGAAGCCATAAAAAGAGGAATTGTCGAAAAGATTGCCCCCCGTAGTGTGGGGCGTTTTTTAAAAAGAAGCGACATTACAACCACATCTCGTTCGTTACTGGTTAAATGCCAAAATTGATGATCCCTTAAAATTTAAAAAGCAAGTCAAATATATCTGTGAACTTCATCAAGAAGCTAAAACTTTGTTAGAACAAGGAATTCATTTAATTAGTACAGATGAAATGACAGGGATTCAAGCTCTTGAGAGATTATTTCCGAACAAAAGAATCAAGCCTAAACAAGTAGAAAAAATCGAATTTGAATATGAAAGACACGGAACTTTAAGCTTGATTGCGAACTGGGATGTGGCAAGAGGAAAAGTTGTTAGTCCCTCTATTGGACCGACAAGAACAGAACAAGATTTTTCTGAACATATCCAGAGAACGATTAAGATTGATGAAAAAGCAGAATGGATTTTTATTGTAGATAAACTCAACACTCATAAATCGGAAAGCTTAGTCAAATTAGTAGCAGAAAGCTGTGGAATTACTATTGATTTGGGGAGAAAGGGAAAGGAGGGGATTTTGCAATCTATGGACAGCAGAGCAGATTTTTTATCAGATGAATCTCATCGAATTCGCTTTGTTTATATTCCCAAACATACATCGTGGCTTAATCAAATTGAGTGTTGGTTTTCGATCTTAGTCCGGCGTTTACTCAAAAGAATTACTGTCCGTTCAACTGAAGAACTATCCCAAAAAATTCTCAATTTTATTGATTACTTTAATCAACATTTTGCTAAGCCGTTCGTTTGGAAATTTAAGGGCTTTAAAGATCATAAGTGACTGGTGGATTATTTTTGCTAAGCTGCACTAGGACTGCAGCCTATGGAGGGAAGGTAAGACTCGCTATTGTTCGCAATAGAAAGCGCATCCCTGTGAAGTGGGAAGCCTCGCATGGCGAATAAGACCGCCCTGAGTGCTGTAGTTGGACTTCTCGGTTTCGGCTTGGAAGCCCCAACTATAGGGTAGCTTAGTTGGGGTAGTTCACCTATTCATTCTCTTCTTAAAACCCCTGCCCGACAATCTTTTAACCACAGTTTAATCCCTTGACCGATCGCACCATTGATGGCATCTTGAGGGGGTAAAGGTAGATCAGCTTGTTCTAAATCCGCCAATTGAGAAAACAATAAAACAACTCGCCAACCGTCGGAACTGGGGGTTAAAAATAACCAATAATAATTTTGCAATAAAATCGCTTCTGTTTCGGTGTATTGTCGTTCTAAGGTAGTAAAAAATACCTGTTTGGTTTCATCGGGTAATTGAGGTTCATATTGTAAATTACTCAGAGGCAAAGGCTCAAAGTCAGGGTTTCCTGCTACCAAGATATAGTTATAAACTTCAACACTGCGATCGCCTCTTCTCGCCCGTTGTGTCACTCGGTTGCCGTAACTGGGTAAATCTTTTAACATCCGAGTCATCAAAGTTTCTATATCCAAAGAACAAGCAGTGTCACTTTTCGGTATAGTTTGGCTTTGAGCCATAGCAGGCCATAGAAAACAGGCCATAGTGAGGAGTCTGAGAACTAAGAGCCACAAACTATTAGATAATCTTGTTCTTCTCTCTGTGGGTATTTGATTTTTAGCTACTAACTTCATCAACAATACGGTTCCAAGCCATAACAGGATCATCTGACATTGTAATAGGTCTACCAATGACTAAATAATTTGCCCCTGCATCCAGGGCCTGTTTAGGTGTCATTACCCTTTGCTGATCCCCTGTTTGTCCCCAACTAGGACGAACCCCAGGACAAACTAAGACAAAATCTTTCCCACAAACTGCTCTCAGTTGAGCTACTTCCTGAGGAGAACACACAGCCCCATTTATGCCGCAATCTTTGGCTAATAAAGCCATCTGTAGGGCGTATTCTGGCAGTTCTAAAGGAATTTTCAGATCAAAGGCCAGGTCCCGTGCATTGAGGCTAGTGAGCAAGGTTATGGCTAATAATTGAGGGGGTGAGGCACTGTGGGCAATAGCTTCTCTCGCTGCTTTGAGGGCATTTTTGCCAGCAGTAGCATGAAGGGTTAATAAGTCTACCTCGTATCTAGAGGCACTACGGCAAGCTCCCATTACCGTGTTAGGAATATCATGAAATTTCAAGTCAAGAAAAATCTTTTTTTTCCGCTCTTTGAGGTGTTTAAGAATAGTCGGCCCCGTGGCCACGAATAATTCTAACCCCACTTTCCAAAAGCTAACTTGAGGTAAACGATCCAATAAGGCGATCGCTGCTTCTTCTGTAGGAACATCTAAAGGAACAATGATCTGATCAGCAACAGACATAAATCATTAAAAAAAGAGAGGTAATCAATTGTAAGTCTAACAAAGACTAAAAGTATTGACCCTCTCTCCAATAAACATGAAAATTTAAGCTTCTTTGTTAAAGAATCCTTGAATTTGTCCAATAGCGGCTGCTGCGATATTAAAACCGGCCCAACCGGCCGCGATGAGAATAGGTCCTACTACGACTAAAATACGCCAATCCATTTTTTGTTTCCTCTGTTACTTTTTATGGTAATTTAATGAAAAAATTATCTCTTTATTTATAACTTATCACGATTCATTTGTGAATCCCAAATTATTTCCTTTGTTGGCATGGACTAAAGCAAGTTGTTGATAACGCTTAGCGTGTTCGATCATTTTGTCTGCTTCAGTCTCGGATAAATCCCGGGCCCGTCTCGCTGGAACCCCTACCACCAGGGATCTCGGTGGTACATTTTTATTGACCACAGCACCGGCACCGATCAGGCTGCCCGTTCCCACCCTAATACCGTTCAAAATAACCGCCCCAATACCGATTAAACAGGCTCTTTCGATATGGGCCCCATGAATTACTGCTCTGTGTCCAATGGTGACGTATTCTTCTAAACAAGTTACTTCCCCGGGATCACCGTGGAGAATGGCTCCGTCTTGAATGTTGCTGTAGGCTCCAATCTTAATTTTTTCCACATCAGCGCGCACCACAGCAGAATACCAAATACTAACCCCTTCAGCAATTTCTACATCCCCCACAACCACCGCATTCGGGGCAACAAAAGCAGCTTGCGAGAGATCCGGCGGTGGCCAATAAGACGGAAATGAACATAAGGAGTCTGGCATAAATCTAAGCTAAATCTAAAATCTCGCGGTAGGATCGAGGCGACTTGGAATTAGTCGATATAATAGCTACTAGCAACGGTTATTAGGAGATCACCAGCAGAAGTTAAGAATTTCTTTTCTTTTCTTGCTAAGTAAAAACTCCGGTCTGTCCTGCTGCTTGAAACACACACAACCTATTCAGCACAGCTATTCAGACCATCCAGTGCAGTTATAAACAACTAAAAACAGATGACTCTAAGTTTACAATACCCCATTTATGGGCCAGAAATCCAATGTCCCCATTGTCGTCAAGTTATTCCTGCTTTGACCTTGACAGATACTTACTTATGTCCTCGTCATGGTGCCTTTGAAGCTAACCCGAAAAATAATGAGCTAGTTCATTTACAGTCAGGTAGGCATTGGCGACGGTGGGAAGGGGAATGGTATCGACAACACACCCATCCCGACGGTATTCGCTTTGAGATTCACGAAGCCCTAGATCGACTTTACACCCAAGGGTATCGGGCTACTAAAGTGATTATTGCCAATCGCTATAAAGAGTTAGTTAGTACCTACTTGGAGCGTAACACCTCCTGGCGAGGAAGCTCTCAATCGGTGCCTCGGTTGTATGGTTTACCGGTAGAATTTAGCCCCGATATTCCCAGAGAACCCCAATGGGACGTTATTAACTTCGATCTAGAAAAAGAGCCTGGGGTTCCTAAACGTTATCCTTATTTTCGACTGTTTGAATAATCATGCACCACGCTTCCATTCGCACGGCTAATATTCATCAAGCCATCGCTTTTTATGAACTGTTAGGTTTTACAGTTAAAGAACGGTTTACTACGGGTTACACCCTGGCTTGTTGGATGGAAGGTTTAGGGGGCAGAATCGAGTTGATCCAAATTCCTGAACCCAAACCAGCACCCGATGCTTTTGGGGACGAGCATTACGTAGGCTATTATCACTTATCCTTTGATTTAAGCGATCGCATCTCGGATCTTGCTCTTTGGTTGACTGCTTTAAAAACTAAGTTAAGTGAACTCTCTCAAAAAGATCCGAGCCAATTCTCCCCCCTGACGATTTTACTAGAACCCCAACAACAAATGATCGGCCACACCGTCTATGAAGTGGCTTTTATTGCTGATTGCGATGGTTTGCCTTTAGAGTTTCTGAGAATTTTGAAACAGTAGTAGTTGTTATTCAAATTGTTACAGTTCTTTACTAATGTAGGTAACAGAGTATGACGAAATGATACTATTTCCTAAAATACCTTTTTTCTGAGGGACATAAAAATATCATGGCAGAAGAACTTAAAGGAAGCCTTCCTAAATTCGGTGGTAGCACCGGCGGTTTACTCTCGAAAGCTGAACGAGAAGAAAAATATGCCATCACCTGGACTAGCAAAAAAGAGCAAGTCTTTGAAATGCCTACAGGTGGTGCGGCTATCATGAATGAAGGAGAAAATCTCCTCTATTTGGCTCGAAAAGAACAATGTTTGGCTTTGGGAACCCAGTTACGGACAAAGTTCAAACCCAGAATTCAAGATTATAAAATCTATCGCGTTTATCCCAGTGGTGAAATTCAATACCTTCACCCCGCTGATGGTGTCTTCCCCGAAAAAGTTAACGAAGGCCGTGAATACAACGGTAAAATCGACAGAAAAATTGGGGATAACCCTGAACCTGTTACCCTTAAATTCTCTGGTAACGCTCCTTACGATGTTTAATTGTCGATAAATTAGCTAACCGCGCCCGTAGCCCCGCACTGTACCGTAGGTCAGTGTCGGGATGAAAGGCGGGTCAATAATTGGGGTTTGATGCCCCAATTATTGAAAAAAAAGTAAGTTAAAATATAATAGAGTTATCGGTAAAATTAATGAAGTAGTCATTAACAACCAGATAACTGGTTACTGGCCACCGCTCATTTTTAGCTAGACTTATGATTTTTCCTGACTTTGAGCAGTTTTCCGTATTAGCACAACAGGGTAATTTTGTTCCAGTTTATCAAGAATGGGTGGCGGACCTAGAAACCCCAGTTTCCTCTTGGTACAAAGTTTGTGGCGATCGCCCCTACAGTTTCCTCTTAGAATCGGTAGAAGGAGGAGAAAACTTAGGCCGTTACAGTTTCTTGGGTTGCGATCCCATGTGGGTGTTATCTACTCGAGGAAATATCACCACCCAAACCTATCGAGAGGGTGAGGTCAAAACTTTTACAGGAAACCCCTTTGATATTTTGATGGAATGTTTAGCATCCATTAAACCAGTTACTCTACCGGAACTACCCTCTGGTATTGGCGGTTTATTCGGGTTTTGGGGCTATGAGTTGATTAATTGGATCGAGCCAATAGTTCCTATTTATCCTATTACTGACGATGATCTTCCAGACGGGATCTGGATGCAAGTAGATCATCTGCTTATTTTTGATCAGATTAAACGAAAAATTTGGGCCATCGCCTATGCTGATCTACGAGATGAGACGATCTCTTTGGAAGAAGCTTATCAAAAAGCTTGCGATCGCATCACCAAGTTAGTCTTAAAGCTACAACTGCCCTTACCAATTCAAGGCAAAACTCTAGAACTAAATCTTAATTCAGAAGAGACACAACCCTTAAGCTACACCAGCAACACAGAACCCTCTCAGTTTCACAAAAACGTGGGTCAGGCCAAAGAATATATCCGTGCAGGGGATATATTTCAAGTAGTGCTATCTCAACGGCTACAAGCTCATTATGACGATGATCCTTTTAATCTTTATCGTTCCCTACGGTTGATCAATCCTTCCCCTTACATGGCTTATTATAACTTTGGAGATTGGCAGATTATTGGCTCCAGCCCCGAGGTAATGGTTAAAGCAGAGCAAACCGAAGACGATTCTTTAACCGCCATTTTACGACCCATCGCAGGAACAAGAAAAAGGGGCAAAACTGCTAGGGAAGATCAGGCTTTAGCAGAAGACTTATTACAAGATCCCAAGGAAATAGCTGAACACGTTATGTTAGTGGACTTAGGCCGCAACGATCTGGGCCGTGCCTGTTGTCAAGGGAGTGTGACAGTTAATGAGTTAATGGTCATTGAACGCTATTCCCATGTGATGCACATTGTCAGTAATGTGATCGGAAAATTAGCCCCCAATAAAACCCCGTGGGATTTATTTAAAGCTTGTTTTCCTGCCGGAACCGTTAGCGGTGCGCCTAAAATTCGGGCCATGGAAATTATCAATGAGTTGGAACCCGAACGCCGAGGCCCCTATTCTGGGGTTTACGGTTACTATGATTTTGAAGGACAGTTAAACACTGCGATCGCCATTCGGACAATGGTGGTGCGTCCCCTCGAAAACGGTCAACATTTGGTCTGTGTTCAAGCAGGAGCAGGTTTAGTAGCTGATTCTGATCCCGAAAAAGAATATGAGGAAACCATAAATAAGGCCAGGGGGTTATTAGAGGCCATTCGTTCTTTAAGTTAGCTTCCTATCGCTGTTTAATTATGAGTAAATAGTGAAGTTTTGTTAAGGGAGAGAACAGGGTAAGTACCCTCTTAATGATAACCTTAAGATAATGTTAAAATTTAGTATTCAGGGGAACAAACCAATGGTCAGACCTGATGTTGTGCTTCATGCTTTTAATTGGAAGTATCAAGAGATTATCGATCGATTGGGAGAAATAAAAGAGGCAGGTTACGGTGCCATTTTAATTCCTCCACCCCTTTATTCAGATGTCCACAGTGACCATTGGTGGCAATGTTATCAACCCAAAGATTATCGAGTGCTTCTCTCCCATTTAGGGGGAAAAAAAGAGTTAGAAGAATTGATTAAACAATGTCATAGCAGTGAGCCTCAAATAAAGCTTTATGCAGATATTGTTATTAACCACATGGCTAATGAAGATCGAGGCGATCGATTAGATTTTCCAGGAGAAGCTGAACTAGCAAACTATCGCCATAATCGAGATTTATTTGAAGCCAATAAGTTATATGGGGACTTAAATGAGGGCTTATTTTCTGGTTTTGATTTTAATCGTACAGGAAATATTCAAGAACATGAATGGTGGGATCGAGAACGAGTTATTTATGGAGATTTAAGCGATCTACCAGATTTAATGGACTCTCCTTGGGTTTTATTACAGCAAAGAACTATGTTAGCAGCTTTAGTTGACATGGGTTTTGATGGCTTCCGTATTGATGCCATTAAGCATATTACGACGAGAATGATTGATAATTTTGCTGATAGTGAAGCTTTAGCAGGAAGCTATTTGTTTGGGGAAGTTTTGACTACTAATGATGAAGAAGAACGGATCTTTTTAGACCCCTTTCTTCAGGAAACTTGGATATCTGCCTATGATTTCCGTTTATTTCAAACTATCCGAAAAGCATTCGAGATGGGGGGTTCCCTGAGAAAACTGGCCCGTCCTGAAAATGAGAATAATGGTTTACCTTGGGATCGGGCTGTAACCTTTGTGGTTAATCATGATCTCCCCCATAACGACGATTTTCGTGAGTTTCTGCTCGAGCCAAGGGATGAACATTTAGCTTATGCCTATATTTTAGGGAAAGATGGCGGACTGCCTTTAATTTACTCAGACCATAACGAGTCGGTTCATAGGTATCATCAAGATCACGATCGCTGGTATGATGCCTTTAAACGAGAGGATATTAAACGCATGATTCGCTTTCATAATGAGGTTCAGGGAAAAGAGATGACTATGTTATATGAAAGTGACTTAGTGTTAGTGTTTGGAAGGGGAGATTGTGGTCTTGTTGCCATTAATAAAGGGGGTGAGCATACTTCCGTTGAATTTAGCACTCATTGCTTAAAAAAATCCAGTGTCTATAAGGATTTAATTAATAATAACGAAATGACAATTAGTGGGGATTGGTTTACTCTATCTATTAACCCGAGAACCGCTCAAATGTGGTTATGTCAATCAGACCTCGCCGTTAACGACGGGGTTTAAATAAATTACTAGGGGTCAACGGCCGTTGACCCCTACAGTATTGTAGATTGTAGGGTGTATTAGCGTAGCGTAATACACCAGAGTTTAGTTGTTCGGTGCGTTACGGCATAAACTAAATTGTGGCTTATCCCAATAAACAATAGTTCGCGCTTAGCGCACCCTACAAATATGTTCACCCCCTAGAAACAGAATCAAGAGAAGTATTACTTTCCATCACAGCAACAGGAGATAAACCAAGATCCTCCTCTTCCCCTTCATGGTGTTCAGCAAAAGATCCTTCCGGTTCTTTGAGAATAAACCAACATAAGAAAGCAACAATAACCGCCATAATACCCATTATCTGGAAAAATGCAGTATTCGCTTGAGCAATAATAGCAGCACTAGGATCTTTGCCTCCTCCCAACCATTCCGGTAACAAACTAAAAATGGTTAAATAAGCCACTGCACCCACATTTCCGTAAGCCCCCACATTACCAGCAACTTGACCAGTAATACGACGTTTTACCAGGGGTACAATAGCAAAAGTTGACCCTTCTCCAGCTTGCACAAAAAATGAACAAGCCATAGTTAAAATAATGGCACCGGGTAGCCACCAACTACTACTAACAGTCCCCATCATCAGATAACCAATACCCATACAGAGAGTTAACACAGCCATAGTATTCTTACGACTGCCCAACTTATCGGAGATCAAACCACCACCCGGACGAGACATCAAGTTCATAAAGGCATAACTAGAAGCGATCATCCCTGCTTGTGCCGGGGTTAAGGTAAACGTCCCTTCAAAAAACGTCGGTAGCATAGAAACCACTGCTAACTCTGACCCAAAGTTAACAATATAGGTTAATTCCAGAATAGCTACCTGAGAGAAACGATAACGATCTTTAGCTGGATATTGTTTCTTACCGGTCATTAAATCTTTATTTACCACCCAACAGTTATAAGCTTGGAACAGATATAAACCTATTAAACAAGCCCAAACAATGTACATGGTATTGACACCATAGAAACCCACTTTTGTCAACCGCCAAGCTAACACCATGAGAATACCGGATAAAGGCGCATTCATCACCATTAAGAACCAAAAATCACGCTTTGTCGTAACTTCGATCCCTCTAGCACTTTTGGGTTTACGGTAGGTTTTTCCAGGGGGATAATCTTGGACGTTATTGTAGTATAAAATCCCATACAGCGCTGCGATAATGCCCGTTCCAGCGATGCAAAGCCTCCAGTTGAAGGGGATCACCTGCGGGGGAAAGTGCGCCAAAGGCGAACCAACCGCCGATGGTGGGCAGGGTAAAGGCAGCAGCAGCAGATCCAAAGTTACCCCAACCGCCATAAATACCTTCAGCTAGTCCTATTTCTTTGGGGGGGAACCATTCTGCAACCATGCGGATACCAATAACAAACCCTGCACCAACGATACCCAACATTAATCTTCCGATCACTAACTGGGTGAAACTTTGTGCCGTGGCAAAGATTAAACAGGGAATAGCGGCATACATCAACAATAATGTATAGGTGATTCTCGGTCCGTAGCGATCCAATAACATTCCGATGATAATGCGCGCAGGAACCGTTAAAGCGACGTTACAGATAGCTAAAGTTCTGATTTGACTGACTTCTAGTCCAAAATCAGCTTTTACTTGAGTTGCTAAGGGTGCTAGGTTAAACCAGACCACAAAGGATAAAAAGAAGGCAAACCATGTCATGTGGAGGATCTTATATCGCCCACGCAGTGACCACATTTCTCCGAGCATTTTTAATTTTTCCTCTCTATTAAGGTTAGATAAGATTTCAAGTCAAGTGTTAGGGAATAGGGAACTTCTGAACAGGGAACAGTTGGTTTCTGTAGGGGCTAACGGCCGTTAGCCCCTACGGGAGTTTTCGTTTTGCCCCGAAATTTTCGATTAAGATATCGGTCAAAACAGGGATTAAATCGTCGCAAGCGATCCTTTTTTGCACACAAGTGCCTAAATGAGCATCTTTTCCGACTTTTCCCCCCATATACAAGTTAACCCCTTCGACAGTTTGGCCGTCTTTGCGAACTTTCGTCCCCATTAAACCAATGTCTGCAACTTGGGGTTGGCCGCAGGAGTTGGGACACCCTGTCCAATGAATACGAACGGTTTTGGGAATTTCTAAGGCTTCATCTAGTTCCTTAGCCAAAGCAACGGCACGATTTTTGGTTTCAACTAAAGCAAAGCTACAAAATTGCGCTCCAGTGCAAGAAACTAAGGCTCTTTGTAAGGGTTTTGGGCTAATACTGAATTTTTCGAGGATGGGTTCCTCTAAAAATGTCTCTAGGTTTTCCTGGGGAATATGAGAAATAAGGACATTTTGCTCAACAGTGAGGCGAAGTTCACCATTTCCATAGACTTCTGCCAGTCTAGCAAAGTCTAACATATCCTCAGCATACAAACGACCCACAGGGACGTGCATCCCCACATAGTTTAAACCTGCTTGTTTTTGGGGGAAGACACCGAGATGATCCCGTTTTTCCCAGTCAATAGCGTCTTTTTCTGCTTCTGTCTCCAGTTGATAGCCTAATTCTTGTTCCACCTCGGCACGGAACTTATTTAAGCCCCATTCATCAATCAACCACATAAGACGGGCTTTTTGACGGTTGCCTCTTAAGCCATTGTTCCGAAATATTGTTAAAATGGCACGGCATAGGTCGATAACTGCTGCTTCTGTTGGGGGAACCCACGCATTAAGGGGAATGGCAGCATCACAACGACTGGCGGAGAAAAAGCCACCAACCACGACATTAAACCCTAATTCACCGTTCTTGTAAGCAGGAACAAAGGCAATATCGTTAATTTCAGCGTGAACCGAGTTATCTCGTCCCCCTTCGAGCGCAATATTGAACTTTCGGGGTAGGTTAGTAAAGTCATAATTACCTGCACCGTGATTAGTAATCATGTCCTGTACTTTCTGGACTAACTCACGGGTGTCGATCAGTTCATCCGCATCTAACCCGGCCATGGGTGAACCCGTAATATTACGGACGTTATCCATTCCCGACTGCATAGAGGTTAGGTTAACCTCTTGGAGACGGTTAAAGATGTCGGGAATATCTTCGAGACGAATACCCCTTAGTTGTAGGTTTTGTCTGGTGGTAATATCAGCGTTTCCATCTTCCCCATAGCGTTGTACGATATGACCAAGAACCCGCATTTGTTCGCTGGTGAGGATACCATTAGGCATCCGCAGACGTAACATGAACTTACCAGGGGTGAGGGGACGGTAAAAAATGCCCACCCATTTAAGGCGAAGTTCGAGATCGCTTTTGTCCATGGCCTGCCAACCGATCTCGGCAAAATGTTCTAACTGATCTTTGATATCTAGTCCATCTTTTTCGGCTTTTAGTTTTTCAAATTTATTTAATTTTACTTTCTTTTTAGGTTGGGTACTCTGCACCACTATTAAAACCCTCCTCTTGCTTGAGTTGTATTTAATTTAAACTTCACAATAGGAGAATTTATGTAGCTAATGTAACAAAATGTTAAATTACATTCGTTTTTTGCATTTTTATTATGTTTTTCTTGCATATCTGTTACGTTTGATTACCTACGGGTAGGGGTGAACGGCCGTTCACCCCTACAGGAATGGGCTTGAGGGTAAAATCAGAGATAGATTGAATTGTTAATTGACTATTTTAGCTAAAATAGCTATTCTAGACTTAATGATAGTAACTAAATTAAAAAATTGATGAAAAAGTTAGCAGCATCTGACGCAAAAAACCGTTTTGGTGAAATGTTAGATTTAGCCAGAAGAGAACCAGTACACATCACCAAAAAAGGACGTAATGTTGCTGTTGTTCTTTCTACTGAAGAATTTGAAAGGTTAACAGAATTAGAAGATAAATTATTAGCTATAAAAGCTAAAGAAGAAGGCTTTATTCGGGTTGAAGAAAGCGAGAAACTTTTACAGCAGTTAGCCTCTACATCAGCAGTGGTTTGGTCACCTCAAACTGATAAAAAATCAATTGAAGCCTTATCAGAATTATTAAAAACTGTAGAGGATGAAGATACATGACTAATGGTCAGCGTTTTCCTTATTTCTGATCATCTTCATCTTGTTTGATTCTTTTTCGTTCTCTAAACTTTATACCAAACTGTTCATAAATAGCTTGTCTAAATTTCTTATTTTCTTCAATTGTAACTCGTCTTGCTTTATTGAAATGAAACTCATTTTTTTTGTTCATTATATCAATAATATTTAACTTATGGTACGAATTAAAGCTATCAACGAAACCTCTCCATATTTACCTGAAGTAAATAAGCTTGGTGATGCAAACAAAGCTACTTTAGGCTTCTTTTATAAGGGGGCTTTTGAGGAAAAAGCAAGAAATAAACAGATTTTAGTTGCTCTTTCTGATAGTGGCGAGTTTATGGGTTATTTAATGTACAGAAATGTTAAGAGTCATAATCGAATTAGTATTATACATCTATGTATTAAAAATAATTATAGAGGACAAGGAATCGCGAAACAACTCTTAAATTATTTAAAAAGTATAACATCTCAATATAGGGGGATAGAATTGCGATGTCGTCGTGATTATGGTATCGATAATATGTGGCTCAAACTAGGTTTTTGTGCTGTCTATGATAAAAAAGCAAAAACAAAAGGAAAACTCCTTACATATTGGTGGTTAGACTACGGCTATCCTAATTTATTGTCACTGATAAATGATCAAAAATCTGAATCAAAGTTATCTATTATTATAGATTACTCTATATTTCAAGAAATTTATTTATATAATCATTCATCTAAACCTCAAGAAGAAAAAAGTAAGGATTCTAAAGTTTTATTAGCTGATTGGCTTGAGCCTAACATAGAGATGTGGGTTAGTAAGGAAATTTTAAATAAAATTAACCAAATAAATGATTATCAAAAAAGACAATCTATCCGAAATATTTTTTCTCAATTGAGTTGTATTAATTATACAGATCAGCAATATCAAAGGTTCTTAATATCAATAAAATCACTTATTCAGGAAAATAACTTACTAATAGATGAATCTTATCTTCGTCATATCGTACAATCTCTTGCTTCAGGGATTAATATAATTTTGACTAACAATGTAGATATTTTGAAATTATCTGACCAATTCTATGAAGAATTTAAAGTTATTCTCATAAGTCCTAATGACTTTATAAAACGTTTTGATGATATTGAATAACAAAAAAATTATCACTCCAGATTTTTTGCAGGAATTCACTCATTAAAACAACTTCCTATTAATCTAGAAGAAGTAAACAAACTGAGACATGATTTAGTTAATAGTTGCTCAGAAGAAGAACAGCAATATTTTTTAGAAAATCTTAGAAATTTTATTTTTAAGAAAGATACTCATGAGTGCTTAATAATTAAAGATGAAGATAACGAAGCAATAGCTTTAATTGTCTATAATAGAAGTAAAAAAGATCAGCTAGAAATTACTATGATTAGAATAAGTGAACATTATCTTGCTGAAACAGTAGCAAGACATTTGTTATTTACAAGTATTTCTCTATCAGCACAAGAGGGACGACAATTAACTAAAATTACCGATAAATACCTTCAATATGAAATCATTAATATAATTCAAGAAGACTATTTTATAGAAACAAACAATGAATTATCAAAATTAAATTTATCTTTAATTGATACAAAGAAAAATATTGCAGACAAATTGAATAAGTTGGAAAAAAATACCAGAATTGACTTTCTTTTTTCAAAGGTTCTCTGAAAATCTTAGAAAAAATAACTTAAATGCAGAAAATATTTTACTGATTGAACGTTACTTGTTTCCTCTAAAAATTATTGATCATGATATTAAGAATTTTATCATACCAATTGAACCTAAATGGGCAGCTGATTTGTTTGATCAAAAATTAGCTGAACAAACTTTATTTGGTTTTAGTCAAATAAAACTAGCTCTTAACCGAGAGGCAGTGTATTATAAGTCTAAAAGATCCCCTAAACAATTAGCTCTAGGTATAAGTGGTCGAATTTTATGGTATGTCAGTAGTGGTAGTAATAGAAAAAAATTTTGTCATGTTGGTCGCATTAGAGCTTGTTCTAGACTAGATGAAGTTATTATTGATACTCCAAAAGAACTACATCGTAAATATCGTCATTTGGGTATTTATGAATTGTCTAATATTCTTGAAGTTGCTAAGAATGATGAGCAGACAGAAATCATGGCAATTAAGTTTAGTGATACTGAATTATTTGAATACCCTGTTAGTTTAAAAGAAGCTCAAGAAATACTTAAAAATAAAACAACTTTTATATCTCCTACCTATATTAATAATGAAAAGTTTGCTATAATTTATAAGCAGGGAATGAAAGGTCAATAATTCAAACATTATGTGTAAAAATTTCCTTCTTATTTCTATTAAGCCAGAATATGCACAGAAAATTCTGGACGGTGAAAAAACAGTCGAATTACGAAAAACTAGGACTCGATTAAAACCTGGGGACATAGTTTTAGTTTATGTGTCTTCACCTCAACAAGTAATAGCCGGTTTTTTTGAAGTGAAAAATATTGAAATATTTGAAAATCTTCCTAAACAAAAAAATAATTTTTGGGATAAAATTAAAAATAAAGCTCATATCAAAGAAAAGGATTTTAATGATTATTACAAAAGGGCATCTATAGGAGTAGCCATTTTTATAACAAAAGTACATAAGTTTGATAATACTGCTAAACTTATTAAACTTAAACAGAAGATTAAAAATTTTACTCCTCCCCAAAGTTATAGATACTTAAAACCCAAAGAGATTGAAATTTTAGAATCTATAGTTAAAGAAAAAATTTTAGTCACATAATAAGGAAAAGATAAAATGAAACAAGAAAAAGAACATATAATTAAAAATTTATTTGAGGAGTTTATTGATTCTTATTTTTATAGTCCTGAATTTCTAGAAACTCAGAATATTTATGATCATAATCATAAAACAATACATAATAGTTTTCAAAATATTGAAACAAAATTAGAATTAATAAACGAAGAAGATTTTATTAATGGAGTCTTGAAAGATTTACTTTGTTTAAGTGATCAGGAAACTTGGATAAAATCATGTAAAACTTATAAGATAGATCAAACTTTTACTAATGACAGGGAACAATGGAATATATTAGCGGAAAAAGTATATAATTTTATTCATGATTTGTTAATATACCCTGAAAATTTGCAGATTATTTGTAATAGATATCTAAGCTACGATTTATTTAAAAGTATTCCTCTCTGTTTAATTACTCGAATCTTAAATGCTTTAAATCGTCAAAAATTTTTTATGGTTATTCCAACTTCTCTAAAATTAATTAATTATTTATCAGAAAGTTCCTATAATCTATCTCTTAGGGATTATCCATCTATTAATTTTTTAAGTCAAAAAATAATTACAATTCTGAAATACTCTAAAAATTTGTCTAGTATTCCATTTCTATCTGACAGTGAAATTTTTTACTACTTTTGTGATTGGTTATATAGAATTAAAAAAATTGATAAGACTTCACTACTATTGGATAAAAACCCGACAAAACAATACACAATGATGCAGCTTATTGAAGATACTAACTTAGAAGAAAATGAATTAAACCAATACATCAAAACTCTAAAACGTAAAAAACATATTATCTTTCAAGGTTCACCAGGAACAGGAAAAACCTACTTAGCGAAACATATTGCTAATCATTTAACCAGTAGTGAAAACAATGGATTTTATGAACTGATACAATTTCATCCTAGTTATAGTTATGAAGACTTTATACAAGGTATTCGTCCCCAAACTTCAACCGATGGAAACCTAGAATATTCCATGATACCTGGACGTTTTTTAAACTTCTGTGAAAAAGCAAAAGACTGTGAAGGGATGTGTATTTTAATCATTGATGAAATTAACCGTGCTAACCTCTCTCAAGTGTTCGGAGAATTGATGTATTTACTAGAATATAGAGAAGAAGAAATACAACTTGCAGGAAGCGATCAAACTTTCAAAATACCCGAAAATGTTTATATAATTGGAACTATGAATACTGCCGATCGCTCAATTGCTTTAGTAGATCATGCTTTGCGTCGTCGCTTTGCATTTATTCCCATCAAACCTAACTATGACATCCTCAGAAAATACCATCAAAAAAATAGCCCAAACTATGATATTGAATCCTTAATCAACATTTTAATTGAACTCAATAAAACTATTAATGATCCTCATTATGAAATTGGTGTTTCTTTCTTCTTAACTGAAAGCTTACTAGATGAGCTCGAGGATATTTGGACAATGGAAATAGAACCCTATTTAGAAGAATACTTTTTTGACGAAACCGATAAGATTGAGCAATTTCGTTGGAAAAATAGATGATATGTGTACTAATACGATAGAATTAACTGAATATAAACCTTGTAATATTCCCCGTGATCAAATTCCACAAGAGATTATTGATGAGTTAAAAGAAAAATATAAAAGTAAATTACAAATCAATCTAAAATATACAAAACAAGGGGATCAGTGGCTAATTATTTCTCAAGGATGGGTAGGTTATATCCCTATTAATAATGACTGGAATTTTCAGATTAACCCGAAAGTTCCTATTAGGAATATTTTTTAAATGTTAGAGTATGCTTATAACATCAAAAGTTTTCAATTTTTAGATGGTTTAATGACTTGTGAAAGTTTACCCGACTTTATATAACCGTTTAGCAACTATTTTTGCTCATCGTATCTTAAACCGTATTCAAAAAGAACTCTATTCAACCTATATAAAACAATCACAAGAGTTAAATTATGTCAAGGGTAAAATAGATATCAAAACTATGATTAAACATCCCTGGAAACCGACACTAACTTGTCAGTATGATAACTTTACCCAAGACATAGAAGATAATCAGATTTTACTATGGACAATATATATCATCAGTCGTCAACAAATCTGTCAAGCAAATACTCGTATATTAATTAGAAAAGTTTATCACGCATTACAAGGTTATGTAACCCTATCACCCGTTACAGCAAATGATTGTATTAACCGAAAATGTAACCGTCTCAATGAAGATTATCACGGTTTACATTCCCTGTGTCGCTTCTTCTTAGAAAATACAATACCCAGTCATGACAAAGGAAACTACAACAGCTTACCTTTTTTAGTTGATATGAATCAATTATATGAAAAATTTGTCGCAGCATGGTTAATACAACATCTTCCCCCACACTTAGGAATTAAAACACAGCATCGTGTAGAATACGATAGTTTTAGTTTCAAAATTGATTTAATTATCTACAATAAAGAGACACAGGAAAATTTATATGTACTGGATACGAAATATAAAACAAAAATCAAAACATCTGATATTGAGCAAATCATTGCCTATACTTTTCAACAAAATTGTAATCATGCTATTATTATAGAACCCACGAATAATAAGCCCATTAATGCTAAAATAAATAATATGTCTATTCGTAGTTTAAACTTTTCCCTAGATAAAGATATAGAAGTCTCAGGAAACAAATTCTTACAACAATTAATTACACTAAATTCAGTCCAAATAACATAAGTTATGGTGGGCAATTCTAACAATGATATTAACTAACAATCATTTTAGCTATAGGTTTTCTCGGACTCATGAGGTACATCTAACTCCGAACTCCGAACTCCGAACTCCGAACTCCTAAAAATAGAAAACTGTGTACCTCACAAGTATAAGAATTGCTATAGTATTGCCCACCCTACAGTTATCGCGATGATATAATTAGACTACAAGGAAACAATCAAATAATTATTCTGAAACTTTGCCCCTTTAACTGATTGTCCCGCTAAAGGTGAAGGTAATTCAATATTACGTCTTTGATCCCCTGCTTCAATGGTTAATTCTGGTCCATATTGAGTTAGTTTAACCTGTTTTTTCTCAAACCCAGGTAAAAACACCTTAACTTGACGATTTGCAACATCAATGGTGACAGGTTTAGGAGCTTGAGAGTCCCCTAAAAATTGCGGTAAAGCGTCCATTAATGGTTGCCAGTCATGCCCACCCATTTTAGGTAGAGAAGATAGGTTTAAGGGTTCAAATTCGTTGGCTAAAGCGTTTGTTTGACCTTGGTTGACAATGATACCCCGAACTGATAAACCCACTTGTTGCGCCCCACCCCAATAATATTTAGCTGCGGCGATCGCAGTTTCGTCTTCCGTTGTCACCAAATAAGCAGCTACTCTGTTACCATCGGCTAAAGCAGCCTTACCAGACTGTAAAATATCATTAGCAGGAGTATCATTGAGATCATCCGCACTCCAAGAAACATTTAAAATAGCACTGGTAATGGGTTGCACAAAGGGAGCCAAAGTTTTACCCACATCTGACTCCGTTAATACCTTCTGAAACCGTCGTACATACCAACTCATCATTTCTGGAATGCTAAACATTCTCAGGGTATTTAAAGCACTATCCCCGTCATAAACAATGACATCGTAATCCTTACTTTGTTCGTATTCCCGTAAAGTATCCAGAGCTAAGGCCCCATCCATTCCAGGTAATATCCCTAATTCCTGTCCATAAACATTTTTTATGGTAGGCGATCGCAAATATTTCGCCTCTAATTCCTTGACATCTTCCCATCTTTGTGATATTAGTTGTGCTGATTTTAAAGCCATCCCCTTTAAGTTAGGCTCAATTTCTGTGGGAACTGCTTCTAGGGTAGTTCCCCATAAATGATTCAATACTGGGCTAGAATCTTGAGACAAGAATAAGACACGAGATCCCGTGGTTGCTAGTTTTTTAGCTGTAGCGATCGCTACTGTAGAACAACCACTACCGCCTTTGCCCAAAAAGGTTAAAATCAAAGCCATGAGTTATCAAAAATATTGTCTTTAGTAATTAGCATAACCTCGTAGGGGCTTAATAATATTAAGCCCCGAATGAAGTGACGAGTGCGACTTCGTTAATCGATCGCTTTGAGTTCATCATCAAAAAACCAAGTTTCTGATTTATCAGAAAACTCGACTATTGCTCCGACTCCACTACCATCAGTCATTTTGAATTCCTTGATAGTGCCTTCCTTTCCAAGTTTATCCACAACCTGTCCAGAGACGCGATCTCGAAGACGGATCACCTTTACTTTCTGCCCGATTTCCATACCCAAATTTATTATTATATTAGTTAACCATTCCTTAGTTTAGCGGAATTCGGGCCAAGGTTAATGATTAAAATTTTCTTAATTCAACGGGAACAACTCGACAAAACTATCTGACATTTAATACAATACCCCTAAAAATTCGTAATTTATTGGTATTGATAATCCATTATGACCATTAGCCTAAAAGCGAGCCTTCAGGGAGCGTCACTCAGACGATACCTAGAGTTGCTGCGAATGTTAGTAGAAAGAAACTTAAAAGGACGGTACCGAGGCTCATTTTTAGGGGTGTATTGGTCGCTGCTAAATCCCCTGATTATGACGGGGTTGTACGCTGCAATTTTTGGTACAGCATTTGCACAGTATTATGATAATTCAACCTTTAACTATATTTTAGCCGCCTTTACAGGCTTGATAGTGATCAATTTTTTCTCATCTTCCACCAATCAAGCTCTAGGGAGTGTAGTAGGTAACGGAGCTTTGTTAAATAAAGTTCGTTTACCCATAACTATTTTTCCAGTGTCGATGATTGTGGCCAATATTTTTCAATTTGTTATGGGTCCACTGCCCTTATTGGCCATTGTTACCTTAATTGTTTCTAAAAATCCTCTCAATGTTATTGCTCTAATATTCCCTTTGATCGCCCTCAGTTTTGTCTGTACAGGGGTCGGTTTTTTCGTTAGTGCTTTGTATGTATTTTTCAGAGATTTACCCTATTTTTATGAGCTAGTTTGCTTTGTTCTTTGGATTAGCTCCCCTGTCTTTTATCCGGCGGAAATTGTTCCTGCTTCGGTCAAATCTTTCTTACTCCTCAACCCTTTAATCCCTATTATTGAAAGTATTCGCCAGATATCATTATCTGCGGCTTTACCCGATGTAACCTTAATTTTACATTCATTTTTTAATGGTTTCATACTTTTAGTGTTAGGCTGGATCTGTTTCCGCTCCTGGCAAAAAAACTTTATGGATTTGCTTTAAAGGTTAAATGGTAGAAGCAATTAGACTCGATCACGTTTCCCTCTGGCGTAGAACCCAAGAGGAGTTTTCTTATGACTTAAAGAAAACTATCCTATCTATTTTAGAAGGGAAATACCGTCAACCCTCAAGAAAACTGATTCTTGATCGCATTGATTTGACGGTTCATGCTGGGGAGAAAATCGGTATCATTGGCTCCAATGGGTCGGGAAAATCCACCCTACTCAAAGTGATAACAGGAATTTTACAACCTACATCTGGCCAGATTCGTGTTAGGGGAGACATTGCCCCTTTGATTGAATTAGGTGCTGGATTTGACGCTGAATTGTCCGTAACTGATAACATAATCCTTTACGGGGTAATGTTAGGGTTCCCTCGTCAAGAGATGGAAGCTCGCGTTACTTCGATCTTAGAGTTTGCCGATTTAACAGATTACTCCTTAGCCCCCGTAAAAGCCCTTTCATCAGGGATGACTGCCCGTTTAGGGTTTTCCATCGCCACCGATGTTGAGCCAGATATTTTAATCTTGGATGAAGTCTTATCGGTGGGAGATGAAAGCTTTAAACACAAATGTAAGAAACGAATGGATAGACTCTGGGGACATAATACGACTATTTTAGTGGTGTCTCACGGATTAGATTTTATTCAACAAGCTTGCGATCGCGTTATTTGGCTAGATCGGGGTAAAATTCGCTTTATTGGTGATACCGATGAAGGGATTAATCGTTATCTTCTCTCTGTTCAAGAACATTCAACACTAGAATTACAAAACCATCTATGAAAATTTTAATTACAGGGGGAGCCGGCTATATCGGCTCAATTTTAACCCCAACTTTATTGGCAAAAGGCTATGAAGTCACTGTATTAGACAGTTTTATGTTTGGTCAGAATAGTTTGGCTGATTGCTGTCAGTACGATACTTTTAACGTGGTGCGTGGGGACTGTCGTAACGAATCTTTAATCAAAGAATTACTACAAGATGCTGATGTAATTATCCCCTTAGCTGCTTTAGTGGGTGCGCCCTTATGTAGTCGGGATGAAGTGGGAACCCGTACAATTAACTACGAAGCGGTGAAATTGATTTGTGATTTAGCTAGTCCTCAACAACGGATTTTAATGCCTGTAACTAATAGTGGTTATGGCATTGGAGAATCAGGAAAATTCTGTACAGAAGAATCCCCCTTACGTCCCATTTCCCTCTATGGAACCACTAAAGTTGACGCAGAAAAAGCGGTTTTAGAAAGGGAAAATAGCATTACTTTTCGACTAGCTACCGTGTTCGGAATGTCCCCGAGAATGCGGGTTGATCTCTTGGTTAATGATTTTGTTTATCGTGCCTTTTATGATCGGGCTGTGGTCATTTTTGAAGGACACTTTAAACGGAATTATATTCATATTCGTGATGTAGCTAAGGTGTTTGTTCATGGAATTGAAAATTTTGAAACCATGAAAGGCAAACCCTACAATGTGGGTTTAGAAGATGCCAATTTATCTAAGTTGGAATTGTGTGCTGAGATCAAAAAATATTTACCCAAATTCACCTATTTAGAAGCTCCCATTGGCGAAGATCCCGATAAACGGGATTATATTGTTTCTAATGCCCGTATCCTCAAAACAGGATTTGAGCCAGAATGGCCATTAGGTCGAGGAATTCGGGAATTGATCAAAGGCTACACTATCCTACGCAATAGTGTTTATTCTAACGTTTGAAGCAGATGGTGAGGGTAGTTGAGTAATTAATAATTAATTGATATTTTGCTCTCCACACTCCCCCATCTCCCCACACTCCCCACACTCCCCACACTCCCCCCAGTCTCCGGTGTCCCCCAGTCCCCGGTGTCCCCCAGTCTCCGATGTCTCCCCATCCCCCAGTCTCCCCAAAAGTTTCACCCCAGTTCACCTAATAAGGTACAATGACTAACTAGAGCTAAATTTCAGACGGTATCAACCGTAGTCGACCGTTAGGTAGATAAGCGTGGACTTGACTCAAATATTCAACACGACCAACCCAGTTATTGGAGTTGTTCATCTCTTACCCCTTCCCACGTCTCCTCGTTGGGGAGGGAGTTTAAAAGCAGTGATTGAGAGGGCTGAACAAGAAGCCACCGCCCTGGCCGCAGGGGGAGTTGATGGCATTATTGTCGAAAATTTTTTTGATGCCCCCTTTACTAAAGAAAAGGTCGATCCAGTGGTAATCAGTGCTATGACTTTGATTGTCGATCGCATCAAAAACTTAGTGGTGGTTCCAGTTGGGATCAATCTCCTCCGGAATGACTCTGTAGGGGCAATGGCCATCGCTTCGACCATTAATGCCCAATTTATCCGTGTAAACGTTTTAACGGGTATTATGGCCACGGATCAGGGGTTAATTGAAGGCAACGCCTACGAACTCCTGCGTTATCGTCGTCAATTAGATGCGGAAGTGGCTATTTTAGCTGATGTGTTAGTTAAACACGCCCGTCCTCTGGGAACCCCTAATTTAACTACTGCCGTACAAGATACCATTGAACGAGGATTGGCCGATGGGGTGATTCTCTCAGGTTGGGCCACTGGTAGTCCTCCCAGTCTCGAAGATTTGGAACTGGCTAAGGCCGCAGCCCAGGAAACTCCTGTGTTTATCGGAAGTGGGGCTGATTGGGATAATATCGGAAAATTGATGACGGCAGCGGATGGTGTGATTGTAGCCAGTTCCCTCAAACGTCAAGGAAAAATTACCGAAACCGTTGACCCCATTCGAGTTGCTCAGTTTGTCGAAGCAGCCAAAGAAACCACCATATCTAAAGAAAAAACGAAATCTCAGCAACCGTTAAGATTGAGATCATAACCCCTTGTTAGAATCAGGAATAATTGATTATTTAAAGAGAAAAAGGATTATGAGTCGTATTAGTAGACGTTCCGTTCCTTGGCTCCATCGTTGGTCCCGTCCTATGATTGGGGCGATCGCCATTGCAGGGGCTGTTCTAACCGCCTATCTTACCATCACTAAACTAACTGGGGGAGAAGTGGCTTGTGGTGCTGGGGATGCAGAGGCTGTGGCCAGTGGCTGTAAAAGTGTCCTCAATAGTCCCTATGCCACTGTTTTCGGTTTACCCTTAAGTTTGTTTGGTTTTTTGGCCTATAGCAGTATGTCCGCTGCTTCTTTGGGACCTTTCTTAATTCAACCAGAAGGGAAAAAAAGCTTTAGAAAACAACTTGATGAATGGACATGGTTGTTCCTCTTAGCCGGGGGTACTTCGATGGCCGTGTTTAGTGGTTATCTGATGTATATTCTAGCCACGGAATTACAATCGGTTTGTTACTATTGTATCGGTTCGGCGGCTTTTTCCCTGAGTTTAATGGGGTTAAGTATTTTTGGCCGCGAATGGGACGAAATAGGTCAACTTTTCTTTATACCTATTGTGGTGGCTATGATTACTTTGGTAGGAACTTTGGGAGCTTATGCCCATCTTAACCAACCCCCCCCAGCTACCACTGCCGATGGCCGTATTGTCATCCCATCACCTGACACACAACCAGAAGCACCCTATGGGTGGGAAGTAAATACAGAGTCGGGAGCCTCTGAAATTGAATTAGCTAAACATTTAACCTCCGTAGAGGCAAAAATGTACGGGGCTTTTTGGTGTCCCCATTGTTTCGAGCAAAAACAAGTTTTAGGGAAAGAAGCGGTTAAGGAAATTACCTATATTGAGTGTGATCCCAGGGGAAAAAATCCGCAACCAGAAGCTTGTCAAGCTGCTGGGATTAGATCCTATCCTAGTTGGGAAATTAATGGTAAACAATTATCAGGGGCGCAAGAGCCTGAAACTTTAGCTCAAGAGTCTGGTTATACAGGGCTAGATGACTGGAAATATACCATTCGTGGACGTTAGTTATTAAGTAGAGGGTTTAATATCATTAAACCCCTGCTATGGCTTATTTGAGAACAATTTAGGTTAAAAAAAATGATGCAATTTGGTGAGTCTGTACCAGATAATTCAGAAAATCAATGGCGATATCAATTAGACCGTTTTGTAACAGAAAATAAACAGGCTCTCGCTGCCTTAGCTTGGGGTTTAAAAAATGAATGGGAAAATGACCAGGATGTGTTAGGGATTGATTTAGAACCGGAACCCCATTTCATCCGTTGTTCTCGTCAATCTCTTGACGAATTAAATCGTAATGTTGAAGGAAAAATACAAGAAGTTTTAGGTATTGTTGACAATTATAACTATAACGAAGAAGTAGCGATGATTGCCATTAATGAAGGTCAAATTAAATTGATTTATTATCAGTGTGAACAGTCTCCTTCTGTTTTTTTTGATGAGGAGAATATGAGTTTAGATGGTTTGATTGAACAACTGGAAAGTACAATGAAAGCCATCAGATGGAAGAGATAAGCTGTAATTCTAAATTCTGATTGACACCGGAGAGGGGGTGACGGGGAGACTGGGTGACTGGGTGACTGGGTGACTGGGAGATTTTTCTACCCCTTCTAAAAGATAAGATGGGTTTGAAAATCGGATTTAATATTAGCTCAAACTTGATGGTGACACATCAGATCAATTATGATAATAGTTAGTGTTAACTCATAGCATAGTGAAAACTATGGGTAACAAATTCAATTACAATATTCACAACAAGGAAAAGCTATGACGGTACTGGAAAAAGGTAATATTACCATTCATACTGAGAATATTTTTCCCATCATTAAGAAGTCTCTCTACACCGATCACGAAATCTTCTTACGGGAATTAATTTCTAATGCAGTGGATGCTATTTCTAAGCTAAAAATGGCCTCTTTAGCAGGGGAACTATCTGGGGATGTTCCTGAACCAGAAATTACCATTACGGTAGATACAACTAACAAAACTCTTTGTATCTATGATAATGGTATTGGGATGACTGTTGATGAAATCAAAAAATACATCAACCAAGTGGCTTTTTCTAGTGCGGAAGAATTTGTTAAAAAATACCAAAAAACTGCCAATGATTTAATCGGACATTTTGGTTTAGGTTTCTATTCTGCTTTTATGGTAGCCAAACAGGTAGAAATTGATACTTTATCCTATAAAGAAGGCTCAGAAGCTATTCATTGGTCTTGTGACGGTTCCCCTGAGTTTGAGTTAACTGAATCTTCGAGAACTCAAATCGGAACAACAGTTACTTTAACTTTAATGGACGATGAACAGGAATATATAGAACCCCAAAGAATTCGTCAATTGGTTAAAACTTATTCTGATTTTGTTCCCGTTCCGATTAAGTTTGAAAACGAATCTATTAACAAACAAAAAGCTCTTTGGAAAGATTCGGCACAAAATTTAACGGATGAGGACTATTTAGAGTTTTATCGTTATCTTTATCCTTTCCAAGAAGATCCCTTATTATGGGTACATTTAAACACGGATTATCCCTATCTTTTAAACGGGATTTTATACTTTCCTAAATTGAGACCCGATGTTGATGTGTCACAAGGACATATTAAACTGTTCTGTAATCAGGTTTTTGTTAATGATCACTGTGAAGAAATTATCCCAGACTTCTTGATGCCTTTACGGGGTGTTATTGACAGTCCTGATATTCCCTTAAATGTTTCTCGAAGTGCTTTAACTAATCATCGGACGGTTCGCAGTATTGCTAACCATATCGCCAAAAAGATAGCTACACGGCTCAAATCTATCTATGAGGACACCCCCGAAGAATATGTTAAGTGTTGGAAAGATGTGGGAACTTTTATTAAATATGGTTCTTTGAAAGATGAGAAGTTCAAGAAACAAGTTGAGGATATTCTCATCTACAAAACCACTTATAAAGCGGATAAAGTTGAGGCAAAATCTGACCCTGAAACCCCACAAGTTCAAGTAGAAGGTGAAGGGGATCTCTGGGAAAATGTTAAAACTAAAGGAGAAAGTGAGGAGAAATTTAGTTACGAAAGCGAAGGTTATACTACCTTACCTGCTTACCTAGAACGTAACAAGGAACGTCATGAAAATCGGGTCTTTTATTGTACGGATACCGATACCCAAGCGACTTATGTAGAACTCTACAAAAATCAGGGTTTAGAGATCCTATTTATGGACTCTTTCATCGATACTAATTACTTTATTCCTTTCCTGGAAAAAGAGTATTCTGAGGTTAAATTTTCCCGTGTAGATGCGGAGTTAGATGATACCTTAGTTCAACAAGATAAAGCGGATGAAATTGTTGATCCGAATACGAATAAAACCCGTAGCGATCAAATTAAGGAAATTTTTGAGAAGGCTTTAAATAATTCTAAAGTCAACATCAAAACCCAAGCATTAAAGTCAGATACTCCCGACAGTACACCCCCTGCGATGGTATTATTACCAGAAGCAATGAGACGTTTACGTGAGATGATGGCCGTCTCTCAACAACAGGTTATGGACTTCCCAGATGAACACGTTTTTGTGATTAATACTACCCATCCATTGATCGAGAATATCTATCAGTTGAGTCAGGGAAGTATTATCCAAGCAGGGGGTGATTCACCTTCGGCAGAAATGGCTAAAATGTTGTGTCAACATATCTATGATTTAGCTTTAATTGCTCAAAAAGGACTCGATGGTGAGGGTATGAAGTCTTTTGTTGAACGATCTAATCAAGTATTAACTCGTTTGACGAAATAGTGAGGAGGTGAGTTCGGAGTTCGGAGTTCGGTCTTTTTTAAGGAGAGAATGAAGGTTTGATACTTCTGATTTGATTCAGTTTTCTTGCTTATATCGAACTCCGGTTGAGTAATTAATAATTTCTAACAGTAGGGTGGACATTGTCCACCTTATTTTGTTTAAAACAGTAATAATTTTTGCAAAGTAATTTCGATCTCAGGAAAAGCTAAAGGTAAAATAATCCCAGATTGATATGTAACCAGTTGTAAGTATTTATTATCCTGGGGTTGGGTATGAACGATGACTTGTTTATTTTGTAAGTCAATTACCCAATATTCGGGGATACTATTACGCGCATAGGTAAAGCTTTTTTGTTCTAAATCTTTCTTGAGAGTTCTTTGGGATATTTCGATTAACCAATAAATATCTTCAGCGTAGGGATGATGATTACGATAAATAGTTTCTGGGAGTCTTACTATAGCTATATCTGGTTCCGGTTCGGAGTTATCTAGGGTTATAGGATGGGATTCTTTGACGTGAGCTAAATTTGACAGTAAATTTCTCAGGTAAATAACTACATTTTCGGTAGTATAACTATGTTCAATCCCTTCTGGACTCATATTAACGATATTATGCTCTAATAATTCTACTTTTTGTCCGTCTAGCACCCCAGAGTTAACCAGTTCGTGCCATTTCTCAATTGTCCATTTATAGGTAGTTACCGTCATACATATATAGGAGAATTATTGATTTGACTACTTTAATCTTAGCTTGGGAGTTGGTACTGTCAAGTTAAGCAAAGATTGTTGTCTCAGAGTGCAATATTAGAATTCTCACTTTGACGTGTAACGTTATCCGTCAAGGTGAGTTAGGAGTTAGGAGTTCGGAGTTCGGAGTTATGATTTTATAATGATAATTTTGACGTGTAACGTTATCCGTCAACAGAGTTTGATCATTAACCCCTAGAAACTAAAGCATTAATTTGATTATCGCAACGTTCTACAATCGGATTGAGTCTCATATCTTGATACAATTAACGGGCGTTATGAAAGGATTCTTTTGCCTCATCTTTTCATTGAACCTTTTTAAAGCATAAATCTACATTAAACAAAGCCTTCGCTTCACCTGGTTTATCGCCGATTTCTTTAAAAATAGCTAAGGACTGTTGATAGTATTCTCTTGCTTGTTCATATTGTCCCAGAAAATAGTAAGCATTCCCCAAACCAATATAGGAATTAGCTTCACCGTTACGATCGCCTATTTCTCTAGTGATAGCTAAAGACTGTTGATAGTATTCTCTTGCTTGTTCATATTGTCCCAGGGAATTGTAAACACTCCCCAAATTATTATAGGAAGAAGCTTCACCGTTGCGATCGCCGATTTCTCTAGTAATAGCTAAGGACTGTTGATAGTATTCTCTTGCTTGTTCATATTGTCCCAGAAAATAGTAAGCATTCCCCAAATTATTATAGGAATAAGCTTCACCTTTGCGATCGCCGATTTCTCTAGAGATAGCTAAAGACTGTTGATGGTATTCTCTTGCTTGTTCATATTGTCCCAGAGAAGAATAATTGGACTTTGGACAAAAAAAGTTTGTTAGCGTATATTTTACGCTAAACTAAAATCCCAAAATATCGGCTCTGTATCAGTCAATAAAATTGGCTGACAAATAGGGCTAATCTATAGATTCTGAGGAAAACTAAGGAGCTTTTAAGTTTTCAGTTGATTTTTTGCTCCCTTTCTTGATAACATCATGACGAGTTCGTGGGGCTTTTTTGTAACCTTTAATACGTCCGGAAGAAAAACCTCGACGTTTGGGAAATTTGGCAAAAGTCCCCAAGGTCGTAATTATTCTTGAAAAGTCTCTTTGAACTAGACTAGGGGTGATTTTGATGGATTTATTAGTCTTCAAATACTGTTCCCAATCACGGGGTAAAACCACAGCTAATTTTCTGGCAGCCCACAAATTTACAGAAGAAAGAAGTGTTAGTTTAAACCAATTTTCTTCATGATGTACATCGGGAGTTAAATAAGATGTCATCAATAATCTTTGTTTACCAAATCGAAAAAGATGTTCCATGTCATAACGTTGTCGATAACACTGATAACAATCAACTAAACTTAACTCATCGCGCCGAGAACCAATAACAATAAGCCACATAGGTTTCCAAATACTATTTCTTTCTTGATCTCTGACAACAATCTGGAGTAAAGTAAAGGGGTGATTGTTCATTTTATAGTTTTTAGTTCCTCTCATTAACATCTGTTTCCATCCCGAAATAGTCACTGTTAATTGACGACCTTTTTTCGTTGTAAAGGGAACATGATGAACTTCATCAGGTTCAGTCCAAGTTTGGTCATCTTTAAGGTCAAATTTATCCCCATACCAACGGGGATGTCCCGAAATTTTGGCTTGATTTGGGTCCCGAATAAATTGACGATAAAAAACTCGGTCACTTCTAACTCTTGTAATAGTAACTACGTCTTCATGCTTAACTTGTTCCCCAATAAAATCCTTTTGGCTGTAGTCACTATCAGCCACTAAGACAGATAATTTATCAGAAAATAAAGAACTTTGCCAGATTTTTTTTAGTTGTTGATTGCCTTGATTTACTCCTTTATGTTTAGAGGGGACTCGCTCTCCTGATAAGGGGACAGCCCAAGGGACTTTTTCTGTGTCTATTTGGTCAGGTAAAGCGCAGACAACGGAATAACAATGTCCAATATTAATGGGTTTATTTCCCTTAATTGGATTGAGGTAATGAATAAAGGTTTTATCCGCTAACGTTTCGGCAAACGGTCGTGGACAGGGAGTTGTGTCAATACCAAATAAGTTATAATGTTTTGAAGTGGGAGGAATTGTTCTCGATACCGCTGAAAATAAAGTCTCAATTCTCTGTTCATAATTAGGGTCAGTTTGAGTGGGTAAAACTCTTGAATTCCTCTATATAAACTGTTATAATCTCTTCTAAATAAAGGATTGAGAGACAATTCAACGACTGAGTGAGCTTGTTGGTTACTGGAGAGGGCATCGAGTAATTCTATAATAGTTTCTTTTCTAGCTTTTAGTCCTTGGAAGAGGTTAGACCTCCACACCAGGAATTCCTCGACAGACGTAGCCGTTTCATTTTTGGTCATTTTTAAAATTTATTACCTTATAAATTAGCGTAATATATACGCTAACATCAAAAAAGGTTGTTTGTTACAGTTAAGGCTAATGTCATAACATTCCGAACTTAAGACCAGTCAAGATGTCCACCTGAGAGCCAAACAAATTAAGAGTCTAATTCGCTCTCTTAAACAGAAAATAAAGAAAATTGAACGGGAAGGGGAAGTAGCACCAGCTAATTGTCATATTATTCGTTATCAGGTTAATGGAAAGGGAACAATCTACTGGTATTATAAACTACAGGCTGCTGAATCAATTTTTCCTATGGCCACTAATAATGAGAAAAAAACCAAATATAAATATTTAGGACGAGCCGGAAGTTCTGCTCATATTGATGCTGTAGAAAAACTCACTAGAAGAAATCTCATTGATGAATTAGAACGAGTCATTCAATCTCTAACTGAAAGCTACTTAGATATCTATATTGGAACCGAAACTGAATGAAGCTATTTAATATTTAAAACCCCCTAAAAAGATGGAAAGAGAGTTTTTAAAATCACCTTAATTCTCTATTTTAGCTCTGGAGACATGTTTAGCGTAAAATTTACGCTAACAATTCTTTTTTATCCAAAGTCCAAGAATAAACGATACCCAAATTATTATAAGAAGTTGCTTCAACTTTGCGATCGCCGATTTCTCTAGTGATAGCTAAGGACTGTTGATAGTATTCTCTTGCTTGTTCATATTGTCCCAGAAAATAGTAAGCATTCCCCAAATTCTTATAGGAACAAGCTTCACCGTGTCCATCTCCTATTTCTTTAAAGATAGCTAAAGACTGTTGATTGTATTTGATCGCTTCTTGATATTTAGCTAAATAGTTATAAATAATACCTAGATTTTGTAAAGAATTCCCTTCTCCATATCTATCCACAACTTCTCTGGAAATATCTAATGCTTGATAATAACAATGTAAAGCATTTTCTTTTTCATCAGGAAAACTAACTGCTACACCACTTTTGATGCGATTAAAATAAACATCCCCTAAACGATTATAAAGGGTAACTAAATTAGGATCATTTTTGCCTCTTTTGTTTTCAGTATTGCTGATAAGTTCTTCTAAATCTTCCAAAGATAAAGAATGTGAATCATCTTCTTTCAAATAATCATCAGAAATAATTCTATTATCTGGTGGTAAAACAGGAGTTAAAGAAGCTTCAGGAATAAAATGAAATACCCCTTTTCTCCAACTCCAAAAATCAGGTGCTTTTCTACTTAAATTAACTAAAATTTGATTTGTCACCCATAAAAGAATGGGATAAGGAAATTCTCTTAACCCTTCCCTTGTCCATTGTAAATAACCAAAAAATTTCTCTTGTTGTGATTTTTCCCCATTATTACGAATAAAGAATAAATCTTCTGCACCTGTGATATTTAAAAGAGTATATTTTTCATTTTTTTTGAATTCTTCTGATGGAACAATTTTATAAATAGCTGCTCTTAAACTGGGTTCATTTTGGTCAAGACGAGCATGATAACTGGCAATATTAGGTAATAATTCTTTTTCGCAATCTTCTATAATTTTATCTCGTAAATTTCTATCATCACAAACAGCAATTAATATACTTAAAGTGTTTTCGCTTGCTTCAATAAGACTTAATAACCCTTGGTAATTAAGATTATTTTCTTTGCTTAGTTTTAAAGTAGTTT
>Ga0064013_1012_pt1 | contig 198359 bp, 177 predicted proteins | sample CrowatWCoCulture_FD_61583 | JGI IMG/M metagenome (GOLD analysis project Ga0064013, IMG submission 61583) | Marine cyanobacteria communities from the University of California, Santa Cruz, USA, analyzing cyanobacterial DNA methylation -... | ecosystem: Host-associated > Microbial > Bacteria >...
ATAATTATTTCTTGAAGAACATTGAAGAAGTGTATAAAAAAGCACGAAAAAGAGCAATAGAAACAACACAATTATCTGCTTCAGTCTTTCCTGAAAAATGTCCTTTTAGTACACAGGAAATTCTTGGGGATGATTGAGTAATAAAAATATGCACATCATTAGGCTAAACTAAGAATACTAAACTTTTGTTTAGCATAAAGTGTTAATCGACTATTCCTTATGACTACCACCCCAATTTTACCCTTAAGCCTTGACGACTTTCTCAGGAAACCCAATATTGATGAATCTCCTGCGTGGGAATATACTAATGGTGAAATAATACAAAAGCCTATGCCTCAAGGACAACATAGTAAGCTTCAATATAAACTGTGGGAAACTATTAACGAAGTAGCTCAAACAGCTAATATTGCTTATAGTTTACCTGAGTTGCGTTGTAACTTTGGTAATCGTTCAATTGTTCCCGATGTTAGTGTATTTTATTGGGAGAGAATACCTGTGACAGAAGCAGGAGATATTGCTAATCAGTTTAACTCTTTTCCTGACTGGACAATAGAAATTATTTCCCCTAATCAAAAATCAACTAAAGTTATTGATAATATTTTACACTGTTTAGAACATGGTAGTCAGTTGAGTTGGTTAATTGATCCCGATGAGAAATCAATTTTTGTCTTTCAAACTCAACAAACTCCTAGAGTTTATAAAGCTGATCTATCTAATAATGAAACACCTCAAGAAACTCTACCTATCTTAGATAAAATAGAATTAGATTTAACAGCTAATAAAATTTTTAGCTGGTTACAAATGAAAGCAAAATAATTGACTACACAGAAGACAAAATTATCTTATTATCTCTAATGACAACTACACCCATTTTACCCTTAACTCTTGAGGACTTTCTTAAAAAACCCAATATTGATGAATCTCCTGCGTGGGAATATATAAATGGTGAAGTGATACAAAAACCTATGCCTAAAACCCATCATAGTCGGTTACAATTAAAATTAGCCAGTGCCATAGAGTTAGTAGCTGAAGCGAGTCAAGTTGCTCTTGCTTTTCCTGAATTACGTTGTACTTTTGGTGGTCGTTCTGTGGTTCCTGATATTGCGGTTGTGTATTGGGATAAAATACCTTTAAATAATGCAGGAGAACCAGAAAATAGTGCTATTTTTTTCGCACCTGACTGGACAATAGAAATTCTTTCCCCTAATCAAAAATCAACTAAAGTTATTGATAATATTTTACACTGTTTAGAACATGGTAGTCCGTTGGGTTGGTTAATTGATCCCGATGATAAATCAATTTTTGTCTTTCAACCTCAACAAACTCCTAGAGTTTATAAAGCTGATCTATCTAATAATGAAACACCTCAAGAAACTCTACCTATCTTAGATAAAATAGAATTATATTTAACAGCTAATAAAATTTTTAGTTGGTAACAAATGAAAAAAACAGTAACACAGCTTTCTCATCTGTTACCGAATTATTAATTATTAATTGTTCATTGTTAATTGCTGAAAAGTAGGATGCTTATGTTATAGTATTAATGGTTCAAAAGTAAAAGCTAAATTATGCTTGATTACAACAAAATTATTGCCACTGAATTATCTTTACAACAGCAACAAGTTGAGCAGTCTCTTGAATTATTAATTGAAGGTGCAACTGTTCCCTTTATTGCTCGTTATCGTAAGGAAAAAACAGGATCACTAGACGAAACTCAGTTAAGAGATATTTTGGAACGTTATACTTATTTAAGCGAGTTAGATAAACGCAAAGACACAATTTTAGAAGCAATTAAAAATCAAGATAAATTAACGGATCAATTACAGAAAAAAATAGAATCTTGTTTATCAAAAACAGAATTAGAAGACTTATATTTGCCTTATAAACCCAAACGAAGAACTAAAGCAACTATAGCAAGAGAAAAAGGTTTAGAAGGTTTAGCAACTGCAATCAAATATCTTAATATTCCTGATGCAAAACTACAATCTTTAGAAGAAATAGCAGGAGAATATATCTCAGAAGAAAAAGGAGTTAATAATCTTGAAGAAGCGTTACAAGGTGCATCAGATATTTTAGCCGAAGAAGTAGCAGAAAAAGCTAATTTAAGAGCCTATTTACGAGACTATTTAATGAAAGAAAGTATTTTTATTTCTAGCATCAAAAAAGAGCATCCTGAAGGGAGTACAAAATATGAAATGTATCGTAACTTTCAAGCTAGTGTAACTAAAATAGCTCCTCATAATATTTTAGCTTTGTTTAGAGGGGAAACAGAAAAAATTATTTCCCTTAGTATTGATTTTGATGAAACCTATATAACTGCATATTTATATAATGAAGAAATAAAGACAAAAAATAAGGGAATAAAAGCATTTTATCAATCGATGCTTAAAGACTCATTTAATAGACTAATTAAACCCTCATTACTCAGAGAAGTGAGAGCAGATAGAAAAAATTGGGCTGATCTTGAATCTATTAATACCTTTGAAATTAACTTAAGAGAATTACTGTTATCTCCCCCCGCAGGAATGCAACCAACCTTAGCTATTGATCCAGGGTTTCGTACAGGTTGTAAAGTCGCTGTTTTATCAGAAACAGGTCAATTTTTAGAGTATCAAGCTATCTTTCCTCATACTGGTGCAGCTAAACAAAAAGAAGCAAAAAATACATTAAAAAATCTAATACAAAAGTACGAAATAGAATTAATAGCGATTGGAAATGGTACTGCTTCTCGGGAAACCGATCAATTTGTTGGGGAGGTAATCAAACCATTAGAAAATCAACCTATCAAAGTCATTGTAAATGAGTCGGGTGCGTCTATTTATTCAGCAAGCGATCTAGCACGAGAAGAGTTTCCAGACTTAGATATTACCGTTAGAGGTGCCATTAGTATTGGCAGAAGATTACAAGATCCCTTAGCAGAATTAGTGAAAATTGATCCTAAATCTATTGGTGTGGGACAATATCAACACGATGTAGATCAAAAACTCTTAAAAAAGAATCTAGAGGAAACAGTAGAAAGTTGTGTTAATTATGTGGGAGTTGATCTCAATACCGCATCAAAACAACTATTAACTTTTGTTTCAGGAATCACCCCAACCATTGCTAATAATATCGTAAGTTATCGGGATAAAAACGGAATATTTAATAATAGGAAAGAATTATTAAAAGTTTCCAAATTAGGACCAAAAGCTTATGAACAAGCAGCTGGTTTTTTAAGAATTAGAGGAGGAAAAAATCCCTTAGATAATACCGCAGTACACCCTGAAAGTTATACAGTAGTTGAAACAATTATCAAACAATTAGGGGTTTCTTTATCTGATATTAATAACATTAGTTCTCGCTTAAAATCTTTGGATTTAAACACCTTTGTAACCGATACCATTGGGTTACCAACCTTAGAAGATGTTATAGCAGAATTAGAAAAACCAGGACGAGATCCTAGAGAAGAATTTAAGTATGCAACCTTCAAAGAAGGGGTGACAGAAATTAGTGATTTAAGCGAGGGGATGATCCTAGAAGGAGTTATTACCAATGTAGTAAAATTTGGTGCATTTATTGATATTGGAGTACATCAAGACGGGTTAATTCATATCTCTCAACTGGCAAATTATTTTGTTAACGATACTAACGAAGTTGTCAAAGTTGGAGAAGTTGTCAAAGTGAAAGTATTAGAAATAGATGAAAAATTAAAACGGGTTAGTTTATCAATGAAAGAAGTATAATTGATGGCGATATCTTATCATATTATTGTTGAAGTCTTATGTTGGTTATGAATAAATTAAGAAAGCTCTTATCTTTTAGGGTTTGGCGATTAATTATTTTAAGTTTATTGATTCTAATTATCATAGGACTTCCTTTCAAAAATGTAGCTCAAAATACAACCTTAGAAATGCTACAAAAATCACCAATTATTGTCGATGGTTATGTATTATTTAAAGTTGGTTCTTTGCCAAATTTTAGGGCAGAAGAAAGAGCCGAAATTATCAATACAGCTTTAGCAGAAGAAGTTTTTTCTTCTGAACCGATAAAAATAGTTATTGTTCAAGATTCGCAACAAACAGCCATTCGTAATCAAACCACAAAACGTCATTTATTAAGTGTAACAGAAGTTGATGTTATTGAAGGGATTAATAGTTTTGAACAAGCTACTATTTGGAAAAATCACTTAAATAAAGCTTTAGCAAGAGGTCAATTAGAACGAAGTTCTAGTTATGTCCGTAACGCTACTTTATTAAGTTTAGGAATTATTTTAGGAACAATTATTATTCATTGTGTATTAATTTGTTTGGGAATGTGGGAAAAAAGGTGGTTTCGTGATTGGAAACCAAATCTTGCTAATGTTTATTTAAGTAAAGCATTAATCAAATCATGTTGGCGCATTTTTCTGTTAGTTAGTCCCCTAGTTTTATGGTTCAGTGGAATCCTTTATATTTGTTCTTTATTTCCTCAAGCTAGAAGTCAAGTCTATCAAATAAGAATGTTGTTAGGGGAACCGATTTTTAGTTTAGGACAAAAAAGTTATTCTGCGCTGCAATTACTCTTACTTTTAGCTTTGACTGTAAGTTTATGGTTCTTAGTCAAAGGGTTAGTTTTCTTAATTAAATCCTATTTATTAAGTCGTTTAGGAGCAAATCGAAATATTCAAGAAGTCGTAGGAACCCTAACCCAATACATTTTGCTATTTTTAGGATTAATTACTTTATTGCAACTGTGGGGATTGGATCTCAGTGCTTTGACTATTATTGCTAGTGTGTTGGGGGTAGGAATTGGTTTTGGACTACAAAATATTGCTAATAACTTCATCAGTGGTTTAATTATTATTTTAGAAAGACCAATTCAAGTAGGAGATTTTATTAAATTGGGTGATTTAGTGGGGACAGTGCAAAGTGTTGGTGCAAGAAGTACCCAGATCAAAACTTGGGATGGTGTTTCGATTATTGTGCCTAATTCTCGTTTTTTGGAAAGTGAAGTAATTAATTGGTCCCACGGAGATTCAACTTCAGCTATTCGTCTTCCTATTGGAGTTGCCTATGGTTCAGATATTAAAAGGGTTAGAGTTGCCTTATTAAAAGCAGCAAGAGAACATAAAGAGATATTAGTTACCCCTCGTCCCAAAGTTTTATTTCAAGAGTTTGCAGACAGTTCCTTAAACTTTGAATTGAGAGTGTGGTTATTAGAACCTAGACATCAATTTCGTATTAAAAGTGAACTTAATTATGCTATAGAAAAAAACCTGCGTGACTATGGGATTGAAATTCCTTTTCCTCAACGGGATCTTAATCTAAAGTCTTCTCATCTAAAACATTTGATTTCAAATATATTACCTACCCCAGACTCAAAACATTCTCCTCAATCACAATCTGATCAAGAAGTTGACCAATATTTAAGAAGTTCTCTTAATGATGATGAATTAGATCCTTTAGAAGACCGATTAACAGAAAATGAAATCAACGCATTAGTTAAACAAATGTGTTCCGATAAAGGTGTTAGTATCCAAGACCGTCGTTATCGTCTTAATATTTATCCAGCTTGTTTTATTGGTTCAGAAGCCGTCAATTGGTTCGTTAAACATTATAACTATACCAGAGAAGAAGCCATTGAATTAGGTCAAATTTTAGTTGAAAGAGGAATTATTCATCATGTATTAGATCAACATCCTTTTAAAGATAGTTATTTGTTTTATCGTTTCTGTGATCATGAAAAATAGGGATTTTTCAATTAACAATGTACAATTAACAATTAATAATTGATAAACCCCAAACATGATATAACACAAAAAATTAAAGCAGAGCTTCTAAAGTTGCACCTACAACTCGATGATCTTCGTCTTCTCGTAATTGCACTAATGCAGCTTTAGCTTCAGGAGTATCAAAATCTCCTAAAACTCTAGCCACCTGCTTTCTAATGGCTACTATGTCACTGGTGCATAGATCAAGAAGTACATTGATAGCCTCCGGTTCAAGTGACGTTCCCTTTATGTTTTGCAGATAAGAGATTGATGCTAATTTTACCGTTAAATCATCCCCATCCAGTCCCCATAAGGAAAGCTTGAGAAATACATCTGGAGAAGCCATTTCACTTAAAGCTGCAAAGATACTTTGCCTCAGTAACCAGTGAGATTCTTTTCTAAACAGTTCAACTAAATAGGGAATTGATTTCTCTCCATACTTAGACAAAGAATTAGCTGCTTCGGCTTTGACATTGGGATCTGCATCATTGTCAATTAAATTGAGCAGGATATCAAAACCCTCGTCAGTCATTTTATACCCTAAACCCATGGCCACATAGGAACGAATCACAAACTCTTTGTCATATATTCTTTGTTTGAGTAAGGGTACAACCACATTCGCTGGATGATTCCTTAACTCTATTATCGCTTTGATGCGATTTTGAGGATCGGGACTGTCAAGAAAGGCTTTAATCTCATTTATTTGCATGATTATATAAATTTCCCATTAGGGACGCTGTTAAGTTGTGTAACTTAATGTAAAGTGTTGTTACAATTATAGCGTTGATCCAAGACAAATAAGTGCGATTTCAGTTTACACTAAGCGACATTTCTCTTCAACAACAATTACAAGAGTCCCTCTTGACTCGCTTAACAAGTTCAGATACATTGAGGTTCCCTCCTCTTACATCAAAGGAAACCTCTATTTCTTTGTTTCGTTTGCCTAGAATTGAATCTATCACCTATCGTTGTGCGATCGCTTTTCAATTATCCCCTGATTCTCCCTTCACTGTTGCAGAAAGAATTTTTAACACCCTTAAACAACCTTTAACAACACAACCAGACTTATGCTTAAACTTTACCGTCAAGCTTCTTGATCAGGGTTGGTTAGACTTTACACTGTGCGATCGCAGTTTATCACTTTGGTTACAATGTTGGCCTACTTTTTCCTATCCTCAGAAAAATTCTCCCTTAAAATCAACAAACCATGATAATTCCTGGATTATTCAGTACACCTATGCCCGTTGTTGTGCTTTACTACGACTAGGGGAACAAGAAGGACTGATAAAACTAAAAAATAAGCAATTTCAACCTTATACATGGTCATTGTTAACCCCTAGTCCCATTCCTTCGTTTAACTTAGAATTAAACGAAATTGAGCGATCGCTTATTTCTCAAATCATCACCACAGTAGATCGTTTAGTCAATGATTCAAAAGTCAAGGAAATAAAATTAGCACTAAGATTAAGTGATTCTTTTCTCAACTTTGAGCGTTACTGTCTCATTTTTGGAGAAATAAGTCGCAATAAACCCCAAATATCCCAAGCAAGACTAGGTTTAGTGGCAATTACCCAAATGTTGCTCCAAGGGTTATGGTTATCACAGAGAGAACAGCCACTCCGTAACAGATTGTAAAAGGATGTAATAAATCCAAAATAAATCTTAAGTAACATAACAAAAGATAAACCTTGCTATATATTTATATGTAGTGTGAGGAGCGAACCAGACAAGAGACCCGAGACGAAACACGGAAAGTCGTCGGTTCTCTTTCTGATCTGGGGGATAAAAGCTTTAACAGCCCTTCGGGCGAGGCAGAAGGCAGGGGGCAGGAGGCAGGAGGGAAGATTTTTAGCTTACCGCCGAGAAGCCCCGCACTGTACCGTAGGTCAGTGTCGGGATGATAGGCGGGTAAAAAAGAAGGGTTCGATGCCCTTCTTTTTTACAAGTAATTAACAAACTAGGGAGTTGCATTTTTTTCCTAAGTATTTTACGATAGGTTTATGTTGTTCAGATAGCAAAAGTGTTAAACCTTAACTACGCTTATCGAATTTATCCTGATGTCAGTCAAGAAAAAGAATTACTTGACTGGCTAGAAATCTGTCGAGGTGTTTATAATTACGCCTTGAGAGAAAGAAAAGAATGGATAAATTCTCGTAAGTGTAAGGTTAATGCTTGTAGTCTTCATTGTGAGTATATTATCCCTGCTGACCAGCCTTTTCCTGACTACTATAAACAGAAAAAAGCTTTAACTCAGGCTAAAAAAGAATACCCCTCACTTAAACGAGTTCAGTCTCAAGTGTTACAAGAGGTTATGGGTCGCTTGGATAAAGCGTTTAACTTTTTCTGGAAAAGAAGCTTTGGATTCCCAAGGTTCAAAAAATATGGTCAGTATCGTTCAATTAACTTCCCTCAGTTTAAGGAAAATCCTGTAACTGGGCATCAATTAAAGTTACCAAAAATAGGCAGTGTATTAATTAATTTACATCGCCCTATTCCTGATGGATTTGTTGTCAAAAAAGTCCAGATAGTTAAAAAAGCTTCTGGTTGGTATGCTGTTATTTGTATTCAATCAGATGTAAAAATACCCTCACCAAAACCTCAAGGTAAGTCATTGGGTATTGATCTAGGGCTTGAGAAATTTATTGCTACTTCACAGCAAGAATTAATAGCTAGACCAAAGTTTTTTGTAGAACTTCAAAGTAAGCTTCGATGGCTGCAACGAAGATTATCTAAAAACAAAAAGGGTCTAAAAACTGGCATAAAGCCCGTGAAAAAGTAGCCAAACTTCATGAAAACATTTACAATACTCGCAAGAACTTTCATTATCAGGTAGCGCATCATCTTTGTGACCAAGCACAGATAATATTTGCAGAAGATTTAAACTTAAAAGCTATGTCAAGGGGGATGTTATGCAAGCATACTCTTGATGCTGGCTTTGGTGGTTTTCTAGAAATACTAAAGCACGTTGCTTGGAAACGAGATGTCTATTTTGAAAAAGTTGATCCCAACTTAACAAGTCAAACCTGTCCTAATTGTGGAGTGGTAACAGGTAAAAAAGCTTTATCTCAAAGGGTGCATGAATGTTTTAATTGCGGTTTCATAACTGATAGAGACGTTGCTGCTGCAATGGTTGTAGAGCAACGTGGACTTGCAGCCCTCGGACTGGGGGTCAAGCTGCCTGTGGAGGAAGAGTTTATCGGGGATGTCCCTAAAAAGACATCTAGAGCCTCCCGTAGAAGCAGGAAATCCTCGTAGTGATATGAGGAAGCCCACCCTGTACCGCCTGAACGGTCAGGGTTGGGAGGATGTCACAACGAGCCACGGGAACAATCTAAGACCTCGAAACAGTCGTTAAGAAAAACTTAAGGTCTTCGGTTCTAATAGAGATCAGCCATTAGAGGCAACGGGGAAAAAGCGGTGTAAATCCGTCGCTGTCCCGCAACTGTGATGAGATTAGTCTTGAACAAATCTCTTAGTCAGAATGCCCGCCGATAAGTTGATCCATGTTCGTAATCGTCTGCGAGGTACAGATTGTGTTCAATATGATTTGTCTGGGGAAGTATTATCCTCAAAGGTTATTCAATCAAAAAATGTCTTCTAGTTTGGCAGATAACACCAAACTAGAAGCAATATCTTCTTCAGAAGGCTCTCAAAATAAACTAGCTAAGAGTGAGAAAAGTCGCGTTCGTCGTTCAGCAGCAATGATCGGCCTAGCTATTTCTATGGGCGCAAGCGGTATGTTGTTGAGCCAAGATAAAGCAGCGATCGCAGCTAATTCTGTGACGGGCAATACAGCTATTACCAATCTTCCTAATTTTTCTGATCTGCGCAGCGAGGAGACTCAACTCTCCCCTTTAGCCCTGAAGCATAAATTAGAAGAAGGAGATACTATTGCCAAACTGGCTTACAACTATCAAGTCAAACCAGAAGCCATAGCCGCTATTAATAATCTAGGGATTACAGCCAAGCTAGAGCCAGGAAAAACCATCAAAATTCCTTCTGATAAGGATTCATCTCAAAAAATCACCCCAAAAAGCTCTCCAGAGACTCGCAGCCAAAATAAAAGTGTTGGCACCAAATCTGTCAACACCTCCCTTGATCACCTCAAACAAACCCGCACCCGTCTGCGACATAGCTTAGCTCAATTGAAAACAGAACAACTAAACAGTGTCAGAAATGAAAAAGCTGTTGCTGATGTCAGTCAACCCCTCAAGCAGCCAGAAGAAAAAGATACACTGACTACTAATGTAAAAGCAGTCAGTGCTGCTCAGGGTAAATTTTCTATATACAACAACCCCTTTGAAATTCCTATTGGAACCACTGTAGGTCCAGAACTTCCTGGTATCTCCAACCCGGATGATTATCTTCCCGATGCTCCCATGAGATTTACCGGACATATTTGGCCGACTAAAGGGGTTATCACCTCTGGGTACGGTCCTCGTTGGGGCAGAATGCACAGGGGTATTGATATTGCGGCACCTGTGGGAACTCCCATTGTGTCTTCGGCTCCTGGAGAAGTTATCACCGTAGGTTGGGATGCTCGCGGTTACGGCAAATTTCTTAAAATTCGTCACCCCGATGGCAGTGTAACCTTATACGGTCACAATAGCCGTCATTTAGTGCGTCGTGGTCAGAAAGTAGAACAAGGTCAAAAAATTGCCGAAATGGGTAACACAGGCAGAAGCACTGGTCCCCACCTTCACTACGAAATTCGGCCTAAAGGCAGAGGACCACAAGACCCCATGGCCTTCTTACCTAAGAATAGAAAACGCTAAATCAGCATCAACACCTAATGAGATAGTGATTTAAGCGATAATATAGCTGAAAAGGGTGGCCACCACATCACCCTTTTATCGAAAATAGTTGGGTCTAAAACCCCGCCTTTTAAGGCGCATAGTTTTTGAAGCGGAGCATAAATCTCTGTTTCAAAAACAACTTCTGACTTCTGACTTCTGACTTCTGACTTCGTTAACGGCCGTTGACCCCTAGAAAAATTTTTAGCTTAACCTAGCAACGATCGCCCGATGACGAGGACTAACAGGGGTTATTGTCGGTGTTTCAAAACCTGCTTCGGTTAAGGCCGTTTCTACATCCAGGGCAAAATATTGATCGAGATAAGGTTCCGTACTTTTGAGTAGGGTTAAGACATAAGGGGGCATTTTTTGAAAAGCTTCGGCGCGAGGGTTCATGTCCATCATGGTGAAATATCCCCCTGGTTTAAGCAGACGACGGGCCTCTTTAAAAATTGCGATCGCTGCGGTTTTGGGTAGTTCGTGGTACAACAAAAAGCTGGAAACTAAGTCAAACGATGCCGAAGGTAAGCTAGTTTCTTCTGCTGCTGCGTGTACCCAGTCAATATCAAGGTTGCGTTGTTGACTGCGATAACGAGCAACCGCTAAATGATAAGCTGATAAATCTAATCCGGTTAGTTTAGCGTTGGGGTACATTTCTTGTAGAGGAAAGGTACTCATTCCCACACTACAACCGATGTCTAAAATGGTTTGGGGGTTTAAGGATAATTGTTGTTTAAGAATGGAGTGATAATTGTCTCGTAAACGGGGATCACCCTTTACTCCGGCATCTGGCCAAATACTCGCATGAACCGCATAAGCTGCTGATTCCACTTCTAAAGCAGATTCCCAACTTAAATTACCGCTGTCATAACCATGAAAGGAACAAACATAATAATCAGGATAAACTAAGTTAGAATTTTCAACATTAGCCAGTTCTTCTTGCCAGTTATGTTGGCTAAGTTGACGCACATTATCTCGCCAGGGAACCCCAATTTTTTCGGCCCGATTAATAATCATATTACGAGCTTGATGTTTTGCGAGTTTGGCTAGGGGTTTGACGGATAAGATCCCATTGATCACACGGGAAGCTAAACCAGGTTGAGGTTGAAAGGAGGTAACAGTCATAAAATTTTCTAGATATCGCTCATGACAGTAACCAAGTCGTATCGATGGTTACTCAAGAGTTTTCCTCACCGATTTTACCATTAACCGCTCATTAACCCGATTAATCGAGATAAAAGGAATGATGTTTTTCGATCCAACCAAATAAATAACAGTTAACAGTGAACAGTTATTGATCACTGTTAACTGATCACTGATAACTGATTTAACTTTCTGTTTCTATTAATGTCAATATTTTATCTTCTAAAGTGGTTAAAAAGGGACGATCAATTTTCCCCAACGCTTCTAAGAAATGTTTAACCGAATCTTCTAGTTTATTTTGTGGTATCTGAGCAAGGCGATCGCTTATATTTCTAATTTCTTGTTGTTGCTGAGATGAGTAATAAACATCTTTTAAGTTTTCAAGTTTTACTTGAATAATCCCATCCCAAGTTTTCACTAAACAGGAAAAGTTTAATACCTCTTCAATAATACACCACTGACCACTTCTTCCTTTTAGATCAGGATTACCTTTGATGATAATTTGGGCTACTTCTCCCACACGCCAGGGGTTCGGCACTGGCCGACGTTCACGAATCTCATCAACAATACTTCTTTTTTTGTTATTTTTTCTTCTTGTTTTAACAGTTTTATTGATGACATTTTTTCTGTTCTTATTTTTATTAATTTGTGCCAGGGAGTTGATCGAGTTGCTCATAGTTAAATCTATTTTACATGAAGATTTTTCCCAGTCTCAAGAATATTCCTACCTTTTATCAACTTTTATTAGTTAGTCGATGGACTAAGATATTTTGAGAGGGTTTATTGACTCTTCTAGGGTCTATTATCCTAACCCATTATAACACGAAAATCAAGTCTTGATTTGAAGACAATTTAATTAATGTTTTCCCCAGAACAGATAACTAATTAATGTTTTAACAGAAATAACAGTTTTTTTCTGTTGAAAAAGCTGTGGAAAATGCCCCTAAGCATGGGGAAATCTCACTAAAATCAACAAAATTACTTTCTGTAACAATAAATCAAGAATTTTAAAAAGTGTTATAACTAAAAATTAGGAATGGCATGAACTTTTCAAGATGACTAAAATATGACACAATAGCATAGAGACATTGAACGTTAATTTTAACCCTTATTATGACTACAATTTATCCTGTTGTTTGGTCTAACAATAAAGTTTTATTAATCGATCAGACTTGTTTACCTAGTCAATATACCCTAGTAGAAATTAGTCGTTATGAAGACATGGCAAAAGCCATTAAAACTATGATTGTTCGGGGTGCGCCAGCCATTGGTGTTGCTACTGCTTATGGAATGTATTTAGGTGCCAGAGAAATTAACACAAAAGAGAGAGAAACTTTCTTAAAACAATTAGAAGAAGTTGCCGAAATATTACGTCAAACTCGTCCCACTGCGGTTAATCTTTTTTGGGCGATTTCTAGAATGTTAAAAATAGCTTATGAAACCATTGGCACTGTAGAAGAAATTAAAAATACCTTATTAGAAACAGCAGAAAAAATTAATGCAGAAGACTTGCAAACTTGTCAAGATATTGGTAAAAATAGTTTACAAATAATACCCCCCAACCCAGATAAATTAAGCATCCTCACTCATTGTAACGCAGGAGCATTAGCCACAGCAGGTTATGGAACAGCATTAGGGGTTATTCGTTCTGTTTGGACAGCAGGAAGATTAAAAAGGGTTTATGCTGATGAGACAAGACCCCGCTTACAAGGGGCAAAATTAACGGCTTGGGAATGTGTTCAAGAGAAAATTCCTGTTACTGTGATCAGTGATAATATGGCAGCCCATTGTATGCAAAAAGGACTGATTGATCTGGTAGTTGTGGGGGCAGATAGAATCGCTGCTAATGGGGATGCTGCTAATAAAATTGGTACTTATGGAGTAGCAGTTATGGCTAAAATGCACAACATTCCTTTTTATGTTGCTGCACCCCTTTCCACGGTAGATTATAGTTTAAAAAATGGGGATTTAATTCCCATAGAGGAACGAGATCCCTCGGAACTTTATCAAATCGGGGATAGTGTTATTTATCCCGATGGTGTTGACTATTATAACCCGGCATTTGATGTTACTCCTGCTAAGTTAATTACAGGAATTATTACCGAACAAAAAACCGTTAAACCCGAAGAACTGATTAGCTTGAAACCGGAGTTATCTTATCATTAAAAAATAGCATTCTCCTTCGTACACTAAAATATCCCCTAGTTGACAAATAAAAGCTTGAAAAAAAGCCCTAAAGTTTTGAAACTCAGGGATTTAGCCTCCCCTTGTTCAATTTTTTGAATATTTTGCGGTGACCGAAGATTGTAGATTAGTGCAAATGCAATCAATCTGTAATCCTTTTGAAAGACTTGTCAAAGGATGATGATAACAATTTGTCATTTTGGGGAACCCTAAGATTATCAACCTGAATCATAATGGGTATTCATGAATTATAATGAGGAAGATCAACAATTAAAGCAACGAGAACAAGCTTTAAAGCAACGAGAACAAGAAATTCGTTTGCGAGAGTTAGAGTTAGAGATTGCTCGTGAAACCCAAGAAACAGATCCCCCCCTGTATCAAACAAGAAAAGAGAATTTGGGTAAAAAATCCATAACCCATTGGAGAAAAAATTTACTCTTTATGGGTAAGCTCTTTATGATAATGGTCGTGGTTTGTGTTGCTACAAAAATAGCTTATTGGTTAGCACTAGTCATTCTGATTAGTTCTATAACATGGGTTTCGTATAAACTCTTTTTAGAGAGGAAGCCGTCTAATAACAAAAAATAACCTAACCTTATCCATAGTGACGAATAACATACTTATGTTGAAAATTAAATGATTGAGGTTTTCTATGATGATTAATTGTGAAACGACAACTTTATTAGATGATTTACAAAAGGTCAGCGATGTGCGTTCCCAGATTGCTAATTATCTCGATGAAATGATTAAAACTCTCGAAAAAGGGGAATCAATGGGGGAAAATCTCTCAGGAAAATTAGAACTATCTCAGCATATCGATGACCTTGAGAAAATTGGCTCAAACTTAAAAAATGGGATCTTTCGTCTCTTAGTTTTAGGAGATATGAAGAGAGGAAAAAGTACATTTTTAAATGCTTTATTAGGGGAGAAATTGTTACCCAGCGACGTTAATCCTTGTACGGCTTTATTAACCATTGTTCGCTATGGAAAAGAGAAAAAGGTTACTATTTATTTTAAGGATGGAAGTTCTCCAGAAATATTAGATTTTAAAGAATTTAAACAACGTTACACCATTGATCCCACAGAGGCAAAACAGTTAGAGAGGGAGAAAACTCAAGCTTTTCCTAACGTAGATTATGCGGTGGTTGAATACCCATTATCCTTACTAGAAAAGGGGATCGAAATCGTTGATAGTCCAGGATTAAATAATACGGAAGCAAGAAACGAATTGTCTCTTGGATATATTAATAATTGTCATGCTATCTTATTTGTTTTAAGATCTTCTCAACCCTGTACACTGGGAGAGCGTCGTTATCTTGAAAATTATATTAAAGAGAGGGGATTAAGTATTTTCTTTTTGGTTAATGCTTGGGATCAAGTTAAAGATAGTTTAATTGATCCAGATGACCCCGAAGAGTTAGCTGAAGCTGAGGAAAAATTAAGGAAAGTTTTTCGCAGTAATCTAGCAGAATATTGTAAGATTGATGGTTATGATCTCTATGAAGAAAGGGTATTTGAAATTTCTGCTTTAAACGCTTTAAGACAACAGTTAAAACAGCCTAATACTCCTTTAAGCGATCAAGGATTCTCTAATTTCTTATCTTCTTTAAATACCTTTTTAACCCAAGAAAGAGCAATAGCAGAATTTCGACAAGGACTAACATTAGCTCAACAAACGTCTAATCATGTAAATGAAGCAGTTGAACGGAGAATTTCTCTCCTTGAAAAAGATGCAGATGACTTAAAAATACAAATTGATTCTGTAGAACCTGAGTTTAAAATTCTCAATGAAATTTGTGATAAATTTCAACAAGAAATTCGTCAAATTCGAGATAATCAAGCCCAAGTTATTTCTCAGTCTTTTCGTGATTACGTTTTGAATCTAGGTAATACCTTTGAGTCTGACTTTGCTCATTATCAACCCAATTTAAACTTTATTGATTTCTTATTTAGTGGTAAGCGAGATGCGTTTGAAAGAGAGCTAAGAGCTGCGTTTGAAAAGTATATTAATGAACGCATGGCTGACTGGGGTAAACAAGCAGAAAAAGAAATGGATGCTGCCTTTTTACAACTTTCTAAAGTTGCTACCAGTTATGGTGATTCTTATGCTCAAGCAACCAACCGAATTACTGAAAAAATAACGGGAAATACCTTGCCTCCGGTTAACCAATCTTCTGAAAAAGATAATGCTCCCAGTTGGGCAAAATGGGCAGCCGGAATCTTTTCTTTAACAAGGGGAAATCTTGCAGGGGTTGCTATGGCTGGATCGGGGTTTAATTGGGAAGATATTATTCTTAATTTTATTACCGTGTTAGGAGTAGGAACTATTATTACTGCAATTACTGGCATCATTTTAGGACCTATTAGTTTAGCTTTATTAGGGTTAGGTGTTGGAGTTGTACAAGCAGATCAAGCCCGTAAGCAATTGGTTAAAATTGCTAAAAAAGAGTTAATTAAACACTTACCAGAAATTGCTCAAAACTATTCTCCTAAAATTTCTGAGACTGTTAAAGAATGTTTTGATATTTATGAAAAACAAATTACAGAACGTATGAATGATGATATTCAATCTCGCAAAGCTGAATTGGATAACTTAGTCAAACAAAAAGAATCTCATGAAATTAATCAAGAGAAAGAACTTGAAAGATTACAAAAATTGTAACAAGATGTTAACGATGAAGCCCAATCTATTCAAAGCATCTATAACAATTTCTTAAAAACTGCTTCTTGATAACTAAATATTTCAAGATTTGATGAGTGATTGATTGTTTATTATTAAGTAATTTTAATCCGATGAAAAATATTGATGAGAACTTGATTAACATCTCAAAAACCCTTAATAATGCGATTGAAGTTTTAGCAATAGATGAAAATTCTTCCCTAAAAAGAGATATCTTATCTCTAGGTAATTATTGTGAAAACCAAAACTTTCGCTTGGCGGTTTTTGGGTGATTTCCGAGAAAGCTTTTCCCATAGGGGGTAATAGCTTGGACTAAAGGCTTTCAAGAAATAAAAGGGACAGAGAGTTAGCGGATCTTGGTACACAACTTTAAAATTTCATAATTGGCTTGTCTGAAAAAACAGAAGGAATAGATTAAAATGAAGAGGTAAAAAGATTAGAGAGAGTAAATTGAAGCTAAAACAGACAAATAATCCCTTAACCCCGTCGATGGTCGATGATTTACGTTTAGCAGCCTCAAAAATGACGGGAGCAGAGCGTCGTTCATTTCAAGCTGAAATGTGTCTCAAGTATTGTGGAGGAAGTGCCAGACAAACCGAAATCGTGTTTGGTTGGGGGAGAAAAAATGTTCAACTTGGATTACATGAAAAACGAACTGGGATAGTGTGTTTAGGATTACAATCAGTCAATAGTGGATGTAAAAAATGGGAGGAAAGATACCCAATAGTTGCCCAATCATTGAAAGAAATAGCCGAAGCTCACGCACAACAAAACCCCACATTTAATAACCCCATTGCCTATACAAGATTAACGGCGGCTGAAGCCATTAAACAATTAAGAAATCTAGGCTATAATGGAGAGGAGGTTCCTGCTGCTTCGACAATGGCAGATATTTTAAATCGTTTGGGCTATCGATTGAGAAAAGTGGTAAAAGCTAAACCTAAAAAAAATCTCGGAGACGGACGCTATCTTCGAGAATATAGAGAAAAAAGATAGAAAAAAAGACCCTTCTGTGAAACGTTTAAGTATGGATTGTAAAGCAACTGTGGAAATAGGAGAATATTCACGTGGCGGACAAACCAGAGGTTATAATCAAGCTCAAGATCATGATATGGGAACTAAAGAAAAATACGTTCCTTGTGGGATTGTAGATGAAGAGACAGGGCAACTTTATGTAACTTTTGGAAGTTCTTATAAAACGAGTGATTTCATGGTAGATAACTTGGAGCAATGGTGGACAAGTCTGAGTATAACTGAAAAGCAGCAACTAGAGAACATCCAAATTAAAGTTGATAATGGAGCAGAAAATAGTGGAATAAGAAGGCAATTTTTGAAGAGAATGGTAGAGTTTGCCGACCAAACTAAGAAATCTATTCAATTACTATATTTTCCTCCTTATCACAGTAAATATAATCCCATAGAAAGATGTTGGGGAATTTTAGAGAGGCATTGGAACGGAACACTTCTGAGAAATGCTCAAACGATGTTAGCTTGGGTAAAAACTATGACATGGAAAGGCTTAAATCCGATAGTTAAGTTAAGTAAAAAAGTTTATCAAAAAGGCATTTCTTTAACGAAAAAAGAGATGAAGGAAATTGAGAAACGTTTAGAACGTAATCCTCACTTACTTAAATGGGATATTTTGATTAGACCCAGTTAGTCTAAAAAGTTAATAAGAGTGTAAAATTAAGTGAATTTCCTTTTTAAAAATAGTCAAAGCTAATTTAAAAGTTAGCGTATTTCTTTCTTTTAGATAGGGAGGTTTTTGTTCGCGGAAAGTATCCGCGAACAACTTTTTATTTTTCCCTTTTCGCTTATTTGAGATGTTCTACAAACAGATTCTGAGAATGGGTGGGAAACTTTTTCTTGGAAATAACCTTGCTCCTTTTAATTATGGTAAATCTACCCTATTAAATGCTTTACTAGGAGAAAAAACTTTACCCATCGATCTTATTCCCACCACAGGGGCAGCCATTTATGTTAAATATGGAGAATAATTAAAAACCAAAATAACCTTAAATAATAATAAAATTATTGAAGAAGAAGGAACAAATATCCTAAAAAAATATGCAACACTTGATGATAACAGGTGTATGAATCAAGAAGTAAAATCTGTAGAAGTTTATTGTAATCATTCCCTTTTAAAAATGGGAGTGGAATTTTTAGATTTACCAGGAACCAATGATCGAGAAGAGCAAAATAAATTAGTTAAAGATCAATTATTAACTTCAGATTTAATTATCCAAGTGGTTGATGCTCGAAAATTAATGACTCTTGAAGAAAGAGAAAATTTTAGAGATTGGTTGCTAAACCGTGGCATTAATAGTGTTATATTAGTGATAAATTTCTTGAATTTATGGGAACCACAAGAACAAAAAGACGTTTATTATAGATTACGCTTTGTTGCTGAAAGTTTTCGCTCAAATTTACCTTCTGGGTTCAGTAATCTATATAGAGTTGATGCTTTACCGGCATTGAGAGGGAAACTCAAAGGGGATAATAATGAAGTACAAAGAAGTGGTTTGTCCATGCTTGAGTCTGCTTTACAAACTATTATCATTCAACAGAAACAAGAACAAACTTTTAGAAGAGAACGTTTTGAGACAATTAGTTTTCAAGTGAAAGAGATAGCCCTCAATCAAAGAAATAATCTTATTAAACAATTGAAAAATATAGAACAGAGAATAGATAAAGAAAAAGAAATCAAACAGAAAGCACAACAAGTCATTAACCAAGGATTTCAACGCGCCCTCTCTGATTTTTATAGTTGGCTATACTTACCTAAACTATTAAATCAATATCAAAATGAATTAGCGATCGCTTTAGAACAAAATACCTTTCAACAGTGGTGTAATAATGATTTTCAAGATAAAATAATTACTTATCAAAAGAATATCAATGAATGGGGAGATAAAGCTTGTTTATTTTTTGAAAATAACTTCTTGACTCCTTTAAATATTAGCATTCCTGATCCCCCAGAAATATCCATTTCTTTACCAGAAGGAAATGAAGAAAAATCTAACTATTTTAATGATATCACCACCGTTGGTATTCCTACAGGAATCGGTTTGTTAGTAGGAGGACCTATAGCAGCTGCCGTTTTAGGAGGGGCAAGTTATTTCCTCAACAAAACCACAACACAAGCAGAAAAAGAAGCAATGACACAGAATTCTCAAACTCCATCTACTTCTGTTGAATTTGCTCAGAACTATTTAACTCATTTTAGTGAGCAAGTATTATTAAGTTTACGGAAATATGAACAAGAACTATCCAAAATTATGGAGGTACCCCATAATTTACACTCATCAGAAATAGCTCAGTTATCTTATAAAATACAGATATTAAACGATCTTTTAACGGGACTTTAGCTAATTTTAGTCCAAGAATCCCTCACTTTTAGCGAAGGGAGCGTCAAATGGGAAATCGTTTCAACAGGGCGATCGCCTCTTTAGCGGTTGTGATCAAATAACCGGAAATGCCTGGAGTTTGGGGAATTTGCCAAAGAATATCAACAGTTCGCCTCAGCAAACGAACTAAGTCTCCTTCGTCCAAACTGGTGTTTTCACAAAGTTCCTGCCAGTCACCCCCTAAAGCCCATTGTTCCACCAAGCCCATTAATTCTAACTCTAACCAAACAGGAATAGTAACTTGATAGCGTCGTTGGGTTTGGTTCAATAAACGGCGCATTTCCCCAATACTCACCCCGTCTTCTGGAGACTCTTGAAACAGACTCAAGACTTCTGGAGACGGTAAATAATTTGTCCAAGTGTCAGGGCGGAGGGTTTCGGTAATAATAGCACTCACCGCCGCCGCTAGTTGAGGGGCTTCGAGATGCTCTAAAGTACTCGACATAAGCACCATGCCCAACCATAACTGGTTTTCTCCGCGCATGGTAGCCGCCGCTTCACCAAGGGCTGTGGGAGTGTAATTATCTAAAGCCTTAAATTCCCGTAAAATCTCGATTAAATTCAGAAATTCTTGCCAATAGTAAGATTGATTGGACTGTAATTTTTGGAACTTAATTTGTCGGTTATGGAGTTGTTCCCGTAATTCTAAACGTCGATGATGGGACTTAAATAAGCGTTTAAAATCTTTGCTTTGGGTTAAGGGATGATCATCGAGTAAGGTTTGCACATGATCAATACGTTGTTGTTGTTCGATTACTTCTGGTGGGGTGATTCGGCCAAAGGCGCGATCGCTCATTTGTTGGGTGATTTGCCTAGAATTTTCATCCCCTTTTGGTCCCCTGCCTAAAGATAATCTTCTCAGATCCGGTAGGGTCAAATTATCCGCAAAAGAGAGGGGTAAAGAAGCCCCATAAAAATCAACAATATCTCCTCTTTTTACTAAATACCAGTAGTTATTATCCCCCAAACATAGCAAATCAAAACCTTGTCCCGAGCCTGGAACCATAGCCACAATCGTAGCTAGTTGAGGAATAGATGTTTTTAAGCGTTTGCCCTTTAAATAAACTAAATCCCCAATATTCAACTTACTCAATTGACCGGCAATTTCTTTTTTACGCTTTTCTTGTGCTTGAGCTTCAAGAACTTTCAGAAGTCGTTTTTCTTCTTTTAATCGAGCTTTTAATTTCTCATAAGCTAGGATATCTTTTTCTTGTAGCCCTCCTAATTCGATATCCAGTTTAGCTAATTCTGTACTCAAACTAGCGATAGCCTGTTGTTCTGGTTCTAGTTTTAGTTGAGCTAAATATTCGGCAAAACTCCTTTCTAAGAGGTCCTTTGCTTCCCGTAGGCTGTGTTTTTGCAACAGGTTTAAGACCATACCATAGGAAGGGGTGAAACAACTTTTTAAGGGTTCAGACTCTGCGGTGGCTAAGTAAGCAGCTTCTGTTGCCCCTTCAAAGGGGGTTTGAATGGTGACCACATGGCCCACCTCATCCATACCTCGTCGTCCTGCCCGCCCAGCAATTTGCAGAAATTCTGAGGGGTTTAACATACTGTGTCCGGTATCAATGCGTTTAGATAAAGCAGAGATAACCGTAGTTCTGGCTGGCATATTGATCCCGGCTGATAGGGTTGCTGTGGCAAACACCACTTTAACCAAACCCACTTCAAATAGTTGTTCCACTAATTCTTTCCACAGGGGTAAAATCCCGGCATGATGTGCCGCAATACCTCTGGTTAAAGGTTCGAGTTGTTCTGAGCGTACTAACTGACACAGATTAGCTAGAATCTCGAATAAATGGACTTTGCTCTCTTCATCCTCCCCTAAATAGGTAAAGAGATTAGACTGGGGGGAAAGGGTGCTTAAAAAGTCTTTGAGGGGTTCGTATAAAGGTGGGTTTTCTGTGGCCACCGCCTCGAGGAGACTCACTTGTAAATTGGTATTTTCCCCTAAAAAGAAGGTCAACAGGTTATATTGTAGAGCATGGGCTTCTTCGGGAGACACCAACACCACCCCCTCAAGTTTTTGCACGGCTCGATCGCATTCTCGACGGCTAAAGATAACATAGATGGCTGGTAAGAGATCCTTTTCATAAAGTTGTTGGATCACCATCATCGGAGTGGGACATTCACTTCGTTTTACTCGTCGGCGTTTCTTACGGTTTCCTTTGGGTTTGAGGCGATTGTTAAGGCCCGTTTGTTGCTGGTTAAGCAGGGGATAGAGTCCGTTTTTCTGGCTAAAGTAGAAGCGTAGAGGAACGGGGCGAAAATCCGAGTTAATCAGTTTACACAGACTGATAGAGGTTTTGTCGGGATCAAAGTTGGGAGCAGTTTTCCGCACTTGATTGATCCACTTGGTTAAGTCTTCTGAGTTGCCGATGGTTGCAGAGAGAGCGACTAATTGAATGCTGGGGGAACAATAAATAATCGATTCTTCCCAGACGGTTCCCCTACCACGATTACTAATATAATGACACTCATCTAAAATAACCGTAGCCACATTTTCTAAGGATGTTCCCACTTGCCCAATGGGGGTTTCGTAGAGCATATTACGGAAGATTTCTGTGGTCATCACCACAATCGAAGCGTCGGCATTGATAACCGTATCTCCTGTAATTAACCCCACCATCCCTTCGACTACTCCTGCTTCTGTGGTGGCAAATTTGTCTTGGAAGTCTCTAAACTTTTGATTAGATAAAGCTTTGAGAGGAGTGGTGTAGAAAACTCTTTGACCTAGATGCAAAGCCCGATAGATGGCAAATTCTCCGATAACTGTCTTACCTGAACCTGTGGGGGCGCAGACAACGACAGATTCCCCTTGATGCAACGCTGCGATCGCTTCCTGTTGAAAGGGATCTAGTTCAAAGGGAAATAGTTCTTCAATCCTAAGCTCAGTTGAGGTTAATGGTTGTTTCACTCAAAGTTACGTATTTAGGCAATCACAGGTTAAACCCTATTTCTATTTTAGGGTAAAAATCCTTGATTTTTTAGGTCAAGCCTCCTACTTCCCTCGTTTCAAGTGGGGGCAGAATGACTTTATTTTTGGTTAAGATATTAATCTTAACAATTTTTCTGAGAGATTAGGGCCATAGCTTGCCAAAATTTTAATTTTACTTTACAATTAGAGTAGCAATAAATCCCAACAATATCGATTCAGATTTTGCTGAGAGAAAAGAAATTACCAAGAAAATTTAAGCTACAACCACCCCTGTGAATTTCCTTCACTGTATCTACAAACAACAAATAAATAAGAGATAGCTAAACATGACAACCAAGAAAAAAGTTGATACGGTTCGCCACTATCTTCAGTCTATTGGTAAAACCCCCTTACTCTCTAGTGCTGAAGAGATTAAACTAGCAGAAGAAATCCAGGCTATGTTGCCTCTATTAGAGAAGGAACAACTGAGCCGAGAAGAGGAAAAAATTGTCGCTAAGGGACAAAAAGCTAGAGAAAGAATGATCGAGGCAAATTTACGTCTGGTGGTTTCCATTGCTAAGAAGTACCTCAATTCGGGCTTGTCTTTGTTAGATTTAATTCAAGAAGGAAGTTTAGGCTTAATTCGAGGTGTGGAAAAATTTGATCCGGCTCGCGGTTACAAGTTTTCAACCTATGCTTATTGGTGGATAAGACAGGGAATAACCAGGGCGATCGCAGAACAAAGTCGTACCATTCGTTTACCTATTCATATCAACGAAAATCTTAATAAATATCGTAAATCGATTCGAGAACTAACCCTAAAATTAGGGAGAAAACCAACTCAAAGAGAGATTGCTGAAAATATGGAAATCTCCGTTGACAGGTTACAATTTCTCCAACAAGCAGCTTTTAAAACTAAGTCCCGTAGTTTAAATGTTGTTATTGATGAAAATCAAACCGAGTTAGGGCAATTATTACCCGATGAGGAAAGTATTTCCCCTAGTGATTTTGTCAAACAAGAAGAGAAAATATCTCAGATAAATAATCTTTTAGAAAGTTTGACTCCCAGACAGAAAGAAGTAATTATTCTGCGTTTTGGCTTACGAGATGGTAAACAAATGAGTTACAAAGCCATTGGCGAAAAATGTGGTGTTAGCCATGAAAGGGCCCGTCAAATTTATAGCCGCGCCTTAAAAATTTTACGGAAGCAAACAGGTGAGGCAGAAAAGCTGGCGGTTTAAATGTGTGAATTTCTATCCTATTTTTAGGGAGAAAACTAGCCATTATGATATATGGCGTTTCTCGGAGTGCGATTCGTTGAGCTAGAAAGTTTGGAAACAAGCGTGTAGCTCGTTCAGAACATTGAAATCTGAATAACTGTTGATTTGTTGGCTAATGGAGCCACACTCGGAATCAAAGGAGAAAATCCTAAGAGTGACGACATAACCCTCCGTTTTGGACTTAGTAAACCCAGGATGGAAGCAGGGTTAGAAGGGGAACCCGTCATGAAGCAGCATGGTAAGTCGCTCCCCAAGTCAATCGGTCATGGTTAAACATTACGTTGAATCATCGACATGAACCCTCAAAACCGCCAAGTAGCCAAATCTGTTTGATAGGCTGCGTTCAAAAGAACAAGGTAAAAAGTGGAGTTTTTCCGTGAGCATCCACACAGATTCCTAAAAGTAACCTGGGGGAAAGATGAAACCTAAAACCGATATACCCAAATCAACGGAACGAATTAAGTCCATGATTGCTCTTACCACCGGTCGAGTAGGTAAGTAGGGACAAACTGAACCGCAAGGGTCATGGATGTGAGAAGCAATTAAGTTGCTAATGCCCACTTGTAATGAGTACGGATAAGCTGACGTATTGCTGGTTAATTAGAAGAAATAGTCTCTATTAGAGGTGAATATGTCGAATGCGAGTATAACCAAGACTACGCCAGAGTGGAACACAATTAACTGGGCAAAAGTCCAGAGAAAGGTGTTTAAGCTTCAAAAAAGAATATTTCAAGCTGTTAGGTGATTTCCGAGAAAGCTTTTCCCATAGGGGGTAATCGCTTGGACTAAAGGCTTTCAAGAAATAAAAGGAACAGAGAGTTAGCGGATCTTGGTACACAACTTTAAAATTTCATAATTGGCTTGTCTGAAAAAACAGAAGAAATAGATTAAAATGAAGAGGTAAAAAGATTAGAGAGAGTAAATTGAAGCTAAAACAGACAAATCATCCCTTAACCCCGTCGATGGTCGATGATTTACGTTTAGCAGCCTCAAAAATGACGGGAGCAGAGCGTCGTTCATTTCAAGCTGAAATGTGTCTCAAGTATTGTGGAGGAAGTGCCAGACAAACCGAAATCGTGTTTGGTTGGGGGAGAAAAAATGTTCAACTTGGATTACATGAAAAACGAACTGGGATAGTGTGTTTAGGATTACAATCAGTCAATAGTGGATGTAAAAAATGGGAGGAAAGATACCCAATAGTTGCCCAATCATTGAAAGAAATAGCCGAAGCTCACGCACAACAAAACCCCACATTTAATAACCCCATTGCCTATACAAGATTAACGGCGGCTGAAGCCATTAAACAATTAAGAAATCTAGGATATAATGGAGAGGAGGTTCCTGCTGCTTCGACAATGGCAGATATTTTAAATCGTTTGGGCTATCGATTAAGAAAAGTGGTAAAAGCTAAACCTAAAAAAAATCTCGGAGACGGACGCTATCTTCGAGAATATAGAGAAAAAAGATAGAAAAAAAGACCCTTCTGTGAAACGTTTAAGTATGGATTGTAAAGCAACTGTGGAAATAGGAGAATATTCACGTGGCGGACAAACTAGAGGTTATAATCAAGCTCAAGATCATGATATGGGAACTAAAGAAAAATACGTTCCTTGTGGGATTGTAGATGAAGATACAGGGTAACTTTATGTAACTTTTGGAAGTTCTTATAAAACGAGTGATTTCATGGTAGATAACTTGGAGCAATGGTGGACAAGTCTGAGTATAACTGAAAAGCAGCAACTAGAGAACATCCAAATTAAAGTTGATAATGGACCAAAAAATAGTGGAATAAGAAGGCAATTTTTGAAGAGAATGGTAGAGTTTGCCGACCAAACTAAGAAATCTATTCAATTACTATATTTTCCTCCTTATCACAGTAAATATAATCCCATAGAAAGATGTTGGGGAATTTTAGAGAGGCATTGGAACGGAACACTTCTGAGAAATGCTCAAACGATGTTAGCTTGGGTAAAAACTATGACATGGAAAGGCTTAAATCCGATAGTTAAGTTAAGTAAAAAAGTTTATCAAAAAGGCATTTCTTTAACGAAAAAAGAGATGAAGGAAATTGAGAAACGTTTAGAACGTAATCCTCACTTACCTAAATGGGACATTTTGATTAGACCCAGTTAGTCTAAAAAGTTAATAAGAGTGTAAAATTAAGTGAATTTCCTTTTTAAAAATAGTCAAAGCTAATTTAAAAGTTAGCGTATTTCTTTCTTTTAGATAGGGAGGTTTTTGTTCGCGGAAAGTATCCGCGAACAACTTTTTATTTTTCCCTTTTCGCTTATTTGAGATGTTCTACAAACAGATTCTGAGAATGGGTGGGGAACTTTTTCTTGGAAATCACCTTAAATCAGGTAATAAAGTTAAAGCTAAAAGCTTCAGAAGTTACTGTTAAAGTCACATTACGCAAAGCTCTTAGCCATACGCAAAGTAACCCAAGACAACCAAGGCAAAAAAACTGCTGGCGTTGATGGGAAAAAGGCATTACGCCCCAACCAAAGATTAAAGTTAGCCAAAGAACTAGCTTTAAAAGGTTACAAAGCAAAGGCACTCAGACGGGTTTGGATTCCCAAACCTGGAAGAGAAGAAAAACGTGGTCTGGGAATTCCCACCATGAAAGATAGAGTAATGCAAGCCTTGGTTAAATCAGCCTTAGAGCCATATTGGGAAGCCCAATTTGAGGGAACATCTTACGGTTTTCGTCCAGGCAGAAGCGCACAAGACGCTATACAAAGGATATACACGGTAATCAATTCAAAAGCCAAATATGCTCTAGATGCCGATATATCCAAATGTTTTGATAAGATTAACCATGACCACCTACTGTCCAAATTAGATTGTCCTAATAACGTCAAAATAGTCATTAAACAATGGCTAAAATGCGGTGTTATGGACAAGGGTATATTTGAGGAAACCGATTCAGGAACTCCCCAAGGCGGTGTAATAAGCCCTTTATTGGCTAATATTGCACTACACGGATTGATTAATGATATAAGAAACCAATTTCCTGCAAATAAAAAGAGGAAAGATGGTAGCTACAAAACAGGATACCAACCTGCAATCATCCGTTATGCCGATGATTTCGTAGTTCTCCATGAGGACTACGACGTTATTCTAAAATGTAAAAATCTAATTGCACAATGGTTGAAACAAGTCGGACTGGAACTAAAACCAGAAAAGACTTCCATCAGACATACTCTAAAAAGTATTGAACACGACGGAAAAACCATTGACCCTGGTTTCGATTTTCTTGGATTCAACATAAAGTCCTACCCCGTAGGGAAATACCACTCTGGGAAAACACCCCATCGTGAGATACTTGGATTCAAAACTATAATCAAACCAAGCAAAAAGAAAATACTAGCTCACCATGAGGCGATCAAAAAGGTCATAAATGCCAACAAGAATGCCCCACAAGCAGCATTAATTGCAAAATTAAACCCCATAATAAGATTGGACTTTGGATAAAAAGCAATTGTTAGCGTAAATTTTACGCTAAACATATCTCCAGAGCTAAAATAGAGAATTAAGGTGATTTTAAAAACTCTCTTTCCATCTTTTTAGGGGATTTTAAATATTAAATAGCTTCATTCAGTTTCGGTTCCAATATAGATATCTAAGTAGCTTTCCGTTAGAGATTGAATGACTCGTTCTAATTCATCAATGAGATTTCTTCTAGTGAGTTTTTCTACAGCATCAATATGAGCAGAACTTCCGGCTCGTCCTAAATATTTATATTTGGTTTTTTTCTCATTATTAGTGGCCATAGGAAAAATTGATTCAGCAGCCTGTAGTTTATAATACCAGTAGATTGTTCCCTTTCCATTAACCTGATAACGAATAATATGACAATTAGCTGGTGCTACTTCCCCTTCCCGTTCAATTTTCTTTATTTTCTGTTTAAGAGAGCGAATTAGACTCTTAATTTGTTTGGCTCTCAGGTGGACATCTTGACTGGTCTTAAGTTCGGAATGTGATGACATTAGCCTTAACTGTAACAAACAACCTCTTTTGATGTTAGCGTATATATTCCGCTAATTTATAAGGTAATAAATTTTAAAAATGACCAAAAATGAAACGGCTACGTCTGTCGAGGAATTCCTGGTGTGGAGGTCTAACCTCTTCCAAGGACTAAAAGCTAGAAAAGAAACTATTATAGAATTACTCGATGCCCTCTCCAGTAACCAACAAGCTCACTCAGTCGTTGAATTGTCTCTCAATCCTCTATTTAGAAGAGATTATAACAGTTTATATAGAGGAATTCAAGAGTTTTTACCCACTCAAACTGACCCTAATTATGAACAGAGAATTGAGACTTTATTTTCAGCGGTATCGAGAACAATTCCTCCTACTTCAAAACATTATAACTTATTTGGTATTGACACAACTCCCTGTCCACGACGGTTTGGCGAAACGTTAGCGGATAAAACCTTTATTCATTACCCCAATCCAATTAAGGGAAATAAACCCATTAATATTGGACATTGTTATTCCGTTGTCTGCGCTTTACCTGACCAAATAGACACAGAAAAAGTCCCTTGGGCTGTCCCCTTATCAGGAGAGCGAGTCCCCTCTAAACATAAAGGAGTAAATCAAGGCAATCAACAACTAAAAAAAATCTGGCAAAGTTCTTTATTTTCTGATAAATTATCTGTCTTAGTGGCTGATAGTGACTACAGCCAAAAGGATGTTATTGGGGAACAAGTTAAGCACGAAGACGTAGTTACTATTACAAGAGTTAGAAGTGACCGAGTTTTTTATCGTCAATTTATTCAGGACCCAAATCAAGCCAAAACTTCGGGACATCCCCGTTGGTATGGGGATAAATTTGACCTTAAAGATGACCAAACTTGGACTGAACATGATGAAGTTCATCATGTTCCCTTTACAACGAAAAAAGGTCGTCAATTAACAGTGACTATTTCGGGATGGAAACAGATGTTAATGAGAGGAACTAAAAACTATAAAATGAACAATCACCCCTTTACTTTACTCCAGATTGTTGTCAGAGATCAAGAAAGAAATAGTATTTGGAAACCTATGTGGCTTATTGTTATTGGTTCTCGGCGCGATGAGTTAAGTTTAGTTGATTGTTATCAGTGTTATCGACAACGTTATGACATGGAACATCTTTTTCGATTTGGTAAACAAAGATTATTGATGACATCTTATTTAACTCCCGATGTACATCATGAAGAAAATTGGTTTAAACTAACACTTCTTTCTTACGTAAATTCGTGGGCTGCCAGAAAATTAGCTGTGGTTTTACCCCGTGATTGGGAACAGTATTTGAAGACTAATAAATCCATCAAAATCACCCCTAGTCTAGTTCAAAGAGACTTTTCAAGAATAATTACGACCTTGGGGACTTTCGCCAAATTTCCCAAACGTCGAGGTTTTTCTTCCGGACGTATTAAAGGTTACAAAAAAGCCCCACGAACTCGTCATGATGTTATCAAGAAAGGGAGCAAAAAATCAACTAAAAACTTAAAAGCTACTTAGTTTCCCTCAGAATCTATAGATTAGCCCTATTTGTCAGCCAATTTTATTGACTGATACAGAGCCGATATTTTGGGATTTTAGTTTAGCGTAAAATATACGCTAACAAACTTTTTTTGTCCAAAGTCCAAATAAGAGGATGGTGTAATTATTACCGAACTGTATGCAGTAAGGAAACGTTCGACACCGAAGACCACATATTATGGAATATGCTGAGAGCCTGGACAGTCAGCAGGAAAAAGAATAGGACCCCACTGATTGAAGCCCTCAGAAAATATTTCTCATACGGAAGACGCGGAAAATGGACATTTCAAACAAATGGAATGGTCCTTTACTACCACGCCGAAACGGAAATAAAAAGACATCAATTGGTTAGGGCCGAAGTCTCACCATATGACGGAAACTGGACATACTGGAGCAAAAGACGGGGAATATACACTGGAACACCAATGAGAGTGTCAAAACTCTTAAAGAAACAAAAAGATATCTGCCCTATCTGCAAGCAACACTTTACACCCGATGACTTGATAGAAGTTGACCACATAATCCCAAAATCGAAAGGTGGAAAGGACAGGTACGACAATCTACAAGCTCTACATCGTCACTGTCATGATGCTAAAAGCAAAAATGACTATCTCTATGATTGGTTAGATAATGGCTATGAATGGAAAGACGACGTTTTAACAGTACCCACGACAAGGGACTAATTGCCGAGAGCCGTGTGAGGTGAAAGTCTCACGCACGGTTCGGAATGGGAGTCGTGGTAGGTGACTACCACTTCGACCCCTAATCTCATGAGGTACACCTAACATCTAACATCTAACTCCGAACTCCGAACTCCGAACTCGTAAAACTAGAAAACTGTGTACCTCACAAGTATGAGAAATGATATAATCAACGGGTAACAATGAATTAACTGTTGATCAATAAGTGTTTTCTCCCTGAATAGTTGTTATGGTTTTTCTTCCTTTCGAAGCAAAAAATTTAACTGAAGAAACATCCCTTGACTTAGTTGATAAGATTAAGTTCGAGAACATTATAACCCCTCTGTCCCCTCAACCTATCCCTACCAGCTATGTTTTCCAGGGAGAGGAAAAGCCACCTGTTTTGCTTCTACACGGCTTTGACAGTTCTTTATTAGAATATCGTCGTCTTTTCCCAATTTTATCTCAATCTCATGCAACTTGGGCCATTGATTTATTAGGCTTTGGTTTTACTGAAAGAAGCAGTGATTTATTATTTAGTCCTGAAACCATTAAAACTCACTTATATTATACCTGGAAAACTTTAATTAAAGAACCATGTATTTTAGTCGGTGCTTCTATGGGAGGTGCAACAGCAATTGATTTTACATTAACCTACCCAGAAACCGTTAGCAAATTAGTGTTAATAGATAGTGCAGGGTTAGCTGCACCACCCAAGATAGGAAAATTTATGTTTCCTCCTCTAGACTATTTATCAACAGCTTTTTTACGTAACCTTAAGGTGAGACAGAAAATTAGTGAATCTGCTTATTATGATAAAAGTTTTGCCAATAAAGATGCACAACTCTGTGCTGCTTTACATCTTAAATGTGAGCAGTGGAGTCAAGCTTTAATTTCTTTTACCAAAAGTGGTGGTTATGGTTCTTTGAAGCAAGAAATTATCAATTTAAAACAAGAAACAATCGTTATTTGGGGAGAAAATGACAAAATATTAGGAACAAAGGATGCTAATAAATTTAAAGAATTAATCCCCAATAGCCAACTAATTTGGATTCCAGAATGTGGCCATGTTCCCCATTTAGAAAAAGCAGAATTTACAGCCAAGGCTATTCTTAATTAAGGTATTTCCTATACCAGTAAATAAATGTTTAATCTATAACCCAGGTGTTGTTTGTCCAAATAAAGAAGCAAAGTCCTTAGTAATATTAGCCGTAGAATCATCTTCCGGTTTACTAATGACATCGAAAGCTTTATTTTTAGCTGTAGATTCTATTAGTGCTTGTACAACTAATTCTGCTACATCTTCTCTAGGAATAACCGTCGGTATGCCATTGGGAGGATTTTCTAAAAAAGTGTCATTTTTTCCCACAATTAACTCTCGTTTACCTCCTGGTTCATTAATTAAACCACCAGCGCGAATAATAGTATAATCGATACCTGAATCAATCAAATATTCTTCTGCTTTCCGCTTCCAAATTAAAACATTACCATTACCCATTTTATTGAGAGGATGCTCACGGTTTGTTCCTCCCATTGATCCAACTAAAACAATCTTATTAATGCCCAATTCTTTAGCAAGATCAATCTGATTTTTTTGCCCTATCCAATCAACTTCTTCCGGCATTCCTCCGGGTTCAAACTCAAATTCTGGTCGTTGCCCTTCTTGGGCAGGTGCTTTCATTTTCGGGAAAGAACTGGTAACAATCACTAAGGAATCACATCCTTTTAAAGCAGGTTCTAAACTGGATTTGTTGGTAATATCTCCCACAAAAAATCCTTCAGTTGAACCAAATAATTCTTTTACTTTCTCGTTATCTCTAGCAAAACCAAAGACCTCAAACTTATCAGAAGTTTGACGAAGTTTCTTGACTACAAATAATCCTGTTCTTCCGGTCGCACCTGTAACAAGAACTCTTTTTTTTGACATAATTAACCAACAAAATATAGTCAAGCTTTAGTATAATATCCAGGGGGCCTTCTTAGCAATTTTATTATATTTTTTTTGCAATGGAAGAAGTTATCTAAAATATTGAGCAAGGAAAATCCAGGGATGAAAGCCAAGGCAGTAGGGGTCAACGGCCGTTGACCCCCAATACTGCGTAGGTTTTGCTCGAAACGCTCTAGTTAAGCGAGGCTCTTGAGGGGTCGGGGGCAGAGGAGGCTCTTGAGTAAGTCCCATTTTCTACCTCTGCTCAAGAAAGCATCCACAGCGAGAGAAAGCTTGTCTCAACAGACAATTTTTCGCGGGCCGAGCAGTATTGCGTTGACCCCTACTGGACAAAACCCAGATTTTGGGAATTACTCTCCGGTAACAGACAAATCTTTTACCCAAACTCTCGGACAGACACCACCAGGAGTAACCTCTGCTTCTGATTCCACACAGACAATGGACTTCAATAAGGTTAGATAATCTCCTGCAACGGTGGCCGCATCGATACTGGTTAATTTGCCTTTATTCACCAACCAACCATCAAAGGGTAAGGAAAAGGAACCTTGTAGGGCATTTACCCCTGCATGAAGGGCTTGTAATTGGTCAATAAAAATGACGTTTTCTGCTTCATCTAGGTTGTATTGAGGGTTAGCTTCAGAGTTGGAAAAAACGTGGTAAAAATGAGAACCAACTGTGACTTTTGCCCCGATGTTGGCGTTGCCTGTGGGTTGGGAGTTCATCCTTTTAGCGGTTCCAGAACTGTGTAATAATCCTCCCAAAATTCCATCTTTAATAAGTTCAATCCGACGGGTAGGGGTTCCTTCTCCATCAAAAGTTTCTGCCCCAATATTATCAGGATGTAGGGCATCATCACACAAAGAAAGTAAGGGAGAAGCGACCTCTTTTCCAATAGACTCTAAGTCTGAAAGACTTTGTTTATCTAGAATATTTTGGGCATTAAACAGGTTAGAAAAGGAACCAATTAAACTTAAAAAGGCTTTAGGAGAAAAAACAATGGTGTATTTTCCTGAGGGGATGGTTTGATAGTTAATATGACTAATTGTTTTTTCCGTCACCTCTTTTAAACAACCATCAACGTCCAAAGTTTCTAAACCTCGACTGATTTTCATGGAACTAGCCCCTCTGGGTTTTTTCCCTTCTTCTTCTGTGCGACTATAGAGATAGATGACTGCATAGGAACGAGCTTCTTGACGCAGGGAACCCTCACTGTTGAGATAAAATCTTTTTATGTCTTCTTGGGATAACCCATTGTAAGGGACTCCTTGGATAGCAGGATGGGCTTTTAAAAGGTTTGTTTCTGCTTCGATTAAGGTATCGATCAAGGTAGGAACTGGTGCCGCTTCTACGATTTCATCTCCATTATTTTCAATGCTCTCTTTAGCTTGAGGGCTAAAGTCTGGAGGATTATTCGTATGACCAAAACTACTGGCTTCTTTGGCTGTTTCTAAGGCTAATTTTATACCAAGTTCATCTAAATCTGTGGTACTTGTCACCCCAACTGTTCCCTTTTCATTCCAGACTCTCACAATGACACTGGATCGGTTAGATGCTTGAACTTGTTTGGGTTCTCCTTTATCGACTTCAACACTGGTTTCATCAATAGAAGAACCATAAATGTCATACTTATTAATGCCAAGTTCCTTGGCACTACTTTTGGCATAATTAGCGATAATTTCTGTGTTGATCATGGCTATTTTATTAAACCTTTCAGTAATCTTTTTACTTATTTTATAAGAACATTATATCCTAATCAGTCCTTTTTTCTCAACCTAAATAGATTCTAATCTTATTTGCACTTTAGTTTTTAAAGCAAACAATCCAGATAATTAAGCTGGTAAATCCAACATAACTAAAAACCGTCATCCAATCTAAAAAATTATGGGATATCATATTTCGACTAATTAATAATTTAAAATTTTATCTATTCTGAGTATGGATTATACCATAGATCACTCCTATCATGGGCTATCTGAAAAAATCAGTTTTGAAGTAGACTATTTCATCATTCCTCCATAAACGTTCCTCATTTCACAAGAAATATAAATTTCTTTTTACTTAAATCAAACAAAACTTCATGAAGATATGATAATTATTCTTGCATTTTAGTTATAGGGACGTAATATTTAAAAAACAAGTCCACAATAAACTTTATGCTGTTGTATGTAACTATTTACAATAGAAATATTTTATGATTTTAATGATGAGGATGTTAAATCATGGTACTGAAAAGTTTAAAAAATGCAACTCCTGAAATGCTAACAGAAATGGTGCAAGATTCTCTAGTTTTAGCTAATGAAATTCAACCACATGGAGTTGTCTTTGTTTTAAAGGAACCACTATTAGAAATTATACAAGTAAGTGATAATACAGAAATTTTTTTTGGCATCGCTGCCCAAGAATTGTTAAATAATAATCTTAGTAAAATCTTTGACAAATCAGCATTAGAAACAATTCATAATCATCGAAAAAGAGAACAGATAAAATCTTATAATCCTCTGCAAATTACCGTTAATTTAGAAGGTAAATTTCAGGTCTTTGAAGGCTGTTTAAGTCGGCAACGAGAAGGTTTAATCTTAGAATTAGAACCTTTGTCTAAACCTAGTAGTGAAACTAACTTATCATTTTATCAATTATTTCGCCCTTGCTATGAAAGAATTAAACAAGGAAAAACTTTAGAAGAGGTTGCTCAAAAAATTGTGGGGACTAATTGCTTGTCATAATTATGCACCTAAATATATTAGTTACAAAATACGGAAAGTTTGTGAATTGATAGCTGAGTTAGTTCCCGATAATTTAGTCACTGCTCAAAAAACCCAAGATAAGCAACAAGTTAATCTAATTAAACAGCTACAAACTTATTTAAAAACATCTGTAGATTATGAGACTAATCTTCTTACAAGATTAGTTAATCAAGAAACAGATACCTTACTCAATTTAGTTAATGCACAAGGAGTCGCCTTATCCTATGGTGAGACTCTTAATTTAGTCGGTAAAACCCCCAAAAAAGCAGCTATTGAAGATTTAATACTCTGGTTAAAAAGTAATCATAGAGAGAAAGTTTTTGCTACCCATAACCTAAGTAAAATTTATAATCAAGGGAAAGATATAATAACGGAATCCAGTGGCATTTTAGCTATTTCTATTCTACTCAATAGCACATCTTATTATATTATTTGGTTTCGTCCTGAAGTCATTCAAACCGTCAATTGGGCTGGAGATCCTAACGAAAGCTTCTCAATAGGTGTAGATGGAGAAATAAAGCTTTGTCCTCGTAATTCTTTTGCAATATGGAAAGAGACTGTTAAAAATACAGCCATACCTTGGAAAAAGTTTGAAAAAGAAGCAGCGGAAAAACTAAGAGAGATATTACTATTAGCAGCCTTAGAATTTTCCCATACAGTGATGGAAGAAGCAGTCAAGAAAGCCGAAGCAGCTAACCGTATTAAGGGTGAATTTTTAGCTAATATGAGTCATGAACTACGCACCGCTTTAAATGCTATTTTAGGGTTTGCTCAAATCATGCGTCGTTCCTCAAAATTAGATGCAGAACAGCAAGAAAATTTGAGTATTATTACTGGTAGCGGAGAACATTTATTGAACCTCATTAACCAAGTTCTCGACTTATCTAAAATAGAGGCAGGAAGGACAATAATTAATAAAACAGAGTTGGATTTTTATCGTCTTTTAGATGACTTAGAAGATATGTTTCAGTTTAAAGCAGAAGAACAAAAGTTACGATTATTATTTGAGCGATCGCCTAATGTTCCCCAATATATTCGTACCGATCAAGTTAAATTACGTCAAGTGTTAGTTAATTTGATTAACAATGCTTTAAAATTTACAGAAGAAGGTGGCGTATCTCTAAGAGTTAGAGGAGAAAGTTTGAACTTTATGGAGACAAATGACACAAAAGAAACATAAAATAAATTATCAACTAAGAAAACAATTATTATAGAGATTGAAGATACTGGACAGGGTATTTCTCAAGAAGAATTAGACCGTTTATTTGAACCCTTTGTGCAAAGTAAAGGAGTTAAAAATAATCAAGAAGGAACAGCTTTAGGATTAACGATTAGTCGTAAATTTATTAATTTGATGGGAGGAGATATTGCTATGAATAGTGAAGTAGGAAGGGGAACAATTATTAAATTTAATATTGAAGTAGAAGAAATTAAAGCAACAGAAATTAAAACTGAAATCAAACCTCGAAGAAAAGTGATTGGACTGCAACCTAATCAACCACAGTACCGTATTTTGGTAGTAGATGATCGTTATAGTAATCGGGAATTAGTTGTTAAATTATTGACACCTTTAGGATTTGAGATAAGAACAGCAAGTAATGGAAAAGAAGCTATACAAGTATGGCAACAATGGGAACCTCATCTAATTTGGATGGATATGAAAATGCCTATTATGGACGGATATGAGGCAACTAAGGTGATTAAAACCACAATGAAAGGACAAGCAACAGCTATTATTGCTTTAACAGCTAGTGTATTTGAAGAAGAGAAAGCAGTTGTCTTATCTACCGGGTGTGATAGCTTCATTCGTAAACCTTTTAGGGAGGCAGAAATATTCGACGCTATGGAGAAACAAATCGGTGTTCAGTTCATCTATGAAACCGATGAAAATAACGAACAAAAAAAAACAAAAATTGACGTGCATAAAGTAATTAATTCCCAAACTATTGCCAATTTATCTGATGCTTGGGTAAAAGATTTTAAACAGGCTGTTGTTAATGTAGATTCAGTTACTATTGATAGTTTACTGGAAAAAATTAAAGATAATAATCCTGATCTTGCTCGTGCTATTTATCATTTAACAGAAAATTTTGAACATGAAACATTGTTAGATTTACTTGAATAAGTTAAACTTATTGGTAGATAAAATTGTGTAATCTTTCCCACAATTCCCCATAAATAAACCTTAGTAAAAATTCCTGTCTCTGATTTAAAACAATGATTAAAACTAATAAAGATAATAACTCAAAAGGTAACATTGTCGTAGTTGATGATTCCCCTATCAATTTACGATTGATTGTGGATATGTTTAAAAGTAAAGGGTACGAAGTCCGTCCCGTACCCAGTGGAAAATTAGCATTAACTACCATTAAAAATTTGCCTCCAGACTTAATTTATTGGATGTCATGATGCCAGAAATGGACGGATATGCAGTGTGTGAAAAATTAAAAGCTGACCCCAAAACAAAAGATATTCCTATCATTTTTGTTAGCGCATTAGATGCTGTTTTAGACAAAGTTAAAGCCTTTGAAATGGGAGGAGTTGATTATGTCAGTAAACCCATTCAAGAAAAAGAACTTTTTGCCAGAGTAGAAACCCATTTAGAAATTCGCAGATTACAGAAACATTTACAAGAAAGAAACAATAAATTAGTTGCCACATTGCAACAGTTAAAACAAGCACAAAGTCAATTAGTAGAATCTGAAAAAATGGCTGTATTAGGACAATTAGTGGCCGGTATTTCCCATGAAATTAATACCCCATTAGGTGCGATTCGTTCCTCTGTGGAAAATTTAGCAGATTTTTTAGGAAAAGATATTAAAACTCAATTAAATTTTTGGCAAACTATTGATCATAAACAGCAACCTTATTTCTTAGAATTATTAAGATATCCGGCCTTACAAGCTTTATCCAGTCGGGAGAAAAGAAAGTTAAAAAGAAAGCTAAGAAATACCTTAGATTCTGCCAATATTGAACATAGCGATCGCATTGCAGACACTTTAGTAGATATGGGTATTTCGGAACCAGAATTATCATCTATTTTACCCCTATTTAAGCAACCAGACGGCTTAGATATTCTTGATAAAGCCTACGAATTTTTTACTCTCAGAAAAAGCACAGAAACCATTCAAACAGCAACAGAAAGGGCCGCAAAAATAATCTTTGCTTTAAAATCTTATGCCCGTTATGATTTTGGTACAGAAAAGACGGAAGGAGACTTAATTAAGGGGATTGAAACTGTCTTAACTCTATACTATAATCAAATCAAAAAAGGGGTTGATGTCATTAAAAATTATCAAGAATTACCTCCTATTCTTTGTTATCCCGATGAATTAACCCAAGTCTGGACAAATTTGATCCACAATGCCTTACAAGCAATGAATTATCAAGGGAAATTACGGATTGATGTTGAGAAGAATAATGATATGATTGATGTAAGAATTACTGATAGTGGCAAAGGTATTCCCAGTGATATTTTACCTCGTATTTTTGAACCCTTTTTTACGACAAAAGTTGCAGGAGAGGGCAGTGGTTTGGGGTTAGATATTGTCAAGCGAATTCTGGAAAAACATGAGGGGAAAATTAGCGTCAATTCTGTGTCAGGAGAAACCGTATTTACCGTATCCATTCCCATGATAACCAAAGAAAAGGCTGATAATTCCCAAATCAAAGAATTACAAATCTCCCAATAATATCCCGTGAATAAACAATCAGGAGTGATTAACGATGATTAAACCAGTAATTTTATGTGTTGATGATGAGAAAGTTATTTTAGATAGTCTCAAAATTCAACTAAAAAAAGAATTTCAAGATACCTACCTTTATGAAGCAGCAGAAAGTGCTGACGAAGCATTAGAAATTATCGAAGAATTACAAGACGATGAGATCACTATTTTAGTGATTGTATCAGACTGGTTAATGCCAGTTATGAAGGGGGATGAATTCTTAATTGAAGTTCATAAACGCTTTCCAAAAATTGTTAAAATTATGTTAACCGGTCAAGCAGATGAACATTCACTAGAACAAGCAAAAAAATATGCCAACTTACATAGTTGTTTACATAAACCTTGGAGTAGTGAAGACCTAATCAAAAATATAAAATCTGGTCTATCCCATATCTAATTTACTATATTTACATTATAGCTCTCTATTTTCCCCTATGTCCTCTAATTTTGATAAATCGATTAAATTTAATAACAATAAACCTATCGTAATTTGTATTGATGATGAAGTTACCGTCTTAGATAGTTTAAAAATTGAACTAAAAAAAGCATTAGGGGATAAGTATATTATCGAAACCGCAGAAGGGGGAGAAGATGCTTTAGAATTAATGCAAGATTTAATTACAGAGGGTTGTCAAGTTGCCTTAGTTTTGTCTGATTATATAATGCCAGATATTAAAGGAGATGAAGTGTTACAACGTATTCACAAAATGTCTCCTGATACCCTAAAAATAATGTTAACTGGACAAGCTAATTTAGACGCAGTAGGTGATGCTATAAAATACTCTAGACTATATCGTTATGTACCTAAACCTTGGCAATCAGAAGATTTAAAATTAACTGTTGTTGAAGCTTTACATAGTTATTTACAAGATCAAAAAGTAATCCAACAAAGAAAACAATTAGAAATAATGAATCAGAAATTACAAGAACTAACTCGTAACCAGGCAAAAATTATTGCTGAACAAACTGCTGAACTCAAAGAAATCAATGCCGAACTGAAAGCAGCTAATACAAAACTAAAAGAAGCGAATGAAGAGTTAGAACAATTAGCCATTTTAGACCCCTTATTACCAATAGCAAACCGTCGTCGTTTTGATGAGTATTTAAAACAAGAATGGGCAAGAATGTGCCGAGAAAGACGCTATCTATCCTTAATTTTAGCTGATGTAGATTACTTCAAACAATACAACGATAAGTATGGACATCAAGCAGGTGATCGTTGTTTAATTGCCATTGCTAAAACTATCCAAAAAAGCTTAAGAAGACCGGCTGATTTAGTTTGCCGTTATGGAGGAGAAGAATTAGTTATTGTTTTACCAAATACTAATCCAGATGGGGCAATTAAAGTTGCCGAAACAATACAAGAGGAAATTGCTTTATTAAAAATACCTCATTTTCGTTCTAAAATAAGTGACTATGTTACCATTAGTATGGGTTTAGCCTCTATGATTCCCATTAAAGGAGTTTCTCCTTCAATGTTGATTAATGTTGCTGATAAATCACTTTATCAAGCCAAAAATAATGGACGTAATTGTTTTCTTTTGGAGGTCATTTAACTGTTGTTTAATGAAGAATAATTCATCAGTCAATGATTAAACAAATTCAGTAAGGAGTCAACAATATAAATGAACTAATAAATAGTAACTTATTCTGCTTACTTACCTGAGTTCGATATAAGGAAATTTATAGAAAACTGGTCAAAATCAATAGTCTTAAACCCTGATTATATCCTGTAAAAAACTCCGAACTCCGAACTCCGGTTACTTCTTTTTTTTCTTAAACAACTTAGTTCCCATTTCTGTTTTAGCTGAAAAAATTAAATAAGCAATTAACAGTGTCACCCCCAACAAAAAAGAAAAAAGCTCATTATCCATCCTATCCTCCTCATTTTGCTATAATGATACTGTTCTTAGTTTATCGTAATTTGATATTATTAATCGATAAATAATAATTTGTAAGTAATAATTTATAAGTGATGACAGAAAAATTATCTCCTTGGCGATCAATTTTGTCTCGCGCCCTTCATCGAAATCGCAGTTTACCTAATGCTCGTTATTTTCAATTAGCAACTGTTGATTTTGGAGGAAAACCAACTAACCGGACTGTTGTTTTTAGGGGCTTTTTAGACCAGAGTAATCAATTACAGATTATCACGGATCGTCGCAGTGAAAAAATTAATCATATTAATGATGACCCCTGTAGTGAAATTTGTTGGTATTTCCCCAAAACGAGAGAGCAATTTCGTTTCAGTGGAAATTTAACTATAATTGGTGAAAACCATGAAAATCAAACCCCAAGATTAACAATTTGGCAAAAGCTTTCCGACTCAGCTAAACAACAGTTTACTTGGCCATATCCAGGTATAAATTTAACTGAAAATAAACAAGATTTTATCCAAGAAAAACCGTTAACAAATCAACCTCTACCTAATTTTATACTACTTTTATTTAATGCTGAAAAAGTTGATCACCTAGAGTTAAAAGGGAACCCCCACCAAAGAACCTTATATTACTTAGATAATGAGAAAAACTGGATAACACAAGCAGTTAATCCTTGAGCAATAAAAGATATTCTATGAGGGTAGGAAGCCTTATATTTGTGATTGACCTATATTTGTGATAGAATGGTAAGGAATACGGAAATAACTGTAAGATCATGGATTTAATTAATATAGCGAACTGGGGTTTAGGATTATTTCTGGGTTTGATGACCTTCTTATTTATCTTTCGTATTGTCTTAACTTGGTATCCTCAAGTTGAGTTAAACCGTCTCCCTTGGAATTTAATTGCTTTCCCCACTGAACCTTTATTAATACCGGTTCGCCGTGTTATTCCCCCTGTTGGTGGGGTTGATATCAGTCCCATCATTTGGGTCGGTATTTGTAGCCTACTGAGAGAAGTTTTAGTAGGTCAACAAGGTTTGATCACAATGGCTTTGCTGAAGTAAGTCGTGAAAAGAAACTGCTGTAAAACATATTTAATGTTAAGAAAAGTAAAGAGTTTTCTACTTGTTAAAACTTAAGAAAATTCTTGACAATTATTAAAAAGTGATTGCACAATAGTGGTGGTTGTGAGTAAGTATATTGAGACTTAATCGATGTCCTGTCAATTTTAAAGGTTTTCAGGTTTCATCGGGGCTTGTCTTAAGGCTGAAAAATATAATTGCTTGCTTGGACATAAGCTTCTATTTAAGTTTTACGCAGAAATCAGAAGAGTTAGTTTAATTGACAGATTCTTCAGTCAATTATCCTATCATTAAACCAACTAGCTGTAAGGAAAATAAATACTCTTCTTGGGTTATTTCATTCTATATTATTACAGTTATTACAGATGTAATGTATATATATAAACCTTTTAGGGATTTTTAAGACACAGAATCATGCTATTGAATAAATCGCTTTTACCCTCACTTACTCATTGTTCTTTATTGTTGTCTAGTCTAATTTTCGGTTTGACCATCTCCCATAATATACCAACCCTTGCGGCAGAAAAAGAGATGGATAAAAATCAAGAAGAATTATTAGGACAAACAGTCACAAAAAATGGGTTAGCTAACGGCACTTATTTATATGGAACTTCTCGTAAACCTGATGAAATTGGACAACACTATATGGTGTTTACAGTCCATCAAGGAGAGATTCAAGGGGCTGTTTATATGCCGCGCTCAGATTTTAGTTGTTTTACGGGAACCTTTGAAGATAATCAGATGAAGATGTCCATTATCGACCCTTATGATGGCACTCGTTATAATTACGCCATTAACCTACAAATTCCCACCACAGCTTCTACTAATGGTCAATGGGCTGAAATGGGTTTACAAGGCTATCATCGTATTAATACTATTAGTCAGAATGATCAGAAAATTCTTGACACTTGTTCGTGAAGTCAGTGGTTGATCTCCACCAAAACCTTCAAAATACCTCGTTTTTGAGCTATTCCAAAGGCTTTAAGTCCTTCGTCTATGGTATAACGACCATCAATTAGGGGTTTAACGTCAACTTTTTCCTGTTCCAATAATTTCAAAGCCGGGGCAAAGGGACCGCAACGGGAACCAATAACGGTAATTTCATCCACCACTAAAGCTGAAGCATCTAGGGTTAATTTTCCTGCATAGGTACTTTTTAAGACCAAAATACCACGAGGACGGAGAGAACGACGGGCTAAGTCGAACCCTTGGGGGTTTCCTGTACAATCTACCGCAATATCAAAGCTTCTCTCTTGTACATCTGCTTCTAGACCGATTTTAATGCCTCTAGCAGCAAGATTGGCTAATTTTTCCGAGTGACGACCAATTGCCCATAAATCACAGCCAGTTAAAGCCAAAGTTTGGGCAACTAATTGTCCTAACTTACCATCCCCCACAACTAAAACCCGTTGATTAGGGGTCGAAAAGGTAATCACTTACCTCTCCTCCCAGTCCGAAGCGTACGTGAGACTTTCACCTCATACGGCTCTCGGCAATTAGTCCCTTGTCATGGGTACTGTTAATACGTCGTCTTTCCATTCATAGCCATTATCTAGCCAATCATAGAGATAATCATTTTTGCTTTTGACATCATGACAGTGACGATGTAGAGCTTGTAGATTGTTGAACTCATCCTTTCCACCTTTCGATTTAGGGATAATGTGGTCAACTTCTATCAAGTCATCAGGTGTAAAGTGTTGCTTACATTGAGGACATATACCTTTTTGTTTCTTTAAGAGTTTTGCTACTCTAGTTGGTGTCCCAGTATATTGGACTTTGGACAAAAAAAGTTTGTTAGCGTATATTTTACGCTAAACTAAAATCCCAAAATATCGGCTCTGTATCAGTCAATAAAATTGGCTGACAAATAGGGCTAATCTATAGATTCTGAGGAAAACTAAGGAGCTTTTAAGTTTTCAGTTGATTTTTTGCTCCCTTTCTTGATAACATCATGACGAGTTCGTGGGGCTTTTTTGTAACCTTTAATACGTCCGGAAGAAAAACCTCGACGTTTGGGAAATTTGGCGAAAGTCCCCAAGGTCGTAATTATTCTTGAAAAGTCTCTTTGAACTAGACTAGGGGTGATTTTTATGGATTTATTAGTCTTCAAATACTGTTCCCAATCACGGGGTAAAACCACAGCTAATTTTCTGGCAGCCCACAAATTTACATAAGAAAGAAGTGTTAGTTTAAACCAATTTTCTTCATGATGTACATCGGGAGTTAAATAAGATGTCATCAATAATCTTTGTTTACCAAATCGAAAAAGATGTTCCATGTCATAACGTTGTCGATAACACTGATAACAATCAACTAAACTTAACTCATCGCGCCGAGAACCAATAACAATAAGCCACATAGGTTTCCAAATACTATTTCTTTCTTGATCTCTGACAACAATCTGGAGTAAAGTAAAGGGGTGATTGTTCATTTTATAGTTTTTAGTTCCTCTCATTAACATCTGTTTCCATCCCGAAATAGTCACTGTTAATTGACGACCTTTTTTCGTTGTAAAGGGAACATGATGAACTTCATCAGGTTCAGCCCAAGTTTGGTCATCTTTAAGGTCAAATTTATCCCCATACCAACGGGGATGTCCCGAAGTTTTGGCTTGATTTGGGTCCCGAATAAATTGACGATAAAAAACTCGGTCACTTCTAACTCTTGTAATAGTAACTAGGTCTTCATGCTTAACTTGTTCCCCAATAAAATCCTTTTGGCTGTAGTCACTATCAGCCACTAAGACAGATAATTTATCAGAAAATAAAGAACTTTGCCAGATTTTTTTTAGTTGTTGATTGCCTTGATTTACTCCTTTATGTTTAGAGGGGACTCGCTCTCCTGATAAGGGGACAGCCCAAGGGACTTTTTCTGTGTCTATTTGGTCAGGTAAAGCGCAGACAACGGAATAACAATGTCCAATATTAATGGGTTTATTTCCCTTAATTGGATTGGGGTAATGAATAAAGGTTTTATCCGCTAACGTTTCGGCAAACCGTCGTGGACAGGGAGTTGTGTCAATACCAAATAAGTTATAATGTTTTGAAGTGGGAGGAATTGTTCTCGATACCGCTGAAAATAAAGTCTCAATTCTCTGTTCATAATTAGGGTCAGTTTGAGTGGGTAAAAACTATTGAATTCCTCTATATAAACTGTTATAATCTCTTCTAAATAAAGGATTGAGAGACAATTCAACGACTGAGTGAGCTTGTTGGTTACTGGAGAGGGCATCGAGTAATTCTATAATAGTTTCTTTTCTAGCTTTTAGTCCTTGGAAGAGGTTAGACCTCCACACCAGGAATTCCTCGACAGACGTAGCCGTTTCATTTTTGGTCATTTTTAAAATTTATTACCTTATAAATTAGCGGAATATATAAGCTAACATCAAAAGAGGTTGTTTGTTACAGTTAAGGCTAATGTCATCACATTCCGAACTTAAGACCAGTCAAGATGTCCACCTGAGAGCCAAACAAATTAAGAGTCTAATTCGCTCTCTTAAACAGAAAATAAAGAAAATTGAACGGGAAGGGGAAGTAGCACCAGCTAATTGTCATATTATTCGTTATCAGGTTAATGGAAAGGGAACAATCTACTGGTATTACAAACTACAGGCTGCTGAATCAATTTTTCCTATGGCCACTAATAATGAGAAAAAAACCAAATATAAATATTTAGGACGAGCCGGAAGTTCTGCTCATATTGATGCTGTAGAAAAACTCACTAGAAGAAATCTCATTGATGAATTAGAACGAGTCATTCAATCTCTAACTGAAAGCTACTTAGATATCTATATTGGAACCGAAACTGAATGAAGCTATTTAATATTTAAAATCCCCTAAAAAGATGGAAAGAGAGTTTTTAAAATCACCTTAATTCTCTATTTTAGCTCTGGAGATATGTTTAGCGTAAAATTTACGCTAACAATTGTTTTTTATCCAAAGTCCAATTGTTCAACAACGCCAACAAATTCGTGGCCAAGAATTCCCTGATAAGGATAATAACCCCGTAGCAACTCCAAATCAGTGTTACAAATGCCAGCTTGTAGCACTTTAACCAATGCTTCATCGGTGGTTGGTTGAGGAATGGGAAGATCACTTTTTAATTGTAATTGCTGCTTTTCTAACCAAAGTCCTTTCATAATTGGATCGCTAGTTTTTAATTTAGATATTGTAAAATTAATTATAAGATACTGTCTTGATATTTACTTAATTATGTCCTCAACCCAAATTTTTGAACAAGCTATTCTCATTAAGGCCAGTGCGACAATGGTTGAACGTTGTATTACGGATTTAGACTTAATGCACCGTTGGTTAAATCCGGCCTTGAAGTGCGAACCCATCCGAGAATGGAGTACAGAAATTGGGGGAAGAAGTCGCTTTATTATTAAAATCCCTTTAGTTAATCCTACTTTAATTAGTCATGTAATTGAACGGGAACCTGGGTTAATTGTCTGGCAGTTTACTGGATTTTTTAAAGGAAGCGATCGCTGGGAATGTCAACCTACTGAAGCAGGAACGAAACTAATTAATCGTTTTGAATTTCAAGTTCCTAACCCCTTGGTAAGTTGGGGGTTCAATCAATTTGCTGCTTCCTGGACGAAAAACGATATGAAAGCACAATTAAGAAGATTAAAACGGGTGGCAGAAGAGACTTATAGATTAGAATGCAGTTAAAACTTCTTTAATTAATTGGCTGCTCAACTGTCAAAAAAGATTCAATGGTTTTGAGCAAAGTTTTAGCAAGAATGGGCTTCCCTAAATAGGCATTAGCCCCTAATTCTGTTCCCTGCTCTCGATGACGTTTGCCGGTTCTAGATGTTGCCATAATCACAGGAATATGGGCATACTGTGGTTGAGAACGGACTATTTCGAGTAGTTCAAACCCATTAAGACGGGGCATTTCTACATCAGAAATAATTAGATCCACTCCACCCTGATGAAGTTCTAATTTTTCTACAGCTTCTTGTCCATCACGACAGAGAATAACATTAAACCCGACTTTTTCTAAAATTCTTGCTAGTAAACGTCGTGTAGCAACCGAGTCTTCTGCAACTAAAATTGTTCCTTTTCTGTTGAGGGAGTTGAGTCTATTTCCTTGGGATAATAAATTAGATTTTGTCTCTGAGAAAACAGTAAAAGCTTGAGGCGAAATAACAGGAACAATTTCCCCTCCTCCTAAAATTGTACATCCTAGTAAGTAAGTCGGGAGAATTACGGTTTCATCGAAGGCTTTAACCAACAATTTTTCTTCACTGAGCAAGTTATCTACCATCACTAAAAAGGGATGAGAAGAACTTTCTAAAATTAGTCCAACTTTAGATTTAATAGAAAGATGACAACTATTTTTATCAGATAGTAATTGAGATATCTGTAGCACAGGAATCCATTGATTTCTCCACTTAACCCGAGAAGCATCGACTTGATCCCAGACTAATTCTGATACTGAAGTTGTTTCTAAAACGCTAGAAGTAGGTAAAGCAAAAAGACGATTTTGCCAGCGAATAAACAATAGGGACATAAAGTTGAGATTGAGAGGAATATTAATAGTAAAAGTTGTTCCTTTTTGGTCCTCACTTTTAACTTCAATTGTTCCTCTTAATTTTTGTATCTTATTACGAACAATATCTAAGCCAACTCCTCTTTCTGAGAGTTCACTAGCCATATCAACAGTAGAGAAGTTTGGATGAAAAATCCATTCTAGAATCGCTTCTTGAGATAACTTATCAAAGGTTAATTTAGAAGAAATAAGCCCTTTTTCTTTTGCTTTTTGATAAACTTTATATAAATCAATTCCTTGTCCGTCGTCTTGGATAAGAATCTTTAATTGATGATTATCAATACTAGCGTACAATTTAATATTAGCCTGTTCTGGTTTATGATGAGCTAATCTTTCTGATGGTAATTCAATGCCGTGGGAAAGAGCATTATTGATGAGATGGGATAAAGGAGTTTGTAATTGTTCTAACAAAATTTTATCAATTAATACCTCTTCTCCCTCAATTAATAAATTAACGGATTTATTACATCGATAAGCTAAGGATTGTACTTGAGGGAAAAATCGTTGACCAATAGTTCTAAAAGGTACTAATCGAGATTGGGTTACATTTCCATAAAGAGAATCAACATTAGTCTCAAGTCCATCTAAATTATCAGAAACGTCTTGATTAATGAATTTTAAATCAGCATAATTTTCCTGAAATTGAAGCATTAATTCCTGAAATGTTTGTAAGCTAATATGAATTTCTGTGTAGCGATCTAATTCTAAACTATCAAATTCTTGTTGATTCTGGGGTGCGATCGAAGCGGGAGCGATCGCTAACTGATTATAAAAATTTTGTACTTGTTCTTGAATCGGTTCAAGTTGACGAGATATACTGCGTATTTTTCGGGTTACTTGAGATAGTTGTTGTTGTCTTAACCTTAATCTTTCTCGAATAACTAATAATTCTTCTACCTCATTCGTCATTAATTCTAACCTTTCTAAAGAAATCCGTAGATTAGAAGATGATAGAGAATCTTCTTGATAATTTGCCGAATTAATACTATTATTTACTGGCTCAGGTTCTGATTTGACCTCGATATTCTGAGGCTTTTTCTCAGGAATTATATTAGTAGCTGTAGCCGAATATGAATCAATAAAATCAGCTAATTTTTTTAATAATTTAGCATCAACAAATATTTCTTCGTCTCCCTCTGCCTGATGTAATAAAATTGTTATCTCATTAACAATAAACTCTAATAAAACCCAAGCTTCTTCAGTACGAGAATTAGGCAGTTTTTGGATAATTGCTACAATGTCCTCAAAACTATGAGACAATTCCATAATGCTAAATAACTGAGCTATTCCTGCACCGCCTTTTAAGGAATGTGCCGCTCGTAATAATTCAGTAAAATTAGCATTTTCGTACCCTTTTTCTATCTCCGTGTTTAATACGCAAATATATTCGGGTGCATCTTCGTCTAAAAAGCATTGACGGGCTTCTTTCGTCATTTCAGCAAGGGTAATTTCATCTAGTTCAAATTTCATATTTTCCTCAATTTGTAATCTTAATAACAATAAAAAAATCTAAGCTTGTAAGCGGAACTTCTCTACAGATATCTGTAAAACCTTCATTTCTTCAACTAAATCATGAAGAGATTTAACAACGTTTTCTGCTTCTGATGAAGTGTTTTGAGAGATATCAGCAATTTCGTGTATTTTCTGATTAATTTGTTGAGAAGCGTGGGTTTGTTCCCCAGTGTTTTGAGTAATCTGTTGTAGATAGTCATCGATATTTTCGCTAGTTACAGCTAAACCTTGTAAAATTTCTTGGGTTTGACGAATTAACTGCGTCCCTGTGACAACTTCTGTGGTACTCTTTTCCATATCTTCTAATACCAAAGAAGTATCTTCTTGTATGGTTTCTACAAGATATTGAATATCTTGGGTGGCTTCATTTACTTTGGTGGCTAAACGACTAACTTCTTCGGAAACTGTCTTAAACCCTTGCCCGTGTTCCCCTGCTCTTGATGCTTCAATAGAGGCGTTAAAAGCTAACACATTGGTTTTCTCAGAAATTGAAGAGATAATTGTCACAATTTGCGAAATTTCTTGGGAAGATTCTGCCAATTTCTTCAGTTTTTTAGCTGTTCCGGCCACGGAGCCGCGAATTTTTTGAATACTATTAACTGTCTGATTCATTGCGATATCACCTTCTTGGGCTTGTTGACGAGCTAATTTAGCAATACTAGCTGCTTCTTGAGTTGAGTTAGCTACGCTTTGAATCGAGTTATTGATATCGGCAACCCCTGCAAAAACTTGGTTAATTTCTTGAGCTTGATTAATAGCTGCCTGAGAAAGATTTTTAAATTCTTTTTCCTTTTCTAATACTAAATCATTGACTTCGTAGGAAACATTTTTAACTTGAGAAACTAAGTCACGAAGACTACGAATAGTAATGTTAAAAGCATCTGCTACTGAGCCGACAACCCCATCTGTAACTTGAGCTTCAACCGCTAAATTACCCTGCTGTGCTTCTTCAATATCTAACAACATTTTAATCACTTCTTGTTGTAGATTTTCTCGAGCTTTTCTCTGATTTTCTGATTCTTTTTCTTGTTGCTCCCCGTAGTAAGATAGTTCTGCTTCCGAGGCCACAATACTATCAGCCATGATATTAAAAGTTGTTGCTAGTTCTCCCATTTCATCATTGGCAAATTTTTCTGCTCTAACCTGACGATTTCCTGATGAAAATTCTGTGGTTATTTCTCTTAATTGATTAAGGGGTTTAAGAATAGCTTGACCTAGTAGTTTGGCTAAAATAACACTAGCCACTATAGCCAATAATGCAGCAATAGCTTGAAGACTGAGACTTTGTAATATTAATGTATTTAAAGCCTTATGAGGGGTTCCTCTTAATAGAACTCCGATGGGTTTATTTTCATAATTAAATAATGCTTTGGCTGCTACTGTATGGGGTTTGTTATTAATGTTTATAACCTTAGTAACTACTTCTCCTTGAGCATCAATGGCTTTTTCTAAGATTTTATTATTTGGCAGATTAGGATTTTGGGTAATAACTCCCCGAGAATTAAGTAATTGGGCTGTTGCTAAGCTAAAATCCCCCGATTCTTTGTATAAATAAACGCCACTATAACCATTATTAAATGCAGTTAGTGTATTATTAACAATAGGCTGTTTAACTACATCTCCAGAAATCAAGGCTCCAACAATTTCAGCTGTCCCATTACGAATCGGTGTAATAGTGTAACGGCTCAAAAACTCAGGCTTTGCCTCAGTATTAATATCTATATCTTGAGCCAACATTTTAGCAGCAAAGCTATTTTCTTTAGCTAACTCGCCATAAGAAATAATTTCAGTAAATTTACTTTTTTTTCCTGTTTGAAGTGCTTTTGTAACTAATCCATAGGGATCAAAAGATGTTTTATTTACCGTTATTTTTCCCGTAGCGATTATCATCCCTTCTTTATCAACCAATTTAACTAATTCTAGTTTTTGCTTATGAAGTTCATTGGCTAAAGTTGTCAAAACTTGACCGGTTGCTTGTTGTGTTTCTGCTGCTTCAATTATTCCTAAGTTATTAGCCTGACTATCAAATGTCAACTCCATTTGTTCAATTTTCAGGTTATAGTTAATTTCAGCAACTTTTAGTTCTGATTTTGCTTGATTAACTAATTGAAATCGACCATTAGCAACAATTAAAACTGCACCAACACCGACTAAAGTTAAAATAGAACCAACTTCTGAAGTTAATAAAACAGCTAACTGTTTAGTTTGAATCGGTAAATCATAAAAGCATTTTAATAATCTTTTGTGCAGAGGAAGTGATTGAATTTTCTTATCATCTATACTTGATTGAATCTCATCTTTATTCTGAGCATGATAATTTTCTTTGGTAAAAGTTTCAAGAGTAGCTAAGGCTTTTTGAGCAATAGCTTTGTAGGTTCCTTCTTTATCAGCTTGAATAACTTGACGATAGATTGAAATTGCCTTATTAATATCTCCAGCTTTTTCTGAATTAGTCGCTTCTACGATTAAAGTTAAGCAATCGTTACTATCAATATTTTCTGGGATTGGATTATTGGAACTATCTTCTTGGGAAGATTCTTGAGAATTTAAAGAACGGTTAGGGAAATCTAGCATTATTTTTCTGATTATTAATAATATGAGTAATTGCTAATTAGGTATTTTCTTAGGCTCGTAGTTATCATTAATAAATATTAATTAACTTTAGTTTGAATTACTTTAAAGATAGTGTCTGTGCCTAAAATACCGAAAGCTGCGTTATTATCAATGACAATTTTATCGAGAAAACATTGAAATGGGGATAAAAAACAATTAGATAAGATCGGTTCTGACTCAGTGTTTAAATTCAAAACTCCCTGTATTTTTTTAACAACTAAAGCTACTCTTTTCCGTGTTCCTGGTAGAGAAGATTTCATGATAATAGCGGTTAGGGATTGTTTCCAGGTATGTCCATCAGATTCTATCTGAAAAAATTGCTCAGTATCTAATACCCATAGTAAAGATACTTGATGGTTGATAACCCCCAATAAATAATTGGAAACTCCAGGAACTAAGCATATTTTTTCTGGCTCAATTTGTATCACTGTTCCCATATTTTCCAGTGGTAAAGCCAAATTAATTGATTGGGACAGTTCAACACTAAAATAATCTTTTTGCATTTTCTTGGTTAAGCAGTAATATATTTGGAAACAGCATGAATTAGTTCGTTGGGAGCAAAGGGTTTAGTAATGTAATCGTTTCCTCCCTGATGTAATGCCCAAAACCGATCAAATTCTTCAGATTTTGAACTACAAAAAACAATAGGAATATCTTTCCACTTAGGGTTAGCCCTAATTTTTCGGCATAGTTCTAATCCTGTTTCTTCGGGCATAATAATATCTAGAATAATTAAATCGGGAAAGTCATTGTTTTCTAACCATTCCCAGGCTAATTTTGCACTCTCTACGTTGGCTGTTTCAAATCCTGCATGGGTTAATAATGCAGAAATTAGTTTTCTTTGGGCATTGGTGTCGTCAACAACTAAAATGGTTTTCATAGGTGTACCTCCATTAATATGGAATGATTTTAATAATTAACATTTTTATTTTTAAGTAACTGAATTGAGGGTATTTTACAGAAGATGTTTATGATGATTTGACTGATTTTTTTTTGTTAGCCGTTCGATAATCTCAAGAAAGTTATATAATTAATATTATGGTCTTGATAATACAATTCCCAGGTAACAGATTTATATCGAGAATCTGTTATTTTCAGACAACCCGAGCCATTCTGTCCAATTATTAGATTATATAAGTCAGTAACTCTTCTAGGGATCTTTTTTTTCATAATTCTAATCACTATTAGACGATAAGCGATAACCCACTTATAGAATAGGGACTTTCATATACTCTTTACCTCATAGAAAATATCTAAATTTTAGATAAATAAAAATCTTATTTTAAATACATATACTAATTGACAAAATTATTTTTTTATGCTTGCAATAATAACTGCTTAAAATTATTTAATCCTTAAACTAAAATTAAACTACTTTTAAGTTTAGTTTAGCTACCGTAGATTTAGCTATTTGTTTATAGCGTTTCTCGGACTCAATATGTACACCTAATATCGCGCCTCCGAACTCCGAACTCCGAACTCCGAACTCCGAACTCCTAACACTAGAAAACTCTGTACCTCACAAGTATGAGAAGTGCTATATATTTTTATCAAAGCGCATTAAAATACCCTATCCGTCTGGAGGGTAGGGTTACTCAAAACTATCATTAAAAATTAAATTCCGTGACGAGAAGCCAACTTTTCAACCCTTGCCTGGGTTTCCTGGAGTAGCTGCTGTCTAGGAGTACCACTGTGGGTTAAATTAGGAACTAAATTTTTAGCTTGTAGTGTCATATGTAGTTGTAATTGAGCAACGTATTCTCCCATGGTTTCTTGAGAAAAAGAATCAATAGCATTGGCTTTTTCCATCATCAATACAATCCTCCTGGCTTTTAAATGGTTTATTAACTTATCCCCATAGAATTTATCATGACTCTTGCCCTCTTATGAGAGTATCTATGAAATTGTACACATTTCTCAACATATTGTAACTTTGTCTCCATTAAAAATGCTTTCTTGTGTTGACTCTGACTAGGTTTTCACTTAAGTTTGCCCTTCTGCAAAATATTCGGTTTAATTGTAAACTTATGTAAAGCAAACCTTAAAAAAGTACACAAGTGTTATGTTACGCCGTCAAATTTTAGCTATATTCTTAGCGATCGCCGTTATTTTATTCGGGACTCAGACTCCTGCATTGGCTTTAGGGGGACCCCAACCACCATTAAATGAACCTGCACCTAATTTCACGTTACCCACCAATACAGGAGACGGTGAAATTTCTTTATCTGACTATCGGGGACAGTGGGTGGTACTCTATTTCTATCCTAAAGATTTTACCCCAGGTTGTACCTTAGAAGCCCGTCGTTTTCAGCAAGATTTACCGAAATATGAGGCTATAAATACCCAAATTTTAGGGGTAAGTGTCGATGATGTTGACTCTCATCGAGAATTTTGCGATGCAGAAGGTTTGAAGTTTCCTTTATTAGCAGATACCACTGGAGAAGTGAGTAAAACCTATGGTTCTTTGTTAACAGGAATATCCTTGCGTCATACTTATTTAATCAATCCTGATGGTATTTTAAAGGAGCGATTTTTAGGGGTTAGACCTGCAATTCATAGTCAAGAAATTTTAGCTTATCTTGATGAAGTGAAGAGTTAGTAGTTAAAGTTAAAGAGATTATTCATACCTCAGAATGACATTAAGAGAAACAAGGTTTTTAAAAGTCTAAATCATCTTCAAATTCTTCTAACTCTTCTAAACTTTGATTATCATATAAATCTTGTAAGTTTTGATGCTTTTGTCGCCGAGAAGTTCGGCGATATTTTTTTGTCTCTAACTTGGGTTCATAATATTCTTCTCCAGATGTCTTGATTTTTACTTTAAGTGTTGATTCTTGATCCGCCATTTGTTGAGTCGCTTCTTGTTGGGCGATCGCTTCTTCTAAAAAAGTTAAGTAATGTTCGTATCGTTCCCATTTTTCTTCAATAACACAGTTAGGTTCTCCCCGATGAAGACAATTACTAAACTGACAAGTTCCCCGTTCTAGCTGTTTTCTAGCTTCAGGAAAATAGTGTATTAATTGACTCGGAGAGCAATCTAAATTAGGTTTATTAAATCCAGGGGTATCAGCTAATAATCCCCCTTGGGGTAACTCGAACAATTCCACATGACGAGTGGTATGACGACCTTTTTGTAACTTCCCTGAAACACGATTAACCCGTTGTTTAACTTGAGGAATTAAGGTATTAATTAAACTAGATTTTCCCACACCAGAAGGACCAGCAAGAATAGTAATTTTGTCCTTTAAACAGTTTTTTAGAGCTTCTAACCCTTGAAACGTCTTAACACTAATCAATAAGGGGTTGTAGCCCCATTTCTCTAGGCGTTCCTCCCACGTTTTTTGTTGGGTAGAGGTCAATAAATCAGCCTTATTAAGACACAATAAAAAGGGAATTTCTGTGGACTCAGCTTTGATCAAAAAGCGACTTAACTGCCAAGGTTCTAATAAAGGTTCATCTAAGGCAAAAACCAACAGCATTTGCTCTGCATTGGCCACTGGTGGCCGAGATAACTGGGTTTTGCGGTCTAAAACTTGAGCGATCGCCCCTCTAGCGTCTTGATAGTCCGGTTCTTCAACCATCACGCGATCGCCTACCATCACGGTTTGCCCAATTTTTTTTAACCGAGTGCGTCGAGTACACAATAAATGGGAGATGGCAGCATCATTATAGTCTTTTAGGGGACTATCTAAACGAACTTGATAAAAATTAGCTTGTACTGCTACCACTGTTCCGATAATGTTTGACACAGTGGTGGGTGAGGAATGGTGTAAAGAGGTTAGATCATGCACAGATTCAAGAAGTAATAAGATGATGGATTAGTTTATACACCTACTAAAAACCTGTTAATATCTAACAATTTCTTGTCAGACTAACAGTTTTGGGGCATCGGTGACTCCCCTTGGATTTTACTGTTTGAAAAAACTACTGGTTTTGAAGCAGATTTAACTTTCCTTCCTTGTCTGGGGGGAGATTTCCCCATTCTAGTTCGGGAAACTGCATCATGCAATGCCTCTAGGACTTTCGCTGATTCAAACATTTGGTGTCGGGAGAGTTTCTGCTCACGAAGAAGTTTACAGATTTTCCCCCATTGACCCCATGATTGCACCTCCTTATCCTCTGGTGAGGAGATGCAAACTCCTATTATTGGCTCCTTAGAACGAGGTATCCTTTCAGAGAACCCTAATGCTCGTCTGGCTATGACCATCGCCGCCGCATAAGCTGAATTTAACCCATATTTAGCCATATATTTCACCATTCCAATCACTGAAGTGGCAAAAGGATTCTTGAAAATTACTTCAATGCCATATTTTTCGGCCCTAGCTACCAAGAAAGCTCTAAATTTATCATAAATAAAACCACTGAACATCCGATTATATTTCTTAGAGGAATGTCTTAAAGTTGCTTTCTTTTTACTAAAATCTAAATCTTCACAAGCAATGGGACATTGATAACTCTCACCTATCCTCACAATTTCAGCCACAATATCCCTTAATTTTGCCTCAACTTGTCCCGTAGTTCCAGTAGGAATCTCCCAAGAAAATAAAGTTTTCTTTCCATCGGTGTGATGTAAATTTCTATCTTTTTTAACATAAACGAGGTCAATGGATTCAGCATTTAAGTCAATGCCTAAACAACCATTTCTTTTATGAGAAATATAAGGAACCGCTTGGACATAAGTGGATAAATGAATATACCATGGATTATCTTTATGTTCTCTTCTAAAAATTTGAACCGTGACGGGTTTATTAGATTCTAAGGCATACAATAAATCATGTTTACGTTGTTTAGTGATTTCAAATTCTAAAGTTATTTTCTGACCATAAATCTCTTGATAACAACGAGGAACTGTAATGGTAACGCTAAAGATATCATCTTGTTTATGATGGATTTTCGTCACAGGATTATTACCATTGACTGAACCTTTTCCCACACTATAAAAATTACCACCTCGCTTTTTTCTCCAATCTTCTAACCATTCTTCATGATTACTATACCCATTTTCTTCTAAATTATATTGAGCTTTAAATAACTTCTTTGAACCCCAACAAATATGTAACCTTTCTTCTTGTTTTAACTTGAGGAGTTGCTGTTGCTTTCGTTGTAATCTTTTTAACTTAGATTTAACTCCTAATAATTTCTTATTAAAGTTTCTTAGATTTTGCTGACTAGGATTTTTATACCCATTCTCTAGAGTTTCTAAATTTTCTGCTGCTTTGGCAAATCCCGCTTTTAAATCCGTTTCAAGAAAGGAGATTTGATTTTCTTTACCGGTGGTTAATTGGTCAAATACCGAACTAGCATTTGTAGCTAAACTATCAGCCCATCCCCATTGAATATTATACTTTTTTTGGTAACTTTTCTCTATGTTAATTTCGGATATTCCTTTTTGTCTGTCATTTAAAGCACTGCGTAAAAGACTTTGATATTGATTACCCCAATCTTCTAGAAATGGATGATATTCTATTTTACTTTCAATCCCTATCAGCCTTTGATAAATGGGTTTATCAGTCTTTTGTTTTGACCGACTTATCCGTGTTAATTTAGCTTTTAGAGACCTCTTTTTAGCCATTACCAGGAAGAATTTACTGTTTAATTATTCTAACATATTATCTTCGTTTTCAGTCGCTGACTGACTCCTATAATCTACTAATACTTATAATATTTTAGAAGATGTAGATAGGTTTTAGCTACCTAGACGAAGCAGTGTACTTCATTTCAACCCCTTCCTTGCTCTCTCCTCTTAAGATTTTCTTGGTAAATAATCCCTAAATTATATTTTTAATTGATATTAATACAGTCATAAATAATACAAATTAAGATTATTTTAAATAAATAAATATGTAGAAACAACGCAAATCTTATTTTTTAGCAATTTTTTGTAAAGTTATTTAACGGTTTGAGACATACTAAAAAAAAAGAAGTGATTTCTTAGATGAAGACCATTAACACAAATTGGTATGGCACAAACTTCGTTACACTCTTCCTTAACCACACACACACAATCTTCATTGAATGAAGAAAAACACTTACAAGTATTAGTATTAGAGATTGTAACATTAAAGAAACAATCAGTTTCCCAGAAAAATCGTAAGCTTGATCAATTAATTCGTTGTATTTCTCGGTCAGCTTATCTTAGAGGAAAAGGTAACTATTCCAGTAATATTTATGACGATGCGCTTAATCGTACTTTTTATTGGGTTGTGACTCATTTAGAAGAATATGACCCCGAAAAAGGGCGGTTTATGGGTTGGGTAAACTACCCGAATTTCTCACAAAATCTGCGATCGCCAAACACAGAAGCCTTACAGGAAGTGGGTTTGAACAGAGCGATCGCAGATTTCCCCAACCAACAGTCTGTTGTCAGATTTTAAGTTAAAATCAACCCGAATTAGACAAAGATGAAAAGATAAATCAATCACTCATTTTTCCAAAAAAATTATTAATAAAATCTCTAATAGTACTAGATTGTTAGAATAAAATATGCTATAATTTAATTATTAAAGCAATTTACCTTAAACTGATTTAATGAGTCCCAGTCATCCCCGAAACCCTCGTCAAGTAATCAACTTTAGTAAACAGAAAGGAAAAGAAATAATCGCTAATTTTGATGGGGGACTAATCACTTCAGATGCGGGGATTGTCTGGATAGCTGAGTTGGATAAAAAACTGGGAATTACGGAGAAGTTTGGTAACTGTTTTCAAGATCATCGTCATCAATTTTATGTAGATCATTCCGTTCATGAGTTATTAGCACAAAGGCTTTATGGAATTATTTTAGGCTATGAAGATGTCAATGACCATGATAAATTACGTCACGATCCTGCCCTTAAGATCGCTTTAGAAAAGCTTAATGAACTTGAAGATAAAAAGGGATGGTTAGCTGGAAAAAGTACAATTAATAGATTGGAATATTGTCCTGAGACTATTCTCGACCAAAAAACGAGTCGTTATCATAAAATAGAACCCAACTTTGAAGCCATTGAAAAATCTTTTGTCGAATTTTGTTTAGAGTCTTATAAAAAACCTCCCTTAAGTATTATATTAGATATGGATGTCACGGATGACCAAGTACATGGTAATCAAGAAGGGGCATTTTTTAATAGTTATTATCACGGAGTATGTTATGCTCCTTTATATATTTTCTGTGGGCATCATTTATTAGTTGCTAAACTTCGTTCATCTAATGTAGATCCAGCCGATGAAGCCTTAGACGAATTACAAAGAATTATCGGACTAATTAGAGAAAAATGGTCAGAGACTCATATCCTAGTTAGGGGTGATAGTGCCTATGCCCGTGAAGAAATCTTCTATTTTTGTGAAAATCAGCCTTTAGTTGATTATGTTATAGCTATGGGAACAAATGGCGTTCTTAAGTTACGAGCGGATGATGTAATTGAAAAAGCCAAACATGAATATGAAAAAAAACTAGCTCCAATAACTGAATTAATGGATAGTTTATTTCAGAAAAAAGAAGATTTAGAAGAAGTTAAAAAATTAGTACCAATTTCTACTTAGTATCGCTCTATTCGTTATAAAACAGAAAAGTCATGGAGTTGTCAAAGAAGAGTAGTGACAAAAGTTTGTTATGGAAGTGATGGCTTAAAAATGCGCCATGTGGTGACATCTTTGCCCGCTTCAAAAATTCCACCCTCAAAACTTTATACAAAAAAATACTGTCCGAGAGGCGAGATGGAAAATCGGATTAAAGAACAACAATTAGACTTGTTAGCTGATAGAACTTCAACTCAAACATTTCAAAGTAATAAACTAAGATTATGGATACATTCCTGGGCTTATGTTCTCATAAATGCTTTTCGTCAACACTGTTTAAAAAAAACTTCATTGGCTAAAGCAACTGTGGGAAGAATACGTCTAAATCTTCTTAAGTTGGGAGCCAGAATAAAGATTAGTTGTAGAAGAATTATTATCGCTATAGCTAGTGCTTGTCCTTATCAAGATATTTTGTCTATTGCTAACAAAAGAATTAAAACTATTCCTAATACTGGATAAGTAGAATAAGTTGTTTTTTAAAAAAGATATCTATCATAAGTTGTTGACTGACTGATACTTTCATTTAGTCTTATTTATCGTGGAGAAAATCAGAAGTTAATATAATTATTCCCTCTTAAACTCAATTTTTGGATAATCAAAGTCAATTTTTTTATTCATCTATATTCAAAATTTCTATTAGTCCTAAAAATTATCATTTTTCATCTCTGGATTGGGCTTTCAAATTAATTTGTGAGAAATCCGGGACTATCGCTTACAAAAATATCTTTGGGAGGTTAAACAGGAAACTGTTGAACCTTTTATCCAAAAGAATCAGGCTCAAATTATTCGTTGTAAGCATAAGTTAGCTACTTTGGTTAATAAAGTTGGTAAATTAGGAATTCCGTCTTATCTTTTAGGGTTTGCTAATCATTCAATTTTTAGCTGGATAGTTCTGCTCAACTATTGCTATTCTTTGAAAAAGTCTAATCCTAGTGATGTAGACGCTATTTTACAGATGATTGCTGAAGCTTGTGTTAGTGGTTTACCTCTACAACGAATCAATTCAGAGTCTTTAAACCAGTTAGAATTTCCCGTTAATTCTTCTGCCCCTAGTCTTCTTGAGTTAACCCATTCTTATGTTGAGTTAGATCCTGATAATTTATTAAAAGTTGCTCCTAAGAAATATGCTCATGTTACTTTTCAAAAGATATTCTTAGAGCGTTTAAATTGTCAAGAATGGCAAGACATTGCTCATCGTTATCAAGTTAATGCTTCTTCCCTGAGAACTTTTTTTCAGCGTAATCTTAATAAATTTTCTGGTCATATTCGCCAGTTTGTAGAAGCACAACGAGAGTTTGGTTAGTTACCTGAGTTCGATATAAGGAAATTTATAGACAACTGGTCAAAATTAAGAGTCTTAAACCCTGATTTTGCCATCGAAAAAACTCTAACTCTCAACTCCTAACTCCGAACTCCTAACTCCGAACTCCGAACTCCTAACTCCTAACTCCGAACTCCGAACTCAGGTTAGTTGCTTACAGAGATTCCTAGTTCCTCCGAATGACATTTATCCATTATTAGTGAATAACGTTTATTGTGTTCTTCTTTTTGATGAACATCAGAGGAATATTATGCAAATTTTCAGGACAATTCTATGATGACAGTATATCCCAGTTCCCTAACCTTAATGATCCCCATTGAACCTGAAGATCATCAAATGGCGGAAAGATTTTCTGAAGGGTGTAAAACCTTTTCTAATACAGAACAAGTTTATTTAACTACCTTAGCGGTTTCTGTGGTTAAGTCTTATCTCAAAATTTTCGATATTGATAGTCAAATTCGCTTTTTAAAGGCTTTCAATCATGTTCCTTATTTACTGATTAACGATCAGCAAAAACTGACTTATCAATCTGTTTTAGAAGATGAAAGCACTGTACAAATAGCTGTTTTTTTACCTAATAGTTTAGGTTGCGCTTTGGTAGAAATTAACGAAGATATGACCCAAGGAAAAATTTTAGTTGTTGTTGATTCTGCCGTTTCTCAATGGGTTGCCATTGATGAATTAAATCTGCGATCGCCTGAACAATTTTTGTCTGCTTTACAGTAATTTTTGTCCCCCATTCAATTAACTTAGTTTCTTAAGGAGTATGTATCATGAAACTTCAATCTTTTGCTCAATTAATGACCACTACATTATTACTTTCTTTAGCTAGTCCTACTATGATAAAAGCCGCTAACATTTATACTGTCAATTTTTCTGGTGTTAGTGATTCAGGAAACGGAGGTCCCTACAATATCAATGGTGGTTTTACTTGGGATGATAGTGTAGTTGGTGCTTCTAGTAATCCTGCTGATGTTGCTTGGAATGATCCTGGTATATCCAATTTTACAATAGCTGTGACTGGTGGGGCATCTCCTTTTACTTTTAATGAAAGCACTATATTTGGATCTCGACCTTTTTCTACTAGCCCTAGTCTAGCCAATGATGCTACTTTTGATTTAACAAGTTCAGAGTTAATTATTAATAATAATGCTGAATTTATTGATAATAATGGCAATGGACGATTATGTTTAGGTAACAATAGTAGTTTTTGTAATGCTAATACGATATTTGCTATTAGTCTAGGTTCTGGTATTTATGGAGGGGGTGGTTATAATGCACCTAATTTTTTTGGTATAGGTTACAGTGTAACATCTACTGTTACAGTCAAATCAGATGAACCTGAATCTATTCCAGAATCATCTAATATTTTAGGACTTATTTTAGTAGGTGCTGGTTTTATTTTCACAGGGATTAAATGCAAGAAGAACAAGGAATAAGAAAACTAAATTTTACGGGTAGGGTGCATTAACGAAGTGTAATGCACCTTCAGGAGAATTAAACGAACATGGTGGGTTACGACGGATTATTATTTTCTTGTTATAACCCAAATTATCGCCGTCTAACCCACCCTACTTTAAGGCTTTTTTACAGGGATTAAATGTAAAAAGAAAGAAGAAATTACAACCGAACAAGAAACCTAAATCTTACGGGTGGGGTGCATTAACGAAGTGTAATGCACCTTTGGAAAAATTAAACTAAATGGTGGGTTACGACGGATTATTATTTTCTTGTTATAACCCAAATTATTGCCGTCTAACCCACCCTACGGATGACTGATTACTGAATGTGAATAGAGGTTAATTAAGGTTATTTTCTAACCAATTAACTAAATCGGTTTCTGTCTGAAAATCCAGTAAAGCTTCGCCTAATTCTTCTAAAGTATTTAGAAGAAGAAAACTAAATTTTATGGGTAGGGTGCATAAACCAAGTGTAATGCACCTTCAGGAAACTTAAAGGAAAATGGTGCCCTGCGACGGATTATTATTTTCTTGTTATAACCCAAATTATTCCCGTCTAACCCACCCTACTTTAAGGGTTTTTTACTGGGATTAATTAATTGAAATCATGGTATAACATTATTAGCTAAAGTCCACTATATTTGGGTTAATAATGAAGACAAAACAAATCCTGAACCTTATTGATATTAAGCAGCAAGATGGGTTTCCACAACTCCCACTAAATAATTAACCCAATGACTAGCAGCATTAGGACATTCTGATTCAACCATCACCCTAATTAAAGTTTCTGTTCCCGACGCACGAACTAAAACCCGGCCTGTATTACCCATATCTTCCCCTGCTTGGGCGATGGCCTGTTGCAGAGGTTCACACTGTTGCCAAGAGCGTAATTTTTCCCGATCTTCTAAACGAACATTGCGTAAAATCTGGGGATAGGTTTCAAAACTATTTTGCACCAACTCAGCCAAAGATACCCCAGACTCATGCACCAAAGCAGCCAACTGTAACGCCGTTTGGACACCATCCCCTGACACCCCGTAATGATGACAGATAATGTGTCCCGACTGTTCACCCCCAAGCATAGCCCCAGTTTGCCACATTTGCGCTTGAACATGGCGATCGCCTACAGAGGTACGAACCAATTGACCCCCTAGACCTTGCCAAGCACGTTCAAACCCCAAATTTGCCATAACAGTGCCGATCAAGAGGTTATCGGGCAGTTTACCCCGCTCTAAGAGGTATTTTCCCCAGAGGTAAAGAATATAATCTCCATCCACCACCTTTCCTGTACCATCTACCGCCATCACCCGATCAGCATCTCCATCAAAAGCAAACCCCATGTCCGCCTGATGTTCTGAGATCGCAGCTTGCAATAAATTAAGATTAGTGGAACCACAATTGACATTAATGCGATCGCCGTTAGCTGTATCGTGTAAACAAATAACTTCTGCACCCAACGCATTAAACATAGCCGGGGCCACATTTACCGAAGCACCCCAAGCCAAATCTAAAACGATTTTCATCCCTTGACAACTGAAGGAAGTGGGTAAACTGTCCTGTAAAAACTGACAATAATCATTAACTAAACTGGATTGATATAAAGTTTTACCCCAAACAGCCATATCATCCATGGACACAACAAGATTACCTCGTAACCCCTCTTCTATTTCTTGGGCTAGGGTTGAGGACAACTTCGTACCATCTGCGTTAAAAAATTTAATTCCGTTATCTTCTGGAGGGTTATGACTAGCAGAAATCATGATCCCTGCCATTGCTTCGCTGTGACGGGTTAAATAAGCAACACAGGGAGTAGGACATAATCCTAACTGCCAGACTTCCAAGCCGACTGAAGTTAGTCCTGCGGCCATAGCCATAGCTAACATATCGCTGGAGTTACGAGAGTCTTGACCGATGATAATGGGACCGGGTGTGGCTGTTTTTGATTTTAAAACTTGTCCGGCATAAAATGCTAATTGTAGGGCAAACGGAGCCGTTAATAACTCTCCTGCCTTACCTCTGATGCCATCAGTCCCAAACAAAGCACTATTGGGTAGATGGGGGAGTGGATTCAAAAAGCGATGATTGAAGTTCCTGGTCTGATTATTTGAACGACCGCTGCCATTAGGATATAGGGAGATAACCATTGATTCACTGCCTCACAACTTACTCACCTTTACAGGATATACTCTTTAGTTCGATCTGAGTAAAATTTTGGACTACAAGAATTCTAAACGTTAAAACCTTACCTAATGTTCCAGAGATTGTCTTTCTTAACTAAGTTCCCTTGTTCTTGCCTGGCAATAGGGCAAGTATGCTAATGACGAGTAAACCTAATATAGAACTAGGTTCGGGGACATTTTCTGGGTCTCCTGTTGGATCTACCACAGGAGGTTTAGGAGGTTCAGGAGGCCGAGGAGGTGGTGGTGTGCCAATGGTTTCTAAGCCCAATTTCAAACGAAATGCGTCTTCTAGGGTTTTTTCTCCTGTTGCGTAATCATACAAAACAAACCCATCGTTACCAGCTAAATTCAACGGAGGGAATCCATCACCAAAAGGATCGACGATATTTTGCAAGTTAGAGCTATGGTAAAGGTCCCCAGAGGGATTTGCTTCTCCCCCCCCCTGTGCATCAAGTGTTGTAGGGATGGCTAGGGCGTTAAATGTAACACCACTGTCGAATAATAAGAATGCCATGTCCAGACTGTTCACAGACGATGATGATTCTGTTTCAAATCCATCGCTCGATAAATTAACAGTCTGATGTCCATCATAGGAATTATTCGAGCATAGGAATTATTCGAGAACTCTTTGATCATCAAGTCCAGAACATCACCAATGGGAGTGAAACCACCCACTTTATTAATGGTCATCGAATCCAATTGTCCCATACCTGATTGATGTTGTCAGTTAAATACAGTCCAATCAGCAATTTGCTCCAAAACAGGGTAAACTAATTGGCGGTTATCGGGGTCAATTCCAGAGCCAAACTGATAAATACTAACCGCTACACTTGGATCATTGATTACTACTGTTTGACCATAATTTTTGTGGTCGGCTACTTGTTTACCTTTTAATGGCAAAACAAAGTCATTATAAAAGTTAGGATCATTGAAGATGTTACCTAAAGCATCAATTTGATCATAAAAATGTTCATCTGAAATACTATCAGAGCCATCAATTAAAAGTGCTAGTTCTAGGGAAACTTGTGTCAATCCTGCGGCATTGACCGTTAGCCCATAGCCTAAGATTGATGCAGCAAAAGTGGTTCCCAGTAAACCCTTAGAAATTAAAGTTGATTTTTTCATAATAAATAAGTATTTCCGCCCAAAATTTCTGAATCTCTTAAAACAGAGCCAATAGATAATTTAAAGATTATTTACTTTCATTATTACATTTATATCTTTCAATTGTTAACCCTAAAAACACTGGTATTTGACACAAAAAAATATGAAATAATATGTAGAAAATAAAGTTAATGTAAAGTTTGAATTGTTATTTTAAAGAATCAATTAAGTTTCAGATAAAACCCATAAAAACAGCGATCAAAATAATACCTGAATATCCAGGGAAATAACTAATGTTGATATGGGAAATCATTAGTCTATGTCTTCACAAGCACCCATACTGACCCAAGTGCCAGAACCATCAGCCCACAATTCTTTTTTCCAGATGGGAGCATTATGTTTTAACGTGTCAATACCATAACGACAAGCAGCAAACGCTTCACCCCGATGAGGACAGCCTACAGCGATTAAGACACTAATTTCCCCAATCTTTAGCTTACCAATGCGATGATGGATGACGACTCGGTTGGTTTGCGGCCATTTTTGACGAATATGAGCGGCAATTTCCTGGAAAATGAGCAGAGCCATCCGTTCATAACCCTGATATTCTAGATAACGAACGGCTTTGCCCTCGGTTTCTTGTCGAACTGTCCCACTCATCAAAGCGATCGCCCCGTTACTAGGGTCATCAGCTAAGCCATAAACCTCTTCCAAGGATAGAGGAGCAAAGCTAATTCTAAAACTATCGTGGGGATGGTCTGAATTTGTGGCAGGAAAAGGATTAAGAGAAGATTTCATATAAACTATTTTATGTTATTCTAGTAAAGTTGTTAAAATCTCGCACATTCAGGACTTCGGGTGTTTCTTCGCAAGAAATACACCTGAATGGAGGATTAACCCGAAACAGGAGAAAATTTAATTATGCCAGTCGTATCCCTCGAAGACTTGCTCAATGCAGGGGTTCATTTTGGGCATCAAACCCGCCGTTGGAACCCCAAAATGTCCCAATATATTTATACAGCCCGTAATGGGGTTCATATCATCGATTTGGTGCAAACAGCCCAATTGATGGAGGATGCTTATCAATACGTTCGCAATAACTCTGATAAAGGTAAACGATTCTTATTTGTCGGAACCAAGCGTCAAGCAGCCGGCATCATTGCTCAAGAAGCATCTCGTTGCGGAGCTAACTACGTTAACCAACGTTGGTTAGGAGGAATGCTCACCAACTGGGAAACCATCAAAACCAGGGTTGAAAGACTTAAAGAATTAGAAGCAATGGAAGACAGTGGACAAATCGCTCGTCGTCCTAAAAAAGAAGCCTCTGTATTGCGTCGGGAATTAGGCAAACTACAAAAATATCTCGGTGGCATTAAAACCATGCGTCGTCCCCCCGATGTAGTGGTGATTGTGGATCAACGTCGGGAATATAATGCTATCCAAGAATGTCAAAAATTAGGCATTCCCATGATTTCCCTGTTAGATACCAATTGTGACCCCGACTACGCTGATATTCCCATTCCAGCCAATGATGATGCTATTCGTTCTATCAAATTAATTTTAGGTAGATTGGCAGATGCCATTTATGAAGGCCGTCATGGTCAGTTAGACTCTGATGATGATTATGAAGAGTTTGAGGAAAGCCTCGCAGAAGGGGACTACGATGACTACGATGAGGAAGAAGAAGAGGGGGTTGAAGCCGTCGCTTCTGGAGAAGGAGAAGAGGAGTAAATGTGAAGTACCCCAACTAATTGCAAGCAATATAGTTGGGGCTTTGGTGATTCATTGGGATGCGCTTTTTATCCCGAAAGATAAGGAATCTTACCTTCCCTCCACTGCCATCCGCCCTTCCAAGGCAGATTACTGTTGATGCTAAAATGATAGACGAGTCCAGTGAAACTATGAACCTGAGTTCCATATAAGGTTTAACCCTTTGAGTAAGTCTACAGGTTAATTTAAGGGATGTAGGTGTCTGTTGAAGGGCATTAAGTTAGATGAAAATCTAATAAGTTAATAAGCAAAGATATGGAACCGTCTTGTCTTTGTTCACTAACTAGAATCCATGTTTTTCAGAGCATGGAGACTTCAAATAGTTGTTAGCGTACACACTAAAATCAAAATGGCCGAAATCTCAGCAAAACTGGTTAAACAACTCCGTGAAAAAACTGGCGCGGGGATGATGGATTGTAAAAAAGCCCTCAAAGAAAATGAGGGGGATATGGAAAAGTCCATGGAATGGTTACGGCAAAAAGGTATCACCTCCGCCGAGAAAAAATCAGGCCGACAAACCGCAGAAGGATTGGTTCATAGTTATATTCATACTGGTGGCCGCATTGGGGTACTGGTAGAAGTGAACTGTGAAACCGACTTTGTGGCCCGTCGAGATGAATTTAAAGACCTGGTCCAAAACGTTGCTATGCAAATCGCAGCTTGTCCCAATGTAGAGTATGTGACCACAGGAGATATTCCTGAAGCAATGATCGCTAAGGAAAAAGAAATTGAAATGGGACGAGATGATTTAGGCAATAAGCCTGATAACATTAAGGAAAAGATTGTTCAAGGGCGTATTGATAAGCGAAAAAAAGAACTTAGTTTGCTCGATCAACCCTATGTTAAAGACCAGAATATGACGGTTGAAGAGTTACTTAAACAAACCATCGCCCAACTTGGGGAAAACATTCAAGTTCGTCGTTTCACTCGCTTTGTGTTAGGAGAGGGGATCGAAAAGCAAGAAGTTAGTTTTGCTGATGAAGTCGCTGCCCAAACAGGACAAAAAGCATAAACCTTGGACTTGTTTTCATGGCTGAATCTGATCAGTAAAAAAAAGTAAATTCTCTCAAGAATGGTTATTAATAGTAAGGCAAAAGTAAGGAAAATAGCTCCAACTCTTGCCTTATTTCGGTATTTTTGATTAATATATTGGGTTATTAAAAGTTGACTTATGGCAAAATCTCTGCAAAAAATTAGGCAAGAAATAGAACAGTTAGAACAACAATCAAAGGATTTTTTTACAGGATTGAACGAACTTTATAAACGATATTTAGAATTATTAAGTTTGTCTTTAAAAAAACAATTAATTTTAGCGGTTTATGAAATTTGTACCAAGATTTATCCTGAAGAATTTTTACGTTTATCCTATAGTAAAAGAGAAAAATTGCAAGGACAAATTAGAGAATTGTGTCAACCGATTGAATCTAAGTTTTTAGCCTATATTACCTTCCCACAACCAGCCCCAACAGCTACTTTAACCGAACAAATCTTAACCCAATTATCTCTGATGAAAAATCAGGAATTTCAAGTAGAACATGAGGATGATGATGGAGAGAATGACGATTCAATTTCTCAAATTGACAATCCTGAAGACCTTGTTTTGTGGTGCAAAAGGGTGGAACAAGGGATCAGAGTGATTATCCATAATTTAGCTCAAGATGTTAATAGAGAGTTACAAAAAAATAAAATTATTGCTAGTCAGTTTCCTCCTCAACTTTTGGAAATGGCCTTACAAGCAGAAGAAGGAGCCTCGTCTTCAGGAAATCCTCCTAATATTTTAAATTTACTGATAGAAACGAATCGAAAAGATAAGCAAGAAGAAGGGGAAAATAGTGATAATGAAGATAATAGAGAATCCCAAATAACCAAAATTTCTGTTATTCATTTACGATTATCTGATATCGAGTTTGCTGATCCTCAATTAAGTATTCAACGTCAACAAATTCGCCAAAAACTAGATATTGTCAAAAAAATTCGCAAAGCTTATCAAAAAATTCAACGGGAAAATGCTCAGGCACAGGCAGAAGCAGCATGGCGTTCTAGTTGGCACGATTGAATGAAGTCAAGAGTCAGAAGTATAATTTATAGTTATTGTTCCACAAAATACTCACTAAAATCTTTGTTAAATTAAGCAAACTTCAAAGCAAAAATTGGATTCTTCTGCTAAATTTTAAAGTGATTGTAGAAGTATTAGTCCCATGAAACCCCTAAAATCCTCTCAAAAATGGCTAGGAACTGTTTTAATGGTTTCTCTGTTAACCACAGGTTGCGCCTCCGATGAAACCACTGCCACTGCTCCTCAAGCTGTCGAGGTGGAACTGAAAACCCTTAAACCCGCTACTCTAGTTGACAGTAGCACTTATGTAGGAACCCTCGAAGCCAGACAAAGGGTACAATTAGCCCCCAGTCGTACCAATGGGAGAATTAAGCAAATTTTAGTCAGAGAAGGTGATCTGGTGCGTCAAGGGCAAAGATTAATCGAAATTGAACCCCAGCAACAACAACAAGAATTAGTAGCCGCTACGGGGAACTTGAAAGTGGCTATGGCGGATCTCAAAGTCGCAGAGGCAGAATATCGTCAACGACAGGCCGAAAGAGATACTGCTAAGGCTGATGTGGAAACTGCTAAGGCCAATTTAGCCAAATCTGAAGCGGATGTACAAGAGATAGAAGCTAACTTGGTTTTAGCAAAAAAAGAATACGAACGGGCAAAGTTTCTTGAATCAGAGGGGGTAGTTCCTACGCAAAACCTGGATGAAGCCACTCAAAATCTGGATAATACCCAAGCTCAGTTAGAATCAAGAATTAAAACCCGTGACGCTTCTCAAGAAGCCCTCAACGCAAGCCAAAACCAGTTACAAGCAGCCGAAAGACAGATTGAGCAAGCACTAGCCAATATAGATAGTCGTCAATCTGCTATTGTTCAAGCCGAAGGACAACAAGGTTCTACCGCAGCTACCCTAGATTACAATTTCCTATTGTCTCCAATTACCGGAGTTATTGGGGAATTCAATGAGAAAAAAATTGGGGATAGTGTCAGCGTCGGTGAGGGAATCACTACGATCACCGATAATCAAGTCTTTTATCTCAATGTCAATATTCCCACTGAAAACCGCAACCGTCTCCGTAAGGGACTTCCCGTCGAACTGATTAACCCCGATGGCAGTCCCGGGGTTCGAGGACAAATCACTTATATTGCCCCTCTAGTTGACCAAAATGCTCAGTCTATCCTCGTTAAAATGGAGTTTCGTAATAATGGTACTCTACGGGATAGACAGTATGTAGAAGCAAGAGTTGTCTGGGAGACTCAACCAGGAGTCTTGGTTCCCACTACCGCCGTTACCAGTTTAGGTGGACAAAAATTCGTCTTCTTAGCTCAACCAGGAGATCAGCAAAATTTAGTGGCCAAACAGATCCCAGTTAAGGTAGGACCTATTCAAGGTCAAGCTTATCAGGTAATTTCTGGGGTTAAACCAGGCGATCGCATTGCTGTCAGTCGCATTCTTGACTTAAAAGATGGTCGTGCCCTCAAAGAACAAGAACTCTCCGCAACTACTCAGTAACTTGTCGTATTTTCTAAATCAAGGATAAGAAAAGAATTAGTGGGAGATGTTCCTCCCCACTAATATTTTTACTGAAAAAATGAAATTAACGGGGAACAATATAAATACAGAGAATGTCCATCTCAGAAAAGGCTATATTTTTTTAATAAATACTATTATTTATTAGGGAATATTGGGAACAAAGTAATGTCTAATACTTCACTAGAAGAAATAATTTCAAAAAATAATCTAATCAGAGATGAACTTAGTTCACTGATCACGGATGAAACAACAAATACCCCGAAAAGAGATTCATCTCTACCCAAAATTTCCTTAAAAAATCCTGATGTTATTCTAACTCCTAACGAGGTTAACCTGCGCCATGGAACAGGTGTAATTATTAGAAATATTTTTTCTGATAGTGAGAATATTCTTTCGATTCGTTTTCATGATTACTACGACGGACACCAAGATTTTGGTGATATTAACTTCTGTTTTTGTATAGATGAATTATCTCGTTCAGAAACCTTTACTAGACTCAGCGAACTGTTCCAAGGTATCCAGCCTAGACGAATTTTATGTGTTGTTTTTTCTCCACAAGAAGCCCTAGCAGCAATCGCCTTAAAAGAGATATTTAACGTTCCTTTGTGTTAGCGATTATCCTATTCCTGTTATTGTCACAGAATTTTGGGATAAAAATCATGTTTTCGCTAACTTTGATGCTTTTAACAGTCTTAAAGTATTAGTGCAAGAAATGCGTGTTAGAAAGTATTATTGGTATATTGTTGTTGCTCGCAGAGAAAATCAGCATTCCTCAGATTTTGTTTATGAAGTTTTTTATTATTGTAATTTTCCACAAACTTTGAATAATTCTTGGGGTAATGTATTTTTCTTTAACGAATATCAAGTGTTTAAGAAAGCCTTAGATTGGTGTGCCACTATGCTTCCAATGGCCTATTTTAAATAGAAAACCTAGAACTTATTTAATCAATATATCAAATTTAATATGAGCATTTCTTCACAAACTATACACCATGATATTTTGCGTTCTCTACACTTTTTACATATACCCAAAACAGCAGGAACTAGCATAAGAACTTGGTTGATGGATTTGTATTCTGAAAAAGACTGGCTACCCTGTCATTTCCTCGAAGAACTTGAAACATTTACCTCTGAAGAAATAAAAAAGTATCATTTTTTTAGCGGTCATTTGGGTATAAATTGGTACGATAAATTACCAAAACCTCCTCACACTTTTACTTGGTTTCGTCAGCCTTTAGCTAGAGAAATCTCCCAATATTATTATATCAAAAATACCATAGATTTTCTATTGAGTTTATCTCATAGTCCTTTAAAAGCAGATTATCTTAATGCAGTTCACCATTTATCCATGAGCGAACTTTATAAATCATCTGCTTATTTAGGTTTTTATGATAATTTACAGGTAAGATTCTTAGCCGGAATTTTTCCCCAAAAACAACAAGAACCTATCTATTGTGATGACAATATTTTGAATATAGCTAAAGAAAATTTACTGAACTTATTTTTCTGGGGTATTTGTGAGTTGATGGAGGATTCTGTGGCTTTATTTAACTATTCATTAGGGATTCCTCCTAGACCTTTAAACCGCTCTTTAAATAAGAGAGAAAAAGCAAATATTGACTATAAACCATCAGAAGAAGAGTGTAATATAATTCAAAATGTCAATCACTATGATCAAAAACTTTACTCTTTTGCTAAGTCCATTTTTTAAGAAAAAATTAGAAACTTTACTGAAGATATAAACTTATATTTTGCCCCTTATCCTCAAAAGCATAAAGATTATCATCAAAAAAAAGTCGATTATCTGAGGATTAATTTTCAACAAAAGCACCAATCAGTGTCAAGATTTACCAAAATAAATTTTAATTTTTCTGAAGCTGTTTTTTTAGAGAATTGGTATCCTAGATTTTACTATAACCCTATAAATAAATGGTTAAGATGGGCAGGGCCAGAAAATAAGTCATATATATATATACCCCTTGCAGAAAACAATAATTATCAAATTAGTTTTACAATATTTTATATCATGTCTCCAGAGATTTTAGACTCATTATCTTTGTGGGTAGGAGACACAAAGATTGAATTAGATATCCAGAAAAATTACCACAATGAACAATTAGTCACTTATCAGCTTAAGGGAATAATTGGAGAACATTTAATTAGTTCAAGTAATCCTTATACCCCATTGAAGTTTGTTTTTTCTCAAACAATACCCATGGAAATTTCTAATCATGATGGAGAGGTTGTAGAAATACAGTACGTCAGCTTTGCAACAGATGGATTAAGCATTAAACCTTTTAACACTCAAACAACTATTGCAGCTTGGCGAAAGTAATCCACCAGATTTTTACAGAAACTTTCGTGACTAGCCACGACAATGTGTTTCAATGAAACTAACGGAAGAATCTCGAAGTTGATGTCCATGATAAAAGCATTGCCAATTAACCTCTCCAACCTACAGAAAACAGTACTCCAACAAATAGTGAGAGGGACAACAAACCCCTATCGCCTTGTTAGACGAGCCAAGCTAATCTTAGCCGCAGCATCAGGAGAGAGCAATAGTTCGATTAGTCGAAGATTAGAATTAGACCGAGTACAAGTGCGTCAGTGGCGATCGCGATGGTTTGAGGAGAGAGAAAAACTGAGTGCCGCCGAAGAACAACAGGTAACGGAGAAAGCATTAATGGTCTTGATCAAAGGAATTTTAAGCGATCGCCCAAGACCTGGAACAACAAAATCCTTTACGGTCGAACAAGTAGTCCAGATTGTAGCGATCGCTTGTGAAGAATGTGAAAAATCAGACAGACCAGTGAGCCATTGGACACCTTCAGAGTTGGCGGATGAAGCCATAAAAAGAGGAATTGTCGAAAAGATTTCCCCCCGTAGTGTGGGGCGTTTTTTAAAAAGAAGCGACATTACAACCACATCTCGTTCGTTACTGGTTAAATGCCAAAATTGATGATCCCTTAAAATTTAAAAAGCAAGTCAAATATATCTGTGAACTTCATCAAGAAGCTAAAACTTTGTTAGAACAAGGAATTCATTTAATTAGTACAGATGAAATGACAGGGATTCAAGCTCTTGAGAGATTATTTCCGAACAAAAGAATCAAGCCTAAGCAAGTAGAAAAAATCGAATTTGAATATGAAAGACACGGAACTTTAAGCTTGATTGCGAACTGGGATGTGGCAAGAGGAAAAGTTGTTAGTCCCTCTATTGGACCGACAAGAACAGAACAAGATTTTTCTGAACATATCCAGAGAACGATTAAGATTGATGAAAAAGCAGAATGGATTTTTATTGTAGATAAACTCAACACTCATAAATCGGAAAGCTTAGTCAAATTAGTAGCAGAAAGCTGTGGAATTACTATTGATTTGGGGAGAAAAGGAAAGGAGGGGATTTTGCAATCTATGGACAGCAGAGCAGATTTTTTATCAGATGAATCTCATCGAATTCGCTTTGTTTATATTCCCAAACATACATCGTGGCTTAATCAAATTGAGTGTTGGTTTTCGATCTTAGTCAGGCGTTTACTCAAAAGAATTACTGTCCGTTCAACTGAAGAACTATCCCAAAAAATTCTCAATTTTATTGATTACTTTAATCAACATTTTGCTAAGCCGTTCGTTTGGAAATTTAAGGGCTTTAAAGATCATAAGTGACTGGTGAATTATTTTTGCTAAGCTGCACTAGATGGTAAAAGTTCAAGGGATCGTGTGAAGAATGATGTGCAGGTTAAAAAGTTTGCCCCTGGCACTAAACCCCAGAATGGAATCTGTCGGAACCCAGCCTCTTCGAGTAATATATAAGCGAGATCGTAATCGCTGCGATTACTGTTATCCAAAATAATGAATCCTGTGGGTTTAAGGTAGTTGACTGCCAAAAAAGTACAGAGTCGCCGTGCCATTCCGTCAATAACGATAAAATCGAATAACTCACCGATCTCAAGAATATGATGGGCATAAGCAAGGAAGCGTTCGTCAGCCAGTCCTCCGCGAATAATCTTCTCTGGATCATAATTGGACTTTGGATAAAAAACAATTATTAGCGTAAATTTTACGCTAAACATACCTCCAGAGCTAAAATAGAGAATTAAGGTGATTTTAAAAACTCTCTTTCCATCTTTTTAGGGGATTTTAAATATTAAATAGCTTCATTCAGTTTCGGTTCCAATATAGATATCTAAGTAGCTTTCCGTTAGAGATTGAATGACTCGTTCTAATTCATCAATGAGATTTCTTCTAGTGAGTTTTTCTACAGCATCAATATGAGCAGAACTTCCGGCTCGTCCTAAATATTTATATTTGGTTTTTTTCTCATTATTAGTGGCCATAGGAAAAATTGATTCAGCAGCCTGTAGTTTATAATACCAGTAGATTGTTCCCTTTCCATTAACCTGATAACGAATAATATGACAATTAGCTGGTGCTACTTCCCCTTCCCGTTCAATTTTCTTTATTTTCTGTTTAAGAGAGCGAATTAGACTCTTAATTTGTTTGGCTCTCAGGTGGACATCTTGACTGGTCTTAAGTTCGGAATGTTATGACATTAGCCTTAACTGTAACAAACAACCTTTTTTGATGTTAGCGTATATATTACGCTAATTTATAAGGTAATAAATTTTAAAAATGACCAAAAATGAAACGGCTACGTCTGTCGAGGAATTCCTGGTGTGGAGGTCTAACCTCTTCCAAGGACTAAAAGCTAGAAAAGAAACTATTATAGAATTACTCGATGCCCTCTCCAGTAACCAACAAGCTCACTCAGTCGTTGAATTGTCTCTCAATCCTTTATTTAGAAGAGATTATAACAGTTTATATAGAGGAATTCAAGAGTTTTTACCCACTCAAACTGACCCTAATTATGAACAGAGAATTGAGACTTTATTTTCAGCGGTATCGAGAACAATTCCTCCCACTTCAAAACATTATAACTTATTTGGTATTGACACAACTCCCTGTCCACGACGGTTTGCCGAAACGTTAGCGGATAAAACCTTTATTCATTACCCCAATCCAATTAAGGGAAATAAACCCATTAATATTGGACATTGTTATTCCGTTGTCTGCGCTTTACCTGACCAAATAGACACAGAAAAAGTCCCTTGGGCTGTCCCCTTATCAGGAGAGCGAGTCCCCTCTAAACATAAAGGAGTAAATCAAGGCAATCAACAACTAAAAAAAATCTGGCAAAGTTCTTTATTTTCTGATAAATTATCTGTCTTAGTGGCTGATAGTGACTACAGCCAAAAGGATTTTATTGGGGAACAAGTTAAGCATGAAGACCTAGTTACTATTACAAGAGTTAGAAGTGACCGAGTTTTTATCGTCAATTTATTCGGGACCCAAATCAAGCCAAAACTTCGGGACATCCCCGTTGGTATGGGGATAAATTTGACCTTAAAGATGACCAAACTTGGACTGAACCTGATGAAGTTCATCATGTTCCCTTTACAACGAAAAAAGGTCGTCAATTAACAGTGACTATTTCGGGATGGAAACAGATGTTAATGAGAGGAACTAAAAACTATAAAATGAACAATCACCCCTTTACTTTACTCCAGATTGTTGTCAGAGATCAAGAAAGAAATAGTATTTGGAAACCTATGTGGCTTATTGTTATTGGTTCTCGGCGCGATGAGTTAAGTTTAGTTGATTGTTATCAGTGTTATCGACAACGTTATGACATGGAACATCTTTTTCGATTTGGTAAACAAAGATTATTGATGACATCTTATTTAACTCCCGATGTACATCATGAAGAAAATTGGTTTAAACTAACACTTCTTTCTTATGTAAATTTGTGGGCTGCCAGAAAATTAGCTGTGGTTTTACCCCGTGATTGGGAACAGTATTTGAAGACTAATAAATCCATCAAAATCACCCCTAGTCTAGTTCAAAGAGACTTTTCAAGAATAATTACGACCTTGGGGACTTTCGCCAAATTTCCCAAACGTCGAGGTTTTTCTTCCGGACGTATTAAAGGTTACAAAAAAGCCCCACGAACTCGTCATGATGTTATCAAGAAAGGGAGCAAAAAATCAACTGAAAACTTAAAAGCTCCTTAGTTTTCCTCAGAATCTATAGATTAGCCCTATTTGTCAGCCAATTTTATTGACTGATACAGAGCCGATATTTTGGGATTTTAGTTCAGCGTAAAATATACGCTAACAAACTTTTTTTGTCCAAAGTCCAATGATGATCGGGCTATGCTCTTAAATACAACAGGTAAAAAAGTCGCTATTTTATATCCTTGGGGAGATATTTTAGAGCGAAAAAGTGGGGCAAGTAAACGAGTTGGTCTACTCATTGATTATCTCAAATCACAATCTTATCAAGTTTGGTTATTCACCACAGGGGATGCTAAAGACTTTAGAGAAGATGGCGTACACTATACCTATTATCAACAAGCTTATGAAGATTATTGTTTAGTGAATGATATCTATAAAGATGCTTATCAATCTTGGTATGATGTTTTAAATTCTAATAGTGATACTTTAGAAAATAACCAAGAATCTGAGCATTGGTTACCTTGGATATATTATCAATATCGTTTCGATTTAGGATTTATTAATTGGGTTAAAAAATTAACAGAATGGGCAGATACAGTGATATTAGAATATCCTTTTTGGGGTTCAACTGTCGGAGATATTTGTCATCAATCTAAAACTCAATTAATTATCACAGCACATGATATATTAGTTCAACAACTTGACGAAAATACCTTAATAGGAAAGATTGCTTTAGCCGAAGAAATTAAAGCTTTGAAACAAGGGGATCATCTTATCTCTGTTTCTCAAGATAATCAATCTTTTTTAAGACAGCATAAACTATCTTCTATACTCGTTCCTAACCCAGCTAATATAGAGGAATGTAGTGACGAAAAATTAAGAGAAGATTCACCATTTAAGACTATAGAAAAACCCTTTTGCTTATTTGTAGGTAGTCGCCATGATCCCAATATAGAGGCAGTGGAAGTTATTCAGCAAATAGCCAAAGATTTTACATTTCAGTTTAAAGATTTTACATTTCAGTTTATTGTGGTGGGAAGTTGTTGGGAACCCGAAGAAAACAATAATTTTATTGCCCTCGGAAAAGTCAGCGATCAAGACTTGGCATGGTTATATCATCATGCAACCCTAATTCTAGCACCCCTCCTCTCAGGCACAGGAACCTCTCTGAAGACAGTTGAAGCTATGTCCTATGGAAAAGTTCTTTTAGGAACCAGTGTCGCTTTTAGGGGCTATCCTGTGGAGTCTGACAAAGAAGGTATTATCTGCGATCGCCTAGATGAATATGTTCTTTTAATTGCTAACCTATTAAAAGATGAAAATAAACTTCAAGAAATGGGAGAAAACGCCAAACAATTTGCTAAAAAATATGATTATCGGCTCTTATATTCTTCCTATCATGATCTTATTGAAAATCAACTTTAGTATAAATTTCTCTGGGGTAAATTTGAAAAGGAATAGAAGTTAAGGAGAAGATAGTATTTTCTCCTTCATATTCTGAAAAAATCCACTTATTGGGTTCTGTTTTATAATAATGATCTAGATGTATTTTATCTTGAGCAATGAGAATATACTCTTGAAAAGTAGGAATAGTTCTATAAGCAGCAAATTTATCACCAATATCATATTTTTTAGTAGAGTCTGATAAAACTTCTGCAATAAATAAGGGGTTAATAATGGTATCTTTTCTTCCTTCTTGTAATTTTATTTTACCTTCAACTACCATTACATCAGGATAAGCATAGATGCGCTTTTCTGGTATCCAAATACGTTGATCAGCAACAAAAACCCGATAGGGTTGTTTCATCAAAGCAAAATTTAGAGAACCACTTAAAATAAGACAAATTTGATTATGGTTAGGAGTTCCACCTGTCACGCTAACAATTTCTCCATTAATATATTCATGACGATTTTCTGAATTAATCTCTAATTCCAGGTATTCTTGAGGGGTATAATATTTTTTTTCTTGTGCTTGCATAATTATTAATCATTAAACAATGAACAATGGATAAGTTGAATATAGGATATAAAACCAACAGGAAAATTAATTGTCAATTTTTAGAGAAAGGTGTTGAACCCCATTAATTATCCATTATCCATTATCCATTACCCATTAAAGTTTTTGCCTTATTTAGCCACTTTTTCTCGGTCTTTTTCAGCCAAGAATTTTTCTAACTCTGTCAAAGCATCCGCATCCACTTTTGTTTGCATGGGACAGAACTTAGGACCACACATAGAACAAAACTCAGCGGTTTTGTAGATATCTGCCGGTAAAGTTTCGTCGTGATATTCCTTAGCACGCTCAGGATCTAAAGATAGCTCAAACTGACGGTTCCAATCGAAATTATAACGAGCTTCCGACAGTTGATCATCTCTGTCTCTGGCCCCCGGACGATGACGGGCAATATCCGCGGCGTGTGCTGCTATTTTATAGGCAATTAAGCCATTTCTGACATCCTCTGCATCAGGCAACCCTAAATGTTCTTTCGGGGTTACATAACATAACATAGCCGTGCCATACCAACCGGCCATAGCTGCACCGATCGCCGAGGTAATATGGTCATAACCAGGAGCAATATCAGTCACCAAAGGACCCAACACATAGAAAGGAGCCTCAGAACACTCTTCCATCTGTTTTCTGACGTTAAACTCAATCTGATCCATCGGCACATGGCCAGGCCCTTCTACCATCACCTGTAGATCGTGTTCCCAGGCACGACGGGTAAGTTGTCCCAAGGTTTTCAACTCCGCCAACTGTGCTTCATCAGAAGCATCGTGAGTACACCCTGGCCGTAGAGAGTCCCCTAAACTGAAAGAAACGTCATATTTCTTAAAAATTTCGATAATGTCGTCAAAATGGGTATAAAGAGGGTTTTGTTTATGATGGTGTAACATCCAACGAGCAATAATACCACCCCCACGGGAGACAATACCTGTTAAACGACTTCTCACCAAAGGCAGGTGTTCGATCAAAATACCTGCATGAATGGTCATATAGTCCACCCCTTGTTGGGCGTGTTTCTCGATGATATGGAGAAAATCATCAGCACAGAGCTTATCCATATTACCGTGGACGCTTTCCATTGCTTGGTAGATAGGAACCGTACCAATAGGGACAGAAGAAGCTTTAATAATGGCACTACGAATAGTGTCTAAGTCGCCCCCACCGGTGGATAAGTCCATCACCGTATCCGCACCATACTTAACCGCTAAATTTAGTTTAGCCACCTCTTCATCGAGATCAGATGAATTAGGAGAAGCCCCAATATTAGCGTTAACCTTACACTTAGAAGCGATGCCAATACACATTGGCTCTAGGTTAGGGTGGTTGATGTTAGCTGGAATAATCATCCGTCCCCTGGCCACTTCTTCGCGGATTAATTCCGGGGGTAAACCTTCCCGTTTAGCCACATAGTCCATTTCCTCAGTAATTAGTCCCTGACGTGCATAGTGCATCTGAGAGACATTACTTTGCCCCCGTCGCTTGGCAACCCATTGTGTTCTCATACTTTGATACCTCTATAAACAGCTTCCCTACGCTGGTATTACCCAGTCTCAGGTTCTAAGGGTCTTTCTCAGCCTGGCTTCACAGACACCCCTAGCTATGAGTCCAATTTTACACCAAAAGCCATGAACAGATTACATTTAATGGCCAACTATTAACTTTCATTAACCATTAGATTAGAAAATATCATTGCGATTTATATTGTCAAAGGGGCCAAGGTTCTCTATTGTTTATATAGAAGGTTAATAAGTTAGCTACTCCCGTGTAAATTTTTCCCCTAGTCTTTAGCACTAGAAGAATCAAGTTTCACGTTAGATTAGATGCTCAAAATATTAGGTAAATGTATCTATTTGCTTAGTAGTTATTCGGTCTAGAAACAATTTTTCTGTTGTTGAAACCCATAGGGTTAACAAAAAACCTCTAGTAGCTTCTCATTAATAAAGTTCAGTTTTGGCCTTAAAGGGAGGATAGTAAAAAATGCCAATTGCCGTTGGAATGATCGAAACAAAGGGCTTTCCTGCTGTGGTAGAAGCAGCAGATGCGATGGTAAAAGCCGCCCGTGTTACTCTAGTGGGTTACGAAAAAATTGGGAGCGGTCGTGTTACGGTTATTGTTCGGGGTGATGTTTCGGAAGTACAAGCCTCTGTTGGCGCAGGGATCGAAGCCGCTAACCGAGTCAATGGGGGAGAAGTTCTATCTACCCACATTATCGCCCGTCCTCACGAAAACCTCGAGTACGTTCTACCCATTCGCTACACCGAGGAAGTAGAGCAGTTTCGAGCGTATTAGCCGTCTTTTCCCATAAGAGCGATCAAGAGAACAATTAGCCATTAATCATAGGAGAAAAAACTCATGTCAATTGCAGTTGGAATGGTAGAAACCCTTGGTTTTCCTGCCGTAGTAGAAGCAGCAGACGCAATGGTAAAAGCGGCCCGTGTTACCTTAGTAGGCTACGAAAAAATTGGGAGTGGTCGTGTTACGGTTATTGTTCGGGGTGACGTTTCCGAAGTTCAAGCTTCAGTCTCAGCCGGTGTTGACAACGCAGGAAGAGTTAACGGTGGACAAGTCTTATCCACCCACATCATCGCTAGACCCCACGAAAACCTCGAATATGTCTTACCTATTCGTTACACCGAGGCAGTAGAACAATTCCGTGAAAGTGTCAACCCTCCTTTACGACGGGGATAATTAGTCATTTTCCAAGATAATGCAAATTGCCAAAGTTCGAGGTACTGTTGTCAGTACCTACAAAACCCGCAGTTTAACTGGAACAAAGTTCTTATTGCTTCAGTTTATGGATGCCCAAGGACAACCGCTTCCTAACTACGAGGTAGCCGGGGATTTAGTCGGTGCAGGAATCAACGAGTGGGTATTGGTATCAAGAGGCAGTGCTGCTCGCGTTGACGATGGGATGGAACACCGTCCTCTCGATGCGTTGGTAGTAGGAATTATTGATACGGTTACGGTGGAAAATAGTCGGCTGTATAGCAAAAAAGACGAAGAACGAGGTTAAAGCCTTCATCAACGTCAGCTAAAAACTCATAATAAATTACAAAGAGGAGGACAAATATTGTCATGGTAGTCCGCAAAAGGGCGGCACCCCCAACACCCTGGTCACAAACCCTCGCAGAACCCCAAATTGATGACAGTGCCTTCGTGCATTCCTTTTCTAACCTGATCGGGGATGTTGAGATAGAGGGCAATGTCTTAATAGCCCCAGGAACCTCCATCAGAGCCGATGAAGGCACACCTTTTTATATTGGTGAAGGCACAAACATCCAAGATGGTGTTGTCATTCATGGGTTAGAACAAGGGCGGGTTATGGGAGATGACGGCCAAGAATATTCAGTTTGGATCGGTAAAGAAGCCTGTATTACCCACATGGCACTGATCCACGGACCTGCTTATATTGGTGAGGGCTGCTTTATCGGTTTTCGCTCAACCGTATTTAACGCTAGAGTCGGTGAAGGCTGTGTTATTATGATGCACGCCTTGATTCAGGATGTAGAGATTCCCCCAGGAAAATACGTCCCCTCTGGTGCAGTTATTACTAACCAACAACAAGCCGATCGCCTCCCTGACGTACAAGAGAGCGATCGCCACTTTGCCCATCATGTAGTGGAAGTCAACGAAGCGTTGCGGATCGGATATCAATGTGCCGCCAACAACGCTTGTATTACCCCCATTCGTGGACAGTTAGGGCAGTCTATAAAAGACATTAAACAGACTGATTATAGAAATTCGGTGACAAGTATGAGTTTAAGTTCAGACATCGTGGCTCAAGTCCGTTCCTTACTTTCCCAAGGGTATACCATTGGGGCAGAATATGCTAATGAACGTCGTTTTAAAACAAAATCTTGGTTAACTGGTGGGACTTTTAGTGGTCGCGCCGATCAAGTTTTAGGAGACTTAGAAGGGTTTCTACAACAGCATCAAGGGGAATATGTTCGCCTCTTAGGAGTTGATACGGGAGCAAAACGCCGTGTTCTCGAAGTGATAGTGCAACGACCAAAAGACACCCCAGGGGAACCCAGTCGCATTACTACCACCAAAAACAACTCTAGTAATGGCCATGTTGCCGCTGCCAGCAACGGCAATGGAAATGTTGGAGATGATATTGCTTCCCAAGTTCGTGCCTTACTACATCAAGGGTATAAAATTGGCACAGAATATGCCAATAAACGTCGTTTTCAGACCAAATCTTGGAAAACAGGCCCCTCCATTCAAGGTAATCGTGAATCCGATGTTATTAACCAATTACAAAACATTTTAGCCGAACACCAGCAGGAATATGTCCGCTTGATCGGGGTTGATCCTAACGCTAAACGTCGGGTATCAGAAAGCATTATTCAGCGTCCAGGACAAGCAGGTAATATTCAGAGTAATGGTGCAGTTGCCTCTCCCAGAGCAGCCAACAGAGAAGCCGTAGCCAGTGGCGGTTTAACTGCTGATGTTGCTCAACAAGTCCGTTCTTTACTCTCTCAAGGGTACAAAATAGGCACAGAACACGCCGATAAGCGTCGTTTTCGTACCAAGTCTTGGCAGAGTTGTTCTCCCATCGATAGCAACCGTGAAGCCGATGTGCTTGCTGCTTTAGAGGTCTGTTTAGTAGATCATAGTGGGGAGTACGTTCGTTTAATTGGGATCGATACTCAGGCTAAAAGACGAGTGGTAGAAACCATTATTCAACGGCCTGGTGAAACTTCTAATAATGGAGCCAGAACCGCCACAGCGACGGCCCCTGGTCAAAGTTACAGTTATGCCAGCAGTAGTCGTGACAATGGCAATGGCAATGGCAATGGCAATGGTCGTGTTGCTACCATGAACTTAACCACCGAGATAGTTTCCCAAGTGAGTTCGTTACTCAAGCAAGGTTATAAAATTGGCACAGAACACGCAAATAAACGGCGTTTCCGTACCAAGTCTTGGCAAAGTTGCTCTCCCATAGATAGCAACCGTGAAGCCGATGTACTTGCGGCTCTAGAAGCCTGTTTAACAGAGCATCAAGGGGAATATATCCGCTTGATTGGTATTGATAGCCAAGCCAAACGGCGTGTCTTAGAAACCATCATCCAACGTCCATAATAATCTGTAGAAGGGGTGAGGAGACTTCCCCCTCAATATTATCTAGGTTGTTTGAGAATTAATTTTTTCTGCATTCTAAATCATCTTAATCAAGTCGTTTTTAAGAAAAACCGACGGAATATTGACTTACCTCTTCTCATTATGAGATTTCAACAATGTACAATTAACAATTAAAAATCAGTTGTTAATTGTTAATTATTAATTGTTAATTTATAAAGTGATGCCTTTACCACTTATTCAACCACCAAGTCGTTCAGAAGTTTCGGTTATTGGTGAGGTTATTATTCATCAGGGTGCGGTTGTCGCACCAGGAACAATTTTACAAGCTGCCCCTAATTGTCGTATTGTCATCCATTCGGGGGCTTGCATTGGCATGGGAACCTTAATTAATGCCTATCAAGGAGACATTGAAATTGAATCCGGTGCTATGTTAGGGGCAGGGGTTTTAATCGTTGGTCAAAGTAAAATTAGTCAAAATGTTTGTCTTGGTTCTTGTACTACGGTAATTAATAGTTCTATTGAGTCGGGAACCACCATCGAAGCTGGAACATTAATTGGTGATACTTCTCGTCAGTTTTCAGAAGAAGAAACCAAAGCTCCCAAACAAATTAAAGCAGAGAATAATGGTTCTTCAGAAAATGGTCATTTAATTGCCGATAATAATCAAAAAGATAATCTACCTCAGCAAAGTGAAGAGAAAAAGCCGGAATTTGTGGAAGAAATAGAGGATTTATGGGCAGATACTCCACCCAAAGTCGAAGAAGTAACAGAAATTCCTGAAATTCCCACAAAACCTGATACTCCTACAGAGACTAAAAATGCCCCTGTGGTGGGTCAAGTTTATATTAATCAACTATTATGTACTTTGTTTCCCGATCGCCAAGCTTTTAATCAGTCTCAAAATAATTCTGCTTCAAAAGATCCGCCGGGTAAAAATAAGTAAAAATTCGCTAAAATTGGGGCAGCTTCTTAAGGAAGTCAGAAGTCAGAAGTTCCTCACTACGTTCCGGCACTATCGTACAGAAGTTGTTTTTGAAACAGAGATTTATGCTCCGCTTCAAAAACTATGCGCGGCTCGACTGAGCTTCGCCGAACGTCCTTAAAAGCCGGGGTTTTAGACCCAACTATTTTCGATAAGTATTAAGGTTTTTCCGATGGACCCAATTACCACAGCGATCATAGCTGCCTTAGCTGATTTGAGTAAACAGACTATCAAAGATAGTTATAACGCCCTGAAAGAGGCTTGTAAGAAGAAATTTAGTGAAACAAGTGATTTAGCAAAAGCTGTTGATAACTTAGAAAATAAGCCTGATTCAAAAGGTCGTCAAGAAACTCTAAAAGAAGAAATTGAAGCAGTTAACGCTCATCAAGATCCAGAAATTATACAATTAGCACAAGCATTGCTAGAAAAAATAAAAGAACAATCTCCTGCACAGAAAAATATCACTATGGGAAATGTTACTACTAAAGGAGAAGGAAATACAACCATTGCAAACCTAAAAGTAGAAGGACAAGTACGTGATATTGGAGGTATTCACGGAAAAAAGTAATCATTTATAACTATTATTATGGTCAGTATGATGTAGAGTCTATTGATTCAGAGAAGCCTGTTGATGATAATCTTGTCTGTCCTTATCGTGGCTTATTTCATTTTGCTCCTAATGATTCAGAGTTTTTCTTTGGTCGAGATATATTTAGGGTTTGCTGAATAAAAGCAAAACCCTAATTATACTGGCTAGTTTTTGGATAATTTTCAGCACTTCTAATATCTGGAGTCGTTTATGGAATAGGGGTTTGCAAAGGATGCGTGCAAAATGGAGCTTTGGTGAATAATTTATGAAAGGTTTATGATGGAAATGTGGCAAAATATAGAGCATAAGTCTTTTCTTTATGCAACAAACTTTTGCCACAGGAAAATCAACTATTGCTCCTGATATTCTAATTGTGGCAAAAATGCTAACTTTTGCCACAGTGTCCCCCACCTCGTAGATTGGTGCGTCAAATAAGTCCAATTATCAGAGTCTTAAAAATATCTTTAAGTCAATAGTCATTTACTTAGTAATTGATTAGTAGTGTACTTGTAGGACTCAGATAAATACAGTTTTACGACTCTCAAAACCTAAAAAATCCCCCACATTCAGTAGAGGACTTCAAAAATAAATTTAGTATCAACTTCTATTTCTTCTTAGCTTTAGCTAATTTACGTTTGAATCCTGCTCCAAAGGCTATGGCTGTTCCTGCTCCGAGAATGGTTAAAGGCTCAGGTATAGGAGTTCCTTCAGTAACTGCATATACTAAGTCTTGTTCAACTAGATTATTTAGGTGATTTCTGATAAAGGAGATCCCTTACGATCCCCCCTAACCCCCCTTAAAAAGGGGGGAATAATTGGAAAAGCAGGTATATTCAAGTGTGGAAATCACCTTAGCAGTTGTATATTATTATTACTTCGAGTACCGATATTTTGGACAACAAAAAAGTTATTTGCAAAAGCAAAGTTAGGACTTCTGGGACCAGAAGAATTATTCGGAAAACCTAAGCTACCTCCAACCTGATTTGCAGCGGAAACCGCGTCAGATCCAGAACCCCACCAAGGTTGTGAGGTTAAAAGAGCTTGGTTATCTTCAAAGCTTCCTTGGATTGTAGTTAACTCATAGTTTACATTATTTAACGTGATGGTGAATGCTCGTGCTTCAGGAGCAATAAATGATAATGTTCCTATAGTTATTGAAACTGTTAAAACACTAAATCCATTTAATATATTTTTAACCATTTTCAAAATCAGTATAAGTTTCTAATATAATAATACATATGACGAATAATTTTGTCCATAAACGTAATTTATAACTTCATGTGTAATAGTAAAAATACATTATTTTCTAAATTATAGATATTTACCTATCTAATGAATTTGTAGACATAAGATGTATCATACAACAGTTTAACTAAATCTTTGTATCATGCAGTGGACATCCTACCCAGTGATGAAGGTGAGAGAGACTCAGTAGATCACAAAGTCAGTTTGAGACAAGCGATCGCCACTAAAAATCATAAGTTTAAATTATGTAGGAGGAGAAGGAAGAGGTAAAATATCATTGATGGGAATATAAACATCTTTTACTGTGCCGAAAATTTGGTCAACGGCTTGGCGTAAAAAAGAGAGCATCTGTTTTAAAGGGAACTTATCACGGTAAATTAACCGTCCTCCCCGTCGAGGTTGACTAATTTTTCGCGTAACTGCTCACCGCAACAAAAAAGTCTTATTGAAAAGCACTACAAACAACATCAGTTGAGTCAACAAAAATATAAGCCCTGTGATTTAGCGTAAAATTTAAGCTAATTTATTACGGCTATTTTAATGACTAACATTCCCAGAATCAAGTCTTTTAAAAACCTCAAATAAAAACAACAATATGAGAAAAAAAAATAGTAAGATAGTTTTTTGTTAGCGGAGATTATCCGCTAACCTTGTTTATTTTTGTGCAGAGAGATAGGGGGATCAAGAAAAATCTATCCCCCATCGGCTCCGGAGCCTTTTACATCTCTAATCCTGGGGGACTCCGACCAGCTAATGAAAATAATTCGCATAATTGGACAATGGCATTTTGCCCCTGTAATCTCATGGTCTCTAAAAAACTGAACATTTGGGTGACTAACTCTGCACCCCAGTCGCTTCTTGCTCCCCCACTTACTTTGCGGTGAATGACAATGGGACGTAAAGCTCTCTCAGCATCATTATTATCTGGTTTGACTTCAGGATAAGTTAGAAAGGTGAACCACTCTTCCCAATGACGTTTGAGACGGTTAATCAATCTTTGTGCATCATAAGGCCATCCTTTTTTGGGAGTTGCTTTAAAAATCTTTTGCAGTGAGTTCTCGACTTCTGTTCTTTTGGAGCCTAAGTCTTCAAGGGTTAAATTTCGAGCATGATAATGACGATAATGGATACGGGCGGTTGCTAAAACTTGCTGTACATCGGCAGCAAATTCTCGATTCGCTTGAAAACGACTGGTTTTAAGGGACTCTAACTCTCGTTCTAAATGTGCCAGACATTTCTGTTTGGCCATCGCACTTTGTCTAAAGTAGGCACTATAGCAGTCACTGGTGAGGATGCCCTTAAAATCTGCTCCTAACAATTTCTCGACTTCTGCGGAGCTTCTAGTGGGAGCCAATATCAACACACAGACCTCATTTGATGTGGCTACCCAAACCCAATACTTGATGCCATCGATGCAATAACTGGTTTCGTCAACACATCGGATTCCTGGCTGCTGGATGTACTTTAACCACTTTTTGGTCAAGGGTTCTAAACTTTCTTGAAACCATTTGTGCATTTTGGCAAGGCTCCCTTGAGAAATGGGAATGCCAAAGACATACTCTATAAAATGTTCCTGTTTACGCCATGTAAGATTACCCCCATAGCCAAGCCAGCCCACGATGCTACTTAATCGCGCCCCATAACTGAATCCTTCTTTAACTCCCAATGGAACAGGACTGTAATCTGACCATCCACAACTAGGACATTTATAGAATCCGCGACGATATTCCCTGATTTCTATGGGTTGGTCTACTACTTCAGCCACTTGCTGGACTTTTTCGGGAACTACTTCATCTCGTTCCACTGAACCCCCACAAACAGGACAGTTTTCTAGTTCTAAAGGGACTATCTTATCGGGCTGACCAAAACCATTACGGGTCTTCCCTGGGTGGTCATATTTTGGTCCGCGTTTAAATCCTTTTTTGCGTTTCTTTTTGTCAGAAGGCTTTTTTAGTTGGTCTGATGATGGGGGGACTGAACTGTTTTTTGAGTTACGGTTTTTTAGCTTATCTCTCTCTTCTTTCAATTTTTCAATTTCTTGCTGTTGTGTAGAGATTTGTTGTTATTGCTGGTCAATCAGTCTTTGTTGAAGAGATAACTGTTGTTGTGCCTTGACTAGCCACTCAATCATGAAGACATTGTTCGCCAACTGTTCATCGGCGATAGCTCTAACTAGCTTTGAATCAATGGTAGCATTTGTGGTCATAACCCCCACTATACATAAAAATCCCCGATTTTACCTTTATGTTGTCAAGACAGATTCTTTATTGCGGTGAGCAATTACTTTTTCGCTCCTCGAAAGTTAACCCAAATATTGACAAGAAGAAAAGAAATACCAACAAATAGAAGCCTGATAATCGGGTTTTTAGTCGTCGTTCTAATCCGACAAATATTTTTAAGTCGATAACTACTTTCAATGCCAAAACGTTGACGATAACTTTGTCGAATATGAGCCAAGCTGGTCTTAACTTTATAAACAACATAGACTCAGTAGATCACAAAGTCAGTTTGAGACAGAGGTTAAAGCTAATTTCGTCAGTAAATCGGTCAAGGTTATTTATATCCCTTTTAATGTCAGCCCCTTAGTATATAAGATAAACTTATGCTTTGGCGATTTTTTCGGGATGTTTCAACGGAATTTGGCGATCGCAGATTAATTTTTCGCCTTTCCGAAACTGACTTTGTGATCTACTGAGATTAAAATTTTTCATTAAGGTGATTTCCGAGAAAGCTTTTCCCATAGGGGGTAATCGCTTGGACTAAAGGCTTTCAAGAAATAAAAGGAACAGAGAGTTAGCGGATCTTGGTACACAACTTTAAAATTTCATAATTGGCTTGTCTGAAAAAACAGAAGAAATAGATTAAAATGAAGAGGTAAAAAGATTAGAGAGAGTAAATTGAAGCTAAAACAGACAAATCATCCCTTAACCCCGTCGATGGTCGATGATTTACGTTTAGCAGCCTCAAAAATGACGGGAGCAGAGCGTCGTTCATTTCAAGCTGAAATGTGTCTCAAGTATTGTGGAGGAAGTGCCAGACAAACCGAAATCGTGTTTGGTTGGGGGAGAAAAAATGTTCAACTTGGATTACATGAAAAACGAACTGGGATAGTGTGTTTAGGATTACAATCAGTCAATAGTGGATGTAAAAAATGGGAGGAAAGATACCCAATAGTTGCCCAATCATTGAAAGAAATAGCCGAAGCTCACGCACAACAAAACCCCACATTTAATAACCCCATTGCCTATACAAGATTAACGGCGGCTGAAGCCATTAAACAATTAAGAAATCTAGGATATAATGGAGAGGAGGTTCCTGCTGCTTCGACAATGGCAGATATTTTAAATCGTTTGGGCTATCGATTAAGAAAAGTGGTAAAAGCTAAACCTAAAAAAAAATCTCGGAGACGGACGCTATCTTCGAGAATATAGAGAAAAAAGATAGAAAAAAAGACCCTTCTGTGAAACGTTTAAGTATGGATTGTAAAGCAACTGTGGAAATAGGAGAATATTCACGTGGCGGACAAACCAGAGGTTATAATCAAGCTCAAGATCATGATATGGGAACTAAAGAAAAATACGTTCCTTGTGGGATTGTAGATGAAGATACAGGGCAACTTTATGTAACTTTTGGAAGTTCTTATAAAACGAGTGATTTCATGGTAGATAACTTGGAGCAATGGTGGACAAGTCTGAGTATAACTGAAAAGCAGCAACTAGAGAACATCCAAATTAAAGTTGATAATGGAGCAGAAAATAGTGGAATAAGAAGGCAATTTTTGAAGAGAATGGTAGAGTTTGCCGACCAAACTAAGAAATCTATTCAATTACTATATTTTCCTCCTTATCACAGTAAATATAATCCCATAGAAAGATGTTGGGGAATTTTAGAGAGGCATTGGAACGGAACACTTCTGAGAAATGCTCAAACGATGTTAGCTTGGGTAAAAACTATGACATGGAAAGGCTTAAATCCGATAGTTAAGTTAAGTAAAAAAGTTTATCAAAAAGGCATTTCTTTAACGAAAAAAGAGATGAAGGAAATTGAGAAACGTTTAGAACGTAATCCTCACTTACCTAAATGGGATATTTTGATTAGACCCAGTTAGTCTAAAAAGTTAATAAGAGTGTAAAATTAAGTGAATTTCCTTTTTAAAAATAGTCAAAGCTAATTTAAAAGTTAGCGTATTTCTTTCTTTTAGATAGGGAGGTTTTTGTTCGCGGAAAGTATCCGCGAACAACTTTTTATTTTTCCCTTTTCGCTTATTTGAGATGTTCTACAAACAGATTCTGAGAATGGGTGGGAAACTTTTTCTTGGAAATCACCTAATGGCCCTTCAGGCGAAGCAGAAGGCAGGGGGCAACCCACCCCTAACCCCTCCCAGGAGGGGAATAGGAGGGGAACTGGAGGGGAACAGGAGGGAATATTTTTATACCAATTTCCTAAAGTCCGACTACACATCCGGTGTAGGGGTCAACGGCGGTTGACCCCTACTACCAAAAAAATATAGTTTTCCTAATGCACCCTACTTAATATTTTGTTTAGGAACAGTCTCTAAGTTTATGAAAATGGTATCATAAATGTTATCTTATAAAGCAGAGATGGTGGGAATTAAGGTAATTATTACTGAAGAATCTTATACATCGAAAGCTTCGTTTCTGGATAATGACCCCCTTCCTGTTTATCAAAAAGGTCAAAAAAATCAAGTAATTTTTTCTGGGAAAAGAGTAAATAAGAACTGGAGACAAATAGTAATTATTACTATTACAGCAAGTATTAGTGGTTTTGTTTGTTGGGTGCTTAGAGGAGGAACCATTAAACCTTAGATTAACCTAATTTAATATTTTTCATTAATTCACCCAAAAAATCTTTCTTTGTGTAGGGTGTAAACGGGGACTTTGCTCCTCCATAACTTTATTAACTTTATGTGGATCAAAATTATGTCGAAAATTATCCCTTAACTGAGACACTCGTTTTTCTGTTTCTTCTACTTCTACTCTAATCTCTTTTAACTGCGCTTGTTGTGACCATTGATAGGGAATTAATTTGAATAAGCTAACCAGGGCTACAAGGGATAAAATGCCGTTAATTGCTAATTTAACGCTGATTTCTGTGGCTAACCATTGATGCTCTGAGTTGGGGGTAGAAACGGCTTGACGACGAGAACGACGCTGTCTAGACATGGACATAGGTTAAACAGATAACTTTTCTATACTAAGCCATTCACCCCAAACAAAAACCTTAAATCATTGTTTCTGTGGGGGTGAATAGGTATCTGTTTTATTAAACGAAGTCGTTACTTATAAAGTTCCGTAGCTAGGCGAAAAGCAAGAACTCCAGGAACTAAGGCAACAACTAAAGCAACTAAAACTTGGGTATCTGATAACATTGATGGTGATCTCCTATAACAGGGTTGGTTTTACTATTACTGTGCATCATTATCGTCACTTTGTGAAACATTTTGTTACCGAAGTTAACATGACACCTACTTTTTTCCTGATAACCTGCTTCTACTTGTTTTTTGAGATCATCAGGTAGCAAATTTGGATTATCCTGCATTTGCTTGACGATGGTGTACTTAGCGATTTTCATTCCAGCCACAAACTCGGCACTACTACGCACAAGGGCAGCAAATTGATCCCCGTTAACTTCTTCTGATTTTACCTGTTCATCTGTTAGGTAAACCTTGCGATGAGAATCCTTATAATGTTTTCTAGAATACCAGGAAAAATTGGTACAAAACTTAATAAAAAACCCCCGTCATTTATGGGGCAGATGGGGAGATGGGGAGACTTGGGGAGAGAAAACAAATATTCACTCCTCCCCTGCCCCCTTTTGACTAAAGAGTGAGCAGCAAAACGGAATAAAACGTAATTAATCGTAATATTACGCCTGTCTTTTGGTTACTTTTCAGTTTGAGTGAGTTGAAGTCATCACAAATGAGGGGCATTCTGCTTCAAATCTATCTAAACTACTAAGGTTTAACTCTTAACCTTTGCTCCGCTTTTGCTCTGTTGAACCCTTTCCAAAAGCGAAGGAATATTGTTACCAATATTCTACCTATTAAAATGCCTCCCCTACTAAGGTGAAGAATTACCTCATGAGAAGCAACCTGCGAGGCATCTTAATACGTTTATTCTGCCAAGTATTTTCTTTCCTGTCAAGAAAGAACTGAGTGTCTGATTTATTCCATTTAACGGGTAAATGCTACTAATTTTTGCTACTAGATGGTTAGACCTTCTTTGCGAACCATAAGGACAGGACAATTTGCTTTAACCCTAATATAATCTGATAGAGACGTTCCTAAGAGGCGATCCAAGTCCGGTATTGCTTTGGCGATGGAAGGACGGCGATCGGGTGATCCCAACAACAACAAGTCCACGTTGTATTCTTCTACCAAACTACAGATTTTTTCAGCAGGCCGCCCCCCTGTGACAGCACAACGATAAGGAATACCCATTCTTTTAACTTTTGTCGCTGCTTCTGAGACAATGGGGTTATTCTCCATTTCTGCTTTTGAGAGAGGCAGTAACTCTGCTTTAATATCGGGGTTAACTCTACCGAGAATTAATTCTGCTTCTTTATAGTCTCGCAAGAGATACAAAGCTAAGTCTAGGGCATATTGGGAAGCAGGAGACTTATCGAGGGCAACCATTACCCGTTTAATCTTCTTGACATAAACATCATCCCTAACCAATAACATCGGGTGGTTGCTCAGTTGGAAGACGTATTGACTAACAGATTGGTTTAAGATGGCTTGGAGACGTTTTAAACCCCGTGAACCCATAATAATTAAATCAGCGTTGAGCTCATCGGCAACCTCACAAACTGTGTCTTTGGGGTCCCCTTGACGTAGCATGGTGGAGACACGGCTGGGGTCTAATTTGAGGTTTTCCAGGGTGCTGGCCACCAATTTCCCTCCCTCTTCCCATTTCTCGCTGATTCCCGTGGTGGTAATCTGGGGAGGGACAACGTGCAGAATATTCAAGGCTGCTCGTTGAATAGCAGGAAGATCCATCAACACTTCCAGCATTTCTTGGCTCTTTCCTTTTCCTGATTCAGTATATAAGATTTTTTCGAGCATGGATTGAATCTCAATTATTAACCATGATTAACTGTCTATTACTATTAGAATACTGCTATTTTTTCCCATTATGTCTAACATTTTATTAAGCTCGAATGGTCTCTGATAGCTCCACCCCCCTTAAGTTAGTTTGTTCTAGATTTGTCCCTATTAAATTTGCCCCCCGTAAGTTCGCTCCTTCTAGGTTGACTCCTTCTAGGTTGGCATAACTGAGGTTAGCATAACTTAAGTTTGCTCCCTGTAAACTCGCCCCTTGTAGGTTGGCCTGGGCTAAATTACACCACCTTAAATCCAAGCGATCTCCTTTAATTTCTTGTAGGTTAGCATGGACAAAATAACTATCATATAAATGGCCTTGAATCAATTGTGCCTGAGATAAATTAGCCCGATAAAAATAAGCCCCCTGTAATTCGGCTTCGTATAAACTAGCTTGGGAAAGATTGGCTTCACAAAAGTTAGTTTCTTCTCCACAAGCTTCGCTTAAATTAGTACGATTGAGTTGAGCTTGACTAAAATCAGCTTTTTGTATTTGACTATTTCTTAGGGATGTTCCGATTAAATTAGCTTGGCACAGTTGAGCTTGTCTTAAGTTAGTTTTTCGTAAATTAGTCCCCATTAAGTTAGTTTGTTTGAGGTTGGCATAACTGAGATTAGCTGCGTTTAAATTTGCCTGGTTTAGCTCTGCTTTTTCTAAGTTTGCTCGGCTTAAATTTACTTTTTCTAAATTAGCTTTACTTAAATTTACTCCGTATAAATTAACCTTTTCCAGATTCTTTGCTCTTAAATCAATTTCTTGTAAATCTGGACTGATTTGAGGGTTGTTTCTGCGCCACATTGTCCATATTTTTTCTTTTTCTAAGAGGGCTAAATGTTCTTGATTGGCCATAATTATTCTCAGGCTTTTATTTTTCTTTACGAATAGTTTACCAAATTATGGTAACAATTTACTTTTTTAGATAGATATTAACTATATATTTTCAGGTTAAAGGGATATGCTAAGATAATAAAGATAGAGATTGTCGTGACAATTATTTGAGGAAAATTAACAATAATTATGTATAGTGTTGCCAAATGGTCAGTAGAAGATTATCACAAAATGATTGAAGCAGGAATCTTAAGCGATCGCAGTGTAGAATTAATTGCAGGAGAAATACTACAAATGAGTCCAGAGGGTCCGATCCACACTTCAATAAATCATATCACTGTCGCTTATCTCCGTTCTATTTTAGGAGAGCAAGCTGTTGTTAGGGAAGCACACCCTATTACTTTAACCGACTCAGAACCAGAACCAGATATTGCTGTTGTTCGTTCTCCTTATACATTATATCTAAATCATCATCCTTACCCAGAAGATATTTATTGGTTAGCTGAAATTGCTGATAGCACTTTATCCAAAGATTTAGGCATAAAAAAAACAATTTATGCTAGTGCTAATATTCAAGAGTATTGGGTAATTGCCCTCAAATCAAAAACCTTAAAAGTCTTCCAAGATCCTCAAAATAATGATTATAAAATCAAAAAAGAGTATAATAGTGGTTTCGTTGCTCCCTTATCTTTTCCTAACCTGAAAATTTCCGTCAATACTCTCTTAGGAAACCCCAGATAAGTCATGAACAAAAAACCTAATTATTACAATCATAACGGATTTTTAATGCCGATGGGTTTTCCCATTGAAGGGTTTACTTCTGCACTCCAATATCAGGCACAAGAATCAGATATTTTCCTTGTTACCTATCCTAAATGTGGTACAACTTGGACACAATATATTCTCTGGTTAATGCAGCATCAAGGGGAACCTTTATCCCCATCAGAAAAATTAGAAACTTATATCCCTCATTTAGAAGAAGTAGGAAAAGAAACCGTAGAAAAACTACCTAAACCAAGAGTCATTAAAACCCATTTACCTTATAATTTAACTCCTTATAATCCACAAGCTAAATATATTTATGTTGCTAGGAATCCTTTTGATTGTTTGGTATCATTTTATCATCATACTAGGGGATTTGTTCAACATTACGATTTTACTGATGGAACTTTTGATGACTTTTTTGAATGCTTTATAAGGGGAAAAGTTGACTTTGGTGACTATTTTGATAATTTAGTTCCTTGGTATGAACACAAAGACGATCCCAATGTTTTATTTTTCACCTACGAAACCATGAAAGCTGATCTAAAATCCATTATCATAAAAATAGGTAACTTTCTAGGTAATAAATATTTATATACTGTGGAGAATGAGAGTATTATTAACAAAATAATTGTTAATAGTTCATTACAAAAGATGAAAAAAGATCAACAACGTTGGTCTAGTAAACGTCCTGAAAATATGCCCTCTTTTGTTCGTAAGGGGAAAGTAGGATCATGGAAAGATTACTTTTCACCTGAACAGAAGCAAAGATTAACAGAAAAGTTTATCATGAAAACTGCTGGAACTGGTTTAGAAAATCTCTGGTTAGATTAAGCTCAATAGAGCAAATAGACTATTCTCAACTTCTGTAAAATGTGGTATAAAAATGAAAATATAATTTTGCCCTATCCCTTGCAACGGGAAATAGAAAATTAAGATGTCTCAATACCCATTCATAATTTCACCAGTTAATGAGGAAGAAGCTCAAAGTCTTCCCGAATTTATCAAAAAAAATAGTAGCCAACTACACAAACAATTAGAAGAGTCGGGTGCTTTATTATTTCGTGGTTTCTCAGTCAAAGATGCAGAAAGTTTTGAAAAAGTATCAAAAGCCGGAACCCCAAACTTATTGGAAAATACAGGTGGAGGTTCTCCCCGTACCCTAATCCAAGGAAAAGTTTATACATCAACAGAATATTCAGAAGATCAATGGATTCCCTTACACTGTGAACAATCATACTTTTCATCGATGCCAAATTATATTTGGTTTTTTTGTTTGATTCCTCCAAAAGAACAAGGACAGTAATTGCTCACCGCAATAAAGAATCTGTCTTGACAACATAAAGGTAAAATCGGGGATTTTTATGTATAGTGGGGGTTATGACCACAAATGCTACCATTGATTCAAAGCTAGTTAGAGCTATCGCCGATGAACAGTTGGCGAACAATGTCTTCATGATTGAGTGGCTAGTCAAGGCACAACAACAGTTATCTCTTCAACAAAGACTGATTGACCAGCAACAACAACAAATCTCTACACAACAGCAAGAAATTGAAAAATTGAAAGAAGAGAGAGATAAGCTAAAAAACCGTAACTCAAAAAACAGTTCAGTCCCCCCATCATCAGACCCACTAAAAAAGCCTTCTGACAAAAAGAAACGCAAAAAAGGATTTAAACGCGGACCAAAATATGACCACCCAGGGAAGACCCGTAATGGTTTTGGTCAGCCCGATAAGATAGTCCCTTTAGAACTAGAAAACTGTCCTGTTTGTGGGGGTTCAGTGGAACGAGATGAAGTAGTTCCCGAAAAAGTCCAGCAAGTGGCTGAAGTAGTAGACCAACCCATAGAAATCAGGGAATATCGTCGCGGATTCTATAAATGTCCTAGTTGTGGATGGTCAGATTACAGTCCTGTTCCATTGGGAGTTAAAGAAGGATTCCGTTATGGGGCGCGATTAAGTAGCATCGTGGGCTGGCTTGGCTATGGGGGTAATCTTACATGGCGTAAACAGGAACATTTTATAGAGTATGTCTTTGGCATTCCCATTTCTCAAGGGAGCCTTGCCAAAATGCACAAATGGTTTCAAGAAAGTTTAGAACCCTTGACCCAACAGTGGTTAAAGTACATCCAGCAGCCAGGAATCCGATGTGTTGACGAAACCAGTTATTGCATCGATGGCATCAAGTATTGGGTTTGGGTAGCCACATCAAATGAGGTCTGTGTGTTGATGTTGGCTCCCACTAGAAGCTCCGCAGAAGTCGAGAAATTGTTAGGAGCAGATTTTAAGGGCATCCTCACCAGTGACTGCTATAGTGCCTACTTTAGACAAAGTGCGATGGCCAAACAGAAATGTCTGGCACATTTAGAACGAGAGTTAGAGTCCCTTAAAACCAGTCGTTTTCAAGCGAATCGAGAATTTGCTGCCGATGTACAGCAAGTTTTAGCAACCGCCCGTATCCATTATCGTCATTATCATGCTCGAAATTTAACCCTTGAAGACTTAGGCTCCAAAAGAACAGAAGTCGAGAACTCACTGCAAAAGATTTTTAAAGCAACTCCCAAAAAAGGATGGCCTTATGATGCACAAAGATTGATTAACCGTCTCAAACGTCATTGGGAAGAGTGGTTCACCTTTCTAACTTATCCTGAAGTCAAACCAGATAATAATGATGCTGAGAGAGCTTTACGTCCCATTGTCATTCACCGCAAAGTAAGTGGGGGAGCAAGAAGCGACTGGGGTGCAGAGTTAGTCACCCAAATGTTCAGTTTTTTAGAGACCATGAGATTACAGGGGCAAAATGCCATTGTCCAATTATGCGAATTATTTTCATTAGCTGGTCGGAGTCCCCCAGGATTAGAGATGTAAAAGGCTCCGGAGCCGATGGGGGATAGATTTTTCTTGATCGCCCTATCTCTCTGCACAAAAATACAAAGGGTTAGCGGATAATCTCCGCTAACAAAAAACTATCTTACTATTCTTTTTTTTCTCATATTGTTGTTTTTATTTGAGGTTTTTAAAAGACTTGATTCTGGGAATGTTAGTCATTAAAATAGCCGTAATAAATTAGCTTAAATTTTACGCTAAATCACAGGGCTTATATTTTTGTTGACTCAACTGATGTTGTTTGTAGTGCTTTTCAATAAGACTTTTTTGTTGCGGTGAGCAGTTACCAAGGACAAACCCCAATTGGAGATATGCAAGAATTGTTAACACGCCTTGATCCTAAGCTAGTAGAACGTTTTCAAGAAAAAGGAGTGCGTTATATCTACAATCTACACGGAGGTAAAGGATTTAGTGTCGGATGGCAAAAGGCATTTTTAACAGAAGATAAACAACAAGTTACAGATTGGTTGGATGAGCAAGGAGCAGATTATAAGTGGAACTCGGATAATAGTTTATCGATTAAATTGTTAGCTCCAGGGCTGCGCAATCATTCAAGTACCAATGAATTAGTGTGGGGTAATCAAGCAGTTAATTGGCACGTAGATACCTTCCCTGCACAGATGAAGAAAATGATACGCCGTGTCTATCGTTCTGAAGAAAACTATCCCAAACACGCTATGTTTGGAGACGGTAGTCCTATTGATGAAACCGATATCCAACACATTTTAAAAGTCCAAGCAGACATGGAAGTAACCTTTGATTGGCAACAAGGAGACGTACTGTGGTGTGATAATCAACGGATGGCTCATGGACGCAGGCCGTTCCAAGGTTCCCGTAAAATTCTAGTTGCGTTAGCTTAATATTATTAAAAATTAACAGGTTGGTTTAACATATGATCTCTCAAGAAAAATTACTCAATTTACCAAATCATAATACTGTAGTATCTCAAGTTGGAGATATACGACAACGTTTTTCTCAACTTGCTAAAGAGCATGGTGAAAATCCCGCTTTAGGGGGAATAAATCGCCCGTGGTTAAACTATCAACAGCTTAATAAACTGATCCAAGATCGCGGAAATACCCTCCTAGATGCAGGAATTGGAAGGGGCAATATTGTGATTATTTCCTTGAATAATGGTCTAGAAGCTCTGAGCGCAATTCTGTCCGTTGCTTCTGTAGCGATCGCCCTCCCAGTTAATCCTCAAGAACCAGTGAAAACCCTAGTGCAGCTTAGCAAAAATAATCCACCAGTCACTTATGATCTTTAAAGCCCTTAAATTTCCAAACGAACGGCTTAGCAAAATGTTGATTAAAGTAATCAATAAAATTGAGAATTTTTTGGGATAGTTCTTCAGTTGAACGGACAGTAATTCTTTTGAGTAAACGCCTGACTAAGATCGAAAACCAACACTCAATTTGATTAAGCCACGATGTATGTTTGGGAATATAAACAAAGCGAATTCGATGAGATTCATCTGATAAAAAATCTGCTCTGCTGTCCATAGATTGCAAAATCCCCTCCTTTCCTTTTCTCCCCAAATCAATAGTAATTCCACAGCTTTCTGCTACTAATTTGACTAAGCTTTCCGATTTATGAGTGTTGAGTTGATCTACAATAAAAATCCATTCTGCTTTTTCATCAATCTTAATCGTTCTCTGGATATGTTCAGAAAAATCTTGTTCTGTTCTTGTCGGTCCAATAGAGGGACTAACAACTTTTCCTCTTGCCACATCCCAGTTCGCAATCAAGCTTAAAGTTCCGTGTCTTTCATATTCAAATTCGATTTTTTCTACTTGTTTAGGCTTGATTCTTTTGTTCGGAAATAATCTCTCAAGAGCTTGAATCCCTGTCATTTCATCTGTACTAATTAAATGAATTCCTTGTTCTAACAAAGTTTTAGCTTCTTGATGAAGTTCACAGATATATTTGACTTGCTTTTTAAATTTTAAGGGATCATCAATTTTGGCATTTAACCAGTAACGAACGAGATGTGGTTGTAATGTCGCTTCTTTTTAAAAAACGCCCCACACTACGGGGGGAAATCTTTTCGACAATTCCTCTTTTTATGGCTTCATCCGCCAACTCTGAAGGTGTCCAATGGCTCACTGGTCTGTCTGATTTTTCACATTCTTCACAAGCGATCTCTACAATCTGGACTACTTGTTCGACCGTAAAGGATTTTGTTGTTCCAGGTCTTGGGCGATCGCTTAAAATTCCTTTGATCAAGACCATTAATGCTTTCTCCGTTACCTGTTGTTCTTCGGCGGCACTCAGTTTTTCTCTCTCCTCAAACCATCGCGATCGCCACTGACGCACTTGTACTCGGTCTAATTCTAATCTTCGACTAATCGAACTATTGCTCTCTCCTGATGCTGCGGCTAAGATTAGCTTGGCTCGTCTAACAAGGCGATAGGGGTTTGTTGTCCCTCTCACTATTTGTTGGAGTACTGTTTTCTGTAGGTTGGAGAGGTTAATTGGCAATGCTTTTATCATGGACATCAACTTCGAGATTCTTCCGTTAGTTTCATTGAAACACATTGTCGTGGCTAGTCACGAAAGTTTCTGTAAAAATCTGGTGGATTACTTTCGCCAAGCTGCACTAGAAAGACTTTTAGAGCGGGTTCCTGTCAAAGCAGTTATTTATGAGGATAATCGCCAAAATATCTGGAAAACCCTGGCCAAAACTCACGGGTTAACTCAATTACCCATAAAAATTGCTCCCCAAACACCAGCCGGTTGTTGGCAGTTTGCTGATATTGAAAAAACGTCACAAACCCAAGAAGTAGTAGGGAGTTTAGCCGACGATACGGGGATCTTAGTCAGGACATCAGGAACCACAGCAGAAGCAAAAATTGTTGCTTGGTCTCAGGCCAGCTTTCTCTTGTCAGTAGGAGTAGCTGCGAAATGGATGGGATTAACATCAAGCGATCGCTCATTATGTGTGATGCCTTTTTCCTATTTACATAGTTTACTCCGCTCTTGCTTACCAGGTTTGTTAGAGGGAGGTTCGGTGGTTTGTTGTCCTGGATTTGATCGACTACAAATTTTGCAATGGTTAGAAACATTCCAACCCCGAATTTCTCACAAAATCTGCGATCGCCAAACACAGAAGCCTTACAGGAAGTGGGTTTGAACAGAGCGATCGCAGATTTCCCCAACCAACAGTCTGTTGTCAGATTTTAAGTTAAAATCAACCCGAATTAGACAAAGATGAAAAGATAAATCAATCACTCATTTTTCCAAAAAAATTATCAATAAAATCTCTAATAGTACTAGATTGTTAGAATAAAATATGCTATAATTTAATTATTAAAGCAATTTACCTTAAACTGATTTAATGAGTCCCAGTCATCCCCGAAACCCTCGTCAAGTAATCAACTTTAGTAAACAGAAAGGAAAAGAAATAATCGCTAATTTTGATGGGGGACTAATCACTTCAGATGCGGGGATTGTCTGGATAGCTGAGTTGGATAAAAAACTGGGAATTACCGAGAAGTTTGGTAACTGTTTTCAAGATCATCGTCATCAATCTTATGTAGATCATTCCGTTCATGAGTTATTAGCACAAAGGCTTTATGGAATTATTTTAGGCTATGAAGATGTCAATGACCATGATAAATTACGTCACGATCCTGCCCTTAAGATCGCTTTAGAAAAGCTTAATGAACTTGAAGATAAAAAGGGATGGTTAGCTGGAAAAAGTACAATTAATAGATTGGAATATTGTCCTGAGACTATTCTCGACCAAAAAACGAGTCATTATCATAAAATAGAACCCAACTTTGAAGCCATTGAAAAATCTTTTGTCGAATTTTTTTTAGAGTCTTATAAAAAACCTCCCTTAAGTATTATATTAGATATGGATGTCACGGATGACCAAGTACATGGTAATCAAGAAGGGGCATTTTTTAATAGTTATTATCACGGAGTATGTTATGCTCCTTTATATATTTTCTGTGGGCATCATTTATTAGTTGCTAAACTTCGTTCATCTAATGTAGATTCAGCCGATGGAGCCTTAGACGAATTACAAAGAATTATCGGACTAATTAGAGAAAAATGGTCAGAGACTCATATCCTAGTTAGGGGTGATAGTGCCTATGCCCGTGAAGAAATCTTCTATTTTTGTGAAAATCAGCCTTTAGTTGATTATGTTATAGCTATGGGAACAAATGGCGTTCTTAAGTTACGAGCGGATGATGTAATTGAAAAAGCCAAACATGAATATGAAAAAAAACTAGCTCCAATAACTGAATTAATGGATAGTTTATTTCAGAAAAAAGAAGATTTAGAAGAAGTTAAAAAATTAGTACCAATTTCTACTTGGTATCGCTCTATTCGTTATAAAACAGAAAAGTCATGGAGTTGTCAAAGAAGAGTAGTGACAAAAGTTTGTTATGGAAGTGATGGCTTAAAAATGCGCCATGTGGTGACATCTTTGCCCGCTTCAAAAATTCCACCCTCAAAACTTTATACAAAAAAATACTGTCCGAGAGGCGAGATGGAAAATCGGATTAAAGAACAACAATTAGACTTGTTAGCTGATAGAACTTCAACTCAAACATTTCAAAGTAATCAACTAAGATTATGGATACATTCCTGGGCTTATGTTCTCATAAATGCTTTTCGTCAACACTGTTTAAAAAAACTTCATTGGCTAAAGCAACTGTGGGAAGAATACGTCTAAATCTTCTTAAGTTGGGAGCCAGAATAAAGATTAGTTGTAGAAGAATTATTATCGCTATAACTAGTGCTTGTCCTTATCAAGATATTTTGTCTATTGCTAACAAAAGAATTAAAACTATTCCTAATACTGGATAAGTAGAATAAGTTGTTTTTTAAAAAAGATATCTATCATAAGTTGTTGACTGACTGATACTTTCATTTAGTCTTATTTATCGTGGAGAAAATCAAAAGTTAATATAATTATTCCCTCTTAAACTCAATTTTTGGATAATCAAAGTCAATTTTTTTATTCATCTATATTCAAAATTTCTATTAGTCCTAAAAATTATCATTTTTCATCTCTGGATTGGGCTTTCAAATTAATTTGTGAGAAATCCGGGCAACCCACCTACATGACTGGGGTATCAGCAATTTATCAACAAATGCTCAACCAAGTCCAAGAAACTGAGTGGCATCATAATAACTGTTCATTACGTTTCTTAGTCAGTGGTTCCGATAGTATTGACTCAGAAACAGTATTAACATTACACGAGACTTTTAAGGTTGAGGTACGAGAATTTTATGGTATGAGTGAAGTTTCACCAATGTTTGCTGGAACTGAGAAAGGAAAACTCGCTCAACAGGAAAGCCACTCTTTGTTTGCCCTTGAACCCTGGACAATAACTTGTTTAGACTCCAATGGAGAACCCGTTGAGCAGGGAGAAGAAGGGGAAATTGCTGCCCGTGGTGGATTAATCAACCCAACCCTGAAAAAACTTGAGCAGAGAAACCTCACTGACTTTTCTGGCTGGTTTCCTACGGGGGACTGGGGATCGCTTGACGAGACAGGTGGACTACAAATCATGGGTCGGGTGGATGATAGGATTAATCGGGGAGGTCAGAAAATTGCTCCGAAAGCGGTTGAAAGAATCTTAGAACAGCACCCTTATGTAAAGAGGGCTTGTGTGTTTGGAATTCCCCATGAAATTTTTGGGCAACAGGTTGCAGCAGCTATTATTTTACATTCAGACCAGACAAAGATATTCAAAGAAAACGAACTACGGGCTTATGTAGCAGGTGAGTTACCGAATTATATGGTCCCAGAAGAAATTCTTTGTGTTGAAGCTTTCCCCACTAACCTAGTAGGAAAACTGGATCGACAAGCTTTAGTAACTCTAGTTCAACAGAAGCAAATTGAAGCCGAACAAAAGAGACAAGGACGTTATCTTGCTAATAGTTTTCCAGAAAAGAGACTTCGTGAAATTTATCAGGAATTATTACAAATTAGTGAGATTGACTTAGAAGCCGATTTTGCCGCTTTGGGAGGGGATTCCTTTCAGGCAATGTCCCTTTTAATAGAAATTGAAGATCGATTTGGCACACTTCTAACTCCAGAACAATTTTTACAACATAGTAGTATTGAGGCTTTAGCTAAGCTGTTGACCCAATCATTAGTCAATTCTCCTATGCCTCCCATTCGGCTAATTCAAGAGGGCGATGGAAAGTATCCTCTATTTGTAAGCCATTCAGTAAGTGGTATTACTTTTTATGCCACAAAGTTAGCCCAATATTTACCCCCATCACAAACGGTTTATGCTCTCAACTGGCAACCTCCCGAAGAAGATATTTCAGAGACTTTGATTTCTCTAGAACAGTATGCCAGTAATTTTGTTGAGGCAATGATAACTTGTGAGTTGGAAGGAGGTTTTTGCTTGATTGGTCATTCTTTTGGCGCTCAGTTAGCCTTTGAAATCGCTCAGCAACTTTTGTCTAGGGGATATGAAGCAGCTTTTGTTGGTTTGATTGATGATGAAGCTGATTTGCACAAACGACGTTTTGGCATCAAATCTCGACCTGCTGATCCCCAAAATATTAACGCTTATTGTAAATATCTCTTACATTCCTATGTTCCTCAAGCTTTTCCTGGGGATCTAACTTTGTTACAAGCCGAAATACACAACACAGATATCCTTGCTGATCCCTATACTGGTTGGAAAGATATTTGCTTAGGAAATGTAACTCGTTTAACCATACCAGGGAATCACATTTCTGTTATGGGAGAATCTGCTATTGCTCAATGGGCTGAAACTTTAACCCCAGATTCCGCACTTCAAAATGTAGTATAAAAAAATACATAGTTTTAAAAAGTCCGAAAATCATACCTGGGCAAGAATATTTCTCTTTTCATTAAATTTTTAGGAAAAATAATCAAATTAAGAAGATTTATACTCATTGAAAACTTAGTAAGACTCAGCACAAACGAAGGAGATTTTCCTCTTCTCATTTGATATCATTAGACTCTTATTCTTTTATTATTTTTGCTTTATCCAATTCAATTTAGAGATAATATCTTTGACAAGATGCAGGTAATAAACTCAATATAAAACGCCTTTCTTCTGTTAAATTGACAATTTGTTTAACTCCGTTTAAAATCACATAATGAATACCTTGAAAACATTGAAACATCCACCTCAAAGTCGGACGCAATGTTACTTTCCCTACTTGATTATTTATTCCTTTTTTGACTCTTTTTAAACAATTTCTTAATTCTCTTTGCCCAAAGTTATAAATCAACAAACACAAAGACATTAAAAATAACATTGTTTCTATTCTTTCTGGTTTTTCAACGAAGAAACTATCAGTAAAAAATAAGGGATCTTTCAAAAATCGAAATCCTCTTTCCGTAGATTGCTGGTTTTTATAAGTTATCAGAATTTCACTAGCTTCTAATTTATTTTCCTCTACTAAGTTAGTTGCTAAAATAAATTTTCCTGCTTCTTTAGTCTTTCTACTTATCTCTTCATCTTTTTTGATGATCAGACTAATCATTTTATAAATCTTTTCCTTTTTTTTCGAGTAAGTTTCAATCAGTTCAAATTCTTTTATTTCCAACAATCTCAATTTTTTATTAATAGCTTTTAATTTATATCGAGCAGCTTGAGGATGTTCAAATTCTTCAGATTGTATTTCTTTAAGAAATTTTTGGGATTTCTTCTCTTCTTGGGAAAGTTGTTTTTCTAGTTTTTCCAAATCACTTTTCTGTCTTTTTTCACTCAAGACTATTAACCAAGTTTGCTTGATTCCACCATAAGTAACAATTTCTTCTTTCCAGGTATAACTTTCTAAATTTAGGTCACTTCTTTTTTCTTTATCTTCATCTTTTACTTCTTCCACCTCTATATTTTGCACTAATTCTTTTGCTTTTTTTATGGTCATTGGAACTCTCGTTATCCATTTTAAATGTTGGATTAGTTGGAGATTTTCTTGACCATATAAAGCACTATCACAAACCATGATACTATCAAACTTTATTTGCTTTTTGAATTCTACTAAAACTTTTCCAAATACAGCTTTATCAGATTCATTTCCATCTCCTACTCTCACAAATAATGGAATATCTCCATCTTGGCTTGTTATTAAATCCAAGACACATTGTTTTAAGTCTGGTCTATGATCCCGAGAATATCCTTTCTTAATAAAAATTGGTCTTTCTTTAATAATTTTTTCTTCTTCCTGTTTCTCTTTATCTTCTTCCCTTTTATATTCTCCATCTAAATGAAATGATGTGGAATCTAAATGGGAGCATTTAAGGTCTATTTTAAATTTTTTAATTACTTCTAAAACTACTTCAATAAAAATATCATTTAGTCCATATTTATATAATTCATCCATTACTCTCCCAATTTTATCATCATTAAGGTAATCAGGTTTAATTCTTTCTCCTAACAATTTCTCAATGGCTTTATCTTGAAAAAACTGACTGAATAAATATAGAGGTCTTGAAACAAATCCTAGTCCATTGATTAAAATAGACTTAACTACTGTACCTGCTGAGATTTTTTCTCTAACATCTATTCCTAATTTATTATTAATTATTTTGACTATTCCTATTTCATCAATTAAACCAGCTACTATCCCTAAATGGTCTAAATTTTTAACTTGTATTTCTTCTAAATAAGATATTTTTCGCTCTTTTTTTACAGAGGAAACAACTTAAGCAATTATCCCACTTTTTTGTCTTCAAGAGCTTAAGCAATTATACTTAATTATTAACCCCAGGCTTGTAGTATTTAATGCTACTTTTTGAAGTGCGGAATCTGGGTTTAACCCAACAATTAAATCAATCTCGTCAACTTTGGGAACTTAATCAAAAAGATCCCAACCGCCTCACCCAACTTCAAACTAACTTAGAAACTTATCAGCAACAAAAAGAAATTATTGTCCTTACAGAGGCTCGCCGTGCAGCTAAAACTGGGAATCTTAGTGAAGAAATCTCCTATTACGAAAATGCTCTCAGCCTCAAATCCACTCAGTCTTATTGGGTTTATCGTAATTTAAGTCATGCCTATTGGCAAAAGGGAATGAAGGAAAAGGCACTAGAAACTCTCAATCAGAGTATTGCTCAAGAACAAATCCCGATTGTTGGCTATGAGATTATGGCCAATTGGTTACGGGATTTAAAACGAGAAAAAGCTTATGAAAAGACTTTAGCAGAAGTTATTCAATATGACGAGGACATCGCTATTGTTCAGAAAGCTCTGGGTAAATTAATGCTACAACATAACCAACTTCAACTGGCAGAAAAATATTTACACAGGGTTGTTTTTCTAGCTCCAGATGATTTGGAAGCCAATTTTTTGCTAAGTAAGTTCCTAAAACAGCAAGGGGAATATGCTCCAGCCTTGACAATCACTCGCCAACTGATGAACCATCAACCCAACAATGTGAGTATTTGGTTCCAGTATCTTCAACTATTGGTTTTAACCCAAGAATCCAATATTGAGCAAGTCTTAAATCAGTGGTTAAAAATGACCCCTGACAATCTCAAGGCTCATTTAAACTGTGCCAAGTTTTTAGCTAAGCAAGAATACACAGTTACTTCATCCCAATTACTTGATAAAATTATTCAACAATTACCGACTCATTCTGATGGTTTAAGCATACTTCAAGAATTTTTGCGATTTCGGCAATTACCTAAGCCATTATCTAAATTCCTGAGTCGCCCTAAGATTGCCAAAATTATCCTCCACTTTTTCAAATTTGTTTCAAGTCATGACTATGTCCGTTCTAAAATGTTAAAAAGCTAATCAAAGAAATTTCCTGTCACCCAAAAGGTTATAAAATTATGCTTTGGCCTTATAAAACCCCTGGTATTCCTGATAATCTCTTTGCAAGACTACCAGGTATCCCCCTCAGTAAACGAGAAGTCCGTTTATTGCTAATTTCAGCCTTAAGATTGAAACAAGACTCAGTGGTGTGGGATATTGGTGCAGGAACAGGAACTATTCCCGTTGAACTCGGCATATTATGTCCTGATAGTCAGATTATTGCCGTTGAACGAGACGAAGATGTAGTTAACCTGATTCGTCAAAACTGCGATCGCTTTGGTGTACAAAATGTCAAAATTGTTGAAGGACAAGTCCCCAACTGTCTCAACGAACTAGAACCCCTACCCGATCGCATCTGCCTCGAAGGGGGAAAACCTATCAAAGAAATCTTAACAGAACTGTGGCTACGATTAAAGCCCGAAGGACGGCTAGTAGCCACAGCTTCTAACCTAGAAAACCTTTATCTCATTTCAGAGGGTTTATCAGCCCTGCAAGCACGGAATATAGAGGTAGTTCAAGGGGGGGTGAACCGCCTAGAAACCAGGGGGATTTATCAAACTCTAGCTGCGGTTGATCCCATATTTATTCTCAGTGGTGAAAAATTTTAACCCTTTGTACCATAGAGAAAGGGGCAATTATTGAGACTCCCTGGGTTAAAACCGCAGGGATTCTAGAGGTTATCTAATCAGGGGATAAATCCACCTGATTAGACATTACCCTAGTTAGGACGAGCGACCCCGCGCCGTTGCACGGCGCATGGGAACGCGCGAGGGGGGACTCCCATTGACCCCATCCTTTAAACCGTCTGCATCCATTACAGATACAGTTTTCTCAAGGTCTAAAGGACATGAAAAACCTAACCATTGACCTATATTTTGACTGGCATTCCAATCAGAATTGCATTGATAACCATCAAAACCTCTAAAAAAATGCCCATTTCTCTTCCCAATTACACCATTTCTATGGTCTGATTTAGAAGTATAGGGTGCAGGTATTAATTCAAAAGGTACACCATTCTTGATAGCTTTATAACGAGTTAACGTTTCTAACTGGAAATATGACCAAGTATGGCGACTATTTCCAGCATCAGACCTAACTCTTTTAGATTGTTTTGAAGTGTGCCTAATCTTAGATAAATCTTCAAATCTCAATCCCATACCATAGTCTTTGGCCAATTGAACTAACTGTTTAGAAATACAATGATTGATGTAGGTTATGATGCGTCTTTCTTTAGATTCTAGGCGCTTAATTACTTTACGCTTATTGGCTTTTTGGAGTTGTTTTCTAAGTTTTTGATAACGTCTTCTTAACCCAGATTCCGCACTTCAAAATGTAGTATAAAAAAATACATAGTTTTAAAAAGTCCGAAAATCATACCTGGGCAAGAATATTTCTCTTTTCATTAAATTTTTAGGAAAAATAATCAAATTAAGAAGATTTATACTCATTGAAAACTTAGCAAGACTCAGCACAAACGAAGGAGAGTTTCCTCTTCTCATTTGATATCATTAGACTCTTATTCTTTTATTATTTTTGCTTTATCCAATTCAATTTATAGATAATATCTTTGACAAGATGCAGGTAATAAACTCAATATAAAACGCCTTTCTTCTGTTAAATTGACAATTTGTTTAACTCCGTTTAAAATCACATAATGAATACCTTGAAAACATTGAAATATCCACCTCAAAGTCGGACGCAATGTTACTTTCCCTACTTGATTATTTATTCCTTTTTTGACTCTTTTTAAACAATTTATTAATTCTCTTTGCCCCAAGTTATAAATCAACAAACACAAAGACATTAAAAATAACATTGTTTCCATTCTTTCTGGTTTTTCAACGAAGAAACTATCAGTAAAAAATAAGGGATCTTTCAAAAATCGAAATCCTCTTTCCGTAGATTGCTGGTTTTTATAAGTTATCAGAATTTCACTAGCTTCTAATTTATTTTCCTCTACTAAGTTAGTTGCTAAAATAAATTTTCCTGCTTCTTTAGTCTTTCTACTTATCTCTTCATCTTTTTTGATGATCAGACTAATCATTTTATAAATCTTTTCCTTTTTTTTCGAGTAAGTTTCAATCAGTTCAACTTCTTTTATTTCCAACAATCTCAATTTTTTATTAATAGCTTTTAATTTATATCGAGCAGCTTGAGGATGTTCAAATTCTTCAGATTGTATTTCTTTAAGAAATTTTTGGGATTTCTTCTCTTCTTGGGAAAGTTGTTTTTCTAGTTTTTCCAAATCACTTTTCTGTCTTTTTTCACTCAAGACTATTAACCAAGTTTGCTTGATTCCACCATAAGTAACAATTTCTTCTTTCCAGGTATAACTTTCTAAATTTAGGTCACTTCTTTTTTCTTTATCTTCATCTTTTACTTCTTCCACCTCTATATTTTGCACTAATTCTTTTGCTTTTTTTATGGTCATTGGAACTCTCGTTATCCATTTTAAATGTTGGATTAGTTGGAGATTTTCTTGACCATATAAAGCACTATCACAAACCATGATACTATCAAACTTTATTTGCTTTTTGAATTCTACTAAAACTTTTCCAAATACAGCTTTATCAGATTCATTTCCATCTCCTACTCTCACAAATAATGGAATATCTCCATCTTGGCTTGTTATTAAATCCAAGACACATTGTTTTAAGTCTGGTCTATGATCCCGAGAATATCCTTTCTTAATAAAAATTGGTCTTTCTTTAATAATTTTTTCTTCTTCCTGTTTCTCTTTATCTTCTTCCCTTTTATATTCTCCATCTAAATGAAATGATGTGGAATCTAAATGGGAGTATTTAAGGTCTATTTTAAATTTTTTAATTACTTCTAAAACTACTTCAATAAAAATATCATTTAGTCCATATTTATATAATTCATCCATTACTCTCCCAATTTTATCATCATTAAGGTAATCAGGTTTAATTCTTTCTCCTAACAATTTCTCAATGGCTTTATCTTGAAAAAACTGACTGAATAAATATAGAGGTCTTGAAACAAATCCTAGTCCATTGATTAAAATAGACTTAACTACTGTACCTGCTGAGATTTTTTCTCTAACATCTATTCCTAATTTATTATTAATTATTTTGACTATTCCTATTTCATCAATTAAACCAGCTACTATCCCTAAATGGTCTAAATTTTTAACTTGTATTTCTTCTAAATAAGACATTTTTCGCTCTTTTTTTACAGAGGAAACAACTTAAGCAATTATCCCACTTTTTTGTCTTCAAGAGCTTAAGCAATTATACTTAATTATTAACCCCAGGCTTGTAGTATTTAATGCTACTTTTTGAAGTGCGGAATCTGGGTTCTTAAATGTTTAATTTGACGACCATTCCAAAACTTCCCAAACCCATTAGGCAACGAAGCAACAGCAATTTGATTTTGACCCCTATCTACCCCAATCCAATTTTTAACTGTTTCAGCGTCGGGAACTTCCATCGACACTGACAACAAAACATACCAGATACCTTTTGAGGATTTCCAGAGCTTAAGACTACCCTTTCTTGGTGCGCATTCCCTTGGTTAAAACCAATCGGGTCGCTTTTCATGAGGACGCGGATTTGTCGTCGCACGGCAAATCATCTGAGCGTCCGTCCACCGCATAAATGACGGTGGCTTTCAGGCTCCCGTGTTATTTTAGGTAACAATTATAGAAAATTGGTCGAATGAAGGGAAAAAATTTGTTAACCTTTCATAAGGAATCCTTAATGTTTTTGCCTCTTGACTCCTCACCTTAATCTTTTCTACTGTTATGCCTTGGACTCGAATCATTACAGCTATTGTAGCTATTTTCCTCGCCTTGGGAATGTTAATTATCGGGGGATGGTACTTTACCCTTGGACTTTGTGTCATAGTCTTTTTGGGACAACTGGAGTATTTTCAATTAGTTCGCGCCAAAGGGATCGCCCCCGCAGCGAAAACAACCCTGGTTGTGTCTCAAATCTTACTAATTAGTTCGGCGATCGCTCCACCCCTAACCGATGCGTTATTCCCGTTAACTGGGGCTTTAATCTGTTTTTACCTATTATTTCAACCAAAATTAGCCAGTATTGCTGATATTTCTACCTCAGTCTTAGGGCTATTTTATGGAGGATATTTACCCAGTTATTGGGTAAGATTACGAGTAGGGTTTGCCCATGCAGTTCCCACGGTGGATGTAGCGAGTATTAACTTACCGTTTATGGGGTATTGGCCTGAGTCTTGGACCGAACCCAAATTATTTCCCCCTGCTTTAACTGTTACCTGTTTAGCCTTTGGTTGTATTTGGGCGGCGGATATTGGGGCTTATATCATGGGAAAATGGTTAGGACGAACACGCTTATCTGATATTAGTCCCAAAAAAACAGTAGAAGGGGCATTATTTGGCCTATTAGGAAGTGTTGTTGTCGGAGAAATTGGGGCTTGGTATTTAGAATGGCCTTACTGGTATGTAACAGGGATGGTCTTAGGGGCATTAATTGGTATTGTTAGTTTATTAGGTGATTTAACAGAATCCATGATGAAACGAGATGCCGGGGTTAAAGATTCCGGTCAATTAATTCCTGGCCATGGTGGTATTTTAGATCGAACCGATAGTTATGTTTTTACTGCCCCTTTAGTCTATTATTTCGTAACATTATTCTTACCTTTATTGCAATAGATAAACTTTATGTCAAACTAGACTTGATCCCTAATCCTGGTAAATTATTGAGCCTTAATTTTCCCTGTTCGAGACTAACACCATCAAAGGGATCATCTATTAAATTCAAATGACTATCTAAGTCTAAATAATCCGCATAAGCAGCTAAATGAGTCATAGCAGTATTAGCCAAACTGCTATCAGAATAACAACCATACATCACTTGTAATTTACAAGTTTTGGCTACGGCGATCATTCTCATTACCTCACTCAATCCTCCTGCTTTCATTAGTTTAATATTAATGCCATGAATATAAGGAGAAAGCTTGATAATATCTTCACTCTGAAAACAACTTTCATCTACAAAAATAGGTAGAGGCTATCGCTGATATAATTGGGGTAAATTACCTTCATCTCCCACTTGTAAAGGTTGTTCTAAATATTTAACATTTTGTTTGTCTAACCAGTCACTCATCTCAATAGCTTCTTTTAATGTCCATCCTCCGTTAGCATCTACCGTTAAAGGAATATGGGGAGTTTCTGCACGAATGGCTAAAATCATGGCTTTATCTGCTTCTATTCCTTCGGGAGAACCCAACTTAATTTTTAATAGTTTAACCTCCATAAAATTGAGCCAGTTTTTAACTCTTTCCACTGCTTTTTCTGGGGAACTAATACCAATAGTAACAGATGTGGAAAAAAGTCTATCGCCCTTTAATACCCAGAGTTTCCAGAGGGGTAAATTAACCTTTTTTCCTAACCAGTCGTACAATGCAGTATCGATGGCAGCACGCAGAGAAGAATGCAGCTTACTTTCTAATAAAACCGTTTCTATTGCTTGTCTTTGTAGGGGATGATATGCTTCTAAACTAGGAATAATATTTCTTAAATCTTGTTGTAATTGCTCACTATTTATGCTTGTTCCTTTTATTACTGAAAAAGGAGAAGCTTCCCCCCATCCTTCTATACTATCTGCTTCTATTTTGAGCAATAAATTAGTATTTTTAGCAGTAGTTCCCCGACTAATGGTTAAAGGGAACCGTTTATGGACAGTAAAAGGTTGAATAGTAAGACGCATTGAATTCACGAAAGTTTATTAAAAAGCAACAAACCCTAAAAAATTAATTAATCAGCTAAGGGAATATTTATTATTACTGTATCATAAAGGCTAATCCATGATGTAAATGTACTTATGGATTATTTTTTGAGAGTCTTCACTAAAAAAGAAGACAGAGAACACATCTATTAAATGAGATTACGAGGAAACTCCGAATCTCAATAACATCCCAGATCCATCCATTGAGGTTTAAATAATCATGTGTTTAGCGGTTCCAGGAAAAGTCGTTAGTATTAGCGGAGATGATCCTTTATTAAGAAAAGGAAAAGTAAGTTTTGGGGGAGTTATTAAAGAAGTAAGTTTAGCTTACGTTCCTGAAGTCAAAATAGATGACTATGTAATTGTCCATGTTGGATTTGCCCTTAGTATTCTAGATCAAGAAGCAGCAGAGAAAAGTCTCGCAGAATTTCGAGAAATGGAAGCCATTTTATCAATAGAAAATTGATAATTATCCATTATCCAAACCGATAACCAAAGCCCCGAACCGTAATTAAATATTGGGGTTGACTGGGATCTTGTTCCAATTTTTCCCGTAACCAACGAATATGAACATCGACGGTTTTAGTATCTCCTAAAAAATCAGGCCCCCAAATTTGTTCAATCAGTTGATCCCTTGACCAAACACGACGGGGATAACTCATGAATAATTCTAATAAGCGATATTCTTTAGGAGAGAGATTAATTTCTTCTTCGGCTAATGTCACCCGACATTCTTGGGTGTAGAGGGTAATATCACGAAACTGTTTAACAGAACTCGATGAAGAACTGGTGAACTTTTGACGACGAATTAAAGCCCGGCAACGGGCGACTAATTCTCGCATACTAAAGGGTTTGGTCAAATAATCATCAGCACCCACTTCTAAACCCAAGACACGGTCTGTTTCACTGGCCTTGGCACTAAGAATCAAAATAGGAATAATATTGCCGTGATAACGCAACAGACGACAGATATCTAAACCATTTACTTGAGGTAGCATCAAATCCAAAACCAACAGATCAAATTCCATTGCTGTTGCTGTGGGATTTTTTGCTTCCTGTTGTAATAAATTTAGCGCAGTTCTTCCATCACTAACCGCAGTGATCTCATAACCTTCATCTTCCAAGGCCAGGACAATCATATCTCGGATAACGTCTTCATCCTCCACCACCAGGATGCGATGAGTGTTGACGACAGAAGGGTTAGGGGGATTTTGATTGGTATCAAAAGACAACATAATTAACCTAATTTGTGATTCTATGCCAATATAGACAAAAAAACTAAACCGTTAGAATGGAAAACGTCCTCACAATTGTTATACCATTTAATCTCTATGTTGCTACATCTAATGACCTGGCCCGAAGTTGAAGAGTATTTACAAACCAATACAGGGATTATTATTCCCATTGGTTCCACCGAACAACATGGACCAACAGGGTTGATCGGAACCGATGCAATATGTGCAGAAGCGATCGCCAAAGGAGTAGGCGAAGCAACTCAGACCGTAGTAGGACCCACCATTAATGTCGGGATGGCTTTACATCATACGGCTTTTCCTGGCAGCATGAGTTTACGGCCTAGTACCCTCATTCAAGTGATCCTTGATTATCTTACCAGTTTAACCGCCGCCGGATTTACTCGTTACTTTTTTATTAATGGTCACGGGGGCAATATTGCCACCCTGAAAGCTGCTTTTTCTGAGAGTTATTATCATTTATCCCATCTTAATATTCCCCAAGCAACTCAAGTTCGCGCTAAAGTTGGCAACTGGTTTATGTGTCGTGCTGTTTATCAAAAAGCCAAAGAATTATACGGAGATCAAGAGGGATCTCATGCGACTCCTTCGGAAGTAGCTGTAACTCAATTTGTTTATCCTGAGTCTATTAAAAATGCTTCTTTATCTCCTGATGTGAATTCCGGTTATCCTATTTATGGAGCCTCAGATTTTCGATCTCATTATCCCGATGGTAGAATGGGATCAAATCCAGCTTTAGCTACCCCCGAACACGGTGAACAGTTGTATAATTTAGCTGTTAAAGAATTAAGTGAAAGTTATTTAAAATTCGCTCAAGCTGATTAACTTCAATTAGAGTTTTCTAACTGTTTATACCCTAGTTTATCTTCAAAACCATAACGTTCTCGAATTAAATAAAGAGGACGTTGTTTAGTTTCTTCATAAATACGGCCTAAATATTCTCCTAATATTCCTAACGTAATTAACTGTACACCGCCAATAAAAAGAATTGTTACCATCAAAGACGCATATCCTGGCACATCAATGCCCAAAATAATCGTTCTAATGATTAAAAAACTTCCATAGGTAAAGGCTAATAAGGATAAAACAACTCCTAAATAACTCCAAACTTTTAACGGAACTAAACTAAAAGAAGTAATTCCATCTAAGGCAAAATTCCATAACTTCCAATAATTCCATTTGGTAGTACCTTGGATTCGGTTGGGGCGATCGTATAATACATAAGTCTGTTTGAAACCAACCCAAGCAAACAACCCTTTCATAAAGCGAGTTCTTTCCGGCATGGTTTTGATTGCTTCTACCACTCGTCTATCTAGTAAACGAAAATCTCCAGTATCACGGGGAATAGGAACACTACTAATACGACTAATAATGCGATAAAAAGCATTAGCTGTTGTCTTTTTAACCCAACTTTCTCCTTGTCTTGAGCGACGTTTTCCAGAAACAACATCATAGCCTTCTCGCCATTTTGCAACCAATTGTTCGATTAACTCGGGGGGATCTTGTAAATCAGCATCTATGGGTATGATAGCCTTGCCTTGGGCATTTTCTAACCCTGCTGTTAAGGCAATATCCTTACCAAAATTACGAGAGAGACTAATGACTTTAATCTCAGGATAACGATTATGATAATCAATTAAATACTCTAGGGTTTGATCTCTGCTACCATCATCAACACAGATCACTTCATAAGATAAGCTTAGACGATCTAAAATCCTTAAAAGTCGCTCAAAAAGTATCTCAAGACCTTGTTCCTCGTTGTAACAAGGGACAATAATCGATATTTCTACTGAATTAAGATTAAATCGCATAATTTTATCTGGTTGAATCAATTGTATCAATTGCTTAAATGATTTAATTATGATAGCTGTTTTATCTTGTTTCTTACTTTTTGCCGATCAACTCGAATGAAACCCACAAGACAATATCAGTTACAATGACTGAATCCAACTTATAAGAGTTTCGCCAGTTTTCTATGGACTATCAAGACGCAGGGGTTAACATTGAAGCCGGTCGCTCATTTGTCGATAAAATTCGTCGTTCTGTGGAAAGTACCCACAGTCCGCAAGTTTTAGGAGGATTAGGGGGTTTTGGGGGCTATTTTGAGTTACCCACAGGTTATGAAAATCCTGTGTTAGTTTCCGGTACCGATGGGGTGGGAACTAAGCTAAAAATCGCTCAAGCTATCAATTCTCATCACACCATTGGTATTGATTTGGTGGCCATGTGTGTCAACGATATTTTAACTTCTGGGGCTAAACCTTTATTCTTTTTAGATTATTTGGCTACAGGAAAATTGAACCCCCAACAATTGAGTGATGTGGTAACGGGAATTGTGGAAGGATGTCGTTTGAGTGGTTGCGCTTTATTGGGGGGAGAAACCGCCGAAATGCCCGGTTTTTATGCAGTGGGTGAATACGATGTGGCTGGGTTTTGTGTCGGTATTGTGGAAAAAAGTAAACTGCTCGATGGCTCACAAATTAATGTTGGTGATGTGGCGATCGGCTTAAGTAGTAGTGGAGTACATAGTAATGGTTTTAGTTTAGTTCGTAAAATTGTTGAAGTGAATAATCTAAATTGGAGCGATCGCTTTGAGCAACTAGGGGAGCAAACTTTGGGAGAAGTTGTCTTGACACCGACTCAAATTTATGTACAACCCATTCTTGAAGCCTTAAAATCAGGTCTAGAAATTAAGGGAATGGCTCATATTACAGGAGGGGGTTTACCTGAAAATTTACCCCGTTGTTTAAGGGAAAATCAATCTATTAAAATCAATCCAGGGACTTGGCCAATTTTACCCATTTTTCAATGGATTGCTGCCATGGGTAACGTTGAATCTTCTGCTATGTTCCATACTTTTAATATGGGTATTGGTTTAGTTGTTATTGTTCCTAAAAGTAAATCAGACCTGAGTATAAAATGGTTTAACAATCAAGGAATATTAGCTTATGAAATTGGAGAAGTTATTGAAGGGAATAGAGAATTAATAGGATTATAGAGTTCCCATACTTGTGAGGTACACAGTTTTCTAGTTTTAGGAGTTCGGAGTTCGGAGTTCGGAGTTCGGAGTTCGGAGTTCGGAGGCGCGATATTAGGTGTACCGTTCGGAGCCGCGCTCACGGCGAAGCCTCATGAGTCCGAGAAACGCTATAAACTCACATATAGGCACAGTTTACGATAAAATAATCAAAACTTAGGAAATCCTAATAAATCAGACAGTGAGGAGTGTGTTGTGTTGAGGAAAGTCAAGAGAAACCAAACTAAGCTATTGGGGGTAAAAGCCGTAAAAATTACGGTCAAATCCCTTCTAAAACTACTTTCACCCCTCATTGCTTCAAGTTTCTTGATTACACCCTCCCATGCACTCCTGGGTAGGGTTGGAGTGGTGAGAAGTACTGAAAATCAACAACAGTGGACATCCATTCGTAACCGTCTTCTGTCCACAGGCATTCAATTCTGTTTGCTCGAAGCAGAAAATTGGCAAACAGCAGAAGACCTCAGAAACGTTCGTACCCTATTTCTACCCAACGTTGAAACTATTACAGGCCAGCAAGCAGAAGCCCTAGAAACTTGGTTACAAGCACGGGGAAATCTAATTATTAGCGGACCCACGGGTAATTTATCGGAATCAGTCGTTAGAGACCAGTTACGGGCTTTATTTGGAGCTTATTGGGGCTTTTCTACTTCCAATCCCTCCACTATCAGAGTTCAAGACACGGTCCAACTTTCTTTAGTTAACCAGGCCAGCCTCAATGATAGTTTGATTGGTGGCGTAATTCTTCCCAGTGCTATTACCGCTCAACCCCTTGCTGTCTGGTTAACAGAAAATACCCCCCTGCAGTTGTTGTCAACGAACAAACCACTTTTTTAGGGTGGCGTTGGGGTTTCAGTGGAGTAACCTCTGCTGCTTTTGATGTTAATTGGTTAAAAACTGTTTTAAATCGTTATGGTATCAACGAAACCAATCAATTAGTGGCCGAAAATAGTCGAGAGATTCCACCCTGTAATATAGTGGATCTCAACGTCCCTCAACAACCCTTCCCTATTTTACCTCCTAACTATATTCCCCAACCAGAACAACCTCAGACGAACCCAGAAGAACCTTTCATAGAAATTGACTTAACCCCTGAATCTTCTCTTCCTTCACCAATCTTAATCAGCGATCGCCGTTCTGAAGGATTGAATTACAGAAATACTCCCACTGTGCCGAGTATTTCCCCTCAACAGGCACAAACCATGAGAGAGGAGTTATTTGACCTCATTGTTCGCTTTGAAAGTACCTTGATCGCCTCCCTAGCCCATAACGATCCGACTTCCAAGCAAAATAATTTAGCCCTGCGTCAGTCCCAAGAAGCGTTAAACCAAGCTAAGCTGAGTCTGCAAAAATTTCAGGGATTATTACAACAAAGACAATACGATCAAGCTCGACGAGTGTGGTTAAAAGCCCGTCGTAGTCTCTGGGACAATTATCCTAGCGATCGCTCCGTCGCTCAGCCGGAAGTACGGGCCATGTGGTTAGATCGGGGTAGTATTGTCAAAACCCGTTCAGAAGCCGAGTTAGCTGTACTATTTGACCGTATGGCTGAGGCCGGTATTAATACCGTTTTCATGGAAACTGTCAACGCCAGTTATCCCATTTACCCTTCCTCGGTAGCACCAGAACAAAACCCCCTCACTAAAGGTTGGGACCCCCTCAAAGTTGCCATTAAATTAGCCCACGAACGCAACATGGAACTTCATGCTTGGGTTTGGGTGTTTGCCGCAGCCAACCAAGGTCATAATCAGGTATTAGAACAACCGGAAAATTACTTAGGTCCCGTACTTTCCCGTAACCCCGATTGGGGGATAACGGATAAAAAGGGTAATTATTTTGATCAAGGACAACAATTTAAAAAGGCTTTTCTTGACCCTGCCAACCCCAAAGTTCAGGACTACTTACTGTTGTTATTCGACGAAATTGTGCGGAATTATGATGTAGATGGGATTCAATTCGATTACATTCGTTATCCCTTTCAACAACCGCAAATTAATCAAACTTTTGGGTATAGTAAGTCATCTCGTTATCTCTTTAAAGAAATGACAGGGATTGATCCTATCGAAATTTCTCCAGGCCATCCTTTATGGAATCAATGGACAGGGTTTCGTATTCATCAAGTTGATAGTTTCGTTGCCAGAGCCTCTCGTCATTTGAAAAAGGTCAAACCTGAATTAATTATTTCTGCTTCTGTCTTTCCCATTGAACAACGCGATCGCCTCTTTCGTTTACAACAAAATTGGGAAGAGTGGATGCGACAAGGATGGGTTGATATGATGGTTTTGATGACCTATGCTCTCGATACTGGTAATTTGGAAGAACGCATTGAATTGGTTTTTGATGATAGTTGGCCCCGCTCTTCTTTAGTAATTCCTGGGTTACGTTTATTGAAGGTTCCTGATCCTGTGACTATCGATCAATTACAATTTATTCGTAATTTGCCCATCAGTGGTTTTTCACTCTTTGCTACTGAAAATTTAACCCCTTCTTTACGAGGTGTATTAAGTCGGGTTCAAAGCTCTGAAAAAAGCCAACCTTTACCCTATCGTGAGCCTTTTAAAACTGCCTTAGCTCGCTATCAATCTCTACAAAAAGAGTGGATGTTTTTAGCCAACAAACAAGGGTTAAAAATGGACAAAGATAGTTTTAAAAACATGGATGCTCAAGGAAAACAATTAGAAAAAGCCTTGAATCAATTAGCAATGAACCCATCACGGCAAAATTTGAAAATAGCCCAACAAACCTTAAGACAATTTCAACAACAGTTTCCTAACTGGATGGGAAACCAGAAACAAACTTATAACTATCAAGTTCAAGTTTGGGAAAATCGACTACAAACCTTAGATAAATTATTACTTTATGGAGAAAGGAGAATGATTAGTAATTCTAAAATAAGATGATAAAGATTAAGGGAGAATTGTGTTATTTATAAGACGACAAATTATAATTAAAACATTAATGATATTCCTCTTTCCTCGGAATGACGATTATTAATTATCCATTGTCCATTGTCCACTATCCATTATCAATCTTATGTCTCAAACATCTATTAATAGTCCTAGAATTTTTTGGAAAACCCCCCTTGCTTGGTTATCAAGTTTATGGGAATTTTCTCGTCCTCATACCATTGTTGGCACAAGTTTAAGTGTCTTAGCTTTATATTTAATTGCTTTAGCAACTGTAGACAGTACAGTTAATCTTGAGAATATTCAATATTTATTAATTGCTTTATTTCCCTGTTTATGTGGTAATGTTTACATAGTCGGACTAAATCAATTAGAAGATCAAGAAATAGATAAAATTAATAAACCTTATCTCCCTTTAGCATCAGGGTATTTTTCTCAGATTCAAGGGCGTTACATTGTTAGTATTACAGGACTTCTAGCTATAATTACTTCTTGGTTAGGAGGTTCGTGGTTAGGCATAACAGTAGTTCTTAGTTTACTGATTGGTACTGCTTATTCTGTTCCTCCTATTCGGTTAAAAAGATTTCCCCTATTGGCTGCTTTTTGTATTTTTACAGTTAGGGGAGTTGTTGTTAATTTAGGGGTGTTTTTATACTTTATTCACTCTTTTACATCCACCTCTTTTTTAGTGCCTGAAGTGTTGATACTGACGGCATTTGTGGTTATTTTTACGGTTGCGATCGCCATTTTTAAAGATGTACCTGATCTCGAAGGTGATCAAGAATATAATATTACAACTTTCACAATTTTGATAGGAAAAAAAGCAATATTTAAAATTTCTTGTGGTGTGATTATATTCTGCTACTTGGGAATGATAATAATTGGACTTTTATCGAGTTTTAATATCAATCAACCATTATTAATAGGTTCTCATGTTGCCTTACTAACTTTACTATTATGGCGTAGTCAAAGGGTTGATTTAGAAGACAAAAATTCCATTGCTCAGTTTTATCAGTTTATCTGGCGATTATTTTTCTTAGAATATTTATTGTTCCCTCTTGCTTGTTTAGTTTGAGGTAACACAGTCTTCTAGACTGTAGCATCAGAGAAATTATGTTACTTTTTAATCTTGAGTTTAATCGTCAAAAAGTGCTAAAATAACCCATAATTTATCCATAGACAAGGAAGCCATAAAACCGATGGCCACAGCTTATATTATCGGACTAGGTAGATCGGGTATTGCTGCCGCAAAATGCCTCAAACAAGACGGATGGGAAGTTATAATTAGCGATCGTGCTACTTCCGAGAATCTAAACCCTTTACAGCAACAATTACAAGCAGAAGGAATTACAGTTAAATTAGGTCATACCCCTAACTTAAATTCTAATGCCTTACCTAAATTAATCGTCGTTAGTCCTGGTGTTCCTTGGGATATTCCTTTCTTAATAGAAGCCCGTGAGAAGAATATTGATACCATAGGAGAATTAGAATTAGCCTGGCGATATCTTAACTCATCCCCTTGGGTGGGTATTACAGGGACAAATGGTAAAACAACAACTACAGCTTTAGTTGCAGCCATTTTCCAAGGTGCAAAATTAAATGCACCCTCTTGTGGCAATATAGGTTATGCTGCTTGTGAATTAGCTTTATCTCAATTACAAAAAGATAGCACTTCTAACTATGATTGGATTATTGCAGAAGTTAGTAGTTATCAGAGTGAATCATCCCAAGCATTAAGCCCCAAAATTGGTCTATGGACAACCTTTACCGCAGATCATTTGAATCGTCATAAAACTCTAGAAAACTATTACGCAATTAAAGCATCTTTATTATATCGTAGTGAATATCAAGTCTTTAATAGCGATGATCCTTATCTACACCAAACAGGTTTACATCAATGGGCCGATGCTTATTGGACAACCGTAAAAGGTAAAGAGAATTTACTTTGTGATTCTAGTAAAGGGGTTTATATTCAAGATAATTGGGTTGTGGCTTTTGGGGAATTAATTTTACCCTTAAATCTCTTCAAAATGCCAGGTTCTCATAATCAACAAAACCTTTTAATGGCTATTGCAGCAGCTAGATTAGCCGGGATTGAAAAAGGGGCGATCGCCTCAGCTATAGCAACGTTTAAAGGGGTTCCTCATCGCTTAGAATATATCACAACCATTGACGGAATCGATTTTATTAATGATAGTAAAGCAACTAATTATGATGCAGCAGAAGTCGGTTTATTGTCAGTAAAATCTCCTGCAATTTTAATCGCAGGAGGAGAAGGAAAAGAGGGAGATGATAATAAATGGATTGCTCAAATTAAATCAAAAGCTGCTAAAGTATTACTTATTGGTGAAGCAGCGGAAAATTTTGCTAAACGTCTTCATGACGCTGATTATCATAGTTATGAAATTCTAGAAACAATGGATAAAGCGGTAGAAAGAAGTTTAACTATAGGAAGAGAAGTTAAAGCAAAGGTTGTCCTTTTATCTCCTGCTTGTGCAAGTTTTGATCAATATCGAAGCTTTGAACATCGAGGGGATGATTTCAAAGAATTATGCCAAAAATTGAAGGAAGACTGATTATTAAATTACTTCACTTGTGAATCTAATAGTTATTAATAACTATTAGATTTATAGTATAAGATTTTATCTATTAAGTATTTATAAGGTTCGTTATAAATACTTAATAGATAATTTCAGTATGTTTACGGCTCCGTTTATTCCACATTAATAGGTAATCTATACTTAGATAGTATAAATTGTCGATTATTAAATTATTGAAATTTTATTGATCTTACTTCTAGCTAAGAGCTAGCAGTAAAAAATATTAGTGTTACCTAGTTATTTTGAAATAATCACTTTTTAACCATCATAGTTTTCTTTTTATTGATCTAGAAAATATTTTTTGCCATGACTACTAATCAAACTTCCATCGAATTTTCTTCCGCTAAATATTCAGGAATTGAAAAAGGTCAACCCTTTCTCAACCTAATAAAAATTACTGTCATTCGTTCTGGAAATACCGATAATTTTGATAGTGTAGAACTTCATCTAGGTAATAGAACAGCGCAGGAAGGGTCAGACTTTGGTGGAATCTTTCCTCAACCGATAGATTTTCAACCAGGAGGAACTGAGAAAAAAGTTTATATTGATATCTATGATGATTTTAAGAGAGAAGGAACAGAAAATATTGAACTAAAATTAATTGGAAATCCTACTATTTTAGGACAACAATACATTACCACGGTTGACATCTTAGATAATGAAAGTGCCAATATTTCCTTTGAAAAAGCCGAATATATCGTGACAGAATATGACCCAAATAACCCTCAAGTTGCCATAACCTTAACCCGTTCTGGGGACTTAAATAACACTGTATATGCAGAAATTCAATTAGGAGGAGGCAGCGCAAACTATGAAGAAGACTTCTCGGGAATTATCTTCCCAGAACTGGTAACATTTAGTCCCTGGGAAACAACACAAACCATCTATTTATCTCCAATGGACGATGGGTTATTAGAAGGAACAGAAACCCTTGAATTAAACCTAGTAACTAATCCTTCATTCAAATACGTAACAGTAGGAGAAAACCCCAGTAAAACCATTTCTATTCTAGACAATCAAACCGCTTATTTAGAATTTGAACAAGGAGAATATATAACCTCAGAAATAGAAGGAGAGTCCAACCAAATAGCTATTACTATCAACAGAACAGGGAATATTTATGACCTTATTAATGCTGAAATAGAGATTAGTAACATCAGTGATACATCTGGGACAAACTTCAACTATTCCTCTCAGATAACCTTCAATCCAGACGAAACAAGCACCACCCTTTATCTGGATATTCCTGATGATAACGACAGGGAAGGAACAGAAACCTTACAGTTAACTCTACAACCAGAAATGGGAGATAATGAGGTAGTTATTGGTGAGCAAAATACCACAACAGTCAAAATCTTAGATGATGATGTTTCCTATATTGAATTTGAGCAGGTGAGTTATAAAGTCAACGAAGAAAGTAACAGCAGTTTCGGCAACTTTATAGAAATAATAGCAACCCTTTCAGAAATAACAGACCTGTTTGCTTATGCAGAAATACAAATAGAAAATGGAACAGCAACACAAGGAGAAGACTTTAATTTATTAACAGAATACATTGAATTTAAACCAGGAGAAACCGAGAAAAGCATTTACATTGATATCACAGATGATGGCAACTTTGAAGGAACAGAAAATTTACAATTAAAACTGGTTAATATTTCAGGAATTCCTGACATAGCTATTGGAGAAAAACATAGTACAAATATTACCATATTCGACAAAGATATAGCCAATATTTCCTTTGAAAAAGCCGAATATATCGTGACAGAATATGACCCAAATAACCCTCAAGTTGCCATAACCTTAACCCGTTCTGGGGACTTAAGTAACAGTGTAGATGCAGAAATTCAATTAGGAGGAGGTAGCGCAAACTATGAAGAAGACTTCTCGGGAATTATCTTCCCAGAACTGGTAACATTTAGTCCCTGGGAAACAACACAAACCATCTATTTATCCCCAATGGACGATGGGTTATTAGAAGGAACAGAAACCCTAGAATTAAACCTAGTAACTAATCCTTTATTCGATTACGTAACCCTAGGAGAAAACCCCAGTACAACCATTTCTATTCTAGACAATCAAACCGCTTATTTAGAATTTGAACAAGGAGAATATATAACCTCAGAAATAGAAGGAGAGGATAATCAACTAGCTATTACTATCAACAGAACAGGGAATATTTATGACTCCACTAATGCTGAAATAGAGATTAGTAACATCAGTGATACATCTGGGACAAACTTCAACTATTCCTCTCAGATAACCTTCAATCCAGACGAAACAAGCACCACCCTTTATCTGGATATTCCTGATGATAACGACAGGGAAGGAACAGAAACCTTACAGTTAACTCTACAACCAGAAATGGGAGATAATGAGGTAGTTATTGGTGAGCAAAATACCACAACAGTCAAAATCTTAGATGATGATGTTTCCTATATTGAATTTGAGCAGGTGAGTTATGGTGGATTTGAGAATAATAATCCTGACTTAAGTAGGGTTTGCTGAATAAAAGCAAAACCCTATTCTTTAAAAGGTTACACCCATATTCGCGATCGCAAAAAAGATCAGCTTTGTCGGCTACAAACCGCTATAATTGGTAGAAACACCTCCCAGTTGTTGGTCAAGAATAAATGTATCGAAAAGAGGAGCAACCTTTACCGCCCCCAGAAAAATTTGAATTACCTTTCGAGGGCAAATTGTCCCCCAATAATCGTTGGGTAATCATGGCAGGGTTGATACCTTGGGATGATTTTGAGGAAGAATATGCTAAACTTTTTTCAGCAGAAAAAGGTGCGCCAGCCAAACTATTTAGAATGGCATTAGGGACATTAATTATTAAGGAAAAATTAGGAATAAGTGATAGAGAAACTATAGAAAAGATTAGAGAAAATCCCTATCTACAATACTTTATAGGTTTAAATTGTTATCAACAAGAGCCACCACTGGAATCTTCAATGCTAGTTCATTTTGGGAAAAGAATTGATGGAGAATTGATAAACAAAATCAATAAAAAAATAGTAAAAAGAGAAATAGACAAGAGTGATAAAGAAGTAAAAAAAAAGGATTGTCTCCAAGAAAAAGGAGAAAAAATAAAAAATAAAGGTAAACTAATTTTAGATGCGACTTGTGCGCCAGCAGACATCAAATACCCAACGGATTTAGGCATATTAAATCAAGCCAGAATTGAGACAGAAAGAATAATAGATAATCTTTATAAACCATTAAGAGTAAAATTGAGAAAAAAGCCGAGAACTTCTAGAAAAATTGCTAGAAAGGAATACTTAAAAGTAGCTAAAAAACGAAAAGTATCTTATCAAGAAAGAAGAAAAGCTATCGGGAAACAGTTAAAATACCTTAAGAAAAATTTAGGAAATATAGAAGACTTATTTCAAGCTGGGGCTTCCCTGGAAAATCTGAGTAAAAGACAGAAAAATTGTCTAGAGACTATCAAAAAAGTTTATGAACAACAACAGTCAATGTGGGAGAATAAGACCCAGAGTGTTCCTCAAAGAATTGTAAGTTTAACTCAACCGCATATTCGTCCAATAGTGAGGGGAAAAGCAGGAAAACCAATAGAGTTTGGAGCTAAACTCTCAGTAAGCTGTGTAGATAACTATGTGTTTCTAGACAAAATAAGTTTGGAAAACTTCAATGAATCTTGTCATTTAAAAGAACAAGTAGAAAAGTATAAAGAAACGTTTGGCTATTATCCCGAATCCGTCCATGTAGATAAAATTTATCGAACTAGGGAAAACAGAAATTGGTGTAAGGAAAGAGGGATAAGAATCAGTGGTCCGAAGTTAGGAAGACCTCCGAAAAATGTCAGTGAAGAAGAAAAGAAACAAGCCCACTCCGATGAATGCTTCCGTAATGCTATTGAGGGAAAGTTTGGACAAGCTAAACGAAGATTTAGCCTAAATCTCGTAATGACAAAACTCCCTGAAACCTCCATTACATCTATTGCTATTACATTTTTAGTTGTCAATCTTTCTAAACTTCTGAGGCAGTTTTTGTCGCTTTTTTTGTCCTTATTTACTAATAATAGAACAGGGGGAACTCATCAAACCGCCTTTCATTAATTTTGATTATACTTTAAACAATTTTTATGTACTAAAACTTATTGATTTGTCAGAAAATTCTTGGTCAAAAGTGGCATAAATTTTGGAGAAACTTTTTCAGCAAACCCTAAGTAAAGTAGAAGTTACTTTAGTTCGTAGTGGAAATCTTGATTATTATACTAGCATTAACTTACATTTAGGTAATGGTGATGCAGAAGAAGGTTTAGACTTTAGTCATTCTTTTGGATTTCCAGAAGAGGTTCAATTTGACCCAGGAGAGACAACCCAAACGGTTATCATTGATGTTGTTAATGATACGGATTTAGAAGGAACAGAAACCATTGAATTACAACTCATTAGTGACCCCAATAAAACTGAAGTAAGAGCAGGAGAAAAGGATGCTGCTACCTTATCTATCATTGATAATGAAACATCTGCTATTGAGTTTTCTCAAGCAACTTATTCCATACTTGAAGATGATACAAATAACCCCATTAATCAACTAGAAATTCATTTAACTCGAACTCAACCATTCAATGATTCTGTAGAAGTAGAACTTTATCAAAGTGGTGGTTCTGCACAACTCAATTCTGATTTTCAGTTACCCTTTGGCCCTATTTCTTTTGCACCAGGAGAGAATAATCAAATCATTTATCTAGATATTCTATCTGACTCCTTAACAGAAGGTACAGAAACCTTAGAATTAGGATTACGTCCTTTTCCTTTTCCATCTGAAAATAATATTAATAACGTTGGATTACAAAATAAAACTACTATAAAAATTCTGGATGATGAGACAACCTATGTAGAATTTGGTGCAGCTTCCTACACTGTCAATGAAGGTGAGGGAAATACAATTTTTGTGCAACTTACCCGCACTGGAGACACCACCTTTGAATCCTACGTTAATCTTCAGGCAGTGGATGATAATGCTAGTCTTGAAAGTGATTATACTTTCAACAACCTGATTTATTTTGCTCCAGGAGAGAACAACAAATCTGTAGAAATTGAGCTATTTAATGACCTAGAAATTGAAGCAACGGAAAACTTTGATTTAGAAATTACATCAGGTTTTGGTGAGGATAATTATGTGGTAGGAACTCAATATAAGACTACGGTTGATATTGAAGATAATTCTCCCACTGTAGAATTTGGTGCAGCTTCCTACACTGTCAATGAAGGTGAGGGAAATACAATTGTTGTGCAACTTACCCGCACTGGAGACACCACCTTTGAATCCTACGTTAATCTTCAGGCAGTGGATGATAATGCTAGTCTTGAAAGTGATTATACTTTCAACAACCTGATTTATTTTGCTCCAGGAGAGAACAACAAATCTGTAGAAATTGAGCTATTTAATGACCGAGAAATTGAAGCAACGGAAAACTTTGATTTAGAAATTACATCAGGTTTTGGTGAGGATAATTATGTGGTAGGAACTCAATATAAGACTACGGTTGAGATTGAAGATAATGATGCTATTATTGCTGAAGTCGGTCAAATTACCGACTTGAATAATGAGAGTCAAACGATTCTTTTAAACCATAACTTTGTTAACCCCGTCATTTTTGCTCAACCTTTATCCCGTAATGGTGGTGATTCTTCCACAATCAGAATTACTGATATTCAAAGTAATAGTTTCTCAGTGCAACTTCAAGAAACCACCTTAAAAAATGGTAATCCTCATGATGGTTTTCATACCACTGAAACCTTTAGTTTCTTAGTAGTTGAACAAGGAATCTGGGAACTGTCTGACGGCAGTATTCTTGAAGCGGGTAATGTTGCCACAGATGCGATTACTACTTCAACTGGGGAAAGTGTTGACTTCAATAATACCTTTGCCAATACCCCAGTTGTTTTAACTCAAGTTCAAACAAATAATGATACAACCTTTGTGCGAACTCGTCAGCGAAATGGTGATGCTAATGGATTTGACTTCGCTTTAGAAGAAGAAGAACTCTACAAAGCCAGTGGCCATGGTACAGAAAATGTTGCTTGGTTAGCCATTTCTCTAGGTGAAGGAAATTGGGATGGTAATCACTTTATAGCAGGAAATACTGGCGATCAAGTTACCCACAACTGGCATACCATTGACTTTGCTAATAACTTCACCAATGCTCCCAAATTCTTAGGAAATATTGCAACCTTTGATGGTCCTGATTCCTCTGGATTAAGATACCGAAATCTCACTAATGGTAATGTTCAAATCATGATTGAAGAAGATACCAGTCAAGATAATGAGCAAAATCATACCACTGAAGATATCAATTTCTTGGCCCTTGAAGCAGACGGAAACTTAACTGGTTCAGTTGATTCTTTGACTGGATTAGCTGATTCTCAAGCAGGAACGGTTAATGCAGATATTTTTGTTTTAGGTGATGCTAGTGAGTCATTTTATGATAACTATGGACAACAAGATTATGCAGAAATTTCTGATTTTGACCTTGCCCAAGATATCATCCAATTACATGGTTTAGCTGATGATTGTTATCTTGGTTCTTCTCCCACTGGAATCGATGACCAAGGAATTTTTCTTAAAGTAGCTGGCATGGAAGATGAATTAGTTGGTGTTGTTAAAAATACAAACACCTTAGATATTAATAGCAGCAATTTTGCTTTTGTTTAAAACAATCATCTACACCTGAAAAATAATAATTTTAAGCCCGTGGAGACGGGCTTTTTTCAGGTAAAAATAGAAGAATGTTTGTTCATATATAGGATTGAATAACCCTACCGTACCTGTCCCAAACGAGGTACAAGTAATCTCCATAACGTCAAACACCATAATGCGTGGTGCTATGGCACTACAAACATTAATAATTACAAGTATCCGAGCTACATTTTTTATCAGCTTCTCGTCCAGCTATAATTGTCCTTATATCTGGCCTTCCCGTTAGAGATAGTCTAAATTTTGCCCAAATTCCATACACCCAATTAGCAATTTTTCCTACTACGGGAAGCTTAGTTACAGCATAAACCCAACCCATTCCTAAAACCTCGTAAACATAGCGAAATGCCTCAATATCTGTCAGAATTGTTCCGTCAGGTAAAATAGCATGAATTCTTTCCATTGCTGTCTCATAATCAATCCCACAATGTTGCTCAGGATTATAATTATTATCAGCAATATCAACTAAGTTTACTAAACCTCTGCCTCCATCTTTTTTCTGTAAAAATGTTACCTCTCTCATACATAAAGGACAATCTCCATCATAAAGTAACTTAATTTTCCAAGACAGTTCTAAAGATTTTTTATTTTGTTTTGATGTAGAAATATTCATGATTTTTGGGTTCATAAAAGTGTTTGAAAATTAATTTTGATTAGCTGACTTAAAACGACCAACTAAAAAATCTCTTTGACGAATATGCTTAGTTTTTCGTCCCGAAACTCGTTTACGCCACATTTTAAAACTTGAAGCTTTCATCTCTCTTCGCATCAAAGCAATTACTGCTTTTTCCGAAAGACCATACTGCATTTCAATAGCAATGAAAGGGGTTCTATCTTCCCAGGCCATTTCAATAACACGATCAATAGTTTCTGAGTCAAGTTCAGATATTTTACTCATGAATTTTGTCCTCCTAAATATTTTATGAAAGTTTACTCATTGTTCGTTTAGAGAAATCCCAAAATTTGCTACGAAGAGAATTAAACTGTTTTTCGATCATTTCTCGTTGGTTAATAAAATAAATACTAACTAAAGTCAAACTAACCCCAAGCCATTGCCAAGACGTTAAAATTTCGTTGAAAAATAAATTACCAAAACTTAAGGCAAAAACAGGAGTTAAAAAGGTTAAAGAACTTAAACTGGTTAAATTTCCTTTAGAGGCTAAATAGAAAAAGATTCCATAAGCGATCGCACTACCAAAAATAGTAGAATATCCTAAAGATAACCAACCTTGTAAATCGATACCATTCCACTGATTTGACTCCCATATTCCTGAGAGAAAAAATAGAGGAATTCCCCCTAAGACCATATGCCAACCAGTAGCAACTACCGGGTCAGCATAACGACTAACATAACGAATACAAACAGTTCCGGCTGCCATAGAAAGAGAAGCTAACAACATTAGCAATTCCCCACTATTGAATAAGTCTAAACTATTCAAAGTTACAGAAAAACTTTGCGCAGAAAATAAACTATTAAACCATTCTTGTGGTAATCCAATTAAAGCAATACCAAAAACACCGAAACCTAAACCAATACCGCCCCAAAATCCGATAATTTCCCCAAACAACCAACGAGACAATAATGCTACAGCTATGGGTTGTGAATCAATGATAACCGATCCTAAACCGGCACCCGTTCTGGTTAAACCAGCAGCCAAAAATCCTTGGAACATCGCCCCATCTAACAGAGCAAAAATACTAATCCATAACCAAGCCTTAATTCCCCCTGGTTGCTCTCGTTTTAACCACCATGCCACCAGTAACACCAGGAAGCCCGCAGGAACTAAACGAATTCCAGCCATAAAAAATGGGGTAGTTTGGGATAAAACCCCTTTCATGGCTACCATAGCAGTCCCCCAAAGGAAAAATGGGGCAACCAGTAATAACCAGGAATTAAGGGAACTAGATTGATTTCGGATTAGGCTCATATTAAGGAAATTTATTCAACAAGTTCATTGATTCTATCTTAACGAATTGTTGAGTTTTGTTAAGGTTAAGGATTCATCACTACAAAAAGATTTCTAACAAAACTGTTAAACTATTCGATAATTTGGCGATTATGGAAGATAATGGAGTATAGCAGCACAAATGGTCTTTTTAACTGTAATTCCGAGGTGACTCCGAATCTCATTAACGTCCTAACCTTGATGCCTAATGCTATGGTGCAATGGGGAGAAAACTTCGGTGTTGGACATAGCTGAAAACCAGGAATATCTTAAATTAGAGTCGCTTGTTAATAAAAATCGGGATTTTGGGAATATTAGGCATGACCAAACCCAAACTTTGGAGATCAACTTTATGGAAATTGGTATTGGAATCGTTATAGGTTTATTGCTTGGTGCGATCGCCACTTATTTTTTAAGTTCTTCTGGAGCTAAGCGTAAGCTACAAAGTACAGAAAGTAAACTCGAACGGACGGAAAACGCTTTAACAGAGGCAGAAAACCAATTAAAAGAATTACAGGATGTTCCGGCTAAACTGCAACAGACCGAACAAATGTATGAAGCTAAGCTCCAAGATATGGGGCAAAGAAATATAACCCAAGAGGAAGAATTAAGTCAAGCTACCCAGAAAATTGCCGAATTACAGTCCCTAGCATCTCGTGTACAGGAACTCGAACATTTAGAAACTAAGGCCCAAGAGATTGAGCAAAACTATGAGGCTCAGCTTCAACATTTAGAACAAAAGTATCAATCTGAGATTCAAGAATTACAACAAACTCTAGCCAATTCTCAAAGCATAGAAGAAACAGAACAACGTATCCGAGAATTGCAAGGAGCTTATCAAACCCAGATTGAAAATTATCAAGTTCAGGTTCAAGAATTACAACAAGCTCAAGCTAGTTCTCAAAGTATAGAAGAAACAGAACAACGTATTCGAGAAATAGAACAGGCTTATCAAACCCAGATTCAAGACTTACAGCAAAGTCACCAGCAAGCAGTTGCTGACTTAGAAAACGCTCATCGGCACCAGCAAGATGAAAGGGAAGAAGCTAATCAAACTCAGATTAGAGAGATCCAGGCTAGTTATCAAGCTCAAATTGTGGAACTGGAACAATCTCATCAAGAGAACATTCAAGCCTTACAAGAGCAACAAGCAGTCTCACCAGTATACTCTGAGAATGTAACTGATGAAACAGTAAATATGCAAGTTACGGGACTAAATGAAGGTGCTATCTTTAAGTCTGAACAGTTAACTCAGGAAGAAACGAGCAAGACATTTGAAAACGACACTGATAACTTCTTAGAAGAGTTAGGAGAAGTTAGTAAGGACAATCCTCTAGAAGGGTTAGCTGAATTTGAAAACGACGCTGATAACTTCTTAGAAGAGTTAGGAGAAGTTAGTAAGGACAATTCTCTAGAAGGATTAGCTGAATTATCCAATGAGCCTGATAACTTCTTAGAAGAGTTAGGAGAAGTTAGTAAGGACAATGCTATAGAGGAATTAGCTGAATTTGAAAACGACGCTGATAACTTCTTAGAAGAGTTAGGAGAAGTTAGTAAGGACAATGCTATAGAGGAATTAGCTGAATTTGAAAACGACACTGATAACTTCTTAGAAGAATTAAGTGTTGTTTCAGAGACTGTTACCGAAGATGTCATTGCTGACGATGAATTAGAACTATTTTCTACTTCCGAAGAAGGGAATATTGATAGTATCATCCCTGAAGATAACATTAGCGATGACAGTGAAGTATTGAAGGATTTGTTAACAGAAGAAGCAGACAAAGATGATCAAGACTTCTTAGAAATGATGCCCACTTCTGAAGAACAATCCGATCATTTACAAGAAACCATTGCTGCAAGTGATGAAAACGATCCCTTTGCAGATATTTTCGAGTCTGATAGTGACAGTAATCAAATTGATCCTAATGATCCCTTTGCAGAACTTCTGGGGGATGGAACAGAAACACACGATGAAGAATTTTTAAACCTACTGCAGACTGACGAAAATAGCAAAAATGAATCCTTGGAATCCTTAACCCAAGATAAAGATTCCGAATGGGGAGATATTTTTGAAGATACCAGCGACAAAAATGGGAACGAAGAGAATCCCTTTCTAATGGAAGAAATGTTTGAAACATCAAAAACTAAGACATCTTCTTAACTTTCAAAGATAGCAGTATGGCTTCTTGGGGACTGGGTTGAAATCCAGTCCCCACATTGTTTGCCCCAAAAAAATAAAATTTTTAGATAAATCTCTTGGCAGATTCGTCAATTAACGTTATTATTAACCAGCCCTGATTCAAGTAAAGACCTTTCAAATCTGGGAAATTGAGACCTCTTGAAGCCAATATCTCCCACAAAATATGGTGTGAGCCATAAGGAAACGAGCAATGCTCTTGAAAATCTCAGGGTCTAGGATAGAGAAACTTATTTAAACTCTTAATCAATGTCCTCATCTCCTGATATCATGACTGCTGTGTCACCAAAAAAACAGTCTATCTCCAAAATGCACGGGTCAATCAGTGAATCATCCGCTGAATCTACACCAGTATTCGCCCTCAAAGAACTTGTGGCTAGTTTGTATCGAGAACAAAACAAAGTCCAAAATTTATTAAGTTCTCTAGGGTTTGCTCTGCGAAGTTTTAATAATCTCAATCAATTTTTAGAACTGACCCCCCTAATGGCAGCACGAGTAACAGATGCTGACGGTAGTGCTTTGATGTTGTCGAAAAAACAGCATCAAATGAGTCTTGAACAATTACATTGTCAAGACCATCAAATGGCTCGAGAAATCAGAGAAACAATCACTGCGATTATCGATCAAACTCATAGTAAAAAAGTAACCCCAGCATTATCCCTCTCCTTAGATGAGAAAATTCGTCAAGCACTAGGGCAAAAAATCCGCCTCTATAGCACCCCGATCTTGGTTAAAAATGTAGAGAGAGGGAGAATCTATGTCTTTAGTAGTGATCCGGAATATGTTTGGACCCAAACACGAAGGAAATTACTACAATTGGTAGCCGATCAAACCTCGGTGGCCATAGCTAATAACGAATTAACCGTAGAATTACGCTCCAAAGAAAGACAGGATCGAGAACTAGAAATTGCCTCAGAAATTCAGCTAAGGTTATTCCCCCGTCAATGTCCCGTCATCGATGGGATAGAATTAGCGGCCTGTTGTAAAACCGCTAACCGGGTGGGAGGAGATTATTACGATTTTATTCCTACTAACTACGATCAACTACGTCAAGATCAAGAAATTAAACCAGGTGATCCCGCAACCTTGGTTCCTTGGAGTATTGTTATCGGGGATGTGATGGGAAAAGGGGTTCCTGCTGGTTTAATTATGACTATGACTAGGGGGATGCTCAGAGCAGAAGTATTGAACCGTCATTCCCCTGCTAGAATTCTCCAACATCTTAATCGTGTCATGTACGCTGATTTAGATAATTCCCATCGCTTCGTTACCTTATTCTATTCTGAATACGATCCCCAGACTAAAATACTGTCCTATAGTAATGCAGCACATAACCCTCCATTCCTCTGGCAAAAAGCTACTCAGACTATGGAAAAACTCGATACAGATGGGATGTTAATCGGTTTAGATGTCAATTCTCAATACGAAGACGGCCAAACCCAACTCAATCCTGGGGATATCATCCTCTACTATACCGATGGTTTTACCGATGCAGTCAATCAAAAAGGCCGCCGCTTTGATGAAGAAAACCTTATCAAAGTCTTTGAAGAGGGATGTCAACGCTATGATAGTCCTCAAGACATTCTTGACTACCTGTTTGACCAAATTAAAACATTTATTGGCTCAGGAAATAATAACAGTGATGATATGACTCTAATTGTCATGCAAGTAAAATCAACTGCTTGAAAGTCTCTATGTACCAAATAATTTAACCATACAAAGCTGCTCTATGCTCTTGTTTGAACCTACCATTAACCTGAATTTACTCCCGGTTCCCCTTTGGCTAGTTCCTTCATCATTATTTGATCATCCCTGGATAGAGATTAGCCACTTATTTGCCCAAAACATAGAAAATCCACAGATAATTGAAAAACTACAAAAATCTTGGAAAAATTTTATCGAGTCGGGCCAAGTTTGGGCCTTGGGTATAGGATTTGTTCTCGGATATATCTTCCGAACTTTCACTTCTTAAGGGATAGTGAACTATCTGTTTATTTTTATTTTTACAAGGCTTGACCGTGATACAAAAAAAGACTTGGAGCGATCGCTTTGAAGGCAGTTTACACCCTGCCATTGTCCAATTTAATGCTAGTATTACTTTCGATATCGAACTGATTGAATACGATTTAACTGGTTCTATTGCCCATGCTAAAATGTTGGCTAAAACAGGCATTATTAGTGACGCAGAAGCAGAGGAATTAGTCAAGGGTTTAGAAACAATTCGTCAAGAATATCGGGATGGCAATTTTACCCCAGGGATCGATCAAGAAGATGTCCACTTTGCTGTGGAAAGACGCTTAACAGAGTTAGTGGGAGATGTGGGTAAAAAGCTTCATACCGCCCGTTCCCGTAACGATCAAGTAGGAACGGATATCCGTCTCTATCTCAGGGAGCAAATTCAACAAATACGCCAGCAAATCAAAGAATTTCAACAAGTATTGTTAACCCATGCTCAAGAGAATGTTGAAACTCTCATCCCCGGTTATACCCATCTTCAACGGGCCCAACCCATCAGCCTCGCTCATCATCTTTTAGCCTACTTCCAAATGGCACAACGGGACTGGGAACGTTTAGGAGAAATTTACAACAGAACAAATGTTTCTCCTTTGGGTTGTGGGGCTTTAGCTGGTACAACCTTTCCTATTGATCGCCATTATAGTGCAGAATTATTGGGCTTTGGGGATGTTTATGGTAACAGTTTGGATGGAGTAAGCGATCGCGACTTTGCTATTGAATTTCTCAATGCAGCCAGTTTAATTATGGTGCATCTCAGTCGTTTAAGCGAAGAGATGATCCTTTGGGCTTCTCAAGAGTTCGGTTTTATTAGTTTAACCGATAGTTGTGCAACGGGATCTAGTATTATGCCGCAAAAGAAAAATCCTGATGTTCCTGAATTAGTTAGAGGCAAAGCAGGGCGTGTTTTTGGGCATTTACAGGGCTTGTTAGTGCTGATGAAGGGATTACCCCTAGCCTATAATAAAGACCTCCAGGAAGACAAGGAAGCTATCTTTGACGGGGTAAAAACCGTTAAAGGGTGTTTAGAAGCGATGACGGTGTTATTAGGAGAAGGTATCAAGTTTCGGAAGGAAAGATTAAGTGAAGCAGTGGCCGAAGACTTTTCTAATGCGACGGATGTAGCTGACTATTTAGCAGCAAAAGGGGTTCCTTTCAGAGAAGCTTATAATTTAGTAGGGAAAGTTGTTAAAACCAGTTTAGCTGCCGGAAAATTATTAAAAGATTTGACAATGGAAGAATGGCTTGAATTACATCCTAAATTTGAAGCCGATATCTATGATGCGATCGCCCCTAAACAAGTAGTAACAGCCCGTAATAGTTACGGAGGGACAGGGTTTGAACAAATTAAACAGGCTATAGAAAGGGCGAAAAAACAGCTTGAGTTGTCTTAATCAAAGATTGTAGTTGGGGATTAACTTGCACCCAGAAAGTTTGAAACTTCTGAGTGTCCCCAAGGTTACTGGTGTCCGCAGTGTATTTGTAGAAGTTTTGCTAACAAATACCTTAGAGAGATGCTTATCACCAATGAAGATTTTGCTAGTTATATGGATAGATATTTCTAGATAATTTACTTTTTCTTTATCTCTGAGATTTCCCCTATAGGGATACATTTATCTTGATTATATGCATTCTCTTCAATATCTTTAGTATTCATTAAACAAGATTTCCCTTCATTTTTTTTCGCTAGTATCTTTCAAATAATCAAAAACTAATTTTTGTTTCTTTTTGCTTGTATTTTTTTCTTCTATTTTTAGCCTATCTATTTCTTCAAGTCCTTTAACAAAATTTTCGAGCGCTTGATAACTAGAATAAGTACGCCAACTTATATTACCTCCCTATCGCGTAGCCAATTCATTTTTACTTTCGTTCTTTATAAAAGGAGTGGGTACAATGACAAGCAGTTCTTCATAAAAAGAACCCCCATCTTTCTTCAAATCTTCATGGTTATGTAAAGCTAGTCCACTTAAAAATTTAGTCTTTTTAAATATATTTATATTATTAGTGTTCTTTTCATAGAGTTCTTTGTATTCAGAAATAATTAATAAAGCCGAACGAGTTGTCGTCGTACCTGGTAATAAGATAACACATTCTACTCCTTCATTCTTTATATTATTTATAATCTTGTCTTTTAATGATTCTTTTGCGGAAAATGAATCATTAAATTCTTCAAGTATTAACTTTTTTTTGGAAGATTTTGATGGATCTTCTAACAATTTGATTTCCTTTTTTAAATTGCTACTATATTTATCCTGTGAATCATATAAAACCCACATTTTGTTATTTTGATCACTTAAACATTTTTCTTTTCCATATAAATAAAATTTTTCTGCATATTCTTTATTAGAAGCAACTGTCCTAAAAAATACCTCATACTCTTCATTATCTAAGTCCGTACTACTACTGGTAGGAGAAATCATAGCAATTTTATGTTGATTATATATTTCTACTGCAGCTAAACTAGAACCACTTGAGCGATGTCCAATAATTCCTAAAACCTCTTTTTTGACAAGTTTTCTAGCAATTTCTTGGCTAATATGGTTATTATAACATTTCCCATATTGGGTAGGTACAGACTCCGGTTGAGGGAACAGGAAACAGGGAACAGGGAACAGGAAAATGTATCTCATAGCTTTGGAAAATGCCACATTTTTATCATTAGCAATAACAAGTTCTAATAAAGGTAGATTTTTATCTTTTCTCTGTTGATTAAATTCATCTTGTTTTGAAGCAACTCCCCGTAACATATTTCTTGCAACTTCTGCATGAGGATCAACGGGAACAACAACAGCTAATTTATAAGGATTTCCTCTTTTTAAAGCAATGGCATTATTATCGTAAATTAGTGCAATAGGATCAAAAGGAGCAGTATTTTTTGCATCTTCAAAGTTTTTGATAACCTCCTCAATTTTATTAGCGTTTCTCCCCCATTTATACCATGTGCAAAAAAAAGCTGACTTGAAACCTTTAACCCCATTTTCAAGATGGTTATTCGTCGTTCCCAAAAATAACTGACTGTCTCCACTGGTAATAATAAATCTAAAACAATCTTGTCCTATTCTTTCGCCAACATCACAAGATTGTTTATACATTTGAATACCTGTACCCAAGACAAAGATTCCCATCAAACTCGCAATACTTCCCCATAAAAAGCGTTTTTTTAGTTGCTCCTGTTGACTCTTTTTGATAAATTTTATTTGTTGTTCATTAAGATCAGCTTTTCTTTCAGATAACTTTTCTTCTGCTTTTTTAAAGCTATTTTTAGTCAATAAATCTCCTCCGTTTATTCTTGCGTTAAGTTGTTCTTTCCAAATAAGAAATTTACTATCGGGTTCTATCCAATTTTTTAACTTTTTCCATTTTTTAATCAATATTTCATGAATAAGTTCTACGGTTTCTTCTCCCGTAGCGTTGCGACTTGTTAGCACTAAACGATAATCAGCTAATCCTTTAACTAAAGACCAGTTTTCATCTCCTAATTCTTCTTTAGTCGCGATTCGTTTCGTGTATTCTGTTCCTTGTCCTGGACGGACTAATTCGATAAAAATACGTCTAATTTTCTCTTTTTCCTCATCACTAAAATTATCATATTTTTCCTCAGCATAACGAGCTAATGAACCTTGAACTTGACCAATTTTATTGTAAATTTTATGAGTTAATTCTTTACTATTTCCTTGATTCCATAACTCAGTTAATGCAAATTATAATAAAGGTAAATTGCCAGGTTTTGCTTCTATATCATCAAGAATAAGTTCTACTAATCCTGACTCAAATGCAACTCCTAATTTATGAGCCGGTTCCTCAATAACTTCTGTCAATTCCTGACGATTCATTGACCTAATTTTTGTATTATTTTTTTCTCAAAAGATCAGCAAAATTAGGATAAGATAAAGCATTTCCTAAAAAATCTGTCCGCATAGTTATTACTAGCACAGGTGATAACTTATAAATAGAAAATAAACCTAGATTTTTATTTTGAGAGAAGTTAGAAGTTAATAGATCAAGAAATTTATGTTGAGTGTCTAAATCACAATAATAAAGTTCTTCAAATTGATCGGCAATTAATAATAATCTTTGCTTGGGGTGCTTTCGTTCAATGTTACTAAATACATGGGAAAGGGAAGTATTACCATTTTTAAACTCATCAGACAGATCAACAGCTTGAGTGATTTCATTTGTAGAATCTATCTCTAATCTATACAATGGAACTAAAGCTTCCGCTAAAGCATAAAATGGATCTGGTAAAGTAGAAAATGGGTCTCGGGCGGAACCAGGACGAAAATAAGTAAATAACCAATTACCATCTTCTTGTAACCTTGTTACTAGTCCAGCAAAAACAACTGAAGATTTGCCGCTTCCTGATGCACCTAATATGGGAATAAAATTACGGTTTTTTGTTGCTTGATAAAGCTCTTCAATAAAAAAATCACGACCAAAGAAATATTGTGCATCATTAGGATTAAAATGATCCAACCCCTTATAAGGGCAAGGTAACTTATCATCAGTGCCAATACCCTCATCAATCGGCGTGGCATCGTGACTGACGTAATAATAGTTATAATAGTTATAGATGATTACTTTTTTTCGTGAATCACCCTCCTCCCAATATGAATATCCCCTGCTGATCCCTCAATGTGAGTAATTGTTGCATCTCCTCCTGTTGCGGTAGCATTCCCAATAGTAGTAGTTTTCTGTGTAGGATATTGTTCCTTGAGTTTCTCTAATAATGCTTGCGCTAACTGGATGATTTCTGCATCTTCATGAGCATTTGTTGCTTCTACTTCTTCTTTTAGGGTGGTTTGACGACCTTCTGACTTGGGCTTTTTTTCCAATTTATCGATCGCTTCAGCTAAATCGCTAGTTTCGCCAAATTTCTTTTTACACGCCCCTTTAAGGGCATTATAACTGTCTTTAATGGCATCTGTGCTAATCCCTGCAAGTCCAGCGATAATAGCTGTGGTGATTGTATCCATCTTAAGTGTCTAGAAAATTACAATAGTAGAATAATTATCTCAATTTTATACAAAAATGGTGGGTTGCTACGGATTCTTGTATTTCCGTGATAGCGATAGCTTGAAACATAAAAAGACAAAAAAATAGCTTTAATGATGTCAAAAAAACAAGCCCCTACTGCAACAAGTAGGGGCTTTGAAAGTAGTTTAATTACAAGAAATTACTTCACGCTGACCTTTGCACCAGCTTCTTCGAGCTTTTTCTTGATCTCTTCGGCATCATCTTTTCCTGTACCTTCTTTAATAGGCTTAGGAGCGGACTCAACCATATCTTTAGCCTCTTTAAGACCTAAACCAGTGATAGCCCGAACCACCTTAAGAATGGCAATTTTCTTGTCACCGGGAACCTCTTCGAGAACCACATCAAACTCAGTTTTCTCTTCTTCAGCCTCAGCCGCAGCACCACCAGGTGCAGCACCACCAGGTGCCATCATCATCATGCCACCAGAAGGAGCAGAGGCACTCACGCCAAAAGCTTCTTCAATTTGTTTAACCAACTCAGACGCTTCTAAAAGGGTCAGAGATTTTAGCTTTTCGAGAATTTCATCGGTTGCAGCAGACATAATTTAACTCCTTGAAAATAAGTGAAAAAAGTGGATAATTGAACAAACAAGATAGATAGATGGGGGAATGAGCTTTTAACCATTCCCTTCTTCTTTGGCCGCCATAGCCGCCATAACACGCCCAAAAGAGTTGGGGATGTCGTTGATACCCCGTCCCAAAGAACTCGGCACTTCGTTGACCCCAACGGCCAATTTGGTAGCGATAGAATTGATCGCTCCAGCTACTTGTCCGATGAGTTCTTCTTTTGACGGTAAATCAGCGATCGCCTTAACCTGCTCTTCGTTAAGAGCTTGCCCTTGCATGACACCACCGCGAAACTCGGTTTTTTTGGTGTCTTTCTTAAAGGACTGATAAGCCCTAACTGCGCTACCTACGTCATCCTTGACCAAGACAAAGGCCGATGTACCTTTTAAAAAGTCCGTCATCGGTTCCCATGCCTCATCACCTGTCACAGCTTTTTCCATAAAGGTGTTTTTAGTCACCTTACAGATAGCTCCACTGGGTTGGAGACGGTTCCGTAGATCGGTAATTTCGGCAACAGATAGACCTTGATAATCAATAACAATGCCTAATTGTGCCTCGCTCAAGAGTTCCTTGATCTCAGCGATCACCGTCGCTTTATTTTCCCTGGTTCTTCCCATTCTGCTCTCACCTCCTTAATTTTGGGAAAAAAATAAACCCCTAACAATTTGCCGGGGCTGAAGTCCAATTTAATCAGAGAAATAGTTAGCAAAACCTACCATTTACTCAGATGTCATTTTCTTCAGGCTTCAACCTCGGCAGGATATTTAAGCAAGTTGCCCCTGCTGTCTTCGGAATAAACCAAAGTTTCACTTTTTAGTTGTTAGCTTAATTGCCTTCTGCGAGGTTTATGTCTCGTAAGGCACTAATATCGACTTGAATAGAAGGCCCCATTGTAGCAGAGACAAAGATACTACGCCAGTAGCGACCCTTTGCCCCAGAGGGACGTTGTTTGTCGATAGTTTCTTGTAAGGCTTTGAGATTAGCCAGCAAGTCTTCGGGGGCAAATGATGCCTTTCCAAACATAACATGAACAATGCCTGTTTTATCGGCCCTAAATTCTAATTTCCCTGCCTTAAATTCATTAATAGCGGTTTCAAGATCAGCCGTGACGGTTCCCCCTTTAGGAGAAGGCATCAAACCACGAGGACCTAGTAAACGTCCTAATTTAGCCACTTTAGGCATCATATCAGGGGTGGCGATTAAGACCTCGAAATCCATCATTCCTTTTTGGATCTCATCAATTAATTCTTCGGAACCAACCAGATCAGCCCCCGCATTACTGGCTTCTTGAACTTTTTCCCCTCTGGCAATGACAGCTACTCTAATTTCTTGACCGGTGCCTTTGGGTAGGGAAACCGTTGTCCGTAACTGTTGGTCCGTATATTTAGGGTCAATACCAAGACGAATATGGGCTTCTGCTGATTCACTAAACTTAGCTGTAGCCGTTTCTTTGAGGAGTGTTAAGGCTTCTAACGGCTCATATTCTCGCTCTTGGTCGATCTTTGATAAAGCTTCTTTGATTCGTTTTGAGAGTTTTTTGGGCATAGTTTCTCCTGGGGTACTAACGAAGCTGGGCTTCTCCCTCCTGGGTTAATTTTCTAGTTAATTAATCTTTGACGGTAACACCCATATTACGGGCGGTTCCTTCCACAATATTCATGGCTGCGTCAATGTCGTTAGCATTGAGATCCGGCAACTTTGTTTGAGCGATCTCCTTGAGTTGATCGCGGGTGATGCTGCCCACCTTTTGGTTATTGGGCTGGGCTGAACCCTTTTCGATGCCGGCTGCTTTGCGAATTAATACAGACGCTGGAGGGGTTTTGAGGACAAAGGTAAAACTACGATCCTCAAACACCGAAATCTCTACAGGAATCACCATTCCTGCTTTATCGGAGGTCTTGGCGTTGTATTCTTTACAAAATGCCATGATATTGACCCCGTGTTGCCCCAAGGCAGGACCAACAGGGGGGGCGGGGTTAGCCTTTCCGGCAGGAAGGGCTAGTTTAATTAAGGCAACAACTTTCTTGGCCATCGCTAATTTTGCTTCTCAACTTGGTTAAATTCGAGTTCAACTGGGGTATCTCGTCCGAAAATGGACAACAATGCCCTCAGTTTATTGCGTTCAGAACTAACCTCCACCACTTCTCCTTCAAAATCTTTGAACGGCCCTGAGAGTACCAGAATTTTGTCGCCGATTTCCATATCGATTTTAACAAGAGGTTCTGGCTGTTCTGCTTGGCGAAAGATTCTTTCTACTTCTGAAGCACTCAAAGGTAGGGGTTTAACGTGACCACGGCGTCTACCATAAGCCCGTCTTTGTTCTGAACCCACAAAGTTGATAACGTTGGGGGTATTTTTCACCACTAACCAAGCATCATCATCCATTATCATCCTCACTAATACGTAGCCAGGAAAAACTTTTTCTTCCCCTTGTTGACGGCTTCCGTCCTTACGGACTTTTACCGTTGGTGTTTTGGGAATCTGAATCTGTAAAATTCGATCCGCTACATCTAGGGTTTGAATCCGTTGTTCTAGGTTGTTTTTGACTCGCTTTTCACAACCAGAGGCTACCTGTACGGCATACCACCGCGCTACCAATTTTGTTTTTTCTTGCTGCTGTTCTGGTTCGGATGCGTGATCGTGAGCAAAACTCATTAAAATACCTTCCCGGATCCCCATGAAAATAGGTTATCTACAAGATAAATAACAGTCGCTACCAGGCTCACCATTAAAATAACTGCGGCTGACTCGCTTAAGAGTTGCTGTCTTGATGGCCAAACGACTTTAGCCAGTTCCTCTTTGGTCTCAACCACAAGATTGTTGGTTTTGGTTTCGCCTTTGGTTGGCTTTGTATCTTTTTTAGAACCTTCTTGTCTAACCACGGTGATCTCTTCTCGACATAAATTTACAGTATTTTATTACTGCAGTGTATCTTTGAGTGATGACTGGGGTAATCTCTCCAGTTGAACTCGGACTATCAGTATAACTCAAAATTTAATCTTTTGTTACTGATTCGTTTAAATTAGGGTCAAAGACAAGATAAATGTATCCCGCTTTTCCCTTTAATCGGAGCGGCGGGATTTGAACCCACGACCCCTACTACCCCAAAGTAGTGCGCTACCAAGCTGCGCTACGCCCCGATACTCACAGACTCTTATTATACACCTATTCTCTTCAAAAAGGCAAGTCAAAAGGTGTTTAATTTTTGCATTTCTTGATATAACTCACTCACCACCTCGGCTGGCCAGTTTCCTTCACACCTACGACCTTGATTTAAAATTATCCTCAAAGAATAACCTTGGGGAAATCCTTCTACTTCCAACCACAATAATTCACTTTCTGCCTCACAAGCTATTCTCTCTTCTTCCATCAACTCTTCGGCCATCGCTTCCATAGTTGTAGCTAGTTGTTCAAACAGGCGACAAAAATCAGCAAATTCGACCTTGCTTAATTCAATTGCCCAATCATCTCCCCCTATTAAGCCAGGATAAGCAATTTCTTCTGTATTCCATCCTAATCGCCATCCTTGACCTTTTTTGAGTATGCGATCGCCCATATTTATCAATTAATTAGTAATTAAGGTGCAAGTAGTTGAGCATCTCCAGGCCAAGACAAACCAGGGGTTCCGGAAGTAGATTCTGGTGATGATGTACCTTCTGTTTCCGTGGGAATCCCTTGATTAGTTGTGGTTTGGGGTTGAGGGTTATAAATCTCAACTAATAAGTCTACTAACTGTTGACGTTGACGACGACTTAGTTGGCGAATGACTTCGATATCTTTGGTTAGGGGATTACTTTTTAAGGTAGATCCCGGATAGTTAGATTCCCTAATAGATTGATTGACCCCTAAATAATCTGCTAGGGTCACTTTCCAGTCTAAAGGGTGCTGAGGAGAACGTCGTTTAAAATCCTTGTGGTAACGGATAAAACGACCAATCAAGGTGTGGCTAGGGTTTATTTCCCCCGTTTCATCGCTAATATAGTTATTTTCTTTGGGCAGTTCCGGTAATCTCTCGTAAACCATCTCTGCTGCTTGTTCAGGTCGAAGATTTTGACCGTAAGCACTTTTTATACTCCAACCTTCAAGCTGACTGAAGTTAAAGTGCATTACTCCCCAACTGACACTCAGACTGAGGAGAAAAACCCCTAACCATTTTTGGTGTTTTTTGGATAGTAAAAGTGTTTTTCTCATTATTTTGCTTAGGATCTCACATCACTGATAATTTCTGGCTGAGTTAGCTCATCAGACATTTCAATGATGGCACGGACAGCCGGTTTCATGTGAGGATCATCAATACTATCAAATTCTTCGTAACGGCGACGTTTGGCTCGATTAGCAACTTGAACAGTAATACGATAACGGTTAGAGGCTGCGTCTAATAATTCTTGTGCGCGATACATGACCTGAGAAGAATCAAAAGAATGTTTTTTTGGCATCATTATGTTTTTCCTCTGTATGGTGTCCGGTGGTAAACATATAGCTTAACAGAATTTGCTGTTTTATCCTATGTCGCCATTCATCCCCATCCGTCTACACGGTGGGGATGAATGGCGACCAGTAAACAAACTGACCGAAGGGAATCTATATAGAAAATATAGTGGCAATTTTCAACCATTACCACTATAATTAAAAAAAAATACGAAATTCTTAAATCAAGAATTCCATTAAAATGATCTTAGCCTACAAATACAAATTAAAGGCAAGCTTGTCTCAAGAAATAATAATGACCAACTGGGTATCCATGCTCAGAAGTCATTACAATTTCTGCTTAAGAGACAGGATTGAGGCGTATGAGCAAGTTAAATATCCAAAACTAGGCAACTATTCTGACCTCAAGACAAAAGCCCCTTGTTGTCCCTTAACTTGTTCAATTTCTCCACAATCCCAATTAGGAGAACCCTTCAAAAAATCAGGTAAAAAACGTAATGCCTATGAAATGCAATCCTCTGAATTGCCCTTTTTAAAACAAGCTAGACCCTGGTACAAAAAAATCCATTCTACAGTTCTACAGCAAAATTTGAGACGACTAAAAACGGATGAGTGAAAACTTCTTTGATGGCAGAGGATATCCAAAGTTTAAAACTCGTCAAAGATTCAAAAGTTTTAGCTATCCTCCTAATCAAGTTAAATTAGAGAAAAATAAGGTCTATCTTCCTTCTATTGGTTGGATGAGATTTTTTAAGTCTCGAAGTATCCCTGATGGTTTTAGCCTAAAAACTGTAACCATTCGCTCATTAGCGGATGGTTGGTATATGTCAATTCGGATAGAAAACACAGAAGTTCCTCAATTAAACCTCCAGGATTTAGGGCAAGTAAAAACTACCATTGGCTGTGACTTGGGTATCAAGAAACTGTTAGCTTTGAGCAATGGAGAGTTAATAGAAAATCCTCAATTTGAGAAGCGACTATCCAAAAGAAAAACTATCAGGCAGCGTAGAGCATCTCGTAAGAAGAGAGGTTCCTCTAACCAGAAAAAAGCCTACGCTAAATTAGCCCGTGTTGACCAAAAAATAGTTAACCAAAGAGAAGATTACCAATGGAAAATCGCTCACCACCTTGTTCGTTTAGCTGATGTAATTGTTTTAGAGGATCTGAACATTCAAGGAATGATTAGAAAATGTCGTGCGAAACAGGATGAAAAGGCGAGCGACCCCGCGCCGTCTCACGGCGCACCTGGTAGCGCGAGCAGCAAATTTCTGAAAAATGGACAATCAGCCAAAAGAGCATTAAATCGGTTAATTAGAGACTGCTCCTGGGGGAATCTTACAGAAAAAATCGAGTCGGTAGCTGCAAAGTTTGGCTCAATTTGTTTAAAGGTTAATCCTAAGTTTACCTCGCAAAAATATTCGCATTGCGGACATATTCAAAAATAAAACCGCAATAAAGAACGTTTTTTGTGTCTTAATTGCGGTTTTCTCTCAGATTCAGATATTCAAGCATCAATTAATATTGGAATCAAGGGACTTAAAACTCTTGGAATTAGTCAATCCAAGCTACTTCGGGTCACGGAGGAAGTTACGGCTAAACCTGAAACAACAGGTTCGACAAAATGTCGGGAGAAATCAGTGTCGTTGGAGACTGAGCCTAGCAACCCTACCCACCCCCTAACCCCCTCCTGGGACGGGGAACTAAAGGGGGTGGGTGAGTGGGTGAATGAGGAAGCGATTCCCTGTTAGAATCCCCAACTTCAACGAAGTAAGTTGGGGTTCTTCAACTGACTTTTTTGCTACCAAAAACCAGAAATCTTCTGATTAATGGTGATTTGCTGCAATGGAGATGACTTGGCATAATTGGGAAATCTCCTCTTTACTATCAGAAATTAAACAAGGAAATACGGATAATCCTTCTATGGTGTTAGCTGCTTGTGCGCTCACAACATCTAAAATCACTAAGGGTAACTCTACGAGTTCTGGATTTTGAGCGAGCGATCGCAGATATTTGTCCGGCTCGTCTAAAAATTGTCCATCCAGGACGATCACATCAATATCCCAAACATTGACCAATAAAGATGCTTGCTCAAGATCATCGGCCTCCACAATACGATGATTGAATTGAGATAATTTACCAATCAAATTCCCTTCTAATTTTGATGTTAAAGGAACACGCTCTTTATCTAGAGCAGAAAAATTAGGAATTAAAGTGAGAATAGTTAAAGAACGACTTTCAACTTGTATTTTAGGCTGTAGGGGTTTTAAACAATGCTCAAGGGTAGATAAATCACTGGGAATCTTAATAAATCCATCAGTACAACGGTGTTTACCTAATAATTGATGACCTTGAGTTTGTGTAACAAAAACCCGAATATTTTGGGTTTGGGGATCAGATTTTAGTAAAGTTAAAACATCCCATCCCGATAATAAAGGTAATAAAGGATTCAAAAAAATAGCATAAGGTCTTAATTGTCGGGCTTTTTCTACTGCTTCGGTTCCTGTCCGAGCAATCATCACTCGATAGCCCAGTTGTGTTAACTTATCCATTAAAGTTTCAATGGATTTAGGAATGGCTTCAACAATTAGTATTAAGGGGTTAGAACCTTGATCATGGGGCGATGGCTGTTCTTTGTGGGGGGAAGGGGGTAACAATAGGGTAAATTGACTACCTTGACCTGCCTTAGATACAAAAGAGATATCTCCCCCGTGGGCCCGAGCTAAGCGTTGGGTCAAAACCAACCCCAACCCTGTTCCTTCAAATTGTCGGGTTAAAGGATTTTCTAGTTGTTGGAACTTCTGAAAAATTAGATGTTGAGATTCTTCAGGAATACCAATGCCTGTATCCCATACGTTAAAAGCGAGCCAATCTGACCAACGACTGACTTTTAAGCCAATCTTTCCGCCAGTTTGGGTAAATTTCATGGCGTTATCCAACAGATGAACTAACATTTGATGGAGTCGTAACTCATCTGCTAATAAATGCTCTAATTCAGGTTCGATCTCTAAACTAAAATCTACAGGTTTTTCAGTTTTACTTTGATATTTTTCTGTGATGGAATGATAAGCTCTTTGACAAATTTCTCTAATATTGACGGGATTAAAAGACAATTTTAATTGTCCTGTTTCTAGGCGAGTCAAATCCAATAGATCGTTAACTAAAGTCATCAGTTGACGACCACTACGGTAAATTAACTGGGCATAATGAACTTGACGAGAGTTAAGATTACCGATTTTTTCTTCTTGGAGAAGACTAGATAACCCCACCACTGCGGTTAAGGGTGATTTTAGTTCATGACTAATACAAGCCAAGAATTCATCTTTCAGGCGATTTAGTTGCACTAAATCAGCATTTTTAGCTGCCAATTCTTGACATAATTGTTGTTGTTGTGTGACATCAGTGGCCACAAAAATAGAAATAGGTGCTTCTAGTTTATCCGTAGTTAAAGGACATTTTATAAATTGCCAAACTTTGTCTGGTTCACAGATTTGTCTCGATTCCCTATCATCGTTATCAATCAAGCAATTGCCAGAACTTTCTTGGCTATATTTAGCTACTATTGGTAAAGGAAATGTCTGAAGGTCTTTTTTGGTTTTTAACGACTGTTTACAAGCAATATCCGTAATAGATGTTGAAGCTATTGTCTGACAATAATTATCGATATTGTCAAAACTAATTGGCTGTTGCGATCTGTCCCTTGTTTTCTGGGGTAAGGGACAAGCTGTTGCTTGATCTGGAGGGATAAATTCCCCAATTTGTTCGCGCCAAGTGCGATTTTGTTGAATAATTTCCCCTTGGTGAGATTGTAACATCACCGGTAACGGCAGTTCTTCTAAGAGTTCTTTAATGAGACCTTTGAGTGATGCTAACTCTGGTTGAGGAGGAGAGTTTTCCGCTAAAACCGTTTGTAGAATTTTCCAACTATCCAATAATCCCAAAAATTGCCCACGCCTATCCACCAGTCCATAGTTGGGTTTTTTGGCCCCTTGTGGGTTAGCGTTGAGGAGATGAACCAAGTCAAAAACTTTCAGATCGTAAGGAATCAGGGTTAAGGGACTCATACAGGTTTCCCAGTCCCATCTGTCTCCCAAACTTGCAGAATGCTTGGACCTAGATATTTCCTTATTTATTGGAGAAGAAGTGACTACAGGTTGATTGAGCAAGCTTAAGAGGAAATCACGACTAAAAATTATGCCCAAAGGAATCCTTTGTGCATTAACAACCACCACACTATCATGACCCTGCTGATTGCACTGAAACAGGATTTGTAGTTGTTGATAGGTAATGGGTGGGCTACAGGTCGGGACTGAATAGAGAAATTGTTTGAGGGTAAGCATGGAAGCCATTACAAAGTTTGTTTGGCAAGGAATAAGGAGAAAATAACAGCTAGTTTAAGTTACTAATGTCGTTCTCTTAAAATGGGTGTCGATAAAGGTTGACGAGTGATTGTAATTTTTCAGATAGGAGTTTTGGCTTAAAACTCCCATAAATTTAGAACCTGGGTCAAGTTTTAGAGTGATATTTTTAGAGGGTTCTGTCACTTCCTCCTTGAGAATTATGGTAAAAGGATAACGCCGAAATACGGCGGCTTTTCCTTGTCTTAAAAGCAATCTCGCCTGTCCAGGATGGACAGGTTTTAACGGACTTTTAGTTGTGTCTAGAACAAATACAAAGTTTGGCATTTTTAATCTCCCGTTAGGGGTAATGTTTGCCTCGTTCAGTTATCTAATCTTGTTTGGCCTAATTCACTTCGTTAACCCGTTTAGCAATGTTTAAAATTAGACGACAGTTGCTCTAGGCTGGCACGTACCAAGAGGTGTCATGAATTAGATAACGTTTACCTGAAAATCAGGTGAACTGGTCACATCATGGGCTTTAAATCAAGCCCCCGTTATATTGCCTGAGCAATTAACGGCGGGTTTGTGACTAAACTCGTTGAAGCCTCTGGTTATGATCTCAAGACAAAGATTATGTCTCTCCCCATTTTAATCAATATGTTCTGACTTTTATCTCACAAAGCTTAAACCCTTACAATTAATTACAATTCTGCTCAAAAGTTTCTCTACTATTTTCTACTTAATTCCATGTAGGCGGCTCTAAGGGGTAGGAAGAATTAAAATAAATGGGACTGACATTCTAATAAACGAACCCTATGATGGGAGTAGAGGGTAACCATCTATTGGAGAAACCTTCTAAGCAGGTGTGAGTTAAGGAGATAACCTAACCATGAACAACAAACTAAGTCTCAAACGTAAACTAGCAACCATCATAGTGATTTCCCTTCTGGTGTTTTTCGGTGTGGAAACCGTGGCCGTCGCTACGTCTAACCCTTTTTCTGATAGTTCTACTACTTATGGTAAAGACTGTCCTGGGGACGACAAGGATGAATGCTAAATGTGATTGTTACCGGTAAACTCTCACCACGACACACCTAAAACTTAGATAAAGTCAGGAATAATCCTGGCTTTTCTCCAAATCTTTAAGGGGTTCATTGTTGTTCTTTAAAGTTCTGTTTTAAGGTTTCGACTAACTCCACCTCATTAGGTCGCATTTTAGCCCATTCTTCTCGATCGCTACGAATTTTAGCTAAATGTTGCTCAATATTTTCTGAAGTTATTAAGACACCGAAATCTTCAGGAACTTGCTCAACATTGTGGGATAAAATACGATTCAGTACGAAATCACCGATATTGGGGGTATAGTGAGAGTTATCAACCTCACGGGGTGACAAGCCCGTTAAAACCCTGATTGAAAGAGGGTTTCAGCCGTGGCGATCACTCTATAAATTGTCAAAAACTAGAGGGCTTATTGAGAATAAACAATAATGATAATCATTCTTGCCGTGTGTGTGGGGGGGGAGGAGGGTTACACCGTCCTCCCCCCCACAGGGTTGATGCTCAAAATCAACCCCTTGGGCAATATTAGTTTTTATTAAATAGGGTTTGCTGAAAAAGTTTCTCCAAAATTTATACCACTTTTGACCAAGAATTTTCTGACAAATCAATAAGTTTTAGTACATAAAAATTGTTTAAAGTATAATCAAAATTAATGAAAGGCGGTTTGATGAGTTCTCCTGTTCTATTATTAGTAAATAAGGACAAAAAAAGCGACAAAAACTGCCTCAGAAGTTTAGAAAGATTGACAACTAAAAATGTAATAGCAATAGATGTAATGGAGGTTTCAGGGAGTTTTGTCATCACGAGATTTAGGCTAAATCTTCGTTTAGCTTGTCCAAACTTTCCCTCAATAGCATTACGGAAGCATTCATCGGAGTGGGCTTGTTTCTTTTCTTCTTCACTGACATTTTTCGGAGGTCTTCCTAACTTCGGACCACTGATTCTTATCCCTCTTTCCTTACACCAATTTCTGTTTTCCCTAGTTCGATAAATTTTATCTACATGGACGGATTCGGGATAATAGCCAAACGTTTCTTTATACTTTTCTACTTGTTCTTTTAAATGACAAGATTCATTGAAGTTTTTCCAACTTATTTTGTCTAGAAACACATAGTTATCTACACAGCTTACTGAGAGTTTAGCTCCAAACTCTATTGGTTTTCCTGCTTTTCCCCTCACTATTGGACGAATATGCCGTTGAGTTAAACTTACAATTCTTTGAGGAACACTCTGGGTCTTATTCTCCCACATTGACTGTTGTTGTTCATAAACTTTTTTGATAGTCTCTAGACAATTTTTCTGTCTTTTACTCAGATTTTCCAGGGAAGCCCCAGCTTGAATTAAGTCTTCTATATTTCCTAAATTTTTCTTAAGGTATTTTAACTGTTTCCCGATAGCTTTTCTTCTTTCTTGATAAGATACTTTTCGTTTTTTAGCTACTTTTAAGTATTCCTTTCTAGCAATTTTTCTAGAAGTTCTCGGCTTTTTTCTCAATTTTACTCTTAATGGTTTATAAAGATTATCTATTATTCTTTCTGTCTCAATTCTGGCTTGATTTAATATGCCTAAATCCGTTGGGTATTTGATGTCTGCTGGCGCACAAGTCGCATCTAAAATTAGTTTACCTTTATTTTTTATTTTTTCTCCTTTTTCTTGGAGACAATCCTTTTTTTTTACTTCTTTATCACTCTTGTCTATTTCTCTTTTTACTATTTTTTTATTGATTTTGTTTATCAATTCTCCATCAATTCTTTTCCTAAAATGAACTAGCATTGAAGATTCCAGTGGTGGCTCTTGTTGATAACAATTTAAACCTATAAAGTATTGTAGATAGGGATTTTCTCTAATCTGTTCTATAGTTTCTCTATCACTTGTTCCTAATTTTTCCTTAATAATTAATGTCCCTAATGCCATTCTAAATAGTTTGGCTGGCGCACCTTTTTCTGCTGAAAAAAGTTTAGCATATTCTTCCTCAAAATCATCCCAAGGTATCAACTCTGCCATGATTACCCAACGATTATTGGGGGACAATTTGCCCTCGAAAGGTAATTCAAATTTTTCTGGGGGCGGTAAAGGTTGCTCCTCTTTTCGATACATTTGTTCTTGACCAACAACTGGGAGGTGTTTCTACCAATTATAGCGGTTTGTAGCCGACAAAGCTGATCTTTTTTGCGATCGCGAATATGGGTGTAACCTTTTAAAGAATAGGGTTTTGCTTTTATTCAGCAAACCCTAAATAATAAAAATTGGTTTATTTTGGATAGTTACATCTAAAATAAATCATCTTCCACTGGTTATTTTATGTTAAGATAAAATAGGGGAATTAAGCCGTCTTATCTATTATGGACATGGCTTGTAACCCTTTTTTATAATTGTTGAGTTTCTGGGGATTATTGCTCATCATAATTGAAATAAAATCAGAGCAAAATTCCCAAGCGTGAATCCAAAGAGAGCCATAAAGTCCTATCCAAAAATTACTATGTCTTCGGTCACGTCTTGATTTTTCAGTTAGACGAGCAATATATTTTCCTTGATTGGTTTGTCGAAATGTTTTGCCTTTTAAAGAAGTAGCAGTGTAAGCGATCGCTATTAATAAAATCAAGGAATTTAGTCGTTTATTATTGGCTTTACTTCCCTCCCAATTATAACCCCCTGTCTTACAATCCTTGAACATAGCTTCAATACCTGCCCTGGCTCGATAGACTTTCAAGACCTCTGATAAACTGTCTAAGTTGGTAAGAATAAACCAAGGCTCTTTTTCCTGTTTGCCCTTGTATTTTCTTTTCCAATATGCTCCCACATTAAAGTTTCCAAACCCTTTATTTTTAGTGACTGAAACCCCAGTTAAAAACATCTTCATCCCAGGTTTCATTCCTAACTGCGAAAAAGTTTGATAATCTTCATCATCTTTTTTCTGGTTTGTACCTTGTTTCTGACGAAAAGCGAAGAATAACTTTTGTTTTTTACTTTTTTGTTTCAACCAATAAGCTAATTTAACACTGTGGAATTCTCGGTCTCCAAGAATGACTAACTCATAGTTTTTTAGAAGACAAAGAACAGGTTGAATTAATGCCTGTTGTTCAGATAATCTGCTGGCTCCTCTTTTCCCTAAAAGTGTCCAATAGATGGGTAAAGCCAGCTTTTTCCAGATAACAGCAACCATGAAAACATTTTTATCTTTCCATTGGGTTCGGTCAATTGTTATAATCAGACGAGAGCCAGTCTTAAATTCTTTACAAATAATAGCTTTAATCACAGGAAACCAGAATCTGGGAATGGCTAAAGCTGACAAAACTAGGAATCTCTGGATATGTTTACGACGACTTTGATAAAGGATTGGTAAAGGAAAACAAGCTGCTAACCTTTCTATTCTAACCTGTTTATGTACTGTCAGCAACCACAGTAAAATTCTAAAAGCCTCGAACTGTGTTTGTGTTAAATGTTTGGTAAAATGAGATTCATAAACTGCTAAAAAGCTCATGATTTAAGTTATAAAACGATTAAGGACAATCTGATTATTATTAGCATAAAATCGGATTGTTTTCTCTCTTTTAGGAGTTGACGCTCGCGCATCAAAACAGTTTGGGGGGGCAGGGCAATCGCATTTAATTTTTGAAAAGCTGACTGCATAAGAGGTTTCGCGATCATCGTTCATTTGTACTGAAACTCTAAAATCTTTACTGGATCACGCATCTCAGATTTTAATGCGATTGCCCTGTTTGGGGGGGGAAGACTTGGCAAATGCCAAGTCTTCCCCCCCCATTTGGAAATGATTATCATTATCGTTCATTCTCAATAAGCTCTCTGGTTGCCGACAATTGTTTAGGGTCGGGTAACAGAGAAAAACCGCTCTGGACTTACTTTTCAACCTACTTGTCACCCCGTGAGGTTATCAACATAATTACTCATAATCGGTTGAATGGGTTCGCTTGTTACGGAATTATAGCCGGAAAAATCCCAAACTGGGGTTATGGCTACCATTTTTCGTTTCCATTCCTCAAAACTATCCCATCTATCTGTGACTCGTAGAGCTTCCCATTGGGTTGCATGGGAAGGAGAAATAAAGACAATTAATTCGATGTTATTTTGGCGACAAAATTCGACAATTTTCTTAAAATCATTGAACCGGTCTTCAGATAATTTATATTGGGTATGATACCCGAAATACTGTTCAATAATATTACTAAATCTCCACTCTGTTTTCCCATTATTGGGTTCTCGATGGGAAAAAAACCCATTATCTCCACGGACCAAGTCTTGAGGTTTTTTAGGAAGATTCCAATTTTCCTTAATAGTATTTTTACTAGCAATTAAAGCATCTTGAGAAAAGAGGGTATTGAGTAAATCAGTTAAAATGATATGTTTATTATATCAATAGTTTTATACAATCGATCTTGATTAGATTTCTCTGGTTTAGTTAGGTTTGATTCCCATAGCTTATTATGTCGAAAAATGTCATAAGTATCTATTAAAAAATTAGCTAAACTGATTCCAGAGATGCTTAAAACAATGGTTCCTAAAAACAGGTAATTAAAAGAACTATATTTTTGCCTAATTTTAATAGCTTTTGATTGATTTTTTTGGGAAGTAATTCCTAAATTAAATTTAAGCATAATCTTGTATATTATTAAAATTGAAAATAAAGAAATTCAGAAACACGGTTTAAGGACAATAAATAATAGGTAGCCAGCAAACCTAATATAAATGCCCAGAAAGGGTTAAAGTCTATTTTCTCAGCAATCTCTTGAGTATTAGGTAATTTTAAGGCTCCTATCATCAAGACAAATAAAACCAGAAAACTTAATAATTTACTATCATAAAAACTAGGTAAATAAGTAAACTTATTCCAGGAGTTAACTTGTAAGCCAAAAGTAGTCAAAAACCCTAACTTGCCTCTCACTTCTCCAGGGATAACAATGCCTTTCATGCCTATCATAGCTTGAATCATTTCCATTGCATCAGATAAACTTTGAGCGCGAAACATCACCCAGCCAAAAATAACAGCTAAAAAAGTTATTGTCCAAGCTAACCATTTAGGCAGAGAAATATTCAATTTCCGCCAACCATGATTAATGGACAAATACAAACCCTGTAACCCTCCCCAGATAACAAAAGTCCAGCCGGCACCGTGCCATAAACCTCCTAATAACATAGTTATAATTAGGTTAGCATATCGTCTAATTTCACCGCGACGACTTCCTCCCAAGGGAATATATAGATAGTCTCTTAAAAAGTTAGATAATGTAATATGCAAACGTCGCCAAAACTCACTAATAGATGTGGCTTTATAAGGAGAGTTAAAGTTAATAGGTAGAACAATATTAAACATATAACCTAGGCCAATGGCCATATCGGAATAACCAGAAAAATCGAAGTATAGTTGTAGAGTATAACTAATAGCCCCTACCCAAGAATCTATAAATGTTAAAGAACTAGTATTATTAAATGTAGTAGCTACCCAGGGAGATAATATATCAGCAATTATGAGCTTTTTAGATAGTCCAATAGTGAAAAATATCAATCCTAATGATAAATTTTTAGAAGAGAAAATCTTATTTTAAAAAGAGCGCAGTTGGGGAATTAATTCATCGTGACGAAGAATGGGACCGGCAATCAATTGGGGAAAGAAAAGAATAAATAAACCATAAGTAGGTAGATTATATTTTTCTTTTTTTAACTCTCCTCTATAAGCATCAACTAAATAAGCGATTTGAGTAAAGGTATAAAAGGAAATACCCAAAGGAAGAATTAAGTTATCTAATTGATAATTAGTGTAAAATAAAGAATTGATAAAATTAAGAAAAAAGTTAGCATACTTATAGTAAACAATAACGCTTAAGTTTAAAATTGTTCCTAAAATTAATGAAATTTTAGCCCGTCTGCTAGATTTTTTTGAGCGAGAAATTTCTGCTCCGATACTGTAGTTAATTACTACAGATAAAATGATCAAAAAAATGTATTCAATAGTTTTTCCCTGCCCCGCCGGAGAAAATATATTCCAATAAGAATAGAAAAACAAGGAACTAACTAATAACCAAATCATTACCCCTTGGGTTAAACGTAACTTACTTAACCCCCAAAAACCTAATAAGGTCAAAGGTAAAAACCCTAAAATGAAAATTGTAGAATTAAATAACATCTCAATAAACTTATTTTAAAGTTACTATCAATTGACTAACAACCTTATCACAAAAATTCCCCGCTTATGTTTTAACTTAAATCCAATTATGTTAAACCTATCCCCTGCGTCGTCGAACTATAGGAGGTTTTCCTCTCTTTGAGGAACGATAACGGGAATGTCCCCCTACCTCTTCACTAACTTGTTGAAAGATATCACGACGTAAATAAGGATACTCTCCTACCCATAAATTATGTTGAGGAAAATACACATCGGTAATCTTATCAATACGGCTTAATTCAGGGGTTTTGGACAAAATTAACATTTCTGCTATTTGTCCAGGCTTAATGACCCGATAAAGGCGGTTTATAGGGGCTGCTGTGATGGCAGTGAATCCCTCTTCATCTCCCACTTCTACATTGATCCGTCGTTCTCGGTTTTCAATGACCACTAACTCCCCCCATTTATTCACCGTCTGTTCTTCTCCTACTAATTCTTCGGTGATAAACACATCCAAAACCTGTCCTTGCCAAAACCCACAATAAGGATAGCGACGGTATTTACCATTACGAATGCTGGCCCATAGTACAGGACCCCATAGCCAATATAACCCGGCAATGATATCAAAGATCAGTTTAATAGTTTCTCCCCCAGAGCCGGCTAATTTTCCCAATAACCAAGTCACCACCAAAGCGATCAAGGAAATAAATAAACGTTGCAATAAATCTCGCCATTTACCCCAATAAAAAGAATATTGGCTTCCTGTGGCAATGGGGGGAATAATTTGTTCTAATGCGTCACGGGTTAAAGGGACTAGCATTTTTTATCAACTGGGACTACAGATATTAATATTGTAGGGGGCAACGGCCGTTGACCCCTACGGAGTAGTCAGGAAATTGATATTTGACTGCCTAATAATAGCCAAAATACGAAAATTAATATTAAACTCATCATTCCGATTAAATGCTCCAATTGTTCAGCTACACGAGGCAGTTTAATTACCATTCGTTCCACAATGAAAATATAAGTCAACCACGCCAAAAAGATTGTAGCTAAAGGCTTAATAATATTGGTGAGAGTATAGGCTTGATAGTACACACCATTGGCGATAAATAAGCCACTCAATAATAAAGCAATAGCCGGCCAAAATCCTCTTTTTATTTTACGTCCCCCTTCTTTTGTGTGGGGTAAAAAAATAAACTTAGCAAAAGCTGTTGCCGTACCTAACGCAGCTACATTCATAACAAGAACTTGCCAAGGTAATAAATTTTTCATGGTCAATACTTTAGCCCCAAACCCCGATAATAAGGGAAATCCTGAAATTGAAAAACTAGCTATAACTAAGGGTATCCAAATAGCAGTGTTCATGGGTTTATTTTTCAATTCTCGAAGGTTAAGACTTGGTAAAGCTCCAGCCATCAAAAATAAAGAAGATTTAACCAAACCGTGAGTCAAAGCATAAAATCCCCCTACTTCTGGGGCTGCTAAAATAAAGCCTAATTGGGAAACAGTGGAAAAGGCTAACATCCGTTTTGCGTCTTGTTCAAAAATAGCATAAATAACCCCTAATAATGCCGTTCCTACACCAAAAATACGCACGATGGGATCAACTTCAGGAACCATTAATGTACAACGAACTAAAGGATAAATAGCTGCTTTAACCACCACTCCTGATAACATAGCAGAAACAGGGGTTTCTGACTCAGAATGGGTCAAAGGTAACCATAAACCTACTATGAAAATACCTCCTTTGGCTAACAGTCCCAAAAAAATTAGGGCTACTGCTTAGAGAGGCGCACCTTTTAATCCTTCAAAGCTAAAGGAATGGTGAGCCTGATATACTAAAACTGTCCCCACTAGATAAAATAACATAGCAGTATTACTGACAAAAAGATAACGCAGAGCTACCCAAATTGAGCGATCGCTTCTCGGATAGGCAATGAGTAAAAATGCAGCAATACTAATCACCTCTAGAGCAACATATAGACTGATAAAATCAGCGAAAATAAAAGCGGCATTAACACTTCCATGTAAGATGATTACTTGGGTATAAAAAAAGCTAGTTTTATCACTGTACCAGCAATAAAGAATAACCCCTAAAGTTACTAAAGCATTGGTTAAAATAAAAAAAACCGCTTAAGTTATCAATTAATAAAATTACTCCGAAATTATCTAATAAGTTGAAATCTAGAGCCGCAGATAAGCTCGATGTTTTTAAACCGTAAACTAGGGAAACAATAGCTACCCCTAAAGCAAGATAGCGACATATTGAGGGGAGCAAATAAATACTAAATCCAATAAATAATGGTAAAGCTATCCAAATAATCGTTAAAGCATTCATTATATGCACAATGGATAATGGACAATGGACAATGGATAGTTAATAATTAACAATTAACAATTAACACCTCGACTACCCTTGGTGTTGAAAATACAAAAAATGTCCTGATTAATTTTTGTACTACCATAGTATGGATCCTAGCATAGTCTCAACTCAATGCTAAATAGAATACCATTCATTTATATCAATGGAAGATAAAACATTAACTTATACCTTGATTTTTCCCACACTCCCCGTCACCCCGTCACCCCGTCACCCCGTCACCCCGTCACCCCGTCACCCCGTCACCGGAGTCTCCCTATTTCATCAACTTTTCAAGCTATTGCTGTTATTCCTGTGGATAACGTCTCCATGAATCAGTCATTCTGTGCAAACTGCAATGGTTTCCTTCTCCTAAGATAAGATGATCTATTAAGGGAATGTGGAGCAGTTGCATTCCTTTGAGTAATTGTTCCGTTAAGTCTAAGTCTTCTTGAGAGGGTTCAACGTTGCCAGAAGGATGATTATGAGCCACAATTAAGGCGTTTGCTCCTTGTTTGAGGGTTTCTCGGAAGATTTCTGTTGCATCAACTAGGCTTTCTGTAGCGGTGCCAATATTGATAACTTTCGTCCCTAATAGTCGATATTTACTATCCAAAAATACAGCCGCAAAATGTTCTCGTCTTTCCCACATTAAGTCATGACTCAAGGCGGCCACCGCAGCTTCAGGACTATCTATGACCACTCTTTCCAGGGGTCGCACCTGAAAAGTCCTTTTTCCTAACTCCACGGCAGCAATGATGGTTGTGGCCTTAGCAGGTCCAATACCATCAATGACCATCAGTTCGTTAGGACTAATATCCCGTAAAACATCCAGGGGATCACGACGATGTTTACCTAATTCTTGTAGAATATGATGACCTAAACCTACTGCTGAGAGTTTGCCTTTTCCTTGCCCTGTTCCTATCAAAATGGCTAACAGTTCAGCAGTTGCCAAATTCTTCGCACCAACAGCAATCAAACGTTCACGAGGTCGTTCGCTACAGGGAATGTCAGCAATTCTTAGATTATAGGTCATATTGAGTTAAAAACGAGCAATACACTTATCCTGATATTGTCCCGTTTTAACCTATCTTTAACAAAATGTCTGTGATCTGATCCTTAAGCGTAACATTCACACGGTTATTTGAGGAATTAACTTTCCTTCTAAGTTAGTTCAATAATGGACAATGGATCATGGATAATGGATAATTACCTCTACTGAAGAATAAATAAGTATACATACGGAAGATTTATATTTTTTGCTACCATCTTCAAAACTTTAAACACTTGGGAACTTTTTAGGGGGTATCCAAATTTATCGCTAAATAAAAGGCTTGAGGGCTGAGATTTATATCCATTGAGGTATACAGTTAAATAGGGTCTTAATCTAGGAATAATTTGTACTTGTTTTCTATTTTTTGCGTTTGAGTCCTTAATAATAACTGTTTCATGGGTAATATCTTCCTTGTGTAAAGATAAAATATCCTCAATTCTCGAAGCGGTAAAGTAAGCGATCGCAACAATGGTTCTGTATTTAAGGGGCAGTTGATCCAGAAATTCTTCCAATAGGGAGACTTCTGCATCCCAGGGTTGAGGTGACAGAATAGTATTCAACATGATAAAACCATAGGGGTCTCAGAAAATATGAAATTATTATTAATATATTTATATTTTAACAAAGATTGGCATCACAATGAGAGATTGTCTAGAAAATGATAAAACTTATTGTTGAGAAAAATGGTTACTTAATGCGATCCATTGATTAATATCCAGTTTTTCTGCACGAACTTGTTCATTAAGGTCTATTTCTCTTAAAAATTTTCCCAGGCGATCGCTATCAATCAAACTTTTTAGATTATTGCGTAACATTTTACGACGGTTAGAAAATCCCAGGTTAATTAAGGTTTCTAAACGTTTAGGATCAACTGCAGAATTAGCTAAAACACGAGGACGAAAAGTGATCACAGCAGAGTCAACTTTTGGGGGAGGAGAAAATGCTTTACGGGGAACATCACAAATATAATTACAGTCTGCTAAATATTGCATTTTGACTGATAATGCACCATAAGTTTTATTACCAGGATAAGCTACTATTCTTTGAGCAACTTCTTTTTGAATCAATAAAACAATCAGATCATAAAATGGAGTTTTAGGGGAAGAAATACGACCTAATAACTTTTCTAAAATGGGACTAGTAATATTATAAGGAATATTGGCAACTACTTTGTTAATGGGTAAAAACTTAGGAAAATCTTGAGCTTCTGTGGTAATATCGAGCTTAAGAATATCCCCTTGTAGAAGTAAGAAGTTATCATAATTACCAAAACTTTTAACTAATTTTTTACAAAGATCCCAATCTAATTCTACTGCAAGAACAGAATCTACTAAGGGTAAGAGACGACGGGTTAAAATACCTGTTCCTGGGCCTATTTCTAAGAGGCGATCGCTGTTTTTTAGGTTCGCAGCTTGTATAATCTGTTCTAGTGCCGTTTCACTGCGTAACCAATGCTGAGCAAACCGTTTACGGGGTTGGGGCATAATTGATACTATATTAAGATACTTTTTTTATGACATCACCTAATGCTGAGAAACTCCATTTTACCACAAAATTAGCCTATGGTGCTGGTGATTTTGGACCGGCGATCACTGCTAATATTTTGGTTTTTTATTTGTTATTTTTCTTTACTAATGTGGCCGGTTTACCCCCTGGTTTAGCTGGCAGTATTTTAATGATTGGTAAAATTTCTGATGCTATTAATGACCCTATTATTGGGGTATTAAGTGATAAAACTCGTTCTCGTTGGGGTCGTCGTCTACCTTGGATTTTGGGAGGAATTATTCCTTTTGCTTTCTGTTATGTTTTACAGTGGTTTATTCCCCAATTTAGTGATGATTTAAACGTCAATCAATGGGGATTATTTGTTTATTATGTTGTGATTGGTATCTTGTTTAATATTGCCTACACCACAGTTAATTTACCTTATACAGCATTAACACCAGAATTAACCCAAGATTATAACGAAAGAACCAGTTTAAATAGTTTTCGGTTTTCTTTTTCTATTGGAGGCAGTATTTTATCATTAATTCTTTATATATTAGCTTCCATTGCTTATCCTGATAATCCTCAACTTAGATTTCTAATTTTAGGTTTTAGTTGTTCTTTTTTAGGAATTATTGCCCTTCTTTGGTGTAGTTTAAGAATTCAAGAAAAAGGCAAAAATCCTATTCTAAATTTAACCCAAAAGAAACAATTAGGAATGGTCTTAACTGGGATCGGTATTTTAGGCATTGTTTATGTGATTTTGAGAATAATTCCAGGTACATCAAGTCTGGTGGGAGGAAATAGTCAAGTTGATTATATTAGCTTTTTTGCGTTATTATCTAGTTTATTGTTGCTAGGATTTGGCTGTAGTTTATTATTGGCAAAAATAGAAGATCATTTAGTTATTCAAGAAGTTAAACAGAACAGAAAAGATAATCAAATAGAAAGTAATCTTTCTTTTTCACAACAATTAAAAATTGTCTTTAATAATCGTCCCTTTTTATTTGTTATTGGTATTTATTTATGTTCCTGGTTAGCAGTGCAATTAACCGCATCAATTTTAGTTTATTTCGTTGTTAGTTATATGAACTTGAGGGAAGATCAATCCGGTTTAGTTGCCTTAGCTGTACAGGGAACTGCGTTAGTTATGTTATTTTTTTGGCAAGTAATGTGTAAAAAATTTGATAAAAAAGTTGTCTATTTTATGGGTACAGGAGTGTGGATTATTGCACAAATTGGACTCTTTTTATTACAACCAGGACAAGTTTTTTTTATGTTTATTTTAGCCATTATGGCAGGGTTTGGGGTATCCGTTGCTTATCTAATTCCTTGGTCAATGGTTCCCGATGTTATCGAATTAGATGAATTAGAAACTGGACAAAGAAGAGAAGGAGTTTTTTATGCCTTCATGGTACTCTTACAAAAGTTTGGCTTAGCCTTAGGATTATTCTTAGTTGGTGTTGTCTTAGAAGCAGCAGGATTTGTAGAACAAATTCCCGGTCAACCCTTACCCACTCAACCAGAAACAGCCTTATTTGCCATTAGAATCGCTGTGGCTCCTTTGCCAGCTATTATTTTAATTATGGGCTTAGTTTTAGCTTATTTTTATCCTATTACCCGTGAATTTCATGCCGAAATTCGTTTAAAATTAAAAGAAAGAGAGCAACAACAGGACAATTATTAACGAAGTCAGAAGTCAGAAGTCAGAAGTTCCTCACTACGTTCCGGCACTATCGTACAGAAGTTGTTTTTGAAACAGAGATTTATGCTCCGCTTCAAAAACTATGCGCCTTAAAAGGCGGGGTTTTAGACCCAACTATTTTCGATAATTAATAATCAATAGTTAATAATTATTGTCTAAAGAGTCCCTTTAAAGATCCCTTGAGGACGAATTAAAAGAATAAGAATCATGATTAATAAAGCCACCCCTAACTTATAATCAGTTCCCAACCAAGGGACACTTAATTCTTGAGCAACCCCGATCACTAAACCACCAGCGATCGCACCATAAGGGTTGCCAATACCCCCTAAAATAACAGAGGCAAACATCGGTAGAATGAGAAACCACCCCATATTTGGTCGTATGGTACTGGTAATTAAGCCTAACATCACACCCCCAAGGGTAGTTAGAATAGCAGTGATGATCCAAGTCCAGAGAACAACTTGCTCCACATTGATCCCTGAAACCCTAGCTAAATCGATATTATCAGCCACCGCTCGCATCGCTTTACCGATTTTTGTTCTTTGTAAGACTAAATGTAGAATAACGATGGCCACCACAGCTAAAGCGATGGCCCAAATGCGATCGGTAGCTAATCTCAAACCAAAAATTTCTTGAGCCGGAATAATAGGAACATCATAACGTTGATTATTAGCCCCCCAAATCATTAAAATTCCGTTGCGAAGAAACAGGGCCAAACCAATAGAAATAATAATCAGGGTGGTGGAAGTTGCCCGACGATTACGCATCGGTTTCCATAGTAGATATTCTGAGACTAACATAGCGAATATGGTTCCCCCTGCTCCTAAAATGGCCGAAAGAACTAAATTTAACCCTTGACTATTGAGTAACCAAGTTAGATAAGCTCCCAGAGTCATAAAGTCCCCGTGAGCAAAGTTAGAAAGCCGTAAAATGCCACAGGTGAGGGTTAATCCCACAGCAGCTAAAGCGATCACACTGCCAATGGCCAAACCGTTAAATAAGTTTTGTGCTGTCTCTAAAATAATTTGTGGTATTTCCATGCCCCAAAATTTTTCCTATTCTACCTGTCTCAATGACGATACACCATCCTGGAAAATTTTGGTCATTAAAGCAGAAAAGTTTTAAACTACAATCCATATAAGTTAACTTTGTGGTAGGATAGATTGCTTAGTAGGGTTACATTCCTATGGGAGAAGGCTATGGTTCCAGTCTTGGTTATAAGGTTGCCTATTGGTAAAATATAACCCAGTATGGAAAATACTAAAGGTGTGAGGAAAGCTGTGTCAGTCAACAAAACCCATCCGAAAAACCACTCTCGACAGAAGTATTCTGTGAAAAAAAAGCCAAAAGGTCTAAATTGGTTGTTTATTAGTGTGGGACTCACAGCCGTGTCCCTAGCATCGGCAGCAGCAGGAGCTTTTCTGGCGGTGTCACTATCGGCTACCCCTCTACAGCAAAGTTCCTTAACCCCCGAAGAAGAAGAGGTTTTTAGTCAAAATGAGGCAATTTCCTATAAAAGCTTACAACTTCCTGAGTTGAGTCGTCCTGTTAATGTTTTGGTTTTAGGAACTAAAGTCTTAACCTCAGAAATAGATGAAAAACCGAAGGAAGACTTAGGTTATCACGCCCTGGTTAATTCTTTTAAAGGGTTGTCCGATACCATGGTCTTAGTTAGGTTTGATCCCCTGAGCAAGAAACTTCGTGTTTTATCCATTCCTAGAGATACCCAAGCAAGCATCAGGTACGAACTCAGAAAAATTAACGAAGCGAATTATTATGGTGGCCCAGCTTTAGCGGCCGAAAGCGTCAGCAAATTGTTGGGTGGGGTTGAGATTGATCGTTATGTACGGGTTAATATTCAAGGGGTAGAAAAGTTTATTGATGCTTTGGGTGGCGTTGATATGTATGTCCCCAAAGATATGAAATATACGGATCACAGTCAACATCTTTATATTGATCTCAAGGAAGGTGAGCAACATCTAGACGGGGAAAAAGCAGTTGCCTTTTTAAGATTTCGCTACGATCGCTATGGTGATATTGGACGGGTACAACGACAACAGATGTTTATGAGGGCTTTGGTAGAACAAGCTCTAAAACCACAAACCTTACTGAGAATACCTGAAGTTTTATCCATTGTCAGTGCTTATATCGATACCAATTTAACCGTTGAGGAATTACTTGCTTTATCAGGGTTCGCCTCTCAAACAAAACGCTCCAATGTTCAGATGTTAATGCTTCCTGGGCGTTTTAGTGGTGATGGAAAGGAGGAGGTAAGTTATTGGTTGCCTAACCGTTATCAAATCACAACTATGGTAGCGGAACACTTTGATCATGGTGAAATCAATGTTGACACTCGATCTAGCAACCCCAGTCGCCTGAGAATTGCTATTCAAGATAGCACAGAAGACCCCGAAGCAGTGAGGCGTATGGTCAATCATTTAATGAAAGCTGGGTATCGTCGCATCTTTGTTGGTGATCCATGGAATCAAACCCTGGACACAACTAGAATATTGGCACAAAATGGTGATGATCTAGGGGCCGCCACCTTACGGGCTGATTTAGGGATGGGTGAAGTATTAGTGGAAAGTACAGGGAATTTAGGCTCTGACATTACCATCGTTTTAGGTGAAGATTGGCAAAATTATTTGCCTGATTCCTCAATCAAATTTCAGGAATCTTCGATTAAATCTATCCCTTAAATTGATGTTTCTTCTTCCTTCTAGGGAGGAGATTCTTTGTTTCACTTTGTGATGTATGTGAACTAGAATTATTTATTATCAATTTTGGCTAGAATTTGCGTGGCTTCTGCACATAAAGCTTCATGACAATGACCATTACTAGCGATTAAACAACCCCATTGACGCACATCCCCTCGGTTATAAATTAAGGGATCACCGTTTTCATGGGTAAATTGTCCCCCTGCTTCGGTTAAAATTAATTCCGGTGCAGCGAAGTCCCAATCTTTGGCCGCAGATTTACCGGACAAAGAGATATAAATATCAGAGGTTTTTTCTAATAAAGTTGAAATTTTTCCCCCGACACTACCCATATAAATGCGATCTTTTAAGGGTAAAGCCTCAATTAAAGCTTGAAAGCGATCGTCTCTATGGGTACGACTAACGACTAAATATAAGTCTTCAAGTTGATTTCGTTCCGATACTTTGATCGGGGTAATTGTCCCATCGGGCGTTTCCACAAAAGTACCGTTGCCTTTACTGGCATAATAGATTTTTTGAGCTTCGGGAATGGCAACTACAGACACCATGGGACGACCTTGATAAGCTAAGGCGATATGTAAAGCATATTCACCAGTTTTATCAATAAAATCCCGAGTCCCATCCAGAGGATCAATGATCCAAACCCACTCTTTATTAATAGGTTCTGTTCCTTCATGGGTTTCTTCACTCAAATAACCAAAGGTATCTTCAGGGAAAACAGCTTGTAATTTCTCTAAAATGTAACGGTTAGCAGCAAGATCAGCCGCAGTGACGGGACCATCTTTTTTATCTTCATTAACATTTAAATCCCCTTCTCCGCGATAATATTCGCTGAGAATTTTTGCTGCACCCCAACCCACTGAACGGGTGATGGCTTCGATTTCTTCTAATTTTTGGATTTCTGTCATGTTTGTGCTAGTCCCTTTATTGGCCTATTTCCCTAATTTTATCCTGATCTCGTCTTGATTAAAATGGTATTTTAGATAATTATTAAAAAATATGAAAATTATCTCAATCGTCTATTTTCTTGGATTTATGACTGATTTTTGCTTCTTAAAAGCACAACATTTTATTTTTAGGGTATTGACTAATAAACATTAAAATGGTAATACCTGCGCTAAGGGTTAGAACGATGGTTAAAGAAAAGTCAGCAAAAATTTAAAATTTCAAAGACATGAAATATAGACCATTTTAAGTTAGGATCTAGAGCGTGGGAATTATCACGAAGGTTTTCCCCTGGAAACCTCTGCAAAGATCGTAACGTTTCCAAATTCTTTGTTGCAGATTAGGTATCTCTTTAAACATTATGCTCAACAGAATCGCTCATCAAATTAAACAGTTTTTCCCTGCACCAGAAGTGAGTGCGCACTGTGATGGCCCTTGTGGTGTCTATGATCCCGCTTCTTCTCGTGTTTATGCCGAAGCTGTGTTATCTATGACCAAGAAAATCGCAGACTTAGAAGCTAAAGTCCCTTCTCCTGATGACAAAGCTGCTACTGTTGCTTATCACAATACCTTATCTCGTTATATTGCTGTTAAGGAAGAGCAAGCACAGAAAACCAAGGAGGAGTTACTAATTCTCTGGACTGACTACTTTAAGCCTGTACACTTGGAAGCATACCCCGATCTCCATGATATGTTCTGGAAAGCGGCTAAACTTTGCTCTTCTTGTAAAGTAGAAGTTAACCTAGCTCATGCTAACCAATTACTCATGGAAGTTGAAAAAATTCACAATATATTCTGGGAAAGTAAAGGAAGAAAAGTAGAATGGGTTAAAGCTAGTTAAATTGTTTAATTAAAGGTGGTAGGAAGCAATTTGCTCTCAACAAATAACTATAAGGAATTATTGCTTTGGTTGTTGAGATTACGTCAACGGTTTTGTGTCACAGGGAATTCTATGTTTCCTTTACTTAAGGCAGGAGATGATATCCTTGTTGACACAAAAGCCTACCATCATTCTTTCCCAGAAATTGGGGATTTAGTTATTGCTTGGCATCCCCAAAAAGAAAATTTAAGAATCATTAAACGGGTGGTAAAAGTTGACGAGAAGGGTAATTGTTTTTTGATGGGAGAAAATAGTTTAGAAAGCAGTGATAGTCGTTCTTTTGGGTTGATAAGTTCACAACAAATAATTGGCAAAGTAACCAGTAAGTTTCCTTGATTTTGGTTTATTTTTTCGGAAACCAATCTTCATCTAATAATTGTTCTAAGGTGTAGGGACATTCTTCGGGCAAAGTCTCTAACCCTGATTTGACTGAGACATATTTACGGGCTTTTTTATAAATGATTGAGAGATTTTCATGGAGATAGTTGTGAAAATTTTTGGTCATGCGTCGTTAAGCTGATCCCGAAAATTAAGAATTTCTCGCTGCCAATGTCGATGATTTTTTTCATATAGCAATCAGTTATCAGTTGTGAGAATTAAGTGAATTCTGATCCCCCCTAACCCCCCTTTGTAAGGGGGGAACTCCAAGTTCTCATGAATCATTCCTGATTGCTATATTTAGATTGTTGATAATTTCTTTGATTAAATTAATTGTTTGTTCAGTATCTACTGCCATAAAGGTTAAATTAGGAGAAAGATTATAAAATAATTGTTGACTTTTTTTATCTTCACTTAATAAAATAACAGGTTTTTTATTCTTTAATGCTAAAGCTATTTCTGAGACGGTTCCTAAACCCATTCCACAGGCAATTATAACATTAGATGACAAAACATTAATATTATTTCTAGCGTTTCCCATATCAGTAAGAATGGCAATATCGACGGCATCAGAAACATTTTTAGTATTATTTGATGGTAAAATGCCGATAGTTAATCCTCCTGCTTTTTTTGCCCCTTTATTCGCTGCATCCATCACCCCAACATTACGCCCTCCTGTTAATAATATCCACTCTTCTTGTGCAATTAATTTTCCTAATTCATAGGCGTTGTTAATATCTGTTTCTGTTGCTAAGTCTCCTGGACCCATAACTCCAATAATTGTTTTTCTCATCAGTTTAATATCTCCTATTAATTAAGTAAGTAGGCCGATGCACTGCCCACCTTCAACAGCTATTACTATTCTAAGTTAGTAATAGTATTATTTCTGTGCATTTCAACAGAAATAAACTCGTTTTGAGCATCTAATGTTACATTAAAATCAGTAATGCTGTGATCTTGAATAGCTACAAATGTCATGACGATAACTAATACAGCGACGAAGGTTATAATTAGCGTTTGATAGTTTTTCATGGTTGTTACCAGTAGTTAGTTTACGTCTTTTCTCTATTATGAGTGCTTTTTTAATTATTTTGGGATAGTTAAAGTATAAATATAGGTATATTTTAGTAGAGATAAAGTATAAAATTAATTAGGTATAATCAAAGTGTACTTGAAGTGTAATCTAAGTTTATTCAAAGTTTATTCATGATTAATATTAGTAGATTATAGTATAAGATTTATGATGATTTTTAACACTAAGAAAAACTGAGTAGGGTGGGCACTGCCCACCTTCAACAGCTATTACTATTCTAAGTTAGTAATAGTATCATTTCTGTGCATTTCAACAGAAATAAACTCGTTTTGAGCATCTAATGTTAGATTAAAATCAGTAATGCTGTGATCTTGAATCGCTACAAATGTCATGACGATAACTAATACAGCGACGAAGGTTATAATTAGCGTTTGATAGTTTTTCATGGTTGTTACCAGTAGTTAGTTTACGTCTTTTCTCTATTATGAGTGCTTTTTTAATTATTTTGGGATAGTTAAAGTATAAATATAGGTATATTTTAGTAGAGATAAAGTATAAATTTAATTAGGTATAATCAAAGTGTAGGTGAAGTGTAATCTAAGTTTATTCAAAGTGTATTAATGATTAACATCAGTATATTATAGTATAATAATTTTGATGAGTTTAAAAAATAATTTTTATGAGTTGGCAAGATTTTCTTAAACAAAAAGCAACAAAACAAGGTTTAAGTATAGAATTATAAAATACTTTATTAACGGCACTTCCTGATGAAAATAAAAATCCTCAAAATCAAAATAATATCGCCAATAACCTTAATATTGGAGTTGATACAGTTAAAGCAAGACTGAAAGAAATTTATACTAATTTTGCATCTATTTATCCTGAATTATCTAATAGTAAAGGTGCTGGTAAGTTAAAAACATTACATAACTGTCTAAGACAAAGTTATTTTCAGTTAAATAAAACATCTGATTTCATTGAACAAGATATTAGTTATCCTAAAGCATTTCGTTCTCTTATTGAATCTAGAATTAAGCGGTTTGTAGGTCGAGAATTTGTTTTTGATGCTTTTAGTAAGTTTGTGGAAGAGAATGATCAGGGGTATTTTACAGTAATAGGTAAACCTGGAATGGGAAAGAGTGCGATCGCTTGTAAATATGTGTCTGATAATCAGGTTCCTTGTTATTTTAATATCAGTTCTAATGCTAATAATACTCCTCCACAGTTTTTGAGTAGTTTACGGGAACAACTAATTAGACGTTATGCTTTAAGCAATGCAGAAGATATCGATTTAATGACCTTATTAGAAGAGGTTAGAGATAGATTGAATGATGAGCAACCTTTGATTATTTTAGTAGATGCTTTGGATGAGGTAAGACAGGAACAAGGACCAGAAAATATTTTATATTTACCGAAAAATTTGCCTAATAATGTTTATTTTTTCTTGACGAGACGACCTTATTCTAATGATACTGAAAAACGTTTATTTACAGAGATTGATACCCCTCAATTTGAGTTAGATTTACGCAAGGAAACCAAACATAATCAAGAGGATATTAGAAAGTGTTTATATTATTTTTTAAAAGATGATCTTGTTTATAAGGATAAGTTACAAGTTTGGTTAGCAGAAAATGATTATCAAGGGGATAATTTTATTAATATTGTGCAAAGTAAGGTGATTGATAATTTTATGTATTTGGTGTGTTTAATGGATGCACTCATGAAGGATGAATATAAGAATTTTGACTTAAATAAATTACCCCTAAACTAGAGGATTATTATATTTTACATTGGCAGCGTATGGGAATGACTGATGTAGACAATAGGTTTAAGGTGTTGGTTATTTATACGATTAAGGAAATTCAAACCCCCATACCTAAAGAAGCGATCGCAGAAATTTTAGGGACAGATATGGATGCAGTGGGAACAGTATTAAATAGTTGGTATCAGTATTTTAAAATTGAGAAGATAGAGGAAGAAGTTTGTTATGATTTTTATCATCTAAGTTTCAGAAGTTATATTGAATCACGGCAAGAGTTAGAACAAGATAAACCTATGTTTAAAGAGGTAAACGAAAGAATTTTTCAATACTTAAATATGAACAATGGATAATGGATAATGGACAATGGACAATGGATAATTGATAATTGAAAATACTGATAACTGATAACTGGTCACTGGTCACCGGTAACTGATAACTGATCACTGATAAAACTGATAACATGAACTCCTTTCGTCAACGCGCTTATTTAACCAGTTATGCTTATAATGCTGCCAAATCTAATCATTTGACTGAGTATTATCAGACGTTAACGGATTTTCAGTATTTACAAAATAAGCTGAATTTTTCGGGGTTGGGGGTGCAACCTTTAATTGAGGATTATGATTATATTGAGTATTTGCAAGCAACACCAGAACAAGTTAAAACCTTACAATTAATTCAAGATACCATCCGTTTATCTGCTCATATTTTACAGGTTGATTCACAACAGTTACCGAGTCAGTTATGGGGACGACTGTTACGGTTTACTGGGTTGTGTTCTCAGTTTATGGTTAAATCATACCCCGACATCGAAACCTTATTAAAACAAGCAGAAAACATCCCCACCTATCCCCGTTTACTTCCCTATATTCCCACTTTAACCCCTCCTGACACTCCTTTAATTCGTACCCTCATCGGTCATATTTCTTTGGTTAACTCAGTGGTAGTAACACCGGATGGAAACAAGATTATTTCTGGGAGTTGGGATATTGGACTTTGGATAAAAAACAATTGTTAGCGTAAATTTTACGCTAAACATATCTCCAGAGCTAAAATAGAGGATTAAGGTGATTTTAAACACTCTCTTTCCATCTTTTTAGGGGATTTTAAATATTAAATAGCTTCATTCAGTTTCGGTTCCAATATAGATATCTAAGTAGCTTTCCGTTAGAGATTGAATGACTCGTTCTAATTCATCAATGAGATTTCTTCTAGTGAGTTTTTCTACAGCATCAATATGAGCAGAACTTCCGGCTCGTCCTAAATATTTATATTTGGTTTTTTTCTCATTATTAGTGGCCATAGGAAAAATTGATTCAGCAGCCTGTAGTTTATAATACCAGTAGATTGTTCCCTTTCCATTAACCTGATAACGAATAATATGACAATTAGCTGGTGCTACTTCCCCTTCCCGTTCAATTTTCTTTATTTTCTGTTTAAGAGAGCGAATTAGACTCTTAATTTGTTTGGCTCTCAGGTGGACATCTTGACTGGTCTTAAGTTCGGAATGTGATGACATTAGCCTTAACTGTAACAAACAACCTCTTTTGATGTTAGCTTATATATTCCGCTAATTTATAAGGTAATAAATTTTAAAAATGACCAAAAATGAAACGGCTACGTCTGTCGAGGAATTCCTGGTGTGGAGGTCTAACCTCTTCCAAGGACTAAAAGCTAGAAAAGAAACTACTATAGCCCAGATTCCGCACTTCAAAAAGTAGCATTAAATACTACAAACCTGGGATTAATGATTAAGTATAATTGCTTAAGCTCTTGAAGACAAAAAAGTGGGATAATTGTTTAAGTTGTTTCCTCTGTAAAAAAAGAGCGAAAAATGTCTTATTTAGAAGAAATACAAGTTAAAAATTTAGACCATTTAGGGATAGTAGCTGGTTTAATTGATGAAATAGGAATAGTCAAAATAATTAATAATAAATTAGGAATAGATGTTAGAGAAAAAATCTCAGCAGGTACAGTAGTTAAGTCTATTTTAATCAATGGACTAGGATTTGTTTCAAGACCTCTATATTTATTCAGTCAGTTTTTTCAAGATAAAGCCATTGAGAAATTGTTAGGAGAAAGAATTAAACCTGATTACCTTAATGATGATAAAATTGGGAGAGTAATGGATGAATTATATAAATATGGACTAAATGATATTTTTATTGAAGTAGTTTTAGAAGTAATTAAAAAATTTGAAATAGACCTTAAATACTCCCATTTAGATTCCACATCATTTCATTTAGATGGAGAATATAAAAGGGAAGAAGATAAAGAGAAACAGGAAGAAGAAAAATTATTAAAGAAAGACCAATTTTTACTAAGAAAGGATATTCTCGGTAATTGCTCACCGCAATAAAGAATCTGTCTTGACAACATAAAGGTAAAATCGGGGATTTTTATGTATAGTGGGGGTTATGACCACAAATGCTACCATTGATTCAAAGCTAGTTAGAGCTATCGCCGATGAACAGTTGGCGAACAATGTCTTCATGATTGAGTGGCTAGTCAAGGCACAACAACAGTTATCTCTTCAACAAAGACTGATTGACCAGCAACAACAACAAATCTCTACACAACAGCAAGAAATTGAAAAATTGAAAGAAGAGAGAGATAAGCTAAAAAACCGTAACTCAAAAAACAGTTCAGTCCCCCCATCATCAGACCAACTAAAAAAGCCTTCTGACAAAAAGAAACGCAAAAAAGGATTTAAACGCGGACCAAAATATGACCACCCAGGGAAGACCCGTAATGGTTTTGGTCAGCCCGATAAGATAGTCCCTTTAGAACTAGAAAACTGTCCTGTTTGTGGGGGTTCAGTGGAACGAGATGAAGTAGTTCCCGAAAAAGTCCAGCAAGTGGCTGAAGTAGTAGACCAACCCATAGAAATCAGGGAATATCGTCGCGGATTCTATAAATGTCCTAGTTGTGGATGGTCAGATTACAGTCCTGTTCCATTGGGAGTTAAAGAAGGATTCAGTTATGGGGTGCGATTAAGTAGCATCGTGGGCTGGCTTGGCTATGGGGGTAATCTTACATGGCGTAAACAGGAACATTTTATAGAGTATGTCTTTGGCATTCCCATTTCTCAAGGGAGCCTTGCCAAAATGCACAAATGGTTTCAAGAAAGTTTAGAACCCTTGACCCAACAGTGGTTAAAGTACATCCAGCAGCCAGGAATCCGATGTGTTGACGAAACCAGTTATTGCATCGATGGCATCAAGTATTGGGTTTGGGTAGCCACATCAAATGAGGTCTGTGTGTTGATGTTGGCTCCCACTAGAAGCTCCGCAGAAGTCGAGAAATTGTTAGGAGCAGATTTTAAGGGCATCCTCACCAGTGACTGCTATAGTGCCTACTTTAGACAAAGTGCGATGGCCAAACAGAAATGTCTGGCACATTTAGAACGAGAGTTAGAGTCCCTTAAAACCAGTCGTTTTCAAGCGAATCGAGAATTTGCTGCCGATGTACAGCAAGTTTTAGCAACCGCCCGTATCCATTATCGTCATTATCATGCTCGAAATTTAACCCTTGAAGACTTAGGCTCCAAAAGAACAGAAGTCGAGAACTCACTGCAAAAGATTTTTAAAGCAACTCCCAAAAAAGGATGGCCTTATGATGCACAAAGATTGATTAACCGTCTCAAACGTCATTGGGAAGAGTGGTTCACCTTTCTAACTTATCCTGAAGTCAAACCAGATAATAATGATGCTGAGAGAGCTTTACGTCCCATTGTCATTCACCGCAAAGTAAGTGGGGGAGCAAGAAGCGACTGGGGTGCAGAGTTAGTCACCCAAATGTTCAGTTTTTTAGAGACCATGAGATTACAGGGGCAAAATGCCATTGTCCAATTATGCGAATTATTTTCATTAGCTGGTCGGAGTCCCCCAGGATTAGAGATGTAAAAGGCTCCGGAGCCGATGGGGGATAGATTTTTCTTGATCGCCCTATCTCTCTGTACAAAAATAAACAGGGTTAGCGGATAATCTCCGCTAACAAAAAACTATCTTACTATTCTTTTTTTTTTCTCATATTGTTGTTTTTATTTGAGGTTTTTAAAGGACTTGATTCTGGGAATGTTAGTCATTAAAATAGCCGTAACAAATTAGCTTAAATTTTACGCTAAATCACAGGGCTTATATTTTTGTTGACTCAACTGATGTTGTTTGTAGTGCTTTTCAATAAGACTTTTTTGTTGCGGTGAGCAGTTACTATTCTCGGGATCATAGACCAGACTTAAAACAATGTGTCTTGGATTTAATAACAAGCCAAGATGGAGATATTCCATTATTTGTGAGAGTAGGAGATGGAAATGAATCTGATAAAGCTGTATTTGGAAAAGTTTTAGTAGAATTCAAAAAGCAAATAAAGTTTGATAGTATCATGGTTTGTGATAGTGCTTTATATGGTCAAGAAAATCTCCAACTAATCCAACATTTAAAATGGATAACGAGAGTTCCAATGACCATAAAAAAAGCAAAAGAATTAGTGCAAAATATAGAGGTGGAAGAAGTAAAAGATGAAGATAAAGAAAAAAGAAGTGACCTAAATTTAGAAAGTTATACCTGGAAAGAAGAAATTGTTACTTATGGTGGAATCAAGCAAACTTGGTTAATAGTCTTGAGTGAAAAAAGACAGAAAAGTGATTTGGAAAAACTAGAAAAACAACTTTCCCAAGAAGAGAAGAAATCCCAAAAATTTCTTAAAGAAATACAATCTGAAGAATTTGAACATCCTCAAGCTGCTCGATATAAATTAAAAGCTATTAATAAAAAATTGAGATTGTTGGAAATAAAAGAAGTTGAACTGATTGAAACTTACTCGAAAAAAAAGGAAAAGATTTATAAAATGATTAGTCTGATCATCAAAAAAGATGAAGAGATAAGTAGAAAGACTAAAGAAGCAGGAAAATTTATTTTAGCAACTAACTTAGTAGAGGAAAATAAATTAGAAGCTAGTGAAATTCTGATAACTTATAAAAACCAGCAATCTACGGAAAGAGGATTTCGATTTTTGAAAGATCCCTTATTTTTTACTGATAGTTTCTTCGTTGAAAAACCAGAAAGAATAGAAACAATGTTATTTTTAATGTCTTTGTGTTTGTTGATTTATAACTTGGGGCAAAGAGAATTAAGAAATTGTTTAAAAAGAGTCAAAAAAGGAATAAATAATCAAGTAAGGAAAGTAACATTGCGTCCGACTTTGAGGTGGATATTTCAATGTTTTCAAGGTATTCATTATGTGATTTTAAACGGAGTTAAACAAATTGTCAATTTAACAGAAGAAAGGCGTTTTATATTGAGTTTATTACCTGCATCTTGTCAAAGATATTATCTATAAATTGAATTGGATAAAGCAAAAATAATAAAAGAATAAGAGTCTAATGATATCAAATGAGAAGAGGAAACTCTCCTTCGTTTGTGCTGAGTCTTGCTAAGTTTTCAATGAGTATAAATCTTCTTAATTTGATTATTTTTCCTAAAAATTTAATGAAAAGAGAAATATTCTTGCCCAGGTATGATTTTCGGACTTTTTAAAACTATGTATTTTTTTATACTACATTTTGAAGTGCGGAATCTGGGTTATAGAATTACTCGATGCCCTCTCCAGTAACCAACAAGCTCACTCAGTCGTTGAATTGTCTCTCAATCCTTTATTTAGAAGAGATTACAACAGTTTATATAGAGGAATTCAATAGTTTTTACCCACTCAAACTGACCCTAATTATGAACAGAGAATTGAGACTTTATTTTCAGCGGTATCGAGAACAATTCCTCCCACTTCAAAACATTATAACTTATTTGGTATTGACACAACTCCCTGTCCACGACCGTTTGCCGAAACGTTAGCGGATAAAACCTTTATTCATTACCCCAATCCAATTAAGGGAAATAAACCCATTAATATTGGACATTGTTATTCCGTTGTCTGCGCTTTACCTGACCAAATAGACACAGAAAAAGTCCCTTGGGCTGTCCCCTTATCAGGAGAGCGAGTCCCCTCTAAACATAAAGGAGTAAATAAAGGCAATCAACAACTAAAAAAAATCTGGCAAAGTTCTTTATTTTCTGATAAATTATCTGTCTTAGTGGCTGATAGTGACTACAGCCAAAAGGATTTTATTGGGGAACAAGTTAAGCATGAAGACCTAGTTACTATTACAAGAGTTAGAAGTGACCGAGTTTTTATCGTCAATTTATTCGGGACCCAAATCAAGCCAAAACTTCGGGACATCCCCGTTGGTATGGGGATAAATTTGACCTTAAAGATGACCAAACTTGGACTGAACCTGATGAAGTTCATCATGTTCCCTTTACAACGAAAAAAGGTCGTCAATTAACAGTGACTATTTCGGGATGGAAACAGATGTTAATGAGAGGAACTAAAAACTATAAAATGAACAATCACCCCTTTACTTTACTCCAGATTGTTGTCAGAGATCAAGAAAGAAATAGTATTTGGAAACCTATGTGGCTTATTGTTATTGGTTCTCGGCGCGATGAGTTAAGTTTAGTTGATTGTTATCAGTGTTATCGACAACGTTATGACATGGAACATCTTTTTCGATTTGGTAAACAAAGATTATTGATGACATCTTATTTAACTCCCGATGTACATCATGAAGAAAATTGGTTTAAACTAACACTTCTTTCTTCTGTAAATTTGTGGGCTGCCAGAAAATTAGCTGTGGTTTTACCCCGTGATTGGGAACAGTATTTGAAGACTAATAAATCCATCAAAATCACCCCTAGTCTAGTTCAAAGAGACTTTTCAAGAATAATTACGACCTTGGGGACTTTCGCCAAATTTCCCAAACGTCGAGGTTTTTCTTCCGGACGTATTAAAGGTTACAAAAAAGCCCCACGAACTCGTCATGATGTTATCAAGAAAGGGAGCAAAAAATCAACTGAAAACTTAAAAGCTCCTTAGTTTTCCTCAGAATCTATAGATTAGCCCTATTTGTCAGCCAATTTTATTGACTGATACAGAGCCGATATTTTGGGATTTTAGTTCAGCGTAAAATATACGCTAACAAACTTTTTTTGTCCAAAGTCCAATGAATAAGAACATACTCTTTTAAACTGGGACAAGTTTGATAATCACTGAATTTTTGACCTCTATCAAATGCTTCTGTTGATTTCGATAATACCTCTATTATCAAAAGAGGATAAAGAATAAAATCATCTGTATTATTAATCTCCCTTTCATCACAAACAACTGCAATATCTGGATAATAATAACAATTTGCTTCTTCCAATCTAACCTTAATATCTGAATTTAAAACAAGACAAGGACTATTTTCTAAATGATTACCGAGAATCATAGTCAAATTACTTGCTAAAACAATATGAGACTTTTTTGCCCCTACCATTGCATAAACTTGTCCCTTTCGGTATTCATGTTTGATAGGACTAACTCTTTCTCCCTCTAAATATGTTTCTGGAGATATATAAAAAAATTGATTATTTGTTATCATAATTGATGTATTAGTTTCTACCCCTGCATAAGTCCCCATCTGAGTTAATTATACTCTATATTTATTATGTCTATGTCGAGACAAGAGCAATTAAAGATCCTTGGATAATTGTAGGGTGTATTAGCGTAGCGTAATACACCAAAAAACCTAATATTACTGCGTTACGGCCTAAAAAAATGGTAGCTTATTCCAATTACAAACAACTCCAGTAAACCTAATACAGACTAATGGATTGTTTTTACTAAAATGGTGGGTTACGACGGATTATTATCTTCTTATTATTACCTAAATTATAGCCGTCTAACCCACCCTACATTCTGAAAGATTCTTTTTTCTCCGAACTCCGAACTCCGAACTCCGAACTCCGAACTCCGAACTCCGAACTCCGAACTCCGAACTCCGAACTCATTTCTCTTCAATTTTCCCCTCTGCATCATGCACAATACTCCTTAAATTATCCAGGGTATTACTATCAACATCTTGCCATAAACCTCTTTGATTTGCTTCTAATAATCTTTCCGCCATATCTCGCAACGCCCAAGGATTTTTTTCTTGAATAAATTGTTGCACCGTTTCATCAAATAAATAAGCTTCTGCTACTCCTTGATACATAAAATCCTCCACACAGTTTGCTGTTGCATCATAAGCAAATAAATAATCAACCGTTGCTGACATCTCAAACGCCCCTTTATAACCATGTCTCATCACCCCTTTAATCCATTTTGGGTTAATTACCCTGGAACGATATACCCTAGCAATCTCTTCTTTTAATCGTCTAACCTTGGGATGAGCAGCAATAGCATTATCTCCAAAATAAGTCTCAGGATTTTTACCCGTTAACGCTCTCACAGCGACGGTTAAACCACCTTGAAACTGATAATAGTCATCGGAATCTAAAAGATCATGTTCTCGATTATCTTGGTTATGTAAGACAATTTGTAACTGTTTTAAACGTCTCTCAAATACTTCAGGAACTCCACGACCAACTCCATTTTGATCATAAGCGTAACAACTCCAATTAATGTAAGCATTTGCCAAATCTTGCTCATTTTGCCAATTTTGTGCCTCAATTAATCCCTGTAAACCAGCACCATAAGCACCAGGTTTTGAGCCAAAAATTCGATAACCAGATTTCAATTTTGCTTGTTCTTCCGTTAACCCCTGTTGCTGCCAAAATGCCTTTTCTTCCTCCACCTTTGCTGCTAAGGGATTAATACTTTTTGATTCTTCCAAGCTTGACACATCTTTGATAACTTTGTACAATAACTGTAGTAAGTTAGGGAAACTATCTCTAAAAAATCCCGATACCCGTACCGTTACATCCACACGGGGTCGCCCTAACACCGATGGTTTAAGTATTTCATAATCTACCACCCGACGAGATAACCCATCCCAGATCGGCTGTACTCCTAATAAAGCCAATACCTGGGCAATATCATCACCTCCGGTGCGCATAGTAGAAGTCCCCCAGATGGAAATAGCGAGGGTTTGGGGGTATTCTCCGTTATCTTGAGTATAACGCTCAATGAGGGTTTCTGCTGCTTTTCTACCCACATCCCAAGCGGTTTGGGTGGGTATAGCGCGGATATCCACAGAATAAAAGTTGCGTCCGGTGGGTAGAACTTCTGGCCTACCTCTGGTGGGTGCGCCAGATGCACCGCTAGGGACATATTTTCCGTTTAAACCTCTCAATAAGTTAGTGATTTCTTGGGGGGTTTCATAGAGGTTTGGCAGTAAAAAAGTTTTGCTCCAGTTTAGTTCTTTTTGGGTACAAGGTAAATGATTAAACTGTTCAATGTTATCACTATTAATAAGGTTTTCTACTAGGGTTTGAGCGTAAGTTTCTAAGACTTCAATAACATCCCCAATAATACGACACTGTTTTAAATTAAAACAAATTTCTTCAGGTATTATTTTAGATGAGTTTGCATAAGAGAATGATTCCTCTAAGTTAGCAGTTAAGGGATTAACATCTAAGTTAAAATCTGTTGCTAGTGCTGTAATTAAACCCATTCTATCTAAACTAGGATAACGAGTAATAGAGATAACTAAATCTCTTAACTGTGTATCTTTGGGACAACTTCCTAGAATATGTAAACCGTCCCTTATTTGTGCTTCTTTTAGTTCACATAAATAACCGTCAGCAATAGTTAGAAATTGAGACAAACTATCATTATTTATGCTATTTATTCCTAAGTCTTGATTGAGATTGGTTTCTGTAACTAAACTGGTGATGCGATCGCCGATTATTTTTAGTCGTTTGGGGTCTAAAGTTTGTGCTTCGTAATATTCATCTATCAATGTTTCTAACTGTTCTAAATTACCGTATAATTCTGCACGGGTTAAAGGAGGTGTTAAATGGTCTAAAATCACCGCATGGGAACGACGTTTTGCCTGGGAACCTTCCCCTGGATCATTAACAATAAAAGGATAAAAATTAGGAATAGTTGCTAAGGTTATTTCTGGATAACAAGTTGATGACAAAGCCAAACTTTTACCTGGTAGCCATTCTAAGTTACCATGTTTACCAACATGGATAATAGCTGCTGCCTGAAAATGATGTTTTAACCAATAATAATAAGCTAGATAATGGGGGGTGGGTTCTAAGTCTGGTGCATGGTAATTTAAACTAGGGTCAAAATCATAACCTCTAGAGGGTTGAATACCAATAAAAATATTACCTAATTGAATACCAGAAATAGGATAAGAGGTAACATTATTAACTTCAGGAATATCACCCCAACGCTGTGTAATCTCTTGTTGAGTTTCTAGGGGTAAGGTTTGAAAATATTGTTCATATTCTGAACAAGAAATAGATTGATTAACGGGACGTAACTCTTTACTTTCGGGATCATTGGTGATACCTTGGGTTAATCTTTGTATTAGTTCATTTCCTGTTCTTGGTATATCTTTAATACTGTAACCTTCCTCTTGTAATGCTTGTAAAATATTGATACAACTTGCAGGAGTATCTAAACCAACACCATTAGCTATTCTGCCATCTTTATTAGGATAATTAGCTAAAATCAGAGCAATTTTTCTTTCTTTAACTGGAGTATGATTAAGCTTAATAAAATTAGCAGCTAACTCGCTAACAAAATTAAGTCTATCTTCTACAGATTCATAAACAATGACATCGGTTTCTAACTGCTCATTCCAGGTTTTTACTGACTTAAAAGAAACAGCACGAGTGATTATTTTACCGTCAACTTCCGGTAAAGCAATATTCATGGCTACATCTCTAGGATTTAATCCTTGAAAGCTATCCAACCACTGTTCTTTTGTGCCACTACTAAAGATAACTTGTAAGATAGGGATATCTAATATTTGCCATAAATGACTACAAGAATTATCATCTATTTTACCCAAAGAGAAACTGGTTGTATTCAAGATTAACGGGATAGGATGATCCGATAGAGACTGACAATAATCAATCAATTTATTTTGAACATCCAGATCCCGTAAAGAAGAGATAAAAAGAGGAATAGGATTAATTTGTTTCTCAAATAAACTTTTACATAAAGCATCAATAGGTTGTAAATTTCCGGCTAAATAATGGGAACGATAAAAGAGAATAACAATATTAGCAAAATCAGTCTTATTTTCGAGATTGTTCTTATATACACCAAAATCAGGAACAATAGTCGGTTCAACAGGATTATAATTAGTTTGCCAACAAAGATCCGAAATAAATTTTAAACCATTTAACCAATTTTCTTGACCACCTTGAGTTAAATAACGCCATAATTTATGACTGTGTGAAAAAGTAACAGTAGAATGACTCATTAACGTTTCATCTAAATTGTCATCCCCAGGTAAAATAAAGAGTGTAACCTCATTTAACTCAGCAACTTCTTTGATAACTTCCAACCCGTAAGGCCAATAAGATCGACCCCCCAATAATCGTAAAATAATAACTTTAGACTGGGATAAAACTTCTTCAGCATAAGTATCAATACTTAATTGCTGTTGTAATTGGAGAATATTTGTAGCACGTATTGCAGGAAAATGATCCGGCAAAAAAGGCAAACAAGTAGCTAAACTTTGAATATCTGTATCTGCTGAGCTTAAAAAGATGATTGGGGCCGAGTTTTGTTCGATAAAGATAACTCCCTCTTGCTCAGCACTCCAACCTCCAGGTGTAGCAGCTATACGGTGCATTACAACTCCTTAACATTTAAAGAAAATCAATTTTCAGGATAGGATAGGAAAACGGAGAGATTCTATTCAAGGATTATGTCTCTTTTCCTCTAGCCTTGTCCAATGTGATGAATCCTGTTTCAAAGTCTATTTTACGTCGAACTTTACCTATAAGTATATTCGAGAAACTTTGTTCTCTTTGGCGAGAGCTAATGGAGATAGAAGGTTCTTCGGCAATATTACTCAATGATTCCATAATATACCCAGAAATAACAGATATTTCTGAAATTTTAGGGGCAAAAAAATTCTATCTGCTGCTATCTTCCCAATTATGTGCCTTATTGCAAGGTACACTTAACGATTCTTCCCTATCTTATCAGGTTATTATTACTTGCGATCCCCAAGCGATCGCAGAGTTTACCCACAAGTTAGAGCAGCACCTCGATAATAGCTCTCCTTGGCGTAAGCGATTGATTCCCTACATAGAACCCCATTTACCCCAATCAAACCCCCTAGAAACCCATTTTAACAGCCGTCTGTGGAATATTTTAGTACCTGAGTTCTCGGAAACTTCAGACGTGATGTACGAGGGACTGAGAACTTGTGAACCAGTAGAAGAAGCATTGCGTCAACAAGTTGCTCAAGAAAGGTTATTAAATCAATTAATTGGTCAAATTCATCAAAGTTTAGAATTATCAGTTATTTTAGAAACAGCCGTCAGGGAATTACGCAGTTTTTTAGAGGTTGATCGTCTATTTATCTATAAATTTAGAGAAAAATATCTCTCAACATCTGAGTCAGAGAAAATACAAAATCTAGGTGGTTTAGTAACCTACGAATCAAGGGTTTCTCAAAGTATTCCTTCTTTATTAAATGTTGTCGCCGAAGACGTTTGTTTTGCTACTATACCCGAATATCAACATAAATATCGTCAAGGGGAAATTGTTGCTATTGAAGATGTAGAAAGACAATATTCAGCATCCTTATGTTTAAGTCAATTTTTAGAAAAATATTGGATACTCTCAAAATTAATTGCTCCTATTATAGTCGAGGGTGAATTATGGGGACTATTAATTGCTCATCAATGTTTCAAAAAAAGACAATGGTTAGAGAGTGAAAAAGCCTTTTTAGGACAGATAGGAGAACATTTAGCTGTTGCTATTTATCAAGCACAATTATATGCTCAAGTACAAGAACAAAAAAATACTTTTGAACAGCGAGTGATTGAAAGCACCCAAGCACTGCGAGATACCTTAATTGCTTCCCAAGCAGCAAATCATTCTAAAAGCGAATTTTTGGGTAATATGAGTCATGAACTACGCACTCCTTTAACTTGTATTATTGGTTTATCTGGAACCCTATTACATTGGTCACAGGAAGGCTTAAACTTGCCCGTAGATAAACAAAGGAAATATCTAGATACCATTCAAAATAGTGGCAAGCATTTGCTAGATATGATCAATGAAATTCTAGAATATTCTAACTTACAATCCGGTAAGTATGTATTATCTGTTCGATATTTTTCCTTGACAAAAGTAGCTAAAAATGTTATGCAAAGAGTCAGTGATGAATCAGAACATCGTCGCATTAATTTGGAACTAGATTTACAAATAGAACCCCAGAAAGATAGCTTTTCTGCTGACCCGGAAAGGGTACAACAAATACTTTATCATCTACTCAATAATGCTTTAAAATTCACATCAAAAAATGGAAAAGTTACCTTAAGAGTTTGGTTAGAAAAAAATCAACTTTGCCTGGAAGTAGAAGACACGGGAATTGGTATAGAAGAAGAAAAAATACCCTTATTATTTGAGTCATTTCAACAACTAGAAAACTCTCGTAGACGAGTTTATGGTGGCACAGGATTAGGGTTAGCATTAACTAAACAATTAGTAGAACTTCATGGAGGAACTATTGAAGTAGAATCTATCATTAATAAGGGTTCTACTTTTACTGTCAGAATTCCTAGTCAACCCCAAAATAAAGCAAAATTAGTCAGTCAATCAGAAAAAAATCAAGCTTTATTTACAAAAAATAAGACCATAGTTCTAGTAGAAAGCAATGAAGAGATTGCTACCTTAATTGGGGAATTATTAACAGCAGCAAATTATCATTTTATTTGGTTAATGGATGGAACAAAAGTTATTAAAAAGATTGAACTACTTGAACCATCAGCAGTTATCTTAGATAAAGAACTATTGAAGATTATTGAAATTAACGATTCCTTGAAACAATACCCAGAAACTAAAGACACAAAAGTTTTAATATTAAGAAATGAAATTACTTCAAAGGAATGGACAGAAATTTCTAAAATGGGCATAGATGACTATTTAATTAAACCCATTCAACCGAATCTTTTATTAAAGCGAGTTAATGCTTTAATTTTTAACAATAATGAATCGTAAATTAAGTAAACAGTTATCAGTTATCAGTTACCAGTTATCAGTTATCAGTTATCAGTTATCAGTTACCAGTTATCAGTTAAAGAGTTAAATTTTGTCTTATGCTCATTCCAGAATCTAGTTTAATTGTCTCTTGTCAAGCACCAGTTGATTCTCCATTATTTGAGCCAAAAATGATTGCTGCTATGGCTAAAGCTTCTATTAATCAAGGGGCAAAAGGAATCAGAATTAATACCCCCGATCATGTTAAAGAAGTGAGAAAAGAATTACCCAATACTCCTATTATTGGACTGTGGAAACAAGATTATTCAGGGTATGATATTTATATAACACCCTGTTATCAAGATGCAGTGGCGATCGCAGAAGCAGGGGCAGATATTATTGCCATCGATGGCACTCTAAGACAACGTCCCGGAGGAGAAAAATTAGCCGATTTAATTGACAATATTCACCAAAAATTAGGAAAATTAGTAATGGCTGATGTTGATACCATAGAAAGTGCTATAGCCTCAGCGAAAGCAGGGGCTGATTTTGTGGGAACTACCCTTTATGGGTATACCAAAGAAACAGAAAACTTTAACCCTCCAGGATTTTCCCTATTAGAAGAAATGAGTCAAAAATTAAAGGTTCCTATTATTGCAGAAGGGGGAATATCTACCCCAGAAAATGCCAAAAAAGCCCTAGAATATGGTGCTTATTCCGTTGTGGTAGGAACCGCAATTACAGGAATTGATTTAAAAGTAAAAGCTTTTCAAGCAATGTTTAAATAAGCAAAAGATTATGGATTCTAATCAATTACCACCCAGTTATCGACGGTTTCCCAAAGTTCCTGTAGATCGCCGTGCCTATGCTTTTTTACTCGACTTTGTAACAGTATTGTTTCTGAGTTCTTTTTTTAAAGGATTGGTTAAAGACCTAGTTTTCCTGGTGATTTGGTTAATTTTACGGGTAATTGTTGTAGAAAAAAATAAAGGTCAAAGTTTAGGAAGTTGGTCTTTTGATATTAAAGTTATTGATCTTAGATTTCTACGAGTTCCTGGGTTAAAAGAACTAACCAAACGAGAAGCCATTTTAGGATTTGCTGCTATGTTAGCAATGGTGGGATTAAACATTAATTTTAAGAATGGTCTATCCATGTTAATCTTTATCACTCCCCTAATTATTGATTGTGGGCTGGCTATCGGGGATGAAGAATATAATCAAGCCTTTCATGATAAAATTAGCAACACCATTGTTATTCAGACTAAGCGTGGGTTTTCCTTAGATTTGCGCCTCAAGAAACTCTGGAAAATTATCAAAGAAAAAATACAAAGTCGTCAAAAGCAACAACCAAGGTATCGGGATGATTATTACTACGACGATTACGACGACTACGATGATCAATATTGAATCAGTTACCAGTTAGCAGTTACCAATATACAAACTCCGAACCCCGAACTCCGGACTCCGAAAAAATATTATATTTTTTTCATAAAGTTTTGTAAACTAGAGTTTAACACATAGACATTGATAGAAACTCATGACAACCCTTACCCGCGTTGAACGCAGTCTTGTGATCGGCCATATTTTATCGATGGCCTTTGGTTTAGCAGGATTATTGTTAGTATTGCCCCATCCCGATTTTATTGCTAGTTTACCGCCCATCGGCAAAACTGCCTTTGCTTGGTCTATGGCTGGCGGTGGCGTAATGTATATGTTGTTAGGAATGTCGGCAGTTGCCGTCTATGCTTATCGTACCTTGGGGGTATGGCATTCGTTGGGCTTTATGTTACCGGCCTTAGCAATTTCCTTAACCAGTGAATTACTAGGAACCAGTACAGGGTTTCCCTTTGGTCACTATCGCTATTTAACAGGGTTAGGCTACAAAATTGCTGGCTTAGTTCCCTTTACCATCCCCTTATCTTGGTTTTATTTAGGATTTAGTGCTTATTTAATTGCCCGTGCAGGATTAAATAATAAAATTTCTCAGAATTGGCTGAAAATGGTTGCTTCAATCACTTTGGGTGCCATCTTCTTAACTGCTTGGGATTTTGTCTTAGATCCAGCCATGAGTCAAACAACCTTGCCCTTTTGGGTTTGGGAACAACCCGGGGCGTTTTTTGGAATGCCTTATCAAAACTTTGCTGGATGGTTCGGCACAGGTGCCGTATTTATGACCGTTGCTACCTTAATTTGGAAGGTTAAACCCTTTAATTTTCCTCAAAGCAACTTAGGAGTACCTTTAGCTATCTATGTCAGTAATTTTGCCTTTGCTATGATCATGAGTTTAGCGGCCGGCATCTATATCCCTGTTTTATTAGGGTTAATCGTCGGTTTACTTCCCGTGTTGGTGTTGTATCGTTTAGCTGATAGCCAAACAGATGCTAATATCTCCGAAAATCTCGTCAAGGTGTCATTCAATAATGGATAATTGACAAGGAATCATGGATCATGGAGTCTTCTATTTTGTTGAATGATACGGTTATCGCTGTTATTTCTCTGTCTGTGTTACTGTTTCAAGGAACAGCAACCCTTATTTTGTTGTCCCGTCTGCTCAAAGGGGCGATCCGTCGCCCACCCCTAAAACCTCAATCAGCCGACCCTGAAATGTTGGGTAAAGTGAGTGTGGTGGTTCCCACCCTCAACGAAGCAGAACGCATTACACCCTGTTTAGAGGGGTTAGGACAACAAACTTATGAAGTACGAGAAATTATTGTTGTTGACAGTAATTCTCAAGATGGAACTCAAGAACTGGTGAAAAACGCAGGACTAAGCGATCCTCGTTTTCGCCTGATCACCGATGATCCTTTACCTTCGGGATGGGTTGGCCGCCCTTGGGCTTTACATAATGGCTTTTTATATAGTTCTCCTCGTAGTGAGTGGGTATTGGGCATCGATGCCGATACCCAACCCCAACGGGGGTTAGTAGCTAGTTTAGTTAGGGCGGCGGAGGAAGAGGGTTATGACATGGTATCGTTGTCCCCTCAGTTTATCCTCAGAGATGCTGGGGAATGGTGGTTACAACCGGCTTTATTGATAACCTTATTGTATCGTTTTGATTCGGCTGGGGTGAGAAACCAAAAACCAGAGAGAGTGATGGCTAATGGTCAATGTTTTCTCTCCCGTCGTTCTGTTTTAGAAGCATTGGATGGTTATAGCTGCGCTTCTGGTTCTTTTTGTGATGACGTTACTCTAGCCCGTGAAGCTGCGAAACAGGGCTTTAAGGTGGGATTTTTGGATGGGAAGAACTTAATTCGGGTGAGAATGTACGAAGGTGTCCAAGAAACCTGGAAAGAATGGGGGCGATCGCTGGATCTTAAAGATGCTGCTTCCACTTCTCAAGTTTGGGGTGATTTCACTTTATTATTATTGACTCAAGCTTTACCTTTATTATTGTTAATTGTTTTAGCTAGTTTGTGGTTGGTTGGGGAGCATTTTCTCCTTTTACAACTGGCGATCGCCTTAAATATTCTCTTAGTTATTATTCGTTTTGCCTTATTATTTGCTGTTTTTCCTTCCTATTACAAAGATAAGTCTTTATTAGTTAGATCATTATTATTTTGGTTATCTCCTTTGGCCGATCCTCTAGCAGTGTTGAGAATCTTTTTATCCTCTTTACAAACCCCGAAACAATGGCGAGGAAGAAGTTATGGTAATGAGTGACAATTATCAACCTAGATTATTTGGGATTAATCAATCGAATCGAGACTTTACAAAAAAATCAAGTTGGGGTAAAAATCAATTTAATAGTTCTTTCCCAGCAGCATTAGCTTGTTATATGAGTTGTAAAAATTTACAACCAGTTTATTTAAAACTTAATCATGATTTAACAGTTAATCATGGCAAAATTGATGTATCTTCTTTATTTGGTTTACATTATGATAATTGCTTAGATATATTTATGTGGAGTAATTTAGCTTTTACTCGTTTATTTATAGATGCAGCAAAATCTGAATTAAATTCAGATAAAATAACTCGTCATAAAATGTGTGTTGTCTGGTTAGCAAAAATGTTGTATGACTTTGCTAATACCAGTAAAATTAATCATACAGCTACTATAGATGAGATATCTTTAAACACAAAAAATGATAAAGCGTTTGCCTTAAGTGGTTCTAAAACTCATCAATATATGAAATCACCAGAATTAACCAAACCAAGAATTAAACAAGAAGAAATTAATAATATAATTTTAGGAGGCGGAGAAAAATTATTGAGTCCAGAAAGAAGATTTGATGCAATTATTCTTAACACACCTAATCTATTCGATTGAAATAGATTTAAAATATATAGAGTATCTGAAAAAAAGAAAGCGTTTTTTTTGATTGGTGTTCATCAAGGAAAAGATAATGAACTTATTCCATACTTAGAAAAAAAATTATCTAAAAAATCCATGACAGTTAGGGACTATATGGGAATAAACTGGGAATAGAGTATTATTATCGACATCCTAGAAGTTATAAAAGAAGAGGGATTTTCAGTATTGATGAACCCAGTCCAACCATACGAGGTGTTAATAGACCGATTCCTAAAACCTATCAAAAACATCCTGGTGATGTTGTTCCCTTATCGTCCAATGTTCGTCCTTTAACTACTCAGGAAAGAAGTTATATTCAAACGTTCCCTGATAACTTTATTTGGGAAGGTTCAAAAACAAATTTAGAGCAAATGATTGGTAATGCAGTTCCTGTTAAACTAGCTGAATATGTAGCTAATGCTATCCTTGATTATGTTTCTACTTCAAACATTATTAAAGTTCAACAGCTAAGCTTACCTATATTCTAAAATTGAGGATTAAGAAAATGAGCAATAAAAAATGGTTTATTTTAATGATAGTAGCTGTTTTAGGTTCATGTAATGGTTCATGGTTTGCAAGAGGATTGTATGATGAATTAATGTTTTATAAAGGGTATGTTCATCTAATCAACGGAACTAAAGAGCAAAAAAACATTGAGCTAATTTTCCCATCAGGAGAATAAAGAAAGGCAAACATCCATCCTGGTAAGTCGAGGACTTTTTTTGTTTTAAATACAGGTGAAGGTTCCATAACCGTTAACTTGGACGGTCAAGAGATTGATAAAGTTGGATATGTGGTAGTTCCTAACTCTCCCATAGCCATTGTAGCCATGGAGGATAGAGCAATCTTCTCGATCATATCGATTCAAAGATAAGCTTCAGAACACAGATTTTCTAGATATCTCCACAAATCACTAATTTTTACTGAATTAAATTTGACGGCTGAACAGATTTTTCAGGCTGAAAAATGAGGATTAATGAAAAAATGACTCAAACCCCCATTCTCTGCTTAAAACAATCATAACTCCTAACTCCTAACTCCTAACTCACCTTTCTAGATATCCTCACCTAAATTACCTAAACTTCCACACCTTACCCCTATCCCTTAAGAAAAACTTTCCCATTCTTTGACCTAAACCCTTAGCACTCGTAGCATAAGAGTGCTAAATTAACATAAGTGGGAAAAAGGCAACCCTGGTCTGAATCATTGCCAGAAGTCCCATCATGAAGGCGTTATAGGAGTAACTAGACAAATATGGCAAAAATTGTCTCATTTAGTGATGAATCCAGACGCGCATTAGAACAAGGGGTTAACGCCCTCGCTGATGCCGTCAAAATTACCCTTGGTCCCAAAGGCCGCAACGTATTGTTAGAGAAGAAATTTGGCGCACCCCAAATTGTTAACGACGGAATCACCGTTGCTAAAGAAATTGAATTAGAAGATCCCCTCGAAAATACAGGGGCAAGATTAATCCAAGAAATCGCCTCTAAAACCAAAGAAGTGGCTGGAGATGGAACTACTACTGCCACAGTTATTGGTCAAGCTTTGATCAAAGAAGGACTCAAAAACGTCATTGCCGGGGCTAACCCTGTGGCCTTACGTCGTGGTATGGAAAAAACCATGGCTTATTTAGTCCAGGAAATCGAAAATATTGCTAAACCTGTAGAAGGGGCAGCGATCGCCCAAGTTGCCACCGTTTCTTCTGGTAACGACCAAGAAGTGGGTGACATGATCTCCTTGGCCATGGATAAAGTCACCAAAGACGGCGTTATCACCGTAGAAGAATCTAAGTCTCTTAATACCGAGTTAGAGGTAGTTGAAGGGATGCAGATCGATCGCGGTTATATCTCTCCTTATTTCATCACCGATCAAGAACGGCAACAAGTGGAATTTGAAGATGCCTTAATCTTGATCACCGATAAAAAAATTAGTGCGATCGCCGATTTGGTCCCCATTTTAGAAAACGTTGCCCGTGCAGGTAAACCTCTATTAATCGTCTCCGAAGACATAGAAGGGGAAGCCCTAGCCACTCTGGTAGTCAATAAAGCCAGAGGTGTCTTAAATGTGGCTGCGATTAAAGCCCCTGCTTTCGGACTGAGACGTAAAGCTATCTTACAAGATATTGCCATTCTCACCGGAGGTAGCCTGATCTCAGAAGATGTGGGCTTAAGTCTGGAGACAGTGGACTTGGATATGTTGGGACAAGCTACCAAGATCAATATTTCCAAAGATAACACCACCATCGTTGCTAACACCGATGATAGGGTAAAAGCAGCAGTGGACAAACGTATTGACCAACTACGTAGAGAACTGGCCGCTACTGATTCCAGTTACGATACAGAACAACTACAAAAACGCATCGCTAAGTTAGCCGGTGGGGTAGCTGTTATTAAGGTAGGGGCTGCCACAGAAACGGAATTAAAGGATCGTAAACTACGGATCGAAGATGCCCTCAACGCTACTAAGGCAGCCGTAGATGAGGGTATCGTCCCTGGAGGTGGTACTACCTTAATTCACTTAGCTTCTAAGGTGGCTGAGTATAAAGATAGCCTCACCAATGCTGAAGAAAAAGTGGCTGCTGATCTCGTAGCCAAGGCATTAGAAGCCCCCTTACGCCAGTTAGCAAATAATGCTGGTTTAGAGGGTTCTGTAATTGTTGAAAAAGTCAGAGAAAGCGACTTTAACATCGGTTACAACGCCATTACCGGTGAGGTTGAAGACATGATTTCTGCCGGTATTATTGACCCTGCTAAGGTGGTTCGTTCCGCTTTACAAAATGCTGCTTCTATTGCTGGTATGGTTTTAACCACAGAAGCTTTAGTGGTTGAAAAACCCGAACCAGAAGCCCCCGCAGCCCCTGATATGGGCGGCATGGGCGGCATGGGCGGCATGGGCGGCATGGGCGGCATGGGCGGCATGGGCGGCATGGGTATGGGCTTCTAAAAGCTTTTATCCCTCGTTCATTCACCATGAAACCTTGCAAGAGACGCTATAGTTAGCGTCTCTTTGCATTTTTTCTAAAAAGCTTTTGAGTTATAGCAGTACAAAAAAAGATTAGGAAATACTGTAACCCAGATTCCGCACTTCAAAATGTAGTATAAAAAAATACATAGTTTTAAAAAGTCCGAAAATCATACCTGGGCAAGAATATTTCTCTTTTCATTAAATTTTTAGGAAAAATAATCAAATTAAGAAGATTTATACTCATTGAAAACTTAGCAAGACTCAGCACAAACGAAGGAGAGTTTCCTCTTCTCATTTGATATCATTAGACTCTTATTCTTTTATTATTTTTGCTTTATCCAATTCAATTTATAGATAATATCTTTGACAAGATGCAGGTAATAAACTCAATATAAAACGCCTTTCTTCTGTTAAATTGACAATTTGTTTAACTCCGTTTAAAATCACATAATGAATACCTTGAAAACATTGAAATATCCACCTCAAAGTCGGACGCAATGTTACTTTCCCTACTTGATTATTTATTCCTTTTTTGACTCTTTTTAAACAATTTCTTAATTCTCTTTGCCCCAAGTTATAAATCAACAAACACAAAGACATTAAAAATAACATTGTTTCTATTCTTTCTGGTTTTTCAACGAAGAAACTATCAGTAAAAAATAAGGGATCTTTCAAAAATCGAAATCCTCTTTCCGTAGATTGCTGGTTTTTATAAGTTATCAGAATTTCACTAGCTTCTAATTTATTTTCCTCTACTAAGTTAGTTGCTAAAATAAATTTTCCTGCTTCTTTAGTCTTTCTACTTATCTCTTCATCTTTTTTGATGATCAGACTAATCATTTTATAAATCTTTTCCTTTTTTTTCGAGTAAGTTTCAGTCAGTTCAACTTCTTTTATTTCCAACAATCTCAATTTTTTATTAATAGCTTTTAATTTATATCGAGCAGCTTGAGGATGTTCAAATTCTTCAGATTGTATTTCTTTAAGAAATTTTTGGGATTTCTTCTCTTCTTGGGAAAGTTGTTTTTCTAGTTTTTCCAAATCACTTTTCTGTCTTTTTTCACTCAAGACTATTAACCAAGTTTGCTTGATTCCACCATAAGTAACAATTTCTTCTTTCCAGGTATAACTTTCTAAATTTAGGTCACTTCTTTTTTCTTTATCTTCATCTTTTACTTCTTCCACCTCTATATTTTGCACTAATTCTTTTGCTTTTTTTATGGTCATTGGAACTCTCGTTATCCATTTTAAATGTTGGATTAGTTGGAGATTTTCTTGACCATATAAAGCACTATCACAAACCATGATACTATCAAACTTTATTTGCTTTTTGAATTCTACTAAAACTTTTCCAAATACAGCTTTATCAGATTCATTTCCATCTCCTACTCTCACAAATAATGGAATATCTCCATCTTGGCTTGTTATTAAATCCAAGACACATTGTTTTAAGTCTGGTCTATGATCCCGAGAATATCCTTTCTTAATAAAAATTGGTCTTTCTTTAATAATTTTTTCTTCTTCCTGTTTCTCTTTATCTTCTTCCCTTTTATATTCTCCATCTAAATGAAATGATGTGGAATCTAAATGGGAGTATTTAAGGTCTATTTTAAATTTTTTAATTACTTCTAAAACTACTTCAATAAAAATATCATTTAGTCCATATTTATATAATTCATCCATTACTCTCCCAATTTTATCATCATTAAGGTAATCAGGTTTAATTCTTTCTCCTAACAATTTCTCAATGGCTTTATCTTGAAAAAACTGACTGAATAAATATAGAGGTCTTGAAACAAATCCTAGTCCATTGATTAAAATAGACTTAACTACTGTACCTGCTGAGATTTTTTCTCTAACATCTATTCCTAATTTATTATTAATTATTTTGACTATTCCTATTTCATCAATTAAACCAGCTACTATCCCTAAATGGTCTAAATTTTTAACTTGTATTTCTTCTAAATAAGACATTTTTCGCTCTTTTTTTTACAGAGGAAACAACTTAAGCAATTATACTTAATTATTAACCCCAGGCTTGTAGTATTTAATGCTACTTTTTGAAGTGCGGAATCTGGGTTGAAGTTTTTTTTCTTCATAGTTATGATCTTCTGTCATTGCTTCAATAACACTGTTGGTTACTTCCCACATTAATACGGGAGGAACCGCATTTCCTAAAGCCCTGTAAAGAACAGTTTTTGACCCTGGTAATATAAAACTTTCTGGAAATGATTGAATTCGGGCAACTTCTCTAGGGGTAAACATTCTATAACGATTAGGAGTTTCGCATTGACAAAAGAGCGTAAATATGCAGATGATGTTTTCAGGTGATCGCTAATGAAGGAGAAAAATCATAAGACTTCGGAGTAAACCATCAACAGCCCAATGTAATCTAGATCAATATACATACTTCTTGCTCTCAGAGCCAAAATACACAGGTTGCTGCCGTTTAGCTGAGATTTTAGAAATTTCTCGTCATAGCACCAATAGATTCTTACTAAGAGAGCAATATGAACCAATAGATTTATTTAGAGAAGTTCAAGGAAACCTTAATTTGATTGGAGGAGTGTTAAGTGGGGATGATACCGTTATTGAAAAACACTACTCTCAAGTAGGAAAAGCTCATTTTAATCAACTATTATTGGTCCAGGAAAACATCAAAAAGCCATCAAAGGAATTAACTTAATTAGGGTTTGCTGAATAAAAGCAAAACCCTATTCTTTAAAAGGTTACACCCATATTCGCGATCGCAAAAAAGATCAGCTTTGTCGGCTACAAACCGCTATAATTGATAGAAACACCTCCCAGTTGTTGGTCCAAGAACAAATGTATCGAAAAGAGGAGCAACCTTTACCGCCCCCAGAAAAATTTGAATTACCTTTCGAGGGCAAATTGTCCCCCAATAATCGTTGGGTAATCATGGCAGAGTTGATACCTTGGGATGATTTTGAGGAAGAATATGCTAAACTTTTTTCAGCAGAAAAAGGTGCGCCAGCCAAACTATTTAGAATGGCATTAGGGACATTAATTATTAAGGAAAAATTAGGAACAAGTGATAGAGAAACTATAGAACAGATTAGAGAAAATCCTTATCTACAATACTTTATAGGTTTAAATTGTTATCAACAAGAGCCACCACTGGAATCTTCAATGCTAGTTCATTTTAGGAAAAGAATTGATGGAGAATTGATAAACAAAATCAATAAAAAAATAGTAAAAGAGAAATAGACAAGAGTGATAAAGAAGTAAAAAAAAAGGATTGTCCTCCAAGAAAAAGGAGAAAAAATAAAAAATAAAGGTAAACTAATTTTAGATGCGACTTGTGCGCCAGCAGACATCAAATACCCAACGGATTTAGGCATATTAAATCAAGCCAGAATTGAGACAGAAAGAATAATAGATAATCTTATAAACCATTAAGAGTAAAATTGAGAAAAAAGCCGAGAACTTCTAGAAAAATTGCTAGAAAGGAATACTTAAAAGTAGCTAAAAAACGAAAAGTATCTTATCAAGAAAGAAGAAAAGCTATCGGGAAACAGTTAAAATACCTTAAGAAAAATTTAGGAAATATAGAAGACTTAATTCAAGCTGGGGCTTCCCTGGAAAATCTGAGTAAAAGACAGAAAAATTGTCTAGAGACTATCAAAAAAGTTTATGAACAACAACAGTCAATGTGGGAGAATAAGACCCAGAGTGTTCCTCAAAGAATTGTAAGTTTAACTCAACCGCATATTCGTCCAAGTGAGGGAAAAGCAGGAAAACCAATAGAGTTTGGAGCTAAACTCTCAGTAAGCTGTGTAGATAACTATGTGTTTCTAGACAAAATAAGTTGGGAAAACTTCAATGAATCTTGTCATTTAAAAGAACAAGTAGAAAAGTATAAAGAAACGTTTGGCTATTATCCGAATCCGTCCATGTAGATAAAATTTATCGAACTAGGGAAAACAGAAATTGGTGTAAGGAAAGAGGGATAAGAATCAGTGGTCCGAAGTTAAAGACCTCCGAAAAATGTCAGTGAAGAAGAAAAGAAACAAGCCCACTCCGATGAATGCTTCCGTAATGCTATTGAGGGAAAGTTTGGACAAGCTAAACGAAGATTTAGCCTAAATCTCGTGATGACAAAACTCCCTGAAACCTCCATTACATCTATTGCTATTACATTTTTTGTTGTCAATCTTTGTAAACTTCTGAGGCAGTTTTTGTCGCTTTTTTTGTCCTTATTTACTAATAATAGAACAGGGGAACTTATCAAACCGCCTTTCATTAATTTTGATTATACTTTAAACAATTTTTATGTACTAAAACTTATTGATTTGTCAGAAAATCCTTGGTCAAAAGTGGCATAAATTTTGGAGAAACTTTTTCAGCAAACCCTAATTACTTTGTATTATACTGACTATGATGAAAATCAATGCCTATTAATTATCGCCTTTATGATCCTCTAGATAATAAAACAAAAAATGATTACTTAAGAGAGATGATCGTAGAAGTAATCAAGTGGGGGGTAAAACCTTCTACTATAACGACAGACTGTTGGTATTCTTCTAAAGAGAATTTAAGATTTTTTAGAGACAAAGAACTGAATTTTCAAGTAGGAATAGCCAAAAATAGACAAGTAAAAGTAGAAGGAGATAAATATCATCAAAGAGTAGAGGAGTTGGAAATTCCTAAATAATGAATTGATAGTAATTATCAAAAAATTCGGAAAAGTAAAAATATTTAAGAGGACTTTTAAACACGGAAGTTGTCGTTATTATGCTACTTTTCTATATGATGAATCTAAACTTATGGATTGGAAGCGCGATGATTTTAGAGAGTTACAAACTATTCATTGGGGAATAGAATGCTATCATAGAGCTTTAAAACAATTGTGTGGATTATCTAAGTTTCAAGTAAGAACGACAAAAGCTATTGTTACTCATATTTTCTGTTCTTTTAAGAGCATTTTGTCAATTGGAACTGATGAGAATTAAAGCAACTATAGAGTCTTGGTATTCTCTCCAAAGAGAGCTTTCTTTAAAAGTGGCACGGGAGTTTATTTTAGAACAATTATCTCCACTAATTCTTTGACAGCATAATTTTTATTTTCTGTCAATGCGAAACTTCTAACGATTATTAATCAATAATATGGGATCAGTGCTATTGATACTAACCTTTGCGAGATGCGCCCC